>BNJV01000541.1_pt1 | contig 520071 bp, 576 predicted proteins | sample 8540591 | NCBI WGS metagenome assembly BNJV01 (sample SAMD00202457, study PRJDB9452) | human saliva metagenome | host: Homo sapiens | reverse complement strand
GTCAGTGAACTGCTCTAGTTTTTATAACGTTTTTTCTGGATCTCTGACAACCAGCAAGTCAACCTTGGCGTGGCGCAGGATATATTCGGAGGACGATCCGACCAGCAGCCGTTCAAAGGCATTGAGACCGGTAGCACCGACCATGATTAGGTCTACCTTGTGCTCTTCTGGGATATCTGTAGCCAATAGAGTCTTGGGATTGCCCATCTCAATGACAATGTCAACATACTTGATACCGGATTTTTGAGCCTTTTCTTTCAACTCAGCTGTCAGCTTTTTGGCATCTTCTTGTAAGTCCTCATAGACATCTGCATCAAAGGTTGAGACACTTTGCAAAGCTCGGGTGTCAATGACGTGGGCGATGGTGAGACGAGAGCCGTTTCGGAGAGCCACGTTAACGCCCTTTTCAAAGGCTAGTTCGGATTCGTGAGAACCATCCACAGCAACCATAATGTTTTCATATTTCTGAGTCATAGAGCTACCTCCTTTAAAATGGTCGGCAAAGGACGTCGCATCATTCACAGAATGATTGGGCTGACCAAAAATCAATCAGTCCATAACGTCCGAGGGATTTGCAACTATTTTCTTGTTTCTATTGTAACCCTTTTCAGAAAAAAAGTAAAGATAAAATGGAAATGCTGTCAGGAAATTGCAAGCTGAGAAAAAGTCCTTTACTTTGAGGAATTAGAAGAAGAATGGCGCTTTGTATCCTATCATTCTCTTTTTAATTACCTGAAAAGCGAGTTTATTTTTTGTTGTCAATCGCTTTTTCTGGTGGTATAATGATAACATTCTGATGAATAGAGGAAAAATAAGAATGAAAGAATTTGACAAGTCCAGCAAGCTGGAACATGTTGCCTATGATATTCGCGGTCCGGTTTTGGATGAAGCGATGCGCATGCGGGCCAATGGTGAGAAGATTCTCCGCCTCAATACAGGGAATCCGGCTGAATTTGGTTTTACCGCTCCAGATGAAGTCATTCATGATTTGATTATGAATGCGCGTGACAGTGAGGGCTACTCTGACTCCAAGGGAATTTTTCAGCCCGTAAGGCTATCATGCAGTATTGCCAGCTTAAGAATTTTCCTAATGTAGATATTGATGATATTTATCTGGGAAATGGCGTCAGCGAGCTGATTGTCATGTCCATGCAGGGATTGCTGGATGACGGGGATGAGGTGCTGGTGCCGATGCCAGATTACCCGCTCTGGACGGCTGCGGTCAGTCTGGCTGGTGGGAATGCCGTTCACTATGTCTGTGATGAGCAGGCAGAATGGTATCCAGATATTGACGATATCAAGTCAAAAATCACATCTAATACCAAGGCTATCATTATCATCAACCCCAACAACCCAACGGGAGCACTTTATCCTAAGGAACTTCTGCTGGAAATTGTGGAAATTGCTCGCCAGAACAATCTCATTATCTTTGCGGATGAAATCTATGACCGCATGGTTATGGACGGCAATGTCCACACCTCTGTGGCTAGTCTGGCTCCTGATATCTTCTGTGTCAGCATGAATGGTCTTTCCAAGTCGCACCGCATTGCAGGCTTCCGGGTTGGCTGGATGGTGCTCTCTGGTCTAAGCATCATGTTAAGGGTTATATTGAAGGGTTAAATATGCTCTCCAACATGCGCCTGTGCTCTAATGTCTTGGCTCAACAGGTCGTCCAAACCTCACTTGGCGGTCATCAATCTGTGGATGAACTGCTCTTGCCAGGTGGCCGTATCTATGAGCAGCGTAATTTCATCTATCAGGCTATTCAGGACATCCCGGGGCTATCAGCTGTAAAACCTAAAGCTGGTCTCTATATTTTCCCGAAAATTGACCGGAACATGTATCGCATAGACGATGATGAGCAGTTTGTGCTCAATTTCCTCAAGCAGGAAAAAGTCCTTCTCGTCCATGGACGAGGCTTTAACTGGAAGGACCCAGATCATTTCCGAATCGTTTATCTGCCTAGAGTAGATGAGCTAGCTCAAATCCAAGAAAAAATGACGCGCTTCTTACAACAATACCGTCGTTAAAATTGAAAAACTGATAAGAAAATAAGGCTGGACAATGTTCCAGTCTTTTTCTTCTTTATTATACTTAATTTATTTTACCTTTATAGCTGAATTGGAATTGAAACAAAAAAATTTAGATGCTCTGGAAATTCAATTTGAGCCTGTTTGGTAAAAATTATAGGCGGTTTTACCGACATTTTTTAGGATTTTGTCCAACATTTTTTATGTATCTGTCCAAAAATGCTTAAAAAAATGTGTTAGCGTCTTCCTTCCAGAAGACAAACATGGTAGAATGTGTTTGTCAATGTTTTAAACAATGATGAAAAAGTGGAGGAGATTATATTGACAATGAAAAAGACACTTAGTGCTTTTTCTGTCAGTGCAGCGGCATTGTCTTTGGTGCTCGCAGAAGGAGTTCAGGCTGATCAATTAGTTGATAATCAGTCTTATTCTGATGCGCCCGTTAGTCAAAGCCAACCACAGGCAGAAAACACACAGAAGGATGAATCTGTTTCGAAAGAACAGGTAGACGCTGCTCAGGCTCTTGTACAAGAAGCCGACAGCAATGTTGCACAAGGGAAAGCTGATTTGGCTCAAGCTCAGGCAAATACTGCTGCGGCTCAAAGTCAGGTCGAGCAAGCACAAGCTGATGCTAACCGGGCACAGGAGGCAGCTGATAAAGCTGGTCCGGAAGCTATTGAAACAGCTAAGCAAGAAGAGAGCAATCAAAAAGCTCAAGTGGACAGCAACAAGTCAGAACTGGCTAAAGCTGACCAAGCAACTAAGACGGCTCAAGCTGAGCGTGATGCTCAGGCAGCTAAGACTAAAGAGGCTCAAGAGCAAGCGAAAACTCAAGAAGGACGCCTTGCTAAAGCTCAAAATGACGTGAAAGAAGCTCAGGCTAACCTAAGCGGTGAAGCTACAGCTAAGGCAGAAAAGAATGTGAAAGCAGCCCAAGATAAGGTGGCAGCTGACCAGTCTGCTGTTGAAACAGCTCAAGCAAAAGTAGCTACAGCTCGTCAGACTGACAGTCAGAAGCAGGCTGAGGTTGCAAAAGCTCAGACTAACCAGACTCAGGCTAAGACGGCTTCTGATGCTTCTCAGAAGAACTTGCAGGACAAAACTGTTGCAGCTGAGAAGACTCAGTCAGACTTGAATCAAGCTCAACAGGCTTTGAAAAAGGCTCAAGCTGGAACGATTACTACAGAAACTTCTAGCAATAAAAACCGTGTGTCTATGACTCCGGAATACATTGCAGCCTTGAGAGAGCTAATTGCACCAAATTTATCAGAACAAAAAACTAAAGAGATTCAAAATAGACTGGCTGCACTTAATGCTAGCGCTAAGGCTCTCAACCGTTATGTAGCTGATCCTACAGATAGCAAGCTTTGATTGATACCAACAATATTCCACAGAATGTTCGTCAGGAACTTTCACAGTTTGCTTCAGAACTCATCAATCAGCTGCGTGCTCAGATGGGAACAGGTGAAGTAGTTGTAACACCATCTTCAATTGATTTCGCTGATAAAGTGGCAACAGAATACCGCAAAGACAACTGGAACTGGGATTTGATGGAGAAATACCATCACGACGCTCGAGGAATTAACCGCGTAGCGCGTGAATATGGTTTGATGACCACAAGTGCTGAGCAGGAGAGTAAAGGTCTCCAATATTATGAAAACGCCTATATCTGGAGAGAAAATGCTAATCAGATGAGTGTGGCTGAAATGAAGAGACGGGTCTATGATTCCGTTGTTGAATTCATGTTCAATGGTTACGAATGGCTACATGCTACATCTATCTCTGGTCTCAATACTGGTCGCCAGAAAAACTATCTGGGAGTTGATTTCTCAATGGAAGGCGATATCACTATGGCTCATTTCACCATGGTGTCAGAAGATCAAGTCAAGTATGCTAGCAAAAAGAACTTCAATGCCAGCCCTATTACAGGAAAAGCTCCAACAGCAAAGTAGATCCGCAGGAAGTAGCCAAGGCTCAAACAGCCTATGATGCTGCCTTCAAGGCCAATCAACTGGCTCTGGCATCTAAGGGAGTTGCCCAGTCTACTTATAATCGGAGAGTTGCAGCTTTAGAGCAAGCCAACCAGCAACTGGCTCAGGCGCAAGCTCAAGCAGGTGAGTCAGCAACTGCTCAGGCTCAAGCAGCTCTTGCCGCAGCTCAAGAGAAGTTGGCCGCTGATCAAGCAGCTTTGGCAGCAGCACAAGCGGCCCTGCAAAACTCAAACTTGGATGACAAGACTAAAGCGGAAAAATTAACTCAGGCTCAAGCAGCTCTGACTGCTGTTCAAGCAACAGTTGCCGCAGCTCAAGAAGCTCTAAAAACTGAATCAGATAAGTTGGCTCAGCTAGAAGCAGCTTTGAATGCAGCAAAAGAAAGAAAGACTAACCTTGAAAATGCTCTTACAGCAGCTGAAGCAGCCTTGCAAACAGCTAAAGAGTCATTGTCAAATCTTGAAAATGCAGAAGAAAACTTGGAACAAGCTAAAAGCAAGCTAGCCGTAGCTAAGGCAGCTTACCAAGCGGCTCTTACAGCTCAAACAGATCAAGAAGCAAAAGTAGCAGTTTTAACTGCAGTTCAAGCACAAGCGAAGGCTACATACGACTTGCTAGCTCAAACTTATGCTGAACAAAATAAGGAAGAAGAGATTCGCTATTACCAGTCTGTTTTGGCTCATACAGAGGAGCGCTTCGCTCGCTCTCTGCCAGCTGGACAAGCAGGAGCTCCTCAACATACAGCTCTTGGAACGACTGGTGCTGCTGGAAGTGCTAGCCCTGTAAACCATAAACAGGCGGCTGCCTCAGGTCATGTCTTACCTAAGACAGGAGAAAACTCTTCTTGGCTTCTTCTAGCAGGCCAAATGCTTCTGCTCATGGCTATGAAATTGTTCTACAAGAAACGTGCTCTTGATTAGAAAGAACAAAATCAATCAAAAACAGTCAAAAAATTGACTGTTTTTTGTTTGATATGGCTTGATATATCAAGTCATATACTTGAAAAATTCTTTATTTTATAGAATTGTATGTAATTGTTTTTCAATAAAAAAATTTTTCAGATAATTATTGAAATTTCACTGCTTTTTATGTTACAATGAAGCTAATAAATATGAGGTAAAAACATGGCCAATTTACTAGAAAAAACACGAAAAATTACGTCAATTTTGAAGCGCTCGGAAGAGCAGATGCAGGAAGAGCTTCCCTACAATGCTATTACGCGTCAGTTGGCTGATATTATCCACTGCAATGCCTGCATTATCAATAGCAAGGGCCGTCTTTTAGGCTATTTCATGCGCTATAAGACCAATAATGACCGTGTGGAAGCTTTTTTCCAGGATAAGAATTTCCCAGAGGAATACGTTCACGAAGCCAATTTGGTCTATGAAACAGAGGCTAATCTGTCAGTTGCACATGATTTGACGATTTTCCCAGTGGAGACCAAGGATGAGTTTCCGGACGGGCTGACAACCATTGCCCCTATTCATGTGTCTGGGATTCGTCTAGGCTCACTGATTATCTGGCGCAATGACAAGGAATTTGCGGACGATGATCTGATTTTGATTGAGATTGCCAGCACAGTGGTTGGTATCCAGCTGCTTAACTTCCAGAGGGAAGAGGATGAGAAAAATATCCGACGCCGGACAGCAGTGACCATGGCAGTCAATACTCTGTCTTACTCAGAACTGAGGGCTGTTTCAGCTATTCTGGGCGAGCTCAATGGCAATGAAGGCCAGCTGACAGCGTCTGTCATCGCTGATCGTATTGGGATTACCCGCTCAGTGATTGTTAATGCCTTGCGCAAGCTGGAAAGTGCTGGGATTATTGAAAGCCGCTCACTGGGAATGAAGGGAACTTATCTGAAAGTCCTGATTCCCGATGTCTTTGATGAAATTAAAAAGAGGGACTACTAATGGCTAAAGCACTGATTTCCATTGATTATACAGTTGATTTGTCGCAGATGAGGGCAAGTTGACAGCTGGGGCGCCAGCTCAGGCGATTTCTGAAGCCATTGCTCAAGTGACGGAGGCAGCTTTTGACCGAGGAGATTATATCTTCTTTGCTATTGATGCCCATGATGAGAATGATGCCTTTCACCCTGAAAGCAAGCTGTTTCCGCCTCATAATATCAAAGGGACTAGCGGTCGCAATCTTTATGGCCCTTTGGCTGATTTTTATGAGAATCATCAAGCAGACTCGCGAGTATTTTGGATGGATAAGCGTCATTATTCTGCTTTTTCCGGCACGGATTTAGATATCCGCCTGCGGGAAAGAAAGGTAGATACGGTCATTTTGACTGGAGTCTTGACGGATATTTGCGTCTTACATACAGCGATTGATGCCTATAATCTTGGTTATCAGATTCAGGTGGTAGAACCAGCTGTGGCTTCTCTGTCAGAGGAAAATCACAAATTTGCCTTAAACCACTTGCAAAATGTTCTGGGTTCGACTATAATAGATACAATTTAAGAGTAAAAGAGAAACAGAGTAGGCTTGCTGACTTGCACAGAGAGTGCTGATAGCTGAGAGCAGCACCAAGAAAGCAAAAACCGAAGAACATGTTTCGTAATCTTTTGTGTGATCAAGCACAAACGTCGCTCACGTTACGAGTTCAGAGGCTGCCTTTTAGGGCAGCGAATAACAGTGGTACCACGGCTTTCGTCTGTTTTAGAGACGGAAGCTTTTTATTATGCAGTAGGTCAGGTGAAGACACTGGGGAAATGTTGCTAATATCCTGAACAACAGGGCGGAGCTACAAATTGATTTGAGAGGGAAAGAACATGAAAGAAATTTATCGGAAACTATGGTTTAGAGCAGGTCGGACAGACCATGACCGCAACTGGCTGGGTAGCCAATATCCGCAATCACGGTAAGCTGGCCTTTATTGAATTGCGGGACCGCGAAGGCTTGCTTCAGGTCTTCGTTGGCGGTGAGATTGAAGATTTTGCTAAGCTGGAAGACATTGGTAAAGAGGATGTCATTGCAGTGACAGGGCAAGTGGTTCAGCGTGAAGAGCGATTTGTCAACAAGGCCATCAAGTCTGGTCAGGTTGAGCTGAGGGCTGAGAAGATTGAGCTTATTGCTAGCAGCAAGGCCCTGCCTTTTGAGCTGGACCAGCATGCCCATACAGGGGAAGACTTGCGTCAGAAATACCGCTACCTGGACTTGCGCCGTGAGAAGATGACACATAACCTCAAACTGCGCCATCAGGTCACCTCAACCATTCGGGAATATTTAAACGATTTGGACTTTTTGGAAGTGGAGACGCCTTACCTGACCAAGTCGACACCCGAAGGGGCTAGGGATTTCTTGGTGCCTAGTCGGGTCTTTAAAAATCAGTTCTACGCCTTGCCGCAGAGCCCGCAGATGCTCAAGCAGTTGCTGATGGGAGCTGGCCTCGAGCGCTATTATCAGATTGTTCGTTGTTTCCGTGACGAAGACTTGCGAGGCGATCGTCAGCCAGAGTTTACCCAGGTGGACTTAGAGCTGAGTTTTGCCAGCGAGGAAGAAATCCGAGCTCTGGTTGAAGCTATGCTCAAGGCTGTTGTCAAGAAAACTCATGGTTTAGAGCTGACGGAAGATTTTTCAACTATCAGCTATGAAGAGGCTATGAGCCGCTTCGGCTCTGATAAGCCAGATACGCGCTTTGGTTTAGAGCTAAAGAGTTTGACGGATTTGTGTCAGTCCAATGATTCGCTTCTCATCAAGAAAGCCCTGGACAACCAAGAGGAAGTGATGGGAATCTGTGTGCCAGATGCGGCTAGTGTTTAGCAAGAAACAGCTGAGTCACTACTATCAGGAAATGAAGGAATTTGGCTGCAGTCGTTTTGCCAGTCTAAAGGTTGAAAATGGCCAGTTAGTTGGTGATTTGGCTAGTACTTTTGAGGCTGAAAGTCAGGATTTACTAGCACGTTTTGCGGCCAAGGATGGAGACCTCATCCTGCTAGTCATGGCTAAGAAGCGTCGAGCTCAGGAAGCTTTGGGACATCTGCGTATAGAAGTCGCAAAAGCTTTGGATTTGATTGACCCGAGTTTGCTTCATTTCCTCTGGGTTGTGGACTGGCCGCTGCTGGAGTGGAATGAAGACCAAAACCGCTATCAAGCCATGCACCATCCTTTCACACAGGGAATCTTTGAAGATGGACAGGAACCAGACCAATTCCGCAGCCAGGCTTACGACATCGTCTTGAACGGCTATGAGATTGGCGGAGGAAGCCTGCGGATTCATGACCGGAAAGCTCAGGAAGCGATGTTTGAGCTATTGGGCATGAGCCGAGAAGACTATGAGCGGGACTTTGGTTTCTTCCTAGAGGCCTTAGAGTACGGCTTCCCACCGCACGGTGGCTTGGCTCTAGGCTTAGATCGCTTGGTTATGATTTTAGCTGGGGAAGAAAATATCCGCCAAGTCATCGCTTTTCCGAAAAATGGTACTGGCTTTGATCCTATGCTGGAAAGCCCAAGTTTGGTGGACCAAAGACAGCTTAAAGAACTGCATTTGGAATTGAAGAATTAGCCTGAAATATGGTAAAATGAAATGATGCGAATTCCTGAAGAATAGCAGGAAGAAGCTGAAGAAAAGAGCTAGCGGATGTCAAATAAATCAGCGTCCCTGGCTTGTCAAAGTAAAGGTGAGCTAAGCTCTGGGAATAAAAAAATCATCTCAAATTCTTATTTTCAGTCGCTAAAGCTCACATATCTTATGAAAGGAATCAGAGATGAAGATTACTCAAGAAGAAGTAAGTCACGTTGCTAAGCTGTCAAAACTGGCTTTCTCACCAGAAGAAACTGCTGAGTTTGCGACGACCTTAACCAATATTGTTGACATGGTCGAATTACTCAATGAAGTGGACACGGAGGGTGTACCTTTCACTTCTAATGTAGCTGCTAATATCAACTATATGCGAGAAGATGTGGCTCAGCCAGGCTGGAACCGGGAAGAGCTTTCCAAAATGTACCTGAAAAAGAGCGGGGCTACATCAAAGTGCCTGCCATCTTAGATGACGGAGGAGATGCCTAATGACTTTTAATCACAAGACCATTGAAGAACTGCACGACTTGCTGGTCAAGAAAGAAATTTCTGCGGTAGAGTTAACTCAGGCAACTTTGGCAGACATCAAAGAACGTGAAGCGGCTGTGGACAGCTTCATTACTATCAGCGAAGAGGAGGCTTTGGCTCAGGCTGCGGCTCTAGATGCTAAGGGTATTGATGCTGACAATCTTATGAGCGGAATTCCGCTGGCGGTTAAGGACAATATCTCAACCAAGGGAATCTTGACGACGGCAGCCTCCAAGATACTCTACAATTACAAGCCAATTTTCGATGCGACCAGTGTGGAGAAGCTTTACGGTAAGGACATGATTATCGTCGGGAAGACCAACATGGACGAGTTTGCCATGGGGGGGTCCAGCGAAAACTCTTACTTTAAGACGACTAAGAATGCTTGGGACAGCAGCAAGGTTCCTGGTGGATCATCTGGTGGTTCAGCGACAGCTGTTGCCTCTGGTCAGGTTCGTCTGTCACTGGGTTCAGATACGGGAGGTTCCATTCGTCAGCCGGCTTCCTTTAACGGTGTAGTCGGCCTCAAGCCAACCTACGGACGGGTTTCTCGTTTTGGTCTCATTGCTTTTGGATCTTCTTTAGACCAGATTGGGCCTTTCTCTCAGACTGTAAAGGAAAATGCCCAGCTTCTGAATGTTATTTCTGGTAATGATCCTAAGGACTCTACATCATCACAAGAGGCAGTGCCAGACTTTACCAGCAAGATTGGCCAAGACATCAAGGGCATGAAGATTGCCCTGCCTAAGGAATACATGGGTGAGGGAATTGACAGCAAGGTCAAGGAAACGATTTTGGCAGCAGCTAAGCACTTGGAAAGTCTAGGTGCGATTGTTGAAGAAGTTAGCCTGCCTCACAGCAAGTACGGCGTGGCAGTCTACTATATTATTGCTTCCTCTGAGGCTAGCTCTAACCTGCAGCGTTTTGACGGTATTCGCTATGGCTACCGCGCAGAAGGAATTGAAAATCTAGAAGATGTCTACGTCAAATCCCGCAGCGAAGGCTTTGGTGAAGAGGTGAAACGCCGCATCATGCTGGGAACTTTCAGTCTATCATCTGGTTACTATGATGCCTACTTCAAGAAAGCTGGTCAGGTTAGGACCTTGATTATGCAGGATTTCGCCAAGGTTTTTGAAAAATATGATTTGATCTTAGGTCCAACTGCACCAACGGTTGCTTATGACTTGGGCAGTCAAAACCAAGATCCAGTGGCCATGTATCTGGCTGACCTTTTGACCATTCCAGTCAATTTGGCTGGCCTGCCTGGCATTTCAATCCCAGCTGGATTTGTAGATGGTCTTCCTGTTGGCTTGCAGCTGATTGGTAACCACTTCGATGAAGCGACCATCTATCAGGCAGCTGCAGCATTTGAAGCGACGACTGACTACCACAAACAGCAGCCAGTTATCTTTGGAGGTGAAAAAAATAATGAACTTTGAAACAGTTATCGGACTGGAAGTCCATGTTGAATTGAAGACCAATTCAAAGATTTTCTCACCGGCTCCAGCTCACTTCGGTGAGGATCCCAATGCCAACACCAATATCATTGACTGGTCCTTCCCAGGTGTCCTGCCTGTTATGAATAAAGGTGTTATCGACTATGGTATCAAGGCTGCTCTGGCCTTGAACATGGATATTCACCAGAAGATGCACTTTGACCGCAAGAACTACTTCTATCCGGACAATCCAAAAAGCCTATCAAATTTCTCAGTTTGATGAGCCGATTGGCTACAATGGCTGGATTGAGATTGAGTTAGAAGATGGAACGACCAAGAAAATCCGTATCGAGCGGGCTCACTTGGAAGAAGATGCTGGAAAGAATACCCATGGCAGCGATGGATACTCTTATGTGGACCTCAACCGCCAAGGGGTGCCGCTGATTGAGATTGTCTCAGAAGCGGATATGCGAAGTCCAGAAGAAGCTTATGCCTATTTGACTGCCCTCAAGGAAATCATCCAGTACACGGGTATTTCGGATGTCAAGATGGAAGAGGGCTCCATGCGGGTCGACGCCAATATTTCCATCCGTCCTTACGGTCAGGAAGAATTTGGTACCAAGACTGAGCTGAAAAACCTCAACTCCTTCAACTTTGTCCGCAAGGGTTTAGCATTTGAGGAAAAACGTCAAGCAGAAATCCTGCGCAGCGGTGGTCAAATTCGTCAGGAAACCCGTCGTTATGACGAAGCAACTGGCGAAACTCTGCTCATGCGGGTTAAGGAAGGTTCAGCGGACTACCGTTACTTCCCAGAGCCTGATCTGCCAATCTTTGAGATTGAGGATGCTTGGATTGAGCAAGTACGCAGTAGTCTGCCAGCCTTTCCAAAGAACGCCGTGCCAAGTATGTGGGCAACTACGGTCTGTCTGACTACGATGCCAAGCAGCTGACAGCGACGAAGGCTGTGTCAGACTTCTTTGAAGCAGCTCTTGCAGCAGGCGGTGACGCTAAGGCTGTCTCTAACTGGCTCCAAGGAGAAGTGGCTCAATATCTCAATGCCGAAGGAAAGACCATCTCTGAGATTGAGCTGACACCTGAGAACCTGACTGAGATGATTGCTCTGATTGCAGACGGAACGATTTCCTCTAAGATTGCTAAGAAGGTCTTTGTCCATCTAGCCAAAAATGGCGGCTCTGCCAAGGAATATGTGCAAAAAGCAGGCCTGATTCAAATCTCAGACCCTGCCCAACTTCTGCCAATTATCCAAGAAGTATTTGCCAACAACGAAAAAGCTATCAATGACTATAAAGGCGGCAACAAGAATGCGGCCAAGTCACTGATTGGTCAGCTTATGAAGGCCACTAAGGGTCAAGCCAACCCGCAAGTAGCACAAAAACTGCTCAATGAAGAGTTGGAGAAATTGTAGAAATAAGTAGAAAACCAGTCAAGAGGCTGGTTTTTTATCTTTTCTTTAGCCATCAGTTGTGTTAAAATAATAGAAAAAACAAAGGAGTCTTTATGTCAGAAATTAAGATTAAACGCGAGACAGGTTTTGTAGGGATTATTGGGAAGTTTCCAATCTTTATCAATGGTCAGAAAGTTGGCGCAATCAAAAACGGAGAAGAGGCTGTTTTTCCAATCGCAGCTAATGAAGCAGAAGTCCGTGCTGGATCTGCTCCTATGAAAACTAAGCCAGTGACAGTTAAATCAGGGCAAACCTTGCTGATTGAAACAAATTTTACTAATTTTTCTATTTGCTTGGGAACTTTAGTAGTTGCTTTTCTATTTGGTGGATTGCTTCGTGCGATTCTCTTGATTCTTTCTATTGTTTTAATGTTCCTTCTTCCTTTCTACTCTGCTAGAATTGCAGAATAAACTTGAGACCAGCTGATGCTGGTTTTTTGTATGTTATTTTTTGAAAATGTAGCTAATCTTTTGACAAGATTTCTGAAAGGGTTTACAATAAAACTAACAAATTATAAAGCGAGGTATGTTTATGGCAAAAATGAATGCTGCGCGTTGGTATGGCGCTAAAGATGTTCGTATTGAAGAAGTGGATGTACCGGAAGTCAAACCGCATCAGGTTAAAATTGCGGTCAAGTTCACAGGAATCTGTGGAACTGACTTGCATGAATACTTAGACGGACCGATTTTTATTCCGACAGAAACAGAGCATGTCTATTCTGGCCAGAAAGCGCCTGTAACTTTAGGACATGAGTTTGCTGGGGAAATTGTTGAGGTCGGCAGTGCCGTGACACGGGTCAAAGTTGGCGACCGGGTGACAGTTGAGCCCATTTTGGCTAAGCATAATCTTGTCGGTGATTATAATCTGGACCCTAATCTAAACTTTGTCGGTCTGGCGGCAGACGGTGGTTTTGCCAAATACTGTGTTTTGGACGGAGACATTGTTCACAAAGTTCCAGACAGCCTTAGCTATGAGCAGGCAGCTTTGACAGAACCTGCTGCTGTAGCTGTTTACGCAGTCCGTCAGTCAGCTCTTAAGACGGGCGATACAGCGGTTGTCTTCGGTTTGGGGCCAATCGGGCTCTTGATAGTTGAGGCTTTGCGAGCAGTCGGTGCCTCTAAGATTTATGGTGTCGAGTTATCTCCAGAACGCCAAGCCAAGGCTGAGGAGCTTGGGGCCATCATTGTGCATCCAGAAGAAGGCGAAGACGTGGTAGCTGCTATTCAGCGTTTAACTGGTGGCGGGGCAGATGTGTCTTATGAAGTGACCGGGGTGCCGGTTGTGCTGGGACAGGCTTTGGCTGCTGTTCACAAGGCTGGGGAATGTATGGTTGTTTCTATCTGGGAGCGAGAAGCCAGCGTCAATCCTAATGAATTTGCCATTCAAGAAAAAACGCTCAAGGGTATTATCGCTTATCGGCATATTTTCCCTAAGGTGCTGGAACTGATGGAGCAGGGCTATTTCTCTGCTGACAAGCTTGTGACCAAGAAGATTAAGCTGGAGGATATTGTGCAAGAAGGTTTTATCGAGCTGACTCAGGACAAGGCGCAGATCAAGATTTTGGTATCGCCAGAATAAATCTTTGCTTAATCATGAGATGAAAATCAGTCAAAACTGGCTGATTTTTCTTTATGGATTGTGCTATAATAAGCAAAGATATAGAAAGAGGTTTAGGATGTCAAAAGTTTTGAAAGGGACCATTTACACAATAGCTGCTGGAATTGCTTGGGGGCTGTCTGGCACGAGCGGCCAATATCTGCTAGGGCATGGTTTTTCTGCGCTAGCGCTGACCAATCTCCGCTTGCTGCTTTCAGGCCTTGCCTTGATGGGTGTGGCCTATTTGGCAAATCGGGACCATTTTCGGAAGCTTTTAAAAGATAAGTCTTCCTTGTTTTCTATTTTTATTTTTGCCCTCTTTGCTTTGTTTCTCAACCAATTTGCCTACTTGGAGGCCATTCGAGAAACCAATGCAGGGACAGCGACGGTCTTGCAATACCTCTGCCCAATAGGCATCTTAGCCTATGTCTGTATCAAGGATCGGGTTGCGCCTACAATATCGGAGCTTTGTTCTATGCTGTTAGCGATTGTCGGAACCTTTTTGATTTGCGACCCACTGTCAGCTGAATCAGTTAGCCATTACTCCTAAAGGTTTATTGGTTGGTCTTTTTTCAGCTTTTACACATGGGCTTTACATCTTGCTCTCTATTGACTTGATTAAGAAATGGGGCAGTATACTGGTGATTGGCATTGGAATGACCATGGCAGGGCTTTTCTTGCTTCCCATTAGCGGTCTAGCTCAGCACCAGTGGGATCTCAGTCCTAATATTCTATTAGCCTTGGTGGGAATCGTGGTAGTTGGGACCATCTTTTTCCTACACGGTCTTTTTTTAAAGGGTACTTCCCTGATAGGGACCTGTCAAATCCAGTCTTCTAGCTTCCACTGAGCCTATTTCAGCGGTCTTCTTTGCCTTTTTTTCTGATGAATGAGCGTTTTTATGTCCTTGATCTGGTAGGGATTGCTATGATTTTTAATAGTTGTTTCGCTCATTTCCCTTAAAGACTTATGGTTGCAAAAGAAGAAAAAGTCCTGCAGCCTCTCCTAGTTGAACCATTATATATGGTAGACAAAAAGGATAAATAAAAAAAGGAGTTGACTTCATTTGTACTGACCCCAAAAAGTTAGACAAATAATTATTGAAAGGATTTAGTTCTGTATTGCACAGGGCTAAGTCCTTTTAGTTTGACTTTGATTCGTTTGTTATTGTAGTAATCAATGTAGTCCACAATAGCTTGCTCAAGGTCTTCTAAAGACCTAAAGTTCTTCTCATAACCGTAAAACATCTCAGACTTAAGAATGCCAAAGAAGGACTCCATCATGCCGTTGTCTGGGCTGTTACCCTTGCGTGACATGGATGGCTGAATTCCCTTATTCTCTAGAAACCGATGATAAGAATCATGTTGGTATTGCCAGCCTTGATCGCTATGGAGAATCGTATTCTCGTAGTGTTTCTCTGTGAATGCCTGTTCCAACATCGTTTTTACTTGTTCTAAATTAGGCGAACAAGAAAGATTAAAAGCAATAATTTCGCTGTTAAAGCCATCTAAAACTGGCGATAAATACAATTTCTGTGTGCTTGCTGGAATGGCAAACTCTGTCACATCCGTATAGCACTTTTCCATTGGCTTGGCTGCTTCAAACTGGCGTTGAATGAGATTCTCTGCTTTCTTGCCAATCTCTCCTTGGTAGGAAGAATACTTCCGTTTTCGACGAATTCGAGCCGTTAAACCAAGGACTTTCATCAGCCGTTGGACCTTCTTATGATTCACCACGAAGCCATGATTTCTTAATTCAAGAGTAACTCTCCGATAGCCATAATTTCCTTTATGCTCACTATAAATGGCCTGAATTTCAGCTTTAAGTTCTTGATTCTTATCTGGTTGATCTAGCTGTTTTAAGTGATAGTAGTAAGTTGAGCGAGCTAAATGTGCCGTTTCAAGAAGTAAATCTAATCGAAATCCTCCTGAAACCATTTCTCTAACTGTCTCTGCCTTTCTCGCTGTAAGGCTTCGTCCCTGTCTTCTAGCTCTTTTAACTTTTTTAGGTAGGCCACCTCGGTACGTAGACGCTCATTCTCCTCTTGAAGTCGCTCTAATTCTGTCATTTCTTCCCAAGTTTTCTTCCGTTTACGTCCCATTTTAGCTGGTCTCCCTCTTGTTTTCTCAACAATAGTATACCCGTTTTTCTTGTATTGTGCCAGCCAATTTGGAAGTAATCCACTACTTGGAAGAGCATAATCCAGAGATACGCTTAGTTGCGAACGACCTTCAATCAAAACCTTATTGATGATTTCTTGTTTTAATTCAGGAGAGTAATAACGGTTTTTCCCTTTTTTGACACTATCTATTCCGTAGCGATCAATCAATCGAATTAAGTAGTCAAGATTTGAAAGGTTCATTCCATATTTTTCTGAAAGTCGCTTTAAGCTGATTCCTTGTTTTCTTAGTTCATAGATTCGAACTTTATCCTCATAAGTTAATTTCATTTAAAAACACCCCAAAAGTTAGATTTTTTCTGTCTAACTTTTGGGGTGCGGTTCAATTCAACTTCTTTTTATTTGGAGACCATTTTCCAGAAAAAATCAATGATATAAGTTAGGCCATAGGTATAGATGACGAGAGTGATGGGTTTACAGACAAGGATAATCAGCATGTACTTTTTGAAAGTCATCTTGGTCAGGGCCGCCAGCATGCAGAGAAAGTCGGCTGGACTGATGGGCCAAATCATCATGAAGATAAAGAAGCGCTCAAAGCGATTCCCCTTATCCAGCCAGCCGATATATTTATCATAGGTGCGCTTGCTGACGACAGACTGGACAAAAGCTGGACCGTAGGTGCGCGCCAGATAAAATATCAAGGCGCAGCCAATGACAATGCCGATATAGTTATAAATGGTGCCGACGATATGGCCGTAGATGAAACGCCAGCGACAGAGGTCAGGGCGCCAGGGATAATGGGCACGACCGTCTGCAGAATCTGCAGGAAGATAAAGAGAGGTGGTCCCCAGATGCCTGCCTGATGGATAAAGGCTGAGAGAGTTTCCTTGGACTGGAGGATGCCAGCGAAATATGCCCAGATGCAAAAAGCCACCGTTCCTAAAGCTCCAAGGGCGGACGACCAGTTGATAATCTTTTGCAAAAGAGGGGAAACAGCCTGCATCTGTCTATTTTTTCCTGCCATACAAACCTCCGAGGAATTTATACTATCACCACTATAATATCATCTTTTGTCCTTTTTGTAATCCTTGAAGCTGTAAGTGCCAAAAGGCCTGAAAGATGATATAATGATGTAATTAGTAAACCATAAGTTTTCAAATAATTGTTCAAAATCAAAGAAAAATGCGTAAGAGGAGAGCCTATAGTGGAAGAATATCTAAATTTATATCATCAAAAATTGTGGGAGATTGCTTTCAGTAATGTCGAGAAAGTATTTGGCGTTTTTTTTGTAATTTTGCTAGCTCTATCAATTCTTCCTGTTTATATTTTTTTAAACTCCTTGGTCAGAAGAAAAAAACTCATTTTAGTTCTTATCTGTATTCCATTTAATGTTCATTCTTTGTATGGCTGCCGAGTATGCCTATAGTTATGATAAAATTATGAATCCAGATTCACCATACAACGATTCTTTAATGGTCGCATCACTAAAGCATGAAACTGCTCTACCGATATTGGAGCATGTAGATGAAATTCCCTTGGCTAGTGTCGATGGGAAGCTAAAGAGAGATGATGTTTTAGTATTTGCTCTATCTAATCCTACCTATTATGACGCTCTGTTTGCAGATATGGCAAACTCTTTAGCAGGTGAGCAGACGATAGGGAAAGCATTTCTAGTTGCTTTAGTAGGATTTGAAGAGAAAAATGGTGAATGGCAATCTGTTGACATTCGCATTGCCCCGGGTGTTGAGGAGAAGGATTTTCAGAAATTTTCTAAGATACTTCATATCAAAAGAGACGAAAGAGAAGGAGCAACTGGTATTATTCTCGATCTTCAGGATTTTTATGAAAAAAAGTTAGAGAAAGAAAAAAATGGAGACTAGTCTGGCTTGTGAGTATGAGTTTTTGTCCCATTTTAAAATGAAGTTCCCCATTTGGGGAGCTATTTTCATTTGCTTGAAAAGTAGAAAAGGGCTCATTACCTATTCGCTCTAGAAGAAATAGGACCATGAGTGCCAAAAAGCCCATTTTATGCTATAATAATGAGAATACGAATTTTTGGAGAGAGATGTGGCGATTGAAGATTACATGCCGGACTTTGCGGTCGAGGCAGTTTACGATTTGACAGTAGAGAGTTTGAAAAAGCAAGGCATCAAAGCGGTTTTGGTGGATTTGGATAACACCTTGATTGCTTGGAATAATCCTGATGGAACCCCAGAGATGAAGAAGTGGCTCCATGATTTGCGGGACGCGGGCATTCGGATTATCGTGGTGTCCAATAATAACCAAAAACGGGTCAAGCGGGCTGTTGAAAAGTTTGAAATTGACTATGTCTACTGGGCGATGAAACCTTTCACTTGGGGAATTGACCGAGCGCTCAAGCTTTTTCAATTTGAAAAAAAGGAAGTGGTTATGGTGGGCGACCAGCTTATGACGGATATTCGGGCAGCTCATAGGGCTGGGATTCGTTCGATTTTGGTCAAACCGCTGGTTGAGCACGACTCTATCAAAACCCAGATCAATCGGGCGCGTGAACGCCGTGTGCTCAAGAAAATCACTGAAAAATACGGCCCAATTCAATACAAAAAAGGAATTTAAGCATGGAAGAACTTCTCTGTATCGGCTGCGGAGCCACTATTCAGACAGAAGATAAGGGCAAACTAGGCTACACGCCCCAGTCAGCCCTAGAAAAAGGCTTGGAGACAGGTGAACTCTATTGTCAGCGCTGTTTCCGCCTGCGCCATTATAATGAAATCAGCGACGTCCAGCTGACGGATGATGACTTTCTGCGGCTTCTGCATGAGGTTGGAGATAGCGACGCCTTGGTCGTCAATGTTGTCGATATTTTTGACTTTAATGGATCGGTCATCCCTGGTCTGCCTCGCTTTGTCGCAGGAAATGATGTTCTCTTGGTCGGGAATAAAAAGGACATTTTGCCTAAGTCAGTCAAGGATAGCAAGGTGACCCAATGGCTGACGGAGCGGGCTCACGAAGAAGGCCTGCGTCCAGTTGATGTGGTCTTGACTTCTGCTCAGAACAAGCAGACCATTAAGGACTTGATTGACAAGATTGAGCATTGCCGCAAGGGACGTGACGTTTATGTGGTTGGCGTGACAAATGTGGGCAAGTCCACTTTGATTAACGCCATTATTCAGGAAATCACGGGCGACAAGGATATTATTACGACTTCGCGCTTCCCGGGAACAACTCTGGATAAAATCGAGATACCTTTAGCGGACGGCAGTCATATCTATGATACGCCGGGCATTATCCATCGTCACCAGATGGCTCACTATCTTTCTGCTAAGAATCTCAAATACATCAGTCCTAAAAAGGAAATCAAGCCCAAAACTTATCAGCTTAATCCAGAGCAAACCCTCTTCTTGGGTGGTTTAGGCCGCTTTGACTTTGTGGCAGGTGATAAGCAGGGCTTTACGGCTTATTTTGACAATGAGCTTAAGCTCCATCGGACCAAGTTAGAAGGCGCCAGCGGCTTTTATGACAAGCATGTCGGTAGTCTCTTAGTGCCACCGGTTGGCAAGGAAAAGGAAGAATTTCCAGCCTTGGTCAAGCATGAATTTACTATCAAGGACAAGACGGATATCGTCTTCTCTGGTCTAGGCTGGATTCGCGTCAGTGGTCCTGCCAGAGTAGCTGGCTGGGCGCCAGAGGGTGTGTCGGTTGTCACTCGGAAAGCCATTATATAATATTCAAGAAACCAAGGGGAAGAAATTCCCCCTAAAATAAGGAAGGAAAAGGCCATGAGCAGTGGGGAAAAGCAGGTCCCAACTGACTTCAAGCCTTATAGAAGAACATGACACTAACATCAAAACAACGCGCCTTTCTCAACAGTCAGGCACATAGTCTCAAACCTATCATTCAGATAGGGAAAAATGGACTCAACGACCAAATCAAAACTAGCGTCCGTCAGGCACTGGATGCGCGAGAACTGATCAAGGTTACGCTCTTGCAGAATACAGATGAGAATATTCACGAGGTTGCTGAGATTTTGGAAGAAGAAATCGGAGTGGATACAGTGCAGAAGATTGGCCGGATCTTGATTCTCTACAAGCAGTCCAGCAAGAAGGAAAATCGCAAACTCTCTGTCAAAGTCAAGCAAATTTAAGGAAAAATTTCTGTGGAGATATCAGCCTATGGCTATTGAATTACTGACCCCCTTTACCAAGGTGGAATTAGAACCAGAAGTTAAAGATAAAAACGCAAGCAGATTGGCATTTTAGGTGGGAATTTCAACCCTGTCCACCATGCTCATTTGGTCGTGGCGGATCAGGTCCGCCAACAGTTAGGCTTGGATCAGGTCCTGCTCATGCCAGAGTACGAGCCGCCCCATGTGGATAAGAAAGAGACCATTGATGAAAAGCATCGCCTGAAAATGCTGGAGCTGGCTATTGAGGGCATTGAAGGCCTAGGGATTGAGCCTATTGAGTTGGAACGCAAGGGAATTTCTTACAGCTACGACACTATGAAGCTCCTGACCGAGCAACATCCAGATACGGACTATTACTTTATCATCGGTGCGGATATGGTGGACTATCTTCCCAAGTGGTACCGCATTGATGAGCTGGTTGAGCTGGTTCAGTTTGTCGGTGTTCAGCGGCCGCGTTACAAGGCGGGGACTTCTTACCCTGTCATTTGGGTGGATGTGCCGCTTATGGATATTTCCTCCAGTATGGTGCGGGATTTTCTGGCTCAAGGACGTATTCCTAACTTCCTGCTGCCTCAGCCAGTGCTAGACTATATCGAGAAAGAAGGGCTTTACCTATGACCTATGAAAGCTATATCAGCATGAGCCGTGAGGCCTTGCTGGTTAAGATGGAAACAGTCATGTCGGAGAAACGCCTGCGGCATTGTCTAGGTGTGGAAAAGGCTGCTCGTGAATTAGCGGAGCGCTTTGGTCTTGATGTCGAAAAAGCTGGTCTAGCAGGACTCCTGCACGATTACGCCAAAAAGGTCTCGGATGAGGATTTCCTATCCTTGATTGACAAATATCAGCTGGACCCTGACCTGAAAAACTGGGGCAACAATGTCTGGCATGGCATGGTGGGGATTTACAAGATTCAGGAAGACTTAGGCATCGAAGATGCAGAGATTCTCCGAGCCATCGAGATTCATACAGTGGGCAGTGGCACCATGTCTGAGTTGGACAAGGTCATCTATGTCGCTGACTATATCGAGCACAACCGAGATTTTCCGGGAGTAGACAAGGCTAGAGAGCTGGCTCAGAAGTCGCTCAACCAAGCTGTGGCCTATGAAACAGCAAGGACCGTGGAGCATTTGGCTCACAAAGGAATGCCCATCTATCCGCAGACCTTGGAGACCTACAATGCCTTTGTAGGGTATTTAAAGGAAATAGAAGAATGAAAACAGCTCTAATCATTATAGATGTACAAAATATCTTAGTGGAGACAGGTTTTCAGTCTGATAAAATGATGGATAAAATTTCCTTTCTGCAGCATCAGGCTAGGAGTAAAGGTGTTGAAATTATCTATATTCAGCATATTGAAAATCCAGAAGATAGTGAATTGGAAGATTGGCAGTTGTCTCCTCTCTTAAATCGGAAGTCAGACGAAAAGGTCTTTCAGAAGAAGTATAATAGTATATTTAAAGAGACTGGTTTAAAAGACTACTTGGATAAAGAAGATATTGGTTGTCTAGTTTTATGTGGAATGCAGACGGAATATTGTGTGGATGCATCGGTTAAAGTTGGATTTGAATTTGATTATAAACTTGTCATTCCAGAGGGTGCTTTTACAACTTTTGATGGGGAAGATGCTTCGGCAGAAAAAATAAATACTTTTTATCAAAAAATTTGGGACAGACGTTTTGCGGATGTTCGAGATTACAAAAACATTTTTAATTAAAGAGGAACTATGAAAGAACAAGAATTAATGGAACTGGTCGTAAAGGCGGCCGATGAAAAGCGTGCAGAAGATATTGTGGCTTTGGACTTGCAAGGTCTGACTACTGTGACAGATTACTTTGTCATCGTCAGCTCAATGAACAGTCGTCAGCTGGATGCGGTAGCTGAAAATATCCGTGAGAAAGCTGCAGCGGCGGGTGTTTCTGCTGGTCATGTTGAGGGTGATGCAGCTGGTGGTTGGGTTCTCTTAGACTTGGGTGGCGTGGTCGTCCATGTCTTTTCTGAGGAAATGCGGGCGCACTATAATCTTGAAAAACTCTGGCACAAAGCAACTGGTGTGGATGTTGCAGCCTTATTGGAAGAAAAAAACAAGTAATTTTTTGCCCTTAGGCAGAAAGCGGAATTTAGCTCAGTCAGCCTGCTGGCTGGGCTATTTTTGAAAGGAAAAGTATGGCAACTTATGAAACCTTCGCGTCGGTTTACGATGCGATTATGGATGATTCTTTGTATGAGAAATGGACGGATTTCAGCCTGCGTCATTTTCCCAAGGATAAGAAAAAGCTGCTGGAGCTTGCTTGTGGCACGGGCATTCAGTCTATTTATTTTAAGCAGGCAGGTTTTGATGTGACGGGGTTGGACCTGAGTCGGGAAATGCTGGATTTGGCAGAAAAGCGTAGCAGAGAGGCCGGTTTGGATATTCTCTTTATTCAAGGTAATATGCTGGATTTGAGTGACATTGGTCAGTTTGATTTGGTGACTTGCTATTCAGACTCGATTTGCTATATGGAGGATGAAGTGGATGTTGGTCAGGTATTTACTGAGGTTTACCAGCATCTAAATGAGGGGGGGCGCTTTATCTTCGATGTGCACTCAATTTACCAGATTGACGAGGTTTTTCCAGGCTATTCTTATCATGAAAATGCTGAAACCTTTGCCATGGTCTGGGATTCCTATTCGGACGAACCGCCTCATTCCATTGTGCATGAGCTGACCTTCTTTGTCCAAGACGAGGATGGGCGCTTCACACGCCATGATGAGGTACATGAGGAGCGGACCTATGAGATTCTGACCTATGATATCTTGCTGGAGCAAGCTGGTTTTAAGAATGTCAAGGTTTACGCGGACTTTGAGGACAAGGAGCCAACTGACAAGAGCGCTCGCTGGTTCTTTGTGGCGGAGAAATGAGATGACAGTTACCGGTATTATCGCAGAGTTTAATCCTTTTCATAATGGGCACAAATATCTGCTGGAGCAGGCTTCTGGTCTGAAAATTATCGCTATGAGCGGCAATTTTGTTCAGCGAGGGGAGCCGGCTATCGTGGACAAGTGGACTCGGGCGCAGATGGCTTTGGAAGCTGGAGCGGATTTGGTCCTTGAGCTGCCTTTCTTGGTCAGCGTTCAGGCGGCAGATTTTTTCGCTAAGGGAGCAGTAGACATCTTAGAGAGACTAGGAGTCGAACAGTTGACTTTTGGGACCGAGGAAGTGCTGGATTATGAGAGTATTTCGAAGGTCTATGGTGAAAAGGCAGAGCAGATGGAGGCTTATCTGGCTGGCTTGCCTGATTCTCTATCCTATCCCCAGAAGACTCAGGCTATGTGGCAGGAGTTTGCAGGGCTCAATTTCTCAGGCTCTACTCCCAACCATATTCTGGGCTTGGCCTATGCCAAGGCTGTGGCGGGAAAGGCTATAAAGCTGTGTCCGATTCAACGTCAGGGAGCTGGCTATCATTCTTTATCAGCTAATCAGGAATTTGCCTCAGCGACAGCTCTTCGCCAGAATCTGGATCAGCCGGACTTTCTCAAAAAATTCACCCCAGCCCATCATTTGCTTGAAACGGCTCCCAAGGTGATCTGGTCGGACCTCTTTCCTTACCTTCGTTACCAGATAATGACAAGTCCGGATTTGACAGATTTATCAGGTCAATCAGGAATTGGCCGTTAGGATAAGAGAGGCCTTGAAAAGCAGTGAGACCATAGAAGAGTTGGTCGAGCAGGTGGCGACCAAGCGCTATACAAAGGCTCGGGTCCGGCGTCTGCTGACCTATATTTTGGTTGGTGCTAGACAAGAAGAGATTCCGTCTGGCATACATATCTTAGGCTTTTCCGAGCAAGGGCGCCGGCATTTGTCCAGCCTTAAAGATAGGGTTGAATTGGTCAGCCGTATCGGCAAGGAGCCATGGGACAGTGTGACCCAGCAGGCTGACAAAGTCTATCGACTAGGCAATCCTGCACTTAAGAAACAGAATTTTGGACGGGTTCCGATTATGAAAGACAAGCAAGGCTGAATGTTCAGCCTTTTTGCTTTGTTTGCGGCGGTAAATAAAAAATGGTATAATAAACAAATAAATTTGTTTTTACTAAGGAGCATGATTTGCTTTTTAGCGGTTTGACTGTAGGTATGAAAGCTAACATTTGGTTAATAAAACATTGCTATGCTGATTGAATGATTATCTTTCCTATCCATGTCTCAAAGGAGGAAGACTCATGAAATTCAAAAAGATTACCTTTATGGCCCTTACAGCTTTACTGACGCTTAGTTTAGGGGCTTGTAGCTTGATTGGGCAGAAGCATTCTCAAAAGAATCAGGGTGGGACTGAGAATAGCTCCCGTGAGAGCCAAAAGAATACTTCTTCTGACGATATTGAAGAACTCTTGGAGAAAGCAGAAACTGCGAATGAAGATCTAACTTCAATGAAAATGAAGGTGAAATTATCTATCACTGTAGATGGTTCCAATAAAACTCAAACGATGAGCGGAGATCTTCTGTATGATAAAAGCACAGATGAGCTGGCCAAGGGGCATTTAGTCATAGATGGAAAAGAGAGCGGTCAGGAGAGTTATCAAGAAGCGATTATGCCAGGCGGACAGGATAAATTTTTGTATACTCGTTCTTCTAAAAATGGAACATGGTCTAAGCAAGAAATGGGAAGCGGGGCAGATTATTATGTTCAGCCTGATTATTTCAAACTCATGGATGGCTTTTATCAAATGGCTGATGATGTCACTGTAAAGGAAAGCGGTGATGAATATGTCTTTAAATTAAGCAGTAAAAATGCTGATTTGCTAGGGCTTTTTGGTGAAGAATTCAAACTAGAGCTGTCAGGTGTTACTCAGGCAGATATGGATAAGAAGTTAGAAGTACGCTTGGATAAAAAGACCTTATTCTTAAAAGACTTTAAGCTAGGTTTATCTTATAAAGGTGAAAAAGGTAGTATGGATGTTCAAACAGATACTCATTATTCTGACTGGAACACTATAGATGAAGATGAGTTTAAGGCGCCTCAGTAAAGCATAAGCAGAATTATTTCTAAAGAATTAGCTGAGAAAGAAAGGAAAAGTCATGCCTTTATTGTTTGCTTTTCGCTACCGTAGAGGACTCTATTTGACCATAGTAATCTTGACCTCTGTCTTCTTAGTCTCAGGCATCATTTTCAGCGCTTTAGCTTCCTTGATCCTGTTTTCAATTGATAAAGCCATGCCTAGATCAGGAATTATTTCATTCGGTTTGCCTTCTTTCCTTACCTTTCTCTTAGCCAGTCTACTTGAAATTTATAATCATCCATGCGGGACGCAAGCTGAGTAAAAAGTGCTTTGTTCTTGCGGGAACAGAATGGGGCTTGACCGTGCGAGGTGCTTTCTTGAAAGAGCATAGCTTTGCTTGGAATCAGCTGGAAAGTGTCTTTTACCGGCCGGCTTGGGGAAGAACTTCTGATGGGCAGGCTTCTTTTCGACTGGGAGTCAGGTACTATCGGAGAGACTACCTATATGTCAAGCCTTATCATGGCAAGTCCGTTCGAGTAGATGTCACTTTTTTAGATGGCAGAATAGAGGATGTTTTTGCTTGCTTAAGCAGGTGCAAACCGGATTTGCCTATTGTGAAAAATTATCAGTGATATTTTTAATGGATTTTGATAAAGTTCCGCTATGACAGACCTGCCAGTTTCAGGAAATAGAATGTACCGTCCAGTTGCTCTTTTAGCAACTGGATTTTTTATGGAATCGAAACCTGAAATCAATTTTATCTCGATTTCAGGTTAACAAGAGTTGAGGAATTCAAGCTGAATCTTCTAGAAGCTATCATTTTTTCTTAGTGATTTTTCTGATTCCCTGTGTTATAATAAGAAAGATTAAAAATGTAATTTATCAAAAGGAGAATCTCCAATGGGACGTAAATGGGCCAATATTGTGGCAAAGAAAACGGCCAAAGATGGCGCGAACTCAAAAGTATATGCTAAGTTTGGTGTGGAAATCTATGTAGCAGCTAAAAAAGGTGATCCAGATCCAGAGTCTAACACAGCTTTGAAATTCGTTATCGACCGAGCTAAACAAGCTCAGGTCCCGAAGCATGTCATTGACAAGGCCATCGATAAAGCAAAAGGAAACACGGACGAAACCTTTACTGAAGGCCGCTATGAAGGATTTGGGCCAAACGGCTCTATGCTGATTGTCGATACTTTGACTTCAAATGTCAATCGGACTGCAGCCAATGTCCGTGCTGCTTTTGGTAAAAATGGCGGCAATATGGGAGCTAGCGGCTCTGTATCTTATCTTTTTGATAATAAAGGTGTGATTGTCTTTGCGGGTGACGACGCTGACAGCGTCTTTGAACAGCTGCTGGAAGCGGATGTGGATGTTGATGATGTTGAAGCAGAAGAAGGAAGCATCACCGTCTATACAGCGCCAACTGACCTTCACAAGGCCATCTTGGCTCTGCGCGAGTCTGGCATCCAAGAGTTCCAAGTAACCGAGCTTGAAATGATTCCTCAGTCTGAAGTAGAGTTGACCGGTGAAGACCTCGAAACCTTTGAAAAACTTTATAGCGTTTTAGAGGACGACGAAGATGTCCAAAAAATCTATACGAATGTAGATGGATTCTAAACATTCTTAACCTGTAGCTTGAGCTGCAGGTTTTTTATATGATAATAACTTTCAGACTGTATTTACCAGTCAAGATAAGTATGGTAAAATAGAAAGGTCATATTATTAAGTTATTAAGGAGACAATGATGAAAAAAGTATTTCAATACGCGACCTTGCTTCTAGCAGGAATGAGCTTAACTGCCTGTGCCTTGCTTCCGACTTCAAATCAGGATATTCCAAGTAAGCAAAGTCAGGAGAAGAAGGACAAGAAAGCAGCCAGCAATGGGCAAGTAGAGGTCAAGATTAAGGAAGGCCAGTTTATTTTGCCAAGCAATGGGGCCGCTGATTCAAAATACTTGGCTTTGTCATTGGAAATTAAGAATAAAACGGATGAAAAAATCATGATTTCCTCTTCAGATATTGGTTTTTATGATTCAGAAGGTGAGAAAATCCAACCGGTCGGAGTTTATGATGATGCAGAAAACTTTAAAATACTAAAATATGAAGATTTAGCTAAGGGAAAGACTCTTTCTGGTTATCTTGTATTTAAGGTTGAAAAGGATAAAAAATATGAACTGCACTATGAGAAGAAAACTTATGATGCTGATGAGAAAACAGAAGAAATCAAGCTAAATGTTGATCCTTCGAGCTATACTGATCAAATCGAAGATTCAAAGAAACTAGCTTCTGATTATCTGAATGCCGTTTTCTTGGGTGGAGACGCCAAAAGCAAAGACAAGGCAAAGTCATCCAAGGGCAAGGAAGATTTTGTCTTAGGCGGTAATTTGGAGCAAGATAAAAATGACTTTAGAGCAGCTTTTGCTGAAGACTTCAAACGTAAATTGCATGACTATCCCTTTACTGATAAGGAAGTCAATACCTTTATCGATGCCTATGTGGAAAATAATGCAAAACGCTCCGAAATTTCTTATACAGTAGCCCAGTACATGCCGAACGAGATAGTGATCAAGATTAAACCGAGAACGGTCAGTCTAAGTAAAACCATCCTGAACTACAGTAAAGAGTTTTCTGACAAGCATCGTTCTGAGTATGCGAATCTTTCGGAATTCTATAAAGCACAGGATAAGAATTATGCTGATGACATGATGGCTGGATTGGACTCACGGCCGCTTCTCACCCCAGAACGAGATTATCAGTTGAAATTTGTCAAGACAGATGGCAAATGGGTTTTGGAGCGTGATTTTTCTTATGAATCCATTGTCATCTCCTTCGAAGGTGATATATCCTAATACAAAAATTAGAGGGCTAATTATTGATTATTTGCTCTCTATTTTTGTGTCCTCGTCCAGCTTTGTGCTATACTGGATGGTAGCTAGGTGTATTCGAGTAAAGGAGTCTGCCATGAAAAAATTTTATGATAAACTGATGCAAACGCGGCATTATCTTCATCGGCATCCAGAGCTGTCTGGGCAGGAATTTGAAACGACAGCTTTCCTAAGAAGCTATCTGGAAGATTTGGAGATTAGGATTTTAGAATCCGGTCTGAAAACCGGCCTAGTTGCCGAGGTTGGCTCTGGCAAGCCAGTTATTGCCCTGAGAGCAGATATCGATGCTCTGCCCATTTTGGAGCGGACTGGTCTGCCTTACGCCAGTCAGAATGCAGGCGTCATGCACGCCTGCGGTCATGATTTTCACCAGACCAGCCTTTTGGGGGCAGCGGAGCTGCTCAAGGCTATGGAAGGAGATTTGAGAGGAACGGTTCGTCTGATTTTTCAGCCAGCTGAGGAAACTTCTCAGGGAGCCAGTCAGGTTCTTGTGACTGGTTTACTGGACGATGTGTCAGCTATTGTCGGCTTTCACAATATGCCCCAGCTTAAGGCGGGACAGTTGGCACTTAAAGCTGGAGCCATGATGGCTGGGGTTGAGAAGTTCAAGGTGGAGGTAGAAGGAGTCAGCAGCCATGCGGCTAGACCGGATTTGGGTGTTGATACAGTATTGGCCTTGACCAGTATGATTCAAAACCTGCAGGCGCTAGTGGCCCGTACAGTGTCTCCTTTTGAAGCGGCTGTCTTATCTGTGACTCATATCGAAGCAGGAGCGACCTGGAATGTACTGCCGCAGTCGGGCTTTTTTGAAGGTACTATTCGCAGCTTCAATCCGACCTTGCAGCAGCGTCTCAAGGAAGACTTTATCCGAATTGTAGAGAATACAGCGGAGAATTTTGAAGCTCAGGTCAGGATTTCTTGGGATCATACTCCTCCAGTGACCTATAATGATCCCGAATTGGCCGAGCTGCTTTATGAGCACTCACAAAATCTTGCTGAGGTTCTGCCTGCCAGTCCATCCTCGGCTGGAGAAGATTTTGCCTTTTATCAGGAGAAGCTTCCAGGCGTTTTTGCCTTTATCGGCTCAAATGGGGCAGAAAATGCTCCTGATCTCCATCATGATAGCATGGTCATTGACGACGAAGCCTTCAAAGTTTCCGTTCCTTACTATGTCGAAAGCGCCCTCTTTCTCCTGCAGCACTACAGGCAGAAAGCTTAAATAATGACTGCCTCAAAGCTGATAAAGAAAAGCTATCACCTCCATAAAAAATATATAATGGTCAAGCTTCTCCTTATTTGATATGATAAAGAAAGACTTTTTAGGAGGAATTCGAAATATGAACCTGAAGAAAACCTTGAAATACTTCTCTCTAGCAGCCGTCAGTGTCTTGGCCATTGGTGCCTTGGTGGCTTGCTCATCATCAAGTGAGAAGAAAACAGAGAAAACAAAGGTAGAAGTCGGAACAGTAGGAACGACAAAACCATTTTCATACGAGGATAAAGACGGTAAACTGACTGGCTACGATATCGAAGTCCTTCGTGCTATCTTTAAGGGATCAGACAAGTATGAAGTCAATTTCAATAAGACCAAGTGGGCTTCTATTTTCTCAGGTCTGGACAGCGACCGCTACCAGATTGGTGCCAATAATATCAGCTACTCTGAAGAACGGGCTAACAAATATCTCTATGCTAGTCCATATGCGAAAAATCCAACGGTTTTAGTTGTCCGTAAGGGTGAGGGCATCAAATCGCTGGATGACATTGGCGGCAAGTCTACTGAGGTTGTTCAGGGGACTTCAACAGCTCAGCAACTAGAGGACTACAACAAGGAGCATAGCGACAAACCGACAAAAATCAATTATACGGATGGAACCATTCAGCAAATCTTGGCCAATCTGAATGACGGCCGTACGGACTATAAAGTTTTTGAGCGCATAACTGTAGAGTCTATTATCAAAGACCAAGGCTTGAATAATCTGGAAGTAATTGAGCTTCCGAGCGACCAGCAGCCTTATGTTTATCCGATTATTGCAAGCGGTCAGGAAGACTTGCAAAAATTTGTCAACAAGCGAATCAAAGAACTCTATGAGGATGGTACGCTTGAAAAGCTATCTCAAGAATTCTTTGGCGGCTCTTACCTGCCAGATGCAAAAGATATCAAGTAAGAAATCCCATCAAGTTCGGTCTGCATTTGGCTGACTAGACTTTGATACAAGAAATACGATAAGGGCGGGGAAGCTTATTTCCCCAGCCCTTTATCTGCTGTTAATAGGAGTAACGCATGCCTTTCTCAACTGAGACTGAACAAATCAAGAAATTTGAAAACGACGAGGTGGCCCAGCACTATTTTGAAGTGCTGCGGACCTTGATCTCTAAAAAATCGATCTTTGCCCAGCAGGTTGGCCTTCAGGAAGTAGCCAACTATTTGGGAGAGATTTTTACAGCTGCAGGTGCCAAGGTCATGATTGACGACAGCTATACTGCTCCATTTATTTTGGCGGAGTTTCTTTCTTCAAATCCTGCTGCTAAGACTATTATTTTCTACAACCACTACGATACAGTGCCGGCAGATGATGACCAGCCCTGGACCAATGATCCTTTTACATTGTCAGTTCATTACGGGGTTATGTATGGGCGAGGAGTGGATGATGACAAGGGACACATTACTGCTCGTCTGACAGCCGTTCGCAAATATATTCGAGAGCACGGTGATTTGCCGGTCAATATCATCTTTATGATGGAAGGGGCAGAAGAGTCCGCTTCGACAGACTTAGATAAATATCTGGCCAAGCATCGCAAACGCCTGCGAGGAGCGGATTTGCTGGTCTGGGAGCAAGGCAGCCGCAATAATCTAGGACAGCTGGAAATCTCGGGCGGTAACAAGGGGATTGTTACCTTTGATATGACGGTCAAAAGTGCAGATGTAGACATCCATTCCAGCTTCGGTGGGGTTATCAATTCAGCTTCCTGGTATTTGCTCAATGCTCTATCCAGCTTGCGCAGTCCAGACGGCCGCATCTTAGTTGAAGGAATCTATGAGCAGGTTCAAGAGCCAAATGAACGGGAGCTGGCCCTAATTGAGGAATATGCCCTGCGGACTCCTGAAGAGTTGAGTCAAGTCTATGGCTTGAAATTACCGGTTTTGCTGGACGAGCGGAAGGAATTTCTCCGTCGCTTTTACTTTGAGCCTTCGCTGAATATTGAAGGATTCGGATCAGGCTATCAAGGCCAAGGGGTCAAGACCATTTTACCTTCAGATGCCCAGGCTAAGATGGAGGTTCGTCTGGTGCCAGGTCTGGAACCACAAGATGTTTTGGACAAGATTCGTCAGCAGCTGGATAAAAATGGCTATCCAGCGGTTGAGCTGACCTATACCTTGGGAGAGATGAGTTATCGCAGCGACATGAGTGCGCCTTCCATTCTCAATCTTATCGAGCTGGCTAAAGATTACTACCAAGAGGGCATCTCTGTTCTGCCGACCTCAGCTGGAACTGGTCCGATGCACACGGTTTATGAAGCCTTGGAGGTTCCTATGGCGGCTTTCGGACTCGGCAATGCTAATAGTCGGGACCACGGCGGAGATGAGAATGTGAAAATTGCTGACTACTATATGCACATAGAGCTCATTCAAGACTTGATTGGTAGTTATCGTCGAGCTGACTAGCGGGAAAGGAAGGCTTATGCTATACTCTATAAGAAAAGACAAACTGAAGCAGGCTGGCTTCTTTTACCTCTTTTATTTCCTAGCCATGATCTTAGGCGTCTTGGTTGGGCTTCTATTTGACCGCTCAGGCAATATGTTTTACGCTCCAGCTTTTACAGCTTTCTTTGGCGGAGTTCTGTTTATCTTCTATACTGAGAAAATAAAGACCTTCGGTCTAATCAGCGGCTTAGGCTGTCTGCTAGGTCTCTTCTTTCTGCTTAGTCGACATGGCTTTGGAGCTTTTCTACCAGGTTTGATTTGCGGTGTTTTAGCGGATCTTATAGCTCGGTCAGGCTGCTATCAAAAGACTATTAGAAGCTTGCTGGCTTTTATGGTTTTCAGCTTTAGCACAGCGGGTCCTATTTTCCTAATGTGGCTGGCACCCAAGCAGTATGAAGCTAGTCTTCTTGCCAGAGGAAAGACTCAGGCTTATATCGAGCAAGTCATGCTTAAGCCAGAACCTAGCTTGGTCCTCTGGTTTGTAGCCAGCATTTTACTAGGCGCTTTACTTGGAGCCCTGTTAGGAAGGAAAATTCTTAAAGCTAGACTTCCCAAATCAGCTTCGGTCTAAATATCATCGAAAATATAACTAAGGAGAAAATATGAACAATTTACTCGTGCTCCAGTCGGACTTTGGTCTGGTAGATGGAGCCGTGTCAGCCATGATTGGAGTGGCGCTAGAAGAATCGCCTACTCTGAAAATTCATCATCTGACTCATGATATCACCCCTTACAACATCTTTGAGGGAAGCTATCGTCTCTTTCAGACAGTTAATTACTGGCCAGCAGGAACGACCTTTGTATCAGTAGTGGATCCGGGTGTGGGCTCCAAGCGTAAGAGTGTGGTAGCCAAGACTAAAGGGCCAGTACATCGTGACGCCTGACAATGGCACCTTGTCTTTCATCAAGAAGCATGTTGGCATTGAGGCCATTCGGGAAATTTCTGAGGTGGAAAACCGCCGCAAGAATACCGAGCATTCCTATACTTTCCATGGTCGTGATGTCTATGCCTATACAGGTGCCAAGCTAGCCAGCGGCCATATCAGCTTTGAAGAGGTTGGACCAGAGCTTAAAGTTGAAGACATTGTCGAAATTCAGGTAGTCGAAACTACGCTAGCGGATAATTATGTCAGCGGAGCTATTGATATCCTGGATATCCGCTTTGGCTCTCTTTGGACCTCTATCACCCGCGAAGAATTCTGCACCTTAAAACCAGAATTTGGCGACCGCTTCGAGGTTACCATCTACAACAATGACATGCTGGTTTATCAAAACCAAGTAACCTATGGCAAGTCCTTTGCGGATGTCCGCATCGGTCAGCCTATCCTCTATATCAACTCCCTCTATCGGGTTGGCTTAGCGATTAACCAAGGTTCCTTTGCTAAGGCCTATAATGTTGGCGTCGGTGCCCAATGGCATATTGAAATCAAGAGAATTGAAAATTAAGGAAGAAGAACATGAAAAATAATACAATCAGAAACGTAGTCGCAACAGGAATTGGAGCAGCCCTATTCGTGGTCATCGGAATGATCAATATTCCAACGCCTGTACCCAATACCAGCATCCAGCTCCAATACCCTCTGCAAGCTCTTTTTAGTGTCATCTTTTGGACCAATCGTCGGTTTCCTTATGGGTTTCATTGGTCATGCTATTAAAGATGCTATGAGCGGTGGCGGACTTTGGTGGTTCTGGATTGCTGGCAGCGGAGTCTTCGGTCTATTAGTTGGCTTCTTTAGAAAAATTCTTCCAAGTGGAAGAAGGAAAATTTGAAATCAAGGATATTATCCGCTTTAATTTGATTCAATTTGGAGCCAATGCAATCGCTTGGCTAATCGGCCCGATTGGTGACGTGATTGTGTCTGGTGAGCCGGTCAATAAGGTTATTGCTCAAAGTATTGTAGCGATTCTGGTGAATTCTGCGACAGTAGCTGTCATCGGAACTATCTTGCTGACTGCTTACGCTCGCACCCGCACCCGCGCAGGAAGTCTCAAAAAAGATTAAACATAGTATTTTCTATCAAAAATAGCTGCCTTTATGAACTGGGCGGCTTTTTTATTTCCCAGTGGTAAATCATACAATTGTCCACTAGGAACTGAATAATTTAAGAAATTCATGACTTCCTAAAACTACTTACAATATAAGACGATATATTTAGACTGGCTAAAAAACAAGAGCAAATTTTAGAACAGCTCTTGCTGATCTGAATTTTGTAGATTTTTCTAGTCTTTTTTTGAAAACGCTTTAAATTTGTACTATAATAGAGAACAGGAGTCGGTAAGTTCGTTGCCAACGAATCAAGATTAACCAAAGATTTGAATAGTTTAAAGTCCTTGGTTTCTTATGTGACTCAGCTAGTTCCAACGTGTTATTGATGATTGTGCCTCCAGTGTTTTAGCAGCAGAATCAGGTGCCCTGACGGCTGGATGTCTGGACCTCTAAGATATAGATATGGTTTGGGTAGAAAAGGTTTCAGTTGAGTTGGTTGTGACTTGCAATTTTTGCACTTCTTGATTCGTAAAAGGAGAGCCCTTTTAATCTTTAGGCTCAGGGATCATCGAATTCCAATGTGTATTTTAGGTAAAATTGGTCAGTTTGGCTGGATAGCCTTTATGATGACCATTGTTGTATTTGTTCTACTTGTTGTAATGACAAGTGCTATTTGTAATAAAGGCTTAAATGAAGAAGCCTAGGAGGACATGTGGTATGAAATTTTTCTTAGATACAGCTGATGTGGCGGCTATCAAGGCGATTAATGAATTAGGTGTTGTGGATGGCGTAACAACTAACCCAACTATTATTTCACGTGAAGGCCGCGATTTTAAAACGGTTATTCAAGAAATCTGTGAGATTGTAAGTGGTCCTGTTAGTGCAGAGGTTACTGGTTTGACAGCACCTGAAATGATTGCAGAAGCACGGGATATTGCTAAATGGGCTGATAACGTTGTTGTCAAAATTCCAATGACAACGGAAGGCTTAAAAGCAGTCTCTGTCCTTTCAAAAGAGGGAATTAAAACGAATGTTACTTTGATTTTTACAGTTTCTCAAGGACTCATGGCTATGAAAGCTGGAGCTACCTTCATCAGTCCTTTGTTGGACGTTTGGAAGATATCGGAACAGATGCCTATCAACTGATTGCAGATTTGCGCACGATTATTGATATTTATGATTTTGAAGCTGAAATCATCGCAGCTAGTATTCGTAATTCGGCACATGTTGAAGCTGTTGCAAAACTTGGTGCTCACATTGCGACCATTCCGGATAATTTATTTGAAAAAATGACGCAGCACCCACTGACTACCAATGGAATAGCCCAATTTATGAAGGATTGGGAAGCATTTAAAAAATAAGTTTTAGGATAGGTATGGAAAATAGAAGTCTCTGCCTCTGACTATATTTTAAGCAGGCCATAGCGACTTAGAAGACTTTGACTCTTTGTCAACAGATCTAGGTTGCGGATAAGCTAAGATTTGGAGAAGATCAAACTGGTCTTCTCTTTTTGATGTTTAGATTTGTGGAAATTACTTCTGAATGGATGTAAAAAATAAAAGATAAAATGTAAATTATATATTGCATTATTTAAAATATATTGTATAATAGATTTATAAAAATGAAGGGAGAACCGATATGAAAAACATCAAAAATATCAATTCACCACTTATTTGGCTTTATTTGGGTGTAATTTTTTTGGTTATAGGACTGAGCAATCAAAATCAGACTTTTCTTATTTTTGCTGGCTGTGATATTACAATTGGTTGTGCACTTTTAAGCATAGCAGCTAAGAAGAAAGACGATAAGGACGATGGCCATGGCAAAAAATCTTAGACTAAAAATGGCACGAGCTGAGTATGATATGACCCAGGGGGACTTGGCAGATGCTATTGGAGTGACCCGCCAGACCATTGGCCTGATTGAGGCGGGCAAGTACAACCCCAGTCTTAGTTTATGCTTAGCGATTTGCAAATGTCTCAATAAGACGCTGGATCAGTTATTTTGGGAGGAGTAAAATGAGAGTGATGAAGAAGATGAAGAAGCGGCCTTTTATAAAAGATGAACGGATAGAGAAGTTAGACGGTAAAGTTGCTGGGGAACTAGTACTAGGAATCTTCCTCCTCCTATCAATCTCTATTTTTTTCAAAGCCTATATCCTGCGATTGGACTTACTGGCTTATCTGCCAGAGACTATTCTGATTATCCTAGTAGGTCTATATGCCTTGTTTCGTCGCTTAAGTCTTGGTATAGATATTCGTGATATGGTGAGGGAGGAAAAATGGTCGGAGCGTTTTGGCGGTGGAGTCGTCTTTGCTCTTATCGTTGCAGGTATTGATTTCTTTGGTCAGCGAGAAAGCCTGGCTAGCATGTTTGGCCTTTTGTATCTGCTCAAGCTGGCTCTTGCAATGATGCTTTTTATACTTGGGAGCTTGACCATGGATAAGGTCAGCCTGTATCTCAATCACAAACGTCAGAAAAAGCTAAATAAGGAATTGGAGGTTGAAGAATGACTTGGTGGAAACGATTGTTGTGGGTTGGATGTCTTTGCTTATCATTGCTGCTGTATGTATTACCAATGCTGGTTCAGTATGTCGTAAGAATTTATGAATTTCCAAGACTATGGACCATTCTTCTTGGTATTTTCCTAATTTTTATCACTTCGATGGTCTTTATCGTATTGGCAAAGAAGTCAGGTATTTTATCTCAGTCTGGCAAAGCTTTTCAAAAAGGAGACGGGAAGCGAATTATTTTAGGTTTTCTAGGTATGATTCTCGTATCTTTTCTTGGAATGTTTCTTTTGAATCTATTTCACGGTGAGGAAACAACGGTGAATCAAGCATCTATAATAGAAGAGTTCCAAAGAGGGGATATGATTTTGTTGCCCATCACACTTGGGGTTTTAGCACCTATTGCAGAGGAAATAATTTTCCGCGGAATCATTCCTCTAAAAATCTTTAAAGGCTATGAGGCTTGGGGTCATATCATAGGCGGGTTGATCTTTACTCTTTTTCATGGTCCAACCAATATCATGTCTTTTGTTCTTTATGCTGGTTCCTCAGTGATTTTGACCTGGCTGGCTTATCGAACTCGGCGACTGGAAGTCAGTATTGCAGTGCACATGATCAATAATGGGATTGCTGCAATTATCATGTTGTTGATAGGCATTTTTTTGGAATACCTAGATAGGAGTTAGAGATGAAAATCAAACTTATCAAACGTCAGATCTTGGACGAGCGGGAAGAGCAGCTTGTCAACAAGGCCGGTATGGAAACTTTTAGTTTCTTGCTGTTTAGTAGTTTGGCCTTATATGTTGGATCGGTGGTTATGAATGCGGGAGCCATTCACTATCAACCATTCTTGATTCTGATTGCGATTGCAGGTCTATATTTTTTCTGTCGGGCTCAGTATCTGGGAGCCAATTATTACAATAGTTTCAGTCTGACTATTTGGGGTATAGCAGCTTGGACGGGGTCTCTAACTCTTTTGATTGCCTGCCAGAATTTCCAACTGAATCATGTTATTTATCATAACAGTGTTTTTCACCCCATGTTTCTATTTGTTATTTTTATTACGTTTGTCATTCACTTTCCCTTTATGCTGCTGGTCAATATTTTCTTGGAGTATATAAATAAATGGCAGAAAAAGCGCTTTGAGAAGTATTTGGATCAATTGGAAGAAGAGCGATAATCTGTCCTTCTCGCTTAAACTTTCCAGCTCTGCTATTTTTCAAACAAATATTTTGCCCAGCTTTTATTCTCGCGTTATAATAAATAGATGAATTAAAAAATTCAGAAAATTTTATAGAGAAAAGAGAGTTGAAATCTTATGGCAAAAGATATTCGCGTCCTACTTTACTACAAATATGTTCCGATTGAGAATGCTGAGAAATTTGCAGCTGATCATCTGGCTTTCTGTAAATCTATTGGTCTTAAAGGCCGTATCTTGGTGGCAGATGAGGGAATCAATGGAACGGTTTCTGGTGACTATGAAACCACTCAAAAATACATGGATTATGTCCACAGCCTTCCGGGCATGGAAGACCTTTGGTTCAAGATTGACGAAGAAAACGAGCAAGCTTTCAAGAAAATGTTTGTTCGCTACAAGAAAGAAATTGTGCACTTGGGCTTGGAAGACAATGATTTTGATAATGACATCAACCCGCTGGAGACGACAGGAGCTTACTTGTCACCTAAGGAATTTAAGGAAGCTCTCTTGGACGAAGACACTGTTGTCTTAGATACTCGTAACGACTATGAGTACGATCTGGGTCACTTCCGCGGAGCCATCCGTCCAGACATCCGCAACTTCCGCGAATTGCCGCAATGGGTTCGTGATAACAAAGAGAAGTTCATGGACAAGCGCGTGGTTGTTTACTGTACCGGTGGTGTTCGCTGTGAGAAATTTTCAGGCTGGATGGTGCGTGAAGGATACAAGGATGTCGGTCAGCTTCATGGCGGTATCGCGACTTACGGCAAGGATCCAGAAGTTCAAGGTGAGCTTTGGGATGGTAAGATGTATGTCTTTGATGAGCGTATCTCGGTTGATATCAACCATATTGATCCAGTTGTGATTGGGAAAGACTGGTTTGACGGTACTCCTTGTGAGCGCTATGTCAACTGTGGCAATCCAGAGTGTAACCGCCGCATCCTGACTTCAGAAGAAAATGAAGACAAGTACCTCCGTGGCTGTTCTCATGAATGCCGTGTTCACCCTCGCAATCGCTATGTGGCTGAAAACGGGCTGAGCCAGGCAGAGGTGGTGGAGCGTTTGGCTGCGATTGGAGAAAGCTTGGAGACACTGGTAGCTCAGTAATAAGGAGAGATCCTAATGGAAAAATTTTGTGTTTATGGGAAATTAATGGCCCAAGAAGGAAAGGTGCAGGAACTTACTGCTTACATGCAAGAAGTTGTCAAAGAAATGCAAAATCTTGACACTTGTTTCTGCTATATCTTAGGTGAGAAGGCAGATGAACCCAACAGCATCTATATTTACGAAGTTTGGGAGAGCGAGCAAGCTCACAATGACAGTCTGACCTTGGAAGTTTTTCAAAATCTCATTGCAAAAGCTAGACCCATTATTGCAGGCATGGAAAATTTCCATAAGCTGACTATTTTTGATGGTAAGTCAAGTTTCTAAATTCCTAAGAAAAACTAAAAACTTTAGACGATTCAAACGTCTAAAGTTTTTTTATCATTTATCTACAGGTAAAAGTCTTGTTGGACAGAGATTTGGGAAAGCAGACTATTTCCGCCGATTCTTGGGGCATCTCGCGGATTATCACTTGATTTCTGGTTTTCTTTCCACAGTTCTGATTTTTTGTCCTTTCTTTTTGATGTGATATAATGAGCTTAAATAAATGGGAAAGGAGCAAGTCTATGTCTAAAGCTATCATGGAAGAAGTGGCAGCCTATCTGCGTCTGCATGCAGATGAAGAGCTGAGTCTGACCGATTTGGCTCAGCATTTCCATTATAGTCCTTCCCATCTATCCAGAACTTTCAAGAAAAAGATGGGCTTTTCTATCAAGCAATATATGGAAGCTCTTAAGATGGAAAAAGGAATTCAGGAGATTGTGGAAGGTCGGCAAAATGTGACCGAGACCTCTATGGAAGCTGGTTATGATAGTCTAGGCAGTTTTTCCAATACTTTTAAGCGGCATACTGGACTTTCGCCTAAAAAATATTATCAGGAATCAACCAAGGCTTATGATTTTATGGTCAAACAGCTGGATGAGAAGGGAGCTTTGTTGCATCAGGATCCCGACTGTAAAGGTGGCAATCGGCTGACAGTGGCGCTATCTTATCCTGAGGGGTATGAACCTCGTATCAGCTGTGTCGGGCTTTTTAAAACTCGCATACCTAAAGAAGAGCCAGTTATCGGAGTAGCACTGAGTCAGGAGAGACAGTTTACTTTTGAAAATGTACCTGATGGTCACTACTATCTTTTGGCCTGTGAATTGCTGGAAGATTTACGCCTAACTAAAAACTATGTCTTGAAGCATAACTTTCGCTGGGGCAGCGATGAGCCTCTCACTTTTTTTCAGGCGATAGCATCTATCAGGAGGAAATCAGCATGCGCAGGCCCTTGCCCAGCGATCCACCTATTACAGTTAATCTTCCAGTTTTAATCATGCGCTCTCTAGCCAAACAAGCGCAATTGAGAATAAGAAAAATTTTTTTATCTTAATTGATAAACTGATACTAGAGATCTATTCTCAGATATAAAAAAATTGGAGGAACAATAATGAAATTAGACGTGTTTTTAAGTTTTAATGGTCAGGCCGAAGAAGCTTTTCGTTTTTATGCTGACCTTTTTCAGACTGAGATAAAGGGACTTGTACGAGCCAGTGAGATGATGGATCCAGCAAACTTTCCTGCAGAAAAACGGGATAAGATTGCCTGGATTGCTTTAGATACAGAAAACTTGACCCTTAATGGTGAGGATGTAGGTGTCTTCAATGATCTTTCCATCCCTAGCGATCATCAGCCCAATCAATGGTTAGTTCTGAGTCCAGACAGTAGAGAAGAAGCCGATGAGCTCTTTGCTAAGCTTGCTGAAGGTGGGCAAATTCTCTATCCTTTAGAGGAACAAGCTTTCGCAGAGTTTTATGGCCGCTTGATTGACCGCTTTGGTATCGGCTGGGATGTGATGAAATGAGGTGAAAGGATGGCTTATAGTGAATCCTTAGCCCAGCAAGTCCGTGCCATTTTAGCTACTGAACTTCCTCCTCATGTTTTTGAAGAAGAGGTAGAAGAGAAGAAGATGTTTGGTGGTTTGGCTTTTATGGTCCGTGGTAAAATGACCGTTACTGTGAGTTCGAGAAGTCAAGAGCTTGTCATGGTACGCATCGGTAAGGAAATGGAAAAGCAGGTCCTGCCTAAAAATGGTGCCAGTATCACAGTGATGAAGAATAGGCTTTATCATGGCTATATTGATTTAGATGGCGAAGGACAAAAAGAACTGTCTTACTGGATTGGTCTAGCCTTGTCCTACAATCAGGAGCTGACGCAGCAGGATAAAAAATAAGAAGTGCTCAGAATGAGTCTTGCTTTCTCAGAAGTTTATTCATTGCCTTTTTATGAAGTTCAAAGATATTCTTAGAATCTGTATTGATGAAGTTTTCAGTCGGAAAGTCTCTTCATGGATACAGGTTTTTTCGTCTTTTCCTTCCAAAAATGTTATACTAATGCCATAGTCCGTTTTAAGAATGGAGTTTATCCCTAAAAGCCTTGGAGAAAAGCTAGTTTGTACCAGTATTGAGTTTTGATTTTGTATTTTCTCGCTTTCTGAAAGGCTTTTGTCGTTAGAAGGAGCATGGTATGAGTATTTCTTTTTACATTCAGAACCGAAAGGGCTTGTTTAGCTATAAGGCGGTCGAAACACCCCTGTCTTTGGTTTCCTTGGTAGAAGGGCTGGAGGTCGTAGGCCTTGAGGGCGATAAGGCTTATCAATCCTTGGATCAGGTCGGAACTTTTCTGGCTGTCTATTGGGAAGGGGCTGGACGTGGGTTTGAAGTTTATTATCTGTCAGACCGAGAAACCTACCAGATTCGCGTCTTGACACCATCAACTGTGGGTGATTGGAAAGGGGCCATTCTCTTCATGAGTCGTTTGGCTCAGAAGATGAAGCAGGATATTGTCGATGAATACGGCACCACTTACACTGCTGACGGGATTTTTAATATTGATTTTGAAGCGGATATTCTCTACGGCCTGAACGATGCCAGAGTTGCAGCTGCGCCTATGCATGTTTTCGAAGGTTATGCTCATGATTTGTACATGTCGCAGGAAAAGCTTCTGGAACTATTCAAGGCTGAAGATCCTGTGGAGGAGTTTGGCAGGCAGATGGCTGAGATGCAGCAGGTTCAGAGTCAATTTTCTACTCCTAAGTATTATAAGGATCAGGGTGGGAAATACCTGGGTTCTTATGTTCTGGCAGAAGGAGTAGACACAGTCCTTCCAACTCAGCCCATGCCCAAGGGCTACTTGGTTAAAGAGATGATTGAGAGCGGTGCTAGTCAAGATATGGAATGGCATCTTCATATCCTGATAGAGGATGCCAGCAGTCCGCAGGGCTATAAATATCTGACAACAAAGGATTTAAAAGCTTTTTTGGAGAAGATTCCAGAGACTCACCGTACCTATCTGGATTCCAGTCAGATCCGGATTCAGCCACTCAATCGGCTGGAACTGGAAGCCATTTTGGACCAGCTTCCAGAGGGAGAACCGAAGTTTTAGCGCTAGGAAAATCTACTTTTTGAATCTTAACAGAGCTGCCAAAAGGCGGCTTTTTTAGGTCTGTCAGCAGTTCTCACAATTTTGTGACTCTTTTCGTTTTTGTAAAATATTTGAAAATATCTTGAAAATTTCAAAAAGAAGCTATAGAATAGAGGTCAGTTTTATAAAAAGGAGAACGAAATGAACGAAAAACACATGCTAATCTTGGGCTAGGTGGCCACGTTTATGTCTGTTATGATGTATGTTTCCTATATCCCACAGATTATGAATAATCTAGCTGGCAATAAGGGTGACTTTATCCAGCCTTCAGTAGCTGCTCTAAACTGTACTCTCTGGGTCATTTATGGTCTATTTAAAGAGAAGCGGGACATTCCTTTGGCAGCGGCTAATATGCCGGGCATTGTATTTGGCTTGATTACTGCTGCTACAGCCCTTATGTAAGAGAGATTGGGATTTATGCCCAGTCTTTTTTGTTGGAAAAACATTGGACAAAGTATTCACTTCATTTGTAGCTATAGAGTCTGCCTATAGGTTTTACTATCTAGAAAATATGCAGACAGCGTTCAGCAGACCGTCTTTTTATGATACAATGGTAAGATGAAGTCAGCAGAGAACTGCTGGCTGTTTCATCAGGAAGAAAGGGATAAGAGAGCAAGCCTATGATACTTGAAGAATTTGACCAAAGTCGCAAGGCCATCATCAATCCAGAAGACTTGAATAAATCTATAGAAGGCTTTCCGGAGACGGCTGTTTCTTGCTTTGCCAGAGAGACTTTTGCGCGGATGTTGGCTGATTTTGAGCATGAGCTGATTACGACAACTAGCATGGCAAATATTGAAATTCCTATCTATCGTATTTTCGCGGATGGACGGGAACTGGCTCTCTTCAATGCACCGGTTGGAGCCTCGGCCTGTGTGGCTATTCTGGAGGATTTGATTGCTTTTGGTATGAAAAAGCTGGTACTTTTCGGTACTTGCGGTATCTTGGATGAGGAGATTGAGGAAACTTCCGTTATTATCCCGACAGCTGCCCTACGTGATGAAGGGACTAGCTATCACTACCAGCCAGCTAGCCGTGAGCAGGAAGTCAATCTTGGCTTGAAAGATTTTCTGACGGTTTTTCTGGATGAGCGCGGTATTTCTCATAGCAAGGGCAAGGTCTGGACGACAGATGGCATTTACCGTGAGACACCTGCTAAACTCCGCAAGAGAAAGGCGGAGGGAGCTATCTGTGTAGATATGGAATGTTCCGCAGTTGCGGCTTTAGCAGCTTTCGAGAGATAACCGTCTGCCAGTTCTTTTATGCAGCCGACCACTTGTCTGAGGAAGCTTGGGATATGCGCAACCTCGCCAACCACGCAGACTTAGACGAAAAAGATAAGATTGCCAATCTAGCGATTCAAATCGCTCTGGCATTATAGAGAAATAAGATGAAAAAACCAATTATCCAATTTGAAGACTTTAGCTTTCAATATCAGGCCCAGTCTGAGCCGACCCTGAAGCAGATTAATCTGACTATTTACGAGGGGGAGAAGGTTCTGATTGTCGGGCCGTCTGGCTCTGGAAAGTCAACGCTGGGCCAGTGCCTCAATGGGATTATCCCCAACATTTATAAAGGAGAGGCCAGCGGTCAACTCTTGATTAAGGGGCAGTCAGCTTTTGAGGCCAGCATTTATGATAAGTCCAATCTTGTCAGCACGGTCTTGCAGGACACGGATGGCCAGTTTATCGGGCTTAGCGTAGCAGAAGATTTGGCCTTTGCGCTGGAAAATGACGTGATGGAGCTGTCGTTTATGCGCGAAAAAGTCAAAACCTGGGCTGAGAAGCTGGATTTATCAGAGCTTTTGCAGCATCGGCCCCAGGATCTATCTGGCGGTCAAAAGCAGCGCGTCAGTCTGGCTGGGGTTTGATTGACGAGAGCCCTATTCTGCTTTTTGACGAGCCCTTGGCCAATCTGGATCCCAAGTCGGGTCAGGATACCATTGATTTGATTGACCAGCTTCATCGGGAGACGGAAACGACAACTCTGATTATCGAGCACCGTTTAGAAGATGTTCTCTATCGGCCAGTGGATCGCTTGGTGCTTGTCAATGATGGGTGCATTCTATTTGATGGACAGCCGGATGACCTGCTCAGAACCCAACTGCTAGCTGAAAATGGCATCCGCGAACCGCTCTACATTACGACCCTGCGCCTGCTGGGCGTTGAAGTGGAAAAGACTGAAGGATTGTCACGCTTGGATCAGCTGCAGCTGGCAGATGTGACCTTTGAAGGAAGAGACTGGTCTGACTCTGACAAAGAGCCTCAGGAGCCCTTACTGGAACTGGAGCATGTGTCCTTTGCTTACCAGAGCGGCGGCAAGCCTATTTTGCAGGATATCAGCCTGAAGATTTTCAAGGGTGAGCGGATAGCCATCGTTGGTAAAAATGGAGCTGGTAAGTCAACCCTGGCCAAGGCTCTCTGTCAATTTATCGAGACTGAGGGGAGCTATAGCTGGAAAGGTCAGGACGTCAAGGGAGACTCTATCAAGGAGCGGGCTGAGCGGATTGGCTATGTCCTGCAGAATCCTAATCAGATGATTTCAGCAGCCATGATTTTTGATGAAGTGGCTCTAGGCTTGCGCTTGCGCGGACTGGCAGAAGCAGAGATCAAAGAGCGGGTCCATGCAGCTCTTAAGACCTGCGGACTCTATGAATTTCGTAGTTGGCCGATTTCGGCCCTGTCTTTCGGCCAGAAGAAGCGGGTGACTATTGCGTCTATCTTGGTGCTGAACCCAGAGATTATCCTCTTGGATGAACCGACAGCTGGCCAGGACCAGTGCCATTATACAGAGATGATGGAATTTCTAGATGAGCTCAACCAGCAGGGACATACCATTATCATGATTACGCACGACATGCAGCTGATGCTGGATTACTCAGACCGGGCAGTGGTTGTGGTGGATGGTCAGATTTTAGCCGATAAGGCGCCTGCTCAGGTGCTGACAGATCAAGAGTTGATTGCGGCGGCTCATCTAAAGGAAACGTCAATCTTTGCTCTGGCTGAGAAGATTGGAACGAACCCTCTGGCTTTGACCGAATTTTATATGCGAAAAAAGGAGGACAAGCATGCTTAATCAGCGAAACTTAATCGGCTATCATGCAGGCGAGACGTTTCTTCATAGTTTGTCCGGTGCCAGCAAGATGCTGTTCTTCGTTCTGGTATCAGTGGCAGCCATGATCAGCTATGATACTCGCTTTTTGCTGGGGCTAGCCCTGCTGTCCCTCTGCCTCTTTCGGCTGTCCCATATCCGCATTCGAGACATTTCATTTGTTTTAGTCTTTGCTGCATCCTTTGCTGCTCTTAACTTAGTGATGGTCTATCTTTTTGCGCCTCAGTATGGTGTTGATATCTATGGAGCCAAAGATGTCCTCTGGACCGGATGGGGAGCTTATAGCCTAACAGCTCAGGAGTTGTTCTACCTCTTTAATCTCCTGCTCAAGTATGTTTCGACCATACCTCTGGCAGTGATTTTCCTCATGACAACCCATCCTAGTCAGTTTGCTTCCAGCCTTCATCAGCTTGGTATTTCTTATAAAATTGCTTACGCAGTCAGTCTGACGCTCCGCTATATTCCAGATTTGCAGGAAGAATTTTTCCTCATCAGGATGTCCCAGGAAGCGCGCGGGCAGGAATTATCCAAGAAAGCCAAACTGACTCAGCGCGTGAAAGGAAATCTGCAGATTATCATTCCGTTGATTTTCAGCTCGCTAGAGCGCATCAATACCATTGCTACAGCCATGGAGCTGCGCCGTTTCGGCAAGAATAAAAAACGGACCTGGTATACCTATCAGGCTCTGACTCAGCGAGATATGCTGGTGCTGGCACTGGCAGTTGCTTTTCTATTGCTCTGCTTTGTACTCTTCGCAGTCAATCACGGCCGCTTTTATAATCCGTGGGGGTAGGAAAGGGGAATAAGAAAGTATGAAAATAAAAAGAATTAAAGACCAATATGTCCGACAGATTCAAGTTGTTTTGATTATTTATTTGGTTTGCTGTATTCTGCGGATTGCAGAATACATGATTTTGAGGACGGATCAGACATTCTGGGGAGAATCTTTTGTCCACAAACTCCTAGGGCTGGTACTACTGGTCCCGGCTTTGCGTTTTTACGGCCTGAATTTCAAACAAATTGGCTTGGGGACAAAAAACTTGTTCCGTCGTGTTAGTCTAGGGCTAATCTGGGGGAGTCTATTTTTTGCTTTAGCTTATCTGGTAGAAATCGCTGTGTTGCTGAGCCAAGGAAATTTTCTGGGGCTTGATTTCTATGTGTCTGCTTATTCGGTCAACGGCAATATCGGCCAGCAAAGGGGCCATCTTTTTCTATTGATCTGTCTGACGGGCAATCTCATCAATGTCCTCATGGAAGAAGGAATCTTCCGTGGACTCTTTCAAAAAGTTTTTGAAAGAAAATACAGCTTTATAAAAGCAGCTCTTTTTTCCAGTCTGCTTTTTGGTTTCTGGCATATCATGGCACCCTTCAGAAGTTTGCTTGATGGGGAAATGAGCTTGACAGGCTTCTGGATTAATAGTTTGATCTTAGTTCTCACTAGTTTTCTGATTGGTCTTCAGTTTGCTCTTATGGCTAAGATGACGGGAAGTCTCTATATGGGCATGACTGTTCATTTTGTTAATAACACGGTGGTTAATCTGCTTCATGTCCTATCAAAAAATGGAACGGATCAGCTACTGAGTCTTCGAATCACCGTGGCTCAGACCTTGTCATTTTTAGTGCTTTTAATCTACTATCAAACACGAAAGCGGTCGCGTAACGAAGTTCTTTAGTACATCGGATTTTTTCAACTGATCTAAACGAAGCATTTAAAAAGCAGGCAATCACTGAATTGCCTGCTTTTCTTCTTATAATGGTCTTTTATTTGGCATGCCGGCTTTACGGGGGTATTTATTGGGTGTTTCTTTCTTCTTCTCAACCACTGTGATAAAGCGGGGGTCCCCGTTTGGTAGGGCATAGCTGAGGTTGTCTTGGACCTTGCTAAAGAGTAAATTGAGGGCATTTTTGGCTTCATCCAGTTCTTCTGGAGCATTGGAAGCCTTGAGCGCTAGGAGCTTGCCGCCAACTTTCAGATAGGGAATGGTCAGTTCAGACAGGACCTGCATGCGAGCGACTGCACGGGCAGTGACTAGGTCAAATTTGGCCCGAAAAGCCTTGTCCTGAGCAAAGTCTTCTGCGCGGCCGTGGTAGAAGTGAACCTTGTCCAGCTCGAGCTCCTCTGCCAGCAGTTTGAGAAAGTTGATTCGTTTGTTGAGCGAGTCAATTATAGTCACATCCATCTGAGGATAGATGATTTTCATAGGGAGACTGGGAAATCCGGCACCGGCGCCGATATCCAGCAGCTTAAGCTCTTGATTATCGATCAGGCCTTGCAAAACGGGCGCTATTGAATCATAGAAATGCTTGAGATAGACTTCATTTTTCTCTGTGATAGCTGTCAGATTGATTTTTTCATTCCATTCGACCAAGAGTTCAAAATAACGCTCAAACTGGTCTTTCTGGCGGTCGGTCAGCTCGATTCCCTGCTGGCTCAATAGCTGGTAAAATTCTTGCGGTGTCATAGTTTCATCCTTGTTTGTCAGTATTCATCCTATTATATCATAAAAAAGAGACCCCGGCATTCTGCCAAAGTGAACCGCACCCCAAAAGTTAGACAGAAAAAATCTAACTTTTGGGGTGTTTTTAAATGAAATTAACTTATGAGGATAAAGTTCGAATCTATGAACTAAGAAAACAAGGAATCAGCTTAAAGCGACTTTCAGAAATATGGAATGAACCTTTCAAATCTTGACTACTTAATTCGATTGATTGATCGCTACGGAATAGATAGTGTCAAAAAAGGGAAAAACCGTTATTACTCTCCTGAATTAAAACAAGAAATCATCAATAAGGTTTTGATTGAAGGTCGTTCGCAACTAAGCGTATCTCTGGATTATGCTCTTCCAAGTAGTGGATTACTTCCAAATTGGCTGGCACAATACAAGAAAAACGGGTATACTATTGTTGAGAAAACAAGAGGGAGACCAGCTAAAATGGGACGTAAACGGAAGAAAACTTGGGAAGAAATGACAGAATTAGAGCGACTTCAAGAGGAGAATGAGCGTCTACGTACCGAGGTGGCCTACCTAAAAAAGTTAAAAGAGCTAGAAGACAGGGACGAAGCCTTACAGCGAGAAAGGCAGAGACAGTTAGAGAAATGGTTTCAGGAGGATTTCGATTAGATTTACTTCTTGAAACGGCACATTTAGCTCGCTCAACTTACTACTATCACTTAAAACAGCTAGATCAACCAGATAAGAATCAAGAACTTAAAGCTGAAATTCAGTCAATTTATAGTGAGCATAAAGGAAATTATGGCTATCGGAGAGTTACTCTTGAATTAAGAAATCGTGGCTTTGTAGTCAATCATAAGAAGGTCCAACGGCTGATGAAAATCCTTGGTTTAACGGCTCGAATTCGTCGGAAACGGAAGTATTCTTCCTACCAAGGAGAGATTGGCAAGAAAGCAGAGAATCTCATTCAACGCCAGTTTGAAGCAGCCAAGCCAATGGAAAAGTGCTATACGGATGTGACAGAGTTTGCCATTCCAGCAAGCACACAGAAATTGTATTTATCGCCAGTTTTAGATGGCTTTAACAGCGAAATTATTGCTTTTAATCTTTCTTGTTCGCCTAATTTAGAACAAGTAAACGATGTTGGAACAGGCATTCACAGAGAAACACTACGAGAATACGATTCTCCATAGCGATCAAGGCTGGCAATACCAACATGATTCTTATCATCGGTTTCTAGAGAATAAGGGAATTCAGCCATCCATGTCACGCAAGGGTAACAGCCCAGACAACGGCATGATGGAGTCCTTCTTTGGCATTCTTAAGTCTGAGATGTTTTACGGTTATGAGAAGAACTTTAGGTCTTTAGAAGACCTTGAGCAAGCTATTGTGGACTACATTGATTACTACAATAACAAACGAATCAAAGTCAAACTAAAAGGACTTAGCCCTGTGCAATACAGAACTAAATCCTTTCAATAATTATTTGTCTAACTTTTTGGGGTCAGTACAAAGGGCCTCTTTTCTTATATGCCAATCTGATTGAGCTCCGCCAAGAGCAGCTGGCGCCACTCATCCTGATTAGAAGTGGGGGTAAACAGAATTTCTTTTTTTATCTTGCCATCTAAAATGAGCAGGACTTTGTCAGCATAGGTAGCTACGCTGGCATCGTGCGTCACTAGGAGAATGCTTGCGCCCTGCTGGTGGAAGTGCTGCATGAGTTCCATAGCTTGACGGCCAGCCTGAGAGTTGAGGGCTCCTGTCGGCTCGTCAGCAAAAATGATTCGAGGCTGGTTCATGAGAGCCCGGCAGATGCCGGCTCGCTGGAGCTGGCCGCCCGATACCTGATGGATAGAGCGCTGAGCAATGTCCTTAATCCCAGTCAGAGCCATTAACTCCTTGGCTCGTTCATAGGCTGCCTTTCGCTCGCTGCCTTTCTTACCAATGATACTCGGTAGGCAGATATTGTCTAGGATATTGAGATTTTTCAGGAAGGTTGCCTGCTGGAAGACAAAGCCGAAAGCCTCCCTGCGAAGGCGGTCTAAGTCTTTATCTTTCATGGCCAGCAAGTCCTGTCCCTGGTAAAGAATCTGGCCTTGGTCAGGTCTGTCAATGGTGGACAGAAGATTGAGAAGAGTGGATTTCCCGCAGCCAGACGGCCCCATGATGGCGATGAATTGGCCGCTTTCAATCTCTAGCGACAAATCACGGAGAATGGGCTCCTGATTTTCCTGATAGCTTTTGCTGAGGTTATGTGCTTCTAATAACATAGGCTTCTCCTCGGATGTAGAATTAATGCTAAGCGCTCGGAAACTATCTGCTCAAGATCAATGTTCCTTGAGATAACGTCCAATTTCCAGCTTGTTCAGAGCTCGGAGACTGATGTGTGCTGCTGTGAGTCCACTAAGAAGCAGAGCCAGCGGTGTCCATAGAAAAGTAAGGGACTTATTGATGATGAGCTGGAGTTTGCTGATACCGAAGCTGCTGAGCAGCAGACTGCAGACTTCTTGCCCTAGACTAAGGAGCAGCAGGTCGGCTATTGCCAGAGCCAGCATCAAGATGAAGCAGACGGCGAGCAGGTAGTGGTTCTTGAGTCGTTCACTTCCAAATCCCAGCATCCGATAAAGTGCCAAGTCAGCTTGGTCCTTGGTGAAAATCAGATAGACAAAGAGAGTCATAAGGATGAAGACAATGCCAAGCCCTGTCCAGAAAACACTGGTCTGAATCAGGCGGAGCATGGCTAGAGTGTCATCAAAAGTCTGATGGAAAAAGTCTTCTACGTCGGTTAATTTATAGTTGGAATACCGTTTTTTCCAATCGTTGATTTTTTTAGCTTTGTTGCTAACATCTTTAAGGCGGATGGCCGTAAGACTATTGAGCGTTTGAGCTTGCTTTGTCACAAATACAGCCTTGGCGGTCTTGCCGCCGTAGGTCAGGTCTGAGTAGATACCGACTATTTTTAGTTTTCTTGCTTGACCGTCTACCGTCAAGGTCAAGCTGTCTCCTACTTTTAGCTTGAGCTCCTCTGCCTTAAGCTTGGAGAGGGCAATTTCATGCTCATTTTTAGGATAGCGGCCTTGGCTGTATCTGACTGGAAATCCTGCATGGTTTCCCAGAGTTACCCGCAACTGCTGGGTATGACCTTGCTGGTCTTGATAGGAGAAATTCTGGCTCTGGTACTGATTAATTTCTGCGATATCCTTGTCTGCCTGCAGTTCTTTCAGAAGCTGGGCAGCCTTGGTATCGATATCTTCAGTTTGAGAAATGTCAACCAACACATCAGTCTGGCCGGCTCCCAGATACTGAATGAAATTCTTGTCCATCACAGTGCTGTAGAGACTGGCTGGGAGCAGGATAAGCAGGCTAATCAAACTGCCAATGAGCAAGATAGTCAAATAGAGTTTTTTATGATTCAGAATCGTTTTCAGAGCGAAATAGGGTCTGTCTAAGAAGGGGATAGACGGTAAGCCCATCTTCGGAGTAGAACGCGTCTCGGTCAGACTGTTGGAAGAAGCTAATCTTAAAGCTTGGCCGGGCGTCATTTTCTTAAAAGAGCTTAGAGGCCGGGCAGTTAGCCAGAAGACCAAGAGACAGAGCAGCAGAGCTACTAGCATTTCCAAAAGATAGCTATAGAAGGGCGTCGAGTTTTGCCCCATAGACAGTGCCATCTGCTTTTTAAAAGGACCACTCAGAAGAAAGGACAGTCCCCAGCCTGCGATGGTTGCTAGAGCCAGACAGAAATAATACTTGGTCAGGTAGACCCTGCTGATAAAGCTTTGGGGTAACCCCATCACTTTCATAACAGCAATCTGCTGCAGTTCTTCTTGAATCTTGGTCAAGAGGGCAAAGCGCATGCAGAGAAAGGTGATGCCAATGATAGCCAAAACCAGCAGCCCCATGACTAGGATGACTAGAGCATCATTGAAGCCGTTAATCATCTTGATGGTCGGATAGGTAATCATAGGCGGTCCATTGGACTCAAGCTCTGCATTTTTATAGGCTTGCTCGATAGTAGAGATCTGGCTAAGCTTATGCACTCGAAAAGCAATCAGGTTCTCATTAGATGCAAATGCTTCTTTTTTCAGAGTCTGCAAATCAGTCTGTGAGATGAGGAAGCGTTTGGAGGAGACTAGACCAGCATTCATCTGGGCATCTCGGATAAAGCCCTGGACAGTTAGCTGCAGCTTGCCGACCCTTATTTTGTCGCCGATTTTGATTTTTCCGCTATTGTAATAATAAAGGGGGATATAAACTTGGCCCGGCCGAGGCTGGGCTAGTTGGTTATTCTGATCCAGCAGAAAGTCAAAATTTTGGTTCTGACTGGAAAAGCCATTATCCTGCGAGCTGTCCTGAAGCGAATCCTGCTGGTTGATACGGATGGCCGACCCTTCTACATTGACAAAGTCTGTCAGCTGCCAAGAGGCAATTTCTGAATGCTGCTGGACGAAGTTTTGCAGTCGTTCTCGGTCAACGCTTCCGCTGTGCATCTGTAGCAGGTGAGGACTTTTAGCTGTTTCTACAAAGCGCTCAATTGAGCTAGTGAGACTGACGGTAAGGCGTGTAGCTGCAAAGCTTAGGGTCAGAGTCAGAAGCAGGAAAAGCCCGATGACCAGCATACTGACTTTGTTTTCTTTTAAATCATTTTTTATCAAGCGTTGAAACATATTCCAGCTCCTTTACTGAACGTGCTCGGGAGAGCAGGTAAGCACCGATGCTGATAGAGATACCGGATAGGATAAAGAGCAGACCGTAGCCTCTGCCTCCTCCAACACCGATGATTTTGCCGACGGAATTTGCCAGCCAGCCAAAGTAAGTCAGTGAGGGCTTGAAAAGAGTATCCGCGACCCAACCCATGCCAACATAAGCTAGCACATAGCCCAGCTGAGAAATAATCCCAATGGTTCCCCAGACCTTGCCCTGATCCGCTTATTGATATTGATGCGGACCAGATAGTCAATGGCAGTATTGGCAAAAGGCAGAGCAGCAAAGAGGAGAAAGCCAAAGCTGCAAATCCAGATGAAGTTTTCCTTCATTCCCAGCCCAACTATGAAGAGCCCCAGTAGAAATAGAGATAGGCAGAGCATATGATGGAAGTGCTTTTTGATAGCAAATATCCCCAGAACCAAGCCTCCTATCAGCATACCACTGCTAGAGATGGTCATGACCCAGCCGGCTGTTTTGGCGTCTGCGAAAGCCAGCACCAAGGGAGAAAGCAGGATTTGGATTGTTCCCAGAAAGAAGGAAAAGCCTGTTCCAGCTAGGACTAAAATCCAGATGCCTTTTTTTCCATAGACGATTTGAAAACCTTTAAGGAAATCTGCCCAGAACCGACTGTCACTGCTATAAACTTGCGAATGAATAGCTCTACGAGCGAGCAAGGTGCAGGCTACTGTCACGAAAATGGTTGAAAAATCCAGCAACAGAATCGTGCTGATATGTCCACTCGCCAAAATCATTCCAGCTAAGGCTGGTGATATCAGGTAGCGGGCAATGCCATTAATCTGGGACAAACCAGTTGCTTTTGATAACTGGTCCTCAGGCAGCAAGTCGGAAATCGTAGCTCGAAAGGCTGGATTGACCAAGGCTGAAAAGAGTGAGCTAATGGCAGCTCCAATACAGATAAAAATCAAAGCAGGATTCTTCAGACTAAAGTAAATCCAGAGAACTCCTAAACCTGACAGACCATCTCCCAGAGCCATCAGCAACCTTCGGTCATAGCGATCTGCCAGAATTCCAGCCAGAGGGGTGACCAAAAGACCGGGTAGAAAAGCACAAAGCGTAACAAAAGAAGAAACAGAAACCAAACCGGTCAGCTGGAAGATATAAACACCTAAAGCGAAAGAAGTCATACCAGAGCCGATTTCTGAAATGAGGCTTCCTATCCAAATCAATAAAAAGAGTCTAAAGCCTGATTGTTTCATAGTTACCTCCTTATGCTTGCAATGTCAAGTAAGTGAAATAGTAAATCTAGTAATTAGCTGTCTAGCTGCTTTGAGTCTGAATCAGAGATAGAAAGGAATCGAAGTAGCCTTGCCGGCTGTGAAAAAGAGTTTCTAAAAGATAGAGAAAAGCCTGAAGTTTTTTTGCTGCTGTTTTTCTGTGGGGGAGAGCCTGAAAAACTGCTGCCAAAAAAACTTGAAGCGAATAAGTTAAAAATCATTTCCAGGCTTTCGTAGGGATAATCAGTCTTCATGTCTCCAGCAGCGATGCCGTCTTGGATGATGGGAAGTAGAATCTGAGGTGCCCGTTCAAGAAGAATTTGATTGGTCTTTTTCGTGCAGGAGCGCATTTTGCGGCTGATTGAGATGCAGCAGCACCTCCTCTCCCTCTTGGTGATTGAGATTCAGTGCAGCCATGCTGCCAACCAAGCGCTCTATGATAGTCAATTCACGATTATCAGCAAAGTCTTGGGAAGCTGTAAATGCTCTTTCAATGGTTCGCTCAATGATGGCATCCATTATCTCTTCCTTAGAAGAAAAGTAATAGTAGAGAGTACCACGGGCGATTTGAGTCGCTTCTAAAATTTGAGAGATAGAGGTCTGGTCAAAGCCTTGCTCCATAAAAAGCTCCTGAGCGGTATCTAAGATAAAGTCTTTTTTATTGGCCATGCTTGCATCCTTTTTAGTAGTAAGATTTTATTCGACCGACAGTCGGTTTATTCTTTCCTTTATCATACATCTTTTCTAAATCTATGTCAAGAATAAAGACAGTTCCACTATTTTTTGATATAATAAGTCTAATCAAAATTGAAGGAGTATATCATGACTTTTATTATTGTTCTTATTATTGTCGCGGTTTTAGCATTCTTTGTCGTTGGCGCATACAATACCTTGGTTAAAAGCCGCATGCAGACTCAGGAAGCTTGGAGCCAGATTGATGTGCAGCTCAAACGCCGTAATGATTTGATTCCTAACCTCTTGGAAACGGTCAAAGGCTATGGCAAATACGAGCAGGCAACCTTGGAAAGGTAACACAACTGCGCAACCAGGTATCTTCAGCTGCTTCACCAGCAGAAGCTATGCAAGCCAGTGACGCCCTTTCTCGTCAGATTTCTGGAATCTTTGCAGTAGCTGAAAGCTATCCAGATCTGAAAGCTAACACCAACTACCTGAAGTTGCAGGAAGAGCTGACCAATACTGAAAATAAAATTGCTTATTCTCGTCAGCTTTATAATTCAGTAACTAGCAACTACAATGTCAAGCTGGAAACTTTCCCAAGCAATATTGTTGCAGGAATGTTTGGCTTTAAAGCTGCAGACTTCCTCAAGACACCAGAAGAAGAAAAGGCTGTACCAAAAGTTGACTTTGGCAGTACTGGACTAGGTGACTAAGATGCTATTTGATCAAATTGCCAGCAATAAAAGGAGGACATGGCTCCTCCTTATCGCTTTTTTCGGTCTCTTGGCTCTTGTTGGAGCAGCTATTGGCTATCTCTGGCTGAGGTCTGCTCTAGGTGGTGTCTTGTTAGCCTTGATTATCGGAGCTATTTATGCCGGAGTGATGATTTTTCAGTCTACAGAGGTTGTCATGGCTATGAACGGGGCTCGCGAGGTCTCTGAGCAGGAAGCGCCTGAGCTCTATCATATTGTTCAGGATATGGCCATGGTGGCTCAGATTCCGATGCCACGTGTCTATATCGTAGAGGATCCCTCTCCCAATGCTTTTGCAACTGGCTCTAAGCCGGAAAATGCAGCTGTCGCAGCAACGACGGGTATCTTGCAAATCATGAATCGTGAGGAGCTTGAGGGAGTGATTGGCCATGAAGTCAGTCATATTCGCAATTACGATATCCGAATTTCAACGATTGCTGTGGCTTTGGCCAGTGCTATTACCATGTTGTCTAGCCTAGCTGGCCGGATGATGTGGTTTGGTGGCGGACGGCGCAGTAGTAATGATCGAGATAACGATAGTGGTTTGGGAATTATTCTCCTTATCGTATCGCTGATTGCCATCATTCTGGCTCCTTTGGCAGCTACCTTGGTGCAGTTGGCCATTTCTCGTCAGCGGGAGTTTCTGGCTGATGCTTCCAGTGTAGAGCTGACCCGCAATCCGCAAGGGATGATTAATGCCCTACTCAAGCTGGATCGCAGCGAGCCTATGGAGCATCATGTCGATGATGCCAGCGCAGCTCTCTATATCAGCGATCCTAAGAAAGAAGGCGGACTGAAGAAACTCTTCTATACGCACCCTCCTATTTCAGAGCGGGTGGAGCGCTTGAGACATATGTAAAAATGAAGAATTATAAAAGGGTTTAGTTCTGTCTAGCACAGTCTTAACCCCTTTTTGTTTTGCTCTCTTTAGTTTGAATCTAAAAATATGTGCGATTGAATAGTGTTGCGATTTCATTTCAAATCATCAAAAAGCTTGGTGTGCCCAAGTTTATTTTTGTATAGGTATAGAGGTTTCATCAGAAAAAATCAGTATTTTCAAGTTGTCAGGCTGAACCTGTCAATATTTCCTCTTGAAACAACTTTTTCTTGAAATATCAGAAAGACTTTCAGAAAATCACTATATTGAGCTATTTTATTATTCAAATTAATCGAATTGTATTGTTTTGAAATATTAGATAATTTTTCAGTAATATAAAAGCAACATAATGCGAGTATATTAAACTTAGTAGGAATTTTTTATTGCATATATGAAACCGGGGGTTCGGTATGTTGAAAACATTTGGAAAAATTTTCAAAGTCATTAGAGAATCTAAAAACATGTCCCTTAAAGAGGTGGCGGCGGGAGATATTTCAGTGGCACAGCTGTCTCGTTTTGAGCGGGGAGTCAGTGGTATCACGCTTGATTCTTTCTATTGCTGCTTAAAGAATATGGCAGTCTCCCTAGACGAATTTCAATATGTTTATCATAACTACATTGAGTCGGATGATGTGCTTTTTTCAAAAAAAGTTGCCGAGGCTTATCAGGAAAACAATGTCGTCAAGCTCCAAAATATTTTGGCTAGCTCAGAAGCTTTGGTCGAAAAATTCCCTGAGAAAAAGAATTACAGGCTCAATACGATTGTCGTCAGAGCAGTTCTGTCTTCCTGCAGTCCAGATTTTCAGATTAGCAAGAAGGATATAGAATTTCTGACCGATCATCTTTTTTCAGTCGAGGAGTGGGGACGCTACGAGCTTTGGCTCTTTACTAATAGTGTGGATCTCTTGACCTTGGAAACACTGGAAACCTTTGCCAGCGAGATGATCAATCGGACCCAGTTTTATAATGACCTACCGGAGAATCGGCGGCGTATTATCAAGATGCTGCTCAATGTTATCAGCGTCTGTATAGAGGGGAATCATCTACAGATTGCTATGAAGTTCCTCAATTATATTGACCATTCAAAAATCCCTGAGACAGATCTCTATGATCGGATGCTGATTAAGTATCATAAGGCGCTTTATTCTTATAAGGTTGGGAATAGCCATGCTCTGAGTGATATTGAGCAATGCCTATCTCTTTTGGAATTTTTAGACTCCTTCGGTGTTGCTCAGAAGCTCAAAGCCCAGTTTGAAAGAATTTATCTTCCCCAGTTGCAGATGTGCAAATAAAATAGGCCCTCCTCTGAAAAAGGGATAAAATAAAGGTAAAACTTTATATTAATTTCAAAAGGAGGTTTTATGATGGAGAAAAAAATTCATTATAAGATGCATAAAGTTAAGAAGAACTGGGTAGCCATCGGTGTGACTACCTTAGCGCTTATTGTAGCACCAAAGGTACTTGGTCTCGAAGCAGGTCTTGTCCATGCCGATGATGTTAAGCAGGTGGCTGTTCAAGAAACAGCTGCAGCTCAGGATATCAGTTCAGGGCAGCCAGTTCAAGTACAAGCCAACTCAGCTTCTCCGCTGGAAGCAGAAAGCAACTTCTGCAGACAAGGGGACTGATGCTGCTGTAGCTAGTGAAAAGACTGCTGGGACTGCAGCAAATACGGAAGCAACAGCTCAAACAGATGCTCAAGAGCCAGCTAAACCGGCAGTAGCAGAAGCGGCAACTACAGAAAAGGCAGCCGTTGCTGAAGAAGCAAAAGCAGCTAACGCAGCATCAGAAACTGCTAAAACGGAAGCAGCTAATCAGGATAGACAAGCAAGTCCAGCAACTGTTCAAAAGCAGGCTGTTGATAAACAAGCAAAAAAGACTGTTACAGACAAGATTGTTGCAAATCCAAAGGTTGCAAAGAAAGATCGTTTGCCAGAACCGGCTCAAAGACAGGGAGCGATAGCTGAAAGAATGCTTGCTGCTCAAGCCCAAGCGGCACCTGTTAATACTGAGCATGATGATGATGTCTTATCTCACATTAAGACGATTGATGGCAAGAAATATTATGTTCAGGACGACGGTACAGTTAAAAAGAATTTCGCTGTTGAGCTTAATGGAAAAATTCTTTATTTCGATGCAGAGACTGGAGCACTGATTGATTCAGCTGAGTATCAATTCCAGCAAGGTACTAGCAGCCTCAACAATGAATTTACCAGAATGAATGCCTTCCATGGTACAACGGACAAGGACATCGAAACAGTTGACGGCTATTTGACAGCAGATAGCTGGTATCGTCCAAAAGCTATCCTCAAGGATGGAAAAACATGGACTCAGTCTACAGAGACTGACTTGCGTCCGCTTTTAATGGCTTGGTGGCCTGATAAGCAAACGCAGGTTAGCTATCTCAACTATATGAACCAGCAAGGTTTGGGAGCAGGAGCTTTTGAAAACAAAGTGGAACAAGCTATCCTGACAGGTGCTTCTCAGCAGGTTCAGCGCAAAATTGAAGAAAGAATCGGTAAAGAAGGCGATACTAAATGGCTGAGAACACTGATGGGCTCATTTGTCAAAACTCAGCCAAACTGGAATATCAAGACAGAGTCTGAAACAACTGGTACTAATAAGGACCACTTGCAAGGCGGAGCTCTGCTTATACCAATAGTGATAAGACTTCTCATGCTAATTCTAAGTACCGCATCCTGAACCGCACACCAACCAACCAAACTGGTACACCTAAGTACTTCATTGACAAGTCAAATGGTGGTTATGAGTTCCTGCTAGCTAACGACTTTGACAACTCTAATCCAGCTGTTCAGGCTGAGCAACTCAACTGGCTGCACTTTATGATGAACTTCGGTAGCATTGTAGCCAATGATCCGACTGCTAACTTTGACGGGGTTCGTGTCGATGCGGTAGACAATGTCAATGCAGACTTGCTCCAGATTGCCTCTGACTACTTCAAGTCTCGCTACAAGGTTGGAGAAAGTGAAGAGCAGGCTATTAAGCACCTGTCTATCTTGGAAGCTTGGTCTGACAACGACCCTGACTACAACAAGGACACCAAGGGTGCTCAATTGCCGATTGATAATAAGCTTCGTCTGTCCTTGCTTTATTCGTTCATGCGTAAGCTTTCTATCCGTAGCGGAGTAGAGCCAACGATTACGAATAGTCTGAATGACCGTTCTACTGAAAAGAAAAAGGGCGAGCGGATGGCCAACTATATCTTTGTTCGGGCTCATGATAGTGAAGTACAGACCGTTATTGCCGACATCATCCGGGAAAATATCAATCCAAATACGGATGGTTTGACCTTTACCATGGATGAGCTCAAGCAAGCCTTCAAGATCTACAACGAAGATATGCGCAAGGCAGACAAGAAGTATACGCAGTTCAATATTCCAACTGCTCATGCTCTCATGCTCTCCAACAAAGACTCCATCACTCGGGTCTACTATGGTGATCTCTACACAGATGACGGTCAATACATGGAGAAAAAATCTCCTTACCACGACGCTATCGATGCCCTGTTGCGTGCTCGGATTAAGTATGTAGCTGGTGGTCAGGACATGAAAGTCACCTATATGGGTGTCCCTCGTGAGGCTGATAAATGGTCTTACAATGGAATTTTGACCTCTGTTCGTTACGGTACCGGTGCCAACGAAGCAACAGATGAAGGAACAGCAGAGACTCGTACCCAAGGGATGGCAGTTATTGCTTCTAACAACCCGAATCTCAAGCTGAACGAGTGGGATAAACTGCAAGTCAATATGGGAGCAGCCCATAAGAATCAATACTACCGTCCGGTACTTTTGACGACCAAAGATGGTATTTCCCGCTATCTAACTGACGAAGAAGTGCCGCAATCGCTCTGGAAGAAGACAGATGCTAATGGTATTTTGACCTTTGATATGAATGATATCGCAGGCTACAGCAATGTCCAAGTTTCTGGTTATCTGGCTGTTTGGGTACCAGTTGGTGCTAAGGCAGATCAGGATGCTCGTGTAGCAGCCAGCAAGAAGAAAAATGCCAGCGGTCAGGTTTACGAGTCTAGCGCAGCCCTTGATTCTCAGCTGATTTACGAAGGTTTCTCTAACTTCCAAGACTTTGCAACTCGAGATGACCAATATACCAATAAAGTCATTGCTAAAAATGTCAACCTCTTCAAGGAATGGGGAGTGACTTCATTTGAGCTGCCGCCGCAGTATGTATCAAGCCAAGACGGTACTTTCCTAGACTCTATCATCCAGAATGGTTATGCCTTTGAAGACCGCTATGATATGGCAATGAGCAAAAACAATAAATATGGTTCTTTAAATGACCTGCTCAATGCTCTCCGTGCTCTTCATAGTGTCAATATCCAAGCCATTGCGGACTGGGTGCCAGACCAAATCTACAACCTGCCAGGCAAGGAAGTGGTAACAGCAACTCGTGTCAACAACTACGGAACCTATCGTGAAGGCGCGGAAATCAAGGAAACTTTACGTTGCCAATACTAGAACGAATGGTACAGACTATCAAGGCAAGTATGGTGGAGCCTTCTTGGATGAACTCAAAGCTAAATACCCAGAAATCTTTGAACGAGTACAGATTTCCAACGGCCAAAAGATGACGACTGATGAGAAGATTACCAAGTGGTCAGCTAAACACTTCAACGGTACCAATATCTTAGGTCGTGGTGCTTACTATGTTCTTAAAGATTGGGCTAGCAACGAATATCTCAATAACAAGAATGGTGAGATGGTACTGCCTAAGCAACTGGTCAATAAGAAAGCTTCTACTGGATTTGTCAAAGATACTACTGGATTCAAGTACTATTCAACTAGTGGATATGAGGCTAAGAATTCCTTTATCCAAGATGAAAATGGAAATTGGTATTACTTCGATAAACGAGGTTATCTAGCAACAGGCGCGCAAGAAATTGACGGCAAACAGCTCTACTTCCTCAAGAATGGCATTCAGTTACGTGACTCTCTCCGTGAAGATGAAAATGGCAATCAGTATTACTATGATAAGACCGGTGCCAAGATTCTTAATCGTTACTACACTACAGACGGCCAAAACTGGCGTTACTTTGATGCCAAGGGTGTCATGGCTAGAGGTCTGGTAACTCTGGGTGGCAATCAGCAATTCTTCGACCAAAACGGCTACCAAGTCAAGGGCAAGATTGCGCGTGCCAAGGATGGTAAACTTCGTTACTTTGATAAGGATTCAGGTAACGCTGCTGCTAACCGCTTTGCCCAAGGTGATAATCCAAGTGACTGGTACTATTTCGGAGCAGATGGTGTTGCTGTAACAGGTCTTCAAAAACTTGGCCAGCAAACCCTTTACTTCGACCAAGATGGCAAGCAAGTCAAAGGTAAATCGTGACACTTGCAGACAATAGTATCCGTTACTTTGATGCTAACTCCGGAGAAATGGCAGTCGGCAAGTTTGCAGAAGGTGCCAAGAATGAATGGTATTACTTCGATCAAGCTGGTAAAGCAGTCACAGGTCTTCAGAAGATTGGTCAACAAACCCTTTACTTCGACCAAGATGGTAAGCAAGTCAAAGGTAAAGTAGTGACTCTGGCTGATAAAACTATCCGTTACTTCGATGCTAATTCAGGAGAAATGGCAGTCGGCAAGTTTGCAGAAGGTGCCAAGGATGAATGGTATTACTTCGATCAGGCTGGTAAAGCAGTAACAGGTCTTCAGAAGATTGGCCAGCAAACCCTTTACTTCGACCAAAATGGTAAGCAAGTCAAAGGACAGCTAGTAACTCTGGCTGATAAATCTATCCGTTACTTCGATGCCAACTCCGGAGAAATGGCAACCAACAAGTTTGTTGAAGGTTCCAAGAACGAATGGTATTACTTCGATCAGGCTGGTAAAGCAGTGACTGGTTTGCAGCAGATTGGCCAACAAACCCTTTACTTCGACCAAAATGGCAAGCAAGTCAAAGGTAAGATTGTCTATGTCAATGGTGCTAACCGTTACTTTGATCCGAATTCAGGTGAAATGGCGCGCAATAAATGGATTCAGCTGGAAGATGGAAGTTGGATGTACTTCGACCGCAATGGTCGAGGCAGACGCTTCGGCTGGAACTAATAGCAATAGAATAGGCTAAATGAAACTTAATTTTTAGCTTTCTAATACACAAAAACGATAACTTCTAAATAAGAAGTTATCGTTTTTTATTTATCACATTTTTGAGGAAATCAAAACAAGGGGTAGAACCAACAAGTAAAGTTCATCTCTCTTAGAAAATACCTTGTATTTATAAAATATATAAAAGATTTATAAACTAAATCAATTTATTTACGTTTATTGCGTTTTTTTGTCAACAACTGACAAATAGCATTCAATTTACTTTTTATAATATTTTTTTGTAATTTGAATTCATCAGCAAGGATAAAAGGAAGTGATGAAGATGAATTCTTTTTATCACACGGGCTTTATCGTCTTGTTATTGGTAGATTCTTTTATGTATTTCGAGGATTCAGAGGATTATTGAGCTAATTCAAGAAATAAAAAAAGAAGTTTTTGGAAATTATTGAAATTTTTTTAATCGGAAACGGAAAGAGCTTGGAAAAAGCCATTCATATCAAGGGATAGGAGATTATTTTAAGCGGCTTTCCAGCAATATTTAAAAAAATTTTTTTACAAGAATTTTTTTAAAAAAATACGATTATTTCAAAAAAATTTACTTTTTATAATATTTTTTTATAATTTGAATTCATCAGCAAGAATAAAAAGGAGGTGATGCAGACAAATTCTCTAATTACATGCACTTTATCGTCTTGTTATCAGTTCTGAAAAAGGAACTATAATAAGAATAGGTGGGATAGATTATCCCACAAATTTTATAATCCAAGGAGAAAAAGAATTTGAAACAAAAATAAAAAAATTTTTAGTTTTTCGTTCATTTTATTATTTTAATCAAAGGAGATTCCATATTGAAAAAAATACTATAAAAAAATCTAATAAAAAGTTATAACAAACTTTACTCACGATGAGAAAAAAATAATCGGCAACAAATTGCTTAGTTTATCGCATAACATTCTTTTCGTTAGCATATTGTGTCTTTCAACTTTATCAATTCGGTAATTCGTTTCCAGAGATTCTTTTATGTATTTCGAGGATTCAAAGGATTATTGAGCTAATTCAAGAAATAAAAAAAGGAAATTTTGGAGATTATTGAAATTTTCAAACGGAAACAGGGAGAGCTTTTAAAAAAGGCAGTTATATCAAGCGATAGGAGAGTACTTTTAAGCAGCTTTCCACCAATATTTTAAAAAAATTTTTTTAACAACAATTTTTTTAAAAAAATGCGATTATTTCAAAAAAATTTATTCTTATAATATTGGGTGTAAAGTAAATTTATCAGCAAGAATAAAAGGAGGTGATGAATATGAATCGCTTAACTATCGTTCAATAGCATAAATTTTTTAATAGTAGCATTTCTAAACTCAGTAAAAGGGCTTATAATGACTATAATTGTTTCTATCGTTTCTTATAATATACACTGTGTGAAAAAGCCTTCCAAAGTAAATGAAAAAAATGACGATGGATGATAGAATAAAAAAAGGATAGGCTTCTTTGACTATAAAAAGCTATTCTGCCTATAAAAAGTTCTCCTAGCTATAAAAAACTAGAGATGGCTATAAAAAAATTAAAGATTGCTCTAAAAGACCTAGAGTTGCCTTGGACAATATTTTGAAACGGTACTAGAATACAAGGTGAAAGGAGGTTCAGCAATTTTTTAGAAACTTTTATCAACTTTCTAACAGTAGTGTTGATTTTATAAAATAAAATATACAGTGTATGTAAAGTTATAGTTTCTAGCATAGACACGATTCTACAGAATCGATATAATTAATTTAGACTGAAATGAAAGGAAGTGATAAAGATGACCATAATGAATTTAGTCTTATTGTTAGCAGCAAGTTTGAAACTATCGTTTGAATTGTTCCCAATCTTGCCAATTTCGCTAAGCACGCTGAGCAGTTTTCTACAAGTAGCAACTAACTTCGTAAATTCAGTAGTAAGGTTTCTGACTACTTTAGTGACGTTGTTAAAGCTCATTGAGCTACCAAAAAAAGAGCCTAAAAGAAATCGCCACAGACGCAGATTCAAATAAGCTCTATATAGGTGAGGAGTGGCAGCTCCTCGCTTATGATTATTGTACCATAATTTCTAGTAAATATAGTGAAAATTCAGCTTAAAATCCGCACGCGCCCCTTTCCCCCACTGACTCCACTAATTTCGATTTTCTCGGTAATTTTTGCGGAAAATACTAAAGAATTATAAGAAAAAGGAAGAATCAAACGAGGGTAGCGCGCGTGTTTTATCTAAAGGAGTAAAAGCCCTCTAAGGGCGATTAGGCAAAAAAAGGAATCGGACGATTATCGCCTGATTCCTTTTTGTTATGACTGTCTTACAGGCGAATAAATTTTGATTTAAAAGAAGCAGGATTGAATCTATCATCTTTCATTAACATCTTTCTTTTTCTCAATAGATAGGAGCAGAGCAATCAAACCGATAATGCTGAAGATGAGCCAGCTAGCATTCATATTCCAGAGGGCTAGACTGCTGAAGACCATAGTACCAAGGGGAACAGAGAAAGAAAAGAGCAGACTCAGAAAGTTGGAAGTCTGAGCGAGAACATCGGAAGACAACTTGCTCAGTAAGAGGGTGTTGATTTTGGGATTGATCTTGCCGGAAATATAAGCTAGTAAAAATCCAAAAGCAATGCCGACGAAAACAGGCAGATGCAAGAAGTTGCTGATAGCAAGCAGAATCATGGTAAGAGCAGCCCAGAGGGTTAGTTGATTTAGAGAGAGACGGCTAAAGTAATCGTTGGGAGTCAGACTGGCGATGACCATGGCTAGGACAAGAGCCGTCTGAAGAACCAAGAGCGACTGGCTAAAGGATAGCTGGAAGATGGGATTGTCCAGCAAGTAGAGATTATAAAGAGCTATAAGAGAACCTGCCATAGCGTTGACGACTAGGATTTGAGCCAGCAGTTTGAGAAAATTGTTAGAACCATCCTGCTCAAAGATGAGTTTGGACGATGTGTACATTTTCTTCAATTCTTCTTTCAGAGGAGCTTTTTTCTCAGAAATTACGACGGGGTAATGGGTCAATCGGCGGCGGACTAGATAGAGGATGGTGGAGGATAGGAGAAAGGTCAGGGCGTTAACCAAAGCCACTAGGAAAAAGTCTTGCTGGCTGACGGTTAGGAGCCAAACTCCTAAAGCTTGTCCGGCCAGGCTACAAAGAAAGCTGATAAGCTGGGTAAAAGAGAAGGCTTCCATAAGGTCTTTCTCTGGAACATTCTTTTTTAAAATCGGCATTTGCAGGCCGCTACGGTAATCGCTGATAATATCTGAAAGAATATTCATCAAGCAGACGGCTGAAAAGGCTAGATAAGAACTGGAGCGAGTCATGAAGGCAACAAGGACAAAGAGCAGGGCTTGAAGATAACCAAAATGAATCAGCCAACGAGCCTTATGGACGGTCTTGTCAGCTTTGATGCCGGCAAAGATAGTAAAGAAAGTCGGAATCAGGACGATAAAATTAGCCACAGCAATAGCAAACTTGGGATTGGGCATGCTGGAAGCAAATACCACAAAAACAATATTGAAAATAGAAGCTCCCAAGGTGTTGAAGATCCGGGAAAGACTGAGTGAGGCATAGACCCCATTTTTAAAGAATAATTTCATCGTAGACTCCTTTTCTAAACTGCAAGATTGTATAAAAGCTGATTGGGTGCATCTGTAATCTAGCTTTTGTTTTTTTCTCTTTCTGATGACCATTATAGACCGTTTAAAGCCAAAAACAAGGGCTTTTCGGCAACTGGTCAGGTCTCATAAGTAAGTGGTAAAATTCTGAAAGTGACTTGCGATAGCTCTTTCTGTTTTTAGTATAAAATAGAAAATCTAAGCCACAGGATATGTTGCATATATTCAACGGTTTTTGAGTGTAATTGTTAAAATGAGTAATTTGGAGTGTATTTTGCATCAAAAAAACCACTTCCCAACTCAACATCGCTGAGTTTAAAAGTGGAGATTTGCATTATTTGCTATATTTTTGAAAAGCAGTATCAAGAGCTTCTTGATAATAGTCAGCGCTATGCTGACAGTTCAAGATTCGGAAAATGTCGACAGCTTGCTTCATTTGAGTGAGTCCCTCTTCTGTTTGCCCTTTCAAACAAGCTAACTCTCCCTGAGCAAAGAGATAGACAATTCGGAAGTAGGTCTCATTTTCTTCGTAAAAGTGTCGCTCAATGACTTGTTGGAAATAGTCTGCTTGGGTGATATTTTCCTGACTGATGGCCAGAAGATAACCATTAAGAAAAGTAGTGTGCAGGGTGTTGCGATTGTTGGCAAACAAGGCTGCGAAATCCTTTCTTGAGAGGATTTCCTTGGTGTATTGGGAAAACAAATCTAGAGATAAAACCGGAGTGCAGACAGAGAAGAGATTGAGCTCGTAGCGCCCCCAAATATCAACTGAAAAGAGGTAATCATGCAGGAAATCAAGCTCGCCTGGGCAGGCCTTTTCAGACTCTTTGAGGGCACAGAGATAGGCCTTCACAATCAGGCGATCAACCCAATCACTAGCGTGCTTGCTTTTTTGAGTGACTTTTTCTTTTTCCAGATAAAGTTCCTCTAAGAGGTCAAGCTGATTGGCTTGCAACAGGTCTTGAATGTGGCTTAAGAGTTCCTTGTGAGAATGATGATCCTGGATGCCGGCTGCAAGGGTAAATTCTTCCGTTTCCGTGTGGATGGCGCTGAGAGCGCTAAAAAATTTCTGTGCCGACAGCTCGCTCTGCCCATTTTCAAAGCGAGAGAGCATGGACTTTGAAAATTCTCCGCCAGTCGCCTCGGATAAAGAGATGTGCCTTGCCTCTCGAAAAAATCTAAAAACCTGTCCTAGATGTTCCATTGTCTTCCCTCCTTGCAATTTATTATAACAAAATAATTTTCAATAACAGAGAAGCGCTCAAACATGATATAATAAAAGAAAAAAACAAAGAGGAACTTATGTTGCATATTCAAGAAATTCGGAAGAATCCAGATGGACTAGATTTTGAAAAAAAGCTAGACTTGGCAGAGGAGTTAAAAGATCGCAATCCTGAGATTTTAGATGTTCAGGATATAGTAGCCAAAGGAAAGGTTCAATATGAAGACGGCCTCTATTTTCTGGATTATGACCTGTCTTATACCATTACCTTGACGTCCAGTCGCAGTATGGAGCCAGTGGAACTCCAGGAGTCTTATCTAGTCAACGAAATTTTCATGGAAGAAGGACAGACCGCATCTCAGGATATGATTGATCAGGACTTGGTGCTGCCGATTGAAAATGGCGAGATTAATGTATCCGAGAGTGTAGCTGATAATATCCTGATGAATATCCCGCTGAAAATCCTAACAGCTGAGGAAGAAGCCGGTCAAGGTTTTCTGTCTGGTCAGGACTGGCAGGTTATGACGGAAGAGGAATTTGCCGCTGCTCAAGAAGCTCAAAAAGAGAAGAACAATCCTTTCGCCGGTTTGCAAGGACTTTTTGATGAATAATTCTTGTAAAAATCTTGAAAATAATTTGAGAATTTGAAATAATTTGTTATACTAAGTATAAAAAGAAAATAGACAATGAAAATTGTCTTATAGAAGGAGATTTAATGGATACATTTTTCTTTCCAACCTGGTTGATTCCAGTAATTATTGGTTTGGTTGTCCTTGTCGTACTTTTAGTGAAAGGCTATGTTAACGCACGCCCTAACGAAGTTGTTGTAATTACAGGACTTCGTAAACAGCGTCACCTTCGTGGTAAGGCTGGCTTTATGATTCCTTTTGTAGAGCAGCGCTCTTATTTGGATATTGAGCAGTTCTCAACAGATGTTCGCACTTCTGAAGCGGTACCGACTCTGGACTTTATCAATGTTCGTGCCGATGCAGCTGTTAAGCTGAAAATCGGAACGACCGATGAAATGATTGCCCGTGCAGCAGAAAACTTCCTTAATTGGAATACAACAGATATTTCCAACTCTGTTCAAGATGTCTTGGAAGGAAATCTCCGGGAAGTAATTGGTCAGATGGAGTTGCGTAAGATGGTCAATGACCGTCAGGAATTTGCCTCAAAAGTACAGGATAATGTAGCTCCAGATTTGGCTAAGATGGGATTAGAAGTCATTGCCTTTACCGTTCAGTCTTTCTCTGACGAAGGTGGTGTGATTGATAATCTCGGTATCGAAAATGTCGAAACCATCAAAAAAGATGCCCTAATTGCAAAGGCTAAAGCTGAACGTGAGCGCAAGGAAGTAGAAGCAGAGCAGGACAAGTTAGCTAACGATAAGCGCGTAGCCGCTGACTTAGAAATCGCACAAAAGCAAAATGAGTTGAAACTGAAGCAAGCGGCCCTCAAGCAGGAAGCGGATATTGCGCAAGCTAAGGCTGATGCAGCTAAAGGGATTGAGGCGGAAGTGCAGCGTCGGGAGCAAGAACGTGTGGCTGCCGAAGCTAATATCATGAAGCAAGAGAAAGAAGCTGAAGTCAAGGAACGCGAAGTTAAGGTTCGGGAGCAAGAACTGGATGCTAACATCCGCAAACAGGCTGAAGCGGAGAAATACTCTCGTCAACAAGCAGCAGAAGCGCAATTGATTGAGCGTCAACGTCAAGCCGAGGCGGAACTCTTTGAAACACAAAAAGAAGCCGAAGCTCGCAAGGCTCAAGCCGAGGCTGAGAAATTTGCGCAACTGCAAGAAGCTGAAGCCATTGAAGCCAAGGGACGTGCTGAAGCCGAGGCTATTCGTCTGAAGCTAGAAGCTGAAGCAGAAGGTTTGGATAAAAAAGCAGAAGCCATGAAGAAGATGCAGGAAGCTGCGATTACTGAGATGATTGTAGACAAACTGCCAGAAATTGCCCGTGCTGTAGCAGAGCCGCTTACTAAAGTGGACAAAATCACCATGTATGGTGAAGGCAATGCTTCTAAGATGGTTGGTGATATCATGCAGAGTATTGACCAAGTGTCGCAAGGTGCAGGCTTCGATATCCGCCAACTCCTAGCAGGAGCTCTTGGTGTTAATATGACTGTTAACAAGCTAAAACAAGATGAGCAACCTGTCATTGAAGCTGCAAATCTTGACACCGACAAAAAATAAAAGAAAAGACAAATCGCTATGACCCGCACCCCAAAAGTTAGACAGAAAATCTAACGATTGGAGTGTTTTTGGTATGAAATTAGTTTATACAAATGAACTGAATAGATAACCTAAAAAGAATGGCATTTCTTGGGTTCAGATTGACCTCAAATACAATATAGCTGGCCCAAATCTTCAATATTATTCCCCTGACTTAAAGCAAGAAAGAATTGAGAAGATTCTAGTAGATGGCCAGCCCCATACAATAAGCTCCCAGACTTAGTTTGGGAGCTTATTGCTTTATATCTTCTGTTTGGCCTTGATAGTGGTAAATGCAGAGTCGGTTTGCTTGGTCTGGACGGCTGACGGTAAAGTGGAAGTAATGGTCCTTCTTGTCCAAACTTTTGGTCTTGGAAAGTTTGAAATGAGTGACCTGGCGGCTGGCCATGTGGAGTAGGATGTCATCTTCCATGACCATCAGAGGCTGGGGAAGATTGGAAAATTGATAAAAATCCTCTTGAAATTGATAGTAATTCTGGGAAAAATAATCAAATTGAAGTTCCTCATGTAGATTCTGAGTAGTCATCTGCGCCTCCTGAAGCTTGTATCGAAAGAATCTGATGGATAGCAAGGCCTTTGTAATGGTCACCTTCCTGCAGGAGGACCTGCTTGCAGTCCAGATGGAAGACAGTAGCAGTAACGTCGGTCAGCTTTCCCTGATTAAGAAAGATGATTCGGATGGGAACTTGCTGGCTGTAGGCTTGACTGAGCAAGTGGAATTTTTCCTGTCTGTCAAGCTGGGTCAGGCGACTGATATCTAGTTCTTTTTTGGCCAGAGCAGTGCTGTGTTCAGATAGAAAAAAGCCAGCCCATTTCACCATGCCCCGATCCTGAAAGTCACGTGCCGACTGATAGGGTAGATAGGAGCGGTCAATCATGATAAGCCCTCCAGCCCTCCAGCAGAATGGCCACCGGTTAGCTTGCTTCGAGCGATGGCACGAGAGGAGTCCAGTAAGGCCGAGCCCTTAAGCAAAGAGGCAAAGCCGAAACGATCTCTGATGCGGTCAATCGTCAGCTGGAGCTCCTCTTCTTTTTGAATTTGCAGAGGATCATCAAAGAGAGAAATCAGACCATAGCCTTGATCGACAAAGTCACTGTAAAAAACGCCAATCTGTCGGATAGCCCCGCCCTGATATTTGGAACGAAAAAGCTGAACTACGATTTGAGCCAGTCGATCGCTGTTATTGGTAGGCTCAATTTTTTTCTGTGTATGAATGGAAGGCAGGCGCTCCTGCTTAGAATAGCGGGCATAGATGGAAACACGTTGGCATTTTTTGCCAGAGCGTCTGAGACGAATGGCGACCTGCTCAGCCATTTCCCGGAAAACGAGCTCAATTTCTGTCTGTCGTCTATAATCTCGTGGAAGAATTTGTGAATTCCCTAGGCCATGTGACTTGACCTGATAAGGCTTGTGTACATTGCTTTCATCGATGCCGTGAGCATGAAACCAAAGCTGCAGGCCCATGACTCCCATTTCTTTTTTGAGAATATCGGGGTTAAAGTGAGCCAAATCATAAATGGAATAAATGCCTAGCTTTTTGAGGCGGGTGGCTGTTCGGTGGCCGATGCCCCAAAAATCTGTCATGGTTGGAATAGTCCAAACCTTACTTGGAACATCCTCATAGGACCAGTTGACCCGCATCTTTTTTGTATGTTTGGCTTCAATGTCCAAGGCCAACTTGGCGAGAAGAGGATTGGCGTTGCTCAGACCGATAGAGGCATAAATCCCGGTCTTCTTCCAGATAGCCTGTTGAATGCGGGCAGCCAGCAGGTCTAGTTTGGTCCTGCGGTCCAGCGTCTGATCGGGAATGAAGTAGTTGATAGAGCTTGTCAAATCTAGGAAGCCCTCATCAATTGAGTAGGGGAAAATATCATCGGGAGCCGCAAAATCCTGGAAAATCTTTTGGATTTCCATGTTTTTCTGGATGTAGTAGTTCATCCGAGGGGGGACCAGTAGGGTCTTTTGGGCAGCGTCTTCAATAAAACGAACATAATCTGCTGTAATAGGAAGTCCCTGCTTGTGGGCAGCAGCATAGTTGAACTTACGGGTGTGGACATCAAAAGGAAGATTATAGCTTCGGCTGACATTCTGGCTGCCGAAATTCTTTTTAAAGAGAGGGGTGGCAGCTAGTATCAGTCCGGCAGAATTTTCAATTCGGCTCATGACACAGAGCGAGGTTTTTAAAGGGTCAAGACCGAGGGCAATGCATTCACAAGAGGCGTAAAAACTTTTCATATCCACAAAGCAATGTCTGAATGGGGCTCGCGTGAATAATCAAATAGGACCATAACTTACACCTCAATCGGCAGAAAATGTCCGACTACGATACCAACAATGCTAGGTTGGTCTTCATAAGGAGCAAAGAGATCCTCGTAGTCAGGATTGATAGACTCTAAACGAAGTCCTTCAGCTTCTCGGTAGACTTTTTTGATATAGGTCTTGCCATTCCACATAAGAGCATAGACTGCCCCATCGTAGTTAAATCCTGTCTGTTTCATAAGGGCAACAGAGCCATTGGGATATTTAGGCTCCATAGAATCCCCAGAGACCCAAGATGCGAAGTCATGCTGGATCTCTTGATCAAAGTAGACCGTTTCGTAGTCTGTTTCATTGTCATAGTAACTGTGCCCGCGACCTGCAGCCAGCTCAACGGATAGAACTTTATAGGCTGTAAGAGAGCTAACCTTGCGCTGTCTCTCTAGGAGCCGACTAGCGAGCTTGTCTACTTCTTTTTTGTGCGGAGTAATTAGTAAAGGGTAGGTGTAGAGCGCGCTGGTCTCATCCACAAAGTAGTTCTCCTGGACCTTGAGACAGGTGGCCAACCTCCTGAGATTTTTGGCGTGGGGTTCTGCTAGACCATTTTCCCAAGCAGAGTAAGTCTTTCGAGAGATGCCTAGCTCTTGGTAAATGGAAGACTGAGTCAGATTAAGCTCCATCCGGCGTTTTTTTAATTTTTCATGCGAAAACATATCACACCTCCTATGTAACGTTTTAAAAGTTACATATAGTATACCAGATGAAATTGAGAAAAGCAAGTTCTTTATTGAGTATTTTCATTCTTAGCAAGAATGTGGTAAACTGTAGGGAGGAATATAATCTGGAGGTAGAGAGATGTTTCCTATGACAGCAAAGACGATTATGACAGAAGAAGCTTATCGCCGTTTCGCTTGGACCAACTTTTGGTATAAAAAGAATGGCATCTTCTCACTGATTCTCCCTGAGATAGTGGTGCTGATATGCAGTACAATCTGTTTTTTTATCGGGGAACCTTTGAAAGGCGTAGCTTTTCTTGTTATTGTGGCTGTACTTCCTTTTCTTTACTACCTGTCTATGAATCGACATATTAAAAAGTTTTATAGAGGCAACCCTCTCTGGCATGATTTGGAGCAGGAATTTAACTTTTATGAGACGGATTTTCAGGTCTTTAATCGTAATCATACCTCTCGATATGACTATCAAGATATTGTGGCGATTATAGACAAGCCAGAAACTTTTTATATCATGGTTGGCCGGTCATTGGGACTGATCTTGGATAAGGCAGACTGTCAGCCTGAATTAATTGATTTTTTACTAAAACTAAAAGAAAACAGAAGTCTCTAATCTTGAGTCACTTCTGTTTTTTGTCTGTCAAGTTTTCAAAAAATTGGCCTCTTGTGCGATGTGTGTTATAATGTTTTTATGAGAGTTGTTGCAGGTAAATACGGGGGCAGGCCCCTCAAGACTTTGGACGGCAAGACGACCAGGCCTACGACCGATAAGGTCAAGGGGGCAATTTTTAATATGATTGGTCCCTATTTTGACGGCGGTCGGGTGCTAGATCTTTATGCTGGGAGCGGGAGTTTGGCCATTGAGGCCATTTCGCGAGGTATGGAGACGGCTGTCTTAGTGGAGAAGGATCGCAGAGCTCAGGCTATTATTTCAGAAAATATTCAGATGACTAAGGAGCCGGAACGTTTTGACTTGCTCAAGATGGAGTCTGGCCGAGCCTTGGAAATGTTGATAGGGGCTTTTGACTTAGTTCTCTTGGATCCGCCTTATGCCAAGGAGCAGATTGTGGAGGATCTTGAGAAGCTGGAGGAGCGTCGGCTCTTGAGTCAAGATGTTCTGGTAGTCTGTGAGACGGACAAGGAAGTAGAGCTGCCGGAGGAAATTGCAGGGCTGGGCATTTGGAAGCAGAAGATATATGGAATTTCAAAGGTGACGGTATATGTCAGATAAGATAGGATTATTCACAGGGTCTTTTGACCCGATGACCAAGGGCCATGTGGACCTGATTGAGCGGGCTAGCGGGCTTTTTGATAAGCTCTATGTAGGGATTTTCTATAATCGGGAAAAGTCTGGCTTTTTCACAATTGAAGCCAGAGAGCGCATGGTCAAAGAAGCTCTACAGCATTTGGATAATGTCGAGGTCACCACTTCTCAGGATGAGCTAGCAGTGACAGTGGCTAGAAGACTGGGAGCCAAGGCCTTTGTACGCGGTCTCCGTAACAGTCAAGACCTAGACTATGAAGCCAATATGAACTTTTTCAATCAGGAATTGGCAGGAGAGCTGGAGACGATTTTCTTACTCAGCAAGCCAGTCTATCAGCATATCAGTTCATCACGTATTCGTGAGCTGATTGCTTTTAAACAGGATATAGCAGCCTATGTGCCCCAAAGTGTGATTAAAGAATTAGAAAGAATCAACAATGAAAAGAATTAAGAAGTTTATATTGCCGACGGTCATTGGCGTCACTATTGCCTTTTTTTATAGCAGCTCTTTGCGTTCGTCTGCCTTATTATATAGAAGTTCCTGGTGGTGCAGAGGATGTTCGGCAGGTCTTGCTGGTTGATAATCAGGCTGACAAGGAAGCGGGTTCTTACAACTTTGTTACGGTCGGAGTAGAGCAGGCAACCTTTGCGCATCTGGTCTATGCTTGGCTAACCCCTTTTACAGATATTTATTCCGCCAAGGATATGACAGGTGGCTCCACGGACGATGAGTTTAATCGGATTAACCTATTTTACATGGAAACATCGCAAAATATGGCCAAATATCAGGGGTTGACGACAGCTGGTAAAGAGATTAAAATGGACTATCTGGGGGTTTATGTCCTGCAGGTAGCTGATAACTCAACTTTCAAGGGAGTTCTCAATATTGCTGATACGGTAACTGGTGTCAATGACAAGACATTTGAAAGCTCTGAGGAGTTGGTCAAGTATGTCAACTCGCAGAAGCTTGGGGATAAGGTCAAGGTGACTTTCCAAGAAGATGGTCAGGAAAAATCGGCAACCGGTAAGATTATCAAGTTGGAGAACGGTAAGAACGGGATTGGCATTAGTCTGATAGACCGGACGGAAGTCAGCAGTAATATTCCAATTACATTTTCAACTGAAGGTATTGGCGGTCCTAGTGCTGGTCTCATGTTCAGCCTAGCTATTTATACCCAGTTGGCTGATCCGACTCTTCGTGATGGCCGCGATATTGCAGGGACCGGCAGCATCAGCCGTGAAGGTGAAGTTGGCGAAATCGGCGGAATCGATAAGAAAGTCGTTTCAGCAGCCCAAAGCGGAGCGGATATCTTCTTTGCACCGAACAATGAACTTACAGAGGAAGAGAAGAAGCTTTCTCCTAATGGGAAAAACAACTACCAAACGGCTCTGGAGACAGCCAAGAAGATTAAAACGGATATGAAAATTGTTCCAGTTAAAACGCTGCAGGATGCCATTGACTATCTGAAAAAGAACAAGTAAGGAGTCTGGGCAAAAAGTCCAGACTTTTGAGTCTAAATTAGAAAAAATAGATGACGCAGTGGTTGATTGGCATCTTACTTCGCTTTTTAAGCTCCAAAGATGACCTAATCAACTGTGCGGGGGTGGGAAGACGAACTTTTTAACTTGTTTGAAGTTCTTTCCCACTCCCTTTTCTTGTGAAACAGACAAAATCAGCTGGTCTTCTCTGCTTTAAATCGTCTGACTTTTTTCAGAAAGATATTTTTGATGAAAAGTCCGCGAAATACTGGCTGATTTATGATAAAATAAAGTGTTGTAGATAAACTATCCAAGATTGTTAAAGGAAGAGTATGCGTAAAGATATTTCACCTGAATTGTATAATTATAATAAATTCCCAGGACCGGAGTTTAAACAGATTGACAGCAAGATTGTTGCAGAAAAATTCGAGTTTGAATTGATTGAGAACTATAAGGAAGGCTTTGACTTGACGGCCTTTCATCAGCGCTTTTCAGAAATTCTCACCAAGTTTGACTATATTGTCGGTGACTGGGGCAATGAGCAGCTGCGTCTGCGTGGTTTTTACAAGGACGAGCGGGCTAATGAAAGCGATGAGAAGATTAGCCGCTTAGAAGACTATTTGCTGGAGTATTGCAGCTACGGCTGTGCTTATTTTGTTTTGGAAAATCCGAATCCTCAGCGCGCTTCCTTTGATAAGAAATCGCATGGCAAGAAAGAGGCAGAAGGTCGGTCAAAACGTTCTCGCAACAGCCGTTCAGGCGGTGGCCGCAATCGCAGAAGCGAGCGAGACCGAGACAGTCGTTCTAAAAGGGACAATAAGCGCTCTCGCAACAATTCCCAGCAAGATAGGCAGAAAAAGCAAAAAGACAGCAATCGCCATTTTGTGATTCGCCAGAATAAAGGAGAAAAATGAAACCATCTATTTATAGCTTAACGCGTCAGGAAATGATTGAATGGACGGAAGCTCAGGGAGAAAAGAAATTTCGTGCTGCCCAGATTTGGGAGTGGCTCTACCGCAAGCGGGTCCAGTCTTTTGAAGAGATGACCAATCTATCCAAGGATTTGATTGCCAAGCTAAATGATCAGTTTGTAGTCAATCCGCTTAAGCAGCGCATTGTTCAAGAGTCTGCTGACGGTACGGTCAAGTACCTCTTTGAGCTGCCGGATGGCATGCTGATTGAGACGGTACTCATGCGCCAGCACTATGGACTTTCTGTCTGTGTGACCACCCAAGTAGGTTGTAATATCGGCTGTACCTTCTGTGCTTCTGGCTTGATTAAAAAGCAACGTGATCTTAATAACGGTGAGATTGTAGCTCAGATTATGCTGGTTCAGAAGTATTTTGATGAGCGTGGTCAGGATGAGCGGGTCAGTCACATCGTGGTTATGGGAATCGGCGAGCCTTTGACAACTATGACAACGTGCTCAAGTTTGTACGGACGGTCAATGATGACAAAGGTTTGGCTATTGGTGCCCGCCATATCACGGTTTCGACCTCAGGGCTGGCTCATAAGATTCGTGACTTTGCCAATGAAGGTGTGCAGGTCAATCTAGCTGTATCCCTTCATGCCCCGAATAATGATCTGCGGACCAGTATCATGCGGATTAACAGGTCCTTCCCTATCGAAAAGCTTTTTGCAGCTATTGAATACTATATTGAGACGACCAACCGCCGGGTGACCTTTGAGTACATCATGCTCAATGAAGTCAATGACGGGGTAGAGCAGGCCAAGGAGCTGGCTGAGCTGCTCAAGAACATTAAGAAACTGTCTTATGTCAATCTCATTCCTTACAACCCCGTTAGCGAGCACGACCAATACAGCCGCAGTCCCAAAGAGCGCGTGATGGCCTTCTACGATACCCTCAAGAAAAACGGAGTCAACTGCGTGGTTCGTCAGGAACATGGAACGGATATTGATGCAGCCTGCGGTCAGCTGCGTTCCAATACTATGAAGCGGGATCGCGAGAAAGCATTGGTAGAAAATGTTCAGCCTTAAGAACTATCTGACTTCAGACGGTGAGTTGACAGCCAAGGGACGGAGATTACTGATAGTAGGAAGCTGGCTCTATTTCTTGATGCTTTGCATTCTGTGCTTTATTCCTCAGGTGCCAGAGCCAGGAATGGAAACGCCGGGAATCCAGTATTTTGGCCGAATAGTGGTTTTGTTAATCCCTTTTAATTCCTTTGTAAATATTGGCGAGATTACTTCTTGGATCCAGCTGGTCAAGGTCTTTATCCAAAATCTAGCCAATATCTTTCTGCTAGCGCCTTTAATCTTTCAATTGCTTTGGCTCTTTCCAAAATTGCGGAAGACCAAGAAGGTTGTATGGCTGAGCTTTGGGCTGAGCCTGTCTATCGAAGTGACTCAGATTCTGCTGGATCTTCTTATCAACGCCAATCGGGTTTTTGAGATTGATGATCTCTGGACCAATACTTTGGGTGGTTATCTGGCTTGGCGGGCATTTCAGCTTGGTCAGAAAATCTGGAAAAATCGTCAAGACGACGCTTTCAAAAGAGATTAGCGCGCGAAAGATTTGGGTTTAGGAGAAAAAATTAAATTTTTTCTTGACAAGAAAAAGGGAAAGGCCTATAATAAAATAAATCATCAGAAAAGTAATAATTTTTTCTACTTTCAGGGAGCCTGTGGTTGGTGGAAACAGGCAGCGGAAGATTATGAAGTGGGCTGATGGAAAAAATGAATTTGAAGCAATAAAAATTCGGTGAGCACACCTTACAGTGCAGCTTGTTGTTAGACAAGACAGAGATATGGAGGCAGTCTATACTTTGCTCCATAATTGAGGTGGCACCGCGATTTTACGCCCTCACACAGTTTTTTTCTGTGTGTGGGCTTTTGTTTTGCTTGGAAATAAAGAAATGAGGCAATTAAGATGACAGAAACTAAAGGATATTTTGGACAATTCGGCGGCTCCTTTGTACCAGAGCCTATCCAGGCCTTGCTGGATGAATTGGAAGTGACTTTTGAGAAGTATAAGGATGACCCAGAATTTTTAAATGAATACCGACATTATTTGGCGGATTATTCAGGCCGGGAAACTCCGCTTTACTTTGCAGAAAGTCTGACCCAGCATCTGGGTGGAGCTAAGATTTATCTGAAGCGGGAAGATCTCAATCATCTGGGCTCTCATAAGCTCAATAATGTTTGGGGCAGATTCTTCTAGCTAAGCGCATGGGCAAGACCCGAGTCATCGCTGAAACTGGAGCTGGTCAGCATGGTGTGGCAACTGCGGCAGCCGCAGCTAAGTTTGGTATGAAGTGCGATGTCTACATGGGTGCAGAGGATGTAGAGCGCCAGCGCCTCAATGTCTTCCGCATGGAAATGATGGGAGCGACTGTTCGCGCTGTGGAAACAGGAACCAAGACCCTCAAGGATGCTGTGGATGCAGCCTTTGGAGCTTGGATGAGTGATTTGGAAGCCTTTTATGTTTTGGGTTCTGCTGTTGGACCTCACCCTTATCCGACCATTGTCCATGAGTTCCAAAAGGTGATTAGTGAAGAATCACGCCGTCAGATTTTGGACAAGGAAGGCCGCTTGCCGGACTATGTTATTGCCTGTGTAGGCGGTGGCTCCAATGCTATCGGTGCCTTCTCCCAGTATGTGGCGGATGAAGAAGTCAAGTTGGTTGGTGTTGAAGCGGCTGGACGGGGTCTTGACACAGACCAGCATGCAGCGACTATGACCAAGGGAAGTGTCGGAGTAGTGGACGGTATGAAGACTTACGCTGTCTTTGCTGAAGATGGTCAGGTAGCACCGGTTTACTCCATTTCGGCAGGCTTGGACTATCCTGGAGTTGGTCCTGAACATGCTTTCTTTAAAGATTCTGGTCGAGTAGAATACGTAGCCGCGACAGATGATGAAGCTGTGGATGCCTTGCTTCTCTTGACACAAAAGGAAGGAATTTTGCCGGCAATCGAAAGCTCCCATGCCATTGCTGAAGCTATCAAGCGAGCTCCGCAATTGTCATCTGACCAAATCATCATTATCAATGTATCTGGTCGCGGAGACAAGGATGTGGCAGCCATTGCCGACTATCTAGAAAAACGAAAATAAAATACCCAGCAGAAGAGTAGTAACATCCCTCCTTTCAGAGAGTCTGTGGTTGCTGTAAACAGGCAGGAGAAGTTATGAAATGGGCTGCTGGAGTCAAAATTTAGTCCTTTAGTTGATCTTTTATTACTTTGCTATGACTCGGTATGCTGCATTGTACTAAAAGGGATCTAAATGACTGCAAATAGGTAAATGAGATGTGGAGCCTGAAAACTCCATAACTGAGGTGGCACCGCGATGATACGCCCTCACAGGATGAACTGTGCGGGCGTTTTTCTGTAGTTCTGGAGCAAGTTATGACAGTGGACAGGTGCTATCTGTTCTTGAGAATGCAGTCATGGCTAGCAGTTTGTTCTTCCTTAAACGCGTCTGATTTAAATAGAAAGAAAAAATATGCAAAAGATTTTACCAGCTGATATTTTATCGCCGATTCTGGCTTATATGCGGATTCAGGGCGACCACAAGGTGATTTTGGAAAGTATTCCGAGAGATAGCGAGACAGCCCGTTTTTCTATCCTAGCTTATAACCCAGTCTTTGAAGTTCGCTATGAAAATGGCCAGTTAACAAAGAACGGGCAAATAATTGAGGCAGATCCATTGGACTATCTGCATGAGTTAACAGTAAAGAAAGATTATCATTCAGACCTGCCTTTTGGAGGCGGAGCCATCGGTTTTGTCGGTTACGATATGATTTCCCTCTATGAGGAGATTGGCCAGATTCCAGCTGATGTGATTGGAACGCCGGATATGCACTTTTTCGTTTATGAGAGTTACATGGTTTTTGACCATAAAAAAGACAAGGTCTATATCATTGAGGAGGCGCTCTACAGTGATAGAAGCGAAGCTGATTTGGCTGCTAATCTGGAGCTTATCATGACTGAGCTGGCGCAGCCAGCAGCAGATGAATTTTCACCACTGGAACTGTCCAGTTTGAACTTCCAGAGCCATATCGAGCAGACGGCTTTTGAAAAAATGGTGGAAGATGCGCGCAGCTTGATTCGGCAGGGAGATATGTTCCAATGTGTGCTCAGTCAGCGTTTTTCAGCAGAGTATTCTGGTAAGCCACTGGATTACTATCGCAATCTGCGTGTGACCAACCCTTCCAACTATCTCTACTTTTATGATTTTGGGGATTATCAGATTATCGGAGCCAGCCCGGAAAGTCTGGTGTCTGTCAAGCAAGGGCAGGTTACGACCAATCCTATTGCTGGGACCAGACCGCGCGGGAAGGATGAAAGAGAAGATAAAGCCTTGGCGAAGGAGTTGCTGGCTGACGAGAAGGAAGTGGCGGAACACCGCATGTTAGTTGATTTGGGGCGTAATGATATCGGTAAAATTGCCCAGAATAAGAGCGTGGAAGTCACTAAGTACATGGAAGTGGAGTATTTCCGTTATGTCATGCACCTGACCAGTGTGGTCCGTGGTCAGCTATTGCCTCAACTGACAGCCATGGATGCGCTCAAGTCAACCCTGCCGGCTGGTACCGTCTCGGGTGCGCCTAAGATTCGAGCTATGAAGCGAATTTATGAGCTGGAACAGGAAAAGCGTGGCGTTTATGCGGGAGCTATCGGCTATCTATCTGCGACAGGCGATATGGATGTTGCCATTGCCATCCGTACCATGATTTTGAAAAATGGCAGAGCTTACGTTCAAGCTGGAGCGGGTATTGTTTATGATTCGATCCCTACTAATGAATACCAAGAAACCATCAACAAGGCCAAATCAATGACCAAGATAGGAGAGATGCAATGATTTTATTGATTGATAATTATGATTCTTTTACTTACAATCTAGCCCAGTATATCGGCAATTTCGCAGAAGTTAAAGTCTTGCGAAATGATGATGCAGGCCTTTATCAAGCAGCAGAAGAAGCTGATGCCTTGGTTCTGTCTCCGGGTCCAGGCTGGCCAGCAGATGCAGGACGGATGGAAGAGCTTATCCGCGATTTTACTGGTAAAAAGCCGATATTGGGGATTTGCTTGGGGCACCAAGCCATTGCAGAAGTATTTGGCGGAAAGCTAGGTTTGGCTCCCAAGGTCATGCACGGCAAGCAAAGTGTTCTGCGCTTTGAGGGAAAATCTCCTATCTATCAAGGGATAGAGGATGGACAGCCGGTCATGCGCTATCATTCGATTTTGATTGAGGAGATGCCAGAGGACTTTGAAGTGACAGCTCGAGCGGTTGATGACAACTCAATCATGGCTATCCAGCACAAGAACCTGCCTATTTATGGTTTTCAGTATCATCCAGAAAGTATCGGAACACCTGACGGCTTGTCGTCTATCAAGAATTTCATCGACTTAGTAAAGTAAAGGAGGATGTATGAAAGAGATTATTGCAAAACTAGCTGATTTTAAGGATTTAAGCAGCGCTGAGATGACAGATGTGATTGAGCGTATTGTCACTGGACGGGTAACAGAGTCTCAAATTGTAGCCTTCTTACTGGGACTCAAGATGAAGGGGGAGACGATTGAGGAACGAACTGCTTTGGCTCAGGTAATGCGAGGCCATGCTAAGCAGATTCCGACCACTATTCGCACTGCTATGGACAATTGCGGTACGGGCGGAGACAAGTCTTTCAGTTTCAATATTTCGACTACAGCAGCTTTTGTACTGGCAGGTGGCGGGATTAAGATGGCTAAGCACGGCAATCGATCTATTTCTTCTAAGTCAGGCTCAGCTGATGTTTTAGAAGCTCTGGGAATCAATCTTGATTTAGATGCTACTAGCTTGGGCAAGGTTTTTGAACAGACAGGCATCGTCTTTCTCTTTGCAAAGAACATGCATCCAGCCATGAAATACATCATGCCAGCTCGTCTTAGCCTCGGCATTCCCACCATTATGAATCTAACTGGTCCGCTTATCCATCCCATGAGTCTAGAAACTCAGCTTTTAGGAACCAGTCGGCCGGATATGCTAGAGAGTACAGCAGAAGTTTTGAAAAATATGGGCCGCAAGCGTGCAGTAGTTGTGTCGGGTCCAGATGGTCTGGACGAGGCGGGTCTTCATGGCCGTACCCAGTATGCTCTGCTGGAAAATGGTCAAATCAGCCTGCACAGCTTTCTGCCAGCAGATATTGGCATGGAAGAGATAGCTCTTGAAGCGATTCGTGGAGGCAATGCCAAGGAAAATGCAGAAATTCTGCTATCTGTCCTGCAAAATCAAGCCAGTCCCTATCTAGAAACGACAGTTCTGAATGCGGGATTGGGATTTTATGCTAATGGGAAATCAGACAGCACAGAAGAAGGAATAGTTCTAGCCCGCCAAGTGATTGCTAGCGGTGCAGCCTATGAAAAACTCAAGCAACTACAGGAGTATCAAAAATGAGCAAAGAATTTCTCCCAACCATTCTAAAGCAAAAAGAGCAGGAAGTCGCAGCTATGTCCTATGAAGAGCTGCAGCCCCTGCGCTCGACCTATTCCCTCTATGAGTATCTCAAAAACCACCCTCAAGAGCTGCAACTGATTGCTGAGGTCAAAAAAGCCAGCCCCAGTCTGGGAGATATTAATCTCGGTGTGGATATTGTGGAGCAGGCTCGCACCTATGAACGATGCGGTGCAGCCATGATTTCGGTCCTGACAGATGAGATTTCTTCAAAGGACATCTGGATTACCTGAGAGAGATTTCCAGTCAAGTGACCATTCCAACCCTCAATAAGGACTTTATCATTGATGAAAAGCAGATTGTTCGCGCCCGCAATGCTGGAGCGACAGTTATTCTTCTGATTGTAGCAGCCTTGTCTGAAAAGCGGCTGCAAGAACTCTATGATTTTGCGACAGGTTTAGGCTTGGAAGTTCTGGTCGAAACCCATAATCTGGCGGAGTTGGAAATTGCCCATAGAATAGGAGCTAGGATTATCGGTGTTAATAACCGCAATCTAGTCACTTTTGAGACAGATATCAATACAAGTCTCCAGCTGTCTGCCTATTTCAAAGATGACAGGGTTTACGTATCAGAGTCAGCGATTTTCAGCAAGGAAGATGCAGAGCTAGTAGCTCCTTACTTCCATGCAATTTTAGTCGGAACTGCTTTGATGCGAGCAGAGGATGTGGCAGAAAAAATCAAGGAGCTGAAAATTGACAAAGGTTAAGATTTGCGGCGTATCAACGGCCAGCGCTGTGGAAACTGCATATCAGGCTGGTGCAGATTACATTGGCTTTGTCTTTGCTGAGAGCCGTCGGAGGGTTAGTTTGGAGCAAGCTCAGAAGCTCGCTGACTTGGTGCCAGCTACTGTTCGAAAGGTAGGAGTTTCGTATCTCCGAGCTTGGCAGAGCTGCAGGAAGCTATTTCAGTGGCAAATCTGGATCTGGTGCAGATTCATGGCGATTTTAATGAAGATCTTCTGACTGAGATCGGCCGGCCGGTTATTCGAGCTTATCAGGTCAAGGGAGCGTTAAAAGATGTCAGCCAACAAGCGGACTACCTGCTCTTTGATGCACCTCTTGCTGGTAGTGGGCAGACCTTTGACTGGCAAACTTTTGATAGGAGACAAATAAACCAGCCCTTCTTTATCGCCGGTGGTTTGAATGCAGGAAATGTCCAAGAAGCGATTCAGCACTTCGCTCCTTACGCAGTTGATGTCTCAAGCGGAGTCGAGACTGACGGCCAGAAGGACTTAGAAAAGATAAAAGAATTTATAGAAAGAGTGAAAGATGGCATATAATCAACCCAATCAAGAAGGATTTTATGGTGAGTTTGGCGGACGCTTTGTTCCAGAAACGCTGATGACAGCAGTTTTGGAGCTGGATAAAGCCTACCGTGAGAGTAAAAAAGACCCAGCCTTTCAGGCTGAGCTGGACGAGTTGCTAAAGCAGTATGTAGGGCGGGAGAATCCTCTCTATTTTGCTAAAAATCTGACAGCCTATGCTGGTGGTGCTAAGATTTATCTGAAGCGGGAAGACCTCAACCATACTGGGGCTCATAAAATCAATAATGCCCTAGGCCAGGTCTTATTAGCCAAGCGGATGGGCAAGAAGAAAATTATTGCGGAGACTGGTGCAGGTCAGCATGGAGTAGCCACGGCCACAGCTGCAGCCCTTTCAATATGGACTGTACTATCTATATGGGTGAAGAAGATGTCAAGCGCCAAGCCCTCAATGTCTTTCGGATGGAACTTCTGGGAGCCAAGGTGGAGTCTGTGATCGATGGCTCTCGAGTCCTCAAGGATGCAGTCAATGCTGCCTTGCGAGCTTGGGTGGCTCAGGTCGATGATACTCACTATATTATGGGCTCAGCCTTGGGACCACATCCTTTCCCAGAGATTGTCCGCGACTACCAGAGTGTGATTGGGCGTGAGGCCAAGAGTCAGTTTGCTGAGCAAAATGCAGGTGCCCTGCCAGATGCTTTAGTGGCCTGCGTTGGCGGTGGCTCCAATGCTATTGGACTCTTTTATCCCTTTGTAGATGATGGCTCAGTTGCTATGTATGGAACAGAAGCAGCTGGGCGAGGCGTGGATACAGATGAACATGCTGCGACCTTAACCAAAGGACGGCCAGGTGTTTTGCACGGTGCCTTGATGGATGTCTTGCAGGATGAGCAAGGGCAAATTCTTGAAGCTTTCTCTATCTCTGCCGGGCTGGACTATCCGGGCATCGGTCCCGAACATTCTCATTTTAATGCTATCCAGCGCGCCACTTATGTTCCAGTCACGGATGAAGAAGCTTTGGAAGCCTTCCAGATCCTGTCTCGTATCGAAGGGATTATCCCCGCTCTAGAGTCTAGCCACGCTATTGCTTACGCAGTTAAACTGGCTAAGGAGTTGGGACCAGATAAGTCAATGATTGTCTGCTTATCCGGCCGTGGTGATAAGGATGTCGTTCAGGTAAAGGAACGCTTGGAAAATGAAGCGGCTCAAAAAGGAGGTGCCCATGACTAAAACACTCACTCAGCATTTAGAAGCCATCAAAAAAGCAGGCAAGGGAATTTTCCTTCCTTATATCATGGCTGGTGATCATGAGAATGGTTTGGCAGGATTACCAGAAACCATCTCATTTTTGGAAAACTTGGGTGTGTCAGCCATTGAAATCGGTCTACCATTTTCAGATCCTGTTGCAGATGGGCCAGTGATTGAAGAAGCCGGTCTAAGAAGTCTGTGCCACCATACTTCGGCCAAGTCTTTAGTTGAAAGCTTGCGGAAGTTGGACACTCAGTTGCCTCTCATTATCATGACCTACTTCAATCCAATTTTCCAGTACGGTCTCAAAGATTTTGTCAAGGATTTGGCTAGGACACCGGTTAAAGGATTGATTATTCCGGATCTGCCCTATGAGCACAGGGACTTTATCTTGCCTTTGCTGGAAGATTCAGATATCGCTCTAGTTCCTTTAGTGAGTCTGACGACTGGACTAGAACGTCAGCAGGAGCTGATAAAGGAAGCGGAAGGTTTTATCTACGCTGTAGCCATCAACGGTGTGACGGGTAAGAGCGGAAGCTACCGAAATGATTTGGACCAGCACTTGAGCAAGCTTCGTGATATTGCAGAGATTCCAGTACTGACGGGCTTTGGCGTTTCAACTTTAGAGGATGTTGACCGCTTCAATCAAGTCTCAGATGGAGTTATTGTCGGATCCAAGATTGTCAAAGCTCTTCATGAAAAGGATGCCGGTATAGCAACCTTTATCCAAGAAGCAGCAGCTTATAAGAAATAATCACCACCACACCAAACAAAAGACAAGGTACAAATGCTCGCCTGTCTTTTTTCTTTTTAAAGCAAAAACAGGCGAGGCCAGAGAAGCTAGCGATTTGGATAAGAATGAGAATTTCTGTTAGGCTAAAAATGGCTGAGCAGGACGCCAGAAAGAGAAAGTCTCCAGCGCCGATGTAAAGATTATAAAAGAAGGCTAGAAGTCCTAGGGCTAAAAAGAAGAGCATGAGAAGGTTGACGCCTGTTGTCATCAGCAGCAAAAGCTGAAAAAACAGCCAGACCATCAAAGGATATTGCTGCTCTCTTTGATCGTAGATGGCTAGGGTCAAGCCCATGGTGAGTATCAGGAGTTGACTGATGGAAATCGTGCCAAGCGAAGTTGCCAGAAAAAGACCGCCCAAGATACATTCAAAAAATAAATAGCGTAAGGGAATCTTGTCTCCACAGAAGCGGCAACGAAGAAGATTTAAGATTTGAGAAAAAATAGGAATCAAATCACGCGGTGCCAATCTTTTCCCGCAGGCATTGCAATGGCTAGCAGGAGCGATGATAGACTGCTCTGGGAAGCGGTCGATAACCAAGCCTAGGAATGAGGCAAAGACGGTACCAACAAGAAAAAAGTATAGGTGAATCATACTTATTTATTCGTAATTTTTAAACAGAAAAAAATTCTGAAATTTTTGCAACTTTTCTAATAAAGTCCTTTTTGAATCTTTTGTCTTGACTTTCTTATTTAGAAGCATTATAATTAAATCATAATCTAAAAAGATTAGAATCATTATAAATAAAAAAACGAGGTAAATACAATGACACAAGTAAAAAAATGGTGCAGCAACTGACGTAGCAACTTTCAGCAATCAAAAGGCTTTTGCCAAAGACTAAAGGCTATTCTTAATCAAGTAGTGGCAGACCTTTATACAGCTCATATCGCTCTTCACCAAGTTCACTGGTATATGCGTGGCGCAGGATTCATGGTTTGGCATCCAAAAAAATGGATGAATACATGGAAACTTTGGATACAACTTTGGATGAAGTCAGCGAGCGCTTGATTACACTGGGAGGCAAGCCTTATTCTACCTTGACAGAGTTTATCCAACACAGCAAGATTGAAGAAAAAAAGCTGGTGAATTCAGCAAGAATGTAGAAGAAAGTCTGGCGCGTGTGATTGAGATTTTCCGTTATCTGACAGGACTTTACCAAGAAGCTTTGGATGTAACAGATCAAGAAGGGGACGATGTAACCAATGATATCTTTGTCGGTGCCAAGGCTGACCTTGAAAAGACTATTTGGATGCTGACAGCTGAAATTGGTCAAGCACCAGGTTTATAAAAAATGATCCATGCCAAGCAGAAAGGAAATAGGCTTTCCTTTCTGCTTTTTTCATCTTGAAAAGCGCTGGAAAAATCTGATAAAAATATAGCTCATGAAAACCCTGTATGATGTTCAGCAATTTCTTAAAAGTTTCGGAATCATTATCTATATGGGCAAACGCCTTTATGATATTGAAATGATGAAAATCGAGCTGAAGAGAATTTACGATGCTGGTCTAATGGATAAGCTAGCTTATTTTGAGGCAGAGGCTGTCTTGCGCCGAGAACATCGATTAGAGTTAGAATATTTAGAAAAGAATAAGGAGACTTGAGATGACAATTTGGATTTTGTGGGCGGTACTTTTGGGAATACTTGGCTGGATGGGCTTTAATTATCTGCGCCTTCGTCAGGCAGCAAAAATCGTGGATAACGGGGAATTTGAAGACTTGATTCGCCAAGGTCAGTTGGTTGATCTGCGGGATCCATCTGATTTTCACCGGAAGCATATCTTAGGTGCTCGCAATATTCCATCTCAGCAGCTGAAGGATAGTGTCGGTGCACTTCGTAAGGACAAGGCTGTTCTCCTCTATGAAAATAGTCGCGGTCAGCGTGTAACCAATGCGGCTCTGTATCTGAAAAAACAAGGATTTAAAGAAATCTATATTCTTTCTTATGGGTTGGATTCTTGGAATGGCAAGGTGAAAGCTAGTTAACATAAATCAAAAATTTGTCGCATTATATATACAAAGCTGGTTTCTTATGTTATAATAAATTAATATTAATTTTAAGGAGTTTTTTTAGAACATGCAAGAAAAAGAAAAAAATCCTCACTTGTTTTAGGTATCCTATCTATCATCTTTGGTTTTTCATTCCATTGGCAGGTCTTATTTTTAGGTATTATCGGTTTGGTGTTGGCTAATTCACATCAAAAAGAGTCTAAATTAGACTATAAAACAGAAAAAATTCTGGGTATCGTAGGGATTGTAATTTCCATAATTGTTTGGATTCTAAATGTCATGGTACTTATGAACGGAGTAGGATAGTAACAAAAAAGCTTTATTTTTTTAAAGCTTTTTTGTTTTATCAACTTTTCTCCAAATATTTTTTAATAATGCCTAATTCTTCTTGGTTTAAAGGACGGTAATCACCTGTTGCTAGGTCTGGATCTAATGTAAAATCCCCAAACTGAATTCTCTTGAGATAAGTAACCTTGACGCCAACTGCCAGAAACATCTTTTTGATCTGGTGGAATTTCCCCTCGGAAATCTTGACGATAGCACAGCTCAGATTAGAGCTGCTAGAGAGGATAGAGAGCTGGGCAGGTTGGCAGGTGGTGCCGTCTAAAAAGCGAATGCCTTCCTGAAAGGAAGATTTGTCCCTAGGAGTTAAAGGCCCATTGACTTCTACATAGTAAGTTTTTTCGACATGATATTGAGGGTGCAGCAGCTGAAATCCCAAAGGACCATTGTCGGTAATCAGAAGAAGCCCCTCGGTATCTCTATCCAGGCGTCCGATAGAGTAAAGATTTTCTTTCTCTACCTCCTTATCCAGAAAATCCAGAACAGTCAATTTTTCAGCGTCGCGATTGGCAGTGACTGCACCTGCGGGTTTATTCAGCATGTAGTAACGGTGGGCAGGACCGCTGACCTGTTTTCCTTGAAAAGTAATCTGCTGCAGGCCGGTATCAACGTTTTGGCTGAGTTTGAAGGCGGGCTTACCATCCACTAAAATCTGTTTTTGTAAAAGGCTTTGTTTCATCTTTTTTCGGCTGATATGATTGGCAGCCAGCAGTTGGTCGAGGCGCATCTGTTTTCCTTGTTTTTTTCTAAATCATATCATAAATTTTCAGGATGGGAAATGCAAATCCTCATGGAGCTCCCATATTTTTCAATGAAAACATTTACACTTATCAAAGCCGTGTTTTTTGCCTGCGTCTGTGGTATAATTGTTCAGTTAGAAATAAAATTTAAAAATTCAGAGGAAATCATGACAAAATTAAGAGAAGATATTCGCAATATCGCCATTATCGCTCACGTTGACCACGGGAAAACAACCTTGGTCGATGAGTTGCTGAAGCAATCTCATACACTAGATGAACGTAAAGAGCTGCAAGAGCGGGCAATGGACTCAAACGATATTGAAAAGGAGCGCGGTATCACCATCTTGGCTAAAAATACAGCCGTGGCTTACGAAGGTACTCGTATCAATATCATGGATACACCAGGGCACGCGGACTTCGGTGGTGAAGTAGAGCGGATTATGAAGATGGTAGACGGGGTTGTTCTGGTTGTGGATGCCTACGAAGGAACTATGCCTCAGACCCGCTTTGTATTGAAAAAAGCCTTGGAGCAAGACCTTGTTCCTATCGTAGTGGTGAATAAAATCGACAAGCCGTCTGCTCGTCCAGCAGAAGTAGTGGATGAAGTTTTAGAACTCTTTATTGAGCTTGGAGCGGATGATGACCAGCTGGACTTCCCAGTGGTTTATGCTTCCGCTATCAATGGAACCTCATCTATGTCTGACGATCCAGCTGATCAAGAGCACACCATGGCACCGATTTTTGATACCATCATTGACCATATCCCAGCACCAGTCGATAATTCTGACGAACCTTTCCAATTCCAAGTGTCACTCTTGGACTACAATGACTTCGTTGGCCGTATCGGTATCGGCCGTGTCTTCCGTGGTACTGTTAAGGTTGGTGACCAAGTAACCCTTTCTAAGCTTGATGGTACAACTAAAAACTTCCGTGTTACCAAGCTCTTTGGTTTCTTTGGTTTGGAGCGTCGTGAAATCAACGAAGCAAAAGCAGGTGACCTGATTGCCGTTTCAGGTATGGAAGATATCTTTGTCGGAGAGACGATTACACCGACAGATGCCGTTGAAGCCCTGCCAATTTTGCATATCGATGAGCCGACTCTGCAGATGACCTTCTTGGTTAACAACTCACCTTTTGCTGGCCGCGAAGGGAAATGGGTAACTTCTCGTAAGGTTGAAGAACGTCTGCAGGCTGAACTGCAAACAGATGTATCTCTACGTGTTGAGTCAACTGATTCACCAGACAAGTGGATCGTTTCAGGTCGTGGTGAATTGCACTTGTCAATCCTGATTGAAACAATGCGTCGTGAAGGTTATGAGCTGCAAGTATCTCGTCCAGAAGTTATCGTGAAAGAAATCGACGGTGTCAAATGTGAGCCATTTGAGCGCGTCCAAATCGATACACCTGAAGAATATCAAGGTTCGGTCATCCAAAGCCTTTCTGAGCGCAAGGGTGAAATGCTGGATATGGTAGCAACTGGAAATGGTCAGACTCGTTTGGTCTTCTTGGTTCCTGCCCGTGGTTTGATTGGATACTCAACTGAGTTCTTATCCATGACTCGTGGTTACGGTATCATGAACCATACATTTGATCAATACCTACCACTTATTCCAGGTGAAATCGGTGGCCGTCACCGCGGTGCTCTGGTATCTATTGATGCTGGTAAGGCAACGACTTACTCTATCATGTCTATTGAAGAGCGCGGAACTATTTTTGTTAACCCAGGTACTGAGGTTTATGAAGGAATGATTATCGGTGAAAAACTCTCGTGAAAATGACTTGACTGTTAACATCACCAAGGCTAAGCAAATGACCAATGTTCGTTCTGCAACCAAGGACCAGACAGCAGTCATCAAGACACCGCGCATTTTGACCTTAGAAGAATCTTTGGAATTCTTGAATGACGATGAGTACATGGAAGTAACGCCAGAATCTATTCGTCTGCGCAAGCAAATTTTAAATAAACAAGAACGCGAAAAAGCCAATAAAAAGAAAAAATCAGCTGCAGCTGAATAAGCAAAAAGGAAAGGAGCAGCAATATGGTTTATCTTATCATTGGGATTTTAATCCTCTTTTTCTACATTTTTGCTGTTCCATCCAGTATTAAAGGCACTGTTAATGCTGTGACCATGGTTTTACTGATTGTGGCCTTGATTATCTTATTCGGCTTAGGCATTTTTCAGATTTTCCAATTGCCAGCTGAATATTTTGTAGGATTTGGCCTATCCGTAGTGACCGTCTTGGCTTTGCGGGATATTAATCGTCTCAAGCCGCCTAAGAAATCAAAAAAGAATTTTGATGAAGAATAATAAATGAGCAAGAACTTAGGAAGTCGGATAGACGTTTTGAGTTTTTGCTCTTTTTTTACAAAAACAATAGGTTTATGTTTTATTTGATTGTGGGAATTCTCATTCTCTTATTTTACATTTTTGCTGCTCCGCCTAGCATTCGCGGAACACTCAATGTAGTGACGCTGGTGCTTATCTTGGTTGTCTTGCTCATCCTCTTAACTCTAGCAGCTTTCCGAATTTTCCAGCTGCCTAGCGAAATCTTCGTCAGCATTGGCGTGACCTTTCTTGCTTATTTTGCCTTGCGGGATTTAGCGAGAATGCCCGTCAAGAAAAAAGAAAAGAAAAACCTATAAAAGCGGTCTTGCTTTTATAGGTTCTTTTTTATGCTCCAAAATGCTGGTGCAAGATAGCAAAGTAGTCTTCTGGATTGTGGAGAAATGGGAAGTGGCCGCTGTTTTTAATGGTGAACACCTGAGCGCTGGGATAGCGGCTGATGACAAAGTGCATGCTAGCACCAAAAATATCATTGTCACCGAAAGTCACGGTAATAGGAAAAGCAGGATCTTCTAGTCGGGGCAGAGAGGATGAGGCCATAATTTCCTTTCTTGTCTGATTGCCTGCTTGGACTGAAACATTGCTCATGTCTAGTTTCACATCATGAAAGGCTGGATAGTCGGCATTGTAATTACGGACAACTTGGCGAAAGAGAGCTTGCGAAGCCTTGGAACTACCAAGATTGCCGAGCAGAGAATAGATTCCCATTTTTATCCATTCGATAGTCGTGCAGTGATTTTTATTGTAATTCATCATCTCTTTTTCCATTTGCTGCCACTGCTTGCTCGTGCCTGTTCCCGGAGAGGAAAGAAAGAGACTAAGAACCCGCTCAGGGATTTTGCTGGCGTAGATTTGCGCGTACAATCCGCCCCAGGAATGTCCCAAAAGGTGAAATTTATCTACATTGAAGTGGTCGGCGATTGTGTTGATGTCTGCAATGTAGGCCTCCATGCTGTAGTCGCCACTCGGACAGGGCGATTTCCTCGTTCCCCGCTGGTGAAAGACAATCAGTTGATAATCTTTTTCGAGCTTAGGGATAAAGAGCTTGAAGTCATCAGGCGTTCCCGGTCCACCGTGCAGCAGGATAATCGTTTCCTTGTCAGGATTGGGATAGCAAACGGTGTAGAGTTGGTCGGAGCCGTTTTGAATCATTGTTTCGATTTTTTGAGAATGGGTCATAACTTTCCTTTCTTTTAGTAGAGCGTCCACCACTGATATAGGCTCCAGTAGAGGAGATTGAGAACGACGATAAGTGAAGCACTGCTGGTCAAGTAGGTCAAGATTTTTCGACCCTTGCTCACTTGGAATTTTGAGCGCAGGAAGAATGAGGCAATAAGGCTAACCAGGAGGCTAACTCCCACAGCTGCAAAGCCCATAGAAAGCCAAACACGGCTGTTTGGTGAGGAATGTAGACTCAGGACGCTTTGGATAAAGAAGTAAAGCAGGAGCATGGTAGATAGAATGAACCCGCAAGTCAGGTATTGCCAGAGCGACCAAGCAAGCGGTGTAAGTTTGTGATTTTTCCGCTTGAAAAGAAGCCGATAGAGTTTGACCAGTAAAAGCAGATACAGGGATGAGGAGGGCATAGAAAGCAGCGAGGCACCACAAGACGAGACTGCCGTAATCCTTGACTACATCCCATGTGGAAAGTTTAAGGTAGTCTGCGATAGGCAATTTCAGCCGTTCTTGCTTGCCGTTTTTCTCCAATTCCCAGTATTTTTGAGTGACAAATTTACTATTTTTCTCAAGATAGTTAGTTATTGGCGGAGCAATGCGCGTGATTGATAAGGCATTGGTGAAAACGCGACTTGAGCGATAAACGCCCGGTTTAAACTCTGCTTTTATCTTCTCTGAAGTAGTTGCCTTGTTTCCATAAATCAGCTCAGGAATTTTTTTAAGATAGTTACTTTCGTATTGTTGATTGGTTAAAATGACGGTAGCGATACCTGATTTGAAATCCAAAGTTAATATGGATGAAAAGCCAGCCGTATTACCACCGTGACCGAGGATAACGCGGTCTTGATAAAGGTCACTCCAAAATCCGTGAGCATTGATTGGGAGTTTGCTATCAGGAAAAGTCGAAGTCGCCGTATAAAGGGTGTCCCAAGTTTCCGCGCGCCTAAAAAGTGTCTTCTTTTGCAGGAGTGCTTGGGCAAAGGTCTTAAAGTCTTTCAAAGTTCCTGTTGCTCGCCCGCTCGGATAGTAAGGATTAGGCTTGTTTGCCTCGCCAATCAGCTGACCGTCTGAGGTGTAGCCCTTGATTTCCTTGCGTTTTTCGACCACATAGTCATTATCCGAAAAATCGGGCAAAATAGCGGTGTGCTTCATACCTAAGGGCTGAAAAATATGCTCGTGCACATAGTCAGCGTAAGATTGTCCGCTAATCCGCTCGACGATGTAGCCAGCAAGCACCGTTCCAAAATTGGAATAAGCAGTTATTGTCCCCGGCTCATAGGCTTGAATAATCGGCGCCTTTTGTAGCGTATGGGCTAGGTCTTTGTCTTCATTTTTGGCCAAGTCAACATCTGCGAAGCCTGCTTGGTGGTTCATGAGGTCAAGCATGGTAATGGGTTTGTCAAATTTGAGCTTGCTTTTGAGAAAATCCTTGGGCAGATACTCTTTGATGTCGGTTTTTAGGTCAATTTTCCCCTCTTCCCAGAGCTGCATGACGCTGACCCAGACGGTTAATTTCGTTACAGAGCCCCACTCGAAAACTGAGTTGTCATCCACCGCCCACTTTTTTTCCTTGTCTACATAGCCAAAATTATTTTGGTAAATGGTTTGACCGTCCTTGTCAAAAATAGATGTTGCCAGTCCTGCGCTGGTTTTCTCGTTTTTCTGATAATAATCCTCAATCTTCTGTCCGATTTGGTCGTAAGATGTCCCCGACGGCAATTTTTGCTCATCGGCTCGAACTTGCGCTACTCCAAAAGCGAGCAAGCCGCAAGTCAGCAGCGCCACAGTGCTCTTCAAAAATGATGTTTTCATGATACTTACCTTTCTATTAAAGTGCCCACCATTGGTACAGGCCCCAATAAAGGATATTGAGAACGACGATAAGTGAAGCGCTGCTGGTCAAGTAGGTCAAGATTTTTCTGCCTTTGCTGACTTGGAATTTTGAACGCAGAAGAATTGGCAAAACAGAACTAGCAAGAAGCAGCAGACCCGTTATTGCAAAGATGACATAGAGCCAAGCACTGTTATTTGGCGAGCCGCTGATGTTCATATTATATTGCACGATGAGAATGGTTATGAGTACAGTGGACAAAACAAGTCCGCAAGTCAGATAATGCCAGAGCGACCAAGCAAGTGTCACAGGTTTGCGGTTTGTCCGCTTGGCAAGGAGCCGGTAGAGCTTGACCAGTAAAGCAGATACCAAACTAAGAAGAGCATAGAAGATTGCTAACCCCCATAGGATGACACTGCCGAATTCTTTGGCAACTTCCCAGTTAGATAGTTTAAAGTAATCAGAAACTGGGCGCTTGATAAATTCTCGCTTACCGACTTTCTCCCAAGCTCCAGTAAAATCGATTTTCACTATTTTTATCAATATAGAAGGTCGCCATATTTAGTCGCGCAATGGATAAAGGCCCAAAGAATTGACTAGCGTCACGATAAAAGCCGGGTTTGAGTTCTTCTTTCTTTTTGTTGGGAACATCTTTCTTTTGCCCATAGACCAGCTCGGGAATTTTCTCAACATAATTTTTCTCGCCCAGTTGGTTCGTTAAAATGACAGCAGCGATACCTGATTTTAAGTCTAAGGTCAAACTTGATGAAAAACCAGCTGTATTACCACCGTGCCCGAGGATAACTTGGTCTTGATAAAGGTCACTCCAAAAACCATGAGCATTGGTAGGAAGATCGCTATCAGGATAGTTAGAGGTTGCTGTATAAAGGGTGTCCCAAGTCTCTGAACGCTTAAAAAGTGTCTTCTTTTGCAGGAGTGCCTGAGCGAATGCCTTGAAATCTTCCAAGGTTCCTGTTGCTCGCCCAGCAGGGTACATTTCTATTAGATATGGAGCTTCGCCAATCAACCGACCGTCTCTAGTGTAACCTTTGACTTCCTTACGTTTTTCTACTACATAGGGATTATCTGATAAATCGGGTAAGAGAGCGGTGTGCCTCATATCTAAAGGTTCAAGATATGCTCGTGGACATAGTCAGCATAAGATTGTCTGCTAATCCGCTCGACGATATATCCTGCCAGAGCCGTCCCAAAGTTAGAGTAGGCTGTCACTGTTCCCGGCTCATAGGCTTGATAGATATGTACTTTTTTGAGCGTATCTCCCAAGTTCTTACTAGTTCCCTTGGCAAGCCCCGTGTCTCCAAAGCCTGCTTGGTGGTTCATCAGATCCAGCATGGTGATTGGCTTGTCGTATGTGAGCTTGCCTTTGAGAAAATCCTTGGGCAGATACTCTTTTATATCTGTTTTAAGGTCAATCTTGCCTTCTTCCCAAAGCTGCATGACGCTGACCCAGACGGTCAACTTGGTGGCAGAGCCCCACTCGAAAACTGAGTTGTCATCCACCGCCAACTTTTTTTCCTTGTCTACATAGCCAAAATTATTTTGGTAAATGGTTTGTCCGTCCTTGTCAAAAACAGATGTCGCCAGTCCCGCACTGGTTTTTTCGTGTTCCTTGTAGTGATCCTCAATTTTCTGACCAATTTGGTCGTAAGGCGTGCCTGACGGCAATTTCTGCTGGTCAGCGTAAGCGTGACCAGCTCCCAGAGCGAGCAAGCCGCAAGTCAGCACAGTTAAGCAATGTTTAAAAAATGATGTTTTCATGATACTTACCTTTCTATTAAAGTGCCCACCACTGGTAAAGGCTCCAATAAAGGATATTGAGAACGACGATAAGTGAAGCGCTGCTGGTCAAGTAGGTCAAGATTTTTCGACCCTTGCTCACTTGGAATTTTGAACGCAGAAAGATTGGCAACCCAGCATTGACTAAGAAAATCAGTGCAAGCAGGGCAAAGAGAATGGCTTGCCAGCGATAATCGGGCATGTACTTCCCCGAAACGGCAACTATGACGAGACCTGCTAGATTGACTAGGCTAACCAAAAATCAGTCCGCAAGTGCCATAATGCCAAATTTTTCCAACTTCTTGGAGTCGGTCTTTTGCTTTCTTTTTCCAAAAAAAGTGAGCGATATATCTTGCTCAAAAGCAGCTAACAGAAGAACAAGTACGGCATAAACCGATGCCAGTCCCAGCAGAGCGACAGAGCCATAATCCTTTATCACCTCCCAAAGCGAGAGCTTTTCTAAATTATTATAGGTTGTTTCAACTTCTGTTCGGCCTTGGCGCTGTTGCAAAAGCCAATAGTTGCTGACTAATAAATGACCGTCTTTTATCACATCTTTCACATAAAAGGTATAAGCGGGGGCAAGGCGCGAAATAGAGGTCGGGCCTTGCTGAATGGAGCGGGAAGTCCGATACATGCCCTCCTGAAAGTCTTTTTGAGACTGGTTAGGGGCTTGCTTTTTCTTGCCAAAGACTAAATCGGGCAGACCGAAAGAAAAGGTGGCTTCTTCTCTCTGATTTACCATGGTAACCATGCCGATACCCGACTTGAAATCCAGCGAAATCATGGTTGAAAAACCGGCAAAAGAATGACCGCCGTGCCCTAAAATAGAGCCTATCTCATACTCTGTCACCCAAAAGCCGTGGGCATTCTTAGCGACTGCTTTATCTGAGAATGTAGAAGTTGTCTGATACAGTTCATTCCAGGTTTCTGGGCGCTTAAAGAGCTTTTCCTTTCTCAAAAGAGCTTGCGCGAACCGCTTGAAATCGGCAAAAGTCCCTGTCGCCTGCCCCGCTGGATAAATATCCGCGGGAAGCAATTTATCTAGATATAAACTTCCGTTTGTATCATAGGTTTTCTCGCCCTGCCGCTTGTCTCGGACATAGGTATTGTCCGACAAATCAGGTAAGAGAGCGGTATGGTTCATGCCCAAAGGCTGGAAAATATGCTCGTGGACATAATCCGCAAAGTCCTGTCCGCTGATGCGCTCCACGATATAGCCTGCTAGAGCTGTACTGTAATTGGAATAGGATGTCACCGTCCCTGGCTCATAAGTTTGAGCGGGCTGGCTTTTTAGTAATTCTTCCAAGCTCTTGCCTGCTCCTGTGCTCAGCGGCGTTTCATCAAAACCCGCTTGGTGGTTCATGAGGTCAAGCATGGTAATGGGCTTGTCGTATTTGAGGTGTTTCAGGAAATCCTTGGGCAGATACTCTTTTATATCTGTTTTTAGGTCAATTTTTCCTTCTTCCCAGAGCTGCATGACGCTGAGCCAGACGGTCAGTTTGGTGGCAGAGCCCCACTCGAAAACTGAACTGTCGTCCACAGCCAGCTTCTTTTCCTTGTCCATATAGCCGAAATTATTTTGGTAAATGGTTTGTCCGTCCTTATCAAAGACTGCTGCCGCCAGTCCCGCGCCGGTTTTTTCATGTTCCTTGTAGAAATTTTCAATTTTCTGACCGATTTGGTCATAAGGTGTGTCCGACGGCAACTTTTGCTGGTCAGCGTAAGCGTGACCAGCTCCTAAAGCGAGCAAGCCACACGTTATTAGCGCCACAGCGCTTTTCAAAAATGATCTTTTCATGATTGCCTCCTTAGAATTTAAACTGCCTTCCCCTTTGCACCCTTATCCTAACAAAAGGGTAGCGCCAAATCTACCCCTTTTCGGTAAGTGGTAAGTTTCTGCAAGTAAGTGGTAGAAAAAGTGGGGGGTAAGTGGCAAACAAAACCAGCCTTGCTATCATAGCAAGGCTGGTTTATATTTGTTTGATGAATGTTTAAACCAAATCCGCCATCTTGCCCAGAGCTGCATGACACTGACCCAGACGGTTAATTTCGTCACAGAGCCCCACTCGAAAACCGAGCTATCGTCCACTGCCAGCTTCTTTTCCTTATCCATATAGCCAAAGTTGTTTTGGTAGATAGTTTTGCCGTCCTTGTCAATGACGGTCGTCGCCATACCAGCACTGGTTTTTTCATGCTCCTTGTAGTAGTCCTCAATCTTCTGACCGATTTGGTCGTAGGATGTGCCCGACGACAACTTTTGCTCGTCGGCTCGGACTTGCGCCGCTCCAAAAACGACCAAGCCACAGGTTACTAGCGCCACAGCACTTTTTAAAAATGATGTTTTTCATCATTGTCCTCCTTTTAATTTGGTTACACTTCCAGTTTAAAGGACAAACTTCAAATATTTATAAAGTATTTCTAAAAATATTTCTAAAGTTTTTTTGAAAATGAAGATGAAAAACGAGTAGGTAGAACGGTCATTTTTTTCAGTTAAGGGTTACTCCCTTCTTTTTATTTATTCGTCAAATTTATCGGATTTACAGTCATTCTAACGTTTTTACAAGGCCTTGGCGTCTGCTTTTTTCTTGACCAGATAAGCGATGAAAAGGCAAATCAAGGTCATCGTGATTGGCTCCAGGATCCCTCCTACGACAGGAATGGCAGCCGTTCCAACTAAAAGTGGATTGCTGTCGCTACTTAAGGTCGTCCGCAGGAAAGTCGGACCGCTCTCAACAAGGCCAAAGATATTTGTAAGGGTCAGATTGTAAAGAGCATGGGTCGCCGCCACCAGCCAGAGATTATCGGTCAGGGCAAAAAGGAGGGAAAAGAGAACGCCCGACAAGGTCACGCTCAGGATGTAAGAGAAAGGAGCGCCACCCTTGAATGTGTGCATGAGACCAAAGAAGAGATTGCCTAGGGCAATAGCTGGGACAAGCCCCATTTTGGTGCGGAGCTTGTTCAGGACAAAGCCGCGGTAAATGACTTCTTCGGCTAAGGCCTCCAAGAAAATCATAAGGAGCAAATAGGGCCAGAGTGCGAGATTAAATTGATTTCCTAGTCGAAAATGGAGCTGACCAGCTAGCGCATTAACGCCAATAATTGCCGTTGTCGTCAAGAATCCTATAACTGCTCCAAACAGGAGATTTTTGCCCAGCTTTTCCCACCAGAGACCAAAGCTCGCAAGACTGCGGTGCTCCCAAAACTTAGCCACAAGGAGAAGGGGAAGAGCACTGATACCATGAAATAGAAGGGTGCTCACTTCTTCTAATACGAGTTGATTAGAAACATTGATAAAGGGTTGTATCAGCCATTGAGATAAGAGCCCGCTGAGCAACATGCCCAGACCGAGCGCCAGAAAAGCTAGAGGCATGCTCAGCCACCAGTTTTTCGCCCCTGCTTCTTCTTGCAAAGTTTCTAGACTAGAGGAATGATGTGTCGCTTGATAAATATGTGCCATATGTTTTCCTTTCTAAATAAGAATTTTCGATACTGTCAATAATTTTGTGTAAACACTCTAGTAGAGTTATGTAGTTTTAATCAAATAAGCTTTCAAGTGTGTCAGAACATTGGCCAAACCCTTTATGGATTCGTTGACTTTGCTTGAAATTATAATCTTCAAACAAAGTAACTAAGTAACGTTTCAGAGCCTCCTCGTTAGGAAAAAGAACCTTCTTTTTCGTTTGACGTTTGATTTCTTTGTTAAGAGACTCAATGAGGTTTGTCGAATAAATGCTGTGCCAAATCTGGTAGGGAAACCTCCTATTGATAAAAAGCGAGTGTCGTTTGGATGAGTGATGTCAGCTCTTTCTTGTCTGCTGGATAAATTTTCTGCCGGACTAAAAGACTGATGCCGAAGACAAAACTCCCCAAGTGCATGAAAACCTGATTGAAGTCGTAGTCGCCGTCAAGTGACTGGATAAATTCCTCTATTTTCTCCTTATTATAGTCAAAAGAGGCGACTCTTTTTTCCAGCTCTATTTGCCCTGTATCATCATTTTGCGTAGCTAGGCTGTATTTGCTGAGAAATAGAAAATCGAAAAAATTTGCATGGACTTGAGAGTAGTTGATAAACTGTAGAGCCAGCTGTAGAATTTTCTCTCGGGGCGCTTGGTCTTCTTTTTCCGACTCTTTTAGAAAATCAGCAAAATGTTTGGAAATGATTGGAACCAAAGCGAACATCAAATCGTCCTTGTTTGAAATGGCGGTAGCTAGCCACATGGCTGACCTTGCAGCTACTTGCTAACTTCCGAAGCGACAGGTCTTGCCAGCCATGAGCAGCAATGCTATCAAAGCCAGCCTGCAATAATAGTTCTTTTAAAGGCGGCTTTTTTTCTGCCAATTTTCCTCCTCCTTTCGAGATGTTTTTACTAGTTACCGATGGTAACTTCTTTCTATGATTAGTATAACACTTTCAAAAACAAAAATGCAAAAAAAAAGACAAAATTTTTTTCTTCTATTACCATATATTTCAAAAAGATTGCAGGAAGATGAAAAACTTATCATTTTTTTCTCAAATCTTCTGCCCTTGCCCCTTTTTATTTCCACAAAAAAAGGTAAAAATAGAATGAAGTATGAATGAAGAGGTTGCTTATGAAAAATATAGCAAATTTTGCCAATAAAAAGGTCTTGGTTCTGGGATTGGCCAAGTCGGGTGAGTCAGCAGCTCGCCTTTTAGATAAATTAGGAGCCATCGTGACGGTTAATGATGGTAAACCTTTCGAGGAAAATCCTGCGGCCCAATCCTTGCTCGAAGAAGGAATCAAAGTGGTGACAGGAGGTCATCCCTTGGAGTTACTGGATGAAGACTTTGAACTGATGGTGAAAAATCCAGGTATTCCTTATGACAATGCCATGGTCGTCCGAGCTCTGGAGAAGAAGATTCCAGTCATTACTGAAGTCGAGTTGGCTTATCTAATTTCGGAAGCGCCGATTATTGGTATTACGGGTTCAAATGGTAAGACGACAACCACAACCATGATTGCGCAAGTCTTGACGGCTGGTGGTCAAAATGGTCTCTTGTCTGGTAATATTGGCTTTCCTGCTAGTCAAGTAGCTCAAACAGCCAGCAGCAAGGATACACTGGTCATGGAACTGTCTTCCTTCCAGTTGATGGGGATTGAAGCTTTTCATCCGCAAATCGCTGTAATCACCAACCTCATGCCTACACATTTGGATTATCATGGTTCTGTTGAGGAATATGCAGCTGCCAAGTGGAATATCCAGAAAAACATGACAGCTGATGATTATCTGGTTTTGAATTTCAATCAAGCTTGGGCCAAGGAAATGGCTAGCCAGACTCAGGCTACTGTTGTGCCTTTTTCAACGACTGAAAAGGTGGACGGTGCCTATTTAGAGGGTGATGTCTTGACCTTCCGTGGAGAAGCGATTATGCAGGCGGATGAAATCGGCGTTCCTGGCAGTCATAATGTTGAAAATGCTTTGGCTACGATTGCAGTAGCTAAGCTGCGTGGAATTGACAATCAGACGATCAAAGAAGTCTTGTCAGCTTTTGGAGGTGTTAAGCACCGCCTCCAGTATGTGGGGCAGGTGAATGAGGTTGCCTTTTACAATGACAGCAAGTCTACCAATATCTTGGCAACGCAGAAAGCCCTGTCTGGTTTTGAGAATAGCAAGGTGATTCTGATTGCTGGCGGCTTGGACCGTGGCAATGAATTTGACGAGTTAGTGCCTGACCTCAAAGGCCTCAAGAAAATGGTGATCTTAGGACAATCAGCTGCGCGCGTAAAGAGAGCCGCTGATCAGGCTGGTGTTTCTTATCTGGATGCGACTGATGTCCGAGATGCAGCTCATAAGGCCTTTTCTCAAGCGGAGCCAGGAGACATTGTCTTGCTTAGTCCTGCCAATGCCAGCTGGGATATGTATAGTAATTTTGAAGTCCGTGGCGATGAGTTTCTCGCTGCATTTGAAGAATTAAAAGGTTAAGATGAAAAAGATTGTATTTACAGGCGGAGGAACGGTTGGGCATGTAACCCTCAACCTTCTCCTGATTCCGAAATTTATCAAAGAAGGCTGGCAGGTCCACTATATTGGTGATAAGCATGGGATTGAGTATCAAGAAATCCAAAAGTCAGGACTGGACGTGACCTTCCATTCGGTAGCTACGGGTAAGCTTCGTCGCTATTTTTCATGGCAGAATCTGCTGGATGGCTTTAAGGTCGTCTGGGGTATTTCCAGTCGCTGGGGATTATGCTCAAGGTACGGCCGCAGGCTCTCTTTTCTAAGGGAGGCTTTGTATCCGTTCCGCCCGTGATTGCAGCCCGACTGTCCGGAGTGCCCGTCTATGTTCATGAGTCGGATCTATCCATTGGCTTGGCCAATAAAATCGCCTATAAGTGTGCGACCAAGATGTATGCAACCTTTGAGCAAAGTTCCAGTCTGACCAAGATTGAGCATGTCGGAGCTGTGACCAAGGTCGGCAACCAAGAGTCAGTCGCACCGCAGGAAACTGGAAGAAATCCGTCAGTATTTTGATAAAGAGCTGCCCACCCTGCTTTTTTTGTCGGTGGTTCTGCTGGTGCCAAGGTTTTTTTAATGAGTTTGTCAGCCAGAATCAAGCTGCGCTGACTGAACGCTACAACGTTATCAATCTGACAGGTGATGCAAGTTTGGATGTTTTGTCTGACCGTCTCTTTCGCAGAGCCTATGTGACCGACCTCTACCAGCCTTTGATGGACTTGGCAGATGTAGTGGTGACACGCGGCGGTTCCAATACAATCTTTGAGCTCTTGGCCATGGCCAAGCTGCATATTATCGTTCCTCTGGGACGCGAAGCCAGCCGCGGCGATCAGATTGAAAAATGCCGATTATTTTTGTGAAAAAGGGATATGCCAAGCAATTGGCAGAGGAGCAGCTGGATATGAGCAATTTACAGGCAGCTCTTGATGACCTTTTTGGCTAACCAAGCTTCTTATCATCAAGCTATGAAAAAATTCCCAGGAAATCAAGTCTGTAGATGAATTTTTATGCTTTATTGAAGGCGGATATTGATAAAGGAAAAGAAATGAGCAAGAAAAAAACAACGATGAGCCAAAGGAAGAGGTAAGTGAGCACCTCTCTGAATGGCAGAAACGAAACAAAGAATATCTTGAAAAGAAGGCTCAGGAAGAGGCCAGCAAACAAAAGAAACTGGAAGAAGAGGAAGCAAAAGAAGCTGAAGCTGAGAACTCAATCGAAAGCGGAGAAATAGCTGAAGAGACGGAAGAAGATGACTCATCTTATGAAGAGGAAGAAACAGAATATTTGGAAGATGACACATCTGAAGCTGAGCTAGAGAGCGAATTGAGCGAGAAAGAGCGCAAAAAACTGGAGAAACTTCAGAAAAAGGCAGAAAAAGAAGCTGCTAAGATTCGTATCTCGAGGATTCATATTTATCGAGCGCTGCCGGTTTTGCTGGGCAGTGGCTTGATTTTTCTCCTGTCAGTTTATTTTTTGACGCCATTGGCGACCATGAAGACAATCAAATTTTCTGGGAACCAAATGGTCAGTCAGGAAGACCTGCTCAAAAGCAGTAAGATTGATGAGAGGGACTATACTTTAACAACCTTTATTAATGGCGGTAATCATATCCGCAATATGAAAGCGTCTAGTCCTTGGATTAACAATCTGGAGATGGCTTATCAGTTTCCCATTACCTTTCAGGTAAAGGTCAAGGAGTATGGAGTTCTGGCCTATCTGCATGAGGGCGGGCAGTACTATCCTATTCTGACAAATGGGCAGGTTATTTCGGACCCGGCTACTGCAGATTCTTTGCCAGAAAACCATATTTCGATAGAGTTTTCAGATAAAAAATTGATTAAAGAATTTGCTCTTCAAATTGAAAAGATACCAGCTTCGGTTAAGAAAAATATTAAGACAGTTCAGCTGACCCCGAGCAAGGTGACACCGGATTTGGTTACGCTGACCATGCATGATGGCAATAAAATTTTGGTACCAATTTCACATATTGCCAAAAAACTGCCATATTACAAGGGAATCCAATCGCAGCTGGAAGAGGGTGTACCTAGTGTTGTAGATATGGAAGCAGGGATTTTTAGTTATGTTGAAGGAGCTCAAAACGAGTCGTCTACTGACGAAGAAAAGCAGAAAACAGAAGAGGACTCGACGGGACAGCCAACAGAACAAGCGGCTGAGCAGGTGACAGAAAGTCAGGAACAAGAACCTGCAGAGCCGCAAAATTCGACAGAAAACCCGGGAAATACCGAAAATCGCTAAATTATATGTAGAAAAACTGCACATTTTCATTTTCTTTATGTTATAATAAAGCTTGGGTAACTCTAATTTTTAGCGTTATTAGTATAGACCGGAAACATGGAAGATAGAGAGGACTGGTGTAATGGCTAGAGACGGCTTTTTACTGGATTAGATATAGGAACTAGCTCAATTAAAGTGTTGGTGGCAGAGCACATCAACGATGAAATGAATGTTATTGGGGTCAGCAACGCGAAAAGTGCTGGCGTTAAAGATGGAATTATTGTTGATATTGAGGCTGCTGCTGCTGCCATTAAGACAGCTATTTCTCAAGCAGAAGAAAAGGCAGGCATTTCAATTGGTTTAGTTAACGTCGGACTTCCGGCTAATCTCTTACAGATTGAGCCTACTCAGGGTATGATTCCTGTGACTAGTGATTCTAAGGAAATCACAGATACAGATGTAGAGAATGTTGTTAGATCTGCTCTGACTAAGAGTATGACTCCTGACCGCGAAGTGATTACTTTCATCCCAGAAGAGTTTGTAGTGGATGGTTTCCAAAGGGATTCGTGACCCACGCGGCATGATGGGGGATTCGCTTAGAAATGCGTGGTCTTCTCTACACTGGACCACGGACTATCCTCCACAACCTCCGCAAGACAGTGGAGCGCGCGGGAGTTCAGCTTGAGAACGTTATTATTTCCCCGTTGGCAATGACTAAGTCAATCTTGAACGAAGGGGAACGTGAGTTTGGTGCAACTGTTATTGATATGGGCGGCGGCCAAACTACAGTGGCTTCTGTTAGAGGTCAAGAACTTCAATATACGAATATATACCAAGAAGGCGGCGACTACGTAACCAAAGATATCTCCAAGGTTTTGAAGACTTCGCAAAAGTTAGCTGAAAGTCTCAAGTTTAACTATGGATCTGCTTATGTTCCTGAAGCTGGCACAGAGTCCTTCCAAGTAGAAGTGATTGGCGAGATTGAGCCGGTTGAAGTAACTGAAAAGTATCTGGCTGAAATTATTTCTGCTCGTATCCAACACATTTTTGAGCAAATCAAACGTGATTTGGATAGAAGGCATCTTCTCGAGTTGCCAGGCGGTATTGTGATTATTGGTGGAGCAGCTATTCTTCCAGGAGTAGTTGAACTGGCTCAGGAAGTATTTGGCGTGAATGTCAAGCTTTATGTGCCAAATCAAATCGGCATTCGCAATCCAGCCTTTGCACATGTTATCAGCCTGTCAGAGTATGCCGGAAACTTAACAGATGTGGATATGCTGGCTCAGGTTGCTGTTCATGGTGATGAGCAACTGCGCCATCGACCTGTATCCTTTGAGCGTCCTGCTCAGTCAGTACCACGCTTTGAACCTCAACCAGCTGATGAGATTCCTGAAGAGCCAGTCCAAGAAGTTCCAGTTGCCAGTGCTGATGTGCCAAACCAAGAACCAAAAACCGGTATTACAGATCGGATGCGCAACCTAATTGGCAAAATGTTTGATTAAGGAGAATACAGAGAATATGACATTTTCATTTGACGCTGCTGCTGCACAAGGCGCAGTAATTAAAGTTATTGGTGTCGGTGGAGGTGGCGGTAATGCCATCAACCGAATGATTGATGAAGGTGTTGCTGGTGTTGAATTCATCGCAGCAAATACAGATGTTCAAGCTCTTAGCAGTGCCAAAGCTGAAACAGTTATTCAGCTTGGTCCTAAGCTGACTCGCGGACTTGGTGCCGGAGGTCAGCCTGAAGTAGGTCGTAAGGCTGCTGAAGAAAGTGAAGAAGTCCTGACCGAAGCTCTGCAAGGAGCAGATATGGTCTTCATCACTGCTGGTATGGGTGGTGGATCTGGGACAGGTGCTGCTCCAGTAATCGCTCGTATCGCAAAAAATGTTGGTGCTCTGACTGTTGCTGTAGTTACACGTCCTTTCGGTTTTGAAGGAAGCAAGCGTGGAACTTTTGCAGTAGAAGGAATCAACGAACTTCGCGAGCATGTAGATACACTCTTGATTATCTCAAATAACAACCTGCTTGAAATTGTAGACAAGAAGACTCCGCTTCTTGAAGCACTTAGTGAAGCAGATAATGTTCTTCGCCAAGGTGTCCAAGGGATTACCGACTTGATTACCAGCCCAGGACTGATTAACCTTGACTTTGCCGACGTGAAAACAGTTATGGCAGACAAGGGTAATGCTTTGATGGGAATTGGTGTTGGTAGCGGTGAAGAACGCGTTATCGAAGCTGCTCGCAAAGCTATTTACTCACCTCTTTTGGAAACAACCATTGATGGTGCAGAGGACGTAATTGTCAACGTTACTGGTGGCCTAGATATGACCTTGATCGAAGCAGAAGAAGCTTCAGAAATTGTCAACCAAGCAGCAGGTCATGGTGTGAACATCTGGCTCGGTACTGCTATTGATGAGTCCATGAAGGATGAAATCCGCGTGACTGTTGTGGCTACTGGTGTCCGTCAGGACAAGGTTGAAAGGTCAGCGGTATTCGTCAGACACAGCAGCCCACTGGCCCAAGCCGTCCGCAGCAAGTTGAGCCAAATCGCGAAGTTCGCTCAGGACAGTTTGAACGAAACTTTGATATGACCGAAACAGTTGATATTCCTGCTCCAAGCCGTCAAAGAACGGATACACCTAAAGGTTCAGCCTTTGGTGATTGGGATCTTCGCCGTGAAGCGATTGTTCGTCAGGCAGAACCAAGTTCCTCAGCCCGTGTAGAGCGCTATGCAGAAACTAATGAAGATGATGATGAGTTGGAAACACCTCCATTCTTCAGAAATCGTTAATCTAAATCATGAATTTGCAGAATAATAAAGAGTTGGTCTTTCAGTCCGTCGCTCAGGCGGCGGAGCAAGTCCAGCGTTTGAATGATTCGGTAAATATCATTGCAGTCACTAAATATGTTGACTGCGAAACAACTCAGGAGCTTGTCCGTACAGGTATTCAGCACATCGGAGAGAATCGAGTAGATAAATTTCTAGAAAAGTACCATGTTCTGAAAGATGAGAATCTGACCTGGCACCTGATTGGCAGTTTGCAGAGGAGAAAAGTCAAGGATGTGATTAACTATGTTGATTACTTTCATGCTTTAGATTCTGTGAAATTGGCCAAGGAGATTGACAAACGAGCCCAACATGTGATTAAATGTTTCCTGCAGGTGAATATTTCTAAAGAAGAGAGCAAGCATGGCTTTTTGGTTGAAGATCTAGAACTTGTCCTGCCTGAGCTTGAAAAATTAGAAAATGTTCAAATTGTGGGATTGATGACTATGGCTCCGTTTGAAGCTAGTCATGAGGAGCTGAATCAAATTTTTGAAAAGGCTCAGCAACTACAAAAAGAACTAAAAAAGAAACAGTTAAATAATATGCCCTTTTCTGAGTTAAGCATGGGAATGAGCCGTGATTATCCAGAAGCAATTGCACATGGCTCAACCTATGTCAGAATTGGTACAGCATTTTAAATAGGAAAGAAATATGTCATTAAAAGATAGATTTGATAAATTTATAGATTATTTTACAGAAGATGGAGATGAGACTGAGGTTCAGGAGCAGACTGTCAGCAGACCTGCGGCACCTGTTAAGCAGAAGCCTGAGTTGGTTCAGCCTAAGCCAGTCAGAGAGAGCAAGCCAGCTTCTCGTCCGGTTGCTGCGGCCAAGCCACAGCCTAAACCACAGCCACAACAGAAATCTTCGACAGAGAATATTACCAGACTGCATGCACGTCAGCAGGAATTGGCTCAGCACCGTGCAAATGCGGATGAGAAGATTACGATTGATGTTCGTTATCCGAGGAGATATGAGGAAGCGACTGAAATTGTTGACCTACTTTTGGCCAATGAAAGCATCCTGATTGACTTCCAGTATATGACTGAGGTACAGGCTCGACGTTGTTTAGACTACCTAGACGGTGCTCGTTATGTCTTGGCTGGGAACTTGAAAAAAGTTGCAAGCACTATGTATTTGCTGACTCCGATTAATGTAGTGGTAAATGTGGAAGATATCCGCCTGCCAAACGATGTTGAAATCAGCGAATTCGACTTTGATATGAAGCGCAGTAGATAAGAGATATGTTATATTTTGTAATTCGTGCCATCTATAATCTTTTCGATCTTTATAGCATTGCCTTGATTGTCTATGCACTTCTGTCTTGGTTTCCAGGGGCCTATCAAACCAAATTCGGAGAGTTTCTAACACGAATTGTAGAACCGTATTTAAAACTTTTCCGCCGTCTTCCCTTGCAGTTTGCAGGGCTGGATTTTACCGTTTGGGTTGCAATTCTGGCTTTAAACCTTTTAAATCGTGTAGTCTTTTATTTAATAAGTATCTTACTAATGTTATTATGATGAAAGATTTATATCAGCACTTTTCGCACGAGGATCGAGAGTTTATTGATAGGAGTTTGGAGCTGCTTCAGCGGGTTCAAGATACCTATGCCTTTGAAACAACGTCTTTTCTGAATCCCCATCAGGTTTCGATTCTGAAGAATATTGGCAAGCAATATGATGTGCAAGTCTTTGCTATTTCGGATTATTTTCCCAGTGAACTGGCAAGAGTTCTTGTGGCGCCTTCTTATTACCAACTGAATATGGATGATTTTGAATTGAGCTTGCTGGAAATTTCCTATGCAAGCAAATTTTATAAAATCAGTCATTCGCAGATTATGGGGACTCTTCTCAATCAATTAGGGATTGAAAGACGGACCTTTGGCGATATTCTTGTGGTTGGAGACCGTGCTCAGCTCTTTGTAGATAAAAGACTGGCCCAGTATTTTATAGATCATGTCACTAAAATAGCAAAGATGCCTGTTAGACTAAAGGAAGTTTCCTTTGCAGAGCAGCTGAAAGAGCAGAAGCAGGTTGTTACCAAAGAGATTTTAGCATCTAGCCTTCGCTTGGACAAGTTGGTAGCCAGCACCTTTAAGTTGTCAAGGAGCCAGGCTGCTCAGCTGATTTCTGGCAAGCATGTGAAAATGAACTATGCTGTTAATGACAATCCCAGCCAGCAGGTCGGGCTTGAAGACTTGATTAGCGTTAGACGATTTGGAAGATTTAAGGTTTTAAGAGAAAATGGCCTTTCCAAGAATGGAAAATATAAGTTAACCGTTGAATTATTAGCTAGTAAATGAGGAGGAAGTATGACACTTACAGCATTAGAAATTAAAGATAAATCCTTTGGAACCAAGTTTAGAGGCTATGATGTTGAAGAGGTAGATGAATTCCTTGACATCGTTGTCCGCGATTATGAGGACTTGGTTCGTGAAAACCACGAAAAAGAAGCAAAAATTCGCAATCTGGAAGAACGTCTGACTTATTTTGATGAGATGAAAGACTCTCTCAGCCAGTCTGTTTTGATTGCTCAGGATACGGCTGAGCGTGTTAAAGTTGCTGCCAACGAGCGATCTACAAATATTGTCCGTCAGGCAGAGCAGGATGCGCAGCACTTGTTGGATGGAGCTAAGTACAAGGCTGATGAGATTTTACGTCAGGCAGCTGATAATGCTAAGAAAGTAGCCATTGAAACAGAAGAACTGAAACAAAACACGTGTCTTCCATCAACGTTTGAAATCAACCATTGAGAGCCAGCTCAGCATTGTGGATTCTTCTGAGTGGGAAGAAATCCTGCGTCCGACAGCTACTTATCTGCAGACCAGCGATGAAGCTTTCAAGGAAGTTGTATCTGAGGTTCTTGGCGAAGAAGCAGTTGTTCGTGAGGAAGAAGTGGATGTGACTCGTCAATTTTCTCCAGAAGAAATGGCTGAGTTGCAAGAGCGCATTGAAGCTGCTAACCGTGAATTAGCTGCGACCCAAGCTTTTTCTCCGCTTAGCGATGAAGATATAGAAGCTCATGCAGCTAAGGAAAACTCAGAAGCTGACCATCACGATGATGATACAAATGGGGAACAAAAAGTTCCAGTAAATATTTTATAATTTTTAAAGAAACTAAGATTGTAAAAACACAGACCAAGCAAAATACTTTCAGCGAGCAGATGATGGTGAGAGATCTGCAGTCCATCTTGCTTGGGCTATCATTTTACAGAACTTTCGTCTGAAATCAGTAGGATGAGACGGCAGTCCACGTTACGGACAAAGAGGGGCAAGAGGAGCATTATGCTATTGTCTTGCCTAAACAAAGGTGGTACCGCGAATTTTCGTCCTTTTTGGAGAAGTTTGCGGTTTTTAATTTGTAATTTTTAAAAATAAAGAGGAATAGAATGAAACTGAAAGAAACACTTAACCTTGGAAAAACTGCTTTTCCTATGCGGGCCGGTCTTCCAAATAAGGAGCCAATCTGGCAGAAGGAATGGGATGAAGCTAAGCTTTATCAGCGTCGTCAGGAACTGAACGAAGGCAAGCCGCACTTTATCTTGCATGATGGGCCTCCCTATGCTAACGGTAATATTCACGTCGGCCATGCCATGAATAAAATTTCCAAAGATATCATTGTTCGCTCAAAGTCTATGGCTGGCTACTATGCACCTTACATTCCAGGATGGGATACGCATGGTCTTCCGATTGAGCAGGTGTTGGCAAAGCAAGGCATTAAGCGCAAAGAGCTAGACTTGGTAGACTACCTCAATATGTGTAGGGACTATGCGCTTAGCCAAGTCGAAAAGCAAAAAGAAGATTTCAAGCGTTTGGGAGTTTCTGGTGATTGGGAAAATCCTTATGTAACCTTGACATCTGACTATGAAGCCGCTCAGATCCGTGTCTTTGGTGAAATGGCTAAGAAAGGCTATATCTACCGTGGTGCTAAGCCCGTTTACTGGTCTTGGTCTTCTGAGTCAGCTTTGGCTGAAGCGGAAATTGAATACCATGATTTGGTTTCCACCTCTCTTTACTATGCTAACCGCGTCAAAGATGGAAAAGGAGTATTGGACACAGATACTTACATCGTCGTATGGACAACAACTCCATTTACCATTACAGCTTCCCGTGGTTTGACAGTTGGAGCAGATATTGACTATGTTTTGGTTCAGCCTGCGGGTGAAAGTCGCAAGTTTATTGTAGCGTCTGAATTGTTGAATAGCCTATCTGAGAAATTTAGCTGGGCCGATGTTCAAGTTTTGGATACTTACCGTGGTCAAGAATTAAACCACATCGTGACAGTTCACCCATGGGATACTGCTGTAGATGAACTTGTTATCCTGGGTGACCACGTTACAACTGACTCTGGTACCGGTATCGTTCATACAGCGCCTGGTTTTGGTGAGGACGACTACCATGTCGGTGTAGCCAATGGACTGGAAGTTGCTGTGACAGTCAATGAGCGCGGTATCATGATGGAAAATGCTGGTCCTGACTTTGAAGGCCAGTTCTATGATAAGGTTGTGCCGACGGTTATTGAAAAGCTTGGTGATTTGCTCCTTGCTCAGGAAGAAATTTCTCACTCTTATCCATTTGACTGGCGTACTAAGAAGCCAATCATCTGGCGGGCAGTACCACAGTGGTTTGCATCTGTTTCTAAATTCCGTCAAGAAATTTTAGATGAAATTGACAAGGTTAAATTCCATTCTGAATGGGGGAAAGTACGCCTCTACAATATGATTCGTGACCGTGGTGACTGGGTTATCTCTCGTCAGCGGGCTTGGGGTGTGCCGTTGCCAATCTTCTATGCCGAAGACGGAACACCAATCATGACGGCTGAAACCATTGAACACGTAGCTCAGCTCTTTGAGGAGCACGGCTCTATCGTCTGGTGGAAGCGTGAAGCCAAAGACCTCTTACCAGAAGGATTTACTCATCCAGCTTCTCCAAACGGCGAATTTACCAAGGAAACGGATATCATGGACGTTTGGTTTGACTCAGGTTCATCTTGGAATGGTGTTGTGGTTAACCGTCCAGAGTTGACTTACCCAGCTGATCTTTATCTAGAAGGTTCAGATCAATACCGTGGTTGGTTTAACTCATCCCTTATCACATCAGTTGCTAACCATGGCGTGGCCCCTTACAAACAAATCTTGTCACAAGGTTTTGCCTTAGATGGCAAGGGTGAAAAGATGTCTAAATCCCTTGGAAATACGATTGCTCCAAGTGACGTGGAAAAACAATTTGGTGCGGAAATCTTGCGTCTCTGGGTAACCAGTGTAGACTCTAGCAACGACGTTCGTATCTCTATGGATATCTTGAGCCAAGTTTCTGAAACCTACCGTAAGATTCGGAATACCTTGCGTTTCTTGATTGCTAATACTTCTGACTTTAATCCTGCTGAGGATACCGTAGCTTACGAAGAACTTCGCTCTGTTGATAAATACATGACTATCCGCTTCAATCAATTAGTAGAGACTATTCGCAAGGCTTATGCGGACTTTGAGTTTCTGACTATTTATAAAGCGATTGTCAACTTTGTGACCGTTGACTTATCCGCTTTCTATCTGGACTTGCCAAAGATGTCGTCTATATCGAAGCAGCTAAATCATTGGAACGTCGTCAGATGCAGACTGTCTTCTATGATATTTTGGTCAAGATTACCAAGCTGTTGACGCCAATTCTGCCGCACACAGCAGAAGAAATTTGGTCTTACCTAGAGCATGAAGAGGAAGAATTTGTTCAGTTATCTGAATTGCCAGAAGCTCAGACTTTCCCAAATCAAGAAGAAATCTTGGACACTTGGTCTGCCTTTATGGACTTCCGCAGTCAGGCTCAGAAAGCCTTGGAAGAAGCCCGCAATGAGAAGGTTATCGGGAAATCATTGGAAGCACACCTGACTGTCTATCCGAATGAAGTCATCAAGACCTTGCTGGAAGCGGTCAACAGCGATGTGGCTCAGCTTCTTATCGTTTCACAATTAACGATTGCTGAAGGACCTGTTCCAGAAGGCGCTCTAGCCTTTGAAGATGTAGCTTTTGTTGTAGAGCATGCTCAGGGGCAAGTCTGTGATCGCTGCCGCCGCATTGACACAACAGTTAAAGAGCGCAGTTATCAAGCCCTTGTCTGTGACCACTGTGCAGAAATTTTAGAAGAAAACTTTGCTCAAGCTGTCTCAGAAGGCTTTGAGAGCAAGTAAGTTTCCAAAATAAAAAATGGCTTTGCCCTTTAGTGGTAAGCCATTTTTTAGATAGATAGATTTGAAAATTTGTTAATTTGTTAAATTAAAACTAAATTAGAAAACACAAACAGTTGCAAATGCAACTATTTTCTGTTATACTACTTATACCTTAGGAGTGTCTATTTTAGCTAGAATGTTTTGGAGCTGAAAGAGCTCAGAGGAAGTTAGTTGCTGCAGAGCCTGACTGGCATAGGTATTTCAAAGCCAATCAGCTGGTCGTAGAGTTTGAGAGCCTGATTGCTAGGATAGAGCTCTTTGAACTTCTTATTTTGAGCTTTGGTCTTTTTGATAATCAAGCCCCTATCTTCCAGCTTTCCTAGGGATCGACTGAGCGTGGTCTTGTCAATCTGCACCATCTCTGCCAGTTGTGATTGGCTGAGACCTTCATTTTCGACGATGCGAATGAGCAGTAGAAACAAATTATTGTCTAGACCGTAGTTACTGGCTTTCTGATTCATTTTCATCATGGCCTGTCTGGAAATAAATCCCATTTTTCCGGAAAAAGTTGACGGTAATCCATAGGAACTCCTTGATAGTTGCATTTGCACTTATTATACATTAAAAAGTTAGAGGAAACAAGTATGTGGTCTAGGAAAAAATTAACAGAGTTGAACCCGATAGAATTTTATCAAATCTTAAAATTGCGCATTGACACCTTTGTGGTGGAGCAGGAGCGCATTTATCATGAACTGAATGAGAAGGACCTAGAAGCAGTGCACGTTTACCATGCTAATGAAAAAGGGGAAATTGATGCTTATGCTCGGGTCTTTGAAGAGGGAGAGCGTTTAGTCTTTGGTCGAGTAGTCACAGCTCAGTCTGTACGAGGACAGGGATTAGGAGGACAGCTTATCAGAGAAATCTTGCAATTATGTGCTGAAAAATGGCCAGGAAAGGAAATTGAAATAGAGGCTCAGAAGCAGGTGGCTGCTCTCTATGAAAAGTATGGCTTCAAGGCGGTTGGTCAACCCTTTATTTTTGAATCTACGCCTCACATTACCATGATCTATAAACAATAAAAAAACTAAGGCCAGGCCTTAGTTTTTACTGTTTAACAGGAATGGAAATTTCGATTAGATTATTAGCGTAAATCGTTCGGATAGCAGCTTTATCAATAGCGTTTGCATCGATTTTTCTCTTCAAGAAAAATTCTCTAATTTTTTCGATTTCCTGTTCGCGTACAGCACGGTGCATGTTTGAAATCAAAATTTCATAGTGAAGAGGAGCTTGTGTAAAAACAACATCGCTGTTTCCAGCAGAATAAACTTCGACTAATATCGCATCGGTGCTTTCCAATTGGCTTTTGACAAGGTCAGCATGACTGTTTGTTGTATTAATAAGCTTCATACGATTTCCTCCTGCTTTATACCTGCTATTATTATAACATATTTGCTATAAATTGTGAATGATTTCTTTAAGCTTTAAGCGCATTTTTCCAGGCTTGGATACCCCATTTATGGCTGCCGCGTTTGAGTGTTTCAATAGCTTCTTCGACTGGAAACCAGGCAAGCTGATTGAAATCTTCCAACGGTTTTTGGACTTCTTGGAAAGAGGTGACCTCATAGAGGTAGGCTGGGTTGTAAAAATAGGTGTCGCGATGTCGGGAGTAAAAATATTCATCAGCTTGTCCAAGATAGCGGCCAAGCTGGGCTGTGAATCCAAGTTCTTCCATCAGCTCGCGTTCAAGGGCAGTCTGATGGTTTTCCCCCTCTTCAATCTCTCCACCGGGCAGAAACCAAGCCCCATTAGGCGCCTGGACCAAAATAATCTTTTCTTTCTTTTCGTCTGGGATAACGGCATAGACTCCGTAGCGGGTCACATATTCTACATTTGCTTCCTTTTCACCAAAGGTTGGATTTGTCATTCTAATATCCTCAATCTCTAGTCAGTTTACTATCTATCATAATGGACTAAGGACCAGCTGTCAAGAATTTACTCGGTTTATTGGACAGAAAAAGAGTGATAGTCCTTGAAAGAAATCCCTTTCAAATAATAAATTCTTTCCTCCGACCGTTTTAAAAAAAGTCTTCTTTATAGGAATGGTAAAACATTTATAGAAGAAATTGTTATAATAGTAGCGAGGTGTTTTTATGACAGAAATCAGACTTTTTAAAATCTTATATCTTCTTTTAGAGCAAGGCCGCACAACAGCTCCCGAATTGGCCTCACTATTTGAAGTATCCATCCGGACCATCTATCGAGATGTAGACAAGCTGAGTTTGGCAGGAATTCCCATCTATTGCAGCCCAGGCAAGGGCGGGGGTATTTTTCTGATGAAGGATTTTGTCTTAGACAAGGCCTTGTTTTCAGAGTCTGAGAGGGATGAGCTATTAGCCGCTCTTCAAGGCTTCCAGATTTTAACAGATGGCGAGCAAGTAGAGACCTTGGCTAAGCTGCAGTCCTTGTTTCAAGTTCAGGCGACTTCTTGGCTAGAGGTGGATTTCACTGACTGGCGCAAGAAAGCAGATCAGAAAGAACTGTTTGATACCATTAAGCAGGCGATCTTGCAAAGAAGAGTCTTGTCATTTTCTTACTTGAATGGGCGTGGAGAAAGAGAGCAGCGCAAGATAGAGGCGCTGAAGTTAGTATTTAAAAGCCAAAACTGGTATGTTGCTGGCTTTTGTCGTTTAAGACAAGCCCCGCGCTTTTTTAAACTCAGCAGAATGAGAGATTGTCAGTTGTTAGGGAAACGATTTAAGCAGAGAGTCTTGGATGAGAAATTTAGTCCTGAAGAGCGGCTAGGAGATACTGTAAAAGTCTTCTTGAAATTTGACAGGAAGCATGCTTTTCGAGTGTACGAGGAGTTTTCAGAAGCAGAGATAGATGAGAGTGATGGGAGCCTTTATGTCCAAACGCATTTGCCGAGTCACGATAGTCTTTATACCTACTTGCTATCCTTTTTGGATGGAGTTGAAATCTTGGAGCCGCCTCGGTTACGGGAAGAATTCAAAGAAAAGTTAAAAGATATTACCGATATTTATAAAAGCTGACAGAGGTTGTCAGCTTTTCTTTGCTATACTGTTTGTAGTAAAGAAAGGAGGGCTCTCTCATGAAATATGAATGGAAAAAAGCCAATCGAGAAATATATCAAATCAAGTCTGAATCCTGTCTCATAGATGTTCCTGCCCAGTCTTTTATCATGATTGACGGCAAGGGCAATCCTAATGCTGCTGACTTTTCGGAACGAGTTGGTGCTCTGTACAGTTTAGCCTATGCTATCAAGATGAACTACAAAAAGACAGCGGCCGAGCAAGAATTTACTGATTTCACAGTCTATCCCTTGGAAGGACTTTGGCAGCAAGAGCAAGCAGGAGAACTGATTAAAGAAGAATTGATTTATACTATTATGATTGGGCAGCCGGACTTTATCACTGGAGAGATGGTGAAAAAGGCTCTGGAACAAGTCCGTGTCAAAAAGCCTAATCCTCTCTATGACGAGATTCGCTTTGAAGAAATGACGGAAGGAGCGTGTGTCACCGTGTTGCACCTAGGACCTTTTGACCAAGAACCTCAATCCTTTGCTAAAATGGATGCCTTTTGCCAGAATCACCAGCTGACACGGATTTCAAACACTCATAGGGAAATTTATCTCAATAATCTGAATCGGACAGACCCTAGCAAGCTGAAAACAATTCTGCGCTACAAGGTTCAGAAAGATCAATAAAGAAATAGAGCAGAAAACAGTTAGTTTTCTGCTCTATTTTGTCGACATTTATTTTTCTTCTTGAGATGAATTAACTGACTCTGTGCTTTCAGTTTTCTTGGCTGACTTGATGAGAATCTTGCCATTGCTGGTCATGATAGCTTTGAGATCTTTTTCGCTTGGATTTTCTAGATAGAAGTCAGTAATAGCATCTTCGATATGGTCCTGAATGGTACGGCGTAGTGGGCGAGCACCCATTTTTGGATCGTAGCCCAGGTCAACCAATTTTTCTTTGACCTTCTCCGTAACATCTAGATGAATGTCGTTGGTTGCCAAACGTTGATTGACATCTTCCAGCATAAGGTTGACGATTTGCAGCAGATTGTCCTTGCTGAGCGCCTGGAATTCGATAATGCCGTCAAAGCGGTTCATAAACTCAGGACTGAAGAAGTTGCCCAATTCACCCAAGACGGAATTGGTGCGGCCTTCACGCGCTGCTCCAAAGCCAACGCTGGCTTCAGCTTTGCCAGTTCCAGCATTGGATGTCATGATGATAATGGTGTCCTTGAAGCTGACAGTCCGGCCTTGGCCATCGGTCAGGCGGCCATCATCTAGAACCTGCAGGAACATGTGCATAACATCGGAATGGGCCTTTTCCACCTCATCCAGCAGAATGAGTGAGTAAGGATTGCGGCGGACGCGCTCAGTCAATTGGCCAGCCTCATCATAGCCAACATAGCCCGGAGGGGCGCCAACCAGCTTGGCCACGCTGTGTTTTTCCATATATTCACTCATATCAAAGCGAATCATGCTGTCAGCCGAGCCAAAGAGCTCAATGGCTAATTGCTTAGACAACTCAGTCTTACCGACACCAGTAGTCCAACAAAGAGGAAGCTGCCGATTGGGCGATTAGGACTTCCTAATCCGACCCTGTTGCGGCGGATGGCCTTGGCAATCTTATCTACAGCATCGTCTTGACCGATGACATGAGCCTTTAAGTCGCTGGCAAGATTGACCAGCTGAGACTGTTCTTTTTCTTTGAGATCGCCAACTGGGATATTGGTCTTTTGCTCTACGATGTGCTCAATCGTTTTCTCGCTAATAATCGGAGTATCCTTATCCAGTACACTTGTCTGCTGGAGTTCCTTGTACTTGGCAATCTGGTCACGGAAGTAAGCCGCCTTCTCGAAGTCTTCGTCACGGGTTGCCTGAGCCTTGAGGTTTTCGGCCTCAATCAGACGCTGGTCAATGACCTTGGGATCAACGAAGTTGAGGGTCAGATTCATCTTAGAACCAGCCTCATCCAAGAGGTCAATAGCCTTGTCTGGCAGGAAGCGATCTTGGATGTAGCGATTAGAGAGAAGCGCAGCAGCTTCAATAGCCGCATCTGTGTACTTGACATGATGGTAGTCTTCGTATTTTTCTGAATCCCTTTGAGAATGGTAATGGTTTCTTCAACAGTCGGCTCGTCTACCTTAACGGGCTGCATGCGGCGCTCCAGTGCTGCGTCTTTCTCGATGATACGGTATTCATTGAGGGTAGTCGCTCCGACCATCTGGAGTTCTCCGCGAGCCAGTGCTGGTTTGAGGATGTTCCCAGCGTCCATATTACCATCGCCAGCAGAGCCTGCTCCGACAATTTCATGGATTTCATCAATAAAGAGAATGACATCCTGACGAGAACGAATCTCATCAATGAGCTTCTGCATTCTCTCCTCAAATTGGCCACGGATACCAGTTCCCTGTACTAAACTGACAACGTCTAGGCGGATAACTTCCTTGCCTTGGAGTTTATGAGGCACATCACCATCAACAATTTTCTGGGCCAGGCCTTCCACCACGGCTGTTTTTCCGACTCCTGGCTCTCCTATGAGAACAGGATTGTTTTTAGTGCGGCGGTTGAGGATTTCAATGACACGGACGATTTCTTCATCACGGCCAATAACAGGATCAATCTCGCCTCGGCGAGCCAACTCAGTCACGTTGATACCAAACTCTTCCAGCAGGCCTTTTGGCTTTTGCGGACTTGGCTGAGGCTGCCCTCCCTTGCTTGGATTGGAACCGTAGCCACCACCGCCTCCATAGGCTCCGCCAGATTGGGTCGGAGGAGTAGTTGGTTCCTGAGGCTGTTGAAAATTGCTGAGGCTGCTGAAGAAGTCATCGATAGGATCTGTTCCGTGATTGTTGGCATTAGCGATTCCGCCGAACAAGGAATGTTCAGGGTCTGTTTTCATGATTTGGTAGCAGTTTTGGCACAAATCCACCTGCTGTTTATGGCCATTTACGTTGGTATAAAGGTGAATCGTAGATTCATTGATTTTACAATTTTGACAAAGCATGCAGATACCTCTTTTCTTTTAGTGTGCAAGCTATTTATAGAAATAATTAAAGGTCAAAAATAGTCAAAGTTTTATAGTTTCATTATATCAGTATTCTCGAACTTTGCAAGAATTTACTACAAAATCCTCCCTTAGACCGAGCAGAATGAAAACAAATTCTTGAAAAATTCCAAAAAATTGGCTTTTAGTGGTATTTCGGTCGCTATTTATGGTAAAAATAAGAGGGAACTAAGTAAATAGGAGAAACAAAATGGAATCACATTTAGTTAGAATTATCAACCGCTTAGAAGCTATGGCTAAGGATGGCGGAAATTTGAAACGTAATTTTGAGCGTGAAGGAGTGGTTGTAGCAGAAGTAGCTTACAGTTACGACGAAGAAAACGGCTCTGTCTTCACCTTGCGTGATGTTGCAGCGCGTGAGACCTATACTTTCGACAGCATCGATTTGATTGCAATGGAAATTTATGAATTACTCTACTAAAAAAAGCACTTAGCTGCTTTTTTTATTTTTTTACCCTTTTTATCTTATTTTTGAAAAAAAGATTTAGCAGGTCTGAAAAATTTTTACCACTAGATGCCAATGAAACCTCGCTTTATAACCTTGTATAAGAAAAAGTTATAGGCTGAGCACAGATTTTTTTGGTATAATGAAAAAGATAATGAAAAAGAAATGAGAATGACATGGCGCAGATTATTGACGGTAGAGGTTTGGCAGAGAAGCTTCAGAAAAAATTAGCTGAAAAAACGGCTCGCCTCAAGGAAAAGACAGGTCAGGTTCCGGGCTTGGTAGTGATTGTGGTGGGAAATAATCCAGCCAGTCAAATCTACGTGCGTAATAAAGAGCGCTCGGCCTTGGCCGCTGGCTTTCGGAGTAAGGTAGAACGTCTGCCAGAAGAAACCAGCCAAGAAGAGCTCTTGAGCTTGATTGAAACTTATAATCAGAATCCTGACTGGCATGGCATTTTAGTCCAACTACCTTTGCCTGAGCATATTGATGATGAAGCTGTGTTGCTGGCCATTGATCCAGACAAGGATGTTGATGGCTTTCATCCGCTTAATATGGGCAAGTTATGGAGTGGCCATCCGGTTATGATTCCAGCTACTCCTGCAGGCATTATGGCAATGTTCCATGAATATGGCGTTGAACTGGAAGGTAAGCGAGCGGTTGTCATCGGGCGGAGTAATATTGTCGGTAAGCCCATGGCTCAGCTCCTTTTAGCTAAGAATGCGACAGTGACCCTAACGCATTCGCGGACCCACAATCTAGCTAAGACTGCTAAGCGGGCAGATATTTTGGTGGTGGCTATCGGTCGTGGACATTTTGTGACCAAGGACTTTGTCAAGGAAGGAGCTGTTGTCATTGATGTCGGTATGAACCGAGATGAAAATGGCAAGCTGATTGGCGACGTTAAGTTTGATGAAGTGTCTGAACTTGCCAGTCTGATTACCCCTGTACCTGGAGGTGTTGGTCCTATGACCATTACCATGCTGATGGAGCAGACCTACCAAGCCTTTAAACGGAGTCTTGAATCATGAAATTTGTTTTTGATTTGGATGGGACCTTGTCCTTTGATTATATGACGATTGATGAGGAGATTAAGCAGGTTCTGCTAACGGCTCCTCAGTTTGGGCATGAAGTTCTGTTTGCTTCGGCGCGTTCCTACCGAGATTGTCTGGGACTATTGGGTCCGGAATTGAGCCAGCAGATAGTGATTGGCCTGAACGGCGGAGTGGCTTATCAAAAGGGACAGCTGATGTTTGAGCGTCAGCTGCATCAGTCAAGTTATCAAGCCATTTTAGATACTTGTTTGACCTATAATTTGCCTTTTTTCGTTGATAATACTTTTGACTACAGCGGCCAGATTTTAGAAAAATTCCTTTTATTGCCAGTGTAGATCCTCTCAAGCGGGCAAGACAGCTGGAACTAACTGAACTCCAACATCCTATTAAGCTTGTTATTTACATGGGGAATCATGAGCAACTCTTAGAGGATTTACAGGCTCGTTTTGCAAACTTGCCTAATCTGAGTCTAGACTATCATGAACATGAGAAATGTTTTTATATCAATCCGGCTGAAACTAATAAAGCTTCAACTGTAAAGGAATTATGCGGTTCGGATTATGTGGCTTTTGGTAATGATCAAAATGATATCCAGCTCTTTAAGAATTCTCTCTACGCTGTGCAGGTTGGGGATTTCCTAGGCTTGATTGATTATGCGGATGAGCAGGTCGCCTTTCAGGAAAATTTACCCAAGGCAGTCGCAGCAAGAATCTTACAAAAATTTGCAGATTTCCGAAGAAAATAACTTTCTTGTGATACGAGGCACCTGTTTAGGTGCCTTTTGGTGTATAATGAAGATAGGCTTGGTCATCTTGAGACAAGTGCAGGATGAAGTTGGTCTAGGAGAATATCATGGTAAAAAATGCTGAAAATATTTTAAAAAGAGTCATTAGGGAACGTCCCTTGGATAGTCACAAGGGCGACTACGGCCGCCTCTTACTGATTGGGGGGACCTATCCTTATGGCGGTGCTATCATTATGGCTGCTTTGGCTGCGGTCAATAGCGGAGCGGGTCTGGTGACTGTTGCTACAGATAGAGATAATATCGCCCCTCTGCACAGTCATCTACCAGAGGCCATGGCCTTTGACTTAGAGGAACAAGACCGATTGACAGAGCAACTGACCAAATCAGATTTAGTCTTGATTGGTCCTGGCTTGGCGGAGAATCAACTAGGTCTAGATATCCTACAAATGGTAGTCCAGACTGTGGAAGAACAGCAGATACTTATCATGGATGGCGGCGCCATTTCACTCTTTAGCAAAGCAGCTTTGCCATTTCCAAAAGCCCAAACAGTTTTTACCCCTCACCAGAAGGAGTGGGAAAGCTTATCGGGTTTGAGCATATCAGATCAGACAGCGGTAGCCAATCAGGCGGCAGTCAATCAACTGCCTCTAGGCAGTATTGTCGTGCAGAAAAAGCATGGGACGACCATCTATCAAAGTGGTCAAGAGCAGGTCTTTGAGCTGACAGTAGGCGGACCTTATCAGGCAACTGGCGGTATGGGGGATACACTGGCCGGTATGATTGCCGCATTTGCGGGTCAGTTCAAGTCAAGCAGTCTCTTTGAGCGAGTGGCGGCTGCGACTCTTCTTCACTCCCTTATCGCTGATGAACTGACTCAGGAAGCTTATGTCGTCCTGCCAACGGCAATCAGTAGAGCCGTTCCAAGGTGGATGAAGAAGATGAGTCAGTAGACTTTTTCTTGGGTTTTAAGTCAGCTGGGTTTCTTTTGTGGAAGCCCAGTTTTTTCTTGCTTTTCAGGGAATTTTTAGACTTTGTAATCGGTTTTTTATGCAGTTTTTTGTTATAATAAAAGTTACGAAAAACTAGAAAGAAAGGAAAAGGGCATGCCAGAGTATTTGTCGGTTTCGACCTTGACCAAGTATTTGAAGATGAAGTTTGAGCGGGATCCGTATTTGGAGCGGGTCTATCTGACTGGCCAGGTGTCTAATTTCCGCCGGCGCCCCAATCATCAGTATTTCTCATTAAAGGATGAGAAGGCTGTAATTCAGGTCACGATTTGGTCTGGTGTCTACCAGAAGCTAGGCTTTGAGCTGGAAGAAGGTATGAAAATCAATGTGATTGGCCGGGTACAGCTCTATGAGCCGAGCGGTTCCTATTCTATCATCATTGAAAAGGCAGAGCCGGATGGTATCGGTGCCTTGGCTATCCAGTTTGAACAGCTCAAGAAAAAACTGGGAGAAGAAGGGCTTTTTCAAGAGAAATTCAAGCAGTCCTTGCCCCAGTTTCCTAAGAAAATCGGTGTCGTAACCAGTCCCAGCGGAGCGGTCATCCGGGACATTATCACGACGGTCATCCGTCGCTTTCCGGGAGTGGAGATTGTCCTTTATCCGACAAAAGTGCAGGGAGATGGGGCTGCAGCTCAAGTTGCTGACCACATCAGACTGGCCAATGAGCGGTCGGATTTGGATGTACTGATTATTGGTCGAGGTGGCGGTTCTATTGAAGATCTCTGGGCTTTCAACGAAGAGGAAACAGTTCGGGCTATTTTTGAGTCTCGGATTCCTGTTATCTCTAGTGTCGGCCATGAGACTGATACGACTTTGGCGGACTTTGTAGCAGATTGCAGGGCTGCGACTCCGACGGCTGCGGCTGAACTAGCAACACCAGTCACCAAGCTGGATCTTCTGGGACATTTGCAGCAGCAGGAAAACCGCATGTCACGAGCGATTTCCAATCGTCTGAGCTATTATCGAGAGCGCCTGAATAAACTGACCCAGTCGGTTATCTTCCGACAGCCAGAGCGTCTTTACGATGGCCATCTGCAGAAATTAGACCAGCTCAACCTGCGACTCAAGCAAAAAATTCGCGAATATTATAGTGAAGAGCAACAGCGGGTCAAAATCTTGCAGCATCGTTTGGAGGCATTGAATCCGCTCAGTCGCGTTCAGCGCCTTCAAGAGCAGACTGCCCAGCTGGAGCGATTGCTGCGCAGCAACATGGCGGTCATTTATGATAACAAGGTGGCTCAAGTCAGGAGATTATCCGAGGCCTTGCTTATGCTGGATACCAGTCGAATCGTGGCGCGTGGCTATGCTATTGTCCAAAAGAATCAAAAGGTTGTCGAGTCAAGTGCTGGCATTGGAGAAAAAGATGAGCTGACCCTGCTTATGCGGGATGGGCAGCTGGAAGTAGAGGTAAAACATGTCCAAAGAAAAGAAATTTGAAGAAAACTTAGCAGACTTGGAAGTCATTGTCCAAAAGCTTGAAAAAGGTGATGTAGCCTTGGAAGAGGCGATTGCGGAATTTCAAAAGGGGATGAAGCTTTCAAAGGAACTCCAGGCTAGTCTGGACAAGGCTGAAAAGACCTTAGTTAAGGTCATGCAGGCAGACGGCACAGAAACGGAAATGGAATGACAAGAAACGAGAAACTGGAAAAATCGGTCTGACGATTGAGGATTTTTATAAGTCTCAGCAAGTGTCGCCGGATTTATCAGAAGTTATTTTGTACTCGGTGCAGGCTGGAGGCAAGCGAATTCGTCCCTTACTGCTATTGGAGTTGATTCAAGCTTTTGGCCTAGAGCTGACTGAGGCCCACTATCAGGTCGCAGCGGCTCTTGAGATGATTCACACTGGCAGCCTTATTCATGATGATTTGCCAGCTATGGATGATGACGACTATCGTCGTGGTCGCCTGACTAGCCATAAGAAGTTTGGAGAGGATATGGCTATTTTGGCGGGTGATTCTCTCTCTTTTTGGACCCCTATGGACTATTGGCAAGGACTGAGCTGCCTAGTCAGGTCAAGGTGGAATTAATTTCTGAGTTGTCTCTGGCAGCAGGGAGCTTTGGTATGGTCGCAGGACAAGTTCTGGACATGCAAGGCGAAGGACAAGCAATTAGTTTAGAAGATTTAAAAACCATCCATGCCAATAAGACTGGAAAACTTCTGGCGTATCCCTTTGTCGCAGCTGGTTTGATTGCTGAGGTCGAGCAGTCTGTTCAAGACAAGCTTCGTAGGATTGGAGAGCTCTTGGGCTTGGCCTTTCAAGTGCGGGATGATATTTTGGATGTGACAGCTAGTTTGAAGAGCTGGGTAAAACCCCGCAGAAAGATTTAGCTGCGGCCAAGTCAACTTATCCAGCCTTTCTGGGTCTAGATGGAGCTAAGAGCTTTTTCAATCAGACCCTTGATGAAGCTGTGGACATTCTGACAGACCTGGAAGAGAAGATAGAGTTTTCAGGCGGAGAAATTCAAAAGATAATAGAAAGTTTGAGATTGAATGGCTAAGGAAAGAGTAGATGTGCTGGCCTACAGACAAGGGCTCTTTGAGACCAGAGAGCAGGCTAAGCGTGGCGTCATGGCTGGGCTGGTTATTGCTGCGGTCAATGGCCAGCGCTTTGACAAGCCTGGTGAAAAGATTGACACAGGAACAGAGCTGCGCTTAAAAGGTGAGAAACTCAGATATGTCAGCCGAGGCGGGCTCAAGCTAGAAAAGGCTTTGCAAGTCTTTGATATTTCGGTCACTGACCGAGTGACCTTGGATATCGGAGCTTCGACCGGCGGTTTTACAGATGTCATGCTGCAGCACGGTGCTAAGCTGGTCTATGCAGTGGATGTCGGGACCAATCAGCTGGCCTGGAAGCTCAGACAGGACGAGCGGGTCATCAGCATGGAGCAGTTTAATTTTCGCTATGCTCAAAAGACTGATTTTGAGCAGGAGCCGAGCTTTGCCAGCATTGACGTCAGCTTTATATCGCTCAGCTTGATTTTGCCTGCTCTGCATGAGATTTTGGCTCAGGATGGCCAAGTGGTCGCCTTGATCAAGCCCCAGTTTGAAGCGGGCCGCGAGCAGATTGGAAAAAAAGGGATTGTCAAGGATAAAAAGGTCCATTTAGCAGTTCTGGAAAAGGTCACAGCATTTATGATGGAGGCTGGCTTTTCTGTCAGGGGACTGGATTTTTCGCCTATTCAGGGAGGTCAGGGAAATGTAGAATTTCTGGCCTATTTAGAAAAGAGTACAGAACCGCAGGCTCTTGATTCAGCACTGATGACAGCTGTCGTAGAGGCAGCACACAAGGAATTTAAAGATGAATAAGAAGGATAGATTAGAAAAGATTAGACGCTTTGTCAGTGACTATGACATTGGCACACAGGAGGAAATTGTAGAACATCTCAGGGAGTCTGGGATTACAGCGACCCAGGCTACGGTCTCTAGGGATATCAAGGAGCTGGGGATTGTCAAGATACCGCTCAAGGACAACACCTATATCTACGAGCTGCCTAAGACCATGACTAGCAGTCTGGGCTTGGCTGAAAATAATATCCTGTCCTGTCAGGTTTTGGGAAATATGATCAATCTCAGTCTGGTACCGGGGAGCACAGCACTGGTCAAGCGTCATCTTAGGAATGAATTTGCTGAGGATATTTTCAGTATCTTGGCAGACAACGACAGTATTTTGATGGTTATGATGACAGAGGAAGCAGCCGCAAGGATTGCAACCATCATTCACCATTGGTAGGAAAGCCTATGTTATTAGAAATTTCGATTAAAAATTTTGCCATTATTGAGGAAATTTCCCTTAATTTTGAGCAAGGTATGACGGTTTTAACCGGGGAAACCGGAGCCGGCAAGTCTATTATTATTGATGCGATGAACATGATGCTGGGCAGCCGTGCTACGACGGATGTTATTCGTCATGGGGCACCCAAAGCTGAGATAGAGGGACTTTTTTCGCTGGAAAATAGCAGAGCTTTGCGAGAGATTTTTGAGGAGCAAGGCTGGGAGCTGACCGATGAGCTGATTATCCGTCGGGAAATTCTGCAAAACGGCCGCAGTGTCAGCCGTATCAATGGTCAGATGGTTAATCTGTCTGTTCTAAAGAATGTCGGCCAGCACTTGGTTGATATCCATGGTCAGCATGATCAGGAAGAGCTGATGAGACCACAGCTTCATATCGCCATGCTAGATGAGTTTGGAACAGCAGACTTTTTGCATCTCAAAGGCCGTTATCAGGAAACCTTTGACCGCTATCGAAGCCTGCGCAAGCAAGTCCTGACTTTGCAGAAAAATCAGCAGGAGCATAAGGCCAGGATTGAGATGCTGGAGTTTCAGATGGCGGAGATTGAGAGCGCAGCCCTCAAAAGTGGTGAAGATACTGCCCTGCATCAGGAGCGGGATCGCTTGCTCAACCACAAGCTCATTGCCGATACGCTGACCAACGCCTATACCGTGCTGGATAATGAAGATTTTTCCAGTCTGACCAATGTCCGCTCAGCTATGAATGACCTTGAGTCTATCGAGGATTACGATCCAGCCTACAAGGAGCTTTCAGGCAGCTTGTCAGAGACATATTATGTCTTAGAAGATGTCAGCAAGCGCCTAGAGGACATTTTAGATGGACTGGATTTTGACGGAGATCGTTTGCTGCAGGTGGAGAGTCGTCTGGATTTGATTAACAGCATCACGCGTAAATACGGCGGCCAAGTAGATGATGTGCTGGATTACTTTGCTCAGATTTCCAAAGAATACAGCCTTTAACTGGAAGTAACTTGTCCTCAGAGGATATGGACCGAGAGCTGAAGGCCTTGGAAAGAGAGCTGGTAGAGCTGGCCCAGGAGCTGAGTCAGGCTCGTCACGGCCTAGCAGCCAAGCTGGAAGCGGAAATCAAGCAAGAGCTGCAAGACCTCTACATGGAAAAGGCGCGCTTTAAAGTGCAGTTCAGTAAGGGCAAGTTCAACCGTGAAGGCAATGAACAAGTAGAGTTTTACATCTCAGCAAATCCGGGCGAGGATTTCAAACCTTTGGTGAAGGTTGCGTCTGGCGGGGAACTCTCCCGTCTCATGTTGGCTATCAAGTCTGCCTTTCTCGCAAAGAGGGTAAGACCAGCATTGTCTTTGACGAAGTGGATACGGGCGTTTCTGGCCGAGTGGCTCAGGCTATTGCTCAGAAGATTCACAAGATTGGCTCTAACGGGCAAGTCTTGGCTATTTCCCATCTACCTCAGGTCATTGCGATTGCCGATTATCAGTTCTTTATTGAGAAGATTTCGGATGAGAATTCGACCGTCTCAACGGTTCGTCTGCTGACGGCTGACGAGCGCGTTCAGGAAGTCGCTAAGATGCTGGCTGGCGAAGATGTGACGGAGGCTGCTTTGACTCAAGCCAGAGAATTATTAAAAAAATAAACAAGCGAGACTGAGACACTGGTGTTTCGGTCTCCTTTAGGAGGTGGCGCGTATGACAGAATATTTTGCAATTGGTGATGTCCATGGCAAGGCCGGTATGCTAGATGAGTTGCTCCAGCACTGGGACGGTCGTAGCCAACTAGTCTTTCTAGGCGACTTGATAGATCGTGGTGAGGACAGCCGAGCAGTTTTGGAGCGGGTCAAGGACCTAGTGGACCAAGAAGGAGCTGTTTGTCTGTCTGGCAATCATGAGTATATGTTTCTAACCTGGCTGGACAATCCTGAAAAATCTTATGACCACTACCGACGTAATGGCGGTGACACGACCATTAATTCGCTTTTAGGCCGACCTCTCAATGCTCCTGTAGATGGAGTAGCAGACGCGGAAGGTGTCAAGACGGAGGCGGCAGATTTAGTAGATTTTATTCGTCAGATGCCCTTCCTATTGGAAACAGAGCGGTACATTTTTGTCCATGCTGGCCTAGATTTGGAGTTGAAAGACTGGCGAGAGACCAGTGATTATCAAAAAGTTTGGATTCGCGCGCCTTTCACGAAGGCAGCAATCAGACTGGCAAAACGATTGTCTTTGGTCATACACCGACATTTTACCTCTTGCATAAGGCGCCGGGAACTGATCAGCTATGGATGACTGAGGATGGCAAGATTGGCATGGATGGCGGAGCTGTATATGGCGGAGTCCTCCACGGAGTTGTCTTTGGTTATAATGGCATCATAGAGCAGTATGCCATAAAAAATGATGGTTTGGTAGCTGAAGACTGAAAAAAGAGGCTGGGACAAAAGTTCTAGTCTCTCAATTGTCTTTGGATTGTCGAGCAAGACGCAGTGGTTGAGTGGGCTCTACTACGCTGATTTCATCAGCTTTTACAGCCCTACTCAACTGTGCGGAGGTGGGACGACGAAATCGAATTCTAACGAATTACCGATTTCTGTCCCACTCTCTTTTTTTGCTGAGATTCTCTTTGAAAACCAGCTTTTTTCTAAAATTTTCCCCAATAAAGTTAAAAAGCTGCATGTAAACACTTTTTCATCTAATTTTAAAGAAGCGCAAAAAGATTAAAAAACTAAAACAAGCAGATTAAATTTAGGAAACGCTTGGTCTGAGCTGTGATTTTAGTGAATATTCCCCCACAAAACCATAAAAATTTGGTATAATGTAGTGTAATAACAAGTTAAAATTTAGATACAGAGTAGGAAATCTATGACAAAAATAAAAATCGTAACAGACTCATCTGTAACCATTGAACCAGAGGTTGCTAAGGAATTAGACATTACTATTGTGCCTCTCTCTGTTATGGTGGACGGGGTGGTCTATTCGGATGCAGACCTAGAGGAGGGTGAGTTTCTTCGTCTCATGCAGTCTAGTCGCAATCTGCCTAAAACCAGCCAGCCGCCTGTCGGAGTCTTTGCTGATGTTTTTGAGCAATTGGCTGAGGATGGAACGCAGATTATCTCCATTCATATGTCTCACGCCTTGTCAGGAACTGTTGAAGCAGCCCGTCAGGGAGCGACTTTGGCTAATGCTGATGTGACGGTTATTGACAGCTCTTTTACTGATCAGGCTATGAAGTTCCAAGTCACTGAAGCAGCTAAACTGGCCAAGGAAGGAGTTAGCCTAGAGGAAATTCTAGCCAAAATCGAGGAAGTGAAAGAAAAGACAGAGCTCTACATCGGTCTCTCTACCTTAGAAAATCTGGTTAAAGGAGGCCGTATTGGTCGAGTTTCCGGTCTGATTAGCTCCTTGCTTAATATCCGGGTTATCATGCAAATGAAGGACCATCAGCTGGAGCCCATTGTCAAGGGTAGGGGCGCTAAGACCTTTAAAAAATGGTTGGATGATTTGACAGTAAGTCTGCAAAACAAGCAAGTGGCTGAGATTGGAATTTCCTATGCTGGCGGTCCAGAATTGGCTCTGGAAATGAAGGAAAGTTTACAGCCGTATGTCAAGAATCCTATTTCAGTGCTGGAAACAGGGTCCATTATTCAGACGCATACAGGGGAAAATGCTTGGGCTGTGCTGATTCGTTACGAATAAAACCATAATAATTTAGAAAATAGCGGCTTAGTACTTGACCTGAAAGCTATTTTTAGATATGATAATATTTGTTAGGGTTATCAACCCAGAAAAAATTTGGAGGATTTGTTAAATGGCTAACAAACAAGATTTGATCGCAAAAGTAGCAGAAGCTACAGAATTGACTAAAAAAGATTCAGCAGCAGCAGTTGACGCTGTATTCGCAGCTGTAACTGAGTACCTTTCAAAAGGTGAAAAAGTTCAACTTATCGGTTTTGGTAACTTTGAAGTTCGTGAGCGTGCAGCACGTAAAGGTCGCAACCCACAAACTGGTAAAGAAATCAAAATCGCAGCTTCTAAAGTACCAGCTTTCAAAGCAGGTAAAGCTCTTAAAGACGCTGTAAAATAATTTTGGTTAATAAAGCCTGACACACTTGCCTTTGGCGCGTATGTCAGGCTTTTTTTTCTCTCAGTTCTTGAACTTAATAAAAGATTTAGTGGCTTCGAGAAAGTTGATTGATGAACTTTCTTGGAGTTTTTATTTTGCAGTAAAGTGAAGTAATTTGTCTCTAAACAAAAGAGAATGATAAAGGACAAACATATTTAAAGACGTGAAATAAAAAGTTTAGGAGGTAAGAAATGAAATGGAAACCACTTCAGGGCTCACTGCCTCCTGTTAATCCTTTTGGCAGCAAATTTCGCTTGCTGATGGGATTGTTTGTCGTGCTTTTTTCAATCTTTCTACTCCTCATGCAGACATTGGCTGCTTTGGAGGAGTAGTTGGCTTGACCAAACGTCAGCGTGACTAAGATTAAGCTTCAGTAAAAAGCTTTGAAAATCTAGAATATATGAAAAGTCTGTTGTCTCAACTTTTGTTGGGAATAGCAGACTTTTTATTTTTCAAGGAAAGATAAGCATTATAAGCAGTCAAATGCTTGAATTTTTCATAAAATTAAAAATAAGCTTGTATTTTTCTAGCAAGTATGGTAAACTATTTTAGTAAAAAATTATACAAAGGAGACTGTTGATGAAGACAAAAACATTAGCACTCGTAAATGGACTAGTTGGACTTATCGGTGGTATTATTCTACTTTTGTGGCCTTTCTTCATTTGGGTTATTTATTTTATGCTAGGTGTATTTGACATCCTGAAAATTGCAATCCTAGCTTTGGGGATTGCTGGTATTGTCTACTATAAGGATGATAATCGTGTGGGACCAGCAGGCTCTATCTTGATGATTGTAGGTGGAATTTTTACCTTTAATGACTTCTTGGGCTGGATTGGTGCTATTCTTTCTATCATAGGCGGTTCCCTTTATTTAGCAAGCTTGAAGAGATTCCAAGTATAGAGCGAGGATTGAAAAAATACTAGTTTAAAGCTTGCATTGCCTTAAATGGATAAGCAATCATGCAGAAGCAGGATGGTGAACTTTGGTTAGTTCTATCCTGCTTTTTTCTTTTTAGCTTATTTACAATCATTCTTAATAGCCAAGTAAGCCTAGTCATGGTATAATGGTAATGACTTAGATGAGAGGCTATAACGGAGTAGATAATGAAACAAGAACATCAGCATGACTTTGACCAAGTAATTGGCCATTTGCGCGCCAAGGGCGTGCGTATTACAGAAACGCGGAAGGCGGTAATTGACTATATTATCCAAAGTCACGACCATCCTAGCGCTGAAATGATATATCAGGACTTGAAGCCCAATTTTCCTAATATGAGTCTGGCAACAGTCTACAATAATCTCAAGGTTCTGATTGATGAGGGTTTTGTCGCTGAGCTCAAGGTTCGCAATGATACGACGACCTACTTTGACTTTATGGGCCATCAGCATCTCAATGTTATCTGTGAAAAATGCGGCCGTATTGCTGATATGGAGCTGGAACTTCCGGATGTGAAGCATGAGGCTGAAGTGCAGACTGGCTACCACATCACCCAAAGCCAGACGACTGTCTATGGCCTCTGCCCCCAATGCCAGCAAGAGGCGGTGTGACTGCGAGGATGATTAGGAGCTTTTTGGAGCCTAAAGACGAACAAAGTTTTGACTCGCTTCGCAAGTTCTATCTGCAACTTCAAAGCAGTACTTTGAGCCATCGGCTACTGCGTCAAGATTCTTTTTCAAATAAAAAGTAAGGCTAGAACTTATGTCTCTTAGCCTTTTTCTATGTGTTTTAGCAATGCATGTTCGCAGGATGAGGATATCATCTGAGCTTAGAGACGTTGATATCTAGTCAAGTACAGCACTTAGCAAGATCAGATATTTCAAGTACAACCCCTTATATACTTATGCTATTATTTTACAGGTGAATTCTCTTTTGATATAATGAAAGCAGAATAAAGCCTTGTACAAAGAGATTCAAAGAGTTCTGAAGGATTTACAATATAGGTAAATTCGTCATAAGTCTGTAGTATTGAAATCTTTAAAGGGTATTACTTTGTGGGTAGGTTAGGTTTTTAGGAGGTCTTATGTTTTGGAGAAAGAAATGGTTGGATGAATTGCCAGACGGCGAAGAATCACCTTTTTTTGAATGCCGACACCTTCTCTTTAAAGAGGAAGCTGGCTATCCTATCTGTCCTTCTTGTGGCGGACTCATAAAAGAGAATTTTCCTAAGAAAGGCGCAGACAAAGCACGTCTGCACCTGATATGGGAGAAGATGCAGCGAGTATGGAGTGTAAGATTTGGAAGGGAATTTTCAGCAGCTTTGTTTGTGATACCAGCTATTTTTCTTCCAGAATTTTTAAGCCGTTGGATTTTAACCACTGGAGATTACGGCTTTTCTAGCTTTTTCATTGCTAGCCGTCATACGCCTACAATGATTAGCTTCACTTATGAAGGCTATATTCCTTTATTCTTGGCCTGTGCGTGTCGTTCTTTTTGCTGTTATCATCTTTTTACTTAATCTTTATATGCCTAAGATTTACGAGCCATACGCACAGTATTATATATCTAAGCATGATTATCTGACTCCCGCTCAGCATGCCAAAGGAGTGGAGCTTTTTATCCAGACTAACATGATTTCAATTTGGATGACAGCTGGTCTGTTGGCAATTCATGAGTTAATAGATAGACGTAGAACCAAGTGGCTCAAGGAAGCCAACGAAGCTTATCTGTCTGGCGGGTGCTAAGGCAAAGGTTTCTGATCGGAAATACAAAAGCGCTTTCTTGCTGAAAAAGGTCTGATTTGACGAAATAGGCTAGCTTTTTAAGCGAAAATTTTGTAAAATAGAATAGATAAACGGGGACTGCCTCGGAAAATAAAAGGAGAATCCATCTAATGGTAAAATTAGTTTGCTCGCCACGGTGAGTCTGAATGGAACAAAGCTAACCTTTTCACTGGTTGGGCTGATGTTGACTTGTCTGAAAAAGGTACACAGCAAGCAATCGACGCTGGTAAACTGATTAAAGAAGCTGGTATCGAGTTTGACCAAGCTTACACTTCAGTTTTGAAGCGTGCGATTAAGACAACTAACCTTGCTTTGGAAGCGGCTGATCAGCTTTGGGTACCAGTTGAAAAATCATGGCGTTTGAACGAGCGTCACTATGGCGGCCTGACTGGTAAAAACAAGGCAGAAGCAGCTGAACAATTTGGTGATGAGCAAGTGCACATCTGGCGTCGTTCATACGATGTATTGCCTCCTGCAATGCCTCGTGATGACGAATACTCAGCACACACTGACCGTCGTTATGCTTCACTTGACGACTCAGTTATTCCAGATGCTGAAAACTTGAAAGTTACTTTGGAACGTGCCCTTCCATTCTGGGAAGACAAGATTGCTCCAGCTTTGAAAGATGGCAAGAATGTCTTTGTAGGTGCACACGGTAACTCAATCCGTGCCCTTGTGAAGCACATCAAACAATTGTCTGACGATGAAATCATGGACGTGGAAATTCCAAACTTCCCACCATTGGTATTCGAATTTGACGAAAAATTGAATGTAGTAAAAGAATACTACCTTGGAAAATAAGCTTAAAGGAATCTGGGATTATTCTCAGGTTCTTTGCTTTTCCAGAGAGGAAGAACAAGTCTTGCTGAAAGCTTAGCTAGCAAGTCTTTTAGGTTCAGTAGTTTGGCAGACTTCCTCTTAACTCGTCCATATTTTCAGATTTTCTATCAGTTTTGAAACATTCATCGAGCTGGATTTATGGTAAAATAAAGGTCAGAACTTTTACTAGAATGAGAGAGAGAAGATGGCAAGGAAGAAGAGAAAATTTGATAGTCATTCCATCACCAGAAGGCTTTATCTGCTATTTGGAATCGTGATGTTTTTGTTTTTAGCCTTGATTGCTCGTCTTGGCTATATGCAGGTGGTCAATCAGGACTTTTATACGGATAAGTTGGCCAAGGCCAGCAAGACCAGGATTACCACTAGCTCAGTGCGTGGGCAGATTTATGATGCTACCGGCAAGCCCTTGGTGGAAAATACGACCAAGCAGGTGGTGACCTATACACGGGATAATCGGCTGACGGCTGGAGAGATTCGAGCGACAGCTCAAAAGCTCCTGACCTATGTCAGTGTCAGCGATACAGAGGTGACAGACCGCCAAGAGGTGGACTATTATTTGGCAGACAGCGCAGTCTATCAGGAAGTAGTGGAAAAGCTGCCTAAGGACAAGAAATTTGATACAGACGGCAACCGCTTGCCTGAGTCCAAAATCTATAAGGCGGCAGCTGAAAGCATTGACCCTAAACAGCTGGGCTATACGGATGAGGAAAAGAAGGCCATCGTTCTCTTTAGTCAGATGAATGCAATTTCCAACTTTGCGACGGGGACCATCCAGACAGATCCGCTGACAACAGAGCAGGTGGCTGTACTGGCTTCCAGCAGCAAGGAACTGCCAGGTATCAGTGTCTCAACGGGCTGGGACCGCAAGGTCTTGGATACCTCGCTGGCTTCTATCGTGGGTAATATCTCGACAGAAAAGACTGGGTTACCAGCTGAGGAAGTGGATGATTACCTGAAAAAAGGCTACTCCCTCAATGACCGGGTGGGGACCTCCTATTTGGAAAAGCAGTATGAGTCAGTCCTGCAAGGCAAGCGAGCTGAGAAGGAGATTCATCTGGACAAAAATGGTAATATGGAGAGCGTGGAAATATCTCTGACGGCAGCAAGGGAGACAATCTCAAGCTGACGGTGGACTTAAGCTTCCAGCAGGGAGTGGAGGACATTCTCAAAAATGCCTTTAATGCAGAGTTGGCTAGTGGCAATGCAACTTACTCTGAGGGCGTCTATGCCGTAGCTATGGATCCCAATACCGGAGCCGTTTTAGCCATGGCAGGCATCCGGCATGATCTGGAAACAGGAGAAAGCTCAGTCGATGCTTTGGGGACCATGACAAATGTCTTTGTTCCGGGTTCTGTGGTCAAGGCTGCCACTTTGACCTCAGGCTGGGAGAATAATGCTATTAGCGGCAACCAAGTCCTGACAGACCAGCCGATTAGCTTTGGCGGTACGGACAGTATCACTTCTTGGTTTACCCAGTATGGTTCACGTGCTATCACAGCCCAAGAGGCTTTGGAATACTCTTCCAATACCTATATGGTGCAAGTAGCGCTGAAGATGATGGGAACGCCTTACTCAGCGGATATGAAACTGGATTTTGATGAGCTGGATCCGTCCATGAAAAAGCTGCGTTCGACCTTTGCAGAGTATGGTCTGGGAACTTCGACAGGTATTGACCTGCCAAATGAGTCCACAGGTTATCTTCCTGACAAGTTTACTTTTGCCAACTATCTGACCAATTCGTTCGGTCAGTTTGATAACTATACGACACTTCAGCTGGCCCAGTATGCCTCGACAGTAGCTAATAATGGTAAACGTGTGGCTCCACATATCGTTGAAGGCATCTACGGCAACAGTGACCAAGGAGGACTGGGTGATTTGGTGCAGAAAATTGATACCAAGGAGCTGAACCAGGTCAATATCTCTGACGAGGATATGAGTATTATCAAGCAAGGCTTCTATCAAGTGGTTCATGGTAGCAGTGGCTTTACGACTGGTCGGACCATTTCTCAGGGAGAGAGCGTGCCAATCAGTGCCAAGACTGGTACGGCTGAGACCTTTGTGGACAAGGGTAAGAAAGAAGCCATCAATACCAATGTCGTGTCCTATGCACCGAGTGAGAAGCCGCAGATTGCGGTGGCGGTGGTGTTCCCTCACAATACGGATCTATCTTCTACTGTCAGCCACAGTATCACTCGCGATATTATCAATCTTTACAACCAACAACACCCTATGAATTAGTGCTCAATGAAAATCATCAGCAAACATAGAAAGCTAAAGCTGTTAGTGCTCAAGTAGAGCAACCTGGTTTGAGGAGATTTTTTGAGAATAGAGAAAGGATTTTATGCTTTACCCAACCCCTATTGCCAAGCTGATTGACAGTTTTTCAAAGCTGCCCGGCATTGGCATCAAAACAGCCACTCGACTGGCTTTTTACACTATTGGCATGAGTGATGACGATGTCAATGAATTTGCCAAGAATCTGCTGGCTGCTAAGCGTGAGCTGAGCTACTGCTCTGTCTGCGGCAACCTGACGGACGAAGACCCTTGTGCTATCTGTCAAGACCAGTCGCGCGATCAATCAACTATTTTGATTGTTGAGGATAGCCGGGATGTGTCTGCCATGGAAATATCCAGGAATACCACGGACTTTATCATGTTTTGCATGGCTTGATTTCACCTATGAACGGCGTTGGACCGGACGATATCAATCTCAAAAGTCTAATCACTCGTCTGATGGATAGTGAGGTGACGGAAGTTATCGTCGCGACCAATGCGACAGCAGATGGCGAAGCGACTTCCATGTATATCTCACGGGTCTTGAAACCGGCTGGGATTAAGGTGACTCGCCTAGCGCGTGGTTTGGCGGTTGGATCCGACATTGAGTATGCGGATGAGGTTACGCTGATTCGCGCTATCGAAAATCGGACGGAATTGTAAACATCAAGGATTTTTCTGGCTCTAGCTGGTTGGAAGAGTCCTTTTTTCTGTTCAAAAATGCTGGGAATTGTGATATACTAAAACGGACTGATACAGAAGCTCCTGCTTAGAAGAATCGACTAGCTAGGTAGATGCAAAACCAAGCTTTTTAGGTTGTTTTATTTCGAGCTGGCAGCTTTTGTAAATTGTACTATTTTTAGAAAATGATAGGAAAAATCATGGCAAAACAAAGATTGATTTTATTGTATGGCGGACGCAGTGCAGAGCGGGAAGTTTCGGTTTTATCAGCTGAGAGCGTCATGCGGGCTGTCAATTATGATAGATTCTCGGTGAAGACTTACTTCATCACCAAGGATGGAGATTTTATCCAAACTCAGGAATTTGAAGCAAAGCCAGCGGCTGATGAGAAGTTGATGACCAATGCCACAGTTGATATATCTCAGAAGATCAAGCCCAGCGATATTTACGAAGATGGAGCAGTGGTCTTTCCGGTCCTGCATGGTCCCATGGGCGAAGATGGTTCTATTCAAGGCTTCCTAGAAGTGCTCAAAATGCCTTATGTCGGCTGTAATATTTTATCTTCTAGCCTAGCCATGGATAAAATTACGACCAAGCGAGTGCTGGAATCGGCAGGCATTGCCCAAGTGCCTTATGTGGCGCTGGTCGATGGCGAGAATCTAGAGCAAAAAATCCAGGAAATCGAGGAGAAATTGACCTATCCAGTCTTCACCAAACCTTCCAATATGGGCTCCAGTGTAGGCATTTCTAAATCGGAGAACCAAGCAGAACTGCGTGCTTCTCTGGACCTGGCTTTCAAATACGACAGCCGGGTACTGGTCGAGCAAGGAGTGACGGCTCGCGAGATTGAGGTTGGGCTTCTGGGCAATGTTGATGTCAAGAGTACCCTGCCTGGAGAAGTGGTCAAGGATGTAGCATTCTATGACTACGAAGCCAAATACATTGATAATAAAATTACTATGGATATTCCGGCCAAGATTCCAGACGAAGTGGTGAGTCTGATGCGTCAAAATGCAGAAGCAGCTTTCCGAGCTCTGGGCGGTCTAGGACTGTCCCGCTGTGATTTCTTCTATGTAGAAGATGGTCAGGTCTTCCTTAATGAGCTCAATACCATGCCAGGTTTTACCCAGTGGTCTATGTATCCATTGCTCTGGGAAAATATGGGGCTGGCCTATCCTGACTTGATTGAGAAGTTAGTTGGCCTAGCTGAAGAGGCATTTGCTAAGAGAGAGGCGCATCTTCTCTAAAATATGATATAATAGAGGGGCTGAAAATTTTCGGTCCTTTCTTTTTGCGAGCAAACCGAAAAACGAGGAAGAAGTATGAAATTATATTTATATGAAATCGCAGAAGTCCTATCTGCGAAAAATGATGTGACTCAGTTTGAAAACGTCCCTCTTAGAAATGCTGAGTTTGACAGCCGCTTGATTGAGCCGGGTGGCCTTTGTGCCGCTTAAGGGAGCGCGTGATGGCCATGACTTTATTGCGACAGCCTTTACTCAGGGAGCTGCTGCCACCCTATCTGAGCGTCCAGTGGCAGAGGGAGCTTATATCTTGGTCGATGATGTCCTGACGGCCTTCCAGCGCTTGGCCAAATATTATCTGGAAAAGATGCAGGTGGATGTGCTGGCGGTGACAGGTTCCAACGGTAAAACGACGACCAAGGATATGTTGGCCCAGCTACTAGCAACCAGCTACAAGACCTATAAGACACAAGGCAATTACAATAACGAAATCGGTCTGCCTTACACGGTTCTGCACATGCCTGAGGATACAGAGAAACTTGTCTTAGAAATGGGGCAGGATCACTTGGGCGATATCCATCTCCTGTCGGAACTTGCCAAACCTAAGACGGGCATTGTAACTCTGGTAGGAGAAGCCCATCTGGAATTTTTCGGCAGCCGAGCTGAGATTGCTCAAGGCAAGATGCAGATTGCAGACGGTTTGAGAAAAGATGGTCTCTTGATTGTTCCGGCAGATAAGATTGTCAATGAATTTCTGCCAGCAGACTGCAAACTGGTTCGCTTTGGTCCTGATGCGGATATCTTCCTGACGCGTCTGGAAGAGCGCAAGAACAGCTTGAGCTTTGAATGCAACTTTTTAGAGCAGAGGATTGACCTGCCTGTGACCGGTAAGTATAATGCAACCAACGCCATGATTGCAGCCTATGCAGCTCTGCAGGAGGGTGTATCTGAGGCGGCAATTGCTCAAGCCTTTCTGAGCTGAAGCTGACCCGTAATCGAACGGAGTGGAAGAAAGCTGGTAATGGCGCAGATATCCTATCGGATGTCTACAATGCCAATCCAACAGCCATGCGCTTGATTCTGGAGACTTTCTCGACCATTCCGGCCAATCCAGGCGGACGAAAATTGGCGGTACTGGCGGATATGAAAGAGCTGGGAGCTGACTCTAAGTCCATGCATGGCTCGATGATTACCAGTCTCAATCCAGAAATTGTGACCGACCTTTTCCTCTATGGACAGGACATGGAAGCCCTCTATGACTATGCCAAGGAAATCTACCCGCCAGGCAAGGTGCATTACTTTATCAAAAATGACGAGAAAGACCAGTTTGAACAGCTGACCAAAGCTGTCAGAGAGAAGCTGACTCCTACCGACCAAATTCTTCTCAAAGGCAGCAATTCCATGAATCTGGCGAAGCTGGTAGAGGACTTGGAAGATGGAAACTAAAGAAATTGCAAAAACCATTCAACGTCTCCTTTCTATTACAGAGACAGGTCTAGCATTTAGTCGTGATGAATTTGATCGAGAGCGTTACTTAGAACTCCGTCAGCTTTTGGGACACCTCCTGGCTGATTGGTCAGATTTGGATGAGAAAGAATTGGTAGAGCTGTTGCGCCCAACGGATTTTTATGCCACTCCCTTGATTGATGTCCGCGCCTTACTGGTTCGAGACGGAAAAGTCTGTTTAGTCAAGGGTAAAAATGAGAAAACTTGGGCTTTACCTGGCGGCTTTTGTGAAGTCGGACTATCTCCTAAGGAAAATATCGTCAAGGAAGTCCAAGAAGAAACGGGATTTAATGTTTCAGTTTCGCGTCTGCTTGCAATTTTTGATACTAATAAATTTCAATTTCAGAGTAAGCAATATGCTAAACTGGTCTTCGAGTGTCAGATAGAGGATGGAGATTTTCAGCCTAATACAGAAATAGAAGACTTAGCTTTCTTTGATATCCAATCTTTACCAGAATTATCTTCTAAGCGGACGACAAAAGAACAGTTGGAAATCCTTTGGGAGATTTATCAAGGAGATAGAGAACAGTATTTGGATTAGTTAAGTAAGTTTCTGGAATGCTTTTTGTCTGAAAAAGCTAGAAATTATTGCAACAACAGGCAAACTCAACCTTGTTCAAACCTTATATTAGAATGGAAACCTAGGAGATGGGAATAAGAGATATGTTTACAACCTATAAAACCGAACCGCCTCAACTGGGACTTTGGTATTTTGTTCTTTTGGGGCTGGTCTTTGCGATTATCTGGCTTTCCTATCGCTACTACAATCGGAAGCCTTACCAGCGGCTATTTGTCGGGGTGCAAGCTTGCCAGCTTATAGGCCTCTACTCTTGGTATATGCTGACTGCTGCCCCGCTGTCTGAGAGTCTGCCTTTTTATCATTGCAGAATGGCCATGTTTGCCTTGATGTTTCTGCCTAATCGCTCAGTTTATAAATTCTATTTTGCGCTTTTGGGGACTTTTGGCTCTATTGTAGCCTTTATTTATCCGATTTTTGATCCTTACCCTTTTCCCCATATCACTATTTTATCCTTTATTATCGGCCATCTAGCGCTCTTGGGAAATTGTTTGATTTATCTTTTCAGATATTATCATACTTTCTCTATGAGCTGGCAGCGAGTGGTGTGGACGACCTTTATGATGAATGCTTTTTTGCTTGTTATCAATATGTTGATAAAGGGTTCTTATGGATTTCTCACAGATCCGCCGCTTGTTGGCAATCACGGACTCTTGCTCAATTATCTGCTTGTCTCAATCGTCTTAAGTGCAGCAGTTTGCTTGGTTTCTGACATTTTTAAGCGAGTGGAGCAGACCAAGACAGTTACCCTAACTTAATTAACTCATGGAGGATTTATGAAAGATTTTTTAACTACGACAAAAACGGTGGCACCGCCTATCTCGATTTTATGGTATGCTGTGATGATTGCTCTGGTTTTGCTGTCTATTTGGAGTTCGCTCAAATACCATGATAATCCGCGTTTTGTCAAGGATTTTAAGTGGATTCAGATTGCCCAGCTCTTGATGCTTTATAGCTGGTATTTTGGTTTTCGGATTCCCTTTTCCAATAGTTTGCCCTTCTATCATTGCCGCCTGGCTATGTTTGCGGTGGTCTTTCTGCCAGACAAATGGCGCAGCAAGCAGTATTTTGCTCTTTTAGGAGCCAGCGGAGCGGTCTTTGCCTTGGGCTACCCAGTCTTTGACCCCTATGATTTCCCGCACATTACCAGCATTTCTTTCTTAATTGGCCACTATGCCCTTTTGGTTAATTCCTTGATTTATCTGATGAATCACTACGACAAGAGCCTGCTCAAGAAATACATGATCGTAGCTTACACCTTTGGGCTCAATCTTTTCCTAGTCGGTGTTAATCAAGTGACGGGGGGGAATTACGGTCTGCTAAAAAGTCCGCCTTTCATCCCTGATGCCCCTCTATGGATAAAGTATCTCCTTGTGTCAGTCATCCTTTCTCTGGCTCTGGTTCTCTTTGATATCTTGTTTAAGAAACGGTGGAAAAAGCAGTTAAGTTTGGTCCGCAGTTAATTCATCTCAAGTTTACAAGTCCTGTCAAGTTAATGTGGCAGGATTTTTTTAATTAGAAAGCTTAATTATGACTTGCTTTGCTTCTAGTAACAAATGGACGGTTTGTCTATCAACTCTTTAAGCTGGTCGAGCTAGACGCTTTTGTTCGCGGAATGAAACGCTCCAGATTTTGGGCTTTCTTAAAGTCTCGCGGACAAAGGGGAGAAGGCTTGAACCTCTATCTCTTGAAACGGAATAAAGCCATTTTTTCCATGACAGCTGAAGAGAAAGAAGAACTGGAAACCAGAAAAAACGCCTGCTCTATTTACTGATTTCAATTTTCATCTTTGCAATTTTCCTCCTTAACAGTGTCATTGTCAGATTTTAAAGGAAATTTTATTGACATAGGAGAATAGAATCGCTCGGAAGGGCGATTTTTTATCTTTCTAAGATAATTGAAAAAAAGCTCTAAATCCGCTATAATAGGTAGGTTGAAAGGATTGAAATACTCCGATGTAAAATAAAAAACAAATACTAAGATTCACCATTATCCTAAATGAAAGAAAGAGAAGAAGATGACTTTACAAGAAGAAATTAAGAAACGCCGGACTTTTGCCATTATCTCCCACCCGGACGCGGGGAAAACGACCATCACCGAGCAGTTGCTCTACTTCGGGGGCGAGATTCGTGAAGCTGGGACAGTCAAGGGCAAAAAGACGGGTAATTTTGCTAAGTCGGACTGGATGGATATTGAGAAGCAGCGGGGGATTTCAGTGACTTCCTCTGTCATGCAGTTTGACTACGATGGCAAGCGGGTCAATATCCTGGATACGCCAGGGCACGAGGACTTCTCCGAAGATACTTACCGGACCTTGATGGCAGTGGATGCTGCGGTCATGGTTATTGACTCGGCCAAGGGTATTGAGGCTCAGACCAAGAAGCTCTTTGAGGTTGTCAAGCACCGGAATATCCCAGTCTTTACCTTTATGAATAAGCTGGACCGTGATGGTCGCGAGCCTTTGGATTTGTTGGAAGAATTGGAAGAGATTTTGGGTATTGCTAGCTATCCGATGAATTGGCCGATTGGTATGGGGAAGAGCTTTGAAGGTCTTTATGACCTCTACAATGAGCGGCTGGAGCTTTATAAGGGTGAGGAGCGCTTTGCGACTCTGGCAGAAGGCGACCAACTGTTTGCTTCCAATCCTTTCTATGAGCAAGTTAAGGAAGACATTGAGCTCTTGAGCGAAGCTGGAAATGAATTCTCAGAAGAAGCGATTTTGGAGGGTAAATTGACACCAGTTTTCTTTGGTTCAGCCCTGACCAATTTTGGTGTGCAGACTTTCTTGGAAACCTTCCTCAAGTTTGCCCCAGAACCGCATGGTCATAAGAAGACAGATGGCGAGGTAGTTGAACCACTCAACCCAGATTTTTCAGGCTTTGTCTTTAAAATTCAGGCCAATATGGACCCGCGCCACCGTGACCGTATCGCCTTTGTTCGCATTGTTTCAGGAGAGTTTGAGCGTGGCATGAGCGTCAATCTGCCACGCACTGGCAAGTCTGCCAAGCTGTCTAATGTTACCCAGTTTATGGCCGAGAGTCGTGAGAATGTGACCAATGCTGTAGCTGGTGATATTATCGGGGTTTATGATACGGGGACTTATCAGGTCGGTGACACCCTGACTGTAGGCAAGAATAAGTTTGAATTTGAGCCTCTGCCAACCTTTACTCCAGAGATCTTTATGAAGGTTTCAGCTAAGAATGTCATGAAGCAAAAATCCTTCCATAAGGGGATTGAGCAGCTGGTGCAAGAGGGAGCTATCCAGCTTTATACCAACTACCAGACGGGGGAGTACATGCTGGGCGCTGTCGGTCAGCTCCAGTTTGAGGTCTTTAAGCACCGCATGGAAAATGAATACAATGCTGAAGTGGTTATGAATCCTATGGGCAAGAAGACTGTCCGTTGGATTTCACCAGATGACTTGGACGAGCGTATGTCTTCTAGCCGTAATATCCTAGCCAAAGACCGCTTTGATCAGCCAGTCTTTCTCTTTGAAAACGACTTTGCCCTGCGCTGGTTCGCGGACAAGTATCCAGATGTCAGACTGGAAGAGAAGATGTAACTCTAATATATCATGAAAGTTTAGGGGGATATAATGAAGAGACTTACGGGAGAGCAAACAAAAATTCTTTATTTGCCAGATGAAAAAAATTTGGTTATTCTAGGAGCAGCAGGAAGCGGAAAATCCTTGGTTGCTTTATATAAATCAGTTTATTTAGCTATCAAATATCCAAGAAAAAAAAATAGGGATTGTTTGCTTCAATAAACCTATTATTGAACAGATTAAAACACAACATTTGCCACAATTATGTCAAAGTTTGCAGATTCAAGTCCCAAGAAATATTTTTTTATTAGAACATACCATAGTTTAGTTTGGAATACATTGAAAAAAATTAAATTCTGGCAACGAAATAAAATGTTTAGATTTTATAAATGTTGATGAAAAAAAGAAAAAAATGTATAAATGCTTCAATTAAAAAAACTGGCAGAAATAGAAAAAAATATACTAATAGCAGAATTTTTTTAATAGAGAAATAGATTTTTTTAAAGAAGAGATTTCCTGGCTTCAAGGAATGATGGTTAAAAACAGAAGAAGAATATCAAGAACTTGAAAGAACAGGAAGAGGACGAAAAAAATCCAGTTAATAAAGGAGAAGAGAGGGAGTTAGTTTATAGGATATTTAAGGGGTATAAATTTTATAGAAGTCAATTAAATCCACCTAAATATTTTTGATTATGATGATATTTCATGGCAATTAGAGGAGAAAAAGACCGTATACTAGATAAAGATAAGTTTGATTTTTCTAATTATAGATGAATTTCAAGATATGGATAAAGCAAAAAGTACAAGCTTTTAACTTATTTAACGAAGGAGAGTGGAGCTTGCATCTTATTGAGGGGATTATGCTCAACAAATTTTTGGGAACTAAAAATTTCTTTTTAAACAATTAGGTGTAAATAATATTTCCAAAAGAGACTTTTTGTTAAAAAAATTATAGGAATACAAAAACAAATTAGTAACTTAGCAAATAAATTAATTGAAAAAGGCTTTATAACAGAAGAAGAGGATGAAAAAAATTAGTCGAGTTTCTTCTAGAAGAGATGGGGAGATTCCACAATTACAACAGGCTAATAGTTTTGAAGTATACAAAAACATTATTTCGATTTTTTTTACGAATAAAATAGGTAGCAATGGAATTATTCTGATGGATCCAACTTCTTTTAAAACTATAGCTAAGATTTTAAGAGTTTTGGACTTAGATAATCCTGTTGAACTATATACCATCAATCAAGTCAAAGGTTTAGAATTTGATAATGTCTTAGTGCTTGATATAGATAGAAGTAAATATTTAGAAGATTATAGGAACCTTGAAGATAATGAAAATAATGAAGTTGCAAAACAATTATACGTTGCAATTACTAGGGCAACTACTAATTTGGCTTTAACGTATCAAAACTACGATATGAATTATTATCTTGGTGAATAGGGGACGGTTAATGTGAATCAAGAAATTGTTTTTAAAAAAGGCATAACGCGCCTATGCCATTTTACAAAGTCTTCCAATCTTCCTTATATATTAGGAACTGGTGATGAGGAGGCTAATGGTATTATTTCTAATAAAGCGATTAGAGACTCTGAATGCAAGTTTTTAAAATTAAATGATATTCATCGTTATGATAATCGCCCTGAATTGATATGTCTTTCTGTAGAATATCCAAACTTTTTCTTTTTTGAAAAATCAATTGAAAAAGAAAAAGAATCGCTTTTGAAGGATTGGGTTGTCTTGCTAATTTCGCCTAGTATAATTAATGAAGAGACATATTTTTGTCCTGTCAATGCTGCAAAAAACAGAGGCGCTCATATAGGTAAGGGGAGCCAAAAGTTTATGGAGTTATTTAATACAGAGGTTCTAGGACTTAATCGTAGTGTCTCAATGTTACCTAATATACCAACCAATAATCAAGCAGAAGTTTTATCTCCAGATATGATTCCGAAAGATAAAATAATAGGTTTGGTTTTTAGTAGCAAAAAACAAGCTAGGGATGAAGTGTTGAGATTAAAGTTGTGTCAGATAGAATTAAGGAATTTAAAAATATATTACTCTCATGAATGGTTTAAGAGAAATTCAGCATACAGTATTATGCAAGGAAAAGTATTAAAATTATATGAATTGGAGGAGTAGAATGGCAGAGAGATTTGTCTATATATATATGAATCAAGTTCAAACAGTTTTAAAAAGAAATATAAAAATTCAATTGGTATCCGGGAACTCAGTTTCGCAAAAACAAAAGATCTATACATTCTCTTCTAAAAATTCAAAAAGAAAATTTAAGAATTTAAAAAGTATTAGAAGTTTCTACTGCTTCTGAAGAAGAGTTTAGGAAAAGGTGTTTAATCTTCAACTTACATTGCGTAATGGTAGTAAAAAAAATACTCTGAGAATCTTTATTTCAGTCTTCTAAAGTGTTTAAATTATGGACGTGTAAATCAAGATTTGGTTTAGATGCCAAGGCCAGTAAAGAGACAAGTTCGTTCAGTTGAGTGGAAATGATAAATTAATTGAATTCGATTTTTTAGGGTAAAATTTCTGCTACCACGTACTTATTTTATAACTGGTTATACGTAAATGGTTCAAAATACAGAATTATCTAATTTCATTCTTCAATACGATGCTTTTACAGATATAAATTTTTGATCAGACAAATCTATAGGCGTTACTTCAATATTTTATATCTGGCTAAGAATTCCTTGATAAACGATTCAATTCGAAGTCTAAAAAATTTTTAGAGCTCGTTTATAGGAAAAAGATCAAGAATCTATTTCTGAATTAGGAGAAATAGAAAGCAGAAACAGAAACAGATATTGAAGGAGAACAGTTGACCCTTTTTTAAAAAATAGCAACAATTTTCAAAATAAAGAATTAGAAATTATTAGCAATTAATGAGAAAACTAAAAGCAAAGGCAACTCTTATAATTGGATTAACATGCATTTATAATCAAAAAGATAGAAGGTAAGATAATTTTGTGAGCACTAAGTGTTCCTCATAGAAAGGAGTTCCATGTTTCTGGAAAGAAAATTAAAAGACCAGTCTGTCTGGATTAACATTGACTCAGATAGTTTCAAAAAGAACGCCCGAATTGATCAGGATTATGAAATTGACAAAGAGACCATCGAGTATGCGCTGGATAAGAACGAGCGGGCTCACATGGACTACAATCGTGAGAATGGAACGGTTGTCTTTATCTACAATGTCCTTAATCTAGCGACAGACAAGGAACATTATGAGACAATTCCTATGACCTTTGTGGCGCAGCAGGGGCGTCTCATCACCATTAGTAATCAAGACAATGCCTATGTTGTGGATATGATGAAAGCCTATACTGAGCATCATGAGCCAGTATCGGTCTATAAGTTTCTCTTCGCTAGTCTGGAGTTGGTCTCCAATTCTTACTATCCAGTCGTTGAGCGGATGGACAAGCGCAAGGATGAGATTAATGCTCTCCTGCGTCAGACAACTACCAAAAAGCATCTTTTTGCTCTATCCGACTTGGAAACATCTATGGTCTATCTGCTTGCTGCAGCCAAGCAGAATCACATGCTCCTAGAGCATATCAAAAGCCATGGCATTTACCGCCGTTTTGATGAATTAGAAACCGAGCAGTTTGAGGATGCCATGATTGAGGCTCGTCAGCTCGTCTCCATGACTGATTTGATTGCTCAAGTTCTCAGCCAGCTTTCTGGCTCCTACAATAACATCCTGAACAACAATCTGAATGACAATTTGACGGTTTTGACCATCATTTCGGTCCTTCTGGCAGTACTCGCAGTTATCACTGGTTTCTTTGGTATGAATGTTCCTCTGCCTTTGTCAAATGATAAAAACGCCTGGATCTATATTGTTGTCATTAGTCTAATCATCTGGGGATTTCTGACCAAAGCTTCTTAAATGGTTAGCCAATAAGTGAACATTTGAGATTATTTTCCCTATAACAAGCACCGAGAATGGTGCTTGTTTTTTCGTGCTTGGGAAAAATAATTATTAGTACAGTTTGCCTGTATTTAAAAAACTGTTATTCTATGTTATAAAATATAACATATAAGTTATAATTTTTATTGCATAAAATTTCATAATAAAGTATAATATAAAACAATTTAAAATAAGCGAGGGGTAGAAATATGGCAGAATACCTAAACGATTTAAATTACAAAGGTAATGTATACCGATATAATGACCTTGGGAAAGCCTCAGCTCTACTAGGAGGAGATATAGAAGAGCTTCCTTATTCTATACGAATATTATTAGAAAGTGTTCTTCGTAAGGAAGATGGTGTTGACGTAACAAAAGATAACATTGCTTCTTTGATGCATTATCAAGCTAAATCACCAAGCGGAGAAGTTCCTTTTAAGCCTAGTCGAGTTATTCTCCAGGATTTTACGGGTGTTCCTGTTGTAGTAGATTTGGCTAGTATGCGCGATGCGATTGTTGGCCAGGGAGGTCAGGCCGATCAGATCAATCCAGAGATTCCGGTTGATTTAGTTATTGACCACAGTGTTCAAGTGGATTTTTATGGCTGTGACACTGCTCTAGAGGCCAATATGACCCAGGAATTTGTCCGCAACAATGAGCGCTACGAATTTCTCAAATGGGCAGAAAAATCTTTTGATAATTATCGGGCAGTTCCTCCTGCTACAGGAATTATCCATCAGGTCAATATCGAATTTCTCAGTGATGTCATCATTGAAAAGGATGGTCAACTCTATCCGGACAGCATGTTTGGAACGGACAGTCATACGACCATGATTAATGGGATCGGTGTTCTGGGCTGGGGAGTCGGTGGAATTGAGGCCGAGGCTGCCATGTTAGGTGAGGCTTCTTATTTCCCAGTTCCTGAGGTGATTGGTGTTCGTCTCTTGGGTAAGCTGCCTAAGATTGCGACTGCGACGGATTTGGCTTTAAAGGTCACGCAAATCTTGCGGCAGGAAAATGTTGTTGGCAAATTTGTCGAGTTCTTTGGGCCTGGTTTGTCTAACCTAAGTCTGGCTGACCGGGCAACGGTGGCCAATATGGCGCCAGAATACGGAGCTACCTGTGGTTATTTTCCGATAGATGAGGAAACGCTCAATTACATGCGCCTGACCAATCGGTCAGAAGATCATATCGAGCTGACCCGTCTCTATGCTCAAAAAAATCACCTTTTCTATGACGAAAAGGTTGAGCCGAACTATAGCAAGGTAGTCAAAATTGATTTGTCCAGCATTGTGCCGAGCATCTCAGGACCCAAGCGACCCCAGGATTTGATTGAATTAACAGCTGCTAAAGAGGAGTTTCAAGCTAGTCTAGTGAGAGAAGCGGGGGTCCGAGGCTTTGGATTAGATGAGAACGAGTTAGAAAAGTCAGCGGTAGTTCAGTTTTATGATCATGAGGAGACGATTAAGACCGGTCATGTGGCTATCGCTGCCATTACTAGCTGTACCAATACATCTAATCCCTATGTCCTGATGGCGGCAGGACTTTTAGCCAAGAAAGCAGTAGAAAAAGGCTTACGCGTTTCAAAGACTGTCAAGACTTCTTTAGCTCCCGGCAGCAAGGTGGTCACAGGCTATCTCAAGAAGAGTGGTCTTCAGACCTATCTGGATCAACTTGGTTTCAATCTTGTCGGCTATGCTGCACCACTTTGTATTGGAAATTCAGGCGATCTCCGACCGGAAGTGGCTCGAGGCGATTACGGATACTGACTTGCTGGCTAGTGCTGTTCTTTTCAGGCAATCGCAATTTTGAAGGACGAATCAATCCACTGGTCAAGGCCAATTTCCTGGCTAGTCCGCCCTTGGTAGTTGCCTATGCTCTGGCTGGAAATACCAGTAGATCTGACCAGTGAGCCACTAGGTTATGATCAAAGGGGCAGCCTGTTTATTTGATGGATTTGATGCCAGAGCACGATTTGGTTGCTGACTATGTTCAAAAATATGTGACGCGCCAGCTTTTTGAAAAAGAATATGCTCATGTGTTTGACGATAATGAAAAATGGAATCAGATTCCGACAGCCTCTTCTCAAAATTATCAGTGGAATCAGGCTCGACCTATATTCAAAATCCACCTTATTTGATGGATCAGCTGATGATTTAGCCATTCAGCCACTGAAAAATCTTGCTGTGTTGGCAAAATTTGGGGATACGGTGACGACAGACCATATCTCCCCAGCAGGAAATATTGCCAGAAACAGCCCAGCAGCTTCCTATTTAATGGAGCACGGAGTGGATTACCAAGAGTTTAATTCTTATGGCAGCCGTCGGAGCAATCATGAGGGTCATGATGCGAGGACTTTTGCCAATATTCGAATAAAAACGAACTGGCGGATGGGAAAATTGGTGGTTACAGATTATAAAGGAGAGTTGCTATCCATTTTATGAGGCAGCCATGCGTTACAAGAGGAGCAAATTGGCACTATTGTCTTAGCTGGCAAAGACTACGGTATGAGGGTCCAGCCGTCGATTGGGCAGCTAAGGGGCTAATCTTTTGGGTGTCAAGGTGGTGCTGGCAGAGAGTTTTTGAGCGTATCCACCGGTCAAATCTGGTCATGATAGGGGATTCTTCCTCTGCAGTATCTAGAGGGCGAAAATGCTGCTAGTCTGAGGCTTAACAGGCAAGGAGATTTTTGACATCAATCTGCCGCAGGATCCAGCGATTGGCCAGCTAGTTGATGTGGTAGCTCGGAGGGTGCTGAAGAAATAGCTTTTTCAAGCTCGGCTGCGCTTTGATGCTGAGGCGGATATCCGTTACTATGAAAATGGGATTTTACACATGGTCGTTAGAAAGAAATTAGAGGAGGTGTGAGCATGAGTCAGACGGACGGTTTGAAAGATACCATGCCTGTGATACCAGGATTAGCAGATTGTGAATGATTCTTTGTCTTATGCAGGCTACAATATTTCTAGATTGGTAGAGCACCATGCGAGTTTTGAAGAGGTGATTTATCTGCTGTGGCATTTGCATTTGCCGACTCAAATTGAGCTTAAGCATTTTGAGGAAGATCTGCGAGCTAATTATGCTCATCAGCGATGCGGTGGAGCAGTGCATCCTATATCCAGTCCCGCAAGCACCTTCATCCCGCATGGATGTCTTGCTCAACGATCGTCTTTTGGGCGTTTATAATGTCCATGCTGAGGAAGCGTCTCTAGAAGCGACCTGGCAGAGTCATCCAGCTTTATGGCAAGATGCTCGACTAAACTAATGGCTTTTGCCAGACTGAGGTTAGGTCAGACTCCGAGTAGAGCCATGGGAGGATTTAGAGCTTTGCGGCTAATTTCCTCCTATGCTCGAGGGAAGAGGCTGAGTGAGCTTGAAGTCAGCCTTCAACGCGCCTTGGTGCTCCATGCAGACCATGAACTCAATCGCTTCAACTTTTTGCAGCTCGAGTCTGCGCCTCAACCTGACCTGATATTTATTCACTGCGTGACAGCAGCTGTTGGAGCGCTCAAGGGCCTCGCTTCATGGCGGCGCTAATGAATGTGTCTTTGATATGCTGAAAGAGATCAGAGAGGAAGGGGATTTGCCAGGCCTACGAGACCACTCAGCTGGCCTCTCACGAGAAGATTATGGGGCTTTGGTCACCGGGTTTACAAGACCCCAAGATCCGCGTCTGAAAAATACCTGCGTCAAATGGCCAGGGCTGGCACAGGAGACCAGGACGAGGTCTGGTATCAGCTTTCAGAGGAAATTGAAGCCTATATGAAGCATACCAGGCACCTGATACCAGAATGTCGATGTTCGGCTACGGTTTTATGTACTGAGGCATTGACAGCAGTATCACCTGATTTTTGCTATGAGCCAGGTGGCTGGCTGGATTGCCCATATTCAGAAGACAGCGCAAGAACAATAAGCTGATTCGGCCACGTTCTAACTATATTGGTGCTCAAGGTTTGGAGTATCTCAGGTGAAGAGATAAAATGGGAATAAAGATTTTATGTTGAGAAAGGGCGGTTGCTGGTACTGGATGCTCCTATTCTTCCTTACATCAAGGTGACGGGATTGGGGTTGATATCTGGGAAAATGCCCAGCTGGTCTTTGATAGCAAGACAGTGGAAAGAAAGGCTTATAGCGGCCCAGAAAAGGTTGTTTGGAAGGAAGTTTTGGCTGGGAGCAGCAGACTAGACGGGTGAGCTGGCTACCGGATGAAACACTGGCAACGATTAAAAGCCATCTGCAGGTGGCTGTGGGCCCGCTAGAAACTCCCAGTCGGAGAAGGATTCGTTCGCTGAATGTGGCCTTGAGACAAAATTGAGACCTTTATGCCTGCCTGCGGCCGGTTTCTGTTAGCTCAAGGAGTTCCCAGTCGCTCAAGCACCTCAGAAGACTGATATCACGATTTTTCAGGAACATACGAGAGAACATCTCGCAGGGATCGAGTGGAGAGTGGAACGACTGCGAGTCAAAAGTTATACTTTCCTGCAGAAGGATATGCAGGTTGACAAGATTCGCTTCCCAGAAAGCTCTGCTATTGGGATTAAGCCTATCTCTAAGCAGGGCAGTGAGCGGCTGATACGGGCGGCTGTTGACTGCACTAGCCAAAGGACTAAGGCGAGGTCACTCTGGTCCACAAGGGCAATATCCAGAAATTTACAGGGCGGTTTTCAATAGGGGCTATGAGACTAAAGCTCAAAGAGAGTATGCGGACGAGCTGGCTTCTGAAAACTAATCATCAGGGATGTTGTTGCTGATAATGCAGCAGATTCTGCTCTATCAGAGAAAGTTCGATGTTGTCGCCTTGACCAATCTAAATGGTGATTATGCCAGCGATGCCTTGGCTGCTCAGGTGGGCGGGATTGGTATTGCGCCAGGGGCCAATATCAATTACGAGACTGGTCATGCTATTTTTGAAGCAACTCATGGGACGGCGCCAGATATGCAGGTCAAAACAGCAGGGCTAATCCTTGTCTCTCCTCTTATCCCAGGGGCCATGCTTTTTGGATTACATTGGCTTTGGCCGGAGGTCTCCATCTCCTGACTAAGGCTATTGAGAGGCTCTCTTTGAGCAAAAAGTGACAGGATTTTGCCAGTCAGACTGGAAGGCGACACTGACAACTAGCAATTTGCTGAGGAGCTGCTGACTAATATAGAAAAGTGTCCATAATGAATAAAAAGTGATGAAGAGTTGCCTATCTGAGACAGTCTCTTCACTCACTTTTTTCGATATTCCATTCCCCAGCCGATGATCCAGCAGAAGACTATCAGATAATTTTTCAATCCAGCCCAGTAGGTTGGCTGATTGGCCTTTTTCAGATAGCCCAGCAGATGGTTGACGTGCCAAAGCCCAGCCCACCCAGAATCAGTGCTAACAGGTCATACGCAAAATGAGAGCCAATCATACTTCAGTGTTGGCGGCAATGACTAAAGGCAGAATAGCCAGATTCCAGAAACCAATTTCCCGCTGCCAGTAGGGAGCTAGACCATAGATGGACTCATTGCCCAAGAGCTGGGGCTGGAAAAATCTGGATCATAGCCGCGCCAGCATAGCTAAGATTAGTAAAATAAAGCCACTCGTAAAAAATTTATTCATACCTGTCTCCTTTCTTCTTTTCGTAGATTATAATGTTTTTTGAAAGTGATTTTCAAGTTTTTCATTTTACAAAAGAAAGCTCTAATAAAATATTTTACGAGGCAAGTCTATCTTTTTGAGGTACTTTTGTGGTATACTAGATTAGTTGCAGAAATACAGTTTTTCTATTCAGGAGACTAGCGACCGAGTCGGCGCTGAGTGCCTAGACCTGAGAGAGACCATATTTATGAAGGAAAGGCGAATAACTCTCAGAAAATCGAGATTTATCAGGTGAGAGCACGCTTGGCACATCTTGATGGTTGAGTATCAAAAGCCTTATAAGGTGGCTTCGCACCGCCTTTACAGAAAGAAGAAGAACATTGAGAATTTAATGAATTACATTTATCTGCTGAATTACTAGCAGAGATTGAAAAGCTGGCTTTGAAGCAAGCCTATTCAAGAGCAGACGATTCCACTTGCTATGGCAGGTAAGGATGTGACATGGTCAGGCCCAGACAGGGACAGGAAAAGACAGCAGCCTTTGGCTTCCCAACTGGAGAAAGATTGATACGGACAAATCCTGCTGTGCAGGGCATTGATTATCGCTCCGACCCGTGAATTAGCTGTGCAGAGTCAGGAAGAGCTTTTCCGTTTTGGCCGCAGCAGAGGGTGTCAAGAGTGCGTTCCTGTCTACGTGGCTCCAGCATCGAAAAAGCAAATCAAAGGCCCTCAGAATCTGGTGCTCATATCGTCGTAGGAACACCTGGCCGTCTCTTGGATTTAATCAAACGCAAGGCGCTTAGCTGAATCAGATTGAAACCTTAATCTTGGACGAAGCTGGATGAAATGCATACGGGCTTTTGGAAGAACATTGGTCGATCATTTCCGTGTGCCAGAAGGCGTCAGACCTTGCTCTTTTCAGCGACCATGCCAGATGCTATCAAGCGTGTCGGTGTCAAGTTCATGAAAGGAGCCTGAGCATGTCAAGAGTTGCTGCTAAAGAGCTGACGACGGAGCTGGTAGATCAGTGCCCATATCGTGTCAAAGAAAATGAAAAATTTGATACCATGACCCGCCTGATGGATGTGGAGCAGCCTGAGCTGTCAATCGTCTTTGGTCGGACCAAGCGCCGGGTGGATGAGCTGACTCGTGGCCTGAAAATACGCGGTTTTCGAGCAGAGGGTATCCGCAGGGTGATTTGGACCAAGGCAAGCGTCTCCGCGTTCTGCGCGACTTTCAAAAACGGCAATTTGGATGTCTTAGTGGCGACAGATGTAGCTGCGCGTGGTTTGGACATTTCTGGTGACCCATGTTTGCAACTATGATATCCGCAGGATCCAGAAAGCTATGTTCACCGGATTGGTCAGGGACTGGTCGTGCCGGTAAGTCAGATCAGTCTATCACTTTCGTAGCGCCAAATGAAATGGGCTATCTGCAGATTATCGAAAATCTGACCAAGAAGCGCATGAAGGCCTTAAGCAGCGACTGCAGAGGAAGCTTTCCAAGCTAAGAAAAGAGTTGTCTTAAGAAGATTGGGCGCGATTTTGCGGATGAAAACATCCGTTCTAACTTTGAGAAATTTGGCAAGGATGCCCGCAAGCTGGCAGCAGAATTCAGCCCTAGAAGAGCTGGCTATGTATATCCTCAGCTTGACGGTGCAGGATCCAGATGCCCTTCCTGAAGTAGAAATTGCCCGTGAAAAACCATTGCCATTTAAACCGTCTGGCGGAGGCTTTGGCGGAAAAAGCAAGGGAAGTCGTGGCTGAAATAATAACCGTCCGCAGCAATGACAATCGCCGTGACCGAGGTGGCCGTCGCGATCAATTTAAGAAAGGTCGCAAAGACGAGCGTTTTGACAAAGAAAAATCGCTACCGCAAGGACCACAAGAAGCCACGCAATACTTCTAGCGAAGAAAACCGGTTTTGTTATCCGTAACAAGGGGTGATAACATAAGCAGAGGTGTTAACTAGAGTTGGCGACAATTTTAGCGTCGAGAGAGAATGCAAGTTCTCTCCTTTTTATTTGTTTGATGGCTCCCCTTATCGTCAGTCCTGCAGAAATATATGTATGAGCCAATGTAGTTTCCTTAATCATGCTGATTGAAGCAGCCCTGTTTTTCAAAAATGAATTATAGTCCACTTATTTCTGCATGAACAGTTCTTGTTCTTCTTGCTATAGAACAAGTTCAAAGTATTTCAACTAATTTCGACATCAAAATTCAACATATCAAGCCCATTTAAAATAATTTCACAAATCTTTTTGTTTATATGCTGGAACTGTTGTATAATAAGCGTGAAGACTGAGTCTGTAAAATTCCAGGGAGCAAAGGAGAATGTAAAATGAAAGAAAGTAGACATAAGAATCACTTCTGCGAGAACTGGATCAAACAGAGTGTAGTGGTTGCTGTTAAAAACCTCAAAAGAAATGCTGGGCGTTACGGATAGTGACCATCCGTCAGGATTTGATTGATTTGGAGAAGCAGGGACATGCTGACCCGCGTTCATGGCGGAGCTATAAGGAAGGTCAAGAATGCTCTCAACGAGATTTCCACTCAGAAAAGCAATGCTGAATGTTGAGGAGAAAAAGCAGATTGCCCGTAAATGTGCAGATTTGATTGCTGACGGGGATACGGTTTTAATGGGTCAGGTACCACAACGAGTTTTATCGGAGACTATTTGGATGGCAAAAATATCAGCATTGTTGCCAATTCGCTTGCCAATTTTTGAAAAGTTAGGAAAAGAGCCAATTTAGATTCTGATTCTGATTGGCGAGCCGTTATCGAGCTAAGACTCAAACCTTTGTCGGCATTTTGCCAATAATCTTTTTGAAAGAAAATCAAGGTTTCTAAGGCCTTTATTGGGGCGAATGGCATTGACGGTCATAATGTTACCACCAGCAATGAAGAGCAGGCAATGGAGATGCGATTATCTTAACAAATGCCATTAGCAAATAGCCATTGTAGCTGATAACAGTAAGTTTGACAGCTATTCTTTTCTACTTTTTTACCGGCTGGACAACCTCATTAGTGCAGATTTGTGACGGACGACAAATATCGCTCCGAAAGTCAAGGAAAAATACAGCACCTATGTTGAAATTTTTGTGATGTCTGACCGTGGAGAAACCTGGTTCAAATGACAATTTATAGAGGCTGTATTTGACTGGGGATTTTGTTTAGAAATTCTAGTCGCAGCTTTTTATATCTTGGTCGATTTTGTAAAACAACAGTCTTGAGCTTTTGCTGCGGAATTCCTTATATAATAAAATGTATTGATTAAATGAGGAGGTCTTATGACAATCAATATAGTAGATGCCGGCTGTGTCGCTTTTTCGTTTGGTGTTTTTGAAAAATCCTCTCAGAATGAGCAGGATATATCTGGCTAAAGTGGCATGAGTGCAGGGTAACTCAACTATCATGAGTACACACATGCTATGGGTTTTGCTGGAATTACTCCTGAAAAGCCAGCTTTTGACTGTAAGCCTATTGGAGCTGTGTTGTTGCTCTTTCTATGTTCATACTGTACCTTGTTGCCAAGCTCTTGGGACCAGTTTGGACCATCAAGCTCATGCTGGTTAAGGATCATAAGTTTGTCGACCACGGCTCTTTCTGATGTCAAAACATCCTAATTATTTCCTGAATGTTGTACCCAGAATTGGTGGGCTTGGCACTGCTCAGTCATGCTTACTTTGCTCTTTTCATTCTCTTCCCGTCTACTGTATCACCCTCATGTCCGTATCAAGGAAGAAGAGCAGCTGCTCAGGAAGTCATCATTCCGAATAGAATTGCTGGTGAATAAAGTTAATAAAATGCTATCGAGCTGCAAAACAAAGGCTAGGACGTTTCTGTGTCCCTCAGCGCCTGCGCATAATTTTCATTTCATCAGCCATTTGCTGCGGGTTGGTTCGCTTCAAAAGTAAAAGTATTTGCTCAGGGCTGGTGCAGTTTGGCTGGACTCAAACTGGCTTCCCTGCTGATAGCCCTTTGGACAATCTGGTCGACTTCTCCCCAGTGATTGATATCCAGTAAATATCCGCCCTATCAAGCAAATCCTCAATAAAAGTCATCCTCGATGGATATTGAGTACTGAGGGTTGATATTCGGGATAGTCCTTCAAAGCTGGCCAAAGTAAGGAGAAATATTGGTCTGTAGCAATGTGAAATTCAAGTCTCGCGATTTTTCTGCTCAATAGGCCAATTGTTCAAGGTGTCAGAAGCTGTCAACGTGAAGGCATGGAAATTGCCCTGCGGCCCTCCTTGATGATAAGCTCTTCCTTTACTCATAGCGATAGAGTTACTGGGAATATCCTGGAAAATCAGCTGTTGGCTCCAATGATGACAGTATCTCCGACGGTCACACCTTTGAGAATCACAGTATAGCCCCAATCCACAGTTTGTTCTAAACTCGGCGCAACAGTAAAATCAATCTTCTCAATATGGTAATTAGAATGCGGTGATTATGGTCAAAAATGCGAACCCCATCACAAACATAGTCGTACTCCCGATTTCACAGAGTGCTGACGGCGGACGACGGATCGTTAAAGACGGTTTCTGAGCGATTTGCATGCGCCTGGCTACACTGAGGCTGGTAAGAGTCAGAGACGACATCTTGACCGATATCAAGCTGGCTGTCTGTAAGATTATGATGAAAGACTTTAGCTGGATTGTTCAGGCATTTTGAGTCCCTTTTCTTTGATGTAAGCCAGTTTGGCTTGTCTAGACTCTTTGCAAGAAATCCTTCAGCCGACATGGCGGCTGGTTTTATTAGGCTGTTCTTCTGGTAAGTAGTGACTGGCAGCCGAGCGCGGGTGTATTTGGCTCACTTTGCCAGCTTGATGTGAGTCGGGCTTGAACATCCGTTGTGTAGCCCGTGTAAAGGGAACCGTCCCCATTCAAACGCACGTACATATAGGCTTTATTTTCCATAGTAAATCTCGTGAATCTCTGAAGTGTAGCTACCGTCCCCTAGACTCTGTGAATAAAGAGAGGGGCAGGATCTAGAACCGTCGCGGAACCATCTTTAATAGCTTCAATACGCAGCATATTGGCCTCTTTACCCAACTTTGGATAGCAAACTGGATGCGCTTGGGAGCGGTTGTGGGCTTGCATGGTGGCTACATATCTAAAAACGTTCTGGTCGATGAACCACTAGCTAGCGACCATTGGTTGAGGATTCGCTGGAGGATCTGCAAACTCTTCCAGATTGTTGAAATTGTCCCTGGCGGGCTAAAAAGGTGTGGCTTCATTGAGATTGAGTTCTTGTCAGCCAACGAAATATGGCGGTTGCGAGAATCATATCAACCTGCTGCCAGTGATATAGCGTCCTAGGTTTTTCCGTCGATCGTCCTGAATGACCTGCATTTGCGTGGGGTCAATCGGTTGAAGCTCAATGGAGCGCTCGGCCATATCTGCCGGCGTTCCCGGATCTCGACTGCTAGAATCTTGGCATGGTCCGAAGTGCGGCAAGATCCAACGCGCGCCATTTCCAGCACAGAGATCAACGATTGTGAGCCCGCTGGGGCAGCTTGAGAAGCGGGAAAGCAGCACGCTGTCTGCAGACAGCTGAAGACTCTCACTATTTTGAATAATCTGGCATCCGTCGAAAAGAGCTGGTTGAGCATTCTCCGTCTCTTTCGTTTTGCTTCGTTCATAAGTCAATTATAGCTGAGTTGCCGGGATTCAAAGGGATATGGGTGCTGAATCACATCTGAGGTTCTCATGTTCCATGAGCTAAATGCCATCTACTTTTAGCTGGCCCTTAATCAAATCTGTATTTCTGCTTGATGGTGCGGGAACAAAGACAAAGCGAAAACGACCATCAGAATCAGATAGTAGACTGAAAAGTTCATCGCTGTCAGCATGCAGTTTTCGTGCTGCGGACAAAAGGCTGATGAGAAGCCAAAGACAGAAGATAATGAGCAGAGCTGCGCCCAGAGTTGAGTGAACAGGCCATGAATGACGGACAGGAAGCTGATGCTGCCTAGCAGTAATAGGTCAGGTTTGCTATTTCTATATCTCTCCAGCCATGATCTGCCCCAGATGCGACAAATAGCACAGACGACGACAATCATGGGGGAGCTTGGCAGAGCCAGCTGCAGAGAGCGTTTGAGGAAGTGCTTTTTCAACCGGCCAATGTGCGCTCAAAGGTGAGGACAAAGGGTGGAAACCTGACAAACTGGTCAATCAAGGTGATCTGAATTGGGATGAATGGGAAAATCAAAGAGGTATTCAGGTTTTCCAGAGCAGGATACTGGCGATACGAGATGCTAAGGATAAAGGAATAGATGGTCTTGAGTGAAGAAAATCGGAGCAATCGGGCCGATATTGTTAACGACTCGGCGACCTTCAAAAAGAATCTCAGGGACATCGTTAAAGTCGGAGTTAGAAGAACCAGAGTTGACGTGTCGAGTTGCGGGGTCTCCCTCGGCCATGACGATGGAACAGTCTGCTTCACGCAAGGCTAAAATATCATTGCCACCATCTCCGTCATGGCTGTTGTCCGACCGGCGAGCCTAAGAGTCTGGATCAGCAACTTCTTCTGATGAGGAAAACGGGCCGAAGATGGCTGTTTCTTCGGCCTGCTCAGCCAGTTCTTGATCACTAATTTTAGGCAGTCGATCCAGCTGTCGTAGATGGCAAATCCAGCCTGGCATGCGATATGAGAGACGGTCTAGGGATTGTCACCAGAGATGATTTTCAAGATCAACATCCTGAGGCGCAGGTAGTCCATGTCTCAGCAGCTCCCTCCCGAATAGGGTCGGTGATTTCAGAACAGCCAAAGCAATCACTTCAGACAGTTGGATACTGTGTTTGTCTCAACGCGGTCGCTGTGACAGTACCAAAACCCGCGATCCGCGTTTTTGGGCCTCTCCAACCCGCTGCGGGATTGCTATCCGGCAGCATTTCGGTGCTCCCGAGAAAATGGTTCCAACAGCGATAAATGCATTGCGCCCCATTTTCGGTCACTAGAAAATGGGATGACATTATCGCTAGTATGATTATGATCCAGATGGCCCTAGCCCTTGCGGATAGCCTGGGCAGTTGGGTTATTATCCTCGCTGGTTTGGATGTGAGCTGCTAAGATTTGACCGACGGTCTCATCAGAAAACTTATCTGACAAACTATGCAAGGCTACTTATCTCATCTACCTTGGCGTGATTGTCCCGGTCTTGTCCAGACAGAGTATCCACCGAGCCAAAGGTCCTCAACAGAATACATTTCTGAACAAGAACCGCGCATACCGGCTTGATGACAGCTGTCAGGGGGTGACGTGACTGTCAGCAGGGCGATTCCCTGAGCGGCATACCAGAGCTGTCGAGCTGGTAATGACAGAGTTCTTGACAGAGCGGTCCCTTTATCATCAGTGCTTCAAGAAGAGCCAATCCGAAAGGAATGATAATTTTTCCGGTAAAGCGGGAGAATTTTTCCCAAGATGTGAAAGATGCGCGAGTTGATGAGCTTGAGGGTTTTAGCCTCAGTCACTAAGCTTGTTTGGCATGGTTGCACTGCGACATGATGCACCTCAGCATGAATCTGCCCACTCAGCCAGAAAGCTGCAGACAGCAGCTCAGCGCACTTCTTCCTTGAGACCGAGTCACTCTCCCTGTTAGCGTAGCTTCAGTGGCTCGGCAACACCCTCTATCACACGGGCATCACTGGGAATTTGCTCGCCGGCTGACAGCTTGATCAGATCGCCCAGTACAATTTCTTCTGGCTGAATTTTAACTTCCTGGCAGTCGCGGATGACTGTGACCAGCTCTGGCACCAAGTGATTGAGCTTGTCAATCATGTGTTTGGCTCACGCGTTCTGTGATAATACCAGTGACGCATTGAAGCTAATGACTGCGAAAAGACCAGATTGCTCCAGGCGGACAGAGACCAAGGCTAGAGCAATAACAACAGTTAAGGGCATTAAAAGGGTGAAAATGCATTCCGCTTAACGATTTGCCAGTTACTGGTGCTGGTGTCGCTTGTAAAATCGTTGGTCAAGCCCTGCGAAATCTTTTTCATCTACTTGGGTTTGGTTTAAAACCGATTAATTCTTTCTTGTTCATCAGATTAATGATACCATTTTTATGGAAATGGCTGTCCGAATCAGCTATTACAGCTAAGAAGTTTGGAAAAATATTGCAGACTATAAAGAGTATAGGGTATAATGGGAAAGGATGTAATAAATTTCAAGTACAATCACAGTTTGAAATAAGGAGAGTTTATGTTTTATACCTATTTGCGAGGTTTAGTGATTTTTATCCTGTGGACCTTGAACGGCAATGCGCATTACCACAATAAAGAAAAGATTCCTTCAAAAGATGAAAATTATATCTTGGTTGCCCCTCACCGAACATGGTGGGATCCAGTTTACATGGCTTTTGCGACCAAGCCCAAGCAGTTCATTTTCATGGCCAAGAAACAGCTCTTTGAAAATCGAGGTGTTCGGCTGGTGGATTCGCATGTGTGGTGCCTTTCCAATTGACCGGGAAAATCCTGGCCCGTCAGCTATCAAGTACCCTGTCAATATGCTGAAAAAGAGCAATCGTTCCCTGATTATGTTCCCAAGCGGCAGCCGGCATTCTACGGATGTCAAGGGAGGAGTGGCAGTGATTGCTAAGATGGCTAAGGTCCGTATCATGCCAGTAGTCTATGCTGGTCCCATGAGCCTCAAAGGTTTGGCAGCTGGGGAGCGCGTGGACATGAATTTTGGTAATCCAATTGATATTTCAGACATTAAGAAGATGAATGATGAGGGGGTTGAGGAAGTGGCTCGCCGTGTTCATGCTGAGTTTGACCGTCTGGATGCTGAAGTAGCCCCTTACCAGACACATAAGAAAGGCAATATCTTCTTGCGGATTTTACGTGCCTTTGTCTTTATTCCTGCTATTTTGATTGGAATTTTGACCATCATTTTTAGCTTTTTTGCCAGCTTTGTATGGGATCCGGATAAGCATAGAAAATAAGATACTAATCAGCTTGCTGAGCAATTTTGCTTGGGAGCTGATTTTTGTATGCAAGTGAGTTATAATGTTGGTATGTTTCATAAGGAGGATGCCATGTCTCTTGTATTTTTATCTTTTGTAACCTTATCACTATTTATGCTACACGAGTTTGATGAGATTATCCTGATTCGGCCTTGGATTTCTCAGAATCAAGACCATCAAGACTATCAAAGGAGATGTTCATTGCTAGGAGAGGAAGTTATCTTTCTGCTGAAAAGTATTGCTCTGATGATTGCAGAGGAATTTCTGCTGGCTTTTATCCTTTTGCTGCTTGCCATTCTATTTCGTATTCCCGAGCTAGCTTTGGCTATTGGCTATCGTCATACCCTCCATTTGCTGGGCCATATCATGCAAGTGTTTCGCTTTCGTCGCTGGGTACCGGGTGGCTTCACAGCTTTGACAACTTTTCCTATACTCATCTTAGTCTTTGCCCTTTATCTATGTCAGCAGTCAGTTTCTTGGCCGCTGCTTCTGATTCTAAGCGTGCTTGTGATGGCTTTTCTTTTGGCAAATCTGGCTTTTTTACATAGCAGAGCTCAAAAGATAGAAGCTTGGATATACAGGATAAGCAAAGCAAATTGATATTACAGCTCCTATTTTCATCAATGCCCCTTCTGTCTATACGACTTCTTGCAAAATAAAGATTTTAAAAAATGACAAGCTGAAAATATTCTCAGTTTGTTTTATTTTTTTGAATGTTTTACGAATAAAAAGACAAAGGAGAAAAATATGCTTGAAGAAATCATTGAAAAGCTGAAAGAATACAAGCTCTTTGTTGGTCTAGCAGTAGTTGGCGCTGTGCTAGGTGGCTTTTTCCTCATCAAAGAAATCATCAGCCGCAAAAATCAGGGTAGCCGCATGGGTCAAGAAATAACTTCCTCATCCAGCTCAGCTGATGAAGAGAGTGAAAAGGTCGTCTCTAAGGACAAGGCCGGACGAGAGGAGAGTGAGCAGAGTCACTGTGGATATTAAAGGCGCAGTTAAGAATCCTGGTGTCTATGAGTTGAGAGCAGGAGCGAGATCCATGAAGCCATCCAAAAAGCTGGCGGATTGACAGCAGACGCCGAGGCTAAGTCCATCAATCAGGCGCAAAAATTAATGGATGAAGCAGTAATCTATGTGGCAAAAGATTGGTGAAGAAGGAGCCGATGTCACACAGACTGGACAGCATCAAGCAGGAGTTTCTGATTCTGCGGGTGCCAGTGGTGGAAAGTCAGACAAGGTCAATCTAAATACGGCGACAGAGGCTGAACTGCAGACTATTTCAGGCATCGGACAGAAGCGAGCTTCTGACATCATCGCCTACCGCGAAAGCAATGGAAGTTTCAAGTCAGTAGATGATTTGAAAAAAAGGTATCAGGAATTGAGGGATAAGACCTTAGAAAAGCTGAAAGAATATGTTACAGTGGATTAAAAAGTTACCCCTCGCCCCTATCTACTTGGCTTTCATCCTTGTCTGGGCCTATTTTGCAGTCTATTCTGGCAGTTCCTTGGCTTATTTTGGGCTGGGTGTCCTTCTGCTTCGTCTCTTTTTCAGCTATCCTCTCAAAAAAAGTCTAGCTGCCTTGGCATTTCTGTCCCTTTTTGTCCTCTTTTTCTTGCTTCGTCGGGAAATGGCAGAGCAGGCCATTAGGCGGGAACCTCCTTCAGCTAGCTCGGTTCAGGTCTTGCCGGATACGATCAAAGTCAATGGAGATTCCCTATCCTTTCGAGGGCGAACGGACGGTCGGCTTTATCAAGTCTTCTACAAGATTAAATCAGCCAGTGAAAAGGAAGCTTTTCAGCAACTGACAGATTTGGTCGTCCTTGATATTGAAGCAGAGTTTGAACAGGCCCAGCAGCAACGAAATTTTTCGGGCTTTGACTATCAGGCTTATTTAAAGAGTCAGGGGATTTACCGTACCTTAAAAATCAATAAGATTCAGTCACTAAGACCAATTTCCAGCCTTAATCCACTTGATTTGTTGTCTGTCTGGCGCAGAAAAGCGCTGGTTTACGATAGAAATAATTTTTCCTAGCCCAATGAGCCATTACATGACTGGACTCTTATTTGGTGACTTGGATACGGAGTTTGCGGAAATGAGTGACCTCTATTCTAGCTTGGGTATCATCCATTTGTTTGCCTTGTCTGGTATGCAGGTCGGTTTCTTTTTGGATGGTTTTCATGAGAATTCTTCTACGTTTAGGGATGAAGAGGGAGACAGTAAACGCCTTGCAGCTGCCTTTTTCATTTATCTATGCTGGACTGACAGGGCTTTTCTGTTTCTGTCGTCAGAAGTTTGGTTCAAAAGTTACTAGCTCAGCAGGGACTGACAAGGCTAGACAATTTTGCTCTGACACTGATGCTTCTCTTTATCATCATGCCCAATTTTCTTCTGACGGCTGGCGGTGTCTTATCCTGTGCCTATGCTTTTTTGATTTCTATGATGGATTTTGAAAAGTTGCCGCCGTTTCGGAAGCTTTTATCGGAAAGTCTGACTATTTCATTGGGAATTTTGCCTATACTAATCTACTATTTTTCTGAATTTCAGCCCTGGTCCGTACTTCTGACTTTTCTATTTTCACTACTCTTTGATCTGCTGATGCTGCCAGGCTTAACCCTCATTTTTATTTTGTCGCCACTTTTAAAAATCACTCAAGTCAATTTTTTCTTTGAGTTACTAGAAGATGTGATTCGTTGGGTGGCTGACTTTGCTCCGCGCCCTTTGATTTTTGGGAAGCCCAACCTCTGGTTACTGGCCACTCTGCTTTTGGTTTTGGCTTTAATCTATGACTTTCGGAGAAAGAAAAGCTGGCTTTTATCTTTTAGTTTGCTTACTCTTCTCTTATTTTTTCTAACAAAGCATCCGCTGCAAAATGAGGTTACAGTAGTGGATATTGGTCAAGGTGATAGCATTTTTCTCAGGGACTGGCAGGGCAGGACGATTTTGATTGACGTAGGAGGACGAGTCGAGATAGGAAAGAAGGAGGCTTGGCAGGAGCGACAGACTTCATCCAATGCAGAAAAGACCTTGATTCCCTATCTCAAAAGTCGTGGTGTTGGTAGTCTGGATGTATTGGTCCTGACTCATACCGATACCGACCACATGGGCGATATGCTGGAGGTAGCCCAACATTTTTCCATCAAGGAAATCTATGTTTCTAAAGGAAGTCTGACTCAGCCTGATTTTGTTCAAAAGCTGGAGCAGATAGAAACTTCTGTCCATGTCGTAGAAGTAGGCGATGAGATTCGGTATTTGACTCAGCTTTGCAGGGTTCTCTATCCTAGTGGAACAGGCGACGGTGGAAATGATGATTCGATTGTACTCTACGGGGAGTTCTTTCAGACAAAATTTTTGTTTACAGGTGATTTGGAAAAGCAAGGAGAAACTGAACTGCTGCAGCGATTTCCTCAGCTGAAAGCAGATGTCTTAAAAGCAGGGCATCATGGCTCCAAAGGCTCTTCCAGTCCAGAGTTTTTAGAGCAAATTCAGCCGAAACTGGCCTTGATATCAGCCGGTCAGAATAATCGTTATCAACATCCGCATCAGGAAACTTTGCAAAGATTTGAGAAGTTTAATACAGCCATCTATCGAACTGACCAGCAGGGGGCCATTCGGTTGACTGGTTGGAATTCCTGGAGGATTGAAACGGTTCGCTGATATCTAGATTGAAGATGCCAACTGATACTTTTTTCTCATGTCCATTTAGCTTCAGTCAGGAAGTCATATTGATTTATTTATGCATTTGTGATAAGATAATGGGTATAAAAAATTATAGAGGAGAATTTTATGTTTGCTGCATATAAAAAATTCTGGACACACTATGCTGATTTTTCAGGCCGTTCAAGTCGGTCAGACTATTGGTGGGCGTTTTTGTGTAACATGATTATCATCGTACCATTGTTTATCATTATTTGGGTTTCTGCATTAGGAAGTATTTTTTCTGTAGCTCAGGACGCAGCTTATGGATATGAACCAGATCCATCAGCATTCTTGGCTGGGGCAGGATTTGCTGTTATTTTTTGGTTTATCCTACTGATTTATTATTTAGCTATCTTAGTTCCTAGTATGGCAATTATAGTTCGCCGTTTGCGGGATGCTGGTTATCATTGGGCTTTCCTATTTTTGGCTATTGGTCCGTCTATTGCGATCCTTATTCCTGTTCTAAATATTATTGCAGTTCTTGTAGCTCTTCCATGTTTTATTGCTTTGATTGTTTTGCTTTGTCAAGGATCTAAGCCTGAAATGGTTGGAAATTCATACGGTCAGCAATATGGCCAGCAAAACTTCCAAGGTCAACAGTTTGGCCAACAGCCTTACAATCAAGGTTTGAACTATGAAAAACAACCACAACAAGGTGGTTTCCAAGGTCAGCAGTTTGGTCAACAGCCACAGCAAGGTGGTTTCCAAGGACAACAGTTTGGTCAATCACAACAACCAGTTCAAAATCAACAGTTTGGCCAACAGCCACAGCAACCTGTCCAAAACCAATCATTTGGTCAACAACCACAGCAACCTGTCCAAAACCAATCATTTGGTCAACAACCACAGCAACCTGTCCAAAATCAACCATTTGGCCAACAGCCGCAACAAGGTGGTTTCCAAGGCCAGCAGTTTGGTCAACAGCCGCAGCAAGGTGGCTTCCAAGGCCAGCAGTTTGGTCAACAGCCACAACAACCTGTTTCTGATCAAAATCAAGCGGTGGAGCAAGCAGAACCAGTTCAAAATCCATTTACTGCTGAAACACCTGAGCAGTCAACACCTCAGGATTTTGGAACTCAAGCACCTGTTCAAGATAATCCTTTTGTTTCATCAGTTCAAGAGGAGCAGGCTTCTACTCCAGCTGAAAACAGTGTAGATGATGCAACTGAAAATCAAGAATAAACAAAGAAAGAGTTGGAATTTTTCCAGCTCTTTTTGCTATGTCGCTCGCAGAAAAGTTTTAACAGAACGAGGCATTGATTGCTTTTCATAACAAAGAAAAATGAAGCCATTGATAGTTCATATTTATATAGCAGATATACTCAAAAATTAGATTTTGTTTGCAAAGAAAATAGCAGACTTTCCGACTCTTTTTTGTTACAATCAATACATGATTGACAAGAAATATAAAGCAGAGGAGACTTTCGGTGTTAGCTATTGAGGAAATTAAAAAAATCACGCCAAGCAATCTTCCTGCTTTGACCATTTTGACTGGGGATGACTTGGGGCAGTTTGAGTTGTTGAAGGAGCAGTTTCTCCGCCAGATTCAGTTTCAACCGGGTAATTTGAACACTGCTATTTTCGATATGAAAGAAGCAAACTATCAGGATGTGGAATTGGACTTGGTCAGTCTGCCTTTTTTTGCAGATGAAAAAATCGTAATTTTGGACCATTTTGCTGATTTGACAACAGCCAAGAAGCGCTATCTGACTGATGAAGAACTCAAATCTTTCGAAAGTTATCTGGAAAATCCAGCGGATACGACTCGTCTGGTTATCTTCGCAGAGGGCAAATTGGATAGCAAGCGCCGTTTGGTCAAACTGCTGAAACGGGACGGGAAAATTTTTGAGGTTGCAGAACTCAAGGAAGCAGATCTACGGGCTTATTTCAGCAAGGAAGCGCAGGCAGAAGGATTACAATTTGCTCCGACAGCTTTCGATCAGTTGCTGCTGAAATCAGGTTTTCAGTTCAGTGAAGTTAGTAAAAATTTAGCCTTTCTGAAAGGATATAAAGAGTCTGGTCAGATTGGTTTAGAAGACATTGCCGAGGCCATTCCCAAGACTCTTCAGGACAATATTTTTGACCTGACCCAGCTTATTTTGCAGCAGAAGATTGATGAGGCCAGAAGCTTGGTCCGAGATTTGACTCTTCAAGGTGAGGATGAAATCAAGCTTATTGCCATTATGCTGGGGCAGTTTCGTATCTTTACGCAGGTTAAGGTTTTAGCGGAAAATGGCAGAGCTGAGAGTCAGATTGTGTCTGATTTGTCCGACTATCTAGGCCGCAAGGTCAATCCTTATCAAGTCAAGTTTGCCTTAAAGGATGCTCGCTCACTGAGTTTAGCCTTTCTTAAAAAGACTATGGCCTGTCTAATCGAAACAGATTATCAGATTAAGTCGGGGCTGTATGATAAAGATTACCTGTTTGATTTGGCTCTGCTCAAGATTGCGACGGGTGAGCTACAAGCAAAATAGTTGAAAAATTCTAATGATTGCGTTATCATTTTTATAATCATATAGAAAAAGAGGTCTATCAAATGGCAATTATCTTACCTGATCTTCCTTACGCTTACGATGCTTTGGAGCCTTACATTGATGAAGAAACAATGCACTTGCATCATGACAAGCACCACAATACCTATGTAACGAATGTTAATGCTGCGCTTGAAAAGCATCCTGAAATCGGTGAAGACTTGGAAAAATTATTGGCTGATGTGGAGTCTATTCCTGCTGATATCCGTCAGGCAGTCATCAATAACGGTGGTGGTCATCTTAACCACGCTCTTTTCTGGGAATTGATGACACCAGCAGAAACATCACCATCTGCAGAGTTGGCAGCAGATATCGAAGCTACTTTTGGATCATTTGAAGACTTCAAAGCAGCTTTTACTGCAGCGGCTACAACTCGTTTTGGTTCTGGCTGGGCTTGGTTGGTTGTCAATAAAGAGGCAAGTTGGCAGTGACCTCAACAGCAAATCAGGATACTCCTATTTCAGAAGGTAAAACTCCAATCTTAGGACTGGATGTTTGGGAACATGCTTACTATGTGAAATACCGCAATCTTCGTCCGAATTACATTCAAGCTTTCTTCTCAGTTATTAACTGGAAAAAGGTTGACCAACTTTTACGCAGCTGCGAAATAAACAGAGCAGTTTCAATATATAAAAAGGTGAATCAATTAAAGATTTTCACCTTTTTGATGCTTAAAATACCTTTTCTGGATTTCACTTGTTATTTTTCCTCATAATTTTTATAATACAAATGCTAGGAGAAATGTTTTGAGTAAAAAAATTGTAACGATTATCGTAGCTATAGTTTCTTGTTTTTGTCTGCTGGGCTTCATTTTCCTTTTTATAACCCAACGAAATAAGGCCATTGAAAAGAAAGCACAGAGGCTGCCCAACTGCAACATCTGGCGAGCAAGAACAGGAGGAGGAGAAAGTCAAGCCTGATTCAAACCAGTTGAAGAAAAAGCCCAAGCCTGTTGAAAAGTCCAGAGGAGAAGCAGAAGGTCATGGAGGCGGATGGGCCGACTATGGATGCTCGAGGGCTGCAGTTTGACTATGCAAATTTGATTTGACTCAGGTCATTCAGACTTATATGACTGAAATGGGGATTGAACCCTCCCAGGTTGCATTTTTCCTATAAGGTTGACGACTGGTAAGACCTTTGCAATGAATGATACCCAGCCTATGACTGCGGGATCGACCCTACAAAGCTCCCTCTCAATATGCTGGTAGTAGATGAGGTTGCTGCTGGCAAACTTTCTATGGACGAGCAGGTTTGATATTACCAATACAAACTATGAATATAGGGGGCGAACATGATAACTATGTCGGTGCTTTTCAACGGTGCTATGAGGAATATCAGATATGCAGGAATATTCCTTGGTTTTGATTCTGAAAATACGCCAGCCTACGCTTTAGCAGGCGTCTAGGGCGGAATGGAAAAGGCCTATGACATGTTTAGTCGCTACGGCCAGTCCAGGCTGATATTAAGACGATCAGCCGGGAGAATAATAAGACCACGACGGACTACTATATTCAGGTCCTTGGTATTTGTCTAAAATCAGGGAAAAGTACAAGGATATCCTTTATTATATAGGCGAATCCTTCCCAGGTGAATACTATAGCGCTATCTGCGTGACATTACCATCTATCAAAAAGCCTGGATATGTTCGTGAGGGCGCTCAGATGTGGATGCTCTAGTCATGGAAGAGAAGCCCTATATTATAGCTCTCTATACGGCTTATTTAGGTGGTAGCACCGAGGCCAGTGATGAGATCAGTGGTGTCGGAATTGAGCAAGTTGGTCAGCTAGCCTACGTCATCAATGAATGGCATCGGGTTAATATGAACTAGAGCAATCGGTCTAGACAGGCTAGATTTTTGATAGCTATTTAGAAAAACCAAAATACCTCTTGCTTTTTGAAAGAGAAGTGTTACAATCTATTTAGAAGATGTTCTAATTACTTCATTCTGCTCTGTTTAATTAGTCACTGAGCAATATAAAAGCTATTTAGAAAAATTCTAAATTTCTCTACTCAAAAAGGAGGAAAATGAAGAAAGCAAGAAACTCAATCCTACCTAACCAGTAGTAGGTCTAGTGACGGGTCTATCCATTTGGCTGGCTGTTTTTTCCTGGGTGCTCTATAAAAATAAGGACGACCTGCAAAAAATATCCAATCAAAAACATTTTTAAATACAAAATAGGCAATCTAGTTTTTCTAGACTAGATTTTTAATCCAGGAGTATTTAGAAACAAATCGAAATACCCTAAGAAGAGATTAGATTGCACTGTTTTCGTACTCTTTATTTAGAAAAATTTTCTAAATAGATAGATAAAGGAGAAAAAGATGAAAAGAGGATTACTTTTATTGCTTATAGGCTTGCTCACAGTTTTATCCGTCTGCTGGGCAATCCCGTCTTGGATCGTTTTCAAAAATAGACGAAAATTGGAAGGAAAAATTAAATGTTGAAAGAAATTTTACGGAAATACCGCGCTTCTTATCTGGGTGCGACTATCTTTAGCATTGGAGCAACGATTTTTATCACTTTGTTTTCTTTGCAGCTGGGAGTTGTTGTGGACAGTGCGCAGAAAGGCTCATTCTAACTTGCTTGGACAATTCTTTATCTGCCTTTTTTGCACTTGTGCTTGGTCTCTTTGCAGCTTGCTGGCTATTTGGTTCAAGAACAATCATAATAAGCAAGTCTTGGAAGAAGTCAAAACGAGGCTTTTCCATTCTTTTTATGACAAGAATTTGCATGACAAGGCTTCCGAGCAGGAAAATAGCTATCTCAACACAACGACCAAGAATATGGATATTTACCAAGAGAATTACTTGACCCCGCGCTGTGATATTGTGGCTGCCTTTTCTTCAGTTTTTATCAGTACACTGGCTATTTTTTGGATTGAATGGCGCATGGCTCTGGGCTTTATTCTCATTTCTTTTTTGACCATGGCTGCGTCACAAATTCCAGGGATATTGATGCGCAAGGCGACAGCGAATTTCACTCAGAAAAGCAATTACTTTTTGAAGCAAGTCACCAATTTTTTGGAAGGCTTTGAGCAAATCAAACTTTTGCAAATCCAAAAAAGGGTGGTTGAGCACCTGTCTAGCAGCAACAGCGACTTTGAGCAAGCCAGAAAAAGCTATAATGCGGCTAAGGAGGGCGCTGTGACTCTGATGATGTTCTTTAGCTTTCTGTCTCAGATATTTTGTATGTCTCTGGGGCTTTGGTTTGTCAGCCAAGGGTCTCTGACCATTGGGGCTTTGATTGCCAGTGTTCAGCTTTTGAACTTTGTCTTCACTCCTTTGCAGCTTTTTATCAATAACAAAAATCTCATGAGCACGGTCAAGGATATTGAGAATGATTTTGATGCTAAGTTGGCTAAGAAAGAAGCGGAGCCCGCTCAAAATCTGACCGAAACGATTGATCGGATTGATTTTGAACATCTCGGTCTGGAGTTGGGCGACAAGGCTCTCTTTCAGGATTTTTCTTATCAGTTTGCCAAGGACAAGCACTATGCTATTATCGGCGAGTCTGGTCGGGGCAAGTCGACCTTGATGAAGCTCTTGCTCAATTATTTTGATAGCAAGGACTACGCTGGTCAAATCATGGTCAATGGTCAAGCGGTCAGCCAGCTAGCAAGCGACAGTCTCTATCAGAAAATCGCCTTTATCCAAAAGAATGACTTTTTTATCGAGGGAAGTGTGGCGGACAATATCGCGCTATACAGAGATATAAATGCACCTGACCAAACTTTCTTGTACCAAAGTCTGCATTTTAATGAGGCTTTCTTGAGCAAGAAGCTGGATTTGGAGCGGCAGGAAGTTTCCTATGGTGAAAAGCAGCGGATTGATTTGGCGCGTTTCTTGGTTAAGGATTATGATGTGCTGATTTTTGATGAGCCGACCAGTAATCTTGACCCGAGCTTGGCGGCGGAAGTCATGGACTATATCTTGTCCATCAAGGACCGCATTGTTATCGTTATTACCTCATAATCAAGGTAGGGCACTCTTAGACCGCTTTGATGACTGTCTGGAATTATAAAAGGAGGAAAGAAAATGAAATTAAAATGGAAAGAATTAGTGGCAAGCCTAATCGTTATTTGGCTACCGCTTATCTACGCTTTGTCAATCTATGCAGACCTACCTCCCAGCTAATCAGAGGCATTTGCCCTATAGCGGTCTAGGCATGCCCAAGCAAGTCTTTATCTGGTTTCTGCCAGTTCTCTTGAGTGTAATTCAACTGATTGTTTTGCTACGACGACTATTAAAGAGATTATCGACAAGCAATTTGTCCATTTCCTTTACTGGCTGGTTCCCTTTATCAATGCCGTAGTTTATATCAGCGTTCTTCTTTATGCGCTCAATCCGGCTTTTCCGATATTTAAGGTCAATGGGATTATGGTGGCAATCAGCCTTAATGCTGTCAGCTACTTTCTCACGAGAAAAATAGTGGCAGACCAAGAGCCGGCTCCACGCGTTTTAGCTTATATCTTCAGTGGCATCAGCTCAATCCTTTTTTCTGGTCAGCCTCTTCACTCTTTTAAAAATGTCTGATACGAAAAGGAGAAAATCATGTTTTACTCTTTTCGTTTTGTTAAAACTCTGTTATTCTTTTTATCTTTGGCTGGTTGTGGCTGCTTTTCAGCCTGCTCAGGTTTTGCTCTTTCTTTCCTTTTTGAGTGAGCGAACTCTAGTAAATGATGATTGGAGGCAAACATGAAAACATCATTTTTGAAAAAGCGCTGTGGCGCTGGTGACGCTGTGCTTGCTCGTTCTAGGAGCAGCCACGCTTACGCCGACTTTTCAGCAAAAGACTGCCGTCAGGCACGCCTTACGACCAAATCGGTCAGAAGATTGAAAATTACTACCAAGAACACGAAAAAACCAGCGCAGGACTGGCAACAACGGTCTTTGACAAAGACGGCAATACTCTCTATCAAAAGAACTTCGGCTATATGGACAAGGAAAAGAAGCTAGCGGTGGATGACAAGTCGGTCTTCGAGTGGGGGTTCAACGACCAAAAATCACCGTCTGGGTCAGCGTCATGCAGCTTTGGGAAGAGGGAAAGATTGACCTGAAAACGGACATCAGGGAGTATCTGCCCCAAAATCTCTAAAAGATCTCAAGTACGACAAGCCCATTACCATGCTGGACCTCATGAACCACCAAGCGGGTTTTGAAGACTACCCTTTATATATAGGTTCTGACAAGGATTTAGGAGCATTGATGAAAACTCGTCTCAGATTTATGAGCCGGGAACGGTGACCTCCTATTCTAGTATGGGACAGCGCTGGCGAGGCTATATCGTGGAGCGGGTGAGCGGGCAATCCTTTGCCGACTATGTCCACGAGCATATTTTCCAGCCGCTGGGTATGGAGCACACCGCTCTCAAGCCCTGATTTGTCGGATAATCGCTATGTACAAAAAGCAGCGGGAGAAGGAGAAAACCTACGATACAGAAGGTAACTTTGCTAAAAGGTGATGTGCCATTTGTCCTCGGAGAATATCCAGCGGGAGCGAGCGACAGGCACTTTTTCGATTTGAAACGCTTTGCCCAAGCTCTCTTGCAAAAGAAAACGCTCTTTAAGCGAGCAGAGACTTGGGAGAATTTTTACAGCGCTAGCCATACTTATCCGGGTACGGACGTTCCTGTCAATGCTCATGGACTGTGGGCAACAGAATTTGAAAACACCAGAACGCTTGGGCACGGTGGAAATTCGCCGGGTTTTACGACCAGCCTCTTGCTTGATTTGAAGTCAGGGATTGGCTCAGTCGTTACAGTCAATCAGAGAAATGAGTTCCATTTTGCTATCGCCATGCCTGACCTCATTTATGGTAGGAAAAAAGAAGCCTCAAAGGCGTCACAAAGAGATTTTCAAGCTGGTTTTTATCGCGAAGCGCGCATTTTTAGCAAAGGTCCTCTGTCCATATTTAGAGTTTTCAAATCGACCAGCTATCTGGACAATCCCTCTGAAAATGCGGCTATCAAAGACTATTTTGGTTTTTGGACGGCAGGAGAAAAAGGAGGGAGCTATCGTTTGAATTTGCCCATTTCAGATAGAATGAAGCTGTCCTTGCTTGATGTCATCAAAGACTATGGCAGTTTAGTGCTTGCTGGGCTAGCCTTACTTTATGTTGCCCTTTGCTATCTTTGTGGTATTTTGGCAAAATTGTATCGTTTGCTCCTTAGGAAAAATAAGGGAAGCAACTCAGCTGTTTGGTCAATCTGGCATTATCTGACGGGCTTCATTATTCTTTGGGTGTTTCGCAATTTATTCTCATTTTTCTCTATTATTCTTGCGAAAAATTCTTTCGACCTAGCTGGTCTGACGGGGTATTTTCAACTCTTTGCCTTGCTTGCTCTAGTCTTGCTGATTAGTGCTTTTCTGCCCTATCTGCCTTTTTTCAAAGAGAGATTGAAGCAAGGAAATAAATACCTCACGCTAGCGACCAGCTCCGCCGCTTTTATCATCGCTTTTAATATTTTCTACTGGTCGCTGTACCAGTGGTGGGCACTTTAATAGAAAGGTGAATATCATGAAATCATCATTTTTGAAAAGCGCTGTGGAGCTAGTAACTTGTGGGCTGGTCGTTTTTGGAGCGGGTCACGCTTACGCCGACCAGCAGAAATTGCCGTCGGGCACGCCTTATGACCAAATCGGTCAGAAAATTGAGGACTACTACAAGGAACACGAAAAAACTAGCGCCGGGCTGGCAACATCCGTCTTTGACAAAGACGGCAATACTCTCATCAAAACAACTTTGGCTATATGGACAAGGGAGAAAAAAGCTAGCTGTAGACGATAGCTCGGTTTTTCGAGTGAGGGTCAACGACCAAAATCATGGTCTGGGTCAGCGTTATGCAGCTCTGGGAAGAGAAAAACTTGACCTCAATGCCGACATTAAAGAATATCTGCCCAAGGATTTCTTGACAAACCTCAAATACGATAAGCCAATAACCATGCTTGACCTCATGAACCACCAAGAAAGTTTCGACGAAACACCCCTTTACATGGGTAGTGACAAGAGCTTGGAGGAGCTGCTCAAAGAAAGTCAACCGCCGCAATCCCATAAGCCCGGTGAGCTGACGGCTTACTCTAACTATGGGACAGCGCTGGCAGGCTATATTGTAGAGCGGATAAGTGGACAATCTTTGCCGACTATGTTCACGAGCATATCTTCCAGCCTTTAGGGCATGAAGCATACTGCCCTCAAGCCTGATTTGTCGGACAATTCCTATGTACAAAAAGCAGTGGGAGAAGGAGAAAAACCTATGATACAGAAGGCAACTTGCTGAAAGGTGACCAGCCGTTTATTCTTGGAGAATATCCAGCAGGGCGGGCAACGGGAACCTTTTCAGATTTGAAACGCTTTGCCCAAGTTCTCTTGCAAAAGAAAGCGCTTTTTAAGCGAGCGGAAACGTGGGAGACCTTTTACAGTCCTACGAATACATTTCCTCATACGGATATTCCAATCAATTCCCACGGACTTTGGTCAATAGAGTATGAAAATACCAGAACGCTTGGGCATGGGGGGAATTCGCCGGGCTTTACGACTAGTCTTTTGCTTGATTTTAAAACGGGTGTCGGCTCTGTCATTATGGTTAATCAAGGGCTGGAGACTAATTTTACTTCTAAAATACCCGAGCTTATCTACGGTCAGAAAAAATCGACTTCGCAAGAACAAGTGAAAAACTTCCAGCCCGGCTTTTACCGTATGGCTCGCACTTTCAATCAAGGTCCGTTATCCCTGATGAAAATGATGCTCAACTATACAACTTATATCAAAAATCCTAATGATAATCCAAATATTCAATCGCGTGGTTTCTGGATAGCAGGTGAAAAGCATGGACGTTATGTGATTAGTTTACCGATTTCCGACTGGGTCAAGATGTCTATATTTGATGTGGTAAAGGACTATGGTGTTTTGATTTTGGCAGCTGTAGCAGTGGTTTATGCGCTACTAGCTTACATTGGTGGTTTTCTTGTTAAAATGCATCGCTTGATTTTCCGCAAGCCAAATCAGCAGCCTGCTAATCTAGTCTGGAACATCTGGCACTATGTGACTGCAGGGTTTGTGCTCTTTGTACCAGTCAACTTTATGACGGCTTTATCTTCTATCCAAGCAACAACTTCAACGGCTGGTAGCCGCTTGCAATTCATGCTCTTTGCCATGGTAGGACTGGTCTTGGTTGTTAGCACCCTTTTACCAGTCATTTGGCGCTCTGCCTTCAAATCAGCTAGTAAGGCGCGGATAGCTCTCACGCTAGCGACCAGCTCCGCTGCCTTTATCATGGCTTTTAATATTTTCTATTGGTCGCTATACCAGTGGTGGGCACTTTAATAGAAAGGTGAATATCATGAAAACATCATTTTTGAAAAGCGCTGTGGCGCTGGTAACGTGTGGCTTGCTCGCTTTAGGAGCGGGTCACGCTTACGCTGACCAGCAAAAGTTGCCGTCGGGCACACCTTATGACCAAATCGGTCAGAAAATTGAAAATTTCTACAAGGAACACGAAAAAACCAGCGCAGGACTGGCGGCAGCAGTCTTTGATAAGGACGGACAAATCATTTACCAAAATAATTTCGGCTATATGGACAAGGAAAAGAAGCTGGCTGTGGACGACAACTCGGTTTTTGAATGGGGCTCTGCCACCAAATTGACCGTCTGGCTCAGCGTCATGCAGCTCTGGGAAGAAGGAAAAATTGACCTAAAAACAGATATAAAAGAGTATCTGCCCAAGGATTTCCTGAAACACCTCAAATACGACAGCCCATTACCATGCTGGATCTGATGAACCACCAAGCGGGTTTTGATGAAACGCCGCTAAACACAGGAACAGGCAAGAGCTTGGAAGAATTACTAAAAAGCCAGCCCGCTCAAACTTATGAGCCAGGGACGGTGACATCTTATTCCAATTACAGTACAGCTCTAGCAGGCTATATCGTGGAGCGCATCAGCGGACAGAACTTTGCGGCTTATGTCCACGAGCATATTTTTCAGCCCTTGGGTATGGAACACACCGCTCTCTTACCTGATTTGTCGGACAATACCTATGCCCGAGACAAGCGGCAGGGCGAGAAAACCTATGATACAAACGGAAACTTATATCTAGATAAATTGCTTCCCGCAGATATTTATCCAGCGGGACAGGCGACAGGGACTTTTGCCGATTTCAAACAGTTCGCGCAGGCTCTTTTGAGAAAAGAAAAGCTCTTTAAACGCCCAGAAACCTGGAAAGAGCTGTATCAGACAACTTCTACATTCTCAGATAAAGCAGTCGCTAAGAACGCTCACGGCTTTTGGGTGACAGAGTATGAGACAGGGGCGATTTTAGGACACGGCGGCCATTCTTTTGCCGGTTTTTCCACCCTGATTTCGCTGGATTTCAAATCGGGTATCGGCATGGTTACCATGGTAAATCGAGAGAGAAGCCACCTATTCTTCTGGTCTACCCGATTTGGTCTTTGGTAAGAAAAAGCAAGCCCCTAGCCAGTCTCAAAAAGACTTTCAAGAGGGCATGTATCGAACTTCTCGCTCCATTCAGCAAGGCCCGACCTCTATTTCGCGCCTTGCCCCCGCTTATACCTTTTATGTGAAAGATGTGATAAAAGACGGTCATTTATTAGTCAGCAACTATTGGCTTTTGCAACAGCGCCAAGGCCGAACAGAAGTTGAAACAACCTATAATAATTTAGAAAAGCTCTCGCTTTGGGAGGTGATAAAGGATTATGGCTCTGTCGCTCTGCTGGGACTGGCATCGGTTTATGCCGTACTTGTTCTTCTGTTAGCTGCTTTGAGCAAGATATATCGCTCACTTTTTGGAAAAGAAAGCAAAAGACCGACTCCAAGAAGTTGGAAAATTTGGCATTATGGCACTTGCGGGCTGATTCTGGTCAGCTTGGTCAATCTAGCAGGTCTCGTCATAGTTGCTGCTTTCGTGAAGTACATGCCCGATTATCGTTGGCAAGTTATTCTCTTTGCCCTGCTTGCACTGATTTTCTTGGTTAATGCTGGGTTGCCAATCTTTCTGCGTTCAAAATTCCAAGTCAGCAAGGGTCGAAAAATCTTGACCTACTTGACCAGCAGCGCTTCACTTATCGTCGTTCTCAATATCCTTTATTGGAGCCTTTTACCAGTGGTGGACTTTATAAATAACAGAAAGGAGCATTTCACATGCAGACTTCATTTCAACTTCAACTATTAAAATTTCTCATCTGGGCTTAAGGCATAGGGTTGGTTTCTTATGATCTTCTTATGTTATTTCTCTCAGCAAAAACAAAACGTCAGTAGCCTCGTCTTCTCTATTTCCGCTATGTTTGCTGCCGAGTATCGCGGCTCTTATTTCCAAAGCTCCCATTAAAGAGGCCGGTTGGCGACCTAATCTGAGCAAAAAGTGGAAGTCCTATGCTGCAGTCTGGCTCTGGATTGCCTTTTATGCTATCTTTGGTGCGGTAGTTTATTTTAGCATTTTTCCCCAGCACTTTTCACTAGCCTTTAGCCTGCTTGCTAAAAGCATTGGAACTAGCAATCCAGCTCTAGTTCAATCCACGGTTTGGCAGTATGTCTTTAATTTTCTAACGTGGATAAATTTACTTTGTATCATTCCAGCTTTAGGTGAAGAGTTAGGCTGGCGGGGTGTGCTTTATCCTTATCTTAAGGAGCGCTACGGTCGGACGAAGGGTCGCTTTATCGGTGGTCTGATTTGGGCTTCGTGGCATTTACCTATGTTATTGTTTGCGGACAAATTATCACTAGACACCATTCTCTATATCTTTCCTTACTATATTATGGCGATTACTATGGGCTTCTTGTTAGATATTTATTATGTAAAAAGCAAAACCATTTGGTTGCCTGCTTTTGGTCACTCCACTATTGATACACTTGGCCCCCTGACTTCTTTGTTGGTCGCAGGAAATGTCAAACCTCTTGCCTATCTCGGGCCTGGAGCCAATGGGCTATTTGTAGGCTTACTAGCCATTGTAGTGGTTACTTGGCTAACCAAGCGGGAGGCGAAAGAAAACTAGAATTGAAAAAAGAAAGGAGCATTTTATATGCAAAACACAATTTCAACTTCAACCATTAAAAGGTTTCTAGCATGGGCGTTTGGGCTCGCTTGGCCAGGTATGCTAGCCATAGCTTACTTTTATGCGAACAATCAGAAACTTGTCGGTAACATTTTATCCGCAAGTGTGGTAATGTTCGCCCCTATGGTGGCTGCTTTTTTGGCCAAAGCTCCTGTCAAGTCTATCGGCTGGAAATTGAAGCTCGCCAGTAAATGGCGCGATTACCTAGCCTGCTGGTTAGCCATTTGTAGCATTATACTTGGCGGCGCACTTGTCTCATTTTGCTGTCTTTCCGCAGCATTTGGCTTTTTTGCCCTGAACCCACAAGTCGCCCTTCAAATTTTAATGATTCTTACGGTCTTAACTCTAGTCATCAGTCTTTCTGGCTTGGGCGAGGAAGTCGGCTGGCGGGGTATTCTCTATCCTTATTTGAAAGAGCGCTACGGACGGACTAAGGGACGCATCATTGGTGGTCTCATCTGGGCTATTTGGCATTTTCCTGTCAATATGATTGGAGCAGGGACGCTGGGTGAGCGTTTCTTAAATTTAATTCCCTATTATATCATGGCTATTTCTTTTGGGATTATCCTTGATATTTACTATGTACGTAGCAAAACCATTTGGCTGCCAGCCTTTGGACATGGGGTCATTGATGCCGTTGCCATGATAACTACCGTTTTCACTGTTAGTGGGGTAGAAACGTTTAAATTCCTTGGTCCTAGTCCAACTGGACTTTTTAGCGCTCTCATTGCTCTTGTCATTGCCGTTTGGCTGACCAAGCGCGAAGAGAGAGAAAGTCAGCAGGGGATTTCTTAATCTTTTTTAGGTGATTTTTCTACCACTTACTAGCGCAATCTAACCACTTACCAAAGAGAGCTTGATTTGGTGTACTTCTTTTGTTAGGATAAGGGTGTAGGGGAAAATACACCTTAAGGAGGTCACACATGACACATACTTATCAAAAGACAGCCCATCGCTCTAGTCTGGAAATCTTGCAAGAAGAAGCAGGGGCAAAAAATTGGTGGCTGAGCCTGCCGCTGGCTTTTCTTGCGATTGCTGCGGGAAGCCTCATCAGCGGAGCTTTGTCCCAATGGCTCTTGCTGCCGAGCATGACGGACGCCAATCGCTTACTGATAGGCATCGTTTCTTTATCCGTCTTTTTAGGTAGCAGTTTACTCATCATTCTCTTCGTCGCTAAATTTTGGGAGCGGCGCAGCCTTGCCAGTTTTGGACTTTGGAAGGAAAAATTAGGGTTCAATCTGCTGCTTGGTACAGCACTGGGTTTCTTCTTAGTCCTTCTGGCTGTGGGCTTCAATCTGCTCGGCGGACAGCTCCACATTCAAGTCGAAAAGCAGTTCAATCTAGGAATTTGGCTCTTTTTCCTGGTCAATTTCTTCTTTCAGGCGCTGGCTGAAGAGATGATTTACCGCGGCTTTGTCATGAACAAACTCCGCACCAAGCTGGACTTGCTACCGGCTGTCCTGCTCAACTCCCTACTCTTTGCGGTTATCCACATTTTTAAAGGTGGAACGCCCGTCCTTTATATCCTCAATGTCTTTCTGACCGGGATTTTCCTTTCCCTCCTTTTTGCACTGACGGACAATCTCTGGCTGGTCATAGCGCTGCATGCGGCTAATAACATGATTTATCTAGGTGTCTTTGGAGTGATTGGGACGGGCAACAATCTCCCAGCACGGTAGTTTCTTACAGACGACTTTGACCAGTCAAGCCAACAGTTTCTTAGCAGGAACGCCAAGCGAACCTCTATCAGGCGGGCTGATAGCAGTCATCGTTATGGCGCTGGCTGCTCTTCTCACCGCCTATCTAGCCAAGAAAAAAGCAAGTGTTTAGCTAAGCCCTCCTTGTCTTTTTATCCTCAAAAACAGTATAATGGAGAAAAAGAATTTGAAAGTTTTTCTAAATAGTTTTAGGAGGATTGCTGGCAGAAAAATCTTGTCCGTTTGAGTAGCGCCTTGCTTACATTTGTAGGAGCCATGACTTATCTAGAGCTAGTTGCTTTGTTTGTCCTTAGCTAGAAATCAATTTTAAGAGGTATCAAAATTGGGAATTAGTGAAACCATGAAAGCCCTAGCTGATCCAGTTCGGCGGGAAATATTAGAAATATTAAAAAAAGGTCCTAAGTCGGCTGGTGAAATCGCTCAAGTCTTCGATTTGACGGGAGCGACGGTATCCTACCATTTGTCCCAGTTGAAAAAAGCGGGGCTCATCTATGAAGAACGGCAGAAAAATTACATTTACTACCATTTAGATGCTACGGTTTTTGAGGAAATTTTGGTCTGGATTGCCGCGCTAGGAGGGAAAAATAATGAAAACGAAACTGAGAAATAACCTTAGGGAATTGCTGCTGACTTTCTTGGTTATTTGGCTGCCACTTGCTTATGCCTTATGGATTTATCCTAGTTTGCCAGAGAATATTAGGATCAATTTCGTGTCGCTGATTAGCCCGACATTTGAGTATGCACCCAAATTTCTCTTTATCTGGGGTCTGCCAATCTTTATGACTTTGATACAGCTGATTGTTTATGGGGCAACGGCTTACCGAGAAATCACCAAGCCCGCTTTTGCCCGCTTCGTCCTTTGGATTGTTCCTTTGAACCATATTGCTGTCTATCTTTCCATTCTGTTCTATGCTCTTGATTCCCACTTCAACATTAATAAAATTGCAGCGATTTTTTCGGGGGTAATGTTTCTAATTTCTGGAAATTATATGCCTAAGAAAATGGTGGTGGAAGAAAAACCAGCGCCGCGTTGGCTAGCCTACCTCGTTATCCTGGTCGGATTGACAGCCGTACTAGTGGGACTCTTTCTTTTGTAATTAAGTGAAAACAAAGTGCACAGATTGTGCGCTTTTGTTTAGTCTCATTCTGACTCTTTGTCAACTGTAGTGGGTTGATGAGAAGTTATAATCTGGAGAGGACTAAATCAGTCCTCTCCTTTTTGATGTTCAAAGCGATGATTTCTTTATGAGTTCCAGCATCTAGAACATCCAAGATTATGATGTTAGGGTCTTTTTATTCCCAGTAAGTTTGTGATAAAAATTGAACTGTTCCATAAGAGTCTTTCTAATGATGGTTTTGTCGCTTTTTCATTATAGGTCTTATGGGACTTTTTTCTATAACAAATAGGGCTCCATCATTCCTACAGTGGTTTTACCCACTACAGAAATTATAGAGCCGTTTTTTATTGCAGTAGAGCTTGATGATTTTTAGATTGAAGTTATTTAGAAAAAATTCGAAATAGATTTGACAGAAAGAAAGGAAAGATGTATAATCTATTTAGAAAAACCAAAACAGTTTAGGAGAAAAAACGATGATTTCCATTCATATCTTGATTGCTATGCTGCTGATTTTAGGGACAGTCCTTGTTCCTTTGGTTTATTTTAAAAAGACCAAGCACATTTCTCTATTAGTCTTTCTTTTAGGGGGAGTCGGTTTTTATTTATCGAGTCAAGTTCTGGAAAATATTTTGCATCGTATCGTTTTACAGCCTCAGGCTGATGGAACTATCGCTTTGCAGACGGAAAAAAACCTTGGCTATATGTTCTTTATGCTATTGCTGCGGCAGCTATTTTTGAAGAAACAGCCCGCTGGGTCATCTTTTACTGGCTGCAGAAGAAGCGCCCACTGACCTTTAGAGATGGTGTGGCCTATGGCTTGGGTCACGGTGGTATTGAGGCTTTGTTTGTTGGTATTGTCAGTCTCTTAAACTTTTGGGTTATAGCTCAAGTAGTAACTCAGGGGAATGCTCAGACGCTGGCTCAAATTCCTCAAGCAATTATTGACAATGTCCGTTCCATGAGCGCTGGCAGCATCTATCTTTTGGCTTTTGAGCGGATCTTGGCTATTCTTATCCAAATCTTGCTGACCTTCTGGGTTTGGAAGGCGGTCAAGGAGAAGGCTCCAGTGTATTTTTTAGCTGCGCTGGGACTTCACGCCCTGATTGACTTAGCGCCTGCTCTGGCTCAGGTAGGCTTTCTTCCGCCACTGGCTGTTGAGGCTCTGCTCTTACTAGAAGTAGTGGCACTAGTCTTTCTGACCAAGAAAATTTTGAAAGTTTACCTGAAAGAAAGGTTCAATCATGGGGATCAGTCAAACGCTTAAAGCCCTAGCTGACCCAGTTCGGAGGGGAATCCTGGAAATGCTCAAGCATGGTCCGAAGTCTGCAGGAGAAATTGCTCAAGCTTTTGAGCTGACTCCTGCGACTGTATCCTACCACCTCTCTCAGCTAAAGAAAGCCGGTCTGCTCATAGAAGAAAAGCAGAAGAACTTTATTTATTACAGCTTAGATATCACTGTTTTTGAAGAAATTCTTGTCTGGTTTCAATCTCTTGGAGGAGGAAACGAAAATGAAAAAAAAATAGTTTTCAAGAATTAGGCTGGGCGCTTGGACTCATGCTCCTGCCAGTTTTCTATGCCATCTGGAACTATCAAAAATTACCAGATAGCCTAGCGATTCACTTTGATTTATCTGGGGAAGGTGCCAGCTTTTTACCTAAGTTTCTAATAGTATCTGCTTTTCCAATTGTCATGATGCTGCTAGAAGTTATGATCTATTGGACAACCATTGCCAAAGATATCTTGAATATAACCTTTAAACACCTTATTCGCTGGATATTTCCTCTTACCTTTGTTTCGCTGTATCTAGCTACCATTTATCGGGGCTTACATGCGGATTTTGATATGCGTAAAATGGCAACTATGCTAGTTGCTTTGGTTTTCATAATTGTAGGCAATTACTTGCCCAAAAAAGTACAAGCTGACAGAAATTCCATGAATAGAAAATGGGCACACCTCTTTGTTTTGTTAGGATTTCTTACTTTTATAGTCAGCATTTTCTATTTGTAAGCGGATTTATGCTATAATGGTATCAAGTATCAAATAAAAGGGTTATCATGATTACCAAGGAGCATTATCAATATATCCGGCAGCACCCTGCCTTTGTCAATCTGCCAGTGGAGCTTTTCGATAAATTAGCAGTGGAGATTCAGTATCGCAAGATTCCAAAAGGGCAAATTATCTTTTTTGCAGGAGACCGACGAGAGCGCCTTTTTCTCTTGTCTCAAGGCTATGTTCGGATTGAGCAGTATGATTCGACAGACACATTTTCTTATATGGATTATGTCAAGAAAGACAGTGTTTTCCCCTATGGAGGTATGTTTTTGATGAACGCTATCATTACACTGCCAGCGCTGTCACCAATGTCGAATATTTCTCCATTCCTATCGATCTGTTTGAAGACTATTCAAAGAAGAGTGTGGATCAACTTTTGTTTATTACCAAGCGGCTATCGCAAATCTTGGAATTTCAGGAATTGAGATTGCGCAATGTCGTAGCGGCCAGCGCCAGTGAGCGTGTTATCCAGTCTCTATCGCTGCTCTGCATGGATTTGTGCAAGGAGGGGGATAGCCTGCCCTTTCCTATCAGTATGAAAGAGTTGGCAAAACTAGGAGCCACAACTCGGGAAACGGTCAATCAAGTTCTGAAAAAGCTCTTAGATGAAGATCGGATTGAATATCAACATAAAAAATTAACTTTTAAAGAGAAAGAGTATTTTATGAAATACCTTGCTGGAAGCTAATAGGTTCTGATTAGCTTCTTTTTTGTTAAACAAATTCAAAATATTCTAATATTAACCATGTACTGATTTTATTTTAAAAAATAAATATTCACAAAAATAATATAATGCATAAAATATTCAAAGAAAACGCTTTAAAGAAGAATATTATAAAAATAAAAATAGAAAAAAGCAAAGGATTTGGCATTTGCAATGTAGGCTTTTTCTTGAAAGCGGTAACACTTAATGCTAGAATAGTACATGTAAACGGGCTTAGGAAAACCTAAACCGCAAAGAAAAAGGAGGATAGTAGATGTCTACACATCCAATTCATGTTTTCTCAGAAATTGGAAAACTGAAAAAAGTTATGTTGCACCGTCCTGGCAAGGAGTTAGAAAACTTGCAGCCGGACTACTTAGAACGTCTTCTTTTTGACGATATTCCTTTCTTAGAAGATGCACAAAAAGAACATGACAACTTTGCTCAAGCGCTTCGTAATGAAGGAGTTGAGGTGCTCTATCTTGAGCAGCTGGCTGCTGAGTCACTGACTTCCCCAGAAATCCGCGAGCAATTCATCGAAGAATATCTGGAAGAAGCCAATATTCGCGGCCGTGAAACCAAGAAGGCTATTCGTGAACTGCTCCGTGGTATCAAAGATAACCGAGAGTTGGTTGAAAAAACGATGGCAGGGGTTCAAAAAGTTGAATTGCCAGAAATTCCTGAAGAAGCAAAAGGCTTGACGGACTTGGTAGAATCTGATTATCCATTCGCTATTGATCCGATGCCAAACCTTTACTTCACACGTGACCCATTTGCTACGATTGGTAATGCTGTATCGCTTAACCACATGTATGCGGATACTCGTAATCGTGAAACTCTCTACGGTAAATACATCTTCAAATACCACCCAGTATATGGTGGAAAAAGTAGATTTGGTATACAATCGTGAAGAAGATACACGTATCGAAGGTGGGGACGAACTGGTTCTTTCAAAAAGATGTGCTGGCGGTTGGTATTTCACAACGTACAGACGCAGCTTCTATCGAAAAAAACTCTTGGTCAATATCTTCAAGAAAAAAATGTTGGCTTCAAGAAAGTTTTTGGCCTTTGAATTTTGCCAACAACCGTAAGTTCATGCACTTAGACACTGTCTTCACTATGGTTGACTATGACAAGTTCACGATTCACCCAGAAATCGAAGGTGATCTTCGCGTTTACTCTGTGACTTATGTTGATGACAAACTTAAGATTGTTGAAGAAAAAGGTGATTTAGCAGAAATCTTGGCAGAAAAACCTTGGTGTGGAAAAAAAGTTCACCTGATTCGCTGTGGTGGTGGCAATATCGTAGCTGCTGCACGTGAGCAGTGGAACGATGGTTCTAACACCTTGACCATCGCACCTGGTGTGGTAGTGGTGTATGACCGTAATACAGTTACTAACAAGATTTTGGAAGAATACGGCTTGCGTTTGATTAAGATCCGCGGAAGTGAATTGGTTCGCGGTCGTGGTGGACCACGCTGTATGTCTATGCCATTTGAACGTGAAGAAATTTAGGAATCCAGTATTTTACTGATACTCAAAGAATAGAAAGAGGAAATAATAGAATGACACATTCAGTATTCCAAGGACGTAGCTTCTTAGCAGAAAAAGACTTTAGCCGTGCTGAGTTAGAATACCTTATCGGTCTTTCAGCTCACTTGAAAGATTTGAAAAAACGCAATATTCAACACCACTATCTTGCTGGCAAGAATATCGCTCTCTTGTTTGAAAAAACATCTACTCGTACTCGTGCAGCTTTTACAACAGCAGCCATTGACCTGGGAGCACATCCAGAATACCTTGGTGCAAATGATATCCAGCTTGGTAAGAAAGAATCTACAGAAGATACTGCTAAAGTTTTGGGCCGTATGTTTGACGGGATTGAATTCCGTGGCTTCAGCCAACGCATGGTAGAAGAATTAGCAGAATTCTCAGGTGTTCCAGTTTGGAATGGTCTGACTGACGAATGGCATCCAACTCAAATGTTGGCTGACTACTTGACAGTTCAAGAAAACTTTGGCCGCCTGGAAGGTTTGACATTGGTATACTGTGGTGATGGACGTAACAATGTTGCCAACAGCTTGCTGGTAACGGGAGCTATCCTTGGCGTCAACGTTCACATCTTCTCTCCAAAAGAACTCTTCCCAGAAAAAGAAATCGTTGAATTGGCAGAAGGCTTTGCTAAAGAAAGCGGCGCACGTATCCTCATCACAGAAGATGCTGACGAAGCAGTTAAAGGTGCAGACGTACTTTACACAGACGTTTGGGTATCTATGGGTGAAGAAGACAAGTTTGCAGAACGCGTTGCCCTCCTCAAACCTTACCAAGTAAACATGGATTTGGTGAAGAAGGCTGATAACGAAAACTTGATTTTCTTGCACTGCTTACCAGCATTCCACGATACAAAATACTGTTTACGGTAAAGATGTCGCTGAAAAATTCGGCGTAGAGGAAATGGAAGTAACAGACGAAGTCTTCCGCAGTAAATATGCTCGTCATTTCGACCAAGCAGAAAACCGTATGCATACAATCAAAGCGGTTATGGCTGCAACTCTTGGAAACCTCTACATTCCAAAAGTATAATCTTACCTAAGAAACCGTCTACCAACAGCTATGAGGGCTGCGACTAATAGCTTTAGTCCGGCCCTCTTTTATATGATAAGAAATGTTCATTTTCTTATTGAAAAATTTGAAAAATCTACTAAAAATAAATTGGAAGCGCATTCATTAGGGCGCAATTAAGGAGAATTTAATGGCAAATCGTAAAAATCGTTGTAGCCTTGGGAGGCAACGCCATCCTTTCATCTGACCCCTCAGCGAAAGCACAGCAGGAAGCCTTGGTGGAAACTGCTAAGCACTTGGTGAAATTGATTAAAAAAACAGGGGATGACCTTATCATTACCCATGGAAATGGTCCACAGGTAGGAACTTGCTGCTGCAACACTTGGCAGCGAACTCTGAGAAGAATCCTGCTTTCCCACTAGACTCTCTTGTGGCTATGACAGAAGGCAGCATCGGCTTCTGGCTGCAAAATGCTCTGCAAAATGCTCTCTTGGATGAAGGTATTGAAAAGAATGTCGCTTCTGTTGTGACGCAAGTAGTAGTTGATAAGAACGATCCAGCCTTTGTCAACCTCAGCAAGCCAATCGGTCCTTTCTACTCAGAAGAAGAAGCAAAAGCGGAAGCTGAAAAGAGCGGAGCGACTTTCAAAGAAGATGCTGGCCGCGGTTGGCGTAAGGTTGTTGCTTCACCAAAACCAGTGGATATCAAGGAAATTGAAACGATCCGTACACTTTTGAATCAAGGTCAAGTAGTGGTAGCTGCAGGTGGTGGCGGGATTCCTGTCGTTAAAGAAGACAATGGCCATCTTACTGGTGTTGAAGCCGTTATTGACAAGGACTTTGCTTCTCAGCGCTTGGCTGAGTTGGTTGATGCGGACCTCTTCATCGTCTTGACTGGTGTGGACTATGTCTTTGTTAACTACAACAAACCAGACCAAGCAAAACTGGAACATGTGAATGTTGCTCAATTGGAAGAGTACATCAAGCAAGAACAATTTGCACCAGGCAGCATGCTTCCAAAAAGTAGAAGCAGCTATCGCCTTTGTCAATGGCAGTCCAGAAGGTAAAAGCAGTTATTACCTCTCTGGAAAAATCTGGGAGCTCTGATTGAGTCTGAGAGCGGCACGATTATTGAAAAAAAGGCTAGGCATAGAATTGACTGAAAAAGCGATAGTAAGTAATCTCTATTGCCGATGGAAATCTTTTCTTGAAAATCATTTATAATTTTCAAAAATACTGGCTTTTTCAATGTTAATATGGTAAAATAAAAACAAAGTAAGCGTTTTCTTGTTTACTCATGCAGGGAAATGCAGGTTCGTAACCTCGTAAAAAACGTTTAGGAGGAAAAACAAATGAGTGAAAAAACAAAAAAAGGGTTTAAGATGCCTTCATCTTACACCGTATTGTTGATAATCATTGCCATTATGGCAGTGCTTACTTGGATTATCCCAGCCGGGGCTTTTGTAAAAGGTGTTTATCAGCCTCAGCCACAAAATCCACAAGGAATTTGGGATGTCCTGATGGCACCGATTCGTGCTATGCTGGGCACGCATCCTGAGGAAGGATCCTTGATTAAGGAGACAAGCGCAGCCATTGATGTTGCCTTCTTCATCCTCATGGTGGGTGGTTTCCTTGGTGTTGTTAACGAAACTGGTGCTTTGGATGTGGGAATTGCCTCTATCGTTAAGAAGTATAAGGGCCGCGAAAAGATGCTGATTGTTGTCTTGATGCCTCTCTTTGCCCTTGGTGGTACTACCTATGGTATGGGTGAGGAAACCATGGCCTTCTATCCGCTTTTGGTACCAGTGATGATGGCGGTTGGTTTTGACAGTCTGACTGGGGTGGCTATCATATTGCTTGGTTCGCAAATCGGATGTTTGGCTTCTACGCTAAATCCATTTGCAACTGTTATCGCTTCAGAGACTGCTGGTGTTGGAACTGGTGAAGGGATTGTCCTTCGTCTCATCTTCTTGGTTATTCTGACTGCTCTCAGCACTTGGTTTGTTTACCGCTATGCAGATAAGATTCAAAAGGATCCGACCAAGTCATTGGTTTACAGCACTCGCGAAGAAGATTTGAAACACTTTAACGTTGAAACTTCTTCATCTGTTGAGTCAACTCTGAGCAAAAAACAAAGAACAGTTCTATTCCTGTTCATCATGACATTTGTCATTATGGTATTGAGTTTCATTCCTTGGACAGATCTCGGTATTACTATCTTTAAGGATGTCAATACCTGGCTGACAGGTCTTCCAGTACTCGGTAAGATTATTGGTTCATCTACTTCTGCACTGGGTACTTGGTACTTCCCAGAAGGAGCGATGCTCTTTGCCTTCATGGGAATCTTGATTGGTGTTGTGTACGGTCTCAAGGAAGACAAGATTATCTCTGCCTTTATGAACGGTGCAGCTGATCTGCTTAGCGTAGCCCTGATCGTAGCAATCGCCCGTGGTATCCAAGTTATCATGAATGATGGTATGATTACAGACACTATCCTCAATTGGGGTAAACAAGGACTCAGCGGTCTATCATCACAAGTATTTATCGTCTTGACTTACATTTTCTACCTGCCGATGTCCTTCCTTATCCCATCATCATCAGGTCTGGCCAGTGCGACTATGGGAATCATGGCTCCTTTGGGAGAATTTGTCAATGTCAAGGCTAGCTTGATCATCACAGCTTATCAGTCTGCTTCAGGTGTGCTGAACCTGGTTGCTCCAACTTCTGGTATCGTTATGGGAGCCTTGGCACTCGGACGTATCAATATCGGAACTTGGTGGAAATTTATCGGCAAGCTGATTGTAGCTATCATTGCTATCAGTATTGCTCTCTTACTCCTAGGAACTTTCTTACCGTTCCTATAAGCTAGAAGCTGAGGTGATTCCATGAAAAATTTTATAACGGAAGAGGTTAAAGAAGATTTTCTTGAATCTTTGAAAACAATCGTTTCTTATCCTTCAGTACTAAATGAAGGTCAAAATGGAACACCTTTTGGACAAGCTATCCAAGATGTCCTAGAAAAAACTTTAGAAATCTGTCGAGGGCTAGGTTTTACAACCTACCTTGACCCTAAAGGTTATTATGGATATGCAGAAATCGGTCATGGAGCTCAGCTCCTGGCCGTTCTCTGTCATTTGGATGTTGTTCCATCAGGTGATGAGTCGGGCTGGCAGACACCGCCCTTTGAAGCTACTGTCAAGGATGGCTGGATTTTCGGCCGTGGGGTTCAGGACGACAAGGGACCTTCCATGGCTGCTCTTTATGCTGTAAAAGCATTGCTGGATAGCGGAGTGGAATTTAAAAAGCGAGTTCGCTTTATCTTTGGTACAGATGAGGAGACGCTTTGGCGCTGTATGGGTAGGTATACCCAACTAGAAGAGCAGGCTACACTTGGCTTTGCGCCGGACTCTTCCTTCCCTTTGACCTATGCTGAGAAGGGGCTTCTGCAGCTCAAGCTGGAAGGGCCGGGCTCTGATACTTTAGAGCTCGAAGCTGGGCAAGCTTTAATGTTGTTCCTGCCAAGGCTTCCTATTCAGGCAGCCTACTAGAGTCAGTCGTTGCTGGCTTGGAAGATTTAGGCTATGAATATGAGCGAACGGCAGAAGAAGTAACAGTTATCGGCTTGCCCAAGCACGCCAAGGATGCCGCCCAAGGAATCAATGCCATTATTCGCCTAGCCAAGGTCTTGCAGCCTTTGGATTCGCATCCGGCTCTTGCCTTTCTGGCTCAGGCGGTTGGTGAAGATGCGACAGGCGGCCATCTCTTTGGGCCTGTGTCTGATGAACCGACGGGCTTTCTTTCCTTTAATGTTGCCGGTCTGACTTTAACCTCCGACCGCTCTGAGATTCGGATTAACATGCGGATTCCGGTCTTGGCAGACAAGGAAAAGCTAGTTGAAAAGCTGGCAGAGATAGCCAGTCAATACGAGCTGACTTATCAGGAGTTTGACTACTTGGCTCCGCTCTACGTACCTTTGGACAGTGAATTGGTCAGCACTCTGATGGAAATTTATCAGGAGAAACAGGAGACGACAGCCCAGCCATGTCTTCGGGTGGAGCGACCTTTGCTCGTACTATGCCTAACTGTGTTGCCTTCGGCGCCCTCTTTCCGGGAGCTGACCAGACGGAGCATCAGGTCAATGAACGATTCCGCCTAGCTGATCTGTATCGGGCCATGGATATTTACGCAGAAGCCATTTACCGCTTGACTACAACACCTTAAATGCTGACTTTTTAAAACCATCTTCAAATCATATTTGTGCTGCCTTGCTCTGGTCAAGTATGGCTTGCTGGTTTCCTAATGGGTTTCATTGAGGCAAAAATCGTAAATAGAAAAAGCTGAGGCAATGTTGTCTCAGCTTTTATTTACTAAAGAAAAATGGTGGAGTGAATTCTTTGAGCTTCTCAAAGCAGTCAAGGGCACCTTGGTTATCCTCGCAGATAATCAGACAGACGTCATCACCGCAGACAGTAGCAACAATCTGTGGCAGCTCTAAGGCGTCTAAGATTGCACCGAAAGACTGGGCCAGACCAGGCAGGGTTTTCATGACGACTTGGTTTTGAACTGGCCGCAGCATGACCAAAGCATCCTCCATATAGAAACGAAGGCGTTTTTCCCAACGGGATGGTGCAATACTGTTGATGATATAGTAGGAAGTATCGTTCTCACTGACCTTGACCAGATTGAGTGCTTTCATATCTCGTGAAAGAGTGGATTGGGTCACGACGACACCGTTAGCTTCCAAATGCTCCTGAAGTTCTTGCTGGGTATGGATTTTTTTCTCCATGATTAAGGAGCGGATGAGACGGTGTCTGCTTTCAATTTTATTCATAAATTTCACCTATAGTTATTTGATAAACATAGCATCACCAAAGCTGAAGAAGCGATAGCGCTCAGTAATGGCATGCTCATAAGCTTCAAGCGTTAAGGAACGTCCGGCAAAGGCAGAGACTAACATGACCAGAGTTGACTTGGGCAGGTGGAAGTTGGTTGAAAAAGCATCAACGACCTTCCAATCGTATCCTGGCTTGATAAAAATATTGGTCCAGCCAGAGTCAGCCTGAATCTGCCCCTGGAATTTACTGCCAATTGTCTCCAAGGTGCGGATAGATGTCGTGCCGACTGCAATGACACGGCCGCCCTTAGCTTTGACCTGACGGAGTATCTGGGCAGCTTCTTCGGACAGACTGTAAAATTCGGAGTGCATCTCGTGATCATCTAAGCTGTCCACAGAAACTGGTCGGAAAGTTCCCAGTCCGACATGAAGGGTCAGATAGACCAGTTTGACTCCCTTGGCAGCAATCTGCTCCAGTAGCTCTTCTGTGAAATGAAGTCCAGCAGTTGGCGCAGCGGCAGAGCCGTTTCCTTGGCATAGACAGTCTGGTAGCGTTCGCGGTCTGACAGTTTTTCGTGGATATAGGGCGGAAGCGGCATTTCTCCCAAACTTTCCAAGACTTCTAGGAAAATCCCTTCATAGTCAAAGCGCACGATTCGGCCACCGTGATCAAGCTCATCTACCACAGTGGCAGTTAAGCGTCCATCTCCAAAGGAAATTTGAGCACCTACTCTGAGGCGCTTGGCTGGCTTGGCTAGCACTTCCCAGTCATCTCCCTGAGTATTTTTCAGCAGCAGCAGCTCGACATGGCCTCCTGTCTCAGGCTTGATACCATAAAGGCGGGCAGGCAGGACACGTGTATTATTCATAACTAGGGCATCGCCGGGCTGGAGCTGATCAATAATCTGGTCAAAGTGCTGGTCGGAGAAAGCTCCCGTTTCTTTATCGACCACTAGCAAGCGGGAAGCATCCCTTTTCTCTAAAGGGGTCTGAGCAATCAGCTCTTCGGGCAAGTCAAAATCAAAATCAGCGGTATTCATCGTATCTCCTTATATTGTTTTCATCAGCCAGAGTAGGTAGGCGGCTAGTAGGAAGGGACTGGCTGTAAGTAAGCCTCCTAAAATCAAACTTACAATCTGCCAGCCTGGTTGTTTTTTCATGAGGGAACTCAGGCTGCAGAGTAAGACTCCGACTAAAAATAAAATCAATAAAACAATCAGTAAAAACATGTCTCTATTATAACACGATTTGCTGCAAAAGGAAGCGAGCACGACTAGAAAGTATGTCTATTTTGCAGACTTTTTCTTGACAAAAATTGGTCTATACCATATAATAGAATTAAGAAAAAGATGTGGAGGTGGAAAATGAAAATTATTCAAGTGGAAAACCAAGTAGAAGGTGGCAAAGTGGCTCTCGAGCTGCTCAAAGAAAAGCTGGCTCAGGGGGCAAAAACTTTGGGCTTGGCTACAGGCAGCAGCCCAGAAGAATTTTACAAGCAGATCGTTGAGAGCGACCTTGATTTCTCAGAGATGATTAGTGTCAATCTGGATGAATATGTCGGTTTGCAGGCGGACGATTCTCAGTCTTATCGCTATTTCATGAACCAGCACCTCTTTAATCAAAAACCTTTTAAGCAAGCTTCCTGCCCAATGGCGCGGCGAAAGATTTAGAAGCAGAGGTTGCGCGGTACAATCAGCTTCTTGCAGAGCATCCGGCTGATTTGCAGATTTTGGGAATTGGTACGAATGGTCATATCGGCTTCAATGAGCCGGGAACCAGTTTCGACAGCCAGACTCACTTAGTGGATCTGACGCCGTCCACCATTCAGTCCAATGCTCGATTCTTCGACAAGATGGAAGATGTTCCGACTCAGGCCATTTCCATGGGAATTGGCAATATTCTCAATGCTAGGTCCATCATCCTCTTTGCTTACGGTTCAGCTAAGGCCAAGGCTATAGCAGGGACTGTTGAGGGTGAGGTGACAGAGGAGCTGCCAGGCAGTGCTCTCCAGAAGCATCCAGATGTTGTGATTATCGCTGATAAGGAAGCGCTTAGTTTGTTAAAACACTAAGATTTTGACGTTGTTGCTATAAAACTGGCTTTTCCAGATAAAAGTCTCTTAATTTCCTATCTATTTTTTAGGTAGGATTTTTAGATTTATGGTTGACTTTGCGTAAAATATGATATACTAGATAGGTATAATTGTTCTTTGGAGGATCCTGTGAAGAAAAAGCTTTTGTTATTGGGAATTGCGTTCCTGACCTCGTTAGCACCACTAGCTGCTAGGGCTGATGAATTGGTGGATATGGCTAAAAAGATGTATCCGCATGATAATGTTCAGGCGATTAATCGTCCCAAGTCTTCTCTCGTTATTGACGGCAGTACAGGCGATGTTGTATGGGAGGATAATGTCGATGAGGTACGTGACCCAGCCAGTATGAGTAAGCTCATGACGCTTTACTTGGTCTTTGAAGCGATTAAGGAAGGAAAAATCAGCGAAAGACGGTCATTACAGCTACACCTCAGGATCAGGCCATCGCTAATATTTATGAAATTTCTAATAATAAGATTGTCGCAGGTGTGGACTACACTGTATCTGAGCTGATTACTATGACAATCGTGCCTTCATCCAATGCGACAACTGTCATGTTGGCCAATTATCTATCGGATAATGATCCAGATGCTTTCTTGGATCGGATGAATGCCAAGGCTCAAGAGCTGGGTATGACCAATACCAAGTGGTTCAATGCCAGCGGTGCAGCGGCAGTTTCTTTCAAGGGATATTACAATCCTCAGAATTACGATAATACTCTCAGCAACCAGACAACAGCCCGTGATTTGGCGATTCTGGCCTATAACTTTGTCAATCACCATCCTGAGATTCTAAACTATACTAATAAAGCAAAGGTTACGGTTAAAGCTGGAACTCCTTATGAGGAAACCTTTGAAACCTATAATTACTCCCTGCCGGGTGCTAAATACGCACTCAAGGGCGTAGATGGCATGAAGACGGGTTCTAGCCCTAACGGTGCTTTCAACTATATCGCGACTATTAAGCGTGGCGATCAGCGCATGATTGCTGTGATTATGGGAGTTGGCGACTGGTCTGACCAAGACGGTGAGTATTACCGCCATCCTTTTGGTAATGCCTTGATTGAGAAAGCATATGCGGACTACGAGTACAAAAAGCTCCTCTCCAAGGGTGAGCAGGAGATCGATGGTCAGAAGTATAAGCTGTCTGAGGATTTCTACGCTACTGTTAAAAAGGGAACCGAGCCTAAAGTCAAGGTTGAAAACAATATTCTCAAGGCTGAAAATGGCTTGAAGACCTTGTCTAGCAAGATCTCTGATGAAATGAAAGTCGAGAAAGTTGAGAATCCAGTTGCTCAGGCCATTGAAAATGTGACTGGCAGCAAGTCGGAAAGCAAGCCTTGGTATGGTGTGTTCTTCAGCGATAAGATGTTAATTCTGCTGCCTGTTGGCATCCTGCTAATCATTCTGTACTTTGAATACCGCAGTCGCCAAAAACGCAAGGCTGCAAAGCAGGAACGTCTTAGAAATACAGATGTTGAATAAAGGGAATGTCCTCTGTCACATACGAACGGAATGACTTTCCAAGCTAAAACTCAGTGATTTTGCTGAGTTTTCTTTCTATTTTAAGGAGATTTTCATGCGAAAAAAGTTTCACAACAGCTATCTAGCTCATTTTTTACTCTTTAATTTTTTCTTTCTAGCCTATTCTCTTTTCGACTCTGATATCAGTCCATATGCAGGACTTAGGCTATTCTAATGCCCAAGTATCTATGGTAGTGTCAGCTTCCTTCTTTGCTTCCATGTTGGCTCAGCCGATTTTTGGAGTTCTCAGCGATGCTTTGGGGATTAAAAAGATCTTCCTTTTTAGCTTTCTAGCCATGATGGTCGGGGCCGTATTTTTCATGAAAGCGACTCAGCTTTGGCAGCTCTTGGTCTGGTATAGTCTAGTCCTCATGCTGGTTAACGGGGTCAATCCAGTCATGGATGTTCTGGCGGCTCAAAGTCCTTATACTTATGGTAAGATTCGGATTTGGGGAACCATTGGCTATGCCTTAGGATCTCAGCTAGCAGGACTAATCTATCAAAGAGTCGCACCGCAGGCTATTTTCCCAGTTTTTATTGGAATGATGCTTATCAGCAGCATAGGACTTTTGGGAATCCAGCCCAAGCACGATCGAGCAGCCCTAGAAAGCAAGAATACCCGCAAGCAGACAGGTCTGGGGAAGCTCTTGACCAACAAAACCTATCTCTTTTACCTGCTTTTGGTCGCCCTCTACTCAGGGGTGGGGAATACTGGTCATACCTATATCCCTGCCATGCTACAGCATAGTGGCTTAGAGGTAGATATGGCTTCGACTGTCGTTGCCTTATCAGTTCTGGTTGAAGCGCCTTTTATCTTTTATTCCTATCTCTTTATGGACAAGCTTTCGATGAAAAAGCTTCTTTATATCTGTCTGGGAATCATCTTTCTCCAGTACAGTGTTTATGCCTTGGATCTAGGTTTGATTTCGAAAATCGGAATGACTCTCTTTTCCAAGCACGTGACTGGCATGGTTTTGATTATGGTGACCCTGAAAATCGTAGCCAGCTTGGTCGATGAAAAATATCTGGTAACAGCCATTGCTCTGGTTCAGACAGCCCGCAGTCTAGGAACCATTCTCATTCAAAATCTGGCCGGCCATTTCTGGACAGTTGGGGTTACGAAGGAATGAACTTCTTTCTAGCAGCAGTCATCTGTCTAGTCTGTCTGCTGGCCTTCTTTCTGAAATTGCCAGAACGAAAAGGAAATCAATTATTTGGATAATGAAAAACGAGTCGGAGAGAAGTTCTCTCGACTCGTTTTTTGTCTAGATAGTGAAAATCATTAAATTAGTAAACCAAGAATTAGTCCTAAGAATATTTTTGAGTCCAATAAGGTCATGCTGACAAGAACTGAAGTGATTTTGGAGAAAGATTAGAAGCCGGCAGAAGCGACTTTCATGCTTTCTGGCACAGTAATAATAACTTGTTCAGGTTTGAGTTGGTATTCGTTTTGTAGCCAGAGCCGCAAGTCACGGTCTGAAAGTTTTGAAAATCCCTTGTAATAATCAGCTTCTGGGATATATTCCCATTTGCCCGTCTTGAGAAAGTTTGGATTATCCATCAGCTGGGGTTTGCTATCTAGATGTTGAAAATGAATCAGAGTATAGATGAATTTTCCCCGAGCAAGAATATTGGCTCGCAGAAAAATCCCAAGTCGAAAGAGGCCATACCAGATGGCTGGAACCAAGATAACCATTCCTAAAAAACTGGCAATAAAAATCAACATTGACATATTGAAAACTCCTTTCTTTATCTAGCTTATTGGATTATTATACGCCTGTTTGTAAGCGTTGTCAACAAAAAGAACAGAGCTCTAAAAAGAAAGTTATGGAGAAGATTTTCCGCTTCGCTGCGGAAATTCTCGCTATTCAAAAAAGCGCTTTCTTGACTTATAATTGTAGTATCAAATATCAGGAGGAAATACAGCATGTCAACATTTAAAGATGGATTTCTCTGGGGTGGAGCTGTTGCAGCCCACCAACTGGAAGGCGGCTGGAAAGAAGGTGGGAAGGGGATCAGCGTGGCTGATGTTATGACTGCAGCTCGCCATGGAGTGCCTCGGGAAATTACGCCGGGCGTCTTAGAAGGCAAGTACTATCCTAACCATGAGGCTATTGATTTATCATCGTTACAAGGGAGATATTGCTCTTTTTGCAGAGATGGGCTTTAAGTGTTTCCGGACTTCCATTGCCTGGACGCGGATTTTCCCAAAAGGGGATGAAAAGGAGCCTAATGAAGCCGGTCTGCAATTTTATGACGACCTTTTTGATGAATGCCTCAAGTATGGTATTGAGCCTGTTATCACTTTGTCACACTTTGAAATGCCTTATCATTTGGTAACTGAGTATGGCGGTTGGAAAAACCGTCAGGTAATCGATTTCTTTGTTCGCTTTGCAGAAGTTGTTTTTGAGCGTTATAAGGATAAAGTCAAATACTGGATGACTTTCAATGAAATCAATAACCAAGCTAATTATCAGGAGGATTTTGCTCCCTTCACTAACTCTGGGATTGTCTACAAGGAAGGCGATAATCGCGAAGCAATTATGTATCAGGCTGCTCACTATGAATTAGTGGCTTCAGCACGAGCAGTTAAGGTTGGTCACGAAATCAATCCTGACTTCCAAATTGGTTGTATGATTGCCATGTGTCCTATTTATCCGGCTACTTGCAATCCGAAGGATATTCTCATGGCTATGAAAGCTATGCAGAAGCGTTATTACTTTACAGATGTGCATGTCTTTGGTCGATATCCTGAGCATATTCTCAAATACTGGGAAAGGAAGGGAATCAAGGTGGACTTTAGCGAGCAGGATCAGGAAGACTTGCTGGCGGGCACTGTTGACTATATTGGATTTAGCTACTACATGTCCTTTGCTATTGACTCCCATCGAGAGAATAACCCTTACTTCGACTATATAGAGACTGAAGATTTGGTTAAAAATAACTTCGTAGAGGCTTCTGAATGGGAATGGCAGATTGACCCAGAAGGTCTGCGCTATGCTCTCAATTGGTTTACCGATCATTATCATCTACCGCTTTTCATTGTGGAAATGGCTTTGGAGCTATTGACCAGGTGGAAGAAGATGGTATGGTACACGATGATTACCGGATTGACTATTTGGGTGCCCATATCCGCGAGATGAAAAAGGCCGTAGTAGAAGACGGTGTGGAACTCATGGGCTACACGCCTTGGGGCTGTATTGACCTAGTATCAGCAGGTACGGGTGAAATGCGCAAACGCTATGGATTTATCTATGTCGATAAGGATGACGATGGAAAGGGGACCTATGAACGTTCACCGAAGAAGTCCTTTAACTGGTATAAGGAAGTCATTGCATCAAATGGTGCTAGTCTATAGTTGAGTATAGGAAAACTAAAAAATACAGAGGAGGAGATGGCAAGTTTGCTGCTTTCTGCCTCTTTTTTAGAGAAATTAGGAGAAAAATATGATTGTAAGTATTGCAGCAGTTTTAACAACCTTCGCCTTTTTGCCCCAGGTCATTAAGGTCATTAAAACTAAAGATACCGAATCAATAGCGCTTGGTATGTATCTCATGCAAGTAGTTGGTATTGGTCTTTGGTTGGTGCATGGATTGGCCATTCAAGATTTGCCTTTAATTGCGGCCAACAGTATATCACTGATATTATCAGCCACTATTTTAGCATATAAGATAAAATATAAGTAAAGCTATTTAGGAACTACTTCCGTTTTAATACGGAAAAAAACAAGATGGAGTTTGATAGCGTTTTCATTTATAATTAAAGTGTCAATAAAATTATTTTATAAGGAGAAACTCTTATGGCTAAAGCATTGATTATCTGCGCAGCAGGCATGTCTTCTTCACTTATGGCGAAGAAAACGACAGAATTTTTTAAAAGCAAGGGTGATGATATTGAAGTGGATGCGATCAGCGCGACAGAAGGCGGTAAGGCTATCTCTGCAGCTGAATTTGATCTCTATCTCATCAGTCCTCAAACCAAGATGTACTATAAGCAGTTTGAAGAAGCGGCTGCCAAGGTTGGCAAGCCCATCGCCCAAATCCCCCCTCAGGCCTATATTCCTATCCCTATGGGTATTGAAAAAATGGCTAACTTGATTAAGGAAAATATTTGATAGTATAATAAAGGTAGTAACTTATCATAGACGGAAGGAGGAAGAAGTGTGTTGCATCAAAAGGAAAAACACATTCTTCAGTATTTGATGGACAATAGGGACCAATTCGTCACTAGTAAGGAATTGGCTGCCCATTTATCTTGTTCGGACCGTACAGTAAGAAGCTACCTTAAAATTTTGATGGCTATGAAGCCTGAGCAGACTGGCTGGGTCATCACGGCCAAACAGGGCTATGGCTACCAGTTGAAAATCAGTGATAGAGAAATCTATCAGGAATTTCTCAAAGCTGAGGTTTTGATGGAAGCTGCCCAGACTAATTTGGAAGGCATCGAAGACCGTTATAATTATATCTTGAACAAGCTCTTGTTTGAGCAAGAAGAAGTTTATTTTGATGATTTAGTCAGCGAACTCTTTGTCAGTCGCTCGACCCTATCTTCGGACTTCAAGAAGATTCGGCAGGATTTGGCCAAGTACGATTTGCAAATTGAAAGCAAGGCCAAGCGCGGTGTCTATGTCAAAGGCAGCGAGCGAAATATCCGCCGCTTTATTATGGATTATTTTTTCCATGATAATTTCTTTCATGTCTTGCATAACTATATCGCTATCGAGATTTCTGGCCGGCCAATCAGTCTGGAAGAATTGACTATTATCGTGTTGGACGAATGCCGTGAAGGCCAGCTGAGAGTGTCGGACTTTGTTATTCAAAATCTGGTCATCCATATCGCGCTGTCCCTTAAGCGCATCGGTGAAGGTTTTCAAATTAGCCAGCTGGACGGCTGCAATCTAAAAGACTATAGTGCAGAAAGTCGGATTGCGCAGCGAATTTTGGATCGGATTCATCTGGCAACAGGTTTGGAATTTCCCAAAGAAGAAGTGGATTATATCACCCTGCATCTGATTTCCAAGGCTGGTTTGAAGCTAGACAAGCAGGAAAAAGGGGACATAGTAGAGCAACTGCGTGCTCAGCTTTCAAGAGCACTGGAAGAAGAGGAAGGTCTTCGTGATTATGCCTTTCAGTCCGACTTTCAGTTGGTGGAAGGCCTGGTCACCCATCTCTCTACCTTGCTTATCCGCCTGAAAAATCATGTCAGAATGGATAATCCCTTGTTAGCAGATATTCAGCAGCAATATGCACCTGTGCTGGCTATGACACGGGACCTTCTGGCGGCCATACCCTTGTTTGGTGACGAGGAGTTGCCAGATGATGAGGTTGCTTATGTTGCTCTGCATTTTATGGCTGCTATGGAGCGACATAAGGAGAAGCAGAAGTTCAACATTCTCGTCATCTGTGCAACTGGTTATGGTTCAGCTCAGATGCTGAAAAATCGAATTGACCATGAGTTGGGAAATCTTGTTCACATCGTAGATGTGATTGGTTACTATGAGCTCAATGATAAACGTCTCAAAAATATCGACTTTATCATCTCTTCAATCGACTTGTCCAATCTGGTCTTTACACTGCCAGTCTTTACGATTAGTATTTTCCTCAAACCCGAGGAAATTAAGGAAATCAAGCAGAAGATGGCAAATTTTAAGTCTACGAAAGGCTGTCGAATGGACATTAAGGTCTCCAAGGAAGTGTCAGACTTGGAAGCGATCTTTGACGATTATTTCTCGCCGGAGTGCTTTATAGTATTGGATCAAGCTGATAAGGAAGAAACTTTGACAGAGCTCTTGGAGAGAATGGCAGTTGGAGAAGAGGAAGAATTCCCAGTTCAAATGCGCAGCTTGATGGAGCAGCGCGAGCGCATGAGTTCCGTTGTCTTTTCGGATACTATCGCTGTTCCTCACCCTATAAAGCCTTGCGCCAAGAAGCACAGGATTGGATTGGCGATCGTCCAGTCAGGCCTGAACTGGTCTGAGGATTATCCTGAGATTAGTTTGATTTTTCTAGCTTCGCCATCCATCTATGACAATGAAGGGATGGACAGGTTGACTTCCAAAATTGTTGATTTGCTGGAAGAGCCAGACCTGCAACAGCAGATACGAGCCAGTCAGACCTTTGAAGAATTTAAACAAATATTCTTAAGTATCAAATAAAAATCTGAGCAGTTTTTTTCTGATAAATACTGCCGAGACTAGAAATATTTCAAGAAAGGAAAGAATCTATGAACCAAGAAGAGTTGCAAGTCGCCGCTTTTGAAATTATTCTTCATAGCGGGACAGCCCGCACCATTGTTCATGAAGCCTTTGCTGATATGCGTGAAGGTCGCTATGATGCAGCAGCAGAAAAGCTGGAAACATCTAATGAATCTCTGCTGGAAGCTCATCATGCCCAGACTAAGCTCTTGCAGGACTATGCTAGCGGAATTGAAATTAGGATTGAAATCATCATGGTGCATGCTCAGGATCATCTCATGACGACCATGACCCTGCGCGAAGTTGCACTTGAAATGCTCAACCTCTACCGCAAGGTAGAAGAGACCAACAGCTAGGAGAAGAAGATGACGGATAAGGAAAAACAAGAATTAGAAGCAAGGAGGAAAGAATCAGCTTTAAAAACCATGTATTATACTCGGTACTTTTCCGTTCGGTATACGACAGCTGCTTTCTTTTTTGTCAATCTTTACTGGACCTTGATGCTCTATCTTTCAAATGCCAGATTGGCTATGATGCTGCCGATGGCAGTTGCTCTCTTTGCAGCACTAGCTATGTGGGAGCAGACGCGAATGTACACTATAAAACAAAGAGAGGCAAAATTAACTAAACTTTTTTATGGTATCTCTCTTTCACTAAATGTGCTGCTTATTTTGCTGGTTCTTTTGAATCGATTTTCATTGCTATACCCTTTCTTTACAACCAGCTCAGCAACGCAAGTCTTTTTAATTATGATTCTTTCAGTTGGCATCCTTTTAAACCTTTTAATGCTTGTTAAATTGAATCGTATTAGTCACAGGGCTGATAAACAGTACCAACGCATTCAAAAGTATATGGCCAGCCTTCAGTAGTAAGAAAAAATACTCAGTCTATCAATATCAGAGGAGAAATGTAATGGATAAAATGTTTGCATTTTTAGAAAAATATCTTATGGGACCTATGGGTAAGGTTTCGACCTGGCGTCCTGTTCGTGCTATTGTGGCTGCTGGGATGGCCAGTATTCCCTTTACCATTGTAGGATCAGCCTTCTTGGTTTTAAGCGTTATTCCGCAAGCCTTTAATATACAATTTATAATTGATTTATGGGCAAATTCTTTTGATAAAATTCAAGCCTTATACTTGTTGGCCTATAAGTGTACAATGGGGATTTTGGTCTCTCTACTTTGCAGTAGTAATCGGTTATGAATATACAAAGATATATGTCGAAGAGGAAGGTTTGAATCTCAATCCTCTCAATGGTGGACTTTTGGCAGTATTTGCTTATTTCTTAACCATACCAGAATTAACTTTTTCTAAAGGCGCTATTTCAGCGGTGACTGGCGAGTCAACAATTAATGGATGGACTGTTGGTGGAGATAGTCTGACTCGTCTTTCTACATCGGGTATGTTTACAGCTATTTTGATGTCTATTTTGGCTGTGCAGCTTTACAAGCTTTGTGTGAAAAAGAACTGGGTTATAAAAATGCCTGAAGCTGTTCCAGAAGGGGTTTCTCGTTCGTTTACAGCATTGATTCCGGGTTTTGTGATTGCATTTGTGGTACTTTTCATAAACGGTATCTTTATCATGTTTGGTACGGATATTTATAAAGTCATTGCGGTTCCTTTTGCTTTTGTAAGTCATATTACAAATACTTGGTTTGGCATTGTTATTATTTATCTTTTAGTGCATGCACTTTGGATTGTTGGTATCCATGGTGCCACCATTGTAATGGGACTGGTAAGTCCAATACTTCTGGCTAACATGGCGCAAAATGTTGACGGAAATTCATTGCTTACGCTGGTGAATTTACGAATTCCTATGTAACTATTGGTGGTTCTGGGGCAACTTTACTTCTATGTATTTATATTGCTTTCCGTGCTAAATCAGAGCAGCTTCGTATGCTTGGGAAAGCATCAATGGTGCCTGCCATCTTTAATATAAATGAGCCAATTATCTTTGGTCTTCCAATTGTTTATAATCCAATCTTAGCGATTCCATTTATTTTAGCACCAGTTGTATCAGCCTCTATTGGCTACTGGGCTGTTCAACTTGGTATTGCTGGTAAAGCTATTGCCCAAACACCATGGCCAACTCCTGTTGGTTTAGGAGCCTATGTAGGTTCAGGCGGAAGTTTAGGAGCATTTATCGTTGCAATCATCTGTGCTGTAGCAGCTTTCGTCATCTGGTATCCATTCATCAGAATGTATGACACTAAGCTTCATAAGGAAGAGATGAAAATGGCTGCAGAGTCAGTTATTAGCTAATGCCATCTTATCAATTACAAAGAGAAATCTCCTTTGAGGTTTCTCTTTTCTTTTGCGAATATTTTAGTAAAAGAGAGAAATTTTAGAGGGGGTTAGGATATGTTTGTGGCGCGAAATCACAAGGGGTTTTTGTGTAATGCTCTGGAGGAGAAGATTGAGAAGGGAGCTGATTTCGTCTGCCCCGCTTGTTCAGGGGCAGTCCGTTTTAAAAAAGGTAAGGTTATGCAGCCGCATTTTGCTCATATTTCGCTAGAAGAGTGTCGTTTTTACAGGGAAAATGAGAGTGCTGAGCACCTGAACCTTAAGGCAGAGCTTTTTCGCTGGGCTGTACAGACGGAAGAAGTTGAGGTGGAGGCTTTTTTGCCTGCTCTGCAGCAGATTGCTGATTTGTTGGTCGATAAAAAACTGGCGCTAGAAGTCCAGTGCAGTCCTCTAAGTATAGAACGGCTGCAGGAACGGACGCTTTCTTACCGCCAGCATGGCTATCAGGTTCTCTGGCTCTTGGGGAGAAAACTTTGGCTCAAAGATTCCCTAACCCGCCTGCAGAAGGATTTTCTCTATTTTAGTAAAAATATGGGCTTTCATCTCTGGGAGCTGGATCAAGAAAAGCGAGCTTTACGTCTCAAATACCTGATTCACGAAGATCTGCATGGAAAGGTCCAGCACAAGACCAAGAACTTTCCCTTTGGTCGCGGTCGGCTTTTGGGTATTTTGCGTTTGCCCTTTCAAAAGCAGGAGATGAACAGCTTTCTGGCCCAGCAAGATCTGCAGATCTGCAATTATATCCGTCGTCAGCTTTATTACCAGCAGCCTAGATGGATGCGACTGCAGGCTCAGCTCTATCAGGCTGGCGATAATCTCTTGACTAAGACTGCAGAGGATTTTTATCCACAGGTTCGACCAATACAAGCTGCCTCCTTCTGTCAGATAACTACTGACCTGACTGACTATTACCAGCAGTTTGAGACCTATTATGCCAATCTCCAGCAAAAAAATCTGCAAATTGTTTATCCACCGGCTTTTTATGAGATGACAAGAGAAAATTGCTAAGTATCGTTAATTTCCCATTGATGAAGCCATAAACTTTTAGTTATCCTTTCAGTTTTAGAATATTTGAGAATCCTGTATAATATAATAAAGTAATAAGTTAGATAGTTAAAAATTCTAAATCGTGCTAATTCAGCTAGCTTTAGCAAAGATGAGAAATGAAAGGAGCCACTATGAAAAAAATTTTTGTAATCTTTCTGAGTATCATCACGCTCAGTTCAGCTATGCTTTTAGGAGGTTGCAGTATGCTAAACAGTCGGTCAGAAAAAGAAGAAATGATTCAGATTGCAGAGAGTAAAAAGATGAAGAGAGCCTTGGAAGATTTTCTTAAGGAATTAGATCCCAAAGCTTTGACAGCAGAAGGGAAGATTAAATCCTATGAAATTCAAAAGGATAAGTTAGAATATAATCCAATGGGAGGGATAATGATTCAAATGTTTATTAACGGAGATAGGAATATAAGTTTAAGTGTAACAGTAGTAGAAGATTCAACTACTGGTAACTTTGAAATTGCCACAAATTCAAGAAGTCGGAAACTTAGTGATCTATTGGCGAAATAGAATACATAGGCTCCGTTTCCCAAATTTACAACAATATACAAGATGATGGAGAACGATTTTTTGTCTTTACATCTCTTTATCCGTAGTGGCGCTCTCACAACGTTAAATAAATAGTATAAAAATGATAATATCAAACATTAATCTAAAACTGCATTCTCATTTTTGTTAAGGTATCAGCTTTAGCAAAGATGAGAAGCGAAAGGAGACACCATGAAGAAAGTTTTTGGAATATTTCTGACTATCATTACGCTCAGTTCAGCCATGTTTCTAGGAGGTTGTAGTATGCCAAGCAGTCGGTCGGAAAAAGAAGAAATGATTCAAATTGCAGAAAGTAAAAAGATGAAGAGTGTTATTGAGGAAGGGCTGAAAAAGATTGACCCTCAAGCATTAACACCTGAAGGGAAAATTAAAAGTTATGAAATTAATAAAAAGTCACTAACTCAGAACCCAATGGGAGGATTAATGTTTGATTTAATCATTAATGGTGACGAAGAAGTAACACTAGGATATGTCATTACAGAGGACGAAAATGGGAAATTTCACAGAGATGGGACTGTGTGGTCACCGAAGCTTACAGAACTAATGGATGAAGAAAATGTAAATGGCAATGAAGAATAAGGTTTTTCTAGATAACTTCCTAACAATGATTGCGCTATTATGTTCTTTGGAAAAAAATAGTATAATAATTAATATAAAAAATTAATCTAAATTCGCCTTCTCGTTTTTGTTAAGGTATCGGTTTTATCAAAAATGAGAAGCGAAAGGAGCCATTATGAAGAAAATTTTTGTAATTTTTCTGAGTATCATCACGATTAGTTCAGCTATGCTTCTAGGAGGGTGTAGCATACTAAACAGTCGGTCGGAAAAAGAAGAAATGATTCAGATTGCGGAGAGCCAGAAATCTAAAAAGTTAATTGAGGAAATGTTAAGGAAGAAAGATCCTGAAGCATTGACAGAAAAGGGGATAATAAAAAAATATACAATAAACGAAAGAAATCTTGAGTATAATCCCATGGGAGGTTTAATTGTTGAGCTTATAATCAACGATGATCCTGACTTGACAATTACAACAACATTAACTGAAGATTCTAATAGACAGATGGAATATTCTGGATACGTAATTTCTGGCGAGCTTGCAAAGAAGTTGAGGGGAGAATGACATATAATAAAGCATTAAGTGATAAGAAAAAAGTTGATATTGCATTGTAAGAATATGAAATTGAGAAAGTAAATCAAGAGGTCAAACTTAAAGATGGAGGTTATGTTAGCACCGTCTTTGTTAAGGCATCAGCTTTACCAAAGATGAGAAACGAAAGGAGACATCATGAAGAAAATTTTTGTAATATTTCTGAGTATTATCACGCTCAGTTCTGCTATATTTTTAGGAGGTTGTAGTATGCTAAATAGTCGGTCAGAAAAAGAAGAAATGATTCAGATTGCGGAAAGTACAAAAATGAAGAAGGCGATTGAGAAAAAGTTGAGAGAACTGGATCCTAAAGCTCTGACACCAGATGGGAAGATTAAAACGTATAAAATTGAAAAGAATAAATTAGATTTCAATCCAATGGGAGGATTAGACATCTATTTAATAATTAATGATGATAAGAAGTTTGAATTAGACATGACTTTTCAAGAAAATTCAACCACTGGCGAATATGAGACGGGTGGCTATGGCATGTCTCCGGAATTTAACGAGCTAATTAGAGGAGAAAAGTAATATGCCTGATTATAAAAACCCTATTGATGGTAGCGAATATAGAGATAAACAACATGTTGAGACTGCTTTATATGAGTATAGGAGTATGTATGTTGGTAAACAATATGATGTAAAAAGGGGGGATTATTTAGGCACCGTCTCCCAAATTTACGACAATGTACATGGCAACGAAGAACAATTTTTTATCTTTACGAACTTCTAGAAATGATTGCGCTTTCATATTCTTTGGGAAAATAGTATAATAATTAATATAAGACGTTAATCTAAATCTATTTTCCCATTTTTGTTAAGGTTCCAGCTTTAGAAAAGATGAAAAACGAAAGGAGACATCATGAAGAAAATTTTTGTAATCTTTTTGAGTATCATCACGCTCAGTTCAGCTATGTTTTTAGGAGGTTGCAGTATGCTAAACAGTAGGTCAGAAAAAGAAGAAATGATTCAGATTGCGGAGAGTAAAAAGATGAAGAAGGCGATTGAGAATGAGTTGAGAGCACTAGATCCTAAAGCTCTGACAGCAGAAGGGAAAATTAAATCTTATGAAATTCAAAAGGATAAGTTGGAGTACAATCCTATGGGAGGAATGTTGGTTTATGTGGTTCTCAATAATGACCATGAGTTAAATATGAGTATGACGGTATTAGAAGAAAAGACGGGTGAATATAGAATAGCGAGTTATTTTGCATCTGATGAACTTGACAAGCTTGTTGGAGGTGTATAAATGGATGGATACTTAAATCCTATTGATGGCACAGGATATACTGATGGACAACATGTAGATATTGCTATGTTTGAATATGCCGAAGATATAACTGTTGGAAAAAAAAGCTAAAGTTGGTGATGTTGGCTACATAGGCACCGTCTCTCAAATTTACGACAATGTAAATGGTAATGAAGAGCAGGTTTATGTACTAACAAATAATGGAACGAATCGCGCGGCTGTTCCCTACTCGGCTTCGGATGCTGAGCGTGCTCAGGTGCAGGATGTGACAGTCATGATGCAGGGCTCTCAGACCAAGACGCACACTCCTAAGTTGCTCCATGACACTGTTACGGATTGGCTGCCTACAGACTTTGTGACGGCGTCTCACCGTCTGGGACCTGCAGGTGCAGTAGAATATGCTACCCCTTTTGTTTATCGTCATTCAAAAAATATTATTACTCAAAAAAGCCGAGAGGAACTAGATAAGGCAGATCAAGACGTAAGTAATAAGATAGGAAATGTAGTCGGAATCTTTAATAAAGATGCTGGTCAAGCAGTGAAGCAGAGCCTTAATTCTCTCAATAAAAATCCCTTCAATGAGCTGAGGAAGAATGTTATATCAAATCTTGCAGGTGTTTCTGGCGGAACTTTCACGACAGGAATTGCTGCACCGAATATTATGGTAGCTGCTAGTTATCTCAAACAGACACAAGAGTTTCCTCCTGCTCAGTTTAAGGATGCAGCTAAGCATCTTAAGGAAACCATTCGTAAGTATCCGAATGCCAAGATTGATCTTTACGGACACTCTTTGGGTTCAATGGATATCCAGTATGCTCTATCCACCCTGACAGAGGAGGAGATGCGCCATATTGGCACAGTCCATATCTACAATGGCCCTAATATCTATCCTCTCTTGCCCAAGGAACAGCAGGCACGACTGGATAGCGCTAAGTATAAGATCTTTAATCATATCGACCATAAGGATATCGTCAGCTTAGGCTACAGCTTATCTGGCAGTGAAAATGCTGCTGGTATTGTACGCCATATTGCGACTGTCGAAAAAGAAATCGGCGATCAGCATATGATGGAGGGCTATATCTACGATAAAAATAAAAACTTTGTGCTTATGGATGGGACAGGTAAGACGACTATCAAGGATACCATCAAAGCAAATATGATCCCTTACCAGAATATGAAGAAGTATCTGTCTAAGGGTGGATTTAGCAGTAATGAAAAGATTTATCTGGACAGTGTTCAAGCCCAGGCAACTGTTCAAAATTTAGTAAATGTGACCAAACTAGGCTATGACACTTTGAAGCAGGCTAGAGATCAGGTTGTTAGTGAAGCGGAAAAGCTAGCAGAGCAGTTGGAAAGGTTCCTCAGGGCTTCAGTCTTAGTCCAGATGAGGTGGCTGCAGCCTATCAAGCTGGAGGTGCAGATTATCAATCATTGGTCGGATCTTTACAAGAGCACTTTGAAAGTCGATTGTCTAAATTTCAAATGCCTCTAATTATCTTTGAAGTTTTGCAAGGTCAGATTGAAGCTGGCATTGAGCAGCTGCTGGCTAAAGATCAGGCGTTAGCAGGAGATTTTGAACAATGGAACCAAATCAATCAATGAAGCAGGATATAGCTAAAAAAGAAAAAAAGATGGAGGAACTTTACTCAGAACTTCAGCGGGAACGTTTGAAGATTGATAAAGAACGAGATGTCATCCTATCTAAGAAAAAAGCTTTTTCCGACATGCTACAAGAAGAGTATGAAATGGCGACTGCTATTTTACGGAAACAAGAAAGGGACACTAGTATCGAATGGCAGGCTCTAAATCAGTATATAGAATCCTATGATATATTGGCGGAAGAGGCTAGCAGCGTGGAACTGAAAAATCTTGATCTAAAAGATGAGAAAGTTTTGGAAACATTCTCTAAGCGGAGACGCCGTTTAGAATGGGAAATTGAAGATAGCTATTGTCGTCTTCGTGATTCTAAATAAATCTGCTGTTTAGAGTAGAGGAAAGGAAAAAGTCTATGTTTATATCAGAAATAGCTTCAGCACCAGTAAAAAGTTACTTTTCACCATCTAAAACAGCTGATTTGGCAGAAATTAGGAAAGCAATAGAAAAGCAAATTATAACGAATGTTCTAGCTCCTCTTTTGTTAGCTCAAAAAAGCAGTCTTCAAAGCAATTATGATACTCTTTTTACCGATGTCGCAAAGACTGTTCAGGAGAGTGTGAAAGTAGCTGCAGATCAGATAGATAGCTCGATGAAAGGGCAATTTTCTAAAAAAGTTGTAAGCGTTATAGACAACAGCAGTACGAAATTTGAAGAAATTTAGCAATGAACTCTTTGAAATCTAATTTTTGTTTGGTCAGGAATTAGGTTCAAAGAGTTTTTTTAAAAACTAAGTCAGTCTGCATAGCTACTAAGAGATTTTGGTACTTGAGTTTTATAAAAAGTGGAATTTTGTGATAAAATAGGGGAGTCGGAGGATTTTTTTATGGCAAAACAAAGAAATGAAATTGAAGAAAAATATACTTGGGATTTGAGTACTATTTTCCCAACAGATGAAGCCTTTGAAGCGGAGTTGGCACAGGTTTCAGAAGAAGTGAAGAAAGCAGCTAGTCTAGCTGGACATTTGTTGGATTCAGCGGACAGTCTCTTAACAACGACTGAAGTACAGTTGGACTTGATACGTCGTATTGAAAAGCTTTATTCTTACGCTCACATGAAGAATGACCAGGATACACGTGTGGCTAAGTACCAAGAGTATCAGGCCAAAGGCATGACTCTTTACAGCGATTTTGGTCAAAGCTTTGCTTTCTATGAGCCCGAATTTATGGCGATTACAGAAGAGCAGTACCAAGCTTTCCTGGCTGAGCAGCCAGGTTTACAGCTGTATCAGCATTATTTTGACAAGCTTTTGAAAAAGAAAGCCCACATCCTGACACAGCGCGAAGAGGAGCTATTGGCCGGTGCTGGTGAAATTTTTGGTGCAGCGGGCGAAACCTTTGCTATCTTGGATAATGCAGATATCGTCTTTCCTATGGTGCATGACGAAGATGGAAATGAAGTTCAGCTCAGCCATGGTAACTATATTACCTTGGTCGAGTCTAAGAACCGAGAGGTCCGTAAGGAAGCCTACGAGGCTCTTTACAGCGTCTACGAGCAGTATCAGCATACCTATGCCAAGACTCTTCAGACCAATGTCAAGGTCCACAACTACAATGCGAAAGTCCGCAAGTTTTCATCTGCCCGTGAAGCAGCCTTGTCAGCGGACTTCATTCCAGAAAGTGTCTATGACAGCTTAGTTTCAGCTGTCAATAAGCATTTGCCTCTTTTACAGCGTTATATCGCTTTACGAGCGAAGATTTTAGGAATTTCTGACTTGAAGATGTATGATATGTACACACCTTTGTCAGAGACAGACTACAAGTTCACTTATGAGGAAGCCTTGGCTAAGTCTGAGGAAGTTCTGGCTATTCTGGGTGAGGATTATTTGAGCCGAGTGAAGACAGCTTTCTCAGAGCGCTGGATTGATGTTCATGAAAATCAAGGCAAGCGCTCAGGGGCATACTCAGGCGGTTCTTACGATACCAATGCCTTTATGTTGCTCAACTGGCAGGACACGCTGGATAATCTCTTTACCTTAGTGCACGAGACGGGTCACAGTATGCACTCCAGCTATACTCGTGAGACCCAGCCTTATGTCTATGGAGACTATTCTATCTTCCTAGCTGAGATTGCTTCGACGACCAATGAAAATATCTTGACAGAAAAGCTCTTGGAAGAAGTAGAAGACGACGCTACCCGCTTTGCTATCCTCAATCACTTCTTGGATGGCTTCCGAGGTACAGTCTTCCGTCAAACCCAGTTTGCTGAGTTTGAGCATGCTATCCACAAGGCTGACCAAGAAGGTCAGGTTTTGACCAGTGAGTTTCTCAATGAGCTCTACGCTGACTTGAACGAGAAATACTATGGACTGAAAAAAGAAGACAATCCGCAAATCCAGTACGAATGGGCACGGATTCCTCATTTCTACTACGATTACTATGTTTTCCAATATTCGACAGGATTTTCAGCGGCTTCTGCCCTGGCTGAAAAGATTGTCCATGGCAGTCAGGAAGACAAGGACAAGTATTTGGACTATCTGAAAGCTGGGAACTCTGACTATCCACTCAATGTCATCAAAAAAGCAGGTGTGGATATGGAAAAAGAAGACTACCTAAATGCTGCTTTTTCTGTCTTTGAGCGTCGTCTAGACGAATTCGAGGCCTTGGTAGAAAAGTTGGGACTGGTATAAGATGGTCGAGACTTATAATCAAAACTCTAATCCCAATATGCGCCGTCCTGTGGTCAAAGAGGAAATCGTAGACTTTATGAGGCAGCGTCTCCGGCCAGTCACTGGTGGACTCAAGGAGCTGGAAGACTTTGCCAGAGCTGAAAATGTACCTGTGATTCCCCATGAGACAGTGGCTTACTTCCGCCTACTACTCGAAAGTCTGCAGCCAGAGAAGATTTTAGAAATTGGTACTGCTATTGGTTTTTCTGCCCTTTTGATGGCGGAACATGCGCCTCAGGCTCAGATTACGACTATTGACCGCAATCCAGAGATGATTGAGCTTGCTAAGGCTAATTTTGCTAAGTATGACAGCCGTCAGCAGGTCACCCTGCTGGAAGGTGACGCAATGGATCTGCTTGAGACACTAGAGGATTCTTACGACCTTGTCTTTATGGACTCTGCCAAGTCCAAGTATGTGGTCTTTTTGCCTCAGGTCCTCAAGCGCCTCAATCCTGGTGGTCTGGTTCTCATTGATGATGTCTTTCAAGGTGGCGATGTTGCCAAGCCTTTTGAGGAAATTAAGCGTGGTCAACGGGCCATTTACCGCGGTTTGCATAGCCTGTTTGACGCAACTTTGGACAGTTCAGATTTGACTGCGAGTCTGCTTCCTTTGGGAGATGGACTGCTTATGATTAGAAAAAAATGACATCTCTGATTTTTTCCTAATTTCCAAAAATTTTTAGTAAAATTTAAGATATCAATTCAAATTTGTGCTACAATAGAAAACGTGAACTTTTAAGAATAAGGAGTCAATATAAAATGAAGAAAAAAATATTTGCAGGAGCTGTGACACTCTTGTCAGTCGCTGTATTAGCAGCATGTTCTAACTCAGAAGGCAAGGACATCGTGACCATGAAAGGAAACACGATTACTGTCAATGAATTTTACGATCAAGTGAAGACCAATGGTGCAGCTCAGCAGGTCTTGCTGCAGATGACCATCAAAGACATTTTTGAAGAAATACGGCAAAGACGTCAAAGACAAGGACGTCAAGGAAGCTTTTGAAAAGTCTAAAACTGCTTACGGTACAGCTTTTGCTCAAGTCTTGGCTCAAAACGGATTGACCGAAGATGCCTACAAGGAGCAAATCCGCACCAATATGCTGGTAGAGTATGCCGTTAAGAAGGCTGCTGAAAAAGAGCTGACTGACGAAAACTACAAGGCTGCCTTTGAAAACTACACGCCAGAAGTAACAGCTCAAATCATCAAAGTTGCCAGCGAAGACAAAGGTAAGGAAGTTCTTGAAAAAGCTAAAGCAGAAGGAGCAGATTTCAGTCAAATCGCTAAGGAAAACTCTACCGATGCTGCCACTAAGGAAAAAGGCGGAGAAATCAAGTTTGACTCTGGCTCTACTGATGTTCCAGATGCTGTCAAAAAAGCTGCCTTTGCTTTGGAAGAAAATGGCGTTTCAGACCTTGTGACTGTGCCAGATTCACAGTACTCAGCAAGCTACTATATTGTTAAGCTGGTCAAAAAGTCAGAGAAATCTTCTAACTGGAAAGACTACAAAGATAAGCTGAAAAAGATTATCATTGCGCAAAAAGAAAAAGATACTAGCTTTATCCAAAGCGTTGTCGCTAAAGAGCTGAAAGATGCCAACATCAAGGTTAAGGACAGTGCTTTCCAATCTGTCTTTGCTCAGTATATTGAAACGACAGGCTCTTCAACTTCTTCATCAAGTGCTGCCAGCAGCTCAAAGACTTCTGAGTCCAGCTCAGCAGCTGAAAACAGTTCGGCAGAAGCTTCATCATCAGCCGCAGAATAAGGTTGACGAAAAGACAATAAGCAAGTATAATAAGACTGGTGAGAATTGATTTTTCAAGTTCTTAGTTCAGAGAATTGGCGGTGCTGCGAGCCATCTGAGACGGGGAATCATGCTACTCATCTTGAAAAATAGAATACGAAATGAGAATGACAAGTTCATTGAATGAAGGTGGTACCGCGGTTTTTCGCCCTTCGGACAAGGAACTTGTCTTTTATGTTGACTGTGGAGGTAACATAATGAAAACCTATCTTGTCAAACAGAAATTTCGCTTAGGCGGCGAACGCTTTGATATCAAGGACAATCGAGGAAATGTGGATTATCAAGTGGAAGGCTCTTTCTTCCAGATTCCTAAGACCTTTACGATCTATGATAGTCAGGGCCAAATCGTCAGTCAGATTACCAAGACCGTTCTAACCTTCCTGCCCCAGTTTGAAATCAAACTCAGCAGCGGACATAGCTTTTATATCCGTCAGAAATTCACTATTTGCGTGATAAGTATAAATTTGATAATTTGGGGCTACGAGTTGAAGGGAATATCTGGGATTTAAACTTTCGTCTGCTGGATGACAGCAATCAAGTCGTTGCAGAGATTACCAAGGAGCTTTTCCATCTGATCTCTACTTATCAGGTTCATATCTATGAGGAGACTTATTCAGATTTGGTGATTTCCCTCTGTGTCGCTATTGATTATGTCGAAATGCTGGAAAGTTCGTCATCATAATGCAATTTTTTAGAAAAAATTTAAGGAGAAAAAACAAATGAAACAAATGTCAAGTGCTCAGGTTCGTCAAATGTGGCTGGATTTTTGGGCAACTAAAGGTCATGCAGTAGAACCATCTGTCAGCTTGGTGCCGGTCAACGATCCAACCTTGCTCTGGATTAACTCTGGTGTAGCAACCCTCAAGAAATACTTTGATGGGACCATCATTCCAGAAAATCCTCGGATTACCAATGCTCAAAAGGCCATTCGAACCAACGATATTGAAAATGTCGGAAAGACTGCCCGCCACCATACCATGTTTGAAATGCTGGGCAATTTCTCTATCGGCGATTATTTCCGTGATGAAGCGATTGAGTGGGCTTACGAGCTTTTGACTAGCCCTGAGTGGTTTGATTTTCCCAAAGACAAGCTTTACATGACCTACTATCCAGATGACAAGGACTCTTACAACCGCTGGATTGCTATGGGCGTTGAGCCTAGTCATTTGATTCCGATTGAGGACAACTTCTGGGAAATCGGTGCGGGACCTTCTGGACCAGATACAGAGATTTTCTTTGACCGGGGCGAGGCTTTTGATCCAGAAAATATCGGAGTGCGCCTCTTAGAAGAAGATATTGAAAATGACCGTTATATCGAAATCTGGAATATCGTCTTGTCACAATTCAACGCTGACCCAGCTGTACCGCGTAGCGAGTACAAGGAATTGCCACATAAGAACATTGATACGGGCGCTGGTTTGGAGCGTTTGGTCGCTGTTATCCAAGGGGCTAAGACCAACTTCGAAACCGACCTCTTCATGCCAATCATTCGTGAAGTAGAGAAGCTGTCTGGTAAGGTCTATGACCAGGATGGAGACAATATGAGTTTCAAGGTTATCGCAGACCATATCCGCTCGCTTTCCTTTGCTATTGGTGATGGCGCTCTTCCTGGAAATGAAGGCCGCGGCTATGTCCTTCGCCGTCTCCTCCGTCGTGCTTCAATGCATGGCCAAAAGCTGGGTATCAATGAGCCTTTCCTTTACAAGCTTGTACCAACTGTGGGCAAGATTATGGAAAGCTACTATCCAGAAGTCCTTGAAAAGAAAGACTTTATCGAAAAGATTATCAAGAGTGAGGAAGAATCTTTTGCTCGTACTCTGCACTCTGGTCAACATTTTGCCCAAGGCATCGTAGCAGACCTGAAAGAAAAAGGTCAGACAATCATCTCTGGTCAAGATGCTTTCAAACTCTACGATACTTACGGTTTCCCACTGGAGTTGACTGAGGAAATCGCTGAAGAAGCAGGCATGACTGTAGACCGTGCTGGTTTTGAAGCGGCTATGAAAGAGCAGCAGGATCGGGCGCGTGCTTCTGTTGTCAAGGGCGGTTCAATGGGCATGCAAAATGAAACCTTGCAGGCTATCACCGTAGAGAGTGTCTTTAACTACGAAAAAGAAGAGCTGACAGCTGAACTCCTTGCTATCGTAGCGGATGATGCAGCAGTGGAGTCTGTTGAGACAGGTACGGCTGCCCTCATCTTTGCAGAAACGCCATTCTACGCTGAAATGGGTGGTCAGGTAGCCGACCACGGTCAAATCTTTGATACTGCAGGCAATCTGGTAGCGCAAGTTACGGATGTGCAAAAGGCACCAAATGGTCAGCCACTTCATTCTGTAGAAGTTTTGGCTCCTCTAGCTCTGGGTCAAAGCTATAAACTGGAAATTGACCACAGTCGTCGCCATCGTGTGATGAAAAACCATACGGCAACTCACCTTTTACATGCAGCCCTGCATAATGTTCTTGGTAGCCATGCAACCCAGGCTGGTTCTCTGAACGAAGTAGAATTTCTCCGCTTTGACTTTACGCATTTCCAAGCGGTGACAGCAGAAGAGCTGCGCGCTATTGAGCAAGAAGTCAATGAGAAAATCTGGGAAGCTCTTGCCATTGAGACAGTGGAGACGGATATTGACACGGCTAAGGAAATGGGTGCCATGGCGCTCTTTGGTGAAAAATATGGTAAAGAAGTTCGTGTCGTAACCATCGGCGACTACTCAGTCGAGCTTTGCGGAGGAACTCACGTAGGCAACACTTCTGAAATTGGTATTTTCAAGGTTGTCAAAGAAGAGGGTATCGGATCTGGAACTCGCCGTATCTTGGCAGTCACCAGCAAGGAAGCTTTCACAGCCTACCGTGAGGAAGAAGAGGCACTCAAGGCTATTGCAGCGACCCTCAAAGCACCGCAAATCAAGGAAGTGCCTCACAAGGTAGAGGCGCTACAAGAGCAGCTGCGTCAACTCCAAAAAGAGAATGCGGAGCTCAAGGAAAAGGCAGCAGCAGCGGCCTCTGGTGAAGTCTTCAAGGATGTTCAAGAAGCAAATGGACATAGCTTTATCGCTAGTCAGGTCTCTGTTTCTGATGCAGGTGCCCTGCGTACCTTTGCGGACACATGGAAGCAGAAGGACTATTCTGATGTTCTCGTACTGGTCGCAGCAATTGGAGACAAGGTCAATGTCCTTGCAGCCAGCAAGACCAAGGACATCCATGCTGGTAATCTGATTAAGGAATTGGCACCGATTGTAGATGGTCGAGGCGGCGGTAAGCCAGATATGGCTATGGCAGGCGGCAGCAAGCAATCAGCTATCCCAGCCCTGCTAGCAGCAGTTGCTGAGAAGTTGTAATATGAGATAACAGATAGATGAAAAGGTCTGCTCTTTGGGCAGACCTTTTTCTGTGCTCTCAGCTCTCTTACTTCTCTGTATGAAAAGTCAATAAGTCGTTTTTCGGCAATAAATTATAAATTGTTTTAGAATAAATAATGATATTTTTAAAAATATTGCATAAAAATACAGAAAATACTTGACAAAGGAAAAAGATGCGAGTAAAATAAAACGCATATTTATACGGAGGTATTTTAAAAATATGCGAATTTCGATTGTAGGAATTACTGGTTACTCAGGAATGGAACTCCTCCGTATTTTACTGCAGCATCCGCAGGCAGAAGTCGTTTCCCTTCATGCCAGCCAAGATATGGAGGCTCCTGTGTCAGAGCTTTATCCTCATTTGAAGGGGATTTGCGACCTGAAAATAGAAGCTTTCGACAGTCAGGAAATAATGCGACGAGCAGATCTTGTTTTCTTTGCAATGTCAAGCGGAGTGGCTAAAGATTTGTCAAAAGACTTTGTGGAAGCAGGATTTCCAGTTATTGACCTTTCTGGTGATCATCGTTTGCCAGGGAATATTTATAAAAAATGGTATCAGAAAGAGCCAGCTGAAGGCCATGTTCAAAAAGCGTTTATTTATGGACTGTCTGAGTTTACAGATATCAGAGGGAAGCGATTTATTGCTAATCCCGGCTGCTATGCAACGGCTACAGAGTTGGCCTTGATTCCCTTGCTGCAGGCTCAGGCTATTGAGCTTGACTCTATTATCGTCGATGCCAAAAGTGGCTTGACAGGGGCGGGGAAAAATCCAGCTGCATCCAGCCATTTTGTCCATGTGCATGACAATTATGTGACTTACAAGTTAAATCAGCATCAGCATATTCCTGAGATTGTGCAGCAGTTGCAGCGTTTTGATGAGGGATTGCAGCAGATTCAGTTTTCAACTTCCCTCATTCCGCTCAATCGTGGCATCGTAGCGACGGTTTATAGCAAGTTAAAAGAACCTTTGACTCGAGAAGAGCTGGCTGCTATTTACCAAGATTGCTATCAGGACAAGCCTTTTGTTCGTATTCAAGCAGCTCTGCCGAGTCTGCACCAGGTTGTAGGTACTAATTATACAGATATTGGTTTTGACTATAATCCTGTGACAAATATTTTAACTGTCGTGGCTGTGCTGGATAACCTAATTAAGGGGGCTGCTGGTCAGGCAGTTCAAAATATGAATCTGATGCTGGGCTTTCCTGAAACAGATGGCCTGCTCAGTCAACCGTCCTATGTCTAGATGAGAAAGGGTTAGATATGAAGATTATTGATGGAACGATTGCCAGTCCGCTAGGCTTTTCGGCTGACGGTTTACACGCTGGCTTTAAGAAAAAGAAGTTGGATTTTGGCTGGATTGTCTCAGAAGTACCGGCTAGTGTGGCAGGAGTCTATACGACTAATAAAGTCATTGCTGCTCCGCTTCTAGTGACTAAAGCATCGATCCAAAAGAGCCAGAAATTGCAGGCAATAGTGGTTAATTCTGGTGTTGCCAATTCCTGTACAGGTCAGCAGGGATTGGACGCAGCTCATGAGATGCAGCGATTGACTGCCCAAAAACTGGAGGTTGAGCCCGACTTGGTAGGTCTGGCTTCTACAGGAGTCATCGGCGAGCAGCTTCCAATGGATGCTCTGAAAAATGGTCTTTCTCGGATTCTGGTGAGTGGTAAGGCAGAAGATTTTGCTGAAGCTATCTTGACAACAGATACTTGCACTAAGACCTGTGTAATCACAGAAGAGTTTGGCTCAGACCTGGTGACTATGGCAGGGGTGGCTAAGGGATCGGGCATGATTCATCCGAATATGGCGACTATGCTGGCCTTTATCACCTGTGACGCTAATATTTCTAGTGCTACCTTGCAAGCGGCTCTCAGTCAGCATGTGGAAACGACTTTCAACCAAATCACGGTGGATGGAGATACATCGACCAATGACATGGTGCTAGTCATGGCTAACGGATGCCGGCAAAATGAAGAAATTCTGCCAGATACGGAAGAATTTGAAAAGTTTTCCAAGATGCTCCGCTATCTTATGGCTGACTTGGCTAAGAAAATTGCCAAGGATGGGGAGGGAGCAACCAAGCTGATTGAGGTCAATGTTCGGCATGCTAAGGATGAACAGAGCGGGCGTATGATTGCTAAGAGTGTCGTTGGCTCTAGCTTGGTCAAAACAGCTATTTTTGGTCAAGATCCCAATTGGGGCCGAATCTTAGCAGCTATCGGCTATGCGGGAGCAGATGTCTCGGTTGATGACATTGATATTTGGATTGAGGGGATTCCAGTTATGCAGGCTTCTAGTCCTGTGGCTTTTGACCCCGAGGAGACTAGTGATGCCATGGCTGGGGAGCTGCTGACCTTGACGATTGACCTACATGATGGGGACGCTGAAGCTCAGGCCTGGGGCTGCGATTTGTCCTATGATTATGTGAAAATCAATGCCCTCTATAGAACCTAAGGAGAAATGCAATGAAAGATGTGATTGTTATAAAAATTGGCGGTGTTGCTGCGCAAAAGCTGTCTACTAAGTTTATCAAGCAAATGCAAGCGTGGATAGCAGCTGGTAAGAAAATCGTAGTCGTTCACGGAGGAGGTCTGGTCATTAACCAACTTATGAAAGAGCGCCAGCTGCCTACTCGCAAGGTTAAGGGGTTGCGGGTAACAGCTAAGTCTGACTTGCCTATCATTGAGCAAGCCTTGCTAGGTCAAGTCGGCCGGACGCTGACACAAGAACTGAACGACTCAGATATTGAAAGCCTTCAGCTGGTTTCACATTTGGGAAAGACAGTTTCGGCAGATTTTATTGATAAAGAGCTCTATGGCTATGTCGGTCAGGTGAAGGCGATTCAAACTGCCTATCTAGAGCAGCTGCTGGCTGCGGACATGGTCCCGGTGCTGGCTTCGTTAGGGGAAAATGCAGCTGGTGAGCTCTTAAATATCAATGCAGACTATCTAGCTGCGGCAGTTGCCAGCAGCTTGCAGGCAGAGAAGCTGATTCTGATGACAGATATAGAAGGAGTTTTAGAGGATAAAAAAGTCCTGCCCCAGCTTCTGACAAGTCAGGTGTCCAAGAAGATTCAGACAGGTGTCATCAAGGGCGGCATGATTCCCAAGATCGAGAGTGCTGTTCAGACTGTGCTTTCCGGTGTCGGGCAGGTTCTGATTGGTGACAATCTTTTAACGGGCACCTTGATAGCAGAGGGATAACGATGACTTATTTATTTGAAAACTACAAGCGGGCGCCTATTGAGTTTGTTAAAGCAGAGGGCGCCTATCTGATTGACAGTGATGGAAAGGCTTATTTGGACTTTTCATCGGGGATTGGCGTAACCAATCTTGGCTTTCACCCGCAGGTCCAGCAGGCTTTGATTCAGCAAGCAGGGCGCATCTGGCACAGTCCCAATCTCTATCTTAGCTCTCTGCAAGAGCAGGTAGCTCAGGAACTGGCAGGTTCTTATGATTATTTGGCTTTTTTCTGCAATAGCGGAGCAGAAGCCAATGAAGCAGCTATTAAGCTAGCCCGCAAAGCTACTGGCAAGCAAGGCATTATCACTTTTCAGCAATCCTTTCACGGTCGGACCTTTGGAGCTATGGCCGCAACAGGACAGGATAAGATAAAGGAAGGATTTGGTGATGGGGTTCCTCATTTCAGCTATGGGGTTTACAATGATCTGGCCAGCGTAGAAGACTTGGTCAATCAGGATACGGCAGCTGTCATGCTGGAATTGGTCCAAGGAGAATCGGGGGTTCGTCCAGCAGAAGCAACCTTTGTCAAAAACTTGGCAGATTTTTGCCAACGAGAGGGGATTTTGCTGATTGTTGATGAGGTACAGACAGGTATGGGGCGCACTGGTCAGCTTTATTCCTTTGAGCACTATGGGATTATACCGGATATTGTGACGCTGGCTAAGGGTCTGGCCAATGGTCTGCCCGCAGGCGCTCTGTTAGGAAAATCCAGCTTAGCTTCCGCTTTTAGCCCTGGCAGTCATGGTTCTACCTTTGGTGGCAATAAATTAGCCATGGCAGCTGCCTTGGAGACCTTGCATATCATGAAAGGGGCGGGCTTTCTGGAAGAAGTCAGGTCTAAGAGTGCCATCTTGATGGAACAGCTGCAGCTAGCTTTCAGGACCATCCAAAGATTTCTGCTGTTCGCGGCCTAGGCATGATGATTGGGATTGAAACAAGTATTAGTCTGTCAAGGCTTGTTGAAGCTGCTCGCCAGAAGGGCTTGATTATCCTGACAGCCGGAGAAAATGTTATCCGTCTCCTGCCGCCTTTGACTATCAGCAGGGAGGAAATTCAGCAGGGGATTGCTATTTTAAAAGAAGTATTTTCTCAAGTAGATGAATAAAGGAAAAGAGAGTGGGACAGAAATCGGTAATTCGTTAGAATTCGATTTCGTCGTCCCACCTCCGCACAGTTGAGTAGGGCTGTAAAAGCTGATGAAATCAGCGTAGTAGAGCCCACTCAACCACTGCGTCTTGCTCGACAATCCAAAGACAATTGAGAGGCTAGGACTTTTGTCCCAGCCTCTTATTTGTCTATGATAATACCGAATTTGACAATGATTATTATTTTTTTGACAAATATACTTGTCAAAAAGAAAAGAATCTGTTACAATACTTTTGAACAGGAAATGGAGGGACGCTTATGAATGCATTCTTATGGTTCTTGCTTCCGATGACTTTTATGGTTTTTATCTTTGGGATTGATTGGATTGATTCTTCCAATAAACTAAAACGGATGCAGGGACGGATAAAATCTTTAGAAAGAAAAAGAAAGGGGAACAAAACAATATCAAGATTTTTAAAAGAAATGATTGGAAAGAAGCCGATAATTATGAGCGAGTCAATTGGAACCAATAACTGGCTGGTAGTGGATGTGGATGAAGAATGGGTCAAGCTGAGCATGACAGATAAAAAAGGTCAGACCAAGACCAAGCTGATTCGTATTGAAGACATTCGGTCTATCGAGCTTTAGGAGAAGTGGGGGATTTTAATGAAATTAAGAAATCGACTCAAGGAGTTGAGGGCGCGTGACGGTCTCAACCAGACAGAACTGGCTAGGCTGGCCGGTGTTTCCAGGCAGACAATCAGCCTTATAGAGAGAGGCGAATATACCCCATCGATTGTGATTGCCCTTAAGATTGCCCATATTTTCAACGAAAACGTTGAGAATGTCTTTCGGCTGGTGGAGGAAGCAGAATGAAGAAGCAATTAAGATTCATTTCAACAGGAGCTAAAACAGTCCTTCAGCCTCAGCATTCTTGTATCGTCTATTGTAAAAAAATAAAGGAGAAGAAGTCGTGAAAGAGCAAAAACGTATGTCTACACAGAAAAGAATTTTACACAATATCCTCATATTATTGGCTGGAGCTTTAATAGGCGCCCTCTTCGGTTTCTTTTCTGGTTTCGGTGTCTTTGAAAACTTCAGCTGGTCGTCTGCTTTAAATGTCGGATTGCTGCGCCAGCTAGGCTGGGTTAGTCTCCTCATACTCTATCCGCTGACCTTTTTCCTGATTTATCAAACCCGGAAATATCATGAAGCCTATGAAAAAGAAGCAGATGAGGATAAGAATTATGAATGGTACCGGCTAACCTTTAAAAATCTGGAATATGCGGGCATTGTCTTTAATATCAGCAGTGCTGTTGCTCTTTTTACGATTTTAGTCGGAGCTGTTTATATCGGAAATATCACGAACGATAAGAGCCCTCTTCAATGGAGCTATATAGATTGGGTGATTGTGATTCTGCTCATCATTTCACAGATTGTATTTTTTAAAACACTCCAGAGAGTTCGTCATTATAAGGTTTCGGCCTTCCCGACTACTAAGGAAATGCAGGAATTTGCCCTCTCTTATGATGAGTCAGAGCTACAAGCTAACTATGAGCAGAGCTATCTGATTCTCCTGAGTCTCAATCAGCGAATTCTGCCGGCCCTCTATGTCATTCTAGCAGGACTAGGAACTCTCACACCTCTCAATGTTGTTTCTGGCTTTATCATTCTGCTGGTGATTCATATCTATATCAATCTTATGTATTATCCAATGGTAAGAAAATATTTCAAATAAGCTTATTTCCCGATGAAAGGCGGAAATTATGAAACTACTGAAAGAACTTGATTTTATCCATAATAAAAAGGTCAATCTGGCTCTGAATATAACGGCTGTGTTGCTGATCTTCCCTTTTCTAGCCCTCTTTACCTGGATTGCCATTCTAATGTATGGCAAGGGTAGCGAAGTTTTTCATTTCTTTGACTTATTCTACCTCCTTGTTCTAATGGTCATTCATGAGCTGATTCACGGCTTTTTCTTCAAGGTCTTGGGGGATGAAAATACCAAGGTCAAGTTTGGTTTTAAGAGCGGCATGGCCTATGCGACTAGCCCAGGCAGTCGTTACAGTCGGAAAAGGATGCTCGTCATTATCCTGGCACCATTCTTTCTGATTAGCCTAGCCTTGACTTTGATCTATGGCTTGCATATTCTAACTGCGGCTTCTTATATCGTCCTTGCTAGCTTCCATGCAGCCGGCTGTGCAGGAGATTTTTTCCTCGCTGCCGCTATTCTCCGGCAGAAGGGGGAAATCGCTGTTGAGGATACGGAAGTCGGGATCAATATTTATCAAAAGGAGAATACAAAATGAACAACTTCAAATCAACTGCTTTAGGACTTGTAAAATGGATAGGCTTAATTGCTCTTAGCCTCCTTATAAATGTTGCTCCGATGCTATTCTTAAGGCTCGGGAAGAGTTTACCTATTTATGCAGAAATCTTATTGGTAGCCTTGTATCTGGTTTTAGTTTTCCTTATTTTTCGTAGCTTATGGCGGCGATACCAAAAGCATGTACCTGAAGAAAAGAAAAAATTTAAACTGTCTGGCAAGGACATCGGTTTTGCTTTTCTATTCTTTTTCCTTGCCAGAGTGGCTGCTATTGTTGGTGTTTATCTTAATCTCATCCTGAGCGGCAATTCCCAGACCAGTAATGACAGTGCCATACAAGGGCTAGGGGGAATGATGTCTTCGCAGCATATCTTCTTTGCTTTGCTCTTTGTTGCAACGATTGCTTTTATTGCTCCTATCATGGAAGAATTAATTTTCCGCGGTTTTGGGACTGCCTTCTTTTTCAAAAATAATCAAAAAGTTTTGCCTGCTATTGTGACTTCTGTGGTCTTCACTCTGCCTCATATCACCCAATTGACTGAGTTCCCAATTTATTTTGCACTTGGACTGGTTCTTTATTTATCCTATGCTCGTCGGGGGAATATAAAAGATTCCATGTTGGTTCATATCCTGAACAATCTCCCTATGGCTATAATACTGCTGCTAGCCATGTTTAAGTAAATCAATCTATAAGGAATCACTATGAAATTAAAAACTTTCTTTACTAATTTTGTCCTTTATATTCTTGTCCTCTTGGCCTATTTCTATATATTTTCGGCTATAGTTCTCTTCACTATAGGTTCTCTGACAGGAGGAGCTTCTCAACTATTGATTTTGCCGATTTTTGTCATACTTGCAAGTCTCTATTCTTTTGCCATGTGGAAATGGTACCAGAAAGATTTGCAACTGGAAATCAAAAATACCAAGCTGACAAGCTCTATCTGGCTTCCAAGCGTCCTCTTGCTTGCTTTATCATCTTCCAGCAGCTCGTTCCCATTGAATCTTCTGCCAATCAGAATACTGCTGTACAGTTGATTCAGCAGCAGCCAGCCTTTGCCTTCCTATACATGGTAATCTTTGCTCCTATTCTTGAGGAGTTGCTGACACGAGGATTTTTGGCTAAGTTTCTCTTTCCCGACCAAAATAGCTTGGCGAAAATCCTGCTCTATTTAACTGTATCTGCCAGCTTTTTCTCTCTTCTGCACATGCCGGGCAATCTAGTCCAGTTTCTGGTTTACTTCATCTTGGGAGCTATCTTTGGTTTAGGCTATCTAGTTAAGAAGGACCTGCGCTACTCAATGGGGCTACATTTGGCTAATAATCTAATTGCCTTTGTTCTCATTGTCTTCTTTTAATAGAAAAACTAAATATAAGACAGCACTTCTAAAGTTAGGCAGTAAACTCTAACGGCAGAAGTGTTTTTCTGTGGAATGGAGTTTAAATACCAAACTGCTTTTCTGATCTTTCGAAAGCTAGCAGTTTCAAATTCTTGTGAAAGTGTTTTCCAGATGGTATAATGAGCTATCAAATGAAAAGAGGTTTCCTTATGTCTAAAGTCCTATTAATTGTCAATCCTAGCTCGGGAGGAGAAAAAGCCCAGTCCTATGAAGACTTGGCAAGGGAAAAGCTGGCAGAATGTTTCGATGAGGTAGTGGTTAAGCATACTGAAAAAGGCGGAGACGCAGCAGCTTTTGCTAAGCAAGCCGCAGAAGACCGTTATGATAGCGTCTTTGTCATGGGTGGCGATGGAACTGTCAATGAAGGAATCAGCGGTCTGGCTGAACTAGACTATCGTCCGACCTTTGGTTTCTTTCCACTTGGTACGGTCAATGACTTGGCGCGTGCTCTCGGCATTCCCCTAGACGCTGAAGAAGCCATCCAAATCTCGATATCAATAAAGTCAAGCCGCTTGATATCGGTATGATTAATGACCAGTACTTTATGAATGTGGTTGCCATTGGAACGATTCCTGAATCGATTAACAATGTGGATCCTGAAGACAAGACCAAGTGGGGTAAGTTTGCCTACTTTATCTCTGGCTTCAAGCAGTTGATGGATACTAGTTTTTACGAATTTCACTTAAAGATTGATGGAGAAGAGCGCACGATAAAGAGTAGCACACTCTTGATTGGCTCTACCAACTCAATCGGAGGTTTTGAGAGCATTCTCCCTGAAGCCACTGTCAATGACGGCTTGCTTCATCTTTTGTATCTTAAGGATAAAAATCTCTTGGACACCTTGGTTTCTGTGCCGGATTTGATTTCGGGCAATGGAGAAGAAAGCGATAATATCGAGTATCTGACCTTTAAGGAAATCACAGTTGAGTTGGCTGACGATAACGCAGAGCTCAGCGTCAACGTTGACGGAGATGAGGGTGACCAACTGCCAGTGACGATTCGTGTCTTGCCATCTCACTTGAATGTGTATTGCTAATTTTTTTGGGAAAATCAGAAAAGCTAGATGATGTTTGCTTTATTTGTTTTCCTTGCTAGTTTAGATTACAAACCCCTCTTTCCAATTTAGGAAAGAGGGGCTTTTTGTCCTATAAACCATAATTATAGTCGTCATCCTGCATAGCTTCAACTTCGCCCAGTAGGTAGCCGTTACCTACTTGGGAGAAGAAGTCATGGTTGGAAGTACCGGTTGAGATACCGTTCATGACGATAGGATTGACATCATCCGCTGAGTCTGGGAAGAGGGGATCCTGTCCCAGATTCATCAGAGCCTTGTTGGCATTGTAGCGCAGGAAGGTCTTGACCTCTTCGGTCCAGCCGACTGTGTCATATAGGCTTTCAGTATAGCCTTCTTCATTTTCATAGAGGGTGTAGAGCAGGTCGTACATCCATTCTTTGAGTTTTTCTTGCTCGTCTTCTGGCAGCTCGTTAAAGGCTAGTTGGAACTTATAGCCGATATAGGTTCCATGGACAGACTCGTCACGGATAATCAGCTTGATAATCTCAGCAACGTTGGCCAGTTTGTTATTCCCCAGATAGTAGAGCGGAGTGAAGAAACCAGAGTAGAAGAGGAAGGTTTCCAAGAAAACGCTGGCTATTTTCTTTTCCAGAGCTGTACCATTCAGGTAAATTTCGTTGATAATCTCAGCTTTCTTTTGCAGGTATGGATTGGTGTTGGTCCAGGCAAAGATTTCATCAATTTCTGACTTGGTGTTGAGCGTAGAAAAGATAGAAGAGTAGGACTTGGCATGAACGGACTCCATAAATTGGATGTTGTTGAAGACAGCTTCTTCGTGGGCTGTGCGTACATCCTTGCGCAGGGCATCCACACCAGACTCAGACTGGAGGGTATCTAGCAGGGTCAGGCCACCGAAGACCTTGCCGACCAAGTCTTTTTCCTTGTGGGACAGCTTTCTCCAGTCATCCAGGTCATTGGATAAGGGAATCCGCGTATCCAGCCAGAATTGCTCAGTCAGTTTTTCCCAGGTGGACTTATCGATAACATCTTCGATAGCATTCCAGTTAATGGCTTTGTAGTAAGTTTGCATTCTTTCTCCTTTAGTAGATGGTACGACCTGATGGGGTATCAGCTATCACTGCTTGGATGCTGTTCCACTGCTCCACGATTTTACCTTCCTGTCCATGATGAGGAAAGTAAAATTATGACATGGTCGAATTTCCTTTTCTTTTTCTAAAATCTCTTGTTAGATCACACAGCTTTCACAATGGTTGGCACCTACTTCTCCCCCATCATCAGTGAAGGTGCGGACGTAGTAGATGGACTTGATACCCTTGTTGAAGGCGTAGTTACGCAGGATAGAAAGGTCGCGGGTTGTTTGCTTGCTTTCTTTTTCCATTCGTAGAGGCCTTTAGGAATATCGCTGCGCATAAAGAGAGTCAGGGAAAGACCTTGGTCCACGTGCTCAGTTGCGGCTGCATAGACATCAATAACCTTGCGCATGTCCATGTCATAGGCACTGGTGTAGTAAGGGATAGTCTCAGTTGACAGACCAGCAGCAGGATAGTAGATCTTACCGATTTTCTTTTCTTGACGTTCTTCGATCCGCTGGGTAATTGGATGGATTGAAGCAGAAACGTCATTGATATAGCTGATAGAGCCATTTGGCGCAACGGCTAGGCGGTTTTGGTGGTAGAGACCATCAGCCTTGACCTTGTCGCGCAATTCTGCCCAATCTTCTGCAGATGGGATAAAGATACCTGCGAAGAGTTCTTTGACACGGTCGGACTTAGGTACAAATTCACCTGTCAGGTATTTGTCAAAGTAGGTTCCGTTAGCATAGTCAGATTTTTCAAAGTTATGGAAGGTTACGCCACGCTCGCGAGCAATGTTATTTGACTCGACCAAGGTCCAGTAGTTCATGAGCATGAAGTAGATGCTAGTGAACTCTACAGCTTCCGCTGATCCATAATCGATCAATTGCTGAGCTAGGTAACTGTGCAGTCCCATAGCTCCCAGACCAAAGGTATGGGCCAAGCTATTACCATTGTCAATAGAAGGAACAGCTGTGATGTGCGAGCTGTCTGTGACAAAGGTCAGGGCGCGTGTCATAGTCCGGATGGATTTTCCGAAGTCAGGCGAAGTCATCATGTTGACAACGTTGGTAGACCCTAAGTTACATGACACATCTGTTCCTAAGTGAAGATACTCTTGCGCATCATTCAAAAGGCTAGGCTCTTGCACCTGCAGGATTTCAGAGCAAAGGTTGCTCATGACGATTTTACCGTCGATTGGATTTGAACGGTTGGCCGTATCAATGTTTACGACATAAGGATAGCCGGATTCTTGCTGGAGTTTAGAAATTTCTGTTTCCAAATCCCGAGCCTTAATCTTGGTCTTAGTGATATTCGGATTAGCAACCAACTCATCGTATTTTTCAGTGATGTCAAGGTAGGCAAATGGCACTCCGTACTCGCGTTCAACAGAATATGGGCTGAAGAGGTACATTTCTTCATTCTTGCGCGCTAATTCGTAGAACTTATCCGGAATGACGACACCAAGTGAGAGGGTTTAACCCGAACTTTTTCGTCAGCATTTTCTTTCTTAGTAGAAAGGAAGGCGATAATATCTGGGTGGAAGACATTGAGGTAAACAACCCCAGCTCCCTGACGTTGCCCCAGCTGGTTAGAGTAAGAGAAGCTGTCCTCAAAGAGTTTCATAACAGGCACAACGCCAGACGCAGCTCCCTCATAACCTTTGATAGGCGCTCCAGCTTCCCGCAGATTGCTGAGGGAAATACCGACCCCGCCTCCGATACGAGACAATTGCAGGGCAGAGTTGATGGAGCGGCCGATTGAGTTCATATCATCTGTTACTTGGATGAGGAAGCAGGAAACCAATTCGCCGCGACGAGCCCGACCAGCGTTAAGGAAGCTTGGTGTAGCCGGTTGATAGCGCTGGTGGATGATTTCATTAGCAATATCCTTGGCAATAGCTTCATCTCCGTTGGCAAAGTAGAGGGCGTTGAAGAGCACCCGGTCTTCCATACTTTCCAGATAGTATTCACCATCATTGGTCTTCAATGCATACTGGTTGTAGAACTTATAAGCAGCCATGAAAGATTTAAACTTGAAATCTTGAGCATGGATAAAAGCAGTCAGCTCCTCGATGTATTCAGGAGAGTAGAGCTGGATAAATTCCTTCTCCAAATAGTTTTCTTCTATTAAATATTCAATCTTTTCTGTAATAGAAGAAAATTGCTTGGTGTTTGGCTCAACGTTTTCTTTAAAGAAAGCTTCCAGGGCTTCTTTGTCCTTATGGAGCATAATCTGTCCGTTAATCGGACGGTTGATTTCGTTGTTGAGTCGGAAGTATGTCACATCCTCTAAATGTTTGAGTCCCATGTTTTCCCTTTTCTATATAAATAAGATAATTAGCTAGCGGAAAAAGTTCCGCCTTACAAAAGAAACGGCTCCTATGAGCATAGGAGCTGCAGTTTGCCCTGATAATATGTCCTTAGTTTATCTCCCAATCAAGGCGCGCTGCCCTCAAAATAAACTACATTAAGACAGTTTTTTCAATTTACCAGGTTGGAAACCAGAAAATGCCTCAGTTGCTGTCTGAATCACAGGAGCAGCATTGAAACCAAGATCTTTGACATGGTCAATAAATTCTGGCTGTTCATCCAAGTTGATTTCGCGGTATTCTACATGATTAGTATCTAAGAAGCGCTTGGTCATTTTGCACTGAACGCAGTTGTTTTTTGAGTAAATAGTTACCATTAAAGATTCCTCTAAACTTTCATTTTTTTCTTTTAAATAATACGAACCTAGTATATCTAAAAGAAAATAGAATGTCAATAGTTTTGAACTAAATATTGTGTGATATTTTGTTATAGGATAGATTACAATACAATATATAGTGTTTATATAAACGATGAAAAGAAGTGAAAAATTGCAGAAAAGGAGCAAAATGCTGATGCGGCAATGCTTAAACAAGTCTTAAAGCTTTAGACAAATGACTGGTGGCTTTTCCTACCAAAAACCAAAATCCAATATCTTGTGTTACAGAATTTAGGGAATCACTAGGAGGAGTGGAGGGAGGAGTTTTTGGATCTGAATTCGAGCTAGATATTTTTGATTGGAATGTAAAAACTCCCTGCAAATGTTGCTGCAGGGAGCTAGGGATAACATGTTATTTTTAGTAGGCAGCCCACCATTGATAAAGAGACCAGTAGAGAATATTGGCGACCATGATTAGAGAGGATAGGCTGGCAATACTAGTGATAAATAATTTACTCTTACTCCATTTTTCCTTGTTTTTAAGATAGAAAGGATAAAGAGAGCCGACTGCAAGAAGCAGAGCTAGAATGGCTAATGTTATAAAGTTCCAGTTATAGTCAGCATCTGCAGCATTCATAAGTTTAGTAAAGATATTGAATAGGTTGAAGGGAATGCTTAAAATAGCTGCATTAGTCAGGTATATCCATATTTTCCATGCTAATGAAGTCTTCTTTTGGGATTTTTTTAGGATAAGGCGATAAAGATCGATACCTGCATTGGTAAGGAGACTAATCGCACTAAACAAAATGGCCAATCCAGCAAGAAGGAGCATCCCGTAGTCTTTGATAAGATCCCAATTAGATTGCCGAAGCGCGTCGCCATAGGCTCGCGTGATTTTTTCTTGTCCTTGTGATTCACTAGCGACCCAGAAATCTCCGTTGAGCTGAGCAGCATCTGCTTTCTCATTGATATAGTAGGTATATCCCGGAACTGTTCTTAAGAAAGAGAAGGGACCACTATTGAAAGTACGGGCGCTGCGATAGTAACCAGGATGGAATTTTGCATAAGATTGTTTATTTGGAGATTTTTTAGGACCAAATACTAGCTCGGGCATCTTGTAATTATAGATTTTTTCTTGAAATTGGTTCGTCATAATGACTTGGCCAATACCAGACTCTAAGTCAAGTAAAATGTAAGAAGAAAATCCTCCAGAATTGCCGCCGTGTCCAATAACTCTGACCCCATATTCTTGATACCAAAATCCGTGTGCATTCAGAGGGATATCTGTACCTGGATAGGTAGAGCTTGCAGTATATAGAGTCTTCCAAGTCTCAGGATGTTTGAAAAGTTCTTTCTTTTTTAGAAGGGCTTGGGCAAATTTCTGTAAGTCATCTAAGGTTCCTGTGGCACGGCCGACAGGATAGAGACTTAGTTCAAAGTCTGAATCTTTTTTATAAGTTCCATTAGCATCATAGCTTTTGACTTCTTTATGTTTTTCATAGACATATGCATTATCGGACAAGTCAGGCAAAATAGCCGTTTTTTCCATCTCTAAGGGTTTAAAGATGTGCTCATGGGCATAGTCGGAAAATGATTGTCCACTAATTCGCTCAACAATATAAGCGGCTAGTCCGGTACCAAAGTTAGAATAGGCAGTAGTCGTACCTGGTTCAAATACTTGATTAGGTTGTCTGGTCTTCATCAGTTCTTCAATACTTTTATCCCCTTTTAGGTAAGTATTTTGCTCGTCAAATCCGGCTTGATGATTCATCAAATCTAGCATAGTAATAGGTTTATCGAAATTTAAATGTTTGAGAAAGTCCTTGGGCAGGTAGTTTTTTATATCAGTCTCAAGATCAATTTTTCCTTCTTCCCAGAGCTGCATGACAGATATCCAGACAGTCAGCTTAGTGATAGAACCCCATTCAAAAATGGTGCTATCATCAGCTTTGGTCTGTTTTTCCTTATCAATATAGCCGAAATTTCCTCGATAAATGGTTCCATTTGTATCAAAAACAGCTGTTTCCATCGCAGCGGATGTCTTTCCATTTTTTTTATAAAAATCATCTATCTTTTGACCAATCTGTTCATAGCTATCCCCCGTAGGTAAAGTCTTACTATCCGCCAATACAGGGCTTGGAATGATAATGCTAAGTACAGGGAGTAGTGAGCAGATGAATAATAGTAATTTCTTCATAGCGTCTTCCTTTCGTAAAAATAGAGACTGGACCGTCTATAACCTCTATTTCTTTTCTATTAAATATAGCGCGCCTTCAATAGACAGAAGAAATAGAGAAATCAGTTCTTATCTATAAAAAAGATTGCAATTGTAGCTAAAGTAAGATATATTTAACGAGTAGCTACAAAGTAATTATACCATATGACTGAAATTGTGTAAATAGTCATATACGATTTTTAAAAAGAAAGGAAAACTATGCCAAAAGGGTTTACAATAGAAGAAAAGAGAATATTAATTGAAAAATTTAAGGATGCTTGCAGTCAAAGCTGGATGAATTTTGGCTATAAGAAAACGAGTGTTGATATTCTCTGTCAAGAAGTTGGGATTGCAAAAGGTTCCTTTTATACCTTTTTTAAAAATAAAGAAGAGCTCTTCTTTCAGGTTTATCGCGATGCACAAGACAGGATTTTTTCCATTTTTGAAGCTATTTTGAAGGATAATCCATCAAAGGAGGGGCTGTCTAAAGCTTTGAAGGCAGTCTTTAAAGAGTATGAAAAAAGTACATTTGTCTTTGATACAAAGAATCCTGATTACTTAAACTTTAATAATAAACTGAGTCTTGAACAGCGACAAGAAATTGATGCTCAAACGGCTCGTCTGAATGAAGAAATTTTTTCTCAGTCCTTTCTAAGTTTAAAGATTGATAAGGATTTAGCTATTTCTGTTTTATTTGCAACTATGTCTACCATTACACATAAGGATCAGTTACCTGTTGATATTGAACAAGTTTTTGATTTTATGATTAAAAACTTGGTGGAAGCCATTTTTGAATAAAGCTTGGGGAATGTGGGATTTAGCTTTGAAATTCCACCTTCAATATAATAAGAGGAGTTTTCATTTACTAAGAAATATTTTGTAAGCGGGCTATAAAATTCTTGAAAAAGATTTCAAAAGGTGATATAATATCAACTTGTAAGGGTTATCACAATAACTCAAAAAGAATTATTTAAAAGGAGAGTCTAACTATGGCTTCTAAAGATTTCCACATTGTAGCAGAAACAGGTATTCACGCACGTCCAGCAACTTTGTTGGTTCAAACTGCTAGCAAATTCGCTTCAGACATCACACTTGAATACAAAGGTAAATCAGTAAACTTGAAATCTATCATGGGTGTTATGAGTCTCGGTGTTGGCCAAGGAGCTGATGTTAAGATCTCAGCTGAAGGTGCAGATGCAGACGATGCTATCGCTGCAATCTCTGAAACAATGGAAAAAGAAGGATTGGCTTAATATGACAGAAATGCTTAAAGGAATTGCAGCATCTGACGGTGTTGCCGTTGCTAAGGCATATCTATTAGTTCAACCGGATTTATCATTTGAGACTGTTTCAGTCGAAGATACGAATGCAGAAGAGGCTCGTTTGGATGCAGCTCTTGAAGCTTCACAGAACGAGCTTTCTGTTATCCGTGAGAAAGCAGTAGATAGCCTTGGTGAGGAAGCCGCTCAGGTATTTGACGCTCACTTAATGGTACTTGCTGACCCTGAAATGGTTGGGCAAATCAAAGAAACAATCCGTGCGAAAAAGACCAATGCAGAAGCTGGTCTGAAAGAAGTAACGGACATGTTTATCACTCTCTTTGAAAACATGGACGACAATCCATACATGCAGGAACGTGCGGCTGATATCCGCGACGTGACAAAACGTGTTCTTGCTAACCTTTTGGGCAAGAAATTGCCAAACCCAGCGTCTATCAATGAAGAATCAGTTGTCATTGCTCATGACTTGACTCCTTCTGATACTGCACAGCTAGATAAGAAATTTGTTAAAGCTTTTGTAACCAATATCGGTGGCCGGACAAGCCACTCTGCTATCATGGCGCGTACGCTTGAAATCGCAGCAGTATTGGGAACTAATAACATTACTGAGCTTGTAAAGACGGCGATGTGATTGCAGCTAACGGTATCACTGGTGAAGTGATTATCAACCCAACTGAAGATCAAATCGCAGCATTCAAAGCAGCTGGTGAGGCTTATGCTAAGCAAAAAGCTGAATGGGAATTGCTTAAGGATGCTCAGACTGTGACTGCAGATGGCAAGCACTTCGAATTGGCTGCCAATATCGGTACGCCAAAAGACGTTGAAGGTGTCAATGCTAACGGTGCAGAAGCAGTTGGTCTTTATCGGACTGAGTTTCTTTATATGGATTCTCAAGACTTCCCGACAGAAGATGAGCAGTATGAAGCATACAAGGCTGTACTTGAAGGCATGAATGGAAAACCAGTGGTTGTTCGGACCATGGACATCGGTGGAGATAAGGAGCTTCCTTACTTCGATATGCCGCATGAAATGAACCCATTCCTCGGTTTCCGTGCTTTGCGTATCTCTATCTCTGAAACTGGCGATGCTATGTTCCGTACACAAATCCGCGCTCTCTTGCGTGCATCTGTACATGGACAATTGCGCATCATGTTCCCAATGGTGGCACTTCTGACAGAATTCCGCAAAGCTAAAGCGGTTTATGACGAAGAAAGCTAAGTTACAAGCTGAAGGCGTTGCAGTAGCAGACAATATCCAAGTGGGTATCATGATTGAAATCCCAGCAGCAGCTATGCTGGCGGATCAATTTGCCAAGGAAGTAGACTTCTTCTCAATCGGTACCAACGACTTGATTCAGTACACTATGGCAGCTGACCGGATGAATGAGCAAGTTTCTTACCTCTATCAACCTTACAACCCATCTATCCTTCGCTTGATCAACAATGTTATCAAGGCAGCTCATGCTGAAGGCAAGTGGGCAGGTATGTGTGGAGAAATGGCCGGCGACCAAACAGCGGTGCCATTGCTCGTAGGTATGGGCTTGGATGAATTCTCTATGAGCGCGACTTCTGTTCTTCGGACTCGCAGTCTCATGAAGAAACTGGATACGAAGAAGATGCAAGAATTGGCTCAGCGTGCACTGACTGAATGTGCAACGATGGAAGAAGTTCTTGAGCTTGAAAAAGAATATCTTGACTTCGATTAATCTGAAAAATTAAGATCAGGAAAATTTTCCTGGTCTTTTTTTGTTGTAGCCTCATAGTAAGAGGGAGCAAAAAGTGGGAACCAAAGAAAAAAATAGCAAATAAGCAAGTAGAATATGAACGAACTAAGATAATCTATTTAATTTGTGAAAAAATTCCTTAAATTCACGGATTTTAGTTGAAATTTTCAGAAAATTTGGTAAAATAATATTTAATAAAATTTTGGAGGGGACACGTGACACAATATAAAAACTATATAAATGGAGAGTGGAAAGTTTCTGAAAATGAAATTACCATCTCATCTCCTATCAACAATGAAACTTTAGGAACAGTTCCTGCCATGACTCAGGTAGAGGTAGACTATGCTATGGCGAGCGCTCGTGCAGCTTTGCCAGCTTGGAGAGCTCTTTCAGCAGTTGAACGTGCAGCTTATTTGCACAAGGTTGCGGATATTTTGGAGCGTGATCAGGAAAAGATTGGTGAAATCCTTGCTAAAGAAGTTGCCAAGGGGATCAAAGCGGCAGTCGGAGAGGTAGTCCGGACAGCAGACCTGATTCGCTATGCGGCTGAAGAGGGCATTCGTATTCACGGTCAGGTTATGGAAGGTGGTGGCTTTGAAGCTGCCAGCAAGAAAAAATTGGCTGTAGTCCGCCGTGAACCTGTAGGAGTTGTATTGGCTATTGCACCATTCAACTATCCAGTTAATCTGTCAGCTTCGAAAATTGCTCCTGCCCTTATCGGCGGCAATGTTGTGATGTTTAAGCCACCTACTCAAGGTTCAATCTCTGGTCTGCTCTTGGCTCAGGCTTTTGCTGAGGCAGGTCTGCCTGCTGGTGTTTTCAATACCATCACTGGCCGTGGTTCAGAAATCGGGGATTACATCATTGAGCATAAGGAAGTAAACTACATTAACTTTACTGGCTCCACTCCAATCGGTGAACGCATCGGTAAGTTGGCTGGTATGCGTCCAATTATGCTTGAATTGGGTGGTAAGGATGCTGCAGTTGTGCTAGAAGATGCTGACTTGGAACATGCAGCTAAGCAGATTGTTGGTGGGGCATACAGTTATTCCGGCCAGCGCTGTACGGCTATTAAACGTGTCATTGTTATGGAGAGCGTAGCAGATAAATTAGCGGCGCTGCTTCAGGCAGAGGTAGAAAAGTTGACGGTTGGTGATCCCTTTGATAATGCGGATATCACACCAGTCATTGATCATGCATCAGCAGATTTCATCTGGGGCTTGATTGAAGATGCTCAAGAAAAAGGAGCGTCAGCCTTGACAGAAATCAAACGTGAAGCAAATCTCATCTGGCCTGCCTTGTTTGACCATGTGACACTGGATATGAAATTAGCTTGGGAAGAGCCATTTGGTCCTGTTCTTCCGATTATTCGCGTGACTTCCGTTGAAGAGGCTATCCAGATCTGTAACCGATCAGAATTTGGTCTTCAATCTTCAGTCTTTACAAATGATTTCCCGAAAGCATTTGAAATTGCTGAAAACTGGAAGTGGGTACTGTACACATCAATAATAAGACCCAGCGTGGTCCAGATAACTTCCCATTCCTTGGTCTTAAGGGGTCTGGAGCCGGAGTGCAAGGGATTCGTTACAGTATCGAAGCCATGACACAAGTGAAATCTATCGTGTTTGATGTGAAATAATGAGAAAGGCGGCTTTGTGCGGCCTTTTTTCTTACCTTGATGAACTTGTAAATCTAACAAGGTTATCGAACCATTTGAAAAGAACCAAGCATTTATATACTTAATTGCTTATTATCTTAAAATGTAAATTTACATATTGGTCTATATCTTTATGAAAATTTTCATCTTTTCCTTGTCTGGAGTAGGGGCTATATTTAGAGAAAAAGGAATGAAAAATGATTAAGGAATACAAAATGCAGTGGTTTCCATCTTATTTATTCCTAATTTCAGCTAATGTTCGGTTTTAGTAATTTTCCGTAAGGATATTTGAAATTTACTTGAAAAAGAGATAAAAATAATGTAGAATAGTATTATAGAAAACGCTTACAAATAGAAAGGTGATTGCATGGATAAGAACGAAGCATTAAGAACCTTTACAACAGGTGAAAACTTTCATTTACAGCATTATCTAGGGGCGCATCAGGATGAAGTGGACGGCAAGTCTGGCTATTCTTTCCGAGTTTGGGCGCCTAATGCTCAAAGTGTCCATTTGATTGGAGATTTCACCAATTGGTATGAAGAGCAGATTCCTATGGTCCGAAATGAAGCGGGCGTTTGGGAAGTCTTCACAGAGCTGCCTAAGGAAGGAGATATTTACAAGTACAATATCAAGCGTAGCAGTGGTCAGGAAATTTTAAAAATTGATCCGTTGGCTATCTATCTGGAAGAGCGTCCGGGTACTGGAGCAGTTATTCGCACTATTCCTGAGAAGAAGTGGAAAGATGGTCTTTGGCTGGCACGCCGGAAGCGTTGGGGCTTCTTCTCTCGGCCGGTCAATATCTATGAAGTGCATGCCGGATCGTGGAAACGTAATGAAGACGGCACTCCTTATAGCTTTGCCCAGTTAAAAGAAGACTTGATTCCTTATCTGGTGGAGATGAACTACACACATGTGGAATTTATGCCGCTTATGGCTCATCCGCTAGGACTTAGCTGGGGCTATCAGCTCATGGGCTACTTTGCCTTTGAACACACCTACGGAACTCCTGAGGAATTTCAGGACTTTGTCGAAGAATGCCACTTAAACAATATCGGTGTTATTGTGGACTGGGTACCAGGTCATTTCACTATTAATGATGATGCTTTGGCCTACTATGACGGGACACCGACTTTTGAGTATCAGGATCATGATCGGGCCCATAACTACGGCTGGGGTGCTCTCAACTTTGATTTGGGCAAGAATCAAGTTCAGTCCTTCTTGATTTCCAGCATTAAATTCTGGATTGATTTTTATCATCTGGATGGGATTCGGGTTGATGCTGTCAGCAATATGCTTTATCTAGACTATGACAGCGGTCCATGGCAGCCAAATATAGATGGCGGCAATCGTAACTATGAAGGTTATTACTTCCTGCAACGCCTCAATACGGTTATCAAATTAGCCCATCCTGATGTCATGATGATTGCAGAGGAAAGCTCCTCAGAGACCAAGATTACGGGGATGAGAGAGCTGGGTGGTCTCGGATTTGACTACAAGTGGAATATGGGCTGGATGAATGATATCCTTCGTTTCTACGAGGAAGATCCGATTTATCGTAAGTACGATTTTAATCTAGTGACCTTTAGCTTTATGTACGTATTCTCTGAAAACTTCCTCCTGCCATTCTCACATGATGAAGTAGTTCACGGCAAGAAGAGTCTCATGCACAAGATGTGGGGTGACCGTTACAATCAATTTGCGGGGCTCCGCAACTTGCTGACTTATCAAATCTGCCATCCAGGCAAGAAATTGCTCTTTATGGGATCAGAGTTTGGTCAATTCTTAGAGTGGAAGTCAGAAGAGCAGCTAGAATGGTCTAATTTGGACGACCAAATGAACAAGAAGATGCAGGACTTTACTGCTACACTTAATGCCTTCTATAAGGACAATCGTCCGCTTTGGGAGATTGATATGAGCTATGATGGCATCGAAATCATTGATGCGGATAATACTGATCAAAGTGTCCTCTCCTTTATCCGTAAGACAGAAAAAGGAGACATGTTAGTTTGTGTATTCAATATGGCGCCGGTAGAGCGGAAGAACTTTACCATTGGTGTTCCTGTGGCAGCCATTTATGAAGAAGTATGGAACACTGAATTAGAAGAATGGGGAGGTGTTTGGAAGGAACATAACGAAACAGTTCAGTCTCAAGATGGACTTTGGAAAGATTATCCACAGACCTTGACCTTTACCTTGCCAGCTCTTGGAGCTAGCATCTGGAAGATCAAGCGTCGGATTGCTCGCAAAAATGTTAAAAAAGATTCCACAAAGGAGTAGTAGTCTATGAAGAATGAAATGCTAGCTTTGATTCTTGCCGGCGGGCAAGGAACTCGTCTTGGAAAGCTCACACAGAGTATCGCAAAACCTGCGGTACAGTTTGGCGGCCGCTATCGTATTATTGACTTCGCCTTGTCTAACTGTGCCAACTCCGGTATTCACAATGTCGGTGTCATTACTCAATACCAACCACTAGCTCTGAACAGTCATATCGGAAATGGTTCTAGTTGGGGGCTCGATGGTATTAACTCGGGCGTATCCATTCTTCAGCCTTATTCTGCGAGCGAAGGAAATCGCTGGTTTGAAGGTACCAGCCATGCGATTTACCAAAATATCGACTATATCGACAGCATCAATCCTGAGTATGTCCTGATTTTGTCTGGGGACCATATCTACAAGATGGACTATGATGACATGCTCCAGTCTCACAAGGACAACAATGCCAGCCTGACAGTTGCCGTTCTGGATGTGCCTCTCAAAGAAGCCAGCCGTTTTGGTATCATGAATACAGATGCTAATAATCGGATTGTTGAATTTGAGGAAAAACCAGAAAATCCTAAGTCAACCAAGGCTTCGATGGGGATTTATATCTTTGACTGGCAGCGTCTGCGCAATATGCTGGTAGCTGCTGAAAAGAGCAATGTGGATATGTCTGACTTTGGTAAGAATGTTATCCCTAACTACCTTGAATCTGGCGAAAGCGTTTATGCTTATGATTTTGAAGGCTATTGGAAAGACGTTGGTACAGTAGAGTCTCTCTGGGAAGCCAACATGGAATACATCAGCCCAGAAAATGCTCTGGACAGCCGCAATCGTCGCTGGAAGATTTATTCTCGCAACTTGATTTCTCCACCAAACTTCATCAGTGAAATTCCCACGTGGAAGACTCGCTGGTCGTTGATGGATGTTTCGTTGACGGTACAGTAAAACACTCTATCCTTTCTACTGGCGCTCAGGTCAAAAAGGGCGCAGTCATTGAAGACTCTGTCATCATGAGTGGAGCTGTTATTGGCAAAGACGCTAAGATCAAGCGGGCCATTATCGGCGAAGGTGCGATTATCTCTGATGGTGTAGAGATTGATGGCACAGAGGAAGTATATGTTGTCGGATACAACGAGAAAGTGGGGGTACCAAAAGATGAAGATTGATAAATACTCAGCAATTTTAGGAAACACAGTCGGCTTTCATGATATGTCAACTCTGACAAATCATCGTCCAGTAGCCAGCTTGCCATTCGGTGGGAAATACCGCTTGATTGACTTCCCGCTTTCAAGTCTTGCCAATGCTGGTATCCGCAGTGTCTTTGGTATCTTCCAGCAGGACAATATCAGCTCTGTCTTTGACCATATTCGTTCTGGTCGTGAGTGGGGTCTGTCTACCTTGCTCAGCCACTATTACCTGGGAATCTACAATACTCGTGTAGAAAGTTCTACAGTCGGTGAGGAATACTATGACCAGCTTTTGACCTACCTCAAACGTTCTGGTTCCAACCAAACGGTTGCACTTAACTGCGATATCCTGGTTAATATTGACCTCAATCAAGTTTTCCATTTGCACAATACAACAGAGCAGCCGATTACAGTTGTCTACAAGAAATTGCATAAGGAAAATATTTCGGATGTGAACGCTGTTCTAGACATTGACGAGACGGACCATGTCAGAGGGCATAAACTCTTTGATGGTCGAGAAGATGTTGAGCTCTTCAATATGTCTACAGACATCTTTGTGGTAGATACCCCATGGCTGATTGAAAAACTGGAAGAAGAAGCTAAGAAAGAGCATCCGCAAAAACTGCGCTATGTCCTGCGTGATTTAGCAACTCAGGAAGGGGCATTTGCCTACGAATATACAGGCTATCTAGCTAATATCTATTCTGTAGAGACCTACTATAGATCTAACATTGATATGCTTGAAAGTAAGAAATTCTACTCTCTCCTTTAGTCCTAACCAAAAGATTTACACCAAGGTTAAGAATGAAGAGCCAACTTACTATGCTGAGTCTTCGAAAGTAGCTCGCTCCCAATTTGCGTCAGGAAGCATTGTGGAAGGTGAAGTCATCAATTCTGTGATCTCGCGGAATACCAAGATTAAGACTGGAAGCAGTGTTAAATCCAGTGTTCTCTTCCCTCGAGTCAAAGTTGGAGAAAATGCAACTGTTGAGTACGCGATTGTGGATAAGGGTGTTGAAATTGCCGAAGGAGTGGTGATTCGAGGAACAGCAGAAGACCCAATCGTAGTCAAGAAGGGCCAAAAAGTTACAGAGGACATTATTCGATGAAGATTTTATTTGCAGCAGCAGAAGGAGCCCCATTTTCTAAGACAGGTGGTTTGGGAGACGTTATCGGCGCTCTCCCCAAATCACTGGTCAAGGCTGGCCATGAAGTTGGTGTTATTCTGCCTTACTATGACATGACCCATGCTAAATTTGGCGACCAAGTGGAAGACCTTTTCTACTTTGAAGTCAGTGTTGGCTGGCGCCGTCAGTATGTTGGGGTCAAGCGACTGGTCTTGAACGGTGTGTCCTTCTATTTTATTGACAATCAGCATTATTTCTTCCGCGGCCATGTTTACGGGGATTTGATGATGGTGAGCGCTTTGCTTACTTCCAGTTAGCAGCCGTAGAGCTGATGGAGCGGATTGATTTTATTCCGGATGTTCTGCATGTTCACGATTATCATACAGCTATGATTCCTTTCTTGGTTAAGGAAAAATACCATTGGATTCAAGCATATCAGAATATCAAGACTGTCTTAACCATCCATAATCTGGAGTTCCAAGGTCAATTTCCTGACAGCATGCTTTGGGAACTATTTGGAGTAGGCTATGAGCGCTATGCAGACGGAACCCTGCGTTGGAATGACTGTCTCAACTGGATGAAGGCTGGTATTCTCTATGCGGATCGAGTGACAACTGTATCACCAAGCTATGCAGGTGAAATCCGTACACCAGAATTTGGCTGCAATTTGGATCAAATCCTGCGGATGGAGTCCGGTAAGCTGGTCGGAATTGTCAACGGTATTGATACGGATATCTATAATCCAGAAACGGATCCGCTATTAGCCCACCACTTTGACAAATCTGACTTATCTGGTAAACTAGAAAACAAGCGAGCTTTGCAAGAGCGAGTTGGTCTGCCTGTGCGTGACGATGTGCCGGTTGTTGGGATTGTTTCCCGTCTGACACGTCAGAAAGGCTTTGACTTAGTAGTGGAAGAGCTGCACAATCTCCTGCAGGAAGATGTGCAGATTATCCTCTTGGGAACAGGGGATTCAGCTTTTGAGCAGGCTTTCGCTTGGTTTGCCCATGCTTATCCTGAAAAGCTTTCAGCTAATATTCTCTTTGATGTGACCTTGGCTCAGGAGATTTATGCTGCCAGCGATATTTTCCTCATGCCAAGCCGCTTCGAGCCTTGTGGCCTGTCACAAATGATGGCTATGCGCTATGGAACCTTGCCTTTGGTGCACGAAGTGGGTGGTCTGCGTGATACCGTAGAGCCTTACAATGCCTATACAGGACAAGGAACTGGCTTTAGCTTCAATAACTTTTCTGGCTACTGGCTGACTTGGACCTTCAAGGAAGCACTCAGGCTTTATGCCGATGACAAGGAAGCTTGGAAATCTCTGCAAGAGCAGGCGATGGAGAGAGACTTCTCTTGGGATACAGCCAGCAAGGCATACAGTGATTTATATCAATCACTCCTATAACATTTACTTCGGAATCAGTGTAAACAAATCCTCTCTTGTCCATGGGACAAGGGAGGATTTCCGTGAGAATTACATTTTTATATATTATCATACTGTTTTGGAGCCCTGTTTTTAGCTTGTAGCTGAAGCGAGCGTTTCACATCTTGATTGAAAAAGTATTCCTGCGTTTAAAAACTGTTTCCCGCTATTAAGAAAGGGAGATAACCACCCACCATGGAACTGACAAAAGAAAGTTTTATTCGAGATTTTAAGGATATTCTACATGAAAGACAGCTGATTAAGGTTGCTGATGCGACTTCAGTGGAGCTTTTTCAGGCTTTGGCTAGCACTGTCCGTAAGTATATCACGCCCCTGTGGCTGGAGCGTCGCAATCAGTTGATTGAGCAGCAGCAAAAGACAGCTTATTACTTTCTATCGAGTTTCTTCCAGGACGCATGCTGGAAACCAATCTGCTCAACTTAGGTATCCTCGATACGGTCAAGGAAGGCTTTGCTGAGTTGGGTGTTGACTTTGAGGATGTTAAGAATGCTGAGTATGACATGGCCTTGGGGAATGGCGGTCTGGGCCGCTTGGCAGCAGCTTTCATGGACTCGCTAGCGACGACTGGCTATCCAGGATTTGGAAATGGGATTCGCTATCGCTACGGACTCTTTAAACAACGCATCGTAGATGGTTATCAGGTAGAAATTCCTGATGCTTGGTTTGGCAGTCTGGGCAATGTCTGGGAAACCCGTAAGGACCATGATATTGTTGATGTCAAAATCTTCGGAAATGTTTCCCTCCATGCTAATGAAAAGGGCCGGATTGTGCCTCTTTATGAGAATTCCAAAATCCTGCGGGCGGTTCCTTATGATGTGCCGCAGATTGGCTTTGGCAATGATAATGTCAACAATCTCCGTCTTTGGGATGTTGAAATCCCAGAAGAGCATGAACTGGATTATCCGACCATTGAAGCTCGTCGCCGGGTGCAAGACATCACTGCTATTCTCTATCCAGACGACTCTAGCTACGAAGGAAAAGAGCTGCGCCTAATTCAGGAATACTTTATGACCAGTGCAGGTCTGCAGACCATTATCAAATCCTACCTCAAGCAAGGTCGCCCGCTCAAGGATATCCATGAAAAGGTCTCTGTCCATATCAACGATACCCACCCAGCTGTCGCACCGGCTGAATTTATGCGTCTCTTGATGGATGAGTACGATTTGGAATGGGCAGATGCTTGGAATGCTACGGTTAAGACTATGAGCTATACCAACCATACCATCTTGTCTGAAGCCTTGGAAAAATGGGATGCAGAGCTCTTTAAGAATGTCCTGCCGCGGGTTTATCAGATTATCCTAGAAATCGACAACCGCTATGTAGCTGAAATGGCTGGGCGCGGCCTTGATCCGCAGGTTATTGAAAATACTCGAATTGTCAAGGATAATCAAATCCACATGGCCCACTTGGCTATCATTGGCGGTCACTCAATCAATGGTGTTGCCAAACTTCACACCGAACTGCTCAAAGAAGATACTTTGCGTGATTTCTATAGCATTTACCCAGAGAAGTTTAATAACAAGACCAACGGGATTATACAGCGCCGCTGGCTGCAAATTGCGGACCAGCCTTTATCGGCTGAGATTGATAAGCTGATTGGTCAGGGTTGGAGAAGTGATATCCATGAGCTGCGTAAGCTTTTGGAATTCAAGGATGATCAGCAAGTGCTGGGTGATTTCTATCGAGTGAAGCAAGAAGCCAAGGCTCGACTGGCTGACTTCATCAAGGAATCAACAGGAGTGGAAGTCTCTACAGAAGCTATCTTTGATGTACAGGTGAAACGTCTCCACGCTTATAAGCGTCAGCTGCTCAACCTGCTTCATATCATCAAGCTTTACTGGGACCTCAAGGACAATCCTGATAAGGATATGGTGCCGCGCGTCTTTATCTTCGGTGCCAAGGCTGCTCCAGGCTACCACTTTGCCAAGTCGGTCATCAAGCTGATCAACGAAGTAGCCAATCTGGTCAACAAGGATGAAAGCCTGCAAGGAAAACTCAAGGTTGTTTTCCTAGAAAACTACCGTGTCAGCTTGGCTGAGCTCATCATTCCTGCGGCAGATGTATCAGAGCAGATTTCTCTGGCCTCCAAGGAAGCTTCTGGTACTTCCAACATGAAGTTCATGATGACAGGTGCCATTACCCTAGCCACTCTGGACGGGGCCAATATCGAAATCAAGGACGAGGTCGGTGATGACAACATTGTCATCTTTGGGATGGACAAGGACGAGGTTTACGAGCACTATGCCCGCCATGATTATTACTCACGCGGTGTCTATGAAAGCAATCCAGATATTCGCCGGGTGGTCGACACCTTTGTCAATGGCACCATTCCAAACGTCCGTGAAGAAGGCTCTGAAATCTACGAAGCCCTCATCACCCATAATGACGAATACTTCCTCTTGGAAGACTTCCATGCTTATGTGGAAGCTCAAGAGAAGATTGATGCTCTCTATCGTGACAAGGAAAAATGGGCCCGCATGAGCTTGATCAACATCGCTACATCAGACAAGTTTACCTCAGATGATACCATTGAGCAATATGCCAAGGAAATCTGGAACTTGGAGAAATAATACTCTTCAGAAAACATGAACAATAAGAGATTGGGGCTAGGGTTTCAGTCTCTTTTTGCTATCCATCTACCATCTTGTCTAAAAATATGCTATAGTAGAGAAAGTATGAGAGTCCAACTTTTAGAAAAGCAGGGTAAGCAAGCATGAAAGACTACACGATTTTTTATCAACAATTAACAACTCCCTTTCGCAGTCGCCCTCAGTGGCTGAAAGGGCTGGTTTACTTCAATAGGGGAATGACCCTGTTCATACCTATTGTTTATGGTCTAGTTCTAATCAGTGCCTTTCTGACGGAAGGCTGGAAAGGGCTGCTTACTTTTTTCTTCTTACCAGCCATTGGATTTGGCCTCTTGTCAGCTATTCGTAAACGGCTGAATCAAGCACGCCCTTACGAGAAATGGCCTATTCAGCCCTTGCTAGCCAAGGATACATCAGGCAAGTCCATGCCCAGCCGCCATGTCTTTTCGGCGACAGTGATTTCCATGTGCCTGCTCTACTTTTTCTGGTTGCCGGGACTCCTCTGCCTCTTACTTTCAGCAGGACTGGCCGTAGTGCGCGTGATTGGCGGAGTACACTATCCAAAGGATGTGCTGGTCGGCTATCTTTGCGGCATTTGCTGGGGAGTTTTACTCTTTTTATTATAAAGGACTTGTTTTTGGCAGAGAGTAGACAAAGGACCTCCAGCTATATTATAATAGAAGCAGCAACAACCGTTTCGACACCAAGGGTTATTCCTTGCTGGATGTGAAATATTTAAGGAGAATACCATGTCAGAACCATTATTTCTACAGTCTGTGATGCAGGAGAAGATTTGGGGCGGAACCAAGCTGCGCGATGTCTTTGGCTATGAGATTCCCAGCGACCATGTAGGGGAGTACTGGGCTATCTCAGCTCATCCTAATGGTGTGTCAACCGTCAAGAACGGACGATTTGCCGGTCAGAAGTTAGATGTTCTCTATGCCGAGCACCGTGAGCTTTTTGGCAATCGCCCAGAGCCAGTCTTTCCGCTTTTGACCAAGATTTTAGATGCCAATGACTGGCTCAGTGTTCAGGTCCATCCTGATGATGCTTATGGACTGGAGCACGAAGGGGAGCTTGGTAAGACTGAATGCTGGTATGTCATAGCTGCAGACGAAGGAGCAGAGATTATTTACGGACACAATGCCAGGAGTAAGGAAGAGCTGCGCCAGCAGATTGAGAGCAAAGACTGGGACCATCTTCTGACCAAGATTCCAGTAAAAGCTGGTGATTTCTTCTATGTCCCTAGTGGCACCATGCATGCCATTGGCTCGGGGATCCTGATTTTGGAAACTCAGCAGTCCAGTGACACAACCTACCGTGTCTATGACTTTGATCGCAAGGACGATGCTGGCAATCTTCGCGAGCTGCATTTGGAGCAGTCTATTGATGTTTTGACTATCGGTGAGCCTGCTAATAGCCGTCCCGTTACCATTCAGGCAGACGATTTGGCTTCGACTCTTTTGGTGGCCAATGACTTCTTTGCTGTTTACAAGTGGGATATTGCTGGTTCAGTTAATTTTAAAAAGACAGCAGACTATAGCTTGGTCAGTGTCTTGGAAGGTGTCGGTGAGCTAGAAGTTGATGGAGCTGTCTACGCACTTGAAAAAGGGGAGCATTTCATCCTGCCAAGTGACATCACAGAATGGACCTTGTCTGGAGATTTGCAGCTGATTGTCAGCCATCCATAACGAAGGAAAAAGAAAGTGCAAAGAATCATTTTGCTCTTTTTAGGTTGGAAAAATATGGGAAATCATTAAAATCTTAGTCTATTTCTTCTTATTTATATAGCAGAATATTTTTGTATCTTTGATAGAAATTCAATCTATTTTGACAAGAAAAAAATCATAAATTAAAAATTAAAAAAATAAAAAAACGCTTTCAATAGTGCAAAAGATTGACTATTCGATATTTTAGGAGTAAACTAAGGAAGTAATTTAAAAAATATTAAGGAGAAGTCATCATGAATTTAACATTTTTAGGACTTTGTTTTGCCTGCTTTGGCGTATCAATTGCTGAAGGTTTGATTATGAGTAATTTATTTAAGGCAGCGTCTCGTCAGCCAGAAATTATCGGTCAATTGAGAAGCCTCCTAATCTTGGGAATTGCCTTTGTTGAAGGTACTTTCTTTGTAACGCTGGCTATGGCTTTTGTTATCAAATAAGAAAGAATTCTCTTTAGAAAAGGGGGTGTCATCTGTTGGAAGAAAGTATCAATCCAACTATCAATGTCGGTCCTGTGACCTTTGATTTGACCCTGCTGGCCATGACCCTGTTGACGGTGCTTGTAACTTTTGGATTTGTTTATTGGGCAAGTCGAAAGATGACGATTAAGCCGTCACGAAAGCAGAATGCTCTGGAATACGTCTATGACTTTGTCATTGATTTTACCAAGGGAAATATTGGCGAGCATTATATGAAGAATTATTCGCTCTTTCTATTCTCCCTCTTTCTTTTCGTAGTGGTGGCTAATAACTTGGGATTGATGGCCAAGGTTCAGACAACCAATGGCTTTAATCTCTGGACATCGCCAACAGCTAATCTCGCTTTTGACTTGGGATTCTCTCTTTTGGTGACGATTTTCTGTCATGTGGAAGGAGTCCGACGTCAAGGGATAAAAGGATATCTAAAAGGTTTTGTGACTCCAGGTATCATGACACCCATGAATATCTTGGAAGAATTTACCAATTTTGCTTCTCTAGCCTTGCGGATTTATGGAAACATTTTTGCAGGTGAAGTACTGGCTGGATTGCTCCTCATGTGGGCAAATCAAGCAGCTTATTGGTATCCGATTGCCTTTATTATGAACATGGTTTGGACTGGTTTTTCCATCTTTATTTCCTGTATCCAAGCCTATGTTTTTACCATGCTAACATCTATGTATCTTGGTAAAAAGATTAATGGTGGGGAAGAATAAAAAGAAAGGATAGATAAGATGAACATAACCATAGGTGAAATTATTGGCAACTTTATCCTGATTGCCGGCTCCTTTCTTCTCTTAGTATTTCTCATTAAGAAGTTTGCTTGGGGCAATATTGTCGGGATTTTAGACCAGCGTGCTCAAAGATTTCAGATGATATTGATGGTGCAGAAGCTGCTCGTAAGAAGGCAGAAGACTTGGCGCAAAAGCGCGAGGAAGCTCTGGCAGGAAGTCGTTCGGAAGCAGTTGCTATTGTTGAGACAGCTAAGGAGACAGCTGAAAAGAACAAGGCTGGAATCCTAGCTGATGCAGCAGAAGAAGCAGGGCGTCTGAAGGTTAAAGCGAATCAGGAAATTGCCCAAAACAAGGCAGAGGCTATGAGTAGCATCAAAGGAGAAGTGGCTGACTTGACAGTGACTCTGGCTAGTAAGATTCTGAGTCAGGAGCTAGACAAGGAAGCTCAGAGCGATCTCATTGACCGCTATATCAAACAGTTAGGAGATGCCTGATGGATAAGAAGCAATATGCAATCATTGAGAAATATGCTTTGCCTTTTGTTCAGACGGTCTTTGAAAAAGGTCAGCAAGAAGATGTTTTTGAAAAACTGAGTCAGATTAAGGCTGTTTTCGCGGAGACCGGCCTTGCTGACTTTTTGTCACATATCGGCATCAGTGATCTTGAGAAAGAGAAGAGTCTGCGACTCTTTCAAAACTCAGGTTCGCAATTGCTTGATAATCTGATTGAAATTGTCATTCTCAATCATCGTGAGGACCTCTTTTATGAGATTGTACTGGAGAGTCAGCACCAGCTTGAAAAGATCAGCAATGAATTTGAGGTGACGCTGCGCTCTGTTCAGCCTTTGACAGCCAGTCAGAAGGAGAAGATTCGGCCGATTATTGAGCAGAAGATGGGCCTAAAGGTCCGCTCGCTCAAGGAAGAATTGGACAGCAGCTTGATTGGCGGCTTTGTCATCTCTGCCAATAACAAAATAATTGATGCAAGCATAAAACGTCAATTGCAAGTCGTAAAAGAAAAATTGAAATAGAAAGTGGTGTGAATTTTGGCGATTAACGCACAAGAAATCAGCGCTTTAATTAAGCAACAAATTGAAAATTTCCAGCCAAATTTTGACGTCACAGAAACAGGGGTCGTCACTTATATTGGTGATGGAATCGCGCGGGCTCATGGACTGGATAAGGCTATGAGTGGAGAGCTCTTAATCTTTGAAAATGGCTCTTATGGTATGGCGCAAAATTTAGAGTCAACCGATGTTGGGATTATCATCTTGGGAGACTTTACAGACATTCGTGAGGGAGATACCATTCGCCGGACTGGTAAATCATGGAAGTTCCTGTGGGAGAGGCCTTGATTGGGCGGGTTGTTGATCCGCTGGGTCGTCCTGTTGATGGACTTGGTGACATTGTCACGGATAAGACACGTCCGGTTGAAACACCAGCTCCGGGTGTCATGCAGCGTAAGTCAGTATCTGAGCCTTTACAGACAGGTCTCAAGGCAATTGATGCCTTGGTTCCGATTGGCCGTGGGCAACGGGAGCTGATTATTGGGGACCGTCAGACTGGGAAGACGACCATTGCTATTGATGCTATCCTGAACCAGAAAGGTCAGGATATGATTTGTATCTATGTGGCGATTGGTCAGAAAGAATCTACAGTCCGTACACAGGTAGAAACGCTGCGTCAGTATGGTGCTTTGGACTATACGATTGTCGTGACAGCCTCTGCTTCACAGCCGTCGCCTTTGCTTTTCTTGGCGCCTTATGCTGGTGTAGCGATGGCAGAAGAGTTTATGTACAATGGCAAGCATGTTTTGATTGTCTATGATGACTTGTCCAAACAGGCTGTGGCTTACCGTGAACTGTCTCTCCTGCTCCGTCGTCCGCCAGGCCGTGAGGCCTTTCCTGGAGATGTTTTCTATCTGCATAGCCGTCTCTTGGAGCGTTCAGCCAAGGTTTCTGATGAGTTGGGCGGCGGTTCGATTACAGCTCTGCCATTTATTGAAACGCAGGCAGGAGACATTTCGGCCTATATCGCGACCAACGTGATTTCAATCACTGATGGACAAATTTTCCTCAGCGACAGCTTGTTCAATGCTGGGGTACGTCCGGCCATTGATGCAGGTTCTTCTGTATCACGGGTTGGGGGCTCTGCCCAAATCAAGGCAATGAAGAAAGTAGCTGGAACCCTGCGTATCGACCTGGCTTCTTATCGGGAGCTTGAGGCATTTACTAAGTTTGGTAGTGATTTGGATGCGGCAACGCAGGCCAAGCTCAATCGTGGCCGCAGGACTGTAGAAGTCTTGAAGCAGCCGATTCATGAGCCGCTGCCGGTTGAAAAGCAGGTAGTGATTCTCTATGCTTTGACCCATGGTTTCTTAGACAGTGTGCCAGTAGACGATATTCTGCGCTTTGAGTCAGAATTATTTGCCTACTTTGATGCACATCAAGAAAGCATTTATGAAACCATTCGGACAACGAAAGACCTTCCAAGTGAGGAAGTCTTGGATGCTGCCATTACTGAGTTTATTGACCAGTCTAGCTTCAAATAAGAATCGAGGTGTCAGATGGCAGTTTCATTAAATGATATTAAAAATAAAATTGCATCCACGAAAAACACCAGTCAAATCACCAATGCCATGCAGATGGTTTCTGCTGCAAAGCTGGGAAAATCTGAGGAAGCAGCTAAGAACTTTCAGGTCTATGCCCAGAAAGTGCGTAAGTTAGTTACGGATATGCTGCATGGCCACGAGGCAGAAATGCCCGTCATCACTCGATGTTAATCAGTCGGCCAGTCAAGAAATCAGCCTATATTGTCATTACTTCTGACCGCGGTCTGGTAGGCGGCTACAATGCGACCATTCTCAAGGCATTGATGGAGCTGAAAGCTGAGTACCATCCAACTGGAGAGGACTTTGAAGTCATCTGTATTGGAAGTGTCGGTGCTGATTTCTTCCGAGCTCGGGGCATTCAGCCGGTTTATGAACTGCGTGGTCTAGCAGATCAGCCTAGCTTTGATGAGGTTCGTAAAATCATTAGCAAGACCATTGAGATGTATCAGAATGAGCTCTTTGATGAGCTCTATGTCTGCTATAACCACCATGTCAACAGTCTGACCAGTCAGATGCGGGTGGAGCAGATGCTGCCAATCATTGACTTGGACCCTAATGAAGCGGATGAAGATTATACGCTGAATCTGGAACTGGAGTCTAGTCGGGATTCTATCTTGGACCAGTTGTTGCCCCAGTTTGCAGAGAGTATGATTTACGGTGCTATTATTGATGCCAAGACGGCTGAGAATGCTGCCGGTATGACTGCTATGCAGACAGCGACAGACAATGCTAAAAAGGTCATCAGTGATTTGACTATTCAGTACAACCGCGCTCGGCAGGCTGCCATTACGCAGGAAATTACTGAAATCGTGGCGGGTGCAAGTGCCCTGGAATAAGGCCACAAATGAATTAGAAATTAAACGAGGGAAAAAACATGAGCTCAGGCAAAATTGCTCAGGTTATCGGGCCGGTCGTAGACGTTGCGTTTGCTGCTGGAGACAAACTACCTGAGATAAATAATGCACTTGTAGTCTATAAAAATGATGAGAAAAAATCAAAAATCGTCCTTGAAGTAGCTCTTGAGCTTGGTGACGGTGTGGTGCGGACCATTGCCATGGAGTCTACCGATGGTTTGACGCGTGGTTTGGAGGTCTTGGATACTGGTCGTCCGATTTCTGTGCCTGTTGGTAAGGAAACGCTTGGCCGGGTGTTCAATGTCCTAGGAGACACTATTGACTTGGATGCGCCTTTGCAGAGGATGCAGAGCGTCAGCCGATTCATAAGAAGGCACCGACCTTTGATGAACTATCGACTTCATCAGAAATCCTGGAAACAGGGATCAAGGTTATCGACCTGCTAGCTCCTTATCTGAAAGGTGGAAAGGTTGGACTCTTTGGTGGTGCCGGAGTAGGGAAAACAGTCCTGATTCAGGAATTGATTCACAACATTGCCCAAGAGCACGGTGGGATTTCTGTCTTCACAGGTGTTGGTGAACGGACGCGTGAAGGGAATGACCTCTACTGGGAAATGAAAGAGTCTGGCGTTATCGAAAAGACGGCTATGGTCTTTGGTCAGATGAATGAACCGCCAGGAGCTCGGATGCGGGTTGCTCTTACCGGACTGACCATCGCGGAATATTTCCGTGATGTGGAAGGTCAGGACGTGCTGCTCTTTATTGACAACATCTTCCGCTTTACGCAGGCTGGTTCGGAAGTATCTGCCCTCTTGGGACGCATGCCATCAGCCGTTGGTTACCAGCCAACACTTGCGACAGAAATGGGACAGTTACAAGAACGGATTACCTCAACCAAGAAAGGTTCCGTTACTTCAATCCAGGCTATCTATGTGCCAGCAGATGACTATACTGACCCAGCGCCAGCGACAGCTTTTGCTCACTTGGACTCTACGACCAACCTAGAACGGAAATTGGTTCAGCTGGGGATTTATCCAGCCGTGGATCCATTGGCTTCCAGCTCGCGTGCCCTTTCACCTGAGATTGTAGGAGAAGAGCACTATGCGGTGGCAGCAGAGGTTAAGAGGGTTCTGCAACGTTATCATGAATTGCAGGATATCATAGCTATCCTTGGTATGGACGAACTGTCTGACGACGAGAAGACTTTGGTTGCACGTGCTCGTCGAATCCAGTTCTTCCTATCACAGAACTTCAATGTGGCAGAGCAGTTTACCGGCCAGCCAGGTTCTTATGTACCAGTAGCTGAAACGGTTCGTGGCTTCAAGGAAATCCTTGAAGGTAAGCACGATAAGCTACCGGAAGATGCCTTCCGTGGTGTAGGCTCCATCGAGGATGTATTGGCCAAGGCTGAGAAAATGGGATTCTAAGAGGTGAATGATGGCTCAAATGACAGTACAAATCGTGACACCGGATGGTCTTATTTATGATCACCATGCTGCATTTGTTTCCGTAAAGACCATTGATGGTGAGTTGGGGATTTTGCCCCGCCATATCAATACCATCGCTGTTTTGGAAGTGGATCAGGTTAAGGTGCGCCGAGTTGATGATGACAAGCATATCGACTGGATTGCGGTCAACGGCGGAATCATTGAAATTGCAGACAATGTCATTACCATTGTGGCGGATTCAGCTGAGCGTGCGCGTGATATCGACATTAGTCGGGCTGAGCGTGCTAAGCGTCGGGCTGAGCTGGAAATTGAGGAAGCCCATGACAAGCACTTGATTGACCAAGAACGCCGGGCTAAGATTGCCCTGCAGCGGGCAATCAACCGGATCAATGTCGGAACAAGAATCTAAGAAGCTATTCTTGCCTGGAGATAGAAGTCAACCTTCATCTGACGAGACTTGGCTTCATGAATACAAACTGAACACGCAAAACTGGGGCAGGAATGTCTCAGTTTTCTTTTCCAAAGAAAAAGGGAGAACTGTTTAGTTCGTCCCTGACTGGAGTCTTGTGGTATAATAAAAGTTATGGTAGAAGTTATTTTTAAATTATGCAGTCATTTGCTCTTTATTTTCTTTGCTTTTCATCTGTTGTCAACGGTTGTTGAGTGGGAGAGGTTTTTCAAGGTTAATGCCGATAATGCCATGAAGATTCGCTTTTTGATTCTCTTGTTCAGCATCGCCTTGGGTTATTTGGTCAGCCTTTTCTTTATAGGTATTTACGATATGAGCCGGGCGATTTTTAACGGTACTTTATAAGGTCATATTTTTGATTTTATGGTATGATAGTATGGATGATTTTAAAAATTTAGAGTAAGGAATCGGTATGGAAAAAATTATTATTCAAGGTGGAGATAATCGCTTGGTCGGAAAGGTCAAGATTGAAGGAGCAAAAAATGCGGTCCTGCCTCTCTTAGCAGCGACAGTATTGGCCAGCGAGGGCCAGTCAGTTTTGAAAAATGTTCCGGTCTTGTCTGATGTCTTTACCATGAACAATGTGGTCCGCGGTTTAAACACTCAGGTAGACTTTAATCAGGAAGAAAATACAGTTGTTGTAGACGCAACTCAGCCCTTGTCTGAGGAGGCGCCTTACAAATACGTCAGCAAAATGCGAGCGTCTATCGTTGTTTTGGGGCCAGTCCTGGCTCGTAATGGCCATGCTAAGGTTTCCATGCCAGGAGGCTGTACAATCGGCAGTCGGCCTATTGACTTGCACCTGAAGGGCTTAGAAGCCATGGGCGCTCAGATTACTCAGACAGCGGGTTATATCGAAGCGAAGGCAGAGCGGCTCAAGGGAGCCCACATTTACATGGACTTTCCAAGTGTGGGAGCAACGCAAAACATCATGATGGCTGCAACGCTGGCTCAAGGAACGACAGTGATTGAAAATGCTGCTCGGGAGCCTGAAATTGTTGACCTAGCTCTCTTTTTAAATGAAATGGGAGCCAAGGTCAGAGGAGCAGGTACCGAAACTTTGACCATTGTCGGAGTGGATCAGCTGCGAGGTGCCAAGCATAATGTGGTTCAAGACCGTATCGAAGCAGGAACTTTTATGGTTGCTGCGGCTATGACCAGCGGTGACCTGCTGATTGAGGATGCCATTTGGGAGCACAATCGTCCCCTGCTTTCCAAAATGCAGGAAATGGGAGTGGAAGTGACAGAGGAAGATGAAGGGATTCGGGTTCGTTCCGATGTTTCGAAGCTCAGACCAGTTTCGGTCAAGACCCTTCCTTATCCGGGCTTCCCTACCGACATGCAGGCTCAGTTTACGGCGCTCATGGCTATGGCTAAGGGCGAGTCTACGATGATTGAGACCGTCTTTGAGAACCGCTTCCAGCATCTGGAGGAAATGCGTCGGATGGGGCTGCACTCTGATATCATGCGTGACACAGCTCGTATCTGGGGCGGTGGAAGTCTTCAGGGGGCTGAAGTCATGTCAACAGACCTTCGGGCCAGTGCGACTTTGATTCTGATGGGCTTGATTGCTGAAGGCGAGACCAAGGTCAGCAAGCTAGTACACTTAGACCGAGGCTACTATAAATTCCATGAGAAATTGGCAGCCTTGGGAGCCAAAGTGAAGCGTGTAAAGGAAGAAGACGATGAGTGAAAATCTTAAATATTTAGGCCGGCAGATTGGCCTTGTTTTACTGGTTCTTTTGGTAGCTGTGATTCTCTTTTTCGTGTCTCTGATGATTGGCTATAATATTATCGGGAACGGTAAGGGCTCAGTTTTTTCACCAGAAACCTGGCAAGAATTAATCGGGAAGTTTACTGGAAACTAGCTCCTAGTTGAAAAGACTGGCTGAAATTAATCCAGTTTGCTAAGTTGAAAGAAAGAAGATGAAAAGAAAGACTAGTCAGAAAAGGAATTTTAAGAGCCTGCAAGGCTGGGCTGGACTGACTCTGGCCTTGATTTTGGCGTTGGCTGGCTATTTCTGGGGACAGGATGGTCAGCAGCCACTTCAGAGTCCAAATTCAGAAATCAGGGTTGGGCAAGTCCAAGATCAGGGCACCCCTAGCCAGGAACTGGCTGAGAGCGTTCTGACGGATGCTGTCGGAGCTCAGCTTAAAGGCAGCCTTGAATGGAATGGAGCTGGCGCCTTTATCGTGAATGGGAATAAGACGGACTTGGATGCGGGGATTTCTAGTAAGCCATACGCTGACAATAAGACCAAGCTTGTTCAAGGGAAAGCCCTTCCGACGGTGGCGAATGCCTTTTTATCCAAGTCTACCCGCCAGTACAAAAAACGGGAAGAAACTGGAAATGCCAACACTTCATGGGTGCCGGCAGGCTGGCATCAACTCAAGAACCTCCCTGGTGAGTACAATCATGCTGTGGACCGAGGACATCTCTTGGCCTATTCGCTGATTGGTGGTTTGAAGGACTTTGATGCCTCTACCAGCAATCCTGCCAATATCGCTGTGCAGACGGCTTGGTCCAACCAAGCCAATGAAGCGGATTCGACAGGGCAGAATTACTACGAGACAAAGATCCGGAAGGCTTTGGATAAGAACAAGCGGGTGCGCTACCGGGTAACCTTGATTTATGCCACGGAGACAGATTTAGTACCGGTTGGGTCACATTTAGAGGCCAAGTCCAGCGATGGCAGTCTGGAATTCAATGTCTTTGTCCCGAATGTGCAAAAAGGGATTCGCCTGGACTATAATAGTGGCTGGGTCAGTCTGGACACGGGTTCTTAATTCTATACTCAAAAATGGATTTGCAAAGAGTATTTATTAGTATGAAAAGAAATGGTTGCAGATTTGTAGTCATTTTCTTTTATACTAATAGATGAGAAGAAGACGGACTTTTCAGTCTTCTTTAAGAAAGCGGTGGTAAAATCAACGTTCTCTTACAATCTAGTAAAGGAGGTTGCGATGGGACTTATTTTTAAAAGCATCCGGTTCCTCATGCGTCTGATTGGGCGCGTGGTTTGGGGACTTGCCTGGTCCTTTGTCCTGAGCTTTATGGTTATTGTCGGAATTTTCTATTTTACCACTTCGACAGAACCGGGTACAGAGGGACTGACGCAGGCTGTTCAGACTGCTGTTGGCAGAGTGGATCAATTTTTAAATCACCAAGGCATTTCCACGGGCCTTCACAGCAGTGAGGAGACGCAAACAGATCAGCTGACAGATGAGCATGCAACAACAGGGGCTCGTTGGGATCAGCCAAGCGCCACGATTTATATCGATACAAATAATGAAACCTTCCGTTCAGCCTATAAGGAGGCCATTGATTCTTGGAATCAAACAGGTGCCTTCACCTTTCAAATCATCAATGACAAAGACAAGGCGGACATTGTTGCGACGGAGATGAACGATGGCAACATCAGTGCAGCTGGTGAAGCTGAGTCGCAGACCAATCTCCTAACCAAGCGGTTTACCCATGTCACGGTTCGCCTTAATAGTTACTACCTGCTGGACAGTCGCTATGCCTATTCTCATGAGCGGATTGTCAATACAGCAGCGCACGAATTGGGCCATGCTATCGGATTAGACCATAATGAGGAGGAATCAGTGATGCAGTCAGCAGGCTCATTTTACAGTATCCAGCCGACAGATATCCAGGCTGTAAAAGACTTGTATCAATCGTAAGCCTATGTTAAAATCTATTTTTTACTTGATTCGACACTTTCCAGAGCAAGTTTTTCTCTTTGTTTTTAACTCAGGAATCTTTGTCTGGCTATGGAAAAGCGGCAATGAGATTGCCAACCAGCTAGGAGTGACAGCGGCTTGGGAAAATCATGTTCCGGCGCCCATTCAGGTCTTTTTCGGCCAGAATATTGAAGCAGTTCAGGGATTTTTTCACAATTCCGCCTTTATGTGGCTAGTCGGGTCTATGATTATCCTTCTGGTTATTCGTCTGATCAAGGGAATGATTAAATTTGTTGTCTTTGCGGTTCTGATTCTGCTGGGAATTTATCTGATTTTGCAGAATCAATCTATTCTAAATAGTTTTATGTAGAGGCTGGGACAAAAGTCCTAGCCTCTCAATTGTCTTTGGATTGTCGAGCAAGACGCAGTGGTTGAGTGGGCTCTACTACGCTGATTTCATCAGCTTTTACAGCCCTACTCAACTGTGAGGAGGTGGGACGACGAAATCGAATTCTAACGAATTACCGATTTCTGTCCCACTCTCTTTTTCTTTTGGAGCGCTAAGTGGCCCTTCTCTTGAATTCTGATAGCTGTGCTTCTGGAAATCTGCTATAATGGTCTTATGATTATTTTACAAGCAAGCAAGATTGAGCGCTCTTTTGCAGGGGAGCTTCTTTTTGACAATATTAACCTGCAGGTGGATGAGGGTGATCGGATTGCCCTCGTCGGTAAAAATGGAGCTGGGAAGTCAACCCTGCTCAAGATTTTGGTGGGCGAAGAAGAGCCTACTTCTGGTCAGATCAATAAAAAACGAGACCTGTCTCTGTCCTATCTGGCTCAGGACAGCCGCTTTGAGTCGGAAAATACTATCTACGACGAGATGCTGCTGGTCTTTGATAGTCTGCGTCAGCAAGAAAAACGCTTGCGTCAGATGGAGCTGCAAATGGGAGAATTGTCAGGGGAAGACCTGACTGCTCTCATGACCCAGTACGATCAGCTGTCAGAGGACTTTCGCCAGAAAGGTGGTTTTACCTACGAGGCCGATATTCGAGCGATTTTGAATGGCTTCAAGTTTGACCAGTCCATGTGGCAGATGAGGATTTCTGAGCTTTCAGGCGGGCAGAATACCCGTCTGGCTCTGGCTAAGATGCTTTTGGAAAAGCCAGAGCTGCTGGTACTGGACGAGCCGACCAACCACTTGGATATCGAGACCATTGCTTGGCTGGAGACTTACTTGATTAACTACAGCGGTGCCCTGATCATCGTCAGCCATGACCGCTATTTCCTAGACAAGGTTGCGACTATCACATTGGATTTGACCAAGCATTCCTTGGATTGCTATGTGGGCAATTACTCTAGCTTTGTGGTCCAAAAGGAGCAGAAGCTGGCCACTGAAGCCAAGAACTATGAAAAGCAACAGAAAGAAATCGCTGCGCTGGAGGACTTTGTCAACCGCAATCTAGTTCGGGCATCTACGACCAAGCGAGCTCAGTCTCGCCGCAAGCAGCTGGAAAAGATGGAGCGTTTGGACAGGCCGGAGACCGGCAGTCGCTCGGCCAATATGACTTTCAAAGCCGATAAAGTTTCAGGAAATGTTGTTCTGACCCTGGAAGATGCAGCTATTGGCTACGGAGAGGAAGTCCTGTCGGAGCCGATTAACCTCGACATTCGCAAGTTTAATGCGGTAGCCATTGTCGGGCCAAATGGGATTGGAAAGACGACCTTGATTAAATCACTAATCGGTCAAGTGCCCTTCATCAGAGGCAAGGAGCAGCTGGGGGCTAATGTGGATGTGGGCTACTATGACCAGACCCAGAGCAAACTGACTCCCAGCAATACAGTTCTTGATGAGCTATGGAATGACTTCAAGCTGACGCCAGAGGTCGAAATTCGCAATCGCTTAGGCGCTTTCCTCTTCTCGGGAGACGATGTCAAGAAGTCTGTCGGCATGCTGTCGGGTGGAGAGCGGGCGCGGCTGCTTCTAGCAAAGCTGTCTATGGAAAACAACAACTTCCTCATCCTCGACGAGCCGACCAACCACCTGGACATTGACAGCAAGGAAGTGCTGGAAAATGCCCTGATTGACTTTGACGGTACCCTGCTCTTTGTCAGCCATGACCGTTACTTTATCAATCGCGTGGCCACCCAGATCATCGAGCTTTCTGAAACAGGCTCCACCCTTTATCTGGGTGATTATGACTACTATCTGGAGAAAAAGGCAGAGCAGGAAGCCTTGCGTGAGGAGTCGGAGCAGACTAGTCCTGACAAGCCAGCGCCTGCCAATGACTATCAGCTTCAAAAGGAAAACCAGAAAGAACAGCGCCGTCTGGCCCGTCGCCTAGAACAACTGGAAGCGCAAATCGAGGACTTGGACAGCCAGATCAGTCAGCTTCAGGAAGCCATGGAGGCCACTAATGACGCCGCCGAACTCATGGAGAGCCAGCAGCAAATCGACCAGCTGACCGCTGCCCAAGAAGAAGCCATGTTAGAATGGGAAGAACTGGCGGAGAAGGTGTAGTATTTAGGGGCAGTCAGTCCGCCCGCTTTGAAAGGAGCTACTGATGACGACAGAAAACGATTGGTTTATGCGGCAGATCAAGGGAGCGGCCAATATGCTTGGTTCGGCTCTGCACCTGACAATCCAGCATTTGGATCTGGGGCAGTTTGAAGATGAGCAAGGCCGGCAGCTTGATGGAGCTGATTATTTGCATGAGCTGCTGGAAAGCGAGCATTTTGCAGAGGCAGCTGATTTCGTTCAGGCCCAGATGAAGCGCCTGCCTTTCCATCAATATGAGATACTGGCGGACCAGTTCTTGCTTTATCTGGCCAGTCTGGAAGCCCCAGTAAAAGACCGGAATGGCTTGGATGAAGCCTATTTACAGGATTTGGAAAAGCAACTGAAAGAATTTAAGTGGTAAACAAATGGAAAATTTAGGCAAAGTTTTTCGTGATTTTCGTTTAAATGGACATTATTCTTTGAAGGAAGCAGCCGGTCAGGTTTGCTCGACCTCTCAGCTGTCTCGTTTTGAACTGGGTGAGTCGGACATGACCCTCTCGAAATTTTTAGATCTTTTGGATAATATTCATGTGACCCTTGAAAACTTTATGGACAAGACTCGGAATTTCCAGCAGCATGAGCACGTGGCCATGATGGGTAAGATTATCCCTCTTTACTACTCAAATGACATCAAGGGATTTCAGGACTTGCAAGCGGAGCAGTTGGAAAGGCCAAGGCCAGTAACACGCCTCTTTACTATGAATTGAATTGGATTTTGCTGCAGGGCTTGATTTGTCAGCGAGACAGTCAGTTTCGCATGAGGCAAGAAGATTTAGATAAGGTTGCCGATTATCTCTTCCAAGTGGAAGATTGGACCATGTACGAACTTATCCTCTTAGGCAATCTCTATAGCTTCTATGATGTGGACTACGTCTACCGTCTGGGCAAGGAAGTTATGGAGCGGGAGGACTACTACAAAGAAATCGGTCGCCATAAGAGACTAGTCTTGATTTTAGCTCTCAATTGTTACCAGCATTGTTTGGAAAGTTGTTCTTTTGATAAGGCTAGTTATTTTGAGGCTTACGTAGAGAAAATCATTGGCAAGGGCATCAAACTCTATGAACGCAATGTGTTCCTCTATCTCAAAGGTTTTGCGGCTTATCAGAAGGAGCAGAAGAAGCAGGGCATCAAGCAAATGCAGGAAGCCATGCACATCTTTGAAGTGCTGAATTTACCTGAGCAAGTCGCCTATTATCAAGAGCATTTCCATAAGTTTATAAAAGCATAATTTCCCAAATATGGGAAAAATAAAGAACCTCCCTCCATTCCTGATACAATAGTTTCAGAAATGGAAGGAGGTATTTTTATGAATCGAAATGCAGCACAGCTGATTACACGGGCTGCTATTAATAAAATTGGAAATATGCTCTATGACTATGGAAACAGCATCTGGCTTGCTTCTTTGGGAGCTCTGGGACAGACGGTCTTGGGCATTTATCAGATATCAGAGCTAATCACTTCTATCTTATTCAATCCTTTGGGGGGAGCCATTACGGACCGCATTTCCAGACGTAAGGTGCTGATGGTAACGGACTTGATTTGTGCTGGACTTTGTCTGCTGATTTCTTTTATTTCTAATGACCAGCTCATGATTGGGGCGCTGATTTTTGCTAATGTGGTCCAGGCTATAGCCTTTGCCTTTCTAGGCCAGCTAATAAGTCTTATATTACAGAAATTGTGGACAAGGAAGACATTGTAACCTACAATTCTCATCTGGAATTGGCCTTGCAGGTTATCAGTGTCTCAGCTCCAGTTTTGTCTTTTATCGTAATGCAGTATGCAAATTTGCGCGTAACCCTTCAGCTGGATGCTATTAGCTTCTTTCTGGCTTTTGCCTTGGTTTACTTTCTGCCTAATCATGAGCCAAGCAAGCAGAAGTCTCCCATTAATCTTGGAAATATCCTGAGAGATATCAAGGAAGGTTTAGTTTATATCCGTCAGCAAAAAGAAATTTTCTTTCTGCTTTTGGTAGCTTCTGCAGTCAACTTTTTCTTTTCGGCTTTTAATTATCTATTGCCTTTTACCAATCAGCTCTACGGCAAGACCGGCTCTTATGCAACTATTTTGAGTTTGGGAGCTGTAGGCTCAATCGTTGGAGCTATTCTAGCTAGCAAGGTTAAGGCCAGTATGGGAAATCTTCTTGTAGCCCTGTTATTGACAGGTGTAGGAGTTGCTGTCATGGGCATCTCTGCCTTGCTACCGGTTCATCCATATTTCTCCTATTCTGGTAATCTTATCTGTGAGCTCTTTATGACTGTTTTCAACATTCATTTCTTCAGCCAGGTTCAGACCAAGGTGGACAAGCAGTATCTAGGTCGCGTTTTCTCAACGATCTACACGCTGGCAATTCTTTTCATGCCTCCTGCGACTTTTCTGATGACTCTTCTGCCGAGTGTCCGGACCCTTTCCTTTCTTCTGATTGGTTTCGGAGTGATGGGATTAGCTTTGATTTCCTACCTTTACCAAAAGAGAATACAAAAAGACTAGGCTGGAATAATTTCCAACCTAGTTTTCTGTATGGGAATTTTTAAGTGCTTCTTTGGTTTTCTTAAGCTCTTTTTTCAGCGAGAAGTTTTTTAGCATGCTGATGAGAAAGGTCGTGACAGAGCCTAGGAGCACTGAGACCAAAATCAATATGATTAAGGGAAGTTTGAAGCTAAATAGGATAAAGCTAACATTGACGCTCTGCATATTGGCCAAGGAAATACCAGCCACCAATAGAATGGTAATTAAAAGCAGGATATAATGCAATTTTTCTTTCATAGTGATTCTCCTGTTTGTCTATTCAAACTCAGCCTTGCTCTTGATATCTCCGTATTCTTCTGGGATTTCTTGGGCTAGGATATCTTCATAAGCCGCCAGTTCAATATCTGAGCCATATTTGTTTTTCAGAGCGGTGGTCACCAGACGGTAGGCCAAGTTCGCATTGCGGGACAAGATGGGGCCATGGAAGTAGGAGCCAAAGACATTTTTATAATGAACACCCTCGCAACCATCCTCTTGATTGTTGCCATTTCCATAGACAACTTTGCCCAGAGGTTTTTCATCGTCCGAGAGGAAAGTCCGTCCTTGGTGATTTTCAAAGCCGTAGTAGGTCTCATTGAATTCTTCGTTATGAATCTTGATGTCACCGATATAGCGATTATTAGTTTGATTAAGGGTGTAATGTCCCATAATACCTAGGCCTTCGATACGTCGGCCAGAAGCTTCGATATAGTATTGGCCTAAGAGTTGGAATCCGCCGCAGATAGCTAGCACTACGCCGTTTTCATTGATGAAGTTTTCCAAAGCTTCTTTTTTAGCAGGCAGGTCGCGGGCCACAATAGTTTGCTCATAGTCTTGACCTCCACCAAAGAAGACGATGTCGTAGCTGTCCTTGTCAAAGTCATCTTCTAGAGAGACGATATCGACTTCAACCCTAGCGCCTAGCTTTTCAGCCACATACTTGAGCATGAGAACATTGCCGTTATCGCCGTAGGTATTCATGAGATTGCCATAGAGGTGGGCAATTTTAATATCGTAACGGTAATCCTGGTTTTCAGGAGAAGTGAGGGATCTGTAAACCATTAGTTCATCTCCTTTCTGACCACTTGTCGTTCTGCCAGTAGCTCACGGAATTCCAGCATAGCAGTATAAGTTGCTAAGATATAGGCATGCTTGGTTTCTTGCTGCTCAATGGCCTTAAATACTGCTTCTAAATCTTTGACTTCAGTAATCTGGTCTGCTGGATAGCCCGTTACCCGCAGTCGACGAGCAATCTCAGAGTGGCGCACACCGCCTGCAATGACATGAGGAATCTCCATCTCTAGAATCTTCTCAAAATCTGCATCCCAAATCCAGCTGGTATCAATGCCGTCTGCATAGTTGGCATTGAGCAGGACGGACAAGCTAAAGTCAAAAGGCGCGAGCCCAATCATATCCAAAGCTTGGGTCGCCCCAACAGGATTTTTTATCAAGACTAAGGTACATTCCTTATCGCCGATTTTGAAAGTTTCCTGACGGCCAAAGACAGCTCGGCTCTTGTCAAAGCCAGCCTTGATAGTAGCCGGCTCGACACCAAAGAACTGAGCTACTGATACAGCGGCCAAGGCATTGTAGATATTATAAAGACCGCCAATATTGATTTGATAGTCTTGTCCATCAATGGTAAAGGCAGAGCGATTATGCTCAAGTGTTTTGAGAGCGGTCAGGCTGTAGTCAAGCTTAGGACGCTTGAAGCCGCAGTCCACACAGATATAAGCCCCCAGATTTGCATAGGTGTTGAGATAATACTTGAGGATATGCTCACACTTAGGACAGAGGATGCCCTCTGTATTGTAGTGAGCCAACTGAGCCTGGCCTTTCTCGGTATCAAATCCATAGTAGCGGACAGGATTCTTTAGGCTGACCGAGTTAAAGAGGGGGCTGTCACCATTCATCAGCACAGTCGCTTCAGGCACTTTAGCTGCAGCATCCAGAATCATCTGGTAGGTCGTGTAGATCTCACCATAGCGATCCATCTGGTCTCGGAAAATATTGGTAAAGACGAAGAGGCTAGGTTTGATATAATCACAAATCCGAGATAGGCTGGCTTCATCTATTTCCAGAACAGCGATATTCTTGCCAGATTTGCCTTTCTTAGCGGTTAGGAAGGTTGTGGTAATCCCCGTAATCATATTGGCACCGCTGGGATTGGTCACCACTTCTCCGAAGGCTTCCTTAAGAATGCCCACTGTCAGAGCTGTGGTCAGAGTTTTACCATTGGTTCCGGTAATAACCACGACCTCATAGTTCTTCGCTAGATTTTGTAAAATGTTTATCAAATGTCAGGGCAACTTTCCCTGGCAGAGTCGATCCACGCCCCATTTTGCTGAGAACAAAGTGGGAGGACTTGCCCGCCAAGAGGCCCAATGCTGTATTTATCTTCATAAGAAATATTTTATCATAAAAAAGTAAAGAAGGTTACAGAAAAATATTGACAAACGTGATATAATGGGTTGGTAAGTCTTTAAGCATTAAGACCCACTGTAAAATAAAAAGAGAGAAGTTAATTGAGTGAACTCTAATTACAAGATAAAATCAGGCTTTACTAGATTTCATAAGTTCGATTTGTTGCTATAGCTGTTTGATTTTGCTTGTACAGGAGTAGGAAGTCTAAGTATGAATTTTCAACAACTAACCAATCTCCAATATTGGGCCAGTTTGTTTTCTGACCCTTGGAGGATTGTAATTAATATTATTGACGTCGCTATCGTCGCATGGATTCTTTATTATCTAATCAAGGCCATTGCTGGTACGAAGATTATGATTTTGGTCCGCGGGGTGCTCTTCTTTATCTTGGCACAGTTTTTTGCCAATATCATCGGCTTGACCACCATTTCTTGGTTGATTAATCAGGTCATCACATACGGGGTCATTGCGGCTGTGGTGATTTTCTCGCCTGAGATTCGGGCAGGATTAGAAAAGCTGGGCCGAGCAACGGATATTTTTTCTGTGACGCCCATCAGTAACGAAGAAAAAATGGTTCAGGCCTTTGTCAAATCTGTTGCCTATATGAGTCCGCGGAAAATCGGGGCTTTGGTGGCCATTCAGGGAACCCGCACCTTGCAGGAGTACATTGCAACAGGGATTCCTTTGGATGCAGATGTGTCCGGAGAGCTGCTAATCAACATTTTTATCCCCAATACGCCATTGCACGATGGAGCTGTCATCATAAAAAACAATAAGATTGCAGCTTCCTGTGCTTATCTGCCTCTGACAGAAAGCAGCGGTATCTCTAAGGAGTTTGGAACCCGGCACCGAGCAGCTATTGGCCTGTCTGAAGTATCAGATGCGTTTACTTTTGTCGTTTCAGAAGAAACAGGCGGTATTTCCACTACGCACAATGGAATTTTCAAGCACGATTTGACTTTGGATGAGTTTGAGATAGAGCTGAGAAAGGTCTTCTTATCAGAGCAGGACAAGCCAGCAGGTTTGAAAAAACGCTTCATGGGAGGATGGAAGAAATGAAAAAACGTAAAAAAATTCTTTATATCATCTCTTCGTTTTTCTTTGCCCTAGTGCTTTTTGTTTATGCAACCTCTAGCAGTTATCAAAACAATACAGGAGTTCGACAGGTCACATCTGAAACTTATACCAATACGGTTTCCAATGTGCCAATTGACATCAAATATGACAGCGAGAATTACTTTATCAGCGGCTTTACTTCTGAAGTTTCCGTTGCCCTGACAGGCTCCAACCGGGTCAATCTAGCCAGTGAAATGCAGGAAAGTACTCGGAAGTTTCGAGTCGTAGCTGATCTTTCCAAGGCTACAGAAGGAACAGTAGAAATCCCGCTAAAGGTTGAAAATCTGCCAAGCGGTCTGACTGCTGCAGTGACTCCGCAGAAGATTTCTGTTAAGATTGGTAAAAAGGCCAGCAAGAAGGTTGAGGTCCGCTACCTCATCACAGACAGCCAGGTAGCTGAGAATGTGACGATCAGTGGTGTGACCTTGGAAAATAAGGAAGCTACAGTTACCAGTGACGAGGAGACCCTGTCTAAGATTGAATATGTCGTAGCTATTCTCCCGACCAATGTCATTATCACCGGAAACTACAGCGGGACAGCGCCGTTGCAGGCTGTTGATGGACAGGGGAATGTTATGCCAAGCGTGGTGACACCATTTGAAACGACTATGCGTGTCAACACTAAAACAGCAGACAACTCAGGCTCGTCCTCCTCTAACAGCAGCTCAAATTCGAGCTCATCAAATAAAAACTAACTAAAATTTTGAAAATAAACTTGGATTAAAGCGGTCTGCCTTGCTTGTAGCCAAAACCTTTACATCCAGGTCTTATGAAAGGAAACTATTTATAATGGGTAAATACTTTGGAACCGATGGTGTTCGCGGAGAAGCAAATGTGGAATTAACGCCGGAATTGGCCTTTAAGCTCGGCCGCTTTGGTGGTTATGTTCTGAGTCAGCACGAAAGTGAAGTTCCTCGGGTCTTTGTTGGCCGTGATACTCGAATTTCAGGAGAAATGCTGGAAAGCGCCTTGGTTGCAGGACTTTTGTCCGTTGGGATTCATGTTTATAAGCTGGGTGTCATTGCAACGCCTGGTGTAGCTTATCTGGTTAAGTCAGAGAAAGCTAGCGCAGGAGTCATGATTTCTGCCAGCCACAATCCAGCTTTGGATAATGGTATCAAATTCTTTGGTGGTGACGGCTATAAGCTGGATGATGAGCGTGAATTGGAAATCGAAGCTTTGCTGGACGCAGCAGAAGATACCCTGCCACGTCCAAGCGCCGAAGGTTTAGGTGACTTGGTAGACTATCCAGAAGGACTGCGCAAGTATCAACAATACTTGGTTTCAACTGGCTTGGAACTAGAAGGAATGCATGTGGCCTTAGATACGGCCAACGGTGCGGCTTCTACCAGTGCCCGTCAGATTTTTGCGGATCTCGGCGCACAGTTGACGATTATCGGAGAAAATCCAGACGGTCTCAATATTAATCTGAATGTCGGCTCTACGCATCCAGAAGCTTTGCAGGAAGTTGTTCGTGAGTCTGGTGCGGCGATTGGTCTGGCCTTTGATGGAGATAGCGATCGCCTCATTGCCGTGGATGAAAATGGTGAGCTAGTAGATGGTGACAAGATTATGTACATCATCGGTAAGTACCTGTCTGAGAAAGGCGAGCTGGCGCAGAATACCATTGTCACGACTGTCATGTCCAACCTAGGCTTCCATAAGGCTTTGGATCGGGAAGGCATCCAAAGGCTGTGACAGCAGTTGGTGACCGCTATGTAGTAGAGGAAATGCGGAAGAATGGTTATAATCTTGGTGGTGAGCAGTCTGGACATGTTATCATCATGGACTACAATACGACAGGTGACGGTCAGCTTTCAGCTGTGCAATTGACCAAGGTTATGCAGGAAACAGGTAAGAAGCTATCTGAATTGGCTGCTGAAGTAACTATCTATCCGCAGAAACTAGTCAATATCCGTGTGGAAAACAGCATGAAGGATAAGGCGATGGAAGTTCCAGCTATTAAGACGGTCATTGAGAAAATGGAAGCTGAAATGGCTGGCAATGGCCGGATTTTGGTTCGTCCGAGCGGAACAGAGCCTCTGCTGAGGGTCATGGCTGAAGCACCAACTGACGAAGAAGTAAATTATTATGTAGATACCATTGCTAATGTTGTTCGAGATGAAATTGGAATTGAGTAATAAAACGTAAAGAAACTGAGACACAACGTCTTGGTTTTTTTACATTGTTATGAATTTTTAAACACTACGAATAAAAATGTTGATAAATTGCAATACTCTTGGTATAATAAGCTACGAAAGGAGAAAAAGATGAAAAATAAAAATACAATTATTTTTAAAATTCTTATCTTATTAACAGCTATTGTTACAGGTTTAGGTTTTGCTACTCGAACTCAGGCTTCTGAAGTAACTGAATACAGTCAGCAAACCAGCATTACTAAGGATGGTGAGCCATTAACAAGTGACTCAACTGTTAAGACTAATGAAACCTTGTCTGTAACAACCAACTTCACATTTCCAGCGGCTCAAAATATAGCTGAAGGGGATACCCTGACTTTTAAACTTCCGGAAGAGTTAAGCCTGATTACTGCCTTAAACTTCGATGTCTATGATGTTGTTAATCATACGGGAGAGTTAGTCGGTACAGCTCAAACTGACCCGGCGACTCAGTCAGTTACAGTGACTTTCAGTAACTACTTTACAAATTATACCCAAAAGAAAGAGCTATCTTTGGGCTTTAATGTTCGCATCAATAACGAAAAAGTCAAAGAAACAGGTCCTGTTTCCTTCAAATTTGGCCAGACAGACTTTTCTTTCCAATACCAGAAAGAAGAAGGAACTGCTGGTGAGTATGAAATGAAATATGGCTACCAAGATAGTAGCGATCCAAGCATTGTCAAGTGGCGTATTATCCTGAATGCAAGACAGGACATGCTTCGTAACATGGTAATTTCAGACACCTTTGGTGATGGTCTGACACTGGTTCCTGGTACGCTGCGGGCTGTCCGCTATGCTCCTGTAGAAGGTGGTATCCGCAATGAAGCTCATATCCTGACTCTGCCTGTAGTTGATAACTTTACTAACAAAGCAGTCCTAACCCAAAACGCTAATGGCGATGCTAACGGTTTTACCATCAACTTTGGAGATAACTACAACTGGCCAATGTACATCGAGTACTCTACTCGTGTACCAGAAGGTACAAAAGTGGGCGATGTGGTTAATAACAAGTTATCTTGGACAGCTAAAGGATTCCCAGAGCGTACTATTACTAAGTCAGTCCGCTTGGAAGAGGGCTCTGGTAAAGGAAGCGCTGTGCTAGCAAAAGATGTGAAGATTCAGGCACAGAAAAAGCTTGTTAATAAAGTGTTAGAGAAGGGTCAATTTACCTTTGGTCTCTTTGACGAAAACGGTGTTTACTTCAAACAGCTACCAATGAAGCTGATGGTTCTATCAATTTCAAAGCCTTGAACTATAATGCAGCTGGTGACTACCGCTACAGCATTAAGGAAATTCCGAGCAATGATGCTAACTACATCTATGATGACAAGGAAGCTCAGCTGACAGTTACTGTTAAAGATGTGAATGGTGAGTTTTTGGGCTCTGTTAAATATGATTTGGATCCTGTCTTTACAAATACCTATAGAGGTAATGATCCAGGCAAGGCAGTTCAGCCACCTAACCCTGGAAATAATAACAATCCAAACAATCCAAATAACAACCCTAACAATAACCCAAATAATAATCCAAACAACAACCCAAATAATACCCCAGACAATGGTAACAATACCCCCTGGTAACAGTTCCGACAATCCAAAGGGCGGAACAGACAATCCAGGTAATGGAAATAACAATTCAAACAATGGTACCAATGATCCAGGTGCTGCAGGAGGCAACAAAAAAGTTCTGCCTAAGACTGGTCAAGAAACGACGCTTTGGCTGTCAGTTGCAGGTTTGGCAATCTTAGTTGGCTTTGGAAGCTATGTCTTTCTTCAAAAGAAGACTAGATAAGATTCAAAGGTTTTAAGAGTTTTCTCTTAAAGCCTTTTTGCATGGTTTTCCATTTGAAAAAACGGAGCAATCGTGTTAGAATAGACCTAGTAATTTTTAAAGGATAGAGGTGTTATCGTGGCTTTTGGAGATAACGGACAACGCAAAAAAACAGGATTTGAAAAATTGACGATGCTGGTCGTGATTATCATGCTCATCGTGACAGTTGGAGCAATCTTTGCTTCCGCTCTCAGCGCAATCTTTTAATCCAAACGCTTCAGGGCGTTTTTTTAGACTAGAAAAAGAGAATAGAAAAAATGAGTATGTTTTTAGATACGGCCAAGATTCAAGTTAAGGCTGGCAATGGTGGCGATGGCATGGTGGCCTTTCGCCGTGAAAAATATGTTCCTAATGGCGGTCCTTGGGGCGGCGATGGTGGTCGTGGTGGCAATGTTGTTTTTGTCGTAGACGAGGGCCTTCGTACTCTGATGGATTTTCGCTACAATCGCCATTTCAAGGCACAGTCTGGTGAAAAGGGCATGACTAAGGGCATGCATGGCCGAGGGGCTGAGGACTTGATTGTTCGAGTGCCGCAGGGGACGACAGTTCGTGATGCAGAGACTGGCAAGGTGCTGACGGACCTGGTAGAAAATGGTCAAGAATTTATCGTAGCGCGTGGTGGCCGAGGCGGTCGCGGAAATATCCGCTTTGCAACGCCTAAAAAAATCCTGCTCCGGAGATTTCTGAGAACGGAGAACCAGGTCAAGAGCGAGAGCTTCTGCTGGAGCTCAAGGTTCTAGCAGACGTTGGTCTGGTCGGATTCCCATCTGTTGGAAAATCCACTTTGCTCAGTGTTATCACAGCAGCTAAGCCTAAGATTGGTGCTTATCATTTTACGACCATCGTGCCTAATCTAGGCATGGTTCGCACTCACTCTGGAGAGTCCTTTGCAGTAGCAGATCTACCAGGTTTGATTGAGGGGGCCAGCCAAGGGGTTGGACTGGGAACCCAGTTTCTCCGTCATATTGAGCGGACAAGGGTTATCCTACACGTTATTGATATGTCAGCAAGTGAGGGGCGTGATCCTTATGAGGACTATCTAGCTATCAATAAAGAGTTGGAATCCTATAATCTTCGTCTCATGGAGCGTCCGCAGATCATTGTTGCAAACAAGATGGACATGCCGGAAAGTGCTGAAAATCTCAAGGAATTTAAAGAGAAATTGGCAGCTAATTATGATGAGTTTGCTGACCTACCGCAAATCTTCCCCATTTCCAGTCTTACTAAGCAGGGACTTGCGACCCTCTTGGATGCGACCGCAGAATTACTGGATAAGACGCCAGAGTTCTTGCTTTACGATGAGTCTGAAATGGAAGAAGAAGCTTACTATGGCTTTGACGAAGAAGCACCAGCCTTTGAAATTTCTCGTGATGATGATGCGACTTGGGTGCTGTCAGGTGACAAGCTGGAGAAACTCTTTAATATGACCAACTTTGACCGCGATGAAGCAGTCATGAAATTTGCCCGTCAGCTTCGTGGTATGGGAGTTGATGAAGCCCTTCGCGCTCGTGGAGCCAAGGATGGTGACCTGGTCCGCATCGGCAAGTTCGAGTTTGAATTCGTTGACTAAGGAGGCTTGCAATGGGTGATAAACCAATATCCTTCCGCGATGAAAATGGGAATTTTGTCTCTGCAGCTGACGTCTGGAATACAGAAAAGCTAGAAGAGCTCTTTAATAAACTTAATCCCAAACGCAAGCTGCGTCTGGAAAGAGAAGCATTAGCGAAAGCTGAAGAGCAATAAGATTTTATTTTGAGAATCATAAACGCTGGGAAAGATTTCTCAGCGTTTTTAAATCTTAAAAAGTGGGTTCTGATAGGTAAGAAGATTTCCTTTTAGCTTCTAAGGCCCCATCAATGAAAAAATGGAAAAAGGCAAGGCTTATCAATCTGTCGTGGCCATTGCTTGCTATTTTATGGTATAATGAAAAAAATAAGTAGGAGAAGTGATAATTATGGCAAAAAAACGATTCATACAGACAAAGCACCAGCAGCGATTGGACCTTATGTTCAAGGAAAAAAATTGTGGGTAATCTTTTATTTGCGAGCGGGCAGATTCCTCTGTCTCCTGAAACAGGAGAAATCATTGGGACAACAATTGAAGAGCAGACCCAGCAGGTACTGAAAAATGTTTCAGCCATTTTGGAAGCTGCTGGAACAGACTTTGACCATGTGGTCAAGGCTACTTGCTTTTTTTGAGCGATATCAATGATTTTGTGGCCTTTAATGAAGTTTACAAAACAGCCTTTACAGAAGCATTTCCAGCTCGTTCAGCAGTCGAAGTGGCTCGCCTGCCTAAAGATGTGAAGATTGAGATCGAGGTTATTGCCGAGATTCTCTAAAAAAGTGCTGGTGAAAACAGCTTTTTGACGGATTCTATCTGATGAAAGGATTATTATGTCTGAGAAGAAAATTCAGCTTGTCATTGTGACTGGAATGAGCGGGGCGGGTAAAACCGTAGCCATCCAGTCCTTTGAAGACTTAGGTTATTTTACCATTGATAATATGCCGCCAACTCTGGTGCCGAAGTTCTTGCAGCTGGTCGAAGGGACCACGGACAATGATAAATTGGCTCTGGTTGTCGATATGCGCAGCCGTTCCTTCTTTTTGCAAATCCAGAACGTTTTGGATGATTTAGAGCAAAATGAGAACATTGATTTTAAGATTCTTTTCCTAGATGCGGCGGATAAGGAGTTAGTAGCTCGTTACAAGGAAACGCGTCGCAGCCATCCGCTTGCAGCTGATGGACGGATTTTAGATGGGATTAAACTGGAGCGCGAACTCTTAGCACCTCTGAAAAATCTTAGTCAGAATGTTGTGGACACAACAGATTTGACACCACGGGAGCTCAGAAAGACCATCTCTGAGCAATTCTCAAATCAGGACGAGATGCACAGTTTCCGCATTGAGGTCATGAGTTTTGGTTTCAAATATGGTCTGCCTTTGGATGCAGACTTGGTCTTTGATGTGCGCTTTCTGCCCAATCCCTACTATAAACCTGAGCTGCGCAATCAAACTGGCTTGGACAAGGATGTCTTTGATTATGTCATGAACCATGCCGAGTCAGAAGAATTTTACCAGCATCTGCTGGGCTTGATTGAGCCAATCTTGCCGGGCTATCAGAAGGAAGGCAAGTCTATCCTGACCATTGCTGTGGGCTGTACGGGCGGTCAGCACCGCAGTGTAGCCTTTGCTCAGCGCTTAGCGGATGATTTGGCTGAAAATTGGCCGGTCAATGCTAGTCACCGCGACAAAAACCGTCGGAAAGAAACGGTGAATCGCTCATGAGAAAGCCACGAATTACAGTCATCGGCGGTGGGACAGGAATTTCTGTTATTTTAGACAGCCTGCGTAAAAAGGATGTAGAAATTACAGCCATTGTCACTGTAGCAGATGATGGCGGCAGTTCTGGTGAGCTGCGGAAAAACATCCAGCAGCTGACTCCGCCGGGTGACCTGCGAAATGTCCTGGTAGCTATGTCCGACATGCCAAAATTCTATGAGAAGGTCTTTCAGTATCGCTTTGCGGAAGGAGATGGCGTTCTAGCGGGGCATCCCTTGGGCAATCTGATTATTGCCGGTATTTCCGAAATGCAGGGATCAACCTATAATGCCATGCAGCTTTTGACCAAGTTCTTCCATACGACAGGGAAAATCTACCCTTCTAGCGACACTCCTCTAACTCTGCATGCTGTGTTTGCAGATGGGACGGAAGTTGTCGGTGAAAGCAATCTGACCAGTAAGAGCGGGATGATTGAGCGGGTCTATGTGACCAATACCTATGATGACAAGAAGCCTGCTGCCAGTAAAAAGGTGGTCGAGAGCATCTTAGAAAGCGATATGGTGGTTCTGGGACCAGGTTCACTATTTACCTCTATCTTGCCTAATCTCGTTATTGAGGAAATCGGTCAGGCACTTTTGGATACCAAAGCAGAAGTGGCCTATGTCTGCAATATCATGACCCAGAGAGGCGAAACAGAGCATTTTTCAGACAGCGATCACGTCCAAGTTCTGCACCGTCATTTAGGCAGGAAGTTTGTAGATACAGTCTTGGTCAATATCGAACCTGTCCCTCATGAGTACATGGACAGTAACCAGTTTGACGAATATCTGGTACAGGTGGAGCATGATTTTCAGGGGTTGCAAGAGCAGGTTCCGCGCGTTATTTCTTCGAATTTTCTTCGTTTGGAAAATGGCGGAGCTTTCCATGATGGTGAGTTGGTTGTTGACGAATTGATGCAGATTATACAGGTACGCAAATGAGCTTTACAGTAAAAGTAAAAGAAGAACTGCTGAGCCTGGCAAACAGAGATAAAAATGAGCTGTCAGCCATGATAAAGATGTCTGGCAGTCTGGGCTTAGCCAGCAGTGGTTTGACCCTATCTGTCACAACAGAAAATGCCAAGATTGCCCGCCATCTCTATGAGTTGTTGTCGGACCTCTATCAGGTCAAGTCAGAAATCCGCCACCATCAGAAGACCAATCTGCGCAAGAATCGCGTTTATACAGTATTTCTAGATCAGAAAGTGGAAGAAATCCTTTCTGATTTGCACTTGGCTGACTCCTTTTTTGGCATTGAGGCAGGGATTGACCAGGCCATTTTGTCAGATGACGAAGCCAGTCGGGCCTACCTCCGGGGGGGCCTTTCTCTCAAATGGCAGCATGCGGGAGCCAGATTCAGGTAAGTATCAGCTGGAAATCCTGTCCGTTTATCTGGATCATGCTGAGGATTTGGCTGCCTTGATGCAGCGTTTTCTGCTGGATGCCAAGACCATTGAGCGAAAGAAAGGGGCTGTTACTTATCTGCAGCGGGCTGAGGATATCATGGATTTTCTCATTGTCATTGGTGCTATGGAAGCCATGGCTGAATTTGAATCTCTTAAGCTCATGCGGGAAGCGCGCAATGACCTCAATCGCGCTAATAATGCGGAGACAGCGAACATCGCCCGCACGGTTACAGCCAGTATGAAAACCATCAACAATATTGCCAAAATCAGCGATAATATTGGCATTGAGAGTCTACCTGTAGACCTGCAGGAGGTTGCTCAGCTTCGCATCCAGCATCCAGACTACTCCATCCAGCAGCTAGCTGATAGTCTGAGCCGGCCACTGACTAAGAGCGGTGTCAATCATCGCTTGAGAAAAATCAATAAAATCGCAGATGAATTATAAAAGCTGCTGAGCTTGAGCTCGGCAGCTGTTTTTTATAGGCTTGTAGAATGTTTGGGTTGGACTTTTTGCTCAGGATAGATATGGTTAATGGCATTGTTGACAGCAGTAGGTGCCTCACCTAGCCCAGTTGCAATCAGGTCAATCTTCCCCTCGTAGCTGCAGCAGTCTCCAGCTGCATAGATACCTGGCACGGAAGTTTCTTGCTTGCTGTTGACCAAAATCTTGTGACGGTTGAGCTCCAAGCCCCAATCTTTGAGATTGCCGACAGAGGATTTAAAACCGTAGTTGACAAAGAGATGATCTAGGGGCAGAAGCTGACTTTCCTCTCCCTTGACTTGGCTGATTTCCAAGTGGGTAATCTTGCCATTTTCGCCGACCAATCGACTGGGTACAAATGGTGTCTTAATCTCAACACTAGAAGCCTTGAGTTCTTCTACACTATGTTCTAAAGCCCGGAAGTTGTCCCGACGATGAACTAGACTGGTTTCCGCAATCTTTTCAAAAGCTAGCGCCCAGTCAACAGCGGAGTCACCGCCTCCCAGAATGACAACCTTTTTGCCAGCGTACTGGCTGATGTTTGACACATGATAGTGGAGGTTATTGTAGCTTTCAGCATCGTCTAGTTCCAAAGCTCTCGGTTTGAAAGCGCCACCTCCCATGGCGATGATAATGGTTTTGGTCTGATGCTGAGCTTGAGAAGTCGTGATGGTGAAGCCATCATCAGATTTAACGATATCCAGAACCGTTTCATTGAGGCAAATCTCAGTCTGGAAAGTTTCCAGCTGCTCAATCAGACGCTGAGTCAACTCTTCGCCACTTAGATTGGTAAAGCCCGGCACATCCAGAATCTTCTTCTCTGGATAGAGAATGGCTGGCTGACCGCCTAGCTGAGGCAGGGAATCAATGATTTTAACCTTGGCTTGGCGCAAATGAGCGTAAAAAGCTGCGAATAGGCCAACTGGACCGCCGCCGACAATCGTAATATCATACAGTTCAGACATAATCTTCCTCAATCTTTTTTAAAATAAACTAGCATTATTGTACCACAAAAAGGAGTTGAAATGTAAGCAAATGTTTTGAAGCCATCTTAAAAGCCCCATCAGGGGCTTAAAATTAGATAGCAAATAAATCATTGAGGTTTCAGCCAAGGTTGGGTGAGTGAAGATTTGCTTGCTCAAGTAGGTGTAAGGAATCTTATTATCCATGGCCACAGTCAGGATATTGATAATTTCCTGAGCCCCTGCTGAGAAGATAGTCGCTCCGACGATTTCCTTGGTTTCAGTATTGACAACAGCCTTGAAGGCACCGCGTAAGTCAGCATTGACATGACCACGAGGCATTGCTGCGACTGGAATCTCCTTGACTGCAATCGGCAGGCCTTGCTCTTGGGCTTCCTTTTCAGTCAATCCGATTTGAGCCAATGGCGGTGTGATGAACATGCTGGTAGGGACATTTTTACGGTCTTCCAGTGTGTAGCTACCATCGCCAGCCAGATAGCTATAAAGGATACGGAAGTCATCCAGTGAGATATAAGTGAACTGCAGACCGCCATTGACATCGCCCGCTGCAAAAACGCCAGGTACAGATGTTTCCAAGTGTTTATTGACCTTGATAGCTCCGCGCTCTGTCAGCTTGATATCTGTATTTTCCAACTGCAGTGGCTCAACATTCGGCTTGCGGCCAGTAGCATAGAGTAGGGCATCAAAGCGGAATTCTCCATCCTCTGTTACAACGACAACTTCAGCACCATCATTTAACCTGCTTGGTTTGCACATTTTGCAGGAGCTGGATTCCGTCTTCTTCCATGTATTGCTTAGCTAGAGCAGCGATAGAAGGTTCTACTCGAGGCAGAAAGACAGGAGCAGCATCCAGCACAGTCACCTGACTGCCCATTTTATTGTAGAGTCCGGCAAATTCTAGGCCGATGTTACCGCCACCCAGAACTCCTAAGCGTTTAGGAAGTTCCTTCAGATTTTGAATGCCAGTTGAGTCATAGACGTGTTCGGTCTCAGTCAGTCCTGGAATTGGCAGGACATTGGAAACAGCACCAGTATTGATGATAATAGTCTCAGCAGTCAGTTCCTCTTTCTCATCGCCAGCTGTGATTTCGATGACTTTATTGGAAAGGAAATGAGCTTCCGCATCGATGATATCGACACCAGCGCCACTGATTGCTGCGTAGTTCTTCCCATTGAGGCGGCTGGTTACAGCATTCTTCTCAGCCATGACTTGGTCGAAAGCCAGGCCTTTTTCAGCTGCGACAAGCAGGGTCTTGGTTGGGATGCAGGCGATATTAATACAGGTTCCCCCGTACATAGCCTTGCTTCGCTCAATCAAAGCAACTTTTTTTCCTTGGGCCGCCATTTTGGCTGCCAATGTTTTACCGGCCTTACCAAAGCCGATGACAATTAAATCATAGGTTAACATAATTTACCTCCATTTTTCAAAAAGATTGTATCACATCTAGTCAGAAATTGCTGATTTCTGCTACGCTTTTTTTCTTCAGTATTTTTAGTCACACTTTTTATACAAACTGTCCATTTTTGAGCAAGATTTTCGCAGATCCAGTCAGTCTGTGTTATACTAAGTTTCGTTATTTATTTTAGGAGGGTAAAATGTCTATTATTACAATGATTTTGGCAAGCTTGGTTGCCTTGGAATTTTTCTACATCCTATACTTGGAGACCATCGCAACGACTTCAGCGACAACAGCTCGGGTTTTCGGTATGTCACAAGAGGAGTTGGAGCGGCTGTCAGTCAAGACACTTTTCAAAAACCAAGGAGTTTACAACGGATTGATAGCTGTTTTAGTGCTGATTGCGGCCTTTGTACAGCCTAGTTCGTTTTGGCTGGGAATTTTTATGGTTTATATCATCTTGGTGGCAGCTTACGGTGCAGTGACCAGTGACCCCAAAATCCTGTTCAAGCAGGGAGGGCTGGCTATGCTGACCTTGCTTAGTTTATTTTTCTAAATAGAGTGAGGAAAATTGTTTTCCCACTCTTTTTTATATAATGATTGACTTTTTTGTTAGACAAGTGTAGAATAAAGATAGGAATAGCATTATTTAGAAAGCGCGTGGGAACGATGAAAAGATCTATTAAACGTTTGCCAGACGGGGAATTTACTATTTTAAAAGTAATTTGGCAGCTGCCTACCCCGACGACCTCTGCCCGTATCATGGAAAAGCTGGGACCAGACAATCACTGGAAGCCCCAGACTTTGCTGACTGTTTTGGCTCGCTTGACTGAAAAGGGCTTTTTAGAAAGTGTCCGCAAGGGACGTGAAAGGCAGTATACAGCCTTGATCTCAGAAGATGAGTATCTGGAAGTTGAGGCTTCGGATTTCTTGAAGCGTCACAGCGGCCGTTCAATGGGCGGTTTTGTCAAAACACTCTTTTCTTCTAACTCCTTTTCGGAAAATGAATTGGATGAGCTGCGCAGTCTGCTCAACCAAGGAAAGTAGGATGGAGGATAAGCATGAAACAATTCCTTCTTTCTTTTCTTCTGACCAGTTTGTCGACATCCATTTTGGTGCTTTTGCTTAGTCTGCTTTTTACGGCCTTTAAGACTAAGATTTCGGTCAGAGTGAAGTATTTTATTTGGTTTCTGATATTGCTGAGTTTTCTGTTTCCGTTCCGTCCCCAGCTCGGCTCAGGCCTGATTCGGCTGAATACAGAATCGGTAGTTCAGACAGCAGTGACTGCTACCCAGACAGGTGGAGCTCAGGGTGCCTCTCCAGCAGTTGAAAAAGCTGCCCAGACAAATCTATGGGAGGCTTTTCTGGGTCTGCCTTGGTTTGAAATTCTCTTTGCCATCTGGCTGATTGGCTTTGTCTTTAGTGTAGGAAGATACGCTTATTCTTATATTCGCTTCAGAAAGATGCTGAAGCGCTGGGGCACAGAGTTTCAGGACGAAGAAGCGATGGCTCAGCTGCGGGCTGTTCAGCAGGAGATGGGAGTTAAGGGCCAGATTCGTCTGCTCCACTATACTATGTCCCAAAGTCCTATGCTACTAGGTTTCAGAGATATTTTAATCGTGCTGCCAGAGTTGGACTACACAGAAGAAGAGCTGCAGCTGATTTTTAAGCATGAACTGACTCACTATAAGCACCGCGATGTTTTAGTTAATCTTTTGGGGATTTTTGCCAAGAGTCTGCACTGGTTTAATCCGGTTGTCCGTTTTGCTTGCCGTGAAACCCAGGAAGCAGGAGAAATGTACTGTGACCATGATGTTCTAAGCAGCAAAGATACGGAGTATCGTACTTTCTACGGTGAAACGATTCTGACCATGATAGACCGCAGTAAGAAGACCCCAATTGCCCTGACGACCTGCTTTTACTCTGACAAGTTTAATCTCAAGCGGCGGATTGTCGGCATTATGGATAACCGCCTACCTAAGAGGTTTCTGTCTGCTGCCTTTGTAGTAGCAGTTCCTCTCCTTTTGCTCTTGACTAGCTCAGTCTTTGCTCTAGAAAGCCCAGCTGCTCAACAAAGCAAGCCTGTGGCTGGACAAAAACGGCCTCAAGGACTCAGTCAGCGTCAGGCACTAGCATCCGTCTTAAAAGAGCTGTCTCTTTCTGAAAAAGATATTAAAGATTTACAAATTTCGCGTGAGAAAGACACTTATAAGATTCGCTTCTCTCACGGGCAAACGGCCCATGAAACCATTGTCAATGCTAAGGATGGAAAACTGGTCAAATCCAAGCAGCATACCATTGTCGAAAAGACAGTAACGGTTGAAAAAGAAGTCAGTCCATCCTCGTCAGCTGCATCAACTCCAGCTGAAAACAGCCCTACTGCAAGCGCAGGGAATACGGGAGCAGCGGGCTCGACCGGAGCAAATACTGGAGCTAGTACAGCGACAGTTCAAGCTCCGTCTCAGAACAGTTCCTCTCATACGACAGACACCGATGATCCGGACGATGATGATGACCATGATGACGATTAAATAGAGGATTCTGCCAGTTTAAGTTTCTTAAAAGCTTAGACTGGTAGAATTTTATTATCTTCTCAAAGGGGGATTTGGCAATCCTCCAAGAGCAGTTAGTCATCAGTTTATCTTTTATTTTAGGTCAATTTTGCTTACAGTTTGCACTTCGTTTCCTAATGCTAAAAAAACTGAAAGATTATTTATCTTTTTTCTTGACATTTATAAACGACAATTGTAGAATATACTTATAAACTACATTTGTAGAATGTTTTTAAAAAATACTGCTTGGAAAGGAGAAGAAAGAAAGCTTATCCAGACGCTTGTAGGTGCAGAGCGGAAGCTCTATTTCTTTTAAAAGCAAAAACTACATTTGTAGAATTAAAGGAGAATCCAAATGAAACAAAAGCAAATCCAAACAAACTTCCAACGAATCGAAACGAAGTATATTCTTGACCGGGCAATGTTAGCTCGTCTTGAAGCTGACATGAGACCTTACCTCACTGCAGATGATTATGCGACATCAACTATTTCCAATGTGTATTTTGATAATGATGAGTTCCAGATGATTCAGGATTCCATTGCCAGAAAAGGTGGTCGCGAAAGATGCGGATGCGGACTTATGCTGAGCAGCCGAATGATGATAGTCAAGTTTTCTTGGAAATCAAGAAGAAACGCGATGAAGTAGGCTTCAAATATCGTTTAGTTTCCAATCCTCTCTCTGTGACCAACTATATTGTGAATGGTGTGGCAGACCATACTATTTCTGATGACCGGGTCAAGGCAGAAGTAGAACAGTTACAGGAGCGCTATCTAGACTTGAAGCCAAAAATGGTGATTAGCTATGACCGCTACTCTATGAGAGGCTTGGAAGATAAAAAGGTACGTGTGACAGTTGATTCCAACATCCGCTACCGAGATTATGATGTAGATTTGGCTTCAGGCCGCTATGGACTGCCCTTACTGGAAGATGACAAGGTGATTATGGAAATCAAGGTTCCTGGTCACTATCCTCAGTGGTTGGCTGATATTCTCAATAAATATGGACTAGAAGACCAGTCCTTCTCAAAATACGGCAAAGCCTACCTGCAAACTAAAGAAAGGCTGACTCAAACAGTCAAGGCCTAAGGGGGTAGTCTATGCTCAATCAGTTATTTAACAGTATCTATTCCTCCACGGAGGTCAAGATTAATCCTTTAGCATTGATTTTTTCACTAGCAACTAGTGTGGTTTTAGGAATTATCTTGGCCAAGGTCTATAAGCGCCAAACGATTTACACCAAGGAATTTGTCGTCACCCTCTCCCTTTTGCCAGCCATCATTTCTATTATCATCTTCTTGGTTAATGGAAATCTGGGTACCAGTGTCGCCGTAGCAGGGACTTTCAGCTTGATTCGTTTCCGGTCGGCCGCAGGTGGCTCCAAGGAGCTTTTAGCCATCTTTATGGCGACGGCTATCGGGATTACAACAGGAATGGGATTTGTAGCCCTGGGAATTGTCTTTACTCTAGCTATTTCAGGCATCTGGATGCTCTTTGAAAAGATGAGCTTTACTTCAGTCAGTCCGACCAGACGTTATGTCCAGGTTCAGGTTCCAGCTGATTTGACTACGAAGTACTCTTTGATGCTATCTTTGAAACGGCTTGTAAATCAGCCGAATTGACCTCTCTCAAGTCAGCTGAAAAGAAGTCTATCAAGTTGGACTATGTTGTTGACTTGAATCCTGATGTGAATGACCGAGACCTCATTCAGCAGTTTATACGTTATGACAAGGTTCAAGACATTTCACTTTCCAAAATCGCTAAGAAACGCAAAACATTATAAAGCACTAAAGACCAGCTGCAGCATAGCAGTTGGTTTTCTTGTTTGTATAGTAAAAAGGAGATACATCATACTTACAGAAAATACTTGACACTCTTTTCTATATGTGGTATGATTATATAGATTTTGGACTTGAAGGGAGTGAAAAAAATGTCAAAAACAGTAGTACGCAAGAATGAATCACTTGATGATGCACTTCGTCGTTTCAAACGTGCGGTTACTAAAGCTGGTACTCTTCAAGAAACACGCAAACGTGAATTCTATGAAAAACCTTCTGTAAAACGCAAACGCAAATCAGAAGCAGCTCGTAAACGTAAAAAATTCTAATTGAACAAAAAAGCAGACTTCGGTCTGTTTTTTGTTTTGGCTCTTTGGAAAGAAGAGGATGATTGTGTGCAATAAGGCAAGAAAAAACACTGATTTTCATCAGTGAATTCTCTTTATTTTTCTCAGCCAACAAAGCTTTGATTTCTTGCAGGACTTCCAATTCAGTTGGTCCAGCTGGCGCTTCTTCAGCTTCTTCCTTCTTCTTAGCAAGGCTTTGTGCTTTTTCAGCAGACTTAACGATGAAGAAGAGAACAGTACCGATTACCAAGAAGTTAATTACAGCGCTCAAGAAGTTACCATAGGCAATCCCGTTCCATTTCAATTGAGAAATTTGCTCCAAGTTTGCAGCTTTCAAAATTGGGTTGAGGAAGAGGGGAGTGATTACGTCAGTAATCAATGAAGTGACGATTGCTCCAAAAGCGTTGGCGATGATTACACCGACTGCCAAATCAATCACGTTCCCGCGCAGCAAGAATTCCTTAAGATCTTTTAACATTCTTTCTTTCCTTTCAAGAATTTATTAATGAGATTATATTATAGCTTATTTATATGACATCTACAAGATATTTGTTTGTCAAATATTTTACATTTGCTTCATTTTGTTATAAAATATAGAATGATATTCTATGATAAATTGGAGGTATTGTCTCTTGATTGATAAAGAAATCATTTCTGAAATTAAAAACAGCGTCAATATCGTCGATGTCATAGGAGAAACAGTGGCCTTGACTAAGGCTGGTCGGAATTACCTGGGACTCTGTCCCTTTCATGGCGAAAAGACGCCCTCTTTTAACGTTGTAGAGGACAAGCAGTTTTATCACTGTTTTGGCTGCGGCAAGTCGGGCGATGTCTTCAAATTCATTGAGGATTATCGAGGCGTTTCCTTTATGGATGCTGTGCAGATTGTAGCAGAACGGGCAGGGATTCCCTTGGCAGTAGAGACGGCGGGCAACGACCGACCGAGACAAAGCCATCCGCATCAGGATCTCTACGATATCCATACCGAGGCAGCTAAGTTTTACCATGCGGTCCTGATGACGACTAAGATGGGAGAGGAAGCGCGGGCTTATCTCTACCAGCGGGGGCTGACAGATGATGTTCTCAAGCATTTTCAAATCGGGCTGGCTCCTAATGAGGGGAATTATCTTCATAAGAGTATGGCTGGCAAATTTGATGAGAATACCATCATGAACTCGGGACTCTTCAATCTGGCGGAGAATAATCTGGTCTATGATGCTTTTCAAAACCGGATTATGTTTCCCCTGACCAATGACAGTGGGCAGGTTGTGGCCTTTTCCGGTCGGATTTGGCAAGAGGCGGCTTCAGATGGTCATCAGGCCAAGTATAAAAATAGTCGCAGCACCGCTATTTTCAATAAAAGCTACGAGCTCTATCATCTGGATAAGGCCAAGCCGGTTATCAAGAAGAGCCATGAGGTTTATCTGATGGAAGGCTTCATGGATGTGATTGCGGCTTATCGGGCCGGGATTGAAAATGCGGTTGCCTCTATGGGAACAGCTCTGACGCCTGAGCATGTCCAGCATCTGAGTAAGTATTGTAAGAAGATTATCCTGTCTTACGATGGAGATCGGGCAGGGCAGGCAGCAACTGCTAAGGCTTTGGATGAGCTGAGAGATATGACGGTGGAAATTGTTCGGATTCCGGATAATTTGGATCCGGATGAATTTCTCGCTAAAAATTCTGAGGAAGATCTGCAGCATTTGCTGAGCAAAACGCGAATAAGTAATGTGGAGTTTCTGCTGCATCATCTGAAACCAGATAATATTGAAATCTACAGGCTCAGATTGAGTTTGTAGAGAAGATGGCACCGATTATTGCGAAGACCAAGTCTATCACAGCTCAGAACTCCTATATTTACATGCTGGCTGAGTTGCTTCCGGATTTTGACTATCAGCAGGTGGAGCAGACGGTAAATAACAGTCGCCTGGCTGAGCGATCTAGTCGCAGTCAGGAGGCGCCCACTCATCAGTCTCAACCAGTCGTCATGCAGTTTTCGCCCTCAAACCGGCTGAGTCGTCTGATGAGGGCGGAAAATCATATCTTTCACCGCATGATACATCATCCTTTGATTTTGAACCAATACAGGCTGAGAGAAGACTTTGTATTTGACTCGGAAGAATTGCAGACCTTGTATGAGATTTTGCTGGCAAATGGTGAGGTGACACCGCAGGATTTGTCCCAGCTGCCAGATCATGTTCAGCAGGCTTGGTACCGCGTTTTAGAAGAAGACTTGCCTGATGAGGTTTTGGAAGATGAGTTGAAAGAAGTGGAAGAAACCAGAGAGCGGGAGATTTTGCGCAAGCATAATCAGTTTATTAGTAAGAAGATTCGAGAAGCCTCTCACAGCGGAGATACGGATACAGCCCTGTCCGAGCTGGAGCGCTTGATTGAGCAAAAAAGAAGAATGGAGTAGGAATGGCTACAAAACAAAAAGAAGTAACAACATTAGACGTTCAAATTGCAGAATTTATCCGCAACCACAAGCAGACAGGGGTTGCGACCGATGATGAAATCAATGACCAACTGGTTATTCCTTTCACTTTGGACGCTGATGGGATTGAGGATTTGCTGCAGCGCATCCAGGATGCGGGTATCTCAATTACGGATAAGGAAGGAAATCCCAGCGCGCGTGTCTTAAATAACGAAGAGGAAGAAGCGGAGCTGACGGATGAAGAGCTCTTGGGCAGCAATTCAGCCAAGGTCAATGACCCAGTCCGCATGTATCTGAAAGAAATCGGGGTTGTGCCCCTTCTCAGCAATGAAGAAGAGCAGGAGCTGGCTATCTTGGTAGAACAGGGAGACTTGGAAGCCAAGCAGCGTCTGGCTGAGGCCAACCTTCGTCTGGTTGTTTCCATTGCTAAGCGTTATGTCGGCCGTGGTATGCAGTTCCTTGACTTGATTCAAGAAGGGAACATGGGGCTGATGAAGGCTGTTGATAAGTTTGACTACACCAAAGGATTTAAGTTTTCAACTTATGCGACTTGGTGGATTCGTCAGGCCATTACCCGTGCGATTGCTGACCAGGCTCGGACCATTCGGATTCCGGTCCACATGGTAGAAACCATTAACAAGCTAGTCCGTGAGCAACGCAATCTCTTGCAGGAATTGGGGCAAGACCCAACACCAGAGCAAATCGCTGAGCGTATGGATATGACACCTGACAAGGTTCGTGAGATTCTTAAGATTGCTCAGGAGCCAGTGTCGCTGGAGACCCCTATCGGTGAAGAAGATGACAGCCATCTTGGGGACTTTATCGAAGACGAAGTGATTGAAAATCCAGTTGACTATACTACTCGTGTCGTTCTTCGTGAGCAGCTGGATGAGGTCTTGGATACGCTGACAGACCGCGAGGAAAACGTCTTGCGTCTGCGCTTTGGTCTGGACGATGGAAAAATGCGGACGCTGGAAGATGTCGGCAAGGTCTTCAATGTCACCCGCGAGCGGATTCGCCAGATTGAAGCCAAAGCCCTGCGTAAACTCCGTCATCCAAGCCGCAGCAAACCACTTAGAGACTTTATTGAAGATTAAGAAGTGAAGAGCAGCGAGGGGCAAAATTTTTCAGCAGGAAGCATCAAGTCGGCAATCCTAACTGAAAGCAAAAGCCCCCTCGAGCTAACTTGAAATTTCTGCTATATCTATAAGGAGGATATTGCATGTCAGAACAAAAATACAGCCCTGAAGAAGTTGAAAAGATTAAAACACGTATATTAGAGAGCTTGGAGCAGGTCATTGACCCAGAGCTGGGGATTGATATTGTCAATCTAGGCTTGATCTATGAAATCCGTTTTAACGAGACCAATGGGGAGACGGAAATCGATATGACCTTGACAACCATGGGATGCCCTCTGGCGGATCTTCTGACTGACCAGATCTATGATGCCATGTCAGATGTTCCAGAGGTTACCAAGACGGATGTTAAGTTGGTTTGGTACCCAGCTTGGACGGTGGAAAAGATGAGCCGCTATGCTCGGATTGCTTTGGGGATTCGCTAAGAACTGATAGTGAGTGCTGGCCTGCTGTGTGCAGGCTTTTGCTTTTTTTAGCAGTTTCTGTTATAATGTTCCTATTGTCTTGGGGTCGTTACGGATTCGACAGGCATTATGAGGCACATTTTGCGACTCATCTAGCGGATGTAAAACGCCAGTTAAATATAACTGCAAAAAATAACAATTCTTACGCTTTAGCTGCCTAAAAACCAGCCAGCGTGACCTGATTCGGATTGCTTGTGTCTGATGACAGGTCTTATTATGAGCAAGCTACGGCAAAGTCTGGTCTAGGGATTTTGCAAGAGATTGATAGACTCGCTTGACTTGGGCTTGAGCTATGTGTCAAAGTCAAGTTAAATCAATACATAGCCTATGGTTGTAGACAAATGTGTTAGCAGGTGTTTGGACGTGGGTTCGACTCCCACCGGCTCCATTATTTTAAAGTCTTTCTAAAACGTTGAGAAATCAGCGTTTTTTGCTTTTGTAATGTTCAGGAAATCTTGATTTCTGTCTGAAAAAGTAATACAATGATGTTAGTGATGACAAAGGAAATATTTGTATTTCTATTGGGTAGATTTCATAAGTATTAAGGGAAGTTTGATATGAGTTTTTTTAAGAATTTGTTTGGTAAGAAAAAAGAGCAAGAGGAAGAGAAAGTAGAAAAGGTAGAAGAATCAGTGCTTGATGTGCCTTCTGAAGATCCTTTCCGAGTGAGTGGGGATCTTTCTCAACTTATATTGATGACAAGTTGGCTAGTATCCGTCTGAATCTAGCTCTTGCTGATGAGGCACCCTATCCTCTCTATGCCTATGCTATGAGGCTCAAGATTTCGCTCCTCCAGTACAATGGGGAGACGGGTTTTCCATCTAGTGATGAGTTTAAGGAGCTGAATGTGATTGAGGATCGGCTTTCTGAGGCTTTGGGCCAGGTCGGTGGCATTCATGTTGGTGTGATTACAACAGATGGAAATATTGAGTTTTACTACTATCTACAAGATAAGAAAAGCCATCTGGAGCCAATTGCAAACGTGATGCGCGACTTTCCAGACCGCCGCTATGACTCAGCGACCTTGGAAGATAAGGAATGGAATCAATACTTTGATTTTCTCTATCCTAATGAATACGAGTATCAGACCATTCTCAACCAGCGGGTCTGGTATCAGCTGGAGCAGGACGGCGATGACCATAGTCAGGAGCGCGAGATTGACCATTGGGCCTATTTTGCTTCAGAGGAAGAACGGGATGGTTTCCTAAAGGAAGTCGAAGAACTGGGCTATAGCCTCGTATCGGCTGAAAAGATAGAAGATGCTGACAAACCATATCAGCTACACGTGATTCGTATGGATACGACAGAAATCTTTGATTTGAACCAGAATGTTTGGACTTTGGTTGAATTTGTGAAAAAATTTAACGGAAACTATGGCGGTTGGGGCTGTAATGTGGTATAATGGTTAAAGTTTTGAGAAAGCTGGACTTTCTCTTTTGTGGAAGATTACTCAAGAGGCTTAAGAGGCTGTGTTGGAAACGCAGTAGGCGTGTAAAAGCGTGCGTGGGTTCGAATCCCATGTCTTCCGTCATAAGATGCAAGAAACGCTGTTTGGCGTTTTTTCTATTTGTAAAAGAGGCATGAAAGTAAGGTGATTCTTTTTGAAAATGATTTTTTTGGAAATGCTTGAAAACAATTTCAGCAAAAAAAATAAGTAATTTATTGTTCATTTTATATAATAGTGTGGTAAAATGGGATTAATGGATTTTTAAAAAGGATATAAATTAAAGGGAGAATTATGTTTTTTAAACGTCAAAAAGGTAAGTACCACGAAGTAGAGCGTGTGACTCGTTTTAAGCTGATTAAATCGGGTAAGCATTGGCTGCGTGCTGCGACATCACAGTTCGGCCTTTTTAGATCAATGAAGGGGGGAGGCCTTTCATCGATCGAGCTTAAGGTAACGGAAGAACAAGTTACCGATAAAAAGAGCGGCATAGACTTTTTGAGGGGCATTGTCGCCACGGGAGCCGTGCTGGGTGGAGCTGTTGTGACAAGCACAACTGTCCATGCAGAAGACGGTCAGGCTCTGGAAAAGGTCATTGATACGACAGACGTTTTAGCGACACGTGGTGAAACAGTTTTAGGAGAAGAAAGCAGTGCTGCTGAGACAGCGACCGCAACGGCAAGCTCACATACTGAGTCAGAGTCTGTATCAGATACATCCTCAGCCAGTGCCAGTGCTTCTGTCAGTGCCTCTATCTCTGCCAGCGTCTCAGCTTCAGAGTCAATGTCACAGTCTAGCTCTGCCTCTATCAGTGCCAGCACATCTCAAGCAGTCTCAGATTCCTTAAGTGTATCTGAGTCTCTTTCAGTGTCTTCAAGTACATCTGATTCGGTTAGTGCATCTCAGCCAGCATCTACCTCAGCTAGCTCCAAGTCAGAATCTACTGTAAATAGTCAAAGCGCATCATCTGAAACCAACAGATCTTCGACTAATAATGGTTCAAACAATGCCTCAAGTGAAACGGCTCGTGTTCGGAAACGTCGTGATGTGGCAAATGCTGTTGATACAGAAGCTCCTGAGGTTACTACAGGAGATTATGTAGTATATAGAGGCGAATCTTTTGAATTTTATGCAGGAACTACAGATAATAGCGGTCAAGTTAATGCTGTTATCATCCGTAATGTTGAAAGAAATAAGCAGGGTCAGTTTTATCTTTCACCTGACTGGTTACAATATTCTACAGATAATCTGGGACAACCGGGCAATGCTACAGCTCAGAATCCTCTTCGAACTAGAATATTTGGTACCGTTCCACTAAATAACCCTATTGGTATTTATACTCGTTATATGCTTGGAACAGATCCTAGTGGCAATGAAACTAAAATAAATCCTATTGATAGCCGAAATGGTTTTGAAAGATTTATCCTCACTGTAAAAACTCAAAATGAAAGTATGATCCTGCAGATCCGACAATAACGTATGTAAATAGTCTTTCTAACTTATCTACAAATGAGAGGAATGCGGTAGCTGCAGCAGTAAGAGCAGCCAATCCTGAGATTCCAAGTAATGCTACGATTGCTATTTCTCCAAATGGCACAGTCACCATTACTTATCCAGATAAATCTACAGATACTATTTCTGCGAGTAGAGTAGTAAAAGATCTTGCATCAAGTCGTTCGGCTTTAACATCAGCTTCTACATCCGCATCAACCAGTGCTTCAGTGTCTGCTAGTACCTCAGCGTCCCTTAGTGCATCGACCTCAGCGAGTCAGTCTATTGTAGATAGTAAATCTGCTTCTGTAAGTGCATCAACATCTGCAAGTACGTCAGCATCGACAAGTGCGTCAGTAAGCGCAAGTACGTCCGCGTCAACTAGCGCATCGGTAAGTGCCAGCACATCGGCCTCCACGAGCGCGTCTGTTTCCGCAAGTACGTCCGCTTCAACGAGTGCCTCAGTAAGTGCCAGCACCTCAGCCTCAACCAGCGCGTCTGTGTCTGCAAGTACGTCGGCCTCAACCAGTGCATCAGTTTCTGCCAGCACGTCCGCGTCTACGAGTGCGTCTACAAGTGCCAGCACGTCGGCATCAACGAGCGCGTCTGTATCCGCAAGCACGTCCGCGTCCACGAGTGCATCTGTAAGTGCAAGTACGTCCGCTTCAACGAGCGCGTCCGTAAGCGCAAGTACGTCCGCGTCTACGAGTGCATCAGTATCTGCCAGCACGTCCGCCTCCACTAGCGCGTCAGTTTCAGCAAGCACCTCCGCATCGACTAGTGCATCAGTTTCAGCAAGTATGTCCGCATCGACGAGTGCGTCGGTATCTGCAAGTACCTCAGCATCGACGAGTGCGTCGGTATCTGCAAGTACCTCAGCCTCAACAAGTGCATCTGTATCTGCAAGTACGTCCGCGTCAACAAGTGCTTCAGTCAGCGCTAGCACGTCCGCGTCTACTAGTGCATCAGTTAGCGCAAGTACGTCAGCGTCCACAAGTGCCTCTGTCTCAGCAAGTACGTCCGCATCGACTAGCGCTTCAGTATCAGCAAGTACATCGGCGTCCACAAGCGCGTCAGTAAGTGCAAGCACGTCAGCGTCCACAAGTGCGTCAGTGTCTGCCAGCACGTCAGCTTCAACGAGCGCGTCTACAAGTGCAAGCACGTCAGCGTCGACTAGCGCGTCAGTAAGTGCAAGTACGTCCGCATCGACCAGCGCGTCTGTGTCTGCAAGTACGTCAGCGTCGACGAGTGCATCTGTATCTGCAAGCACATCCGCTTCCACAAGCGCGTCAGTATCTGCAAGTACGTCAGCGTCCACAAGTGCGTCAGTGTCTGCCAGCACATCAGCGTCTACCAGCGCATCTGTATCTGCAAGTGAATCTGCGTCAACCAGTGCGTCAGTATCTGCAAGTACGTCAGCTTCAACGAGCGCGTCTACAAGTGCAAGCACGTCTGCATCGACCAGTGCATCCGTAAGTGCCAGCACGTCAGCTTCCACGAGTGCGTCAGTAAGCGCAAGTACGTCAGCTTCCACGAGCGCGTCAACAAGTGCCAGCACGTCTGCCTCAACGAGTGCGTCAGTAAGTGCCAGCACATCTGCGTCCACGAGTGCGTCCGTAAGTGCCAGCACGTCAGCTTCCACGAGTGCGTCCGTAAGTGCAAGTACGTCCGCATCGACTAGCGCTTCAGTATCTGCAAGCGAATCGGCATTGACCAGTGCATCCGTAAGTGCCAGCACGTCGGCTTCAACGAGTGCGTCAGTAAGCGCAAGTACGTCAGCTTCAACGAGCGCGTCTGTGTCAGCAAGTACATCAGCGTCGACGAGTGCGTCAGTGAGCGCAAGCACGTCCGCATCGACTAGCGCGTCAGTTTCTGCAAGTACGTCCGCGTCAACTAGTGCGTCAGTAAGTGCCAGCACGTCAGCGTCCACAAGCGCGTCTGTGTCTGCAAGTACGTCCGCGTCGACGAGTGCATCAGTAAGTGCAAGTACGTCAGCTTCAACGAGTGCATCAGTATCTGCAAGTACGTCCGCATCGACTAGCGCTTCAGTATCAGCAAGTACATCAGCTTCAACGAGCGCGTCAGTAAGTGCCAGCACGTCAGCGTCCACAAGCGCGTCTGTGTCTGCAAGTACATCAGCTTCAACGAGCGCGTCAGTAAGTGCAAGTACGTCAGCGTCCACAAGTGCCTCTGTCTCAGCAAGTACGTCCGCATCGACTAGCGCTTCAGTATCAGCAAGTACATCGGCGTCCACAAGCGCGTCAGTAAGTGCAAGCACGTCAGCGTCCACAAGTGCGTCAGTGTCTGCCAGCACGTCAGCTTCAACGAGCGCGTCTACAAGTGCAAGCACGTCAGCGTCGACTAGCGCGTCAGTAAGTGCAAGTACGTCCGCATCGACCAGCGCGTCTGTGTCTGCAAGTACGTCAGCGTCGACGAGTGCATCTGTATCTGCAAGCACTTCCGCTTCCACAAGCGCGTCAGTATCTGCAAGTACGTCAGCGTCCACAAGTGCGTCAGTGTCTGCCAGCACATCAGCGTCTACCAGCGCATCTGTATCTGCAAGTGAATCTGCGTCAACCAGTGCGTCAGTATCTGCAAGTACGTCAGCTTCAACGAGCGCGTCTACAAGTGCAAGCACGTCTGCGTCGACTAGCGCGTCAGTAAGTGCAAGTACGTCCGCATCGACCAGCGCGTCTGTGTCTGCAAGTACGTCAGCGTCGACGAGTGCATCTGTATCTGCAAGCACATCCGCTTCCACAAGCGCGTCAGTATCTGCAAGTACGTCAGCTTCAACGAGCGCGTCTACAAGTGCAAGCACGTCTGCGTCGACTAGCGCGTCAGTAAGTGCAAGTACGTCCGCATCGACCAGCGCGTCTGTGTCTGCAAGTACGTCCGCGTCAACCAGTGCGTCAGTATCTGCAAGTACGTCAGCTTCAACGAGCGCGTCTACAAGTGCAAGTACGTCCGCGTCTACCAGCGCGTCAGTGAGCGCAAGTATCTCGGCTTCAACGAGTGCATCAGTAAGCGCAAGCACCTCAGCGTCTACCAGCGCATCTGTATCTGCAAGTGAATCTGCGTCAACCAGTGCGTCAGTATCTGCAAGTGAATCTGCGTCAACCAGTGCGTCAGTATCTGCAAGTGAATCTGCGTCAACCAGCGCGTCAGTGAGTGCCAGCACGTCAGCGTCCACGAGCGCGTCTGTAAGTGCAAGTACGTCAGCATCAACTAGCGCATCCGTATCCGCAAGTACGTCCGCGTCTACCAGCGCTTCTGTATCCGCAAGTACATCCGCGTCCACGAGCGCGTCTGTATCTGCCAGCACGTCGGCGTCAACCAGTGCGTCAGTATCTGCAAGTACGTCAGCATCAACGAGCGCGTCTACAAGTGCAAGCACGTCAGCGTCCACAAGCGCATCTGTATCCGCAAGTACTTCAGCGTCTACAAGTGCATCCGTAAGCGCAAGTACGTCTGCCTCAACGAGTGCCTCCGTGAGTGCAAGTACGTCTGCCTCAACGAGTGCGTCTGTAAGCGCAAGCACCTCAGCTTCAACGAGCGCGTCAGTGAGTGCAAGTGAGTCTGCTTCAACGAGCGCGTCAGTATCAGCAAGCATGTCAGCGTCCACCAGCGCGTCAGTGAGTGCAAGCACCTCGGCCTCAACCAGTGCATCTGTATCTGCGAGCGAGTCCGCATCGACAAGCGCGTCAGTGAGCGCAAGCAAATCAGCTTCAACTAGCTCATCTGCGAAAGCGAGTGAATCTGCCTCAACGAGTGCGTCAGTAAGCGCAAGTATGTCCACTTCGACCAGTGCGTCAGTGAGTGCAAGTGAGTCAGCTTCAACTAGTTCATCCGTATCTGCGAGCGAATCCGCTTCAGTAAGTGCATCTGCTTTAGCGTTGGCAAGTATATCCGCTTCAGTAAGTGCCTCAGAATCTGCCAGCACTTCGGCTAGTCTATCTGGTTCAGAAAGTGCTTCGATTAGTGATTCTCAGTCAATCAGTGAGTCTACCTCACTGAGCACCAGCACCTCAGTCTTGCATAGTCAGCTGGATCTGGTTCATGAGAAGGAATTCTATTCACTCAGCCTTTCTACTAGCGAGTCACTGTCAGCAGCGGTCAGCCTCAGCGAGCTTGCCCGTGTCAGTCAGTCTGTATCAGAAAGCCTGTCTACGAGCCTGTCAGCTAGTCAGAGCACATCTGAAAGTCTATCCGCTTCAGCAAGACAGTCTGAGCTGGATCTGATTTCCAGAGGTCGTCTGCCACAGACAGGGGAAACGGAGAGCAAGGCTTCCATCCTGGCTCTGGGCTTAGGAGCATTGGGCTTGGCCTTCAAGAGACGTAAAAAGAAAAGCGACTCTGAGGAGTAGCAGTAAATAGAGCCGATCAGTTTATCTTTTAGTCCGTCGAAAGTTCACTTTGTTAGTGAGTTGAGGAAGTGATGGATAGAGCAAGCCTTAAGGAAATAATTTGATTATTTCTGGTGCTTGCTTCCTAAAATCCTAGACTAGGAATTAGTAAAAAGAAACCGAGAGGCAATAGAAACAGGAAGTTTTGACAACTTCCTGTTTTTTTGACAATTTAGTAGAAAAAAAGTGTTCTTTATTCTGCAGGAAAGTCCTTGAGAATATAGATTTTTTGGACAATATTTTATATAATATCAAGTATAGAATTGATGTTTAAGAGTTTATGAAATGAAAGAGTAAGGGTGGAAATGAAAACGATAGTTTTAGTTGGGGATCAGGCTTATCAGGAGCAAGTCTCTACAACGATTAAGTCGATTTTATATTACAATAAAAATGCAAAAATCTATGTTTTCAATCAAGGATTAAGTGACGAATGGTTTCATGAATTTAATGAGCTGGCCGAGCAGCTGGACAGTGAAATAGTCAATATCAGCTTGGACCAAGTGATGATCAGTCCAGAGTGGCTGACTCAGGACCATATCAGCTCAGCTACCTATGCTCGCTATTTTATTCCACAGTTTGTTGCTGAGGGGCGAGTCCTTTATCTGGATAGCGATCTGGTGGTCAATAGAGATTTGCAGCCTTTATTTGATATTTCTCTAGAAGGCAAGCTTGTGGCTGCGGTTGGAGATGCCGGAGGTTATGGCTTTAATGCTGGCGTTCTGCTAATTGATAATCGAGCTTGGAAAGAAAGGGAGCTGCAGGAGAGCTTTATCAAGGAAACGGACCGCATCATGGGCTTGGTCCAGTCTGGCCAGATGGAGGATTTTAACGGCGATCAGACAGTTTTAAATCATGTGCTGGCTCAGGATTGGCTGCCCTTGGATAAGATTTACAATTTGCAGGTAGGCCATGACTTGGTGGCCTTTTACAGCGGCTGGAATGGCCATTTTGAGCTGGATCAGGAACCTCTGATTATCCACTATACGACCTTTCGCAAGCCTTGGAACTCGGAAGTTAGCTATCGCTACCGTCAGCTTTGGTGGGACTTTCAGGCCTTGAGTCTAGAGGAGATTTTAGCCCATCATCGGGGAGAGTTTGAGATGCCGGACCGTTGGGAGAAGGCAGCTCTGAACTGCATGCTCCTGACAGATGTACAGGAGTTAGAGCAGATAGAGTTTTTAGCCCAGTCCTTGCCTAGGGTTGATTTTCACATCGCCTGTTACACAGAGATGGGAGCTTATCTGCAATCTTTGAACCAGTATGAGAACATCCATCTTTATCCGCAGGTTATTCATGCAGTTCTGGATGAGCTCATTGATAAGTGCCAGGTCTATTTGGATATTCACCATGGAAGCGAGCACTATCAGCTGAGCCGTCGTTTCAAGGCGCTTGACAAGCCAGTTCTGGCTTTTGACAATACTAAGAAAAATGAAAACGAAGAGCTGGTCTATCCGCATGAAAATCCACAGGAACTGGTGGAAAAGCTGCGCAGTCTGATGAAAAAAGAGAAGCCGCAAGTCTTTCGGGCTGTGGTGCTGGCGGCTAATGCTGCCTATAGTGAGCAGGTCATAACCACCATTAAGTCCATCGTCTACCACAATCGCTTTATCAAGTTTTTATGTCATCAACAGTGATTTTCCGACAGAGTGGTTTTGTAAGCATGCGGAAAAAAAGCTGGCCAAGCTGGACTGCCAGATCGTCAATGCTCGGGTGTCTGCTTCGCTGGTATCAAATTTTTAAAACAGATATTAGTTATACTGTTTTCCTGCGCTATTTTGTAGCGGATTTTGTTGAGGAAGACAAGGCTTTGTATTTGGATTGCGATATTGTTGTCACGCGGGATTTAAGCTCCCTATTTGAAACAGAACTTAGAGATGCACCACTTGCTGCTGTCAAGGATCTGGGTGGGCAAGTGTATTTTCATCAGCATATCTTTAATGCTGGGTTCTTATTAATCAATAATGCCCTTTGGAAGCGAGAAAATATTCGCCAACGTTTGATTGAACTGACCAATGAATGGCATGACAAGGTACCGTCTGGTGACCAAAGCATTCTCAATATGCTCTTTGAAAATCGCTGGATGGAGCTGCCTTTTGCTTATAACTGCATTACGCTGCACACGACCTTTTCGGACTATGAACCAGAAAAAGGGCTCTATCCGCCGGTGATTCACTATCTGACTGAGCGCAAGCCTTGGAAAGAGTACACTCAGTCCATCTATCGTGAGGTCTGGTGGTTCTATCAGGGACTGGATTGGTCGGATATGGAGGTGCCAGTCGGAGCCCTGACTCAAAAAATGGTGGAAGGTGAAGGGGGCTCAAGTCTGTCCTGCCTGGTCTACACCTATTCTTGTGACCTGCTGCATATCAACTATCTGATTCAAGCCCTGCCTGCCTGTCATTTCTACATTGCGGCACCGGTAGTGGTGGCAGAGCCGATCACGCGTCTGCTCCAATATCCTAATGTCAGCGTCAGTTCAGATATTGCTGGCATTCCGGCTCTCTTGGAGTCGCTGGAAGCCAAGTCTCAGCTGCTGCTGGATATCAATGCCGGTGATGAGGTAGGTGATATCATTGCTCGCTTTAAGTCTGCTGGCAAGCCAGTCTTTGCCTTTGACAGCACGGTCCATGGCCAGCATGGGCAGGAGGTCTTTCCAGCTGATAATCCTGAAGTCATGGTGCAGGCTATTGAGAAGCTAAGATTGGCCGAGCCTGAAGAGCGGCAGATTTCTGTACTCTCTATTGACCAATCACTGGACTATCTCTTGGAGAAGGGTGCTTCAGTGGTTCGCTTTGGAGATGGGGAGATGGATTTGGTTGCGGGCCGTAGTATCGTCTATCAGGACTTTGATCCAGAACTGTCAGAGCGCTTGAGAGAGATCATGTCTATGGAAAGCGATGAGCATTTGATGATCTGTCTGCCCGATGTCTTCACAGGGTTAGAACGCTATTCCATTGACGCCCAGAATTTTTGGAAAGTTCACTTGTATTATCATTTGGCAGATTATCAAGAGATTTGCCGGGCACCTTGGTATGGCTCAACCTTTATTTCCCGGCCTTATATCGACTTGGAAGATAAGACACCGTCTGCGGGCTATTTTGCCAAGCTCAAGCAGCTATGGCAGGACAAGGACCTCTTGATAGTAGAGGGCTTGACTTCTCGCTCTGGTGTGGGCAATGACCTCTTTGACGGGGCTAGGTCCATCAAGCGGATTATCTGTCCTTCGCGCAACGCCTACAGCAAGCTGGAGGCTATCAAGCAGGCTGTTCGAGAACATGCGGATAATCGTCTGATCTTGACAATGCTAGGTCCAACGGCCAAGGTCTTGGTCTATGATCTGGTGCAGGAAGTTTATCGGGTGCTGGATATTGGGCATATTGACTCGGAGTATGAGTGGTTCCAGATGGGAGCGCTCCACAAGGTCAAGCTGTCGCACAAGCATACAGCTGAGCACAACTTTGATCAGGATATTGAGTTTAGAGATGACCAAGCTTATGACAGTCAGATTGTTGCCAATCTGGCTCAGGAATGAAGATTAGAAAAAGAATATGAAAGTTAATATTACCAATCTATACGGTATGTCTGGCCAGAGTACGGCCTTGATTGCCCAGAATGATGTGACCAAGCTAGCCAAGCAGCTGGGCTTCAATGAACTGAGTTTTTATTTTTATGATATTTACAGCGACAGCCAGTCGGAGCTCAGTCGGCGTCTGGACGGTATCATGGCAAGTGTAGGCTACGGCGATGTAGTGATCTATCAGTCGCCGACTTGGAATGGTCGGGAGTTTGATCAGGCCTTTATCAGCAAGCTCAAGATTTTGCAGGCCAAGCTGGTGACCTTTATCCATGATGTGCCGCCGCTGATGTTCCCGTCAAATTATTATCTGATGCCGGAGTATATCGACATGTACAATCAGTCGGATGCGGTTATCGTGCCTTCTGAGCAGATGCGCGACAAGCTTCTGGCAGAGGGGTTGAATGTTAGCAAGATTTTGGTCCAGCGCATGTGGGATCATCCCTATGATCTGCCCCTGCACCAGCCCCAGTTTGCGCCTAAGCTCTATTTTGCAGGAAGTGTGGAACGTTTTCCACATCTGAGAAACTGGTCTTATGCAACGCCGCTGGAGATTTTTTCACCTGAAGAAGAGTCAAATCCAGAGGCCAATGTCAGCTATCGTGGCTGGGTCAGCCGGCCGGAGCTGCTCTTGGAGCTGTCCAAGGGAGGTCTAGGTCTGGTCTGGGGTGTGGAGGAAAATCCAGCAGACGAGCCGGAATACTATGGTCTCAATATCTCTCATAAGTCTGCCACCTATCTGGCAGCTGGGATTCCGGTCATCGTCCCTTCTTACCTGTCCAATGCGGAGCTGATTCGCGAGCGCGGTCTGGGCTATGTCGTAGACAGTCTGGAAGAGGCCAGTCGGATTGTAGAAGGCTTGACTGCCGAGGAGTATCAGGCTATGGTCGAGCGGGTTAGAAAGTTCTCTTTCCTGCTCAAGGAAGGTTATTTTAGCAAAAAAGTCTTAGTAGATGCGGTGATGGAAGTCTTATCTTAGAGCTTTTCCAGCCATCGTCATGAGGAGTCAGTGTGAAGTCATTTTTTAAACCGGTCATTATCAAGAAGTTTCTGTGGACCTTATTTTTCTTATTTATCTATGTCTTGGGAACCAAGCTGACCCTGCCTTTCATCGATATGAGTAAGGCGGCTGCCATGGACGGAACCTCTACGACCTTGAACTATGCGACAGCCCTGATGGGGGGGAAATCTGCGCAGTATGTCGCTCTTTTCTGTCGGCCTGTCTCCTTGGATGTCCTCTATGCTGATCTGGCAGATGTTTGCTGTGTCCAAGCGCCTGAATCTGAGCAAGCTGCCTATGGAAGTGCAGGAAAGACGACGGATGTTGCTGACCTTGGTCATTGCCTTGATTCAGTCAGCGGCACTGGTCCTAAACCTGCCACTGCAAGAAGCAGGTGGGGTGGATATGACTACGATTATCGTCTTAGATACCTTGGTCTTGATGGCTGGGACTTACTTTCTCATCTGGCTGACGGATTTGAATGCTGCCATGGGACTTGGCGGCTCCATCATGATCGTCATGGCCAGTATGATTGCCTACATTCCGCAGGATATTTGGAACTCCATTCAGGAGCTGAAGATTTCTTCTCTGTGGCTGGCCTTGATGCTGATTTTCAGCCTAGTCTTTCTCTATCTGGCTGTTACAGTTGAGCGGTCTAAGTACCGAATTCCAGTCAATAAGATCAATATCCATAACCGTTTCAAGAAATACTCTTATCTGGATATTCGTCTTAATCCTGCTGGTGGGATGCCGATTATGTACGCTATGACCTTGGTCAGCATTCCCCAGTATGTCCTCTTGATTGTCCACTTTCTCCAGCCGGACAATCAGCTGATTGAGCAGTGGATAGAAGCGCTGTCTATGGGAAGTCCAGCTTGGTTTATCCTCTATTTGCTGACCATTTTCATCCTGGCGCTGGCCTTCGCCTTTATCAATATCAGTGGTGATCAGATTGCTGAGCGGATGCAAAAGAGTGGTGAGTATATTGAAAATGTTTATCCGGGAGGAGCAACTCGCCGGTATATCAATGGTTTGGTGACCTATTTTGCTATTGTGGGAGCTTTCTATCTGATTATGATTGCTGGTCTGCCTATGATGGTGGTCCTTCTGGATATTCGCTATCTGCGGCTCAGCATGATTCCGGGGATTTTTATGATTTTTATCGGAATGGTCTTTTCTATTAAGGACGAGGTGGAAGCCTTGACGCTTAATGACCGTTATCGTTCATTGTTGTAGGAGAAACTATGTATTACTTTATTCCTTCATGGAGTGGCAGTGGGGATCGGGTTTGGCACCGGGATATTATCCCTTGGTACCGCTCCATGCAGCGACTGGAGTTTGATGACTCGATTCATCAGCTTCGGATTTTTCAAAGTGAGAATCTGCCAGTCCAGCTGCTTTTGCCAGCCTATATGCCGCATGCCCGCTACCTCATGCATCGGCAGGATATTTGAGACGGATTATTACTCGGTCTTTGATGAGATACAGGGAATCCAGTCTAAAGAAATGCAGGTCTTGCAAATCAAGGATCTGGACTGGGAGCCAGACTGCGAGTTTGTCTATACGCCCTTTCTAATCATGGTCCACAGGCAGGGCCAGCTCTATGCCCATATCGAGTTTGGAATCGAAGGCTTTATTAGCTTCATCAAGTTTTTCAAGAATGACCAGCTGGACAAGTTTTATATCTTTGATGATCGGGGCTTTGTCTCCAGTATCACCTACTATGAAGCAGGTCAGCCCCTTTATCAGGACTACCTACAGCCGGACGGTGACTGGCGGATTCGTGAGCATCTGAGGCCTGACGATAGCCGAGTAGAGGTTAATCCGGCTTACTTACTGGACTTTGATAAGCTGGAGTATGAGCGGATGCCGGACTTAATCTTGGAGAAATTAGGCCACTATATCGAGCGCAATGCAGAAGCGGACAGCCGTTTTGTGTTGGCAGCGCATCCTTTATACAACCAAGCTATTTTGCGCTTATTGCCCAAGAATGTTCAAATCATTCTCAGCTTTTTCCATGAGCGCAATCATGCAGTAGACTGGCAGGATCTGGAGGCGGATTTGCAGCAGGCAGACCTAGTTTTGACTGATCGTATGGATTTCAAGAAGGCTATTCAACGCTACCTTCCTGGGCAGGCTCAGAAGGTGCACTACCTGTCGCCTTTTGATACCCGTCTGCAGCTGGGCAAGAGCCAACGCCGCCGTGAATCCAAGATTTTTTATCAGATTAATCTGGAAGAAGGACTTAATGACTATGCCATCTTCAAGGTTCTTCACTATGTGGCCAAGCATCCGGACACAGAGCTGACTATCGGTGTTTACAATGCTTGGCAGGAAGGAATCCAAAAGGTGGAGACCAAGGTGCAGGAGGTTATTGATGAGTATCTGAATCAATATGAGTTTGTCAAGAACTACCGGCGCAGTGAGCAGGCTGAGAATGCCCTGTTGGAAAATCAGGAGCAGGACCTCCGTTTCGCCATTAAAAATATCACGGATGAGCTCAGCTTGATTCAGGAATTGGACGACACACGTCTGATCATCGACCTGAGTGACCAACCTAATCTCTATACGCAGATTGCTGGGATTTCTGCCGGGATTCCGCAGATCAATCTGGTGGGCTCGGACTATGTGACCCATCTGCAAAATGGCTATATCTTGGACTCTATCTCTGATCTACCGACTGCTGCAGACTATTACTTGGAAGGTTTGAAAAATTGGAACCAGGCCTTGATTTATTCTATTGAAAAAATCCATCATAATACTGGTCTGGAGCTGATTGGCCGGTGGGAGCAGTGGCTCAAGGAGGCTGAGAATGCAAAATAAGCTGAAATCTTACAGATTGGCTCAAGCGACTGGAGCAAGGAGTTTGCTATTCCGGACAATATGGCCTGGTATTATTTCTTTCCCAACTCCAATCTAGCTATCAAAAAGGTCATGGAGATGGATAAGATTGGCAAGTTTGATGCGATTCTGGTGGACGACCTGCGTCGGATCCCTGATTTGTTTATGATTGAGGCCAAGATTATCCCTTATACAGTTTTCTACGATCAGGAACAGGAAACTCAGGAAGCGGATATTGAGTACTTCCTTAAGCGTCACTGTGCTCAGCCAACGGATATGAGTGATCGAGCTGACCTGGTCCGCAAGCTGTCCAAGGCTCTCTTTTCCGGCCAGTATGGGGATAAGATGACTCCACTCGATATGGTGGTCAGCCCTGGATTTCGGGGCAAGATTTGCTACAATGGCTATGAAAATCTAGAGCTGGAAGGTGACTTTGGTCAGGACTTTCAGCCAATCCTGTCTTGGAAATACAATGTTATAGCCAACAAGTTCAATCCAGTTGAACTTTGGCTTGAATATGAAAAGTCAGGCAGCTGTGAGCTGCGGCTGCGCCTCTATAATATTCAGGAAGGATCGACTGCAGACATTACTCGCGAGACTATTTTCGCAGAAGAGGATATGCGGGAATCCATGGTTTTGGACAATGACTTTACTTCCTATCTGGGCGTTAGTCTGGAGGCTAGAGGCGAGGGACGGATTCAGGTCGGCGCTCTGCATCAGCGCCTGACCCGCTTTGAGTTTGGCAAGTATGTTCTGGGTGGGAAGATTTTTCGTGATAGCCACCGTCAGGAGATTAATTACTTCTTTTATCCGGGAGATTTGAAGCCGCCTTTGGCTGTTTATTTCTCTGGTTACCGTCGGGCGGAAGGCTTCGAGGGCTTCGGAATGATGCGGAGTTTAGGCTGTCCTTTTCTCTTGTTTTCAGATCCGCGCGTGGATGGCGGTATGTTTTATCTGGGCAGCCAGGAGCTGGAGAGCAGTATTCATAAGATTATCCAAGAGCATTTGGACTTTCTGGGCTTTACCGAGCGGGACCTAATCCTGTCGGGGATGTCAATGGGGACCTACGGTGCGGTTTATTACGGATCGGAGTTTCGTCCGCGGGCTATCGTTTTGTCCAAGCCCTTGGGAAATCTAGGCACTATTGCCCAACGTGGCCGTTTACGCCTGCCCGAGGTCTTTCCGACGGCTCTAGATGTCCTTCACCGTCACACGGGTGGCAAAGATCAGGAGCATGTAGAGGAGTTGAATCAACGCTACTGGCGTAAGTTTGAGAAGGCTGATTTCAGTCGGACGACCTTTGGTATCGCCTATATGAAAGAAGAAGACTATGATCCGACGGCCTATGAGGACCTGGTAGCGGCTCTTCATCTGACTGAGGCTAAGCTGATTAGCAGAGGTGTCCCAGGACGGCATAATGACGACTTAGCTGTGTCTGTGTCTTGGTTCATGAATTACTATCGAATGATATTGGAAAAGGAATTTGGGAGAAAGAAATGAACATTCAAAAAAGAAAGGGCATTTACTGGGGAGAGCTGAGAGGGGTTTCGGCAGCTGGTAAAATGACTGACTTTACCTATCTCTATGGCACTACCCTTATTATTCATTCCCCTTCACATATATTTTTTGAAAATAAACTGATGGCATCCGGCCAGACCATCCATGAATGGTCTTCCAAATGGAACTATCAGCGAGACCGGCAGGTGCCTGCTCTCCCCTTACTCAAAAAGGGAGCTCGCTATTGCCTGTCTAGAGATATGAGCACTTATCCTGAAGCCAGCGTCTTTCTGAAAATCATCTTCTTTGACCGCTATGATAAAGAAATCAGTAATCAAGTGGAGCGCTCGGAGAGTATGATCTTCACCTATCCCAACGAAGCCTATAGTTATAAGGTTCAGCTGCTGAGTGCAGGAGTTGAGTCCTTAGAGTTTCATTGCCTAGACATTGACCGAATCATAGAGGAGTCTGATGATTAAAAATCATTTTCAAATTCAGCGCTTAAAGAAAATCTTAGCCAAAGTCAAGAGCTTTGAGTCAGAAATGGCTGGCTTGTCAGACACTGAGCTGCGAAAGAAAACTCAGGAATTTAAGGAGAGATTGGCCGCAGGAGAGACTTTAGACGACTTGCTGCCGGAGTCTTATGCTGTGGTGCGGGAAGCTGACAAGCGGGTGCTGGGCATGTTCCCCTACGATGTGCAGGTCATGGGGGCGATTGTTCTCCATGAAGGCAATGTCGCTGAGATGGCTACGGGAGAAGGTAAGACTTTGACAGCTACCATGCCGCTCTATCTCAATGCCCTATCTGGTCAAGGAGCTATGCTGGTGACCACCAATACCTATCTGGCTCTGCGGGACGCTCAGGAAATGGGGCAGGTCTATCGTTTTCTGGGGCTGACTATTGAGGCAGCGGTGGTAGCTGATGAGTCTGGAAATTTGACGCCTAAGCAGAAGCGGCTGATTTACCAGGCGGATATTGTCTATACGACCAATAGTGCCTTGGGCTTTGACTATCTGATTGAAAATCTAGCAGAGAATAAGGATAGCCAATATCTTAGTCCTTTCAACTATGTCATTATAGACGAGATTGACTCCATCCTCTTGGATAGCGCTCAGGTGCCTTTGGTTATCTCTGGTGCTCCTCGGGTTCAGTCAAACTTCTATAGTATCATGGATACCTTCATTACGACTTTGAAAGAAGACGAGGACTACCACTACGATGACGAGAAGAATGAAGTCTGGCTGACGTCGAAAGGTATTCTGGCAGCGGAGTCTTTTCTTGACTTGGAGCATCTTTTTTCTAAGGAAATCAAGAGTTGGTCCGCCACCTCAATCTAGCCTTGCGGGCCCACAAGCTCTACAAGAAGGATAAGGACTATGTTGTCCGCCAGGGTGACAAAGAAGCAGAAGTTGTACTTCTGGACCGCGCAACCGGCCGTCTGCTGGAAATGACCCGGCTTCAGGGAGGCCAGCACCAGGCCATTGAGGCCAAGGAGCATGTCAAGCTGACGGAGGAAACGCGGGCCATGGCTTCCATCACCTATCAGAATCTCTTCCGGCTCTTCCGGAAAATCTCTGGTATGACCGGGACCGGCAAGGTGGTGGAGAGCGAATTTATGGAGACTTACTCCATGTCTGTCATCAAGATCCCGACCAACCGGCCAGTGATTCGGCAGGATTTACCAGACCAGCTTTACCAGACCCTGCCAGAAAGTCTTTGCTTCATTGGACGAGGTCAAGCACTACCATGCTCAAGGCAATCCACTCTTGATTTTCACCGGCTCAGTGGAGATGTCAGAGATTTACTCATCCCTACTGCTGAGAGAAGGCATCGCCCACAATCTGCTCAATGCCAACAATGCGGCGCGTGAGGCGCAGATCATCGCAGAGTCTGGGCAGAAAGGTGCTGTGACGGTGGCTACATCCATGGCCGGCCGCGGTACGGATATAAAGTTGGGACCGGGTGTCGCTGATTTGGGTGGTCTCGTGGTGATTGGTACTGAGCGGATGGAGAACCAGCGGATTGACCTACAGATTCGTGGCCGTTCAGGCCGCCAAGGTGATCCGGGGATTAGTAAGTTTTTCATCTCGCTAGAGGATGATCTGCTCAGGAAGTGGGGGCCAGATTGGCTCAAGAAGCTCTACAAGGACTATTCAACTGAAGAAGTTCAGCAGCATCCAGTCCAGCTGGGGCAGCACCGCTTTAGACGCTTAGTGGCCAAGGCCCAGAGAGCCAGCGAAAGCAGTGCCAAGATGTCCCGTCGGATGACGCTGGAATATGCCCAGTGTATGAAGATTCAGCGGGAGATTACCTATGCTGAGCGCAATCGCCTGATTCAAGCTGAAGAGCGGATTGATGAAGAAATCAGCCGTGTCCTCAGTCAGGTCATTCATCAGGCGGCCTATGAGCAGTCCTATGAGACGCGGGCAGACCTCTATCGCTTTATCTTAGACCATTTCAGCTATCATGCTGAGCGTATTCCTTATGATTTTGATATTTATTCGCCGGAGAAAATTGCAGAGCTCTTGCAGGATATTGCCGAGCAGGAATTACAGGCAAAGAAAGCCTATCTCAAGTCTGACAAGCTCTTTACCCATTTTCAGCGAGTGTCCGTTCTCAAGGCTATTGATGAGAACTGGGTCGAGCAGGTGGACTATCTGCAGCAGCTCAAGACAGCCTTAAGCGGTCAGCATTTCTCTATGAAAAATCCTCTGGTAGAATATTATCAAGAGGCTTACGATGGCTTTGAATATATGAAGGAGCGCATGAAACAGCAGATTGTCAAGAATCTTTTGATGAGTGAATTGGCACTCAACCCTAAAGGAGAAGTCATCATGTACTTCCCGTAAGACGAGGAGAATATGACAGTATATAACATCAACTTAGGCATCGGCTGGGCCAGCAGCGGTGTAGAATACGCCCAAGCTTATCGGGCCCAGCTACTGCGCAGGATCCAGCAGCCGGCTAAGTTTATCTTTATGGATATGATTTTAGCGGATAATATCCAGCATCTGACGGAAATATCGGTTTTCTGGATGAGGAAGTTATTTGGCTTTATAATTACTTTACTGATGTCAAGATTGCACCAACGACGGTGACGCTGGACCAGGTGCTGGATCAAGTCGCAGGTCAGCCGGATCGCTCGGAGAGAGAGGGCAAGATTGTCCGCTATTTCTATCCGCAGGATGAACAGTTTATCACTTGTTATCTGCGACAGGAAGACCAAGACTTTGTGGAGCATGTGGAGTATGTCTCGCGGGGGAGATTGATTCGCAAGGATTATTTCTCCTATGTCCGCTATGCCAGTGAATACTTCGCACCCCACAATGATGCTGCAACCCTCTACCAGCGCCGTTTCTACCATGAAGACGGCAGTGTGGCCTATGACATGCTGATAGAGGATGGTCAGGAAGAGCTCTATCGCTTTCCAGATCGGATTTTCTATTCCAAGGCTGAGCTGGTCCGCTATTTTCTCCAATGTTTGCAGCTTCAGGCAGATGATGTGGTCATCTTGGATAGGGAGACAGGGATTGGTCAGGTTGTCTTTGAGGAGAGTCAGAAGGCTAAGCTGGGAGTAGTGGTCCATGCGGAGCATTTTAGTGAAAATGCCAGCAGTGACGACTACATTCTCTGGAATAATTTTTATGACTACCAGTTTACTAATGCTGACAAGGTGGACTTTTTCATCGTGGCAACAGAGGCTCAGAAAACGATTCTAGAGCAGCAGTTCCAGCATTACTCGAACAAGCAGCCCAAAATTGTCACCATACCGGTGGGAAGTCTGGACCAGCTGACTTATCCCAAAGATCCTCGCAAGCCTTTCTCCATGATTACGGCTTCGCGTCTCGCTACGGAAAAGCATATCGATTGGCTAGTGGCAGCGACTGTCCAAGCACAAGCCCAGCTGCCTGAACTGACTCTTGATATTTACGGTAAGGGGGGCGAAGAGGAGAAGCTACGCCGCAGGATTGAGGAAGCAGGAGCTCAGGACTACATTCGGCTCAAAGGGCATGCAGATTTAAGTCAGATTTATGCAGGCTATGAGCTTTATCTGACGGCTTCAACCAGCGAAGGCTTTGGTCTAACGCTCATGGAAGCGGTTGGCTCGGGTCTGCCCCTCATTGGCTTTGATGTCCGTTATGGCAATCAGACTTTTATCGATGATGGTAAAAATGGTTATCTGATACCGGTCAGTTCCAATCAGGTCGAGGACCAAATTATTGCTGCTTTTGTGGAGAAATAGTAGCTCTCTTTAGCCAAGGACGCCAGCAGGAGATGAGCCAACACTCTTATCAAGTGGCCGAGAATTATTTGACCAGCCGGGTTGAAGCGGCTTGGTCCCAGCTTTTAAAGGAGGTCAGAGATGATTCAGCTCTTTGATTATTACAATCAGGAAACCCAGGATCTGCATGATTCCCTCCTTGCAGCTGGCTATGACTGTCCGACCATTGTCATTGAGGCCAATGGCTTTCTCCCGGACGATATGATTTCCCCCTATACTTATTTTTTAGGGGATGAAGAGGGAGTAGACCACCCGCTCTTTTTCAATCAAGTACCAGTGCCACCTTTCTGGGAAATCACAGGCGACCACCAGGCGGCGCGTGTCAGTGACATGGGAGAAGAAAGAGCACGGATTCACTATGCAAGTCAGGCCAAGGGCCGCTTGGTCAAGCAGGTGGACTGGCTGGATAAAAAAGGCCAGCTACGACTGAGTGAGCGCTATAATAAGCAAGGTCGCTGCTTTGCCAAAACAGCCTATAAATCAGGCCAGGAAGCTTTCAACACAACCTACTATAGCACAGACGGTCAGGAGCGCATCGTGGAAAATCATGCCACTGGTGACATCATCCTGACTCTGGACCAAGAGCCGATGCGGATGTTCAAAAGCCGAGTAGATTTTATCCATTTCTTTTTAGAGCGGCTAGACTTTGACTTGGATCACATTCTCTTTAATTCGCTGGCTTATTCTTTCCTAGTTTCCCACAGCTTGACAGGTCGAGCTGGGCAGGATATTCTCTTTTGGCAGGAACCTCTGTATGATGAGCTTCCGGGCAATATGCAGCTGATTCTGGAAAATAGCCAGCTGCGGACGCAGACCATTGTCATTCCAGATTTAGCAACTTATGAAAGGCCAAGAGTCTGGCAGCGACTGACCAGCAGCAGAAGTTCCTGCATCTGGGCTATCATTATGACTTCAAGCGGGACAACTACCTACGAAAAGATGCCTTGATTCTGACCCATTCGGATCAGATTGAAGGCTTAGAGACCTTGGTTCAGGCCTTGCCGCAGCTAGTCTTTCGCATTGCAGCACTTACGGAAATGTCGCCTAAGCTATTGTCTATGTTGTCCTATAAGAATGTCGTCCTTTATCAAAATGCCAGTCTCAAGCAGATCGAGCAGCTCTACTTGGAATCGGACATTTATCTGGACATCAATCACGGAGGTCAGGTTCTACAGGCAGTGCGCAAGGCTTTTGAGAACAATCTCTTGATTCTAGGCTTTGAGCAGACCCTGCATGACAGGCACTACATTGCCCAACAGCATATTTTCGACAGCAGCCAGCCAGCTCAACTGGCATCAACTTTGGAAGAAGCCTTATCTGGTGTTGAGCAGATGCGGTCAGCCTTGCAAGCTCAAGGCCGACATGCCAATGATGTACCCGTCAGTCTTTATCAGGAGACTCTCCAAAGCTTGTTAGGAGGTCAGCATGGCTAAAAAAGATTTATTTCATAAGGATATTGAGGGACGGTTAGATGAGCTTAAGCATGGCAAGCCCAAGAAAGAGAAGGCCAGCCTGGGTGAAAACCTCAACAAGGCCTTTGTCATCGCCTTGGGCTTGATGATCTTGATTGGCTTGATTTTTACATTGATTGGAGCCTTGAGGAAATAAAATGCAAACAATATTGATTACATTTACCATTGTAGTAGCCCTTATCTTGATTTTGCTGGTTAGTCTGCTTCCTAGAGAAAACCAGCAATTTTATAGAGAAACTAATACATCGATTGGCAAGTCAGGCTACTGGGAAACCCACCTCGCAAAGAAAATCCTAGTTCTTTTGGCAAGCCTTTCTCTGATTGTGCTCATGATTTTCTTTATGATTCAATCCATCTAGCATCTGTCTAGGAAGCTACTCAGACGACTGCTAAATAAGAAAGACTCTCTATTGTCTGCAATAGAGGGAATTTTTATAAGCAAATTTTTTATGTAAAGGTTTTAATTTCTGAAAGCACCTTGATATTTTTCTGAAAAGGAGTAAACTGGATATACAAGTGATGGAGGTTTGGTATGAAATTATACGTTCAGTTGATGATTATTTTTATGATTTCCCTCGTTGGAGAAGGAATTTCAAGTGTTTTCCACCTGCCTGTTCCGGGCAGTATCATTGGTTTGGTCTTGCTGTTTTTGGCTCTGCAATTCAAGCTCCTGCGCCTGCGTCATATCAGTATGGTTGGCAATTTTCTCTTGGCAAATATGACCATTCTTTTTCTGCCTCCAGCAGTTGGTATCATGGATAAATTTCAGGTCATTGCGCCTTATCTGTTGCCGATTATTTTGATTGTTTTAGGAGCGATTGTGCTTAATGTCTGCGTGATTGCGGTTGTGGTGCAGCTGATTAAGACTCGTTTTGAAGGAGATTATGAGGAAGGAGACACCAGCAATGTCTGATTTATGGAGCAACCCTCTCTTTGGCCTTGCCTTGTCTATCTTGGCCTATCTGTTCGGTCTATTGATTTTTCGGAGATTTCCTCATCCTTTGACAACACCGTTGCTGATTGCAGCAGTTTTGGTTATTTCATTTTTAAAATTAACCGGTATTTCCTACAAGGATTACTATGTCGGCGGCTCCTATTTAAACAACCTAATTGTGCCATCTACGGTTGCTTTGGGGATTCCGCTTTACAAGACTTTTCATTTGATGAAGCACCATGCACGCAGTATTTTGATTGGGACCTTTGCGGCGGTTGTAGTCAATACCAGCTTCACTGCTTTACTGGCTAAGTTTTTCGGAATGGATTTCTTTCTGGCTGTTTCTCTTTTTCCGAAATCTGTCACAACGGCCATGGCTGTCGGTATCACAGACAAGCTGCAAGGTCTTGCTACAGTGACCTTAGTGGTGGTGGTTGCGACGGGCATTCTAACCAGTGTATTAGGACCAACGCTTCTTAAGCTCTTAAAAATCACAGACCCGGTAGCTATCGGTCTTGCTTTAGGTGGAACTGGCCATGCGGTAGGAACGGGAACCGCCTTTAAATACGGCCAGGTCGCAGGAGCTATGGCAGGACTTGCGATTGGCGTGACCGGCCTCATGTACGTACTGGTCAGCCCCATCGTAGCAGCCATTATTCTGAAGTAAAAATAAACAAGGTTGAAACGTTTCGTTTCAACCTTGTTTTGCCTATTGAAGATTTAGTTTGTTTTTTACAATGGCATAGATTGTAAAATAGAAACCGAAAATTTTGACGAGTTCAACGACGATTCGGATAATAATGAAACCATCTAGCATCTGTTCAAAGTCCGAAGAGGAGTGACTATAATCATATAAACTAAGTAGTCCATATGAATCAAAAGAACTAGGCAAGAGGAGAGACAAGATTGCCAGAACAGTCCAAATCAAAAATCCGAAGAGCACAGCCATCATAATCCGATTCTTCTTGAAAAGCTGTCCGACTGAGATTGCTAGGTAAAAGAAGAGGATACCAGAAAGGATTTGAAGGAGATTAAGGAAGCCGTATTTGACAATCCATAGCCACAAATCTGGTATTTCACCAATAAATTTAAAAATCTCATCGAATGAATAGCCTACAAGGGGAAGAGCAATGCCAAAGATGACTAAACCACTAATAAACATGGTCAGCATACACAAGAGGGTCCAAACAAATGCGGAAAGAAGCTTGGACAGAAGAATCTGATGCGGGGTGACCGGCAAGGTCCAAGTCAGGTAGCCTTCTCTCCCAAAGACATTTTTATAAAATCGACGGATAATAATGATGGTATTGGATAGAAAGACTGCGCAAGATGCAGAAAACAGCAAGAGAAATAGTAGATAGAAAGTGATAATAACACCACTAATAGACAATGGATGTTCACTATAGCGATTCATCGCCTCAGGTCTTAGGATGCTGCCAGCTATGATTCCCATAAAGACTGATAGAGTGAGAAGAATGGCAAAGGTGATACAATACCATTTGTAATTAGACTTAAAGTCGTATTTAAACAGTTTTCCAAACATATAATGAAGCCCTCCTAATAAAAGCGAAACTGGCTGCGGAAGAGATTATCAATGGATTGATTGTACTGTTGACGCAGCTGATTAGCATTTTCATGCAAAAGAATCTGACCTTGGTTAATCAGGATTACTTCATCCAAGATTGGCTCGATATCCGCAATCAAGTGGGTGGAAATGATGACAGAAGACTGAGGCGTGCGATTTTGGATAATGGTCTGCAGGATATAGTCACGAGAAGCCGGATCAACACCACCGATAGGCTCGTCTAGGATATACAGTTCCGCATGGCGGCTCATGACCAAAATGAGCTGCATTTTTTCCTTGTTTCCTTTTGATAGACTTCCGATGCGCGCTTGAGGATCGATATGAAGATCCTTTAGAAGCTGCATGGCTTTCGCGCTGTCAAAATTATCATAAAAATCTTGGAAATATTTTACAGCTTCGATTACTTTAGAGCTGTCGCTTAGATAAGTCGTATCTGGCAGATAGGAAACGATTCTTTTGGTATCAGGAGAAGGTTTGACGCCTTTGAGATAGATATGGCCAGAGGTGGGCTGTAAGAGACCATTGATAAGCTTGATAATAGTTGTCTTGCCGCTGCCATTAGGGCCTAGAAGTCCGATAATTCTGCCAGGCTGGATGTTTAAGCTCACATCATAGAGGGCGGGTGCGTCGCCATAATTTATGGACATGGTCAAGATAGACCAGAGGATACTGATTCATACATGTCTCCTTTATTTTCTTCAATTTACAATTATTATACCTTTTCCTTAGGAAAATGGCAAAGAAAGCCGGAAAAGGTGAATGGAATATTTATTTCTAGTCAACTCTTATTTCCCTCATTAGATGAATTACGGTATAATAGTTATAAGAAGAAGCAAAGCATGTTCAAGGAGAAAAATGTGGTGATACAACTTGATACCAAGACTGTTTACAGTTTTATGGATAGCTTGATCCCGATAAAGAAATATGTGCAAAAAGCCAAGGACTTAGGATACAGTCATCTGGGTATGATGGATGTGGACAATCTCTATGGGGCTTATCATTTCTTAGAGGAAGCCGAATCTGCGGGACTGCAGCCACTTTTAGGCTTGGAGCTTAGTCTGATCAAGGCAGAGCAGGAGCTTCATCTCCGTCTGCTGGCCTTAGACAGTCAGGGCTATCGCAATCTGATGAAAGTCTCGACTCTCAAGATGATGGGACAAAAAAAATGGGAGGATTTCCAGCATCTCTTTAAGGGATTGGCTGTAATTGTTCCTGCTTTTGACGGAGTAGCAGATCTGGATTTGGGTTTGGATTTTTATGTTGGAGTTTTTCCAGCAACGCCCCAGCAGGAGTTTGGTCGGCCAACCCTGCCCCTGCATACCGTCCGATATTTTGACACGGGGGATTTGGAGACCTTGCAGATGCTCCGGGCTATTCGAGAAAATGCCAGCCTGCGGGAGATTGGCAGCCTCCCCAATCATGAGTTTTTGCTAGCACCAGATGCTCTGGCAGGAGCTTTTAAGGAAACTTTCCCAGAGAGTCTGGCTAACCTTGAGCAGCTAGTCCGTGATGTTCACTATGATATCAATAGAGAGCTGAAACTGCCCCGCTTTAATCGAGAGCGGCCAGCCGTGGAAGAGCTAAGGGATCGCTCAGAAGCTGGTCTGAAAAAACGTGGCTTAAGAGGAGCTCTCTATCAGGAGCGGCTGGATCAGGAGCTGGATGTCATTCATCAGATGGGTTTTGATGATTATTTTCTCATTGTCTGGGATTTGCTGCGCTTTGGTCGCAGTCAGGGCTATTATATGGGCATGGGCCGAGGATCTGCTGTCGGTAGTCTAGTGGCCTATGCTTTGGAGATTACTGGGATCGACCCAGTCAAGAACAACCTGCTCTTTGAACGCTTTCTAAATCTAGAGCGCTATACCATGCCCGATATTGATATCGATATTCCTGATGTTTACCGGCCAGAGTTTATCCGCTATGTTCGTGACCGCTATGGCAGTATGCATGCGGCTCAGATTGTGACCTATTCGACCTTTGGAGCCAAGCAGGCCATTCGCGATGTTTTCAAGCGTTTCGGTCTGCCAGAGTATGAGCTGACCAATATCACCAAGAAAATCCGCTTTGGGGATAGTCTGACCTCTGCTTATGAGAAAAATATGGGCTTTCGTCAGATTATCAACAGTAAGCTGGAATATCAAAAGGCCTTTGATATTGCTAAAAAAATCGAAGGTCATCCCCGTCAGACTTCTATCCACGCAGCCGGCGTTGTGATGAGTGACAATGACCTGACTAATCAGATACCGCTCAAATACGGTGAGGACATGTATATCACCCAATATGATGCCCACGGTGTGGAGAGCAACGGTCTGCTCAAGATGGACTTTCTGGGCTTGCGCAATCTGACCTTTGTCCAGCGGATGAAAGAAGCAACCCTGAAAAAATATAAGGTAGATATTGAGATTGCAGAGATTGACTTGGAGGATGTAGAAACTCTGAAACTCTTTGCGGCTGGCCAGACCAAGGGAATTTTCCAGTTTGAGCAGCCGGGTGCAATCAGCCTGCTTAAGCGGGTTCAGCCAGTTTGCTTTGAGGAAGTAGTAGCCACAACTTCTCTCAACCGTCCAGGAGCCAGCGATTATATAGATAATTTTGTCAAGAGAAAGCATGGGCTGGAGCAAGTGGAGTTGATTGATGATAGTTTGGCTGATATTCTAGCTCCGACTTACGGTATCATGCTCTACCAAGAGCAGGTCATGCAGGTGGCCCAGCGCTTTGGTGGCTTTAGTCTGGGGAAAGCTGACATTTTGCGGCGCGCCATGGGAAAGAAGAGTGCTGCTGAAATGCACCGCATGCAGGAGGATTTTGTTGCAGGTGCTCTCAAGCTAGGTCACTCGGAATCCAAAGCCAAGGAAGTCTTTGCTATTATGGAGAAGTTTGCTGGTTATGGCTTTAATCGCAGCCACGCCTATGCCTACTCAGCTCTGGCCTTTCAGTTGGCTTACTTCAAGGCTCACTATCCAGATGTTTTCTTTGATGTCATGCTCAATTATTCAAGTAGTGACTATATCACCGATGCCCTGAGTTTTGACTTTGAAACAGCACCCCCTCAGTATCAACAATATTCCCTACCATGATAAGTTTCAGGATAAGAAGATTTTTTTGGGCCTGAAAAATATCAAAGGCCTGCCTAGGGATTTGGCTTACTGGATTATCGAAGAACGACAAAATGCTGCCTTTACTGGGGTGGAAGACTTTATTCTGCGCCTACCTCATAATTACCATAAGATTCCGCTGCTGACTCCTCTGATCCAGCTTGGGCTCTTTGACAGTTTTGAGAAAAATCGCCAAAAAATTCTAGCCAATCTGCCTAATCTGTTTGTATTTGCGGATGAGCTGGGCAGCCTCTTTGCCGATACGACCTATTCTTGGACAGATGCTCAGGATTTTAGCGATGCCGAAAAGTTTGAGTTGGAACAGAGCATAATCGGTGTGGGGCTTAGCGATCACCCCTTGGTTAAACTGGCCAAAGAAGCGGACCAGCCCTTTAGCTGGATCAGTGATGTGACGGAAAATAGCAGAGCTAGGATTCTGGCTGAAGTCCAGACTATCAAGACTATCCGGACTAAAAAGGGCGAGAATATGGCCTTCTTGCAGGTTTCAGATACAAAGAAAAACTGGATGTTACCCTCTTCCCTGATACCTATCGCCAGCTGGGTGAACGTATTAAGGAGAAGGGGATTTACTACTTGACCGGCAAGGTGCAGGAGCGGGATGGTCGTTTACAGTTGGTCTTGTCAAATATAGAAGAAGCCACTACAGAACGGTTCTGGATAAAACTTGCGGGCCATGAGCATGATCGGGAAATATCTCATATTTTGCAGAAATACCCCGGCAATATTCCGGTTGTCCTGCGCTATGAAGATGAGAAGCGAACCATATCTGCACCTCATTTCCGAGTGGAGAGATCAGAGCAGCTGCAAGAGGAATTGAAGAATTATACTATGAAAACGATTTTTCGTTAAAAAATATGGAAAATAAGAGAATTTTCATGATGATTGTGGTATAATCTATAAGAATGTTAAAAAGAAAAAGGAGCAAAAAGCGAAATGAAACGTATTGCTGTTTTGACTAGTGGTGGTGATGCCCCTGGAATGAATGCTGCTATCCGTGCAGTTGTTCGTAAAGCAATTTCCGAAGGAATGGAAGTCTACGGGATTTATGATGGTTACGCTGGAATGGTTGCTGGCGAGATTTACCCACTTGATGCGACATCAGTTGGTGACATTATTTCTCGCGGTGGAACCTTCCTTCACTCTGCTCGTTATCCTGAATTTGCCCAAGTTGAAGGGCAGTTGAAAGGAATTGAGCAGCTTAAAAAACATGGAATTGAAGGTGTCGTTGTTATCGGTGGTGATGGATCTTACCATGGTGCTATGCGCTTGACAGAGCACGGCTTCCCAGCTGTCGGTGTTCCAGGAACCATTGACAATGATATCGTCGGAACAGACTTCACTATCGGTTTTGATACAGCTGTTACTACAGCTATGGATGCGATTGACAAAATTCGGGATACCTCGTCCAGTCACCGCCGTACTTTCGTTATCGAAGTAATGGGACGTAATGCTGGTGATATTGCTCTCTGGGCAGGTATTGCATCTGGTGCGGACGAAATCATCGTTCCTGAAGAAGGTTTCAAGATCGAAGAAGTTGTTGAAAGCATTAAGAGTGGCTATGCCAAGGGTAAGAAGCACAACATCATCGTCTTGGCTGAGGGTGTCATGTCAGCGGATGAATTTGCTGAAAAGCTGAAAGAAGCTGGTGATATGAGCGATTTGCGTGTCACAGAGCTCGGACATATCCAGCGTGGAGGCTCACCGACTGCGCGTGACCGTGTTCTTGCATCTCGTATGGGAGCACATGCTGTTAAACTGCTTAAAAAAGGTATCGGCGGAGTTGCCGTTGGAATCCGCAATGAGCAGATGGTTGAAAGCCCAATCCTGGGAACTGCTGAAGAAGGAGCACTCTTTAGCTTGACTGCTGAGGGCAAGATTGTCGTCAATAACCCGCACAAGGCTGATCTGGACTTGGCTGATTTGAACCGCAGCATCAATATTTAATTATTATTTGTTATTCAGGCCAAGAGGCCAAATAGAAGAAGGAGTTTCATACAATCATGAATAAACGTGTAAAAATCGTTGCAACATTAGGTCCTGCGGTAGAAATCCGCGGTGGTAAAAAATTCGGTGATGACGGATATTGGGGAGAAAAGCTGGATGTTGAAGCATCAGCTCAAAACATTGCTAAGTTGATTCAAGCCGGCGCAAACACATTCCGTTTCAACTTCTCACACGGTGATCATGCTGAACAAGGAGAGCGCATGGCAACTGTTAAGCGTGCAGAAGAAATTGCCGGCCAAAAAGTTGGTTTCCTTCTTGATACAAAGGACCAGAAATTCGTACAGAATTGTTTGAAGGCGATGCAAAAGAGTATTCATACAAGACTGGTGAAAAAATCCGTGTTGCTACTAAGCAAGGTATCAAATCTACTCGTGAAGTAATTGCTTTGAACGTTGCTGGCGGATTGGACATCTACGATGATGTTGAAGTTGGCCGTCAAGTATTGGTTGATGATGGTAAACTTGGTCTTCGTGTTATCGCTAAAGACGATGCTACTCGTGAATTTGAAGTAGAAGTTGAAAACGACGGCATCATTGCTAAGCAAAAAGGTGTGAACATCCCTAACACTAAGATTCCTTTCCCAGCACTTGCTGAGCGTGATAATGACGATATCCGCTTTGGTCTTGAGCAAGGAATCAACTTCATCGCGATTTCATTTGTACGTACTGCAAAAGACGTCAACGAAGTTCGTGCAATCTGTGAAGAAACTGGCAATGGCCATGTTCAATTGTTCGCGAAAATCGAAAACCAACAAGGTATCGATAACTTGGACGAAATCATTGAAGCTGCTGACGGTATCATGATTGCCCGTGGTGATATGGGTATCGAAGTACCATTCGAAATGGTTCCAGTTTACCAAAAAATGATCATCACTAAGGTAAATGCAGCTGGTAAAGTGGTTATCACAGCAACTAACATGCTTGAAACTATGACAGAAACCACGTGCAACTCGTTCAGAAGTATCAGACGTATTTAACGCTGTTATCGACGGAACTGATGCAACTATGCTTTCAGGTGAGTCTGCAAATGGTAAATACCCACTTGAGTCAGTAACAACAATGGCTACTATCGATAAGAATGCTCAAACCCTTCTTAACGAATATGGCCGCTTGACAACTGATAACTTTGAGCGTAACTCTAAGACTGAAGTTATGGCTTCAGCAGTTAAAGATGCTACAAACTCAATGGATATCAAGTTGGTAGTTACCCTTACTAAGACTGGTCACACAGCTCGCTTGATTTCTAAATACCGTCCAAATGCTGATATCTTGGCTATCACTTTTGACGAATTGACTCAACGCGGTCTTATGCTGAACTGGGGTGTAATTCCAGTGACTACAAACACTCCATCTAACACAGATGATATGTTTGACATCGCTGAGAAGATTGCAGTTGAGCAAGGCTTGGTTGAATCTGGTGATGATATCGTTATCGTTGCTGGTGTGCCGCTTGGTGAAGCAGTTCGTACCAACACAATGCGTATCCGTACAGTACGTTAATCTAAGACAACAAAAAAGAACCGTTGATTGGAAAATCATCGGTTTTTTCTCTTGTCGAAGTGATGACCATTATCTTGTGTGGGAAGAAGGACACGCCAGCGTTTTGATTTTTGAAATAAGATTGTCCCTTTGTCTATTTTGTCTAAAAATGATATAATGGTATAAAAGAGATGGGAGAGACAGATGTTAAAGAGAGATTTATTAAGAAATGTCATTATTTTTTCAGTTCTAGCAGCGATCATTATAGGGCTGAGAGTTTTTATTTATACGCCTTATAGGGTGACTGAGCAAGACAGCAATGCGTATTTGGCAAAGAATGACTTGGTCTTGGCGACGAGAAAGCAAGACATCAAGCGTGGAGACTTTGTCCTCTATGAAGTGGACGGAAAAGACTATGTCGGCCGGGTCATTGCCCAGGAAAAAGATCAGGTAACCTATATGGATGACCTCCTTTACCTGAACGGTCAGGTCATGTCGGAAGAATACATTGAAAAATGCGCGAGAAATATTTGGCTTCAGCAGGAAGTTCTGGTTACTACACTCATGATTTCTCTATTATGGATTTAAAAGACTCAAAGTTTGATAAAATTACTAAAGATTCTTATCTGATCCTTAATGACCGACGTGAAAATACCAAGGACAGCCGAGAATTTGGACTCATAAAAGCCAGTCAAATCAAGGGAGTGGTGGAGTTCCGACTCTCACCGCTTAATGAATTTGGATTTATTAAGAATAAGTAAATTGAAGTCTATTTTTAACCAAGGCAGGGCAAGCCTTGGTTTTTTTCTTTGAAAATCAACTTTCAAGTTCCAAGTAAACATAAAGATACTTGTTCTGATGTGGTATACTAATATCAAAAGACTGTTAAAGGAGACTGCTCTTGAAGTCAAGAAAGAAAAAATTATTATTTTTGGTTATACTGGTTCTGAGTTTTTTGACAGCATGCAGCAGTATAGTGAATAGAGATGGTGAAAAAATATGGATGTCAGATACAGAAATGACTGAGCTTCATAAGAAAGAGCAAAAGCTTGCACTTTATATCATTAATCATTATGAAGATGTTCAAAAAATTGAATTTGATGAATTTTCCAAGGGAAATTTATGGAAAGGGGATTCCGTTAGTCTCATAGTAAATGACACAAGTTATATCCCACATGTTTCTTTGGACTCAAAAGATGAAAACTATAATATAAATAATAACTCTCACACTGATTCGACAGAATTGACTTTTCGTCTGAAAAAGAAAGAGAAGGTCACAAATTTTAAAGATACGGGTGAGACGGATGTTATTTACTCTGGAGAAAATGCTTGGCTGACGACTGAGGAAAAAGTAAAGGTACGCAACCAGGAAGAGGGGCTGGCTTTATTTTTGCTGAATCACTATGAAAATGTAGAAAAAATTGAATTTACAAAGATTTCAAGAAAGCCTTTTGGACAGGCAAGATATGCTGCTTTACTTGTTAATGATAAGATAAAGATTTATACCGACCTAGATGATAGCTATGACAACTATCATTTGTCTGACAATCCTGAAAAAGACGGTCTGAAAGCTAAAGAGAATCCAACAAATTTGCAAAGTCTAGATAGCATTACTGTTATCTATTATACAGGGAAATGAAGGATGTTTTGCAATGAAAAAGCCAGACTGACTTAATCATCAGAATGGTTTTTTCGTGTCTCTTGGTGAAAGATATTTTGCCATACCTCGTGGCGGCGCCAAAGGCTGGTATGGATAACACCGTCCATTTCATAGCGGATGAGCTTGGTTTTCTGGCTGACAGAGAGCAGTTCAACGTTTTTGATAGGTGTTTTTGAGGCTCTTTCTGCCAGAAATTCAGCCTTGTTCAGCTGTCGGCCATCTTGGGAAATATAGAGAAATTCAGCAGACAGAAGCGTATCCAGTTGGCTGCCTTGGTCCACGAGCTGCTCACGCATAAGCAGGTTTGGGTACAGATTTTCCAATCTCTCATCTTCAGGAATGGGAGCGGGCTCGATATGAATGTCAATGTCAAAGACCCCGAAGCGCTCCATCAACATATCCTCAACCTGGTCCGCAATCTCATGACTCTCATAGACAGAGAGGTCTGGATTCATTTCAAGAATAATATCTAGATAGATATTACTGCCATAGGTCCTACCCCGCTGGGACTTAACCTGAGTGATTTTAGGAATTTCCAGGATAGCTTGCTTGTAGTCCTGCAGCAGGCTTTCATCAAAGCCGTCGGACAGGCTGAAGGAAGATTCCATAAAGATGTCATAGGCTGTCTTAAGAATGAAGAAGGTAATGACAATGGCTGCCAGCTTATCAACTATTGGAAAGTTAAAGGCGCTGGCAATGATAGCAACTGAAGTGCCGATAGAAGTGACAGCGTCTGACAGGTTGTCCTTGGCTGCAGCATCCAGAGCCTTGGAATGAGCTTTTTTAGCTAGCGTTTTATTGTAAAAATAAACACCCAACATGATGATAGCCGAGATGATTCCGACCACGGCACCAACTGGGTCAATCTTAGTCTCTTGGTTGGAGATGATCTTCTGAATGGTTTCTATCAAGACATCAAATCCAACGAAAAACATGATAAAAGATGTGATGAGACTGGCCAGATCTTCTATCTTCCAGTGGCCGAAGCGATGGTCACGGTCGGCTGGTTTTCTAGCCATACGCAGGCCAATTAAAACGGCGATATTAGCCACGATATCAGATACATTGTTGAAGCCGTCAGCCGTCAGACTGGAGGACTGGAGGGTCGAGCCTGCGATAATCTTGACCGCGGATAGAATCAGATAGGTAGCGATGGACAGGATAGCTCCTCTCTCTGCTAGCTTCAGATTGTTACTAGGATTTTTCATGACAGCCTTTCTTTCTAAGTGGGGCAGCAGAATGGAAAAGAGACTTGTGAAAAAGTCATCTCTGGAAAGATATTCTAAGTCTCATATGGGCATATTATAGCAAAAATAGACCTGATTTTCAATTTCCGTCGGGCTTAGGGTGCCTTAGATGACTTTGTCGAAAATCTAATCTAAAATCAGAAATTCCTCTTCTTTCTGGTTTAGCTTCATCAGGATTTTTGTTATAATAGTAGCATTGACTTTGAAAGAGGAAGAAAAATGCATCCTTTATTAAACGGTATGAATGACCGTCAGGCTGAGGCGGTTCAAACAACAGAAGGGCCTTTGCTGATTATGGCGGGAGCTGGATCGGGTAAGACCCGTGTCCTGACCCACCGCATTGCCTATTTGATTGATGAGAAGATGGTTAATCCTTGGAATATCCTTGCTATTACCTTTACCAATAAGGCGGCGCGGGAGATGAGAGAAAGGGCTGAAAAACTCAAAACGGAGGCCCAAGATTGCTTAATCGCTACCTTCCACTCCATGTGTGTGCGAATCCTGCGGCGAGAAGCAGATCATATTGGCTACAACCGCAACTTCACCATCGTTGATCCAGGCGAACAGCGGACTCTGATGAAACGGATTCTCAAAAATCTCAATCTGGACCCTAAAAAGTGGAATGAGCGCGCTATTCTGGGTACTATTTCCAATGCTAAGAACGACCTGATTGACGAGGTGGCCTATGCGAATCTAGCTGGTGATATGTACACGGAGATTGTAGCCAAGTGTTACACAGCCTATCAAAAGGAATTGCGCCAGTCTGAGGCCATGGACTTTGATGACTTAATCATGCTGACCCTGCGCCTTTTTGACCAAAATCCTGATGTTCTGACCTACTACCAGCAACGTTACCAGTATATCCATGTGGACGAGTATCAGGATACCAACCATGCCCAGTACCAGCTGGTCAAGCTCTTGGCTTCCCGCTTTAAGAATATCTGCGTGGTCGGAGACGCTGACCAGTCTATCTATGGCTGGCGGGGAGCCGATATGCAGAATATTCTGGACTTTGAAAAAGATTATCCAGAAGCTAAGGTAGTTCTTCTGGAGGAAAATTATCGCTCTACTAAGACTATTCTTCAGGCAGCTAATGAAGTCATCCGAAACAACCGCAACCGCCGTCCTAAAAATCTCTGGACTCAAAACGAAGACGGTGAGGAAATTGTCTACTATCGTGCTAATGACGAGCAGGACGAGGCTCTCTTTGTCGCTCGAACCATTGATCAGCTGAGCCGAGAAGGCTACAGTCATAAAGATTTGCAGTTCTTTACCGGACCAATGCCCAGTCACGGACGGTGGAGGAAGCCCTGCTCAAATCCAATATTCCCTATACCATGGTCGGTGGAACCAAGTTCTACAGCCGCAAGGAAATCCGCGATGTTATTTCCTATCTTAACCTCATCGCCAATCCTAGCGACAACATTAGCTATGAGCGCGTGGTCAATGAGCCCAAACGTGGTGTCGGACCGGGAACGGTAGACAAGATTCGGAATTTTGCGGCCAGTCAGGAAATCTCTTTGCTGGATGCGTCAGCCAATATCCTGCTGTCGCCAGTCAAGGGTAAGGCGGCTCAGGCGGTCTATGATTTTGCCAATATGCTTCTGGATTTGCGGGAGCGCTTGGATGATTATACAGTAACGGATCTGGTAGAGGCTGTATTGGAAAAGACAGGCTATGCTGCATCCTTGGCAGCCCAGGCAACCCTGGAAAGCCAAGCACGGATTGAAAATATCGAAGAATTCCTGTCTGTAACTAAGAACTTTGATGAAAGTCCAGATAATCCTAGTGATGAGTCTGGCCTTGACAAGCTCAGCCGTTTTCTCAATGATTTAGCCTTGATTGCAGACACAGATGACGGGGATACGGAGAGTTCCGAAGTGACTCTGATGACCCTCCACGCAGCCAAGGGATTGGAATTTCCGGTCGTCTTTCTGGTTGGTATGGAGGAAAATGTCTTCCCTCTAAGTCGGACATCTGAAGATGAGGATGAGCTGGAGGAAGAGCGGCGCTTGGCCTATGTCGGTATCACCCGAGCAGAGAAGATTCTCTATCTGACAAATGCTAATTCCCGTATGCTTTATGGTAAAACCAACTATAATCAACCTACTCGCTTTTTGAGAGAAATCAGCTCAGACCTGCTAGACTATCAAGGCCTGGCTAGACCGGCAAACAGCTCTTTTAAGGTTAGTTATACCAATAGCGATACTAGTCAGTTCGGTCAGGGCATGAGCCTAGCACAGGCTCTACAAGAGCGGAAGCGTCAGGCGGCTCCTAGTTCGATTTCTACAGGCAGTCTGCCTTTTGGAAAGAGCAATCAGAGCCAGCCATCTAAGCCAGGAGTTGCTTGGGCTATCGGAGATATTGCCCACCATAAGAAATGGGGCGATGGGACAGTTCTGGCAGTCTCTGGCAGCGGAAATAGTCAAGAGCTTAAGATTAATTTCCCAGAAGTCGGTCTGAAGAAAGTGCTGGCCAGCATAGCACCGATTGAGAAAAAGTCATGATGAGGCAGTCAATTGAAGCCTGGATCTATCATCCAGAGGATAGGGAAATCCTGCTCTTGAAAGTTGAGAATGAGAAAGTTTCCTTTTGGCAGCCCATTACTGGTGGGATTGAGAGTGGTGAGAGCCCAGAAGAGGCCTGCCTTCGTGAAATAAAAGAAGAGACTGGCTTGCTCTTAGCTTGTTCAAGTCTGACTAGTCTTGGAGATTTCACAGTAAAGATTGATGAAAATCTGACCATCCACAAAAATCTCTTTCTAGTTCTGACAGAACAGAAGGAAATCCAGCTTTCAGATGAGCATGTAGGAGCTCAGTGGGTAGCTTTAGACAAAGTTTCGTCGCAGCTGTACTGGCCCAGCAATCAGGCGACTTTTGAGATTATAACTGAGAAGCTATAAGATATAGCTTCTCTTTATTTCTTTTGATAAGGAAATTCTATTAGTCAAGCGAGACGTTTAGTGGTAGACTTATCACATAACTATAGTGAGGTGACCTTATGACACGTGAATTTAAATTTGAAACCCTGCAGCTTCATGCCGGACAGACAGTTGACCCGACAACCAAGTCACGGGCTCTGCCTATTTACCAGACAACTTCCTATGTGTTTGAAGATACCCAGGAGGGAGAAGATCTTTTTGCCCTACGCAAGCCTGGCAATATCTACACTCGGATTACCAATCCGACCCTGTCTGCTTTTGAGGAGCGGATTGCGGCTTTGGAGGGTGGAGTCGGAGCTCTAGCAACAGCTTCTGGTATGGCGGCCCTTACCTATACAATTTTAGCTTTGGCGCATGCTGGCGACCATGTAGTGGCAGCCTCTACCATCTACGGTGGTACTTTTAATCTGCTCAAGGAAACCCTGCCTCGCTATGGCATTACCACGACTTTTGTTGATATTGAAAATCTGGCTGAAGTAGAAGCAGCCATTCAGGACAATACCAAACTGGTTCTGATTGAAAGCTTGGGCAATCCTTTGATTAATATTCCTGACTTTGAAACTTTGGCAGAGCTGGTTCATGCTCACAAGATTCCGTTGATTTCCGACAATACCTTTGCTACGCCTTATCTGATCAATGTCTTTTCTCATGGAGTGGACATTGCGGTGCATTCTGCGACCAAGTTTATCGGCGGTCATGGAACCAGCATCGGTGGCGTAATTGTGGACAGCGGTCGTTTTGACTGGGAAGCTTCTGGCAAGTTTCCGCAGTTTGTGGACCCAGACCCGAGCTATCATGATATTAGTTATACGTGCGATGTCGGAGTAGCAGCCTTTGTCACTGCTGTCCGGACTCAGCTCTTGCGCGATACGGGTGCAGCCATGTCTCCCTTCAATGCCTTTCTCTTCTTGCAGGGATTGGAAACTCTCTCTTTGCGTGTAGAGCGCCATGTGTCCAATGCCGAGAAGATTGTGGACTTCCTAGCAGAGCATCCTAAGGTTGAGCAGGTCAATTATCCCAAGCTTGCTGACAGTCCTTATCATGCTTTGGCAGAAAAATATTTCCCTAAAGGTGTGGGCTCAATTTTCACCTTTAATGTCAAAGGTGGGGAGAAAGAAGCTCGTAAGGTTATTGACAGCCTGGAGATTTTCTCTGACTTGGCCAATGTAGCAGATGCTAAGTCTCTGGTTGTTCATCCGGCTACGACGACTCATGGTCAGATGTCGCCAGAGGCTCAGCTGGCAGCAGGCATTACACCAAATCAAATTCGTCTCTCTATCGGTTTGGAGAATGTGGATGACTTGATTGAAGATTTGAGAATCGCCTTGGAATCTATCTAATTTTCAAGGCCTCTAGACAGAGCAAATAAGAATAAAACTAGGTTTTCGCCTAGTTTTTGTTATAATAGAATGGAATATATAAAAATAGTAGGTAATTTAAATGACAATTTCGGTGATTGTTCCGTGCTTTAATGAAGAAGAATCTATTCCTTTGTTTCATGAAGCTATGGAAGCGGTGAAATATCAAATCCGTGACCAGTTTGAATATATTTTTGTCAATGACGGATCGACAGACCAAACCTTGGCTGTTTTGCGTGAGCTCAGCAGTCGCTGTCCAGATGTGCACTATCTGTCCTTTTCTCGTAATTTCGGGAAAGAAGCAGCCCTCTATGCTGGTTTGCAAGAGGCGAGCGGGGATTTGGTGACAGTCATGGATGTGGACTTGCAGGATCCGCCAGAGCTTTTGATTGAGATGAAGGCTATGCTGGGCTCGAATCCTGAGCTGGACTGTGTGGGAACCCGCCGCACTACTCGTGAGGGAGAGCCGCCAATCCGAAGCTTTTTTGCCAATTTGTTCTATAAGCTGATTAACAAGATTAGTCAGGTAGAGATGGTAGATGGTGCGCGTGACTTCCGACTGATGCGCCGCCAGATGGTAGAAGCCATTCTGGAAGTTTCAGAGTACAATCGCTTCTCTAAGGGAATTTTTGCCTGGGTTGGCTTCAATACCGAGTACTTGGAATACAAAAATGTTGAACGAGTGGCTGGTAAGACCTCTTGGAATTTCTGGTCTCTTTTCAACTATTCTTTGGAAGGCATCGTCAATTTCTCTGATGCACCGCTCAACATCGCTTTTTTAGGGGGCATCCTGTCTTGGATTTTAGCCTTCATCCTGATGGCAGTAATTATTATCCGTACCTTGGTTTTTGGTGATCCGACATCGGGTTGGCCGTCCCTCATGACCGTCATTCTCCTTATCGGAGGATTCCAGCTGCTGACCATCGGTATCCTAGGTAAATACATCGGCAAAATCTTCATGGAAACCAAGCATCGTCCAATTTATGTGATAAAAGAGAAGAGTAAATAAGATAGCAGATTTTTTCTGCTTTTTTTGTTATAATAAACTCATTGAATATTTATGATCTGAAAGGAAAAACAAATGATTTTAATTACAGGTGCGAATGGACAGTTGGGAACAGAGCTCCGCTATCTTTTGGATGAGCGCAATGAGGAGTATGTGGCTGTTGATGTGGCAGAAATGGATATTACCAATGCCCAAATGGTGGACAAGGTCTTTGCGGAAGTCAAGCCAACTTTGGTCTATCACTGCGCAGCCTATACCGCTGTTGATGCTGCTGAGGACGAAGGAAAAGAGCTGGACTATGCCATCAATGTGACCGGTACAGAAAATGTGGCAAAAGCAGCAGAAGCATACGGAGCAACCTTGGTCTACATCTCGACAGACTATGTCTTTGACGGCCAAAAGCCTGTCGGTGAGGAGTGGGAAGTAGATGACCGTCCAGATCCGCAGACTGAGTATGGCCGTACCAAGCGTATGGGTGAGGAGCTGGTTGAGAAATATTCCAGCCGTTTCTATATTATCCGTGCTGCCTGGGTCTTTGGTAACTACGGTAAAAACTTTGTTTTTACCATGCAAAATCTTGCCAAGACGCACAAAACTTTGACTGTAGTCAATGACCAGCATGGCCGTCCGACTTGGACTCGTACGCTGGCTGAGTTTATGACTCATCTGGCTGAAAATCAAAAGGAATTTGGTTACTACCATCTGTCTAATGACGCTGCAGAGGACACCACTTGGTATGACTTTGCAGTGGAAATTCTTAAAGATACAGATGTGGAAGTCCAACCGGTTGATTCCAGCAAGTTCCCAGCCAAGGCTAAGCGGCCTTTCAACTCAACTATGAGTCTGACCAAGGCTAAGCGACAGGCTTTGTCATTCCGACTTGGCAGGATGCCTTAAAAGAGTTTTACAAACAAGAGAAGAAACAGTGATTCTCTTTGAAGTTGATAAAAGCGACAGAACTTAGTCTCAGACTAGGTTCTGTTTTTTTTTCTAGCAGACTCAAGAAGTGATTTTCAGGTGCATGCTCTGGTGGAGAAAGAGCTGGCTTGAAGATCCGAATGGAAAATGATAATAATGAGAAAAATTTTCCACAGATCTTATCCCTTAAAATAAAGATGTTTCAATTTGATGAAATTCTGTGGATAACCTTTATTATTTCATTCAACTGTGTTACAATGTTACTATAAATAAAATAGAAGAGGTGTGTGAATATGTCACGTAAACCATTTATTGCTGGTAACTGGAAAATGAACAAAAATCCTGAAGAAGCAAAGGCTTTTGTAGAAGCGGTTGCTGCTAAGCTACCTTCTTCCGATTTGGTAGAAGCTGGTATCGCTGCTCCAGCACTTGATTTGACAACTGTTTTGGCAGCAGCTAAAGGAAGCAATCTTAAAGTTGCAGCCCAAAACGCTTACTTTGAAGATGCAGGTGCCTTCACTGGTGAAAACAGCCCTAAAGTTCTTGCAGAAGTTGGAGTTGACTACATCGTTATCGGTCACTCAGAACGCCGCGATTATTTCCATGAAACAGACCAAGACATCAACAAAAAAGCGCACGCTATCTTCCGCAATGGTCTGGTCCCAATCATCTGCTGTGGTGAATCGCTTGAAACTTACGAAGCTGGTAAAGCTGTAGATTTCGTTGGTGCTCAAGTATCAGCTGCTTTGAAAGACCTGACAGCTGAGCAAGTGGCATCATTGGTTATCGCTTATGAGCCAATCTGGGCTATCGGTACTGGTAAGTCAGCAACTCAAGACGACGCTCAAAAGATGTGTAAAGCAGTTCGTGACGTTGTCGCAGCTGACTTTGGTCAAGAAGTTGCGGACAAGGTTCGCGTTCAGTACGGCGGTTCTGTAAAACCTGAAAATGTTGCGTCTTACATGGCTTGTCCAGATGTTGACGGTGCTCTTGTTGGTGGTGCATCACTTGAAGCTGAAAGCTTCTTAGCATTGCTTGATTTTGTAAAATAAAAAATGTTGAAAAAAGACTTGTCCTCCCAAAGGTGACAAGTTTTTTAAAAGTTGGAGAGAAAAGTTGAAATCGAAAGAATTGGTTTATTTAGCGAGTACGGCTATTTTGTTGGCAGCGACTGCCAATGTTGCAAAAGCCGAGGAACATACAATCGCTGAGTCAGAAATTTTAAAAACAGAAAGGTCTGTTAGTTCCCAGAATCAGATAGTGAATGCGGCTGCATCGCAAGCGTCTAATCAGCCGATTGTAGGAGTATCATCTGCAGAACAGTCAGTTCAAGCAGTTAAGCAAGAGGAGCAAATAACGAATGCTGTAGGAACAGCTGTTGAGTCTGGAGGAGCAGCTCAATCAGCTACTGTAGAAACTCAGGTGGCACCTGCTAAGCCAGAAGGGCAAACTCAGTCAGATGCAAATAATTTTAATCAGAATGAAACTGCAGCTGATCAGTCAGCAAAAGCAAGCTCTTCTGTTGCAGATTCTGCTATTGCCTCAGAGCCAAAGGCCAGTCCTGCAGTAGCATCAGCACCAAAAGCTAGTAATGCTGGAAAAACTGTATTTATAATGCTGGGTCAAAGGCTCAGGCAGCCCGCGGGAATTCCCAAGCAGAGATTAAAGGTACTTCCTTTGTAGATGTCAGCAGCCACAATGGCCATATCAGCGTAGACGACTATCGTAAATTAGCCCAGCAAGGGGTTGGCGGTGTCGTTGTCAAACTAACTGAAGGAACCCATTACACCAATCCATTTGCCGAGTCTCAAGTGAGAAATGCTCAGGGAGCAGGTTTACAAGTATCGACCTATGCCTTCTCGCACTATACCAGTGATGAAGAAGCGAGAGCAGAAGCTCGTTATTATGCTGCCTTTGCTAATAGACTAGGTTTGCCTAAAAACACAGTCATGGTCAATGACATGGAAGATCCTAAAATGCAAAATGGGATTAACCAGCATACCCAGGCTTGGGCGGATGAGATGCGCAGACTGGGTTATTCTAACCTGATGTACTATACCAGTGCCAGCTGGCTGGATCAAAATAATCTTCGCAGCAAGGGACCGGTTAATACATCGCAATTTGGCTATAGCAACTTCTGGGTGGCCCAGTATCCGTCTTCTAATTTAAATCTTGATGGAGCTAAATCTCTCAAATACAATAGTGGCGCTGGAGCATGGCAGTTTACAGCCCAGGCTCAGCTGTTAGCTGGCAAGCATGTATTTGACCATAGCGTTGATTACACTGGGAGATTTACCCAGCAGTCTGCTCTTGCTAAGCAGTCTTTAAAGGGTAACATCAGTATTCAGAATAAGAATAATGTCAACGGCAGCTTTGATGTTGTGATTTCAAACGTTTCTGCTCCTTATGGAGTGTCTGTTGTTAGTGTTCCAGTGTGGTCTGAAGCTAATGGTCAAGACGATATTATCTGGTACAAAGCCACTCAGCAGGCCAATGGTACTTATAAAGTTTCTGTTGATTCTAGCAGACATAAGGATTCGGTTGGCAAGTACAATGTCCATCTCTACTATGTCCGCAACGATGGTCAATTAGTCGGTGTTGGTGGTACTACAACCAATGTGTCTGTCATCAAGCCACAGGGAAAAATCAGCATTCAGAATCGCAACAGCGAAACTGGTGATTTCGATATTGTGGTTTCAGGTATCTCATCCCCAGGTGGTCTTAAGACTGTCTCTCTGCCAACTTGGTCAGAGGCCAATGGCCAAGATGATATCAAATGGTATACTGCTGAACGTCAGGCTGACGGCACCTATCGTAAGCGAGTACGTATAAGCGACCACAATAATGTGCAGGGCGAGTACAATGTCCATCTCTACTATGTTCAAAATGACGGCCGCCTGGTTGGTGTAAGCGGCACTAAAACGACCGTTTCTCTTGGCAAACCTAAGGGTACCATCAGTATTCAAAATCGAAACAAAGAAACTGGCGATTTTGATATCGTGGTTTCTGGTATTTCATCTCCGGGCGGTCTGAAAAGCGTTTCTCTTCCGACTTGGTCTACTGTGAATGGTCAAGATGATGTTAAATGGTACAACGCTGAGCGTCAAGCTGATGGTACTTATCGTAAGCATGTCCACCTAAGTGATCACAATAATGTCGAAGGTGAATATAATGTGCATCTTTACTATGTGCAAAATGACGGCAGCTTGGTAGGTGTAAGCGGCACTAAAACGACTATCTCCATAGAAAAACCAAAAGCCCAAGGCAAAATCAGCATCCAGAATCGCAACAGCGAAACCGGTGATTTTGATATTGTGGTTTCAGGTATTGTCTCTCCAGGCGGTCTCAAAGCGTATCATTGCCAACTTGGTCAGAGGCCAATGGCCAAGATGACATCAAATGGTATGACGCAGAACGTCAGGCTGATGGCACTTATCGTAAACGAGTTCGCCTGAGCGACCACAACAATGTCCAAGGCGAATATAATGTGCATCTCTACTATGTGCAAAATGATGGCAAACTAGTAGGAGCAGGCGGCATCAAGACTAACGTTTCTATCAGCAAGCCGCAGGGTAAAATCAGCATCCAGAATCGCAACAGCGAAACTGGCGATTTTGATATTGTGGTTTCGGGTATTGTCTCTCCGGGCGGTCTGAAGAGTGTTTCTCTTCCAACCTGGTCTACAGCCAACGGCCAAGATGACATCAAGTGGTACGATGCTGAGCGTCAAGCTGATGGCACCTATCGTAAGCGTGTCCGTCTAAGTGATCACAATAATGTTGAGGGCGAATATAATGTGCACCTTTACTATGTGCAGAATGATGGCAGCTTGGTTGGTGTGAGCGGCACTAAAACGACTATTTCCATTGAGAAACCAAAAGTTCAAGGCAAAATCAGCATTCAGAATCGCAACAGCGAAACCGGCGATTTTGATATTGTAGTTTCAGATATCGTATCACCAGGTGGTCTTAAGACAGTTTATCTTCCAACTTGGTCAGAGGTTAATGGCCAAGATGATGTCCAATGGTACACAGCGGATCGTCAGGCTGATGGTACTTATCGTAAGCATGTATATGCGCGTGACCATAACAATGTTCAGGGCGAGTATAATGTGCATCTCTACTATTTGCAAAATGATGGCAAGCTAGTAGGAGCAGGTGGCATCAAGACCAATGTGTCAATCAGTAAGCCGCAGGGTAAAATCAGTATTCAAAATAAAAATAACGATACTGGAGAGTTTGACATTGTAGTATCAGGCATTGTGGCACCAGAAGGTCTCAAGACAGTTTACCTGCCGACTTGGTCTGAAGCCAACGGCCAAGATGATGTCCAATGGTACACAGCGGAACGTCAGGCTGATGGTACTTATCGTAAGCATGTATATGCGCGTGACCATAAGAATAATGCAGGCGAGTACAATGTTCACTTGTATTACTTAAATAATCAAAATCAGCTGCAGGGAGCTGGTGGAGAAAAGACCTCTATCTCCGTGAATCGTCCTCAAGCAGCTACCAATCAGCGAGACCGCGTCCTTGCGGCGGCAGCTGCTATGGTAGGTGTCAAGGGAGGCAGTGCTGAGCATCAGCGCTTGGTCAACGATTATAACAGTGTCAGACCGCTGCCAGTTGGCTATGCTGTAAAAAACACAGATGACTGGTGCGACATTTTTACGACAGTTATTTTCCAAAGAGAGGGCTTGAGCGATCTTATTGGCCGCGAGTGTGGTGTAGAGCGTCATATTCATATTTTCAAGAGACTAGGCATCTGGAATGAAGATGGCAATTCGACACCTAGTGCAGGTGATATCATCACCTTTAACTGGGACAAAGATACCCAGCAAAACGATGGCTGGGCTGATCATATCGGTATTGTCGAAAAAGTCGAAAATGGCATCATTCACACAATTGAAGGCAACAGCAATAACGTAGTTAAACGCAATACTTACCGCATCGGTCATGGAAATATCCGTGGTTTTGCGACACCTCGTTATAAATAAACACACAAAAAAACCAAGGGAAAACTTGGTTTTTTTAACGTCTTAGAATTTCTTTATGAGCTGAAGCAGCTTAAATTTGAGAGGGTTAGGATAATAACGGAAAGTCCCCATTTTTCGGATTATGAAGCCGTTGAAGTTCTGCTTGAAGCGCAGAACACCGTCAGAACCGTCGAAAATTCCCATAATACCGAGGAAATTATAAAATGGAATGCCTCTCTTGATGCTTTCGGTCATAACGTATTCCTGCAGCAGGGCTGGAGCGTAGAATTTGTTAAATTCAGGATAAGAGCCGCTGAAGAGGTAGGTTGCTTCCTGAGGGGTGTAGATAAAGAGGCTGGCAGCGAGGACTTGATCCTGGTCGCCGTACTTGTCAATCAGCTCTTTGGCTTCAGCTTTGCGGGTTTCAAAGCTATCAAACTGGTTGGAAAGCTCTCGCAGCTGATTTTGTTTCTTTTCAGATTGAGGATTGTTTTCTAAGTCCGCCTGCAGTTTCTGAATTTTCTGGCCCAGTTTCTCTTGATCCTTTTGTAAGTTTTGAAGATAGTCCTTGAAGTTAAGGCTAGCTACCATAAAGTCTGCTTGCTGAGCAAAGCTATCATAAAAATCTTGATAGTAGTCTAGTGGCTTGTCATCATATTCCCGCCGATCAGAAGTAGCAGCTGTAATGTCTTTGAAAATGCTGAGTTGGTCACGTTCCAGCCTTTTTAGCTTGATACCAAAGGTATTCGCCTTTTTGACAGTCGCCTTACCATTTTTACTGAAGGACTTGAGCAGGTCTTTCTCCGTCAGACCATGTAAGTCTTTGACATAATGCCAATCAGGCTCCCCGCCTGGATAGCCTGTCTGTAGGCCGTCAAAGACAAAGCCCAAATCAGTCAGTTGCTGGATAAACTCGACTTTTTCATCAGATGTGGGCTGGCCATTGCTGTCAAAGGCCTGATAAGTCTCATAGGGCTTGATGATGAGCTCTAGGGCACCTTCTTTTTAGCATAGGCTTGCAAAGCTTGATAGAAGAGGGTCAGGTATTGAGCATCGGTAGAGACAGGGCCGCAGTTGATTTCCATATGGAGGCCGCCAGTCATCGGCATACTGTAGAGGACAGCAGACACCACTACCTGTCCCTGTGGGTCAGTGTAGCCAACATACTGGGTACTGAAGCCACGCTTGCTCAGCAGCTCTGCCATTTCTACGGTCTGCATAAAAGAGCGTTGGGAGCTAGCTGAGGTATGCTGGATGAATTCTTCTTGGCTGAGAAGTTTAAAGGTCATAGGCTTCCTTTCTGTTAATGCTTGCTGCGCAGTTTCTTTCTGAGTGTGTAGGCCAGATTAGAGAGGTGGTAGAGGGGATTAGTTGGCAGGTTAAACTCACCAGCAAATTCCTCAATGGTCGGATTGAACTTGGATTTAAAGCTGTAGAGACCGCCCTTGAGGTCGTTTTCGATTCCGCCCATATTTTGCCAATCAGCTCCACGCTCAAAAGCATGTTTGGCCGTTTCGTACCAAGTGATGATAGCTGGTTGGTAACGACGGTATTCCTCGTCCATTCCGGCATAGATATTTTCAGAGGTCTTGCCGTATTCTAAGACCAGGGTGCTAGACAGGGGAACGACAGCAGCCCCTTGGCTGATTTTGTCCTGCAGAAAGTCAATCTCTTCTTGAAGGCGTTTCTGTTCTTGCTGGTTATTCTCAATCTTGCCGGGCTTGGTTTTCTCGGTAAATTTCTCAGCTTCTTTGAGTGTCTTGGCCAACTGAGTCTGCAAGTCTTCCAAGCGTGCCTTTAGATCAATGCTGGATAAGGTGATGTAGGAGTGGTCAGGATAAGTATCCAAGAGTTTTTGGTAATAGTCTTTGCCACGCAGGTGGATGTTTTTTCTATTTTCCGTTTTCTTCATCAGGCCTGAAAAGTCATCCAGTAATTCTGCTTCACCAAATTGGATTTGAATACCTTTGTTACGGGCTGTGCGAATAGCCTGGCGAGTACTCTTAGAAAGCAGCTCCTCGCTGAAATCTTCTTTATGGATATTGGCCTGCAAGCGAGGCTGTATGGTTTCATCCAGAGACTCAGTCCGTCCAACCCAGACAGCTCCAGCTTGCTGTAACTTTTTGGATCAGCTCAACCGTCTCTGCCTTGTCTTGCAATTCTCCTCCCATCTTGCTTTCTGCTAGAAAGAGGCTAGGGTCAAACTTTACAAAGAGAGCTTTTTTTCTCTTTAGCAAATTTCTTGAGCGAAGCCAAAACAAAGGTCAGCAGCTCCTTGTCACTATAGTCCATGATGGGACCGCGCGGGATATAAAGCATGGTCATCCCCAAGGGCAGTGGTTTAATAAGGATACTGGCTGCAGCAACCAAGCGGTCGTCTTTATAGAAGCCCAAGCGCTCATTTGCCCAGTTATCCTTAATCTGAGCCCAGGCTGAGCTCTGTAGAAGATTGGCCTGCGGATGAGCCGTGACAAAAATCGTCGTGTTCCTGAGCTGAAATTCCAATTTTGTAACTAAACATTATTTTTAAAAACCCACTCTCTAATAGCGTGTGCTACGCCGGATTCGTCGTTCGATTTGGTGATATATTTGGCGATTTTCTTGAGTTCTTCCTTACCGTTTTCCATGACAACAGGAGAGCCGACGGCTTCCAGCATGGCGCGGTCGTTTTCTTCATCACCGATAGCCATGGTCTGCTCCTTGCTCAAGCCCAGTTTTTCGGCCAGATGGAGGATAGCAGCCCCTTTATTGACAGTCTTTTTGACAATTTCCAGATAGAAAGGAGCTGATTTAACCAGTGTATATTTTTTTCGGCTAATTCTGGTGGCAGCTTAGAAATGGCCGCATCCAAAATTTCCGGCTCATCAATATACATGCACTTAACGATTTCTTTATTGGCCATTTCTTCAGGTGTGCGGTAGAAGATAGGCATGCTGACCAGATTGGACTCGTAAACAGTGTACTTACCGATGTTGCGATTGGCTGTATATATGCCGTCCTTGGTGATAGCATGCATGTGAACGCCTAATTTTCGCCCCAGCAGTTCGATATCCAGATAGTCGTCATAGGTCAGTGTTTCTTTGATTAGTTCTTCGCCCGTGACAGTATCCTGCACCAGTCCACCGTTGAAGGTAACGACATAGTTGTCTGGCTGATTAAGCTTTAGCTCCTTGAGAAGCTTTTGAACTCCTGCAATAGGACGGCCGGTTGCAATGACGATCTTGACGCCCGCAGCCTTGGCATCTTGAACAGCGCTGAAGACTTCAGGAGTGATTTCTTTTTGGTTATTTAAAAGGGTGCCGTCAATGTCAACGGCAACTAATTTGATAGACATATTATTCTCCGTAGGTAAATTGGTCGTTTTTGATATAGTGCATAAAGGTCTGGTTTTTTTCGCTGAAAAGTCCTGTATCTGCCAGCATTTCCTTGGGGAAGTAAAAACGATTATCGCCCTGTCTGGTCCCGGCTAGCGAATGAACGATAGGAGACAGGCTGGACAATTCAGCTAAGCTGCCATCTTTTTGCAGGATCTCAATCTGGGTCCGAGGTTTTTCAACGTCAGGCCGGTAGAAATCATAAGGCAAATCAAAATTACGATGGATAGCAGTATAGTAATCAGGGTCAAAACCTACCTGTCCAACTAGGTCTCGCATGATATCCAAATGCGCCTCGTTTTCCTGAGAGAAGACGATGGACTTAAAGACCTTGCGGTTGATAAAACGCTGAGCTAAGTCAGATAAAATCTTGTCCGAACTAGTCATCCAAACTTGGAAATAGGTATTCATAACCCCGTCGTCCAGGGCCAGATAATCCTGCAGGGTCACTCTGTTTTCAAAGAATGGAATGAGATTGGGCGATGACAGCGCAAAATAATCCTTCTGAGCCGGATAGAGGAACTTAGCCCGCTTGAGCAGATTTTGCAGCAAAACTTCCATAGCCCTGCTGGCCGGGTGGAAATAAACCTGCATGTACATCTGGTAGCGGCTGACAACGTAATCTTCTACCGCATGCATGCCATTGCGTTTGAAGGCGATGCCGTTTTCTACAGGACAAATCACTCGTAAAATTCTGGTTAAGTCAAATTGTCCATAGGAAGCACCAGTAAAAAAGGAATCTCGCAAGAGATAATCCATCCGATCCACATCAATCTGGCTGGAAATCAGCTGGACCACCTGCTTATTGGGATAGGTATGGTTGATGACGCTAGCTACCTTTTCAGGGAAATCCGGCGAAACCTGTACCAGTACTTGATGAATCTCCGTCTCTGGGCTGGTGATGATTTGCCGCGTAATATCCTCGTGATTAGTATCAAAGAGGCGCTCGAAAGTGTGTGAATAGGCTCCGTGCCCCAAGTCATGCAGGAGAGCGGCTGTCATGGTCAGCAGACTTTCGTGGCTGTCCCAGTTGGCTTGGTATTTTTCATTGAAAATCTTAGTGATGCGCCGGGCAATCTCATAAGCTCCCAGACAATGCGAAAAACGGCTGTGCTCCCCGCCGTGGAAGGTATAGCCGGAAGTACCCAGCTGTTTGATGCGGCGCAGCCGTTGAAATTCTTTGGTATTGATTAAATCATAAATGACCTGATGGTCCACATGAACGTAATTGTGGACCGGGTCCCGAAATACTTTTTCAATCATGCTACCATTATACCACAAATCATAGTAGGAAAAAAATCAAAGCTGCAACTGAAAGAAGAGCAATTTTGTCCTTTTTTTGATAAAATAGGGAAAGAAAAAGAGAAACGAGATGAAGATGCAAATTAGAATAAAAAATCAAATCCAGCTGGACGGGCATACCGAGCTAATTGATCAGGTCTACGATACGGACTGGACGCAAAAGGGAGACTATCATTATCTGCTATACAAAAATGAAGAAGGAGAGAAAGTAGTTCTGAAGTTTCACGATAAAGAGCTGGTTATGACCCGCTTTTCTGAGCCCAAGTCCATCATGCGCTTCATCAGTCAAGGGCAGGCATTGGTTGGCATCCATACACCTGTAGGCATGCAGCAGTTTGTGACCGATACTCCTTTCTATAAGGTTGATTTTACAAAACAGATCCTGCAACTTCATTATCAGCTAAAAACTGTTGATGGGGAGCAGATTTTTGCCAGCTATGAAATGGAGATTAGCTGGGGTTAACTACTTTCCTCTGAGAAAACTCTTGAAAATCATAATGTTTCCCCTTGCAAAAGCTTGAAAATTTGGTATAATAGTTTCTAACTCAAGGGAGTAGCTAACGGAATAACCGTTACAAGGTCGTCAATACGAAAGAAATTTCCGGCCTTGTATGAAATAGCGAGACTTGTTAATAAACAGGTCTCTTTTTTGTTTCTGACTTTTTGGATATGACTGATGCGGCTAGAGATGATGAGTCGTAGTGGTCAGAAAAGTTCAGAAATAAAGAGGCCAAGAGGAGGAATACATTGTCACAAGAACAAAAGCGCCAAGCTTTTTACACCCAGAGTCCTGAGGAAATTTTCAAAACTTTGGACGCTTCAGAGCAAGGTTTGTCCAGTCAAGAAGCAGCCAAGCGTTTAGCTGATTATGGCCGCAATGAACTGGATGAAGGAGAGAAAAAATCTCTCTTAATGAAGTTTTTGGAGCAGTTCAAGGATTTGATGATTATCATCTTGTTGGTAGCAGCTGTCTTGTCTGTTGTCACATCAGGCGGCGAAGACATCGCAGATGCTTTAATCATCTTAGCAGTCGTAATCATCAATGCCATCTTCGGTGTCTATCAGGAGGGCAAGGCTGAAGAAGCGATTGCAGCTCTCAAATCCATGTCTAGCCCGGCTGCGCGTGTCCTGCGTGATGGCCATGTCACAGAAGTAGATTCTAAAGAGTTGGTACCTGGCGATATCGTTAGACTGGAAGCCGGGGACGTTGTCCCAGCAGATATGCGACTTTTGGAAGCTAATTCACTGAAAATCGAAGAAGCGGCTCTGACTGGTGAGTCTGTTCCAGTTGAGAAAGATTTGACAGTTGAGGTGGCTGCAGATGCTGGTATTGGCGATCGTGTGAATATGGCCTTCCAAAACTCAAATGTGACCTATGGTCGTGGGGTTGGATTGGTTGTTAATACAGGGATGTATACAGAAGTCGGCCACATCGCGGGTATGTTGCAGGATGCGGATGAAACAGACACACCGCTCAAGCAAAATCTTAATAGCCTGTCTAAGGTTCTGACCTATGCTATCTTGGTGATTGCTGCAGTGACTTTTGTAGTTGGTGTCTTCATTCAAGGTAAAAATCCACTGGATGAGCTGATGACTTCTGTAGCTTTGGCAGTTGCGGCTATTCCAGAAGGTCTGCCTGCTATCGTTACCATCGTGCTGGCTTTGGGAACTCAGGTTTTGGCTAAGCGGAATTCAATTGTCCGTAAGCTTCCAGCTGTTGAGACTTTGGGATCAACTGAGATTATCGCTTCAGATAAGACTGGTACCCTGACCATGAATAAGATGACGGTTGAAAAAGTCTTTTACGACGGAGTTCTGAACGAAGCTGGACAAGATATTGAACTTGGACTGGAGCTGCCGCTCTTACGTTCGGTTGTCTTAGCCAATGATACTAAGATTGACCAAGAAGGAAAACTGATTGGTGACCCAACAGAAACAGCCTTTATCCAGTATGCTTTGGACAAGGGCTATGATGTGAAGGCCTTTTTAGAGAAATATCCTCGAGTAGCTGAGCTGCCCTTTGATTCAGATCGTAAGCTCATGTCTACTGTCCATCCATTGCCAGATGGGAAATTCCTTGTGGCAGTAAAGGGAGCGCCAGATCAACTCTTGAAACGCTGTGTTGCCCGTGATAAGGCTGGAGATGTTGCAGAAATTGATGATGCTACTTCACAGCTGATTAAGTCGAACAACTCAGACATGGCTCACCAAGCTCTGCGTGTGCTGGCTGGCGCTTACAAGATTATTGATGCAGTTCCGTCTGAACTGACATCTGAAAATCTAGAAAATGATTTAATCTTTACTGGTTTAATCGGTATGATTGACCCAGAACGTGCAGAAGCTGCAGAAGCTGTTCGTGTAGCCAAGGAAGCAGGTATTCGTCCAATTATGATTACCGGTGACCATCAGGATACAGCTGAAGCTATCGCTAAGCGTTTGGGTATCATCGAAGAAGGAGATACTGAAGATCATGTCCTGACTGGCGCAGAGCTCAATGAGCTTTCTGATGCAGAATTCGAAAAGGTTGTTGGCCAATACTCTGTCTATGCCCGAGTTTCGCCTGAGCATAAGGTACGGATTGTCAAAGCTTGGCAAAACCAAGGTAAGGTCGTAGCCATGACAGGTGATGGTGTCAATGACGCACCAGCTCTGAAGACAGCTGATATCGGTATCGGTATGGGAATTACCGGTACAGAAGTATCTAAGGGTGCCTCTGACATGATTCTGGCAGATGATAACTTTGCGACCATCATTGTAGCCGTGGAAGAAGGACGCAAGGTCTTCTCTAATATTCAAAAGACCATCCAGTATCTCCTTTCAGCTAATACAGCTGAGGTGCTGACTATTTTCTTGGCAACCCTCTTTGGTTGGGATGTGCTGCAGCCAGTTCATCTGCTTTGGATTAACCTAGTAACGGATACCTTCCCTGCCATCGCTCTGGGAGTTGAGCCTGCTGAGCCAGGTGTCATGAGTCATAAGCCTCGCGGCCGTAAGTCTAGCTTCTTCTCAGGTGGAGTTATGAGCTCTATCATCTATCAGGGTGTCCTGCAAGGGGCTTTGGTTCTGGCGGTTTATGGTTATGCTATCTCTAATCCCGTCCATGCCGGTGATATCAAAGCTATCCATGCGGACGCTCTGACAATGGCCTTTGCAACGCTTGGCCTCATCCAGCTCTTCCATGCTTATAATGTAAAATCTGTTTACCAGTCTATCTTTACAGTTGGTCCATTCAAATCTAAGACCTTTAACTGGTCTATTCTGGTTTCTTTCATCCTATTGATTTCAACTATTGTCATTGATCCGCTGGAAAAGATTTTCCATGTGACCAAGTTGGACTTGTCACAATGGACAGTTGTTCTGATTGGTAGCTTTGCCATGATTGTCATTGTTGAAATTGTTAAGTTCATCCAACGTAAATTAGGTATGGACAAGAATGCTATTTAAGAGCAAAAAGTCATCTTCGGATGGCTTTTTTTATAGCAACCAAGACTTCATTGTTTTTTCCAATTTTCGCTCCTGTTTATTAGAAGTCTATGTGCAGTTGGACAGCAAAAAACAGCTCTCAGATGAGCTAAGAGCTGCTATTCAACATTTCCATTACTGAACTTCGATCACTGTTAAAGCATCTCGCAGTTCAGCTACCAGGTGTTTTTTCTTATAGTCTCGAAATTCGACTAAATCTTTAACAGCATTATAACGCTTGTGCAGGCGGTACATCTGGGGGATCTTATACTGAGGAAAGTCATTAAAAAAGTTCCGAGTCAGTTCCCATTCGCGGATGTAGCCCAGAGGACGCATATGGTAACGGACACCTTCGATAACACGGCTTTGGTGGCGGTGGTGGAGATGACCAAAAATCACTTCTTTCACCCTGTATTTGACAAAGAGCTGATGAAAAGCTTGGCTTCCTAGGAAGGCGTTGAAGCGCTGGAAATAGGGATGGTCGTATAGAAAGTCTTGATGGGGGACAAAATGCAGAGCAACAATAATGGGACCATCTAAAGTCATCAGCAGTTTTTCTAACTCTTGCAACGTCTGAGCTGTAATACTAGGGTCGTCTAAGGCTCTCTTTAATCTGCGATCAAACCAGAAATTGGTCTTGGTGCGCAGATGCTCTTCTTTGCTTTTTTCTGGAACAAAGCTGTAGTCGTACCAGCCAGAAAAGCTGACGAGCTTGGTCTGGCCGAACTGTTGGACCTGAAATCATAGTTTGAAATTTCTTGCTCAGAAAGTCCCAGCATATCGTGATTTCCCAGATTAAAAGAAAGGGGAATCTCTTGCTTCAAAGTTTCAAGAAAGGGCAAACTGATATTGGTCAGGTCGTTGGACAAATCCCCTGCGATGTGTAGGTGGTCAGTCCCTTCCTCTTTTAAAAGCTGGCAAAGAACTTGCCGCTCAAAATCTCCAAACTGATTGGAGTCCAGATGGAGGTCGCTCATAAATCCGATTCTTGTCATGGTTTTAGTCTAGCATATTTTTCAAAACTTGGAAATGCTTAAGCACCCATGGAGAGTCTCCCTTTTATCTGAATACCTCATAAATTATCGTAACCATGTATTTCGTTTATTCATAGACGAAGTCTAGGAAGTCTTGAAATAATTCTTCCAACCCCATGTCATTATATTACTTTTCTAACAATTAGGTGACAAGGAGTCGCTTGTCTTGCCTAGCTAGGGAAAATCCGATAAAATGTAAGCTGCTGAATGTGAGATTAGGCAAACTGTTTAATTTATGTTATAATTAAACGATATGTGAAAAGAGGTATTTATGGACATTTCAGAAATTCGTCAAAAGATTGACGCAAATCGTGAAAAATTAGCTTCTTTCAGGGGGTCTCTTTGACTTAGAAGGTCTGGAAGAAGAAATTGCCATCTTAGAAAATAAGATGACAGAACCCGACTTTTGGGATGACAACATTGCAGCCCAGAAGACATCTCAAGAGCTGAATGAACTCAAGCAAACCTATGAAAATTTCCATCAGATGACTGAGCTTTTTGATGAATCGGAAATTTTGCTTGATTTCCTGGCCGAGGATGAGTCGGTTCAGGATGAGTTGGAGGAAAAGCTGGCCGAACTCGAGAAAATGATGACCAGCTATGAAATGACCCTGCTCCTATCTGAGCCTTACGACAATAACAATGCTATCCTTGAAATTCATCCGGGGTCTGGTGGTACAGAGGCCCAGGATTGGGGAGATATGCTACTGCGTATGTATACACGCTTTGGCAACGCCAAGGGCTTCAAAGTAGAGGTCTTGGACTATCAAGCGGGAGATGAAGCAGGCATTAAGTCGGTGACCCTTTCATTTGAAGGGCCGCACGCTTATGGTCTGCTCAAGTCAGAAATGGGAGTCCACCGTTTGGTTCGGATTTCGCCATTTGACTCAGCCAAGCGTCGCCATACTTCCTTCACCTCAGTAGAGGTCATGCCAGAGCTGGATGACACCATTGAGGTGGAAATTCGCGATGACGATATTAAGATGGACACTTTCCGCTCGGGAGGAGCCGGCGGGCAGAACGTCAATAAAGTTTCTACTGGTGTGCGACTGACCCATATTCCTACGGGAATCGTGGTGCAGTCTACCGTTGACCGGACCCAGTATGGAAATCGTGATCGGGCGATGAAGATGCTGCAGGCTAAGCTTTATCAGCTAGAGCAAGAGAAACAAGCAGCCGAAGTCGATTCACTCAAGGGAGATAAGAAGGAGATTTCCTGGGGCAGCCAAATCCGCTCCTATGTCTTTACACCTTATACCATGGTCAAAGACCATCGAACTAGTTACGAAGTAGCTCAGGTGGACAAGGTGATGGATGGAGATTTGGATGGTTTCATCGACGCTTATTTGAAATGGCGTTTGAACTAGGAAATGCAAGAGATTAGAATTAGATTGAAAGGAATTTCAATAGATGTCAATAATTGAAATGAAAGATGTTGTCAAGAAGTATGGCAACGGGACCACTGCCTTACGTAGTGTGTCTATTAATGTAGAACCTGGGGAGTTTGCCTATATTGTAGGTCCTTCAGGTGCAGGAAAGTCAACCTTTATTCGTTTGCTTTACCGGGAGATAAAGCTGGATAAGGGAAGTCTGAAAGTAGCTGATTTTGACTTAGCTAAGATTAAGAAGCGTGATGTTCCAATGTTGCGCCGTCAGGTCGGAGTAGTCTTCCAGGACTATAAACTTCTTCCTAAAAAGACGGTGTATGAGAATATTGCCTACGCCATGGAAGTTATCGGTGAGCGCCGCCGCAATATTAAAAAGCGGGTTATGGAAGTGCTGGATCTGGTTGGTCTGAAGCACAAGGTCCGCTCATTCCCTAATGAGCTTTCCGGTGGTGAGCAGCAGCGGATTGCCATTGCGCGTGCGATTGCCAACAACCCAAAGTCCTGATTGCGGATGAGCCGACAGGAAACCTGGACCCAGATAATTCTTGGGAGATTATGAACCTGCTGGAGCGGATTAACCTTCAGGGAACAACTGTCCTGATGGCAACCCACAACAGCCAGATTGTAAATACTCTGCGTCACCGCGTTATTGCTATTGAAAATGGCCGTGTGGTACGTGATGAAGCGGAAGGAGAATACGGATACGATGATTAGAAGATTTTTTCGTCATTTGATTGAGTCGCTTAAGAGTCTTACGCGGAATGGTTGGATGACTGTAGCGGCTGTCAGCTCGGTTATGATTACCTTGAGTTTAGTAGCTGTTTTTGCTTCAGTAATTTTAAATACAGCCAAGTTGGCAAATGATATTTCCAATAATGTCCGCGTCATGGTATACATGCGTAAGGATGTTTTCGATAATAGCGAAACGATTGTAAAAGAAGGTCAAACAGTTCAGAATGAGGACTACCACAAGGTCTACGATGCTCTGACTTCTATGAAAAATGTAGAGAAGGTTACTTTTTCTAGCAAGCAAGAGCAGTATAATAAGCTAACAGAGACCATGGGTAGTGAGTGGGATGTTTTTGATGAAGAAAATAATCCTCTTTACGATGCTTATATTGTTGAGACCAAGGCACCTAAGTATGTAGAATCTGTTACAAAAGATGCTCGTAAGATTGATGGTGTATCAGAGGTTCAAAATGGTGGTACCAATACCAAAAATCTCTTTGCGTTTTCTAATTTCATCCAAACATGGGGATTGATTGGGACAGCGCTTCTGATTTCATTGCTATCCTTCTCATTTCCAATACTATCCGGATTACCATTATTTCCCGAAGTCGCGAGATTCAAATCATGCGCTTGGTTGGTGCTAAGAATAGCTATATCCGCGGACCATTCCTGTTTGAAGGAGCATGGATTGGCTTGCTAGGAGCAACAGTTCCGTCACTTGTAGTGTATTTGACATATGGTATAGCCTACCAGACTATGAATAAGAGCTTAGTAGGTCAAGGACTTTCTATGATTGATCCAAAACTCTTTAGTCCGATTATGATAGCAGCACTCTTTGTGTTGGGAATTCTTATCGGATCATTGGGATCTATCATCTCTATGAGACGCTTCTTGAAGATTTAACAAATCATAAAAAACAGAGTTTGAAGAATTTCAAACTCTGTTTTTGTTATAGGTAATTGCTTAAATGGCTACTGAGCTAAAAATGGGTTAAAGATTTTTTCATGTGAAATAGTGGTATCATGACCATGACCAGGATAAACAGCATAGTCTTTAGGTAATACCAGAAGTTTCTCGCGAATGGATGTCAGCAATTGCTCCATGTTTCCTGTCGGCAGATCCGTTCGTCCGATGCTTTCTCGAAAGAGGGCATCGCCCGTCAAAACAAGGCAGTCATTAGGAAAGACTAGAGAGACACCTCCGATGGAGTGGCCAGGTGTTGCAAGCACATAGAAGTGAAAGCCTCCAATATCATAGTCTGTTTCGTAGGAGAAAAAAACTCTTCTGCTGGTCGACAGATAATATCATCCAGATCAGCATGGCGCGCCAGACCAGATAGGGTTATCTGTCGGTGTGTAGAGCCAGCTGCTTTCACTCTCAGCCACATAGACAGGGTGGGGCAGCATAGTGCTCCCGGACCTTTTCTAAACTCATAATGTGGTCATAATGGGTATGGGTCAAGAGTATAGCAATCACAGGCTTGGCTAGTTCCTCCAGCTTGCGCTCAATCTTTTTTTCCAGTCACTGCCAGGATCGACGACTAGGAGACCCTGATCGTTCTCTAAGATATAGGTGTTTTTCAAAAAGCTACAAGGTTGGTAATTTTATGAATCTTCATTTGATTTCCTCGGAAAATGTATTCTGCTATTGAGTGTAACAGAAAAGAGAATTTTTTGCACAGAATTGCTTCATAGACTATGGCTGAAAATTTTCAGATGTCTCAGAATGGCTTTTATGATATAATCATAGCAGTATGACACAAAATGATTATAAGTATGCCGTTGTGGACTTGGAGGCTACAGGAACGGGCAGTAGTGCAAAGATTATCCAGATTGGCATTGTTCTGATTGAGAATGGAATCATTACCAAGACTTATGAAACAGATGTCAATCCTCATGAGGAACTGGATGAGCATATCAAAGAGCTGACAGGTTTGGATGATGAGCGGCTTGGCCGAGCACCGGAGTTTTCTCAGGTAGCAGCTGAGGTATATGAGTTGATTCAGGATGCGATTTTTGTCGCTCATAATGTCAAGTTTGACGCTAATCTACTAGCAGAGGCCCTTTTCTGGGAAGGGTTTGACTTGCTGACACCACGTGTGGACACGGTAGAGTTGGCTCAGGTCTTCTACCCGACCTTTGATAAATATTCCTTGGGCAATCTCTGTAATTTACTGGATATTTCTTTGGAAAACGCCCATACTGCTCTGGCAGATGCTCAAGCAACGGCTCAGCTATTTTTAAAAATACAAGACAAAATCAAGAGCCTGCCCAAGGCCTTGGTTGAGAAAATGCTAACTTTGGCGGATAGCATTATCTATGAGTCGCGTCTGGCTATCGAGGAAGTTTATCAGACAATGCCGGATCAGCAAGATAAGGAACTGCAATCCTGCCATGGTATTTTCCTGCGACGTCCCCAAAAGCTGACTTCGGAAAAGAAACTGTCGCAGGATTTCCTGACCAATCTATACCTGCTGGGCTTAGAAGAGCGGCCAGAACAGCTCAAGTTTGCTCGCTTTATGGAGGAAGCTCTAGACCAGCAGGAGCCTAGTTTTTAGAAGCCCAGACAGGCTTAGGTAAGACCTTTGGCTACTTGCTGCCCATTCTATCTAGAGGCCGGGAAAAAGTACTAGTGACGGTTCCGACTAAGATCCTGCAGGACCAGCTGCTGCAAAAGGAAGGGCGATTGTTGGAGGAAGTATTTGGTATTTCCTTTCACAGTCTCAAGAGTCCGGAGAATTATCTCAAACTGGACCATTTCTATCAGACATTGGATAGGGAATATGACAACCGTCTGGTGAATCGCTGCAAGCTACAACTCTTGGTTTGGCTGGCAGAAACTAAAACAGGTGATTTGAACGAAATTGGGCAAGCTCATCGCTTCTCAAGCTACTTCAATGAAATCCGTCATGATGGCAAGCTAAGCAAACATTCTCTTTTTTATGAGGAAGATTTTTGGCGGTTGGGACAGGTCAAGTCAGCTACCAGTCGAGTCGTGATTACCAATCATGCTTATCTACTGACGCGTTTAGAGGATGACCAGTCTTTGCTGGACAATCGTATTCTGGTAGTTGATGAAGCTCAGAAGATGTTTTTTGCCTTGGAAAGTTTCTCTCAAGCCAGTATAAATCTGACTAAAACGCTGCAGCAGATAAATCATCTCCTTCAAGAAGAAGGGGAACTTCTGCAGCAACGGCTTTTTGCAAAGCATTCAGTTTGAGCTGGCTGATGCCGCAGAGAAGCATCGCAAGAAAACGTCTGAGCTAAGTCGGGAAAAGATTGTCCGGCTGTTTCAGGATGTGTCTGAGTTAAAGACTAGTGCACTGCCTGAGCTGCAGCACTTATTCAGTGGCAAATACCAGTATTATTGGTTGGTTGATGAAGATTTGGCAGACCATCGCTTGATGACTCTGCATGCTGGCCGTTCAGAATTGCTGCATTTTACAGACTTTTTGCCTGAAAGGGCCAAGGTTATCTTGGTTTCGTCAACTCTGGAAATCAGCTCTAATGTCAATCTGGCGCAGTTGCTAGGCTTTGAAAGTTATCACTTTTACAAGCTGAAGAGCAAGAAGAAGCCACTGCAGAAGCTCTTTTTAGATGAAAGTTTTCCAGCAGTAGTGGATTTGTCAACTGAGGATTTTGCGCAAGAGATTGTTGCTTGCCTGCAGAAAGTGGCAGAACTTGGTCTGCCTATCGTCGTCTTCTTCACCTCTAAAGACTTGCTTTTGGCTGTTTCGGACTTGCTGGCTCTGCCGCATTTAGCCCAATATAAAAATGGAGATGCCGGTAATATCAAGCGGCGTTTCGATAGAGGAGAAGCAAGTATTCTGTTAGGCTCTGGCAGCTTCTGGGAGGGGGCGGATTTTGCTGAGCAAGACCAGATTATTCAGCTGATTACTCGGATTCCATTTGACAATCCCAAGGATTTCTTTGTGCAGAAGATTAACAGCCGCCTGAAAGCAGAAGGTAAGAATGCCTTTTATGATTATCAACTGCCTCTTGCCATCTTACGGCTTAAGCAGGCTATTGGCCGGACTCGGCGCAATGAGCATCAGAAATCAGCTGTTATTCTTTTGGACAATCGCATTTCTAGTAAACGCTATGGAAAGCAGATTCAGCATCATCTATCACAATTGGCTTCTTTAGATATCCTACCAGAGGCAGCCATTATGCAGGAATTACAAGAATTTTTTGACTGAAACTATCTGAAATCAGCTGAGTTTTATTGGCTGATTTTTTAGTTCCATTCAGATTTTTGGGAAAGAATTTGTTATAATGAGAGGCATAAGAAAGAAGGAGTGCTCGTGAAAAAATATTTACCAGGAATTCTGTTATCCTTTGGCATAGCAGCTGTTTCTATCTTTTTAGGCGGTTTGCTTCCCTTGATAGGCTCTAGTGTTTTGGCTATTATCTTTGGGATTGTTTTGAACAACAGCATGAAGCTGCCGGCTGCTTTTCAGGAAGGACTCAGCTATTCAGGGAAGAAATTGCTGCAGTATTCCATCATCTTTTTGGGATTTTCCATGTCCATTGGTCAGGTTTCTGAGACAGGGATTTCTTCTCTTCGTATCAGTCTTATTACGATTCTGATAGCCTTTCTGGCGGCCTATCTGGCTGGCCGTTTCTTTAAGATGAATCGTGTCTTGACTATTTTAATTGGTTTTGGAACAGCCATCTGCGGTGGCTCTGCCATAGCGGCTGCTTCACCAATCTTGGAAGCTGATGAAGAGGAAATCGCTCTGTCTATCTCCACTATTTTCTTTTTCAATATTTTAGCAGTATTCATTTTCCCTTTTTTAGGGCATTTGCTGCAGATGTCGGATGCATTTTTCGGGACTTGGGCTGGAACAGCCATCAATGATACTTCGTCAGTAGTGGCGGCAGGTTATACATTTAGCCCGTCAGCTGGAGACTTGGCGACCATTGTCAAGCTTAGTCGGGCCCTGATGATTGTACCGGCTTGCTTAATCTTCGCAGCTTATCGCTATATCAAGTCTAAGAAGTCGTCGCAAAAGACAAACTTGAAACAGATTTTTCCTTGGTTTATAGCTTGGTTTGTCCTAGCTTCACTTATCAGCAGTCTGGGATTTCTTCCGGCTGCTGTTATCCCCTATACAAAATTCATTTCTCAGTGGCTGATGGCTATGGCCTTGGCAGCTATTGGCGCAAAGGTCTCCTTTAAGCAGTTTAAGCAAGCAGGAGCAGCGCCTTTGCTGACTGGTGCCTTCGCTTGGTTTTGCGTCGCTGTTTCTAGCTTGATTATCCAGTATTTTTTCTAAAAAGGAGGGACTATGCCTTATCAAAGACGGACGTTTGAGTCCCGGATTGATTATAGTTTAATTTTGCCAGTTTTGATGCTGCTTTCAATCGGTGTTGTAGCTATATACATTGCTGTTAGTCATGATTATCCTTATAATGCCTGGCCCATGGTTGGTCAGCAGATCGCCTGGATTGCGGTAGGCTTCCTGCTCAGCTTTATCCTCATGTTCTTTAATACCAAGTTTCTCTGGAAAATTACACCTTATCTCTATGTTTTTGGTCTTGGCCTCATGGTCTTGCCTCTGATTTTTTACAGTGAATCTCTGGTAGCCTCCACTGGTGCCAAAAACTGGATTGCTATTCATGGTGTGACCCTCTTTCAGCCCTCAGAGTTTATGAAGATTTCATATATTCTCATGCTGTCGCGGCTGGTGGTCCACTTTCTCCAGCAACACAAGCAGGATGAGCGAACCTTGGCTTTAGACTTTTTTTCTGATTCTGAAGCTTGGGCTCTACACAGTGCCTGTTCTGGTTCTGTTAACTCTTCAGAGTGATTTGGGAACAGCTCTGGTTTTTTTGTTGCTATATACGGTGGCATCATTCTACTGTCAGGTGTTTCTTGGAAGATTATTCTGCCGGTCTTTCTGACGGGAGTCCTGCTGTTGGGAGGATTTCTCTTTATCTTTATTTCCGATGGCGGCCGTGCTTTTCTGCATAATCTAGGCATGCCAACCTACCAAATCAATCGGATTTTTGGCTTGGCTTCATCCCTTTGACTACGCTCAGACGACCACCTTCCAGCAAGCACAGGGACAAATCGCTGTCGGAAGCGGCGGTCTGACTGGTCAAGGCTTTAATGTTTCGAATCTCTTGGTGCCTGTTCGGGAAAGTGATATGATTTTCACCGTCATTGCGGAAGATTTTGGCTTTCTGGGTTCAACCTTGGTTATCATGCTCTATTTACTGTTGATTTATCGCATGCTCAAGATTACGATTAAATCCAACAACCAGTTTTATACCTATATCTCAACTGGCTTTATCATGATGCTGCTCTTCCATATCTTTGAAAATATTGGAGCGGTGACAGGAATTCTGCCTCTGACAGGGATTCCGCTGCCCTTTATCTCACAGGGCGGATCTTCTATCATCAGTAATCTTATCGGTGTTGGTCTCCTACTGTCCGTCTCCTATCAGAACAGCCTGACGGATGAAAAAAAGGAGCGAATTCCTGCTGTCCGTAAAAAAGTCGTACTGAAGAAATTAAAATAAAGATAAAGCAAGTTTTTGACTCACAAATCAGATGTGTTTTTGTGATTGGCTCATATCAGAAAGGATATTTTCATGAAAAAAGCAGCTTTACTATTAGCCCCTGGCTTTGAAGAAATCGAGGCCTTGACAGTTGTGGATGTCTTGCGCCGTGCAGGTCTTGTCTGTGATATGATTGGTTTTGATGAATCAGTGACTGGGTCTCATGCCATCACTGTTCAAGCGGATCAGGTCTGGAAGGGCCGGCTGGATGACTATGATATGGTTATTTTGCCAGGGGGGATGCCAGGATCGGCCAATCTTCGTGACGATGACCGCCTGATGAAGCTTTTGCAGGATTTTCAGCAGGCGGATAAATTCATCGCTGCCATCTGTGCCGCTCCCATTGCTCTTGACCGTGCAGGTATCTTGACTGGTAAGTATTTCACTTGCTATGATGGTGCGCAAGACAATATTAAAAATGGAACTTACCGTAAAGAAACAGTTCTTGTTGATGGGAAGCTGATTACTAGCCGTGGTCCATCGACTGCCTTGGCCTTCGCCTATGAGCTGGTTCGTCAGCTAGGAGGAGACGCTGACCAGTTGGCTGATGCTATGCTTTATACAGATGTATTTGAGAATTAAAAATATGCTGGGATTCATAATGTTTCCCAGCTTTTTTGAAGTCTAATTTACATTTGCGTTCCTCTATATGGAACAGGTTTAGAGATGTTGAAAAGGACGAAACCGGCAGCCATTTTTAAATTTTAGATTCTTTGAGATATTTTGTTTAGAAAAAGGGTTGAAAAAAGTCGGAAAAGTGCTGGATTCGGGCAAATATTAGCCCCTTTTTCATGAAAATTATGGTATAATGAAAGGTATGAATTATCAAGATTACATCTGGGATTTAGGTGGAACACTCTTGGATAATTATGAAACTTCGACAGCAGCTTTTGTTCAAACCTTGAAAGAGTTTGGTCTGCAAGCTGGTCACGACGAAGTTTATAAGGCCCTCAAGGTGTCTACAGACTATGCTGTCCAGCAGTTTGCTTCCCAAGAAAAAGACTTTTTGAAGTTTTATAAGGCCAATGAAGCAGAAGAGTTGACTCATCCTGTCTTATTTGACGGCGCGGCAGACTTGCTTAGGCGGATTGTGGCCAAGGGCGGTCGGAACTTTCTGGTTTCCCACCGGGACAACCAAGTGCTGGAAATCTTGGAAAAGACTGCTATTTCATCAGCATTTACAGAAGTGGTGACAGCAGCAAATGGTTTTCCAAGGAAACCCTCACCAGACTCCATGCTCTATCTAAAAGACAAGTATCAGATTTCCTCTGGCTTGGTCATTGGTGACCGTCCACTGGATATTGAAGCAGGACAGGCAGCTGGCTTTGATACCTATCTCTTTGATAATATGCAGCATCTTGAAGAATTTATAGATATTGATTAGAAAAGGAACACTATGACAGAAGAAAAGCAACAAGATATACAGGCCCAGGAATATGATGCCAGTCAGATTCAGGTCTTAGAAGGCCTAGAAGCCGTTCGTATGCGTCCAGGGATGTATATCGGTTCGACCTCCAAGGAAGGTCTGCACCATTTAGTATGGGAAATTGTTGATAACTCGATTGATGAGGCGTTGGCTGGTTTTGCCAGTCACATTCAGGTCTTTATTGAAAAAGACAATTCCATAACAGTAGTGGATAACGGTCGGGGAATTCCTGTTGATATTCAGGAGAAAACAGGCCGTCCAGCCGTGGAAACAGTCTTTACTGTGCTCCATGCCGGAGGAAAATTCGGCGGTGGCGGATACAAGGTATCAGGAGGTCTGCACGGTGTGGGTTCTTCCGTTGTAAATGCCTTGTCCACTCAGCTGGATGTCCGCGTTTATAAGAACGGTCAGATTCATTACCAAGAATACAGTCGCGGTCAAGTAGTCGCTGATCTAGAAATCATTGGTGAGACAGACCGTACAGGTACGACAGTTCACTTTACACCAGATCCAGAGATTTTCACTGAAACAGTAGAATTTGACTTTGAAAAGCTCAATAAGCGGGTGCAAGAATTGGCCTTTCTCAATCGTGGTCTCAGAATTTCCATCACTGATAAGCGGGATGGAATGGAGCAGGTCAAGGACTACCACTATGAGGGTGGGATTGCCAGCTATGTACAATACATCAATGAAAACAAGGATGTAATCTTTGAAACGCCGATTTATACTGACGGCGAAATGGACGATATTACGGTTGAAGTAGCTATGCAGTATACGACTGGTTACCACGAAACAGTCATGAGCTTTGCCAATAACATCCACACCCATGAGGGTGGAACGCACGAGCAAGGTTTCCGGACCGCCCTGACAAGGGTTATCAATGACTACGCTAAGAAAAATAAACTTCTCAAAGAAAACGAGGACAATCTGACTGGGGAAGATGTGCGTGAGGGACTGACAGCTGTCATCTCTGTCAAGCACCCCAACCCTCAGTTTGAAGGTCAGACTAAGACTAAGCTGGGCAATAGCGAAGTGGTCAAGATTACCAATCGCCTCTTTAGTGAAGCTTTCTCAGATTTTCTTTTGGAAAATCCTGCGGTAGCTCGAAAAATCGTTGAAAAAGGAATTTGGCTTCTAAGGCTAGAATTGCTGCCAAGCGAGCTCGGGAAGTAACCCGTAAGAAGTCTGGCTTGGAAATCTCCAATCTGCCTGGTAAATTGGCCGACTGCTCGTCTAACGACCCTCAGGAAACTGAACTTTTCATCGTGGAGGGGGACTCAGCAGGTGGTTCAGCTAAGTCCGGTCGTAACCGTGAATTTCAGGCCATTTTGCCAATTCGCGGTAAGATTCTCAACGTTGAAAAAGCCAGCATGGACAAGATATTGGCCAATGAAGAAATCCGCAGTCTCTTTACTGCTATGGGAACTGGCTTTGGAGCTGACTTTGATGTCAGCAAGGCCCGCTACCAAAAATTAGTCATCATGACTGATGCCGATGTAGACGGTGCTCACATTCGGACCCTGCTCTTGACTTTGATTTACCGCTATATGAAGCCAGTTCTGGAAGCTGGATTTGTCTATATCGCTCAGCCGCCAATCTACGGTGTCAAGGTCGGAAGTGAAGTCAAAGAATATATCCAGCCAGGTGCTAATCAGGAAGAAGAGCTTCAGGCTGCTTTGGCTCGTTACAGTGAAGGTCGCTCCAAGCCAACCATTCAACGCTACAAGGGGCTCGGAGAAATGGATGACCATCAGCTGTGGGAGACAACTATGAATCCTGAACATCGCTTGATGGCACGGGTTTCAGTGGATGATGCAGCGGAAGCTGACAAGATTTTTGACATGCTGATGGGGGATCGCGTTGAACCTCGTCGTGAATTTATCGAAGAAAATGCTGTATACAGTACGCTCGACGTCTAAAAAAATCAGAAAAATCAACCATTATGGGCAAAAATATGATATAATCATTATGTTTGCTTTATAGTAACAATGTGAAGGAGTTCTATATGTCTATTGGACTAGTTATTCTCGTTGCTGTGGTAGCTCTGCTTTTGGTTGTCGGCTATGGTACTGCAGTTCTGATGAGAAAGAGAAATGAAGCTTTACTTCAAAATTTGGAGGAGAGAAAAGAAGCACTCTATAATCTCCCTGTAAATGATGAAGTTGAAGAAGTAAAAAATATGCATTTGATTGGGCAGAGTCAGGTAGCCTTCCGTGAATGGAATCAAAAATGGGTGGACTTGTCCTTAAATTCATTTGCTGATATCGAAAACAATCTATTTGAAGCAGAAGGGTACAATAATTCTTTCCGTTTCATAAAAGCCAAGCATGCTATCGGCAATATTGAAAGTCAGATTGATTTGATTGACGAAGATATCAAGATGATTCGTGCAGCCTTGGAAGATCTTAAAGAGCAAGAGTCTAAGAATAGCGGTCGTGTGCTTCATGCCTTGGATTTGTTTGAAAAACTGCAAACCCAGGTTGCGGAGAATGCGGACTCGTATGGACAAGCCTTAGCTGAGATTGAAAAACAGCTGGAAAATATCCAATCAGAGTTTTCTCAGTTTGTGACCCTTAATTCTTCGGGTGACCCGGTTGAGGCGGCTGAAATCTTGGATAAAGCAGAGGATCATATCCTTGCTCTGACACATATCGTTGAGAAAGTTCCTGCCATTGTCGAAGAGTTGACTGTGAAATTGCCAGATCAGTTGGAAGACTTAGAATCTGGTCACCGTAAGCTCTTGGAATCTGGTTATCACTTTATCGAAACAGATATAGAGTCTCGCTTCCAGCAGCTTCATGCAAGTCTCAAACGCAACGAAGCCAATATTTCAGCCCTAGAGCTAGATAATGCTGAGTATGAAAATGAGCAGGCGCAAGAAGAGATTAACGCTCTCTATGAAATTTTTACGCGGGAAATTGAAGCCCACAAAGTAGTGGAGAAGCTGATTAAAAACTTGCCTAGCTATCTGGCTCACACTAAGCAAAACAACCAGCAACTCCAAAAAGAGATAGAACGTTTATCTCAAACCTTTCTTCTCTCTGATACGGAAACTTCTCATGTCAAAGAATTGCAGGCTGAGCTTTCTGCCCAAGAAGATGTGGTACTTAGTGCGGTAGAAGATTCTTCTGAAACCAAGCAAGCTTATTCTGTGGTTCAGGAAGAGTTGGAAGCTATTCAAGAGCGTTTGAAAGAAATTGAAGATGAGCAGATTTCTCTTGGTGAAGCACTTGCAGAGATTGAAAGATGATGCTAATGCTCGCCAGAAAGTCAATATCTATGCTAACAAATTGCATACCATTAAGAGATATATGGAAAAACGCAATTTGCCAGGTATCCCAGACTCTTTCTTAGAAATTTTCTTCTCAACCAGCAACAATATTGAAGAGTTGGTTAAGGAATTGGAAGCTACACGAGTCAATATCGAATCAGTTAACCGTTGGCTGGAAATTCTAGGAAATGATATGGAGCAATTGGAAGAAGAAACCTATCGTATTGTTCAAGATGCTACCTTGACTGAGCAGCTGCTGCAGTATTCAAACCGCTATCGTTCCTTTGATGATAATGTACAAGCAGCCTTCAACAAGTCCTTGTATGTCTTTGAACATGACTACGACTATGCTCAATCCTTGGAAATTATTTCAAAAGCTTTGGATCTTGTCGAGCCGGGCGTGACAGAGCGCTTTGTGACTTCCTACGAAAAAACACGCGAGAATATTCGTTTTTAGAAGAAGTTCCTTCGGGAGCTTCTTTTTCCATTCTCAGCAAAAAGGGTCTTATGTTATAATAGAGGGACAAATGAAAGCAGAAAGTCTATAAAAAAATGAAAAAGATTAAAAAATATATGACTCTCATTTTTCTTAGAGGTGTAGCAGTTTTATCGATAGCATTGATAAATGGCTGGCGTTTGGATGATTACACTGTCCCAAAAAACAGAACAAAAGAACAGTACGAATTTGAAAGAACTTTTGAGCCCATAGTTAAATTCTTAGAGCAAGAGAAGAAAGATTTTACAGGACTAAAGGCTTACATAAGTACTGTTACTATAAAGCGGAGACGAAGTAAAGGATTATGAGGTGGAATTAGATATTACTCAATCTGACATTAATGGTCACTATACAATAACAATTGGTGATAATAAAGAGACAGTTCCTGTTACTTATTCTAATGCTAAATTAAATTATAACCAAGAGATAACTCCTTTGTTTGATGAAGAGATTTTTAATTTAGTTATTAAAAAGAGATTATCTTGCTTCTTTGGATGTAAAAAAACTTTTAAGAGTGCCGAAACAGAGCTTCGCGATATTATCTACCAGCCAGAAAACCAATCTGAAATCTTTAAAAGTTTGAAAAACAAATATGATTTGCCAGAAGATACGAAGTGTCGAATAAGATTACATTACTCTAGTGGAACCATTTATGGAATTACAATCCAAATGAAATCGAAGGACAGGTCTGTTCAAATAAAGTCAACGATATTAAAAATTAGAGAGGAAAGTTAATGAATAGTATAGAAAAAAGTAACCGTCGAGTTGAAATGTCTGATTAAGTAGGGAGCAAAGAATGAAAAAACAGAACTGGTTATTAGGGATGGTGATAGCAGGGCTGCTCCTATTTTTTGTCGCATCACTACATGGATGTGGTTTTGGTGGCGAGACCATTCCCAAAAACAGAACAAAGGAACAGTACGAATTTGAAAGAACCTTCGAGCCAATGGTTAAATTTTTGGAGCAAGAAAGGAAGGATTTTACGGAGATTGAAACTTACTCTCCATCATTGACTATAATTGACTCAAATGGTGAAATGACAACATATGACATTTTTTTAAAGCTCCAAGGTGGTTCTGGTAAAGGTACATATACCATCAGCAAAGGGAAGTATAAAAAAGATGCTCAAGAAGTTGGTGCGACTTATACTGATGGGAAACTGCAATACGAGGGAGAATTGGAGCCACTATTTGATGAAGAAATATTCAATCTTTTAATTGACAGGAACTATTTTGAAGCGCTTGAGATTAAAGAAACCTTTAAGAGTGCAGAAACTGAATTGAGTGACATTATTTATAAAGCTGAAAATCAGTCAGTATTATATAAAAAAATAGTGGAAAAATATAATCTACCATCGGATACGAAACTTTCGGTTAGTCTTAGTCATGCATACTATAATAGATATGATGTCTTATTAAATTTTGAATCCAAGCAAAAGGTGATACAAATTAGTACAGCAATTTATTTAGTTAAAAGGAAGTGAATTTATGAATCCAATTGGAAAAAGTAACCGACGAGTTGAAATGTCGGCAGTCCTATCTGCTGCTGCTATAGATGTCAATAGAAAAGGAGTCAAGAGATGGATAAAGTTAAAGGTCTCTTAGTCATGGATGTAGACAGCACCTTAATCATGGAAGAAGGGATTGACCTGCTAGGAGAGGAGGCGGGTGTAGGAGCTCAGGTTGCGGCTATTACCGAGCGTGCCATGCGAGGAGAGTTGGACTTTGAAGCTGCCTTACGTGAGCGTGTCGCTCTTTTAAAAGGCCTGCCGGAGGATATTTTTGCTCAAATTGCTGAAAGGCTCCACTTCACTCCGGGAGCCGAGGAACTGGTTGATGAGCTGCATAAACGTGGTTATAAAGTAGGCTTGGTGTCAGGTGGTTTTCATGAGACGGTGGACAGACTGGCTGAGCAGCTTGGAATTGACTACGTCAAGGCAAATCGTTTGGAAATCCAGCAGGGGTTTTTGACAGGACAAGTCTTAGGAGAGATTGTCACTAAGGATACCAAGCTTGCCATGCTAAAAGCATGGGCAGCTGAAAACAAGTTGGAATTAAATCAAACAATTGCTATGGGAGATGGCGCAAATGATCTGCCTATGATTCAAGCAGCAGGGATAGGAATTGCCTTTATGGCCAAGCCAATTGTGCGAGAGCAGGCTCCTTATCAGATTCAAGAATGCAATCTCTATCGGGTCATTGATCTTTTAGACAATAGAAAAGAATAGGAGAGAAGCATGCATATTCTTATTGCACCGGATTCTTTCAAGGAAAGCTTGTCAGCTCCTCAGGTTGCTCAAGCTCTTCAGACGGGCTTTTCTCAGGCCTTGCTAGATGCCAGCTTTGACTTGCTGCCGGTCGGTGACGGGGGCGAGGGGACAATGGCTGCGCTGACAGCAGCCTTGGGCTGGCCTGAATTTTTACCACACTGTGACTGGGCCCTTTGGTCAGCCAGTAAAAATGTCTTACGCCAGAAATGGTCAGCAAACACTTTTTTTGAAATGGCTCACTTGGTCGGACTCGCGTCTATTCCGCAGGAAAAACGAAATCCCTTGGCCATAGAGACCAAAGGATTGGGAGAATTGATTTTGCACCTGGCTGAAGACGGTGTCAGAAAGATTCTAGTTGGTGTTGGAGGTTCGGCCAGCAATGACGGTGGAATTGGACTGGCAGCAGGCCTAGGCTATGAATTTTTCGATGCGGATAATCATAGACTGCGCCCCATTGGCTCGTCTTTGGGAAAGGTCGCTCGAATATCAGCTGAGCACGTTCCTGCTTTCTTGAGGGAAGTTGAGCTTGAGATTTTGACGGATGTAGACAATCCTCTTTGTGGAGCTCGCGGTGCGACAACTGTTTTCGGAGGTCAGAAAGGTCTAGCTCCCCTACTCTTTTCTCAAGTAGACCAAGCTATGTCTGATTTCTATCAGTTGGTCGATCCTCAGGTAATTGATATGGATGGAGCTGGGGCTGGAGGCGGAATGGCAGCAGGACTGGTTGCTTTTGCCGGAGGAAAAATTGTTTCGGGTATTGAAACCTGTCTAAATTTACTGGATTTTGATGACAGAGTCAAAAAAGCGGACTTGGTCGTAGTGGGCGAAGGACGGATGGATCGTCAATCTTTGGCGGGTAAGGCACCAGTCGGGGTCGCAAGACGAACACCAGAAGGTATCCCTGTACTGGCGATTTGCGGTAGCCTGGCTGATGATTTACCGGATTTCCCAGTTGAGAATATCCAGGCAGCTTTTCCGATTATTGCGCGAGCGGATAGTTTGGATAGGATTCTAGAGCAAGCGGAGCAAAATTTGATTCGCACAGCAAGAAATATTGGCAATCTACTAAAAATGAAAAAAAGCGGTTAGTCCGCCTTTTTTAGTAGGTATTCAATTTCTTTAACTATCATGCCCTTTTCAAAGAAGAAGATATCACAAGACAGGTCACCAAAATCATTTTCTAAAATGGTCACAATCCGATTCTGGTCGGGACTAAGCTGATAATAAGTACAACGAAATTTGACGGGGTTGTTATGGTAGACTTTTTGAATTTTAGTCAGGTAGTCAGCTTTACCTTTGATGATTTTGGTTGTGTCACCCTGTAATTCCCAACTAACATGATCAGAAAGAAAGGTCTGATAGGTTTGCCAATCACGCTGATTTTCTGCTTCAAAGAAGGCAAAAAGTTTTTCTAAATTTGTCATCCTAGCTAAACCATTTTTTCCATAGGGAGCGCTTTTCTTTTACTGGTTTTTCTGCTGGCTGAAGGAGACTAGCAAACTGTTGGCTCATGTCCTTGTCATCTACTTGGACCAGATGGTCGCTATGGACAATCAGGCCAAAAGGAGAAGACTGGTAATCACTTGAGACGATAGTCGCTTCACAGCCCAGCTCCTTAGAGGTTTTTAGATAAAAGATTTGATTGCCAGACTCGACTTCTGGGGAAATTTTGACAATTACTGGTTGGCAGTTTTTCATGATGCTGCTGAGCATTTCCTTGAAATGACCGCGAATGAGAGAGCTGTTAGCTTGCTCAATAGAGCAGGAAGCCAGCACTCGCTCCTCAAAAGTCCCTAAAAATCTACGCTGTTCATCAGGGTTGAGCTTGACTCCGCCCTGGGCTTTTTCCATGATTACTTTATTAATATCAGTCATAATAAAATTGTACCATAAAAGGAGAAATTCTAAAAAGGTTGAATCTTCTTTCTGATTTGCCGGAAAAACATTTATATAGTAAATTTGGAATCGTTTTCTTGTGCAAAAATTCTCAAATTTGCTTAGATTCTCTATTTTTCCTTGAAAAAAAAGCGTTTTTGAGGTATCATAGACTAGTAAATAATTTTTAAATAATAAGGAGAGTAAGAAATGTCAATTATTACTGATGTTTACGCTCGCGAAGTCCTAGACTCACGCGGTAACCCAACACTTGAAGTAGAAGTTTATACTGAATCAGGTGCTTTCGGACGTGGTATGGTTCCTTCAGGAGCTTCTACAGGTGAGCACGAAGCAGTTGAACTTCGTGATGGCGACAAATCTCGTTACGGTGGTCTTGGTACACAAAAAGCAGTTGATAATGTAAACAACGTTATCGCTGAAGCTATTATCGGTTACGATGTTCGTGACCAACAAGCCATCGACCGTGCAATGATCGCTTTGGACGGTACTCCTAACAAAGGTAAATTGGGTGCGAATGCAATCCTTGGTGTGTCTATCGCTGTAGCTCGTGCTGCTGCTGACTACCTTGAAATCCCTCTTTACAGCTACCTTGGCGGATTCAACACTAAAGTTCTTCCAACTCCAATGATGAACATCATCAATGGTGGATCTCACTCAGATGCTCCAATCGCATTCCAAGAGTTCATGATCTTGCCAGTTGGTGCTCCAACATTCAAAGAAGCTCTTCGTTACGGTGCTGAAATCTTCCACGCTCTTAAGAAAATCCTTAAATCTCGTGGTTTGGAAACTGCCGTTGGTGACGAAGGTGGATTTGCTCCTCGCTTTGAAGGAACTGAAGATGGTGTAGAAACTATCATCGCTGCTATCGAAGCTGCTGGTTATGTTCCAGGTAAAGATGTATTTATCGGATTTGACTGTGCATCATCAGAATTCTACGATAAAGAACGTAAAGTATACGACTACACTAAATTTGAAGGTGAAGGTGCTGCTGTTCGTACATCTGCAGAACAAATTGACTACCTTGAAGAGTTGGTTAATAAATACCCAATCATCACTATCGAAGATGGTATGGATGAAAATGACTGGGATGGTTGGAAAGCTCTTACTGAACGTCTTGGTAAGAAAGTACAACTTGTTGGTGATGACTTCTTCGTAACAAACACTGACTACCTTGCTCGTGGTATCAAAGAAGGTGCTGCTAACTCAATCCTTATCAAAGTTAACCAAATCGGTACTCTTACTGAAACTTTTGAAGCGATTGAAATGGCTAAAGAAGCTGGTTACACTGCAGTTGTATCACACCGTTCAGGTGAAACTGAAGATTCAACAATCGCTGACATCGCAGTTGCAACTAACGCAGGTCAAATCAAGACTGGTTCACTTTCACGTACAGACCGTATTGCTAAATACAACCAATTGCTTCGTATCGAAGATCAACTTGGTGAAGTTGCTCAATACAAAGGTCTTCAAGCTTTCTATAACTTGAAAAAATAATCTAACAAGATATAAGAGGAGCTAGGACTTAGTCCTAGCTTTTTTGGGGTAGAAAGATGAAACAATGGATATTTTTTGATTTAGGGTCAACCCTAATTGATGAAAGGAAGACCTATCATCTTTTCCGAGAACATTGTTTAAAAGTTCTGTGTGAGGCTGGGCATACTTTATCTCTTGAGGAATTTGAGGCTAAAATGATAGCTTTTGCTAAGGAAAATAAAGATCCTGTTAAGGAGACATGGACTTTCTTTGCACCGAGTGCTCTTTCACGTCCCAAATGGGATCATACAACAGATATTCTCTTTCAAGATGTAGCAACTGTTTTGGGAGAATTGATTAAATCTTATCACCTCGGCATCATTGCCAATCAGCAAGAAAATCTAGCAGAGCGTTTAGAACGATTTGAACTAGGCTCTTATTTTGGAGTAGTTGTAGGTTCTGCTGATGTTGGATTCAGTAAACCTGATCTAGCTATTTTTGAATACGCTTTGGAAAAAGCAGGTATTTCTCCACAGGAAGCTATTTACGTTGGAGATCGTATTGACAATGATATGATTCCTGCTAAAAAGCTAGGAATGACAACAATCTGGATTCGACAAGGTTTAGGAAAACATAATCAAGAGTACCCTGCGTTTCCTTGTGACTACATGGTTGAAAAAGTGAGTGATTTACTAAATATTTTATAGCTTTCTTGTATAAAAATCAGTCTTTTATGGTATACTAGCAAAGTGGAAGGAGGAGCACAATGGAAGAATTATTAAATCAGGTCTTACTATCAAAGGATACAGAAGTTTTCAATCAGATATTTGACGATTACTATCCCATTGATATTGCTCTTTCTTTGGAGGCCTTGGAGGATGAGGAAGGGAATCTCCTCAAAACCTTTACGGAAATGGCTAGTGATGATCAATTGGTAGAGATTTTAAAAGAAGCCGAGCCGGAGTTGCAACGACAGATTATCCAATCGATTTCTTTCAAACGTACCAGCACTCTTTTTATCTTATGCCAGATGATGATGTGGTAGATATTTTGGGTTACTTGAGTGTGGACTTGCGTAAGCAATACTTAAGTATGATGAAAAATGCCAGTCAAGAGAATTTGAAAGCTATGTTGGCTTACGATCCTCAGACAGCTGGTGGTCTGATGACGAAAGAATTCATTACCTTAAATGAAAATCTGACCGTCTCAGCAACTCTCAATAAATTGAGAGAAATTTCGCCCAATACAGAAGTTATTGATACCTTATTTATTAGAAATGTGCATCATTCGCTAGTTGGCTGGATTGATATCCGTGATTTGTTTATTCATGATGCGGATATGAAACTCAGCGAATTTATGAACACTCAGTTAGTGACTGTGACGCCAGAGGTTGACCAAGAAGAGGTAGCCCAGCTTTCTGCCAAATATAATTTATCTGTCGTACCGGTCGTCAATCATCGGCAGGTATTGCTAGGAATCATCACAATTGACGATATCGTCGATGTTTTGCAAGAAGAGTACCAAGAAGATATCTTGCGGATGGGTGGTGTCCAAGAAAGTGAAGAAATTGGAGGACCTTTCAAAGAATCACTCAAGAAACGCTTACCTTGGTTAATGATTAACCTAGTAACAGCATTTCTAGCTTCTGCGACAGTAGCACTTTTTGATGATACGATTTCAAAAGTTGTAGCATTAGCAGCGATTAGTCCTATTATCACGGGAATGGGCGGAAATTCTGCCTCTCAGACACTTGCTTGGTTATCCAGGGGATTGCCTTGGGCAAACTAGATCTGAAAGAAGATCGGTATTTAGTATTCAAAGAAATCGTGCTAGCTTTGGTTAATGGTTTCTTTACTGGCTTGATTGCAGCGATTGTCATGTTTGTCTTCTATCAAAATTTCTATCTGTCTGTTATTGTGGTATTGGCTATGATGATCAATCTAGCATGTGGTGCTCTATTTGGTTACTTTGTACCGTTGATTATCAAGACCTTGAATCAGGATCCAGCTCTAGCCTCGACCATTTTCATTACCACGGCAACAGATGTATTGGGTTATCTAGCTTTTCTAGGCTTAGCACAAATTTTTTTGCCATTGATTTTATAAAAAATGATACACAAAAAACGCTTGATTTTTCAAGCGTTTTTGCTTTCTTAGTTGTCGAACAAACCTTTGACTTTATCAATAGCATTACTTGCCATTTCATTTCCAGCTACTAATTTTTTAGCTTGATCTAGGTATTCACCGAGTTTGTCTTTGTTTTCTTCGATAAACTTTTTAGCGCCATCAAAGTCTTTCTTTTCAATCATTTCTTTTACTTGGTTAAATAAATCTACTGGATTCATAGTTGTTGCTCCTTGGTATTTTTTTATATTATTTAATCAAATTTCTAATAGAAAGACAAGAATTCTGCTTATTTAAAGGTCACGCAAACAGCTTCGGGAACGTAGAAATCGTGGGAGATTTCTGTCAATTTTCCACTTTCCGCATCGCGTTTGAAGATAGTTGCATTGTCTGAATCTTGATGGACAGCGATGATATGGTTTTGATCCGGTGTGATGTTGAAATCCCGAGGATTTTGGCCATTGGTAGGTGCAATCTGGATTAAGTCCAAACTGCCGTCAGCTAAGATTTTGTAGACGGCAAGAGAGTCATGGCCGCGGTTGGAACCGTAGAGGAACTTGCCGTCAGCAGATAGGCGGATAGCAGCTGTTCCATTGGCTCCTTCAAAGTCCTCTGGTAAGGTGGAGATAGTTTGCAGGTGTTCAAAATGGCCGACTCCATCGTAAATTAGGACTTCAATAGTAGAATTAAGCTCACAGATTAAATAGGCGATTTTATAATGATGGTGGAAAACGATATGGCGGGCACCAGCTCCAGCGGCACACTTGTAGGTGTTCAGAGGGGTAATCTTTCCATCTTCAGAAACATCATATGTGGTGACTTCATCAGCTCCCAAGTCGCAAGTGATCAGGTATTGATCTGGTGTAAGGTCAGCATAGTGGACATGGGCAGAGGATTGATTGGCGTGTGGTCCTTGACCTTGATGGCTAGCTGAGTCAGCCAGTTCCAGTCTGCCATCAGCCAGTCGTTTGTAGACTAGAACTTGCCCTTTATGATAATTGGCACCGTATACCAAGTCACTTTCTTCGTCGACTGCGACATAGCAAAGCGGAGCCCCTTCTTCAACGACATGGTTGAGGAGCTGAGCTGTCTGGTCAAAGGCTGCAATCCCCCCCTGTCCGTCCTTTGCCCCGACAGAATAGAGATGTCCAGCCTTATCAAAGGCTAGGTAGGTTGGACTGGGCTCTTCTGCGACCAAGGTCAAGTTTTCTAGTGTTTCTTTGTCAGTATCGAAATCCGCCTTGTAAATTCCCTTGGAATCTCTGCGAGTATAGGTTCCAAAGTAAACTGTTTGTGTCATTCCATTACCTCGTATATATTTAGATTACTTGCTACTATTATATCATAAAAGCAGATGATAGGTCTTAGAGCTGAGGATTTGTCTGATTTTCAAAAGAATAGTATTGATTCGAAAAAACAGATAAAAAACAGATAGCGGGTAGGAAGGGGATAGATGGCTTTGTTAGAATAGAATTGTTCAAAAAAACAATTACTGTCAGGAAACAACAAGGTTCCTGCTTGCTAAACAAAGGAGAAATCAAATGAACGTTAAAAAAATTGCTATGCTCGTTGCTCTTATCGGAATGTCAGGATTCTTTTTAGCCGCATGCGGAAATAAAGAAGCTGATAACTCAGAAATTAAGGATGGGAAACAAGTAGACTTCCAGAAGGATGCTGTTGATAAGAAGACCAAGACAGTCGATGGCAAAGAAGTGACAGAATACACAATGCCTGATGGGAACGTTATCCAAATCCCAGCAGATGGTGAGGAAATTCCAGAAGATGGATCAGGATCTAGCTCAGAAACTGAATAAAGATTAAAACATGTAGGTTGGAGGCAATATGTTTCGAAGAAAAAAAATGAATCGTAAGACCATTCTATTGGGCAGCACGGTCATTCTCGCTTGTGCTGGACTGGGAGGCTATCTGTATTTTAGACAGATCAATCAACAACAGGCCATGAAAATGGTAGATAAGACGATTGATTCGCTGACAGTCCAAGAAGCTGTCAACAACAGTAAAAAAACAAGCCTGGTTTTATCTGGGGAAGTAGTTGCCAACAATAGCAGTAAGGTCAAGATTGACCCTTCTAAGGGGGAAGTCAAGGAAGTATTTGTCAAAAATGGCGATACCGTTACACAGGGGCAGCCGCTCTTTTCCTATGTGACAGAGCAGCAATTGACAGCCCAGTCGGCTCAATATGATGCCCAGTCCAAGGCTAATGGCATCACGGCCGCTCAAAACAGCGCTGCGATTAAATGGGAAACCTATAATCGCAAGCTGGCCAGTCTTAACTCTCTCAAGGACAAATACAATTCCAGTCAGGATGAGTCACTGCTGGAGCAGATAAAGTCAGCTGAAGACGAGCTGGCTCAGGCGCTGAGCGATGCTAAGACTGCGGATAATGAAGTGACGACCGCTCAGATTGAGGCTGAAAAGGCTCAGGTGACAGCTCAGACAGAATCAGACCGAATGAAGTATGATACTGTGACTGCAGATACAGCAGGAACAATTACCTCTATGAATGAAGATTTGCCCAATCAGTCCAAGGCTAAAAAGGAAGAAGAAAACTTTATTGAGATTATGGACAAGTCCAAAACTCTGGTCAAAGGGACTGTCAGTGAATTTGACCGTGAGAAGCTGAGTGTTGGCCAGAAAGTGGAAGTGGTGGATCGCAAGGATCCTAAGAAACGCTGGAGTGGTACGGTAACTCAGGTCGGCAGTCTGACAGCAGAAAATACTTCCAATAATAATGGTGGGAATAAGCAACAGGAAAATCCCAACCAAGGTAAGTATCCTTATACTGTTGAGCTGGATCAAGGTGGTGAAATGCCACTGGTGGGCTCTCATTCCTATGTCAACATCGTGGAAAATGCTCCTGAGGCCGGCAAGGTAGTAGTCAATAAGGCCTATACTTTCAGTAAAAACGGCAAGACCTATGTCTGGAAGGTAGAGGGTAAGACTCTGAAATGCATGAAGTCAAGACCAAGAAAGTTTCTGACCGTTTGGTGGAGATTACAGAAGGTTTGACTATGCAAGATACTATTTCGACCCCAAGAGCAGGTATGGAAGAAGGGATGGAGGTAGGACAGCATGTTAAAGCTTAAGGATATCCACAAATCTTATCAGCAGGGCAGTCAGGAATTCCCAATTTTAAAAGGAATTGATCTGCATGTGAAAGAGGGGGATTTTCTGGCTATCATGGGACCGTCTGGATCTGGCAAGTCCACTCTGATGAACATTATCGGCTGTCTGGATAAGGCAAGTTCAGGGACTTATCATATTGAAGGGACAGATGTGTCTGAGCTGTCCGACAATCAGCTGTCTGATCTACGCAATCAGAAGATTGGCTTTGTTTTTCAAAATTTTAATCTTATGCCCAAGCTGACGGCCTGTCAAAATGTGGAACTACCTCTGACTTACATGAAAATTCCTAAAAAAGAGAGACGGGAGCGGGCTCTAGAAATGTTGCGATTGGTCGGGCTGGAAGAAAGAAGTGATTTCAAGCCTATGGAGTTGTCTGGTGGTCAAAAGCAGAGGGTAGCCATTGCACGAGCCTTGGTAACCAATCCCAGCTTCATCCTTGGTGACGAACCAACGGGGGCTCTGGATACCAAGACCAGTGTGCAGATTATGGACCTTTTCAAGCAGTTTAATGATGAGGGAAAGACCATTGTCATCATTACCCATGAGCCGGAAGTAGCTCAACTCTGCAAGCAGACGGTTATCCTGCGGGACGGTAATATAGAGAGCAAAGCGATAGGATAGAAAGGAAGCTGTATGGAAGATATTTTTGTAGCTCTGAATTCAATCTTGTCGCATAAAATGCGCTCTATGCTGACCATGTTGGGGATTATCATCGGGATAGGCGCTATCATCGCTATTTTTCTATCATTGAGGGAAATACGGAAAATACCAAGCGTCAGCTCATCGGCGGCAACAATAACACAATCAAGGTCGTTTATGACAAGAAAAGCGCCATCGATCCGACCATTCCAGAGAAATCTCAAGCTCAGAAGCCTTCTTATATTCCCTTTATGGGAGAGGATGTATTAAGTAAGATTAAGGAAATCTCTGGGGTCAAGAATGCTCTGCTGACCTATGGTACAGATGAGAAGATTTACTACCTGAGCCAAAAGTCGTCTGGGAAGATTCAGGCAGTTTCGCAGACAGCTGCTGACATCAAGCAACAACGTCTGCTGGAAGGTGAAGGATTTGACTCAGAAGCCTTTAAAAATCAAGAGCAGGTGACCTATCTGGAAAAGTCGCTTTATGATAGTCTCTTTCCCAAAGGTGATGGCATCGGCAAGTATGTAGAAGTCTTGGGCAATCCTTTAAGGTGATTGGTGTGTTTGAGTCTACTGAGCAGAGTGGCTTAACAGCTGGTGCGGAAAAGGTGGCCTATATTCCCCTGCAGCAGTGGCATCGGATTTTTGATACCATCAATGTCAGTCCTGAAGTGACTGTCCAAACCCACAAGGCCGATGATTTGAAGAAGGTGGCCAAGAAGGTCAGTGATTATCTCAATCAGCAAATGCCACCGTCGGACTATATGTTTGGTGTGCTCAACCTGCAGGAATTTGAACGGCAGCTGGATAATCTCAACAAATCTAACTTCGTCTTGCTAGCAGGTATTGCCAGCATCTCTCTCCTAGTCGGAGGTATCGGTGTTATGAATATCATGCTGGTTTCAGTGACAGAGCGGACTCGCGAAATCGGAATTAAAAAGGCTCTGGGAGCTAGACGGAAGATCATTCTCAAGCAGTTCCTGATTGAGGCAGTTATCCTAACTCTGATGGGAGGAATTATTGGCGTGGTGGCTGGTATTGCCTCTGGCTTTGCCATCACTCAGTCTCTGGCTTATCCGTATATTCTATCCCTCTTTTCTGTCTTTGTAAGTTTGATCTTTTGTTGTATAATAGGAGTAGTATTTGGGCTCCTGCCAGCTGTGAAAGCATCCAAGCTGGATCCAATCGAGGCCCTGCGATTTGAATAGGTAAAGGAGAAAAATCTAAGTATGCACAAGATTCTAGTGGTGGAAGATGATACGACGATTAATCAAGTGATTTGCGAGTTTTTAAAGGAAAGTCAGTATGAGGTAAGGCCAGTATTTGATGGTGGCGATGCTTTGCAGGCTTTTGAAGAAGAACCCTTTGATCTGGTCATCTTAGATATGATGCTGCCGACCAAGAGCGGTCTGGAAGTGCTGAAAGAAATCCGCAAGACTTCCCAGATTCCGGTCATGATTTTGACAGCACTTGATGACGAGTATACCCAGCTGGTCAGCTTTAATCACCTCATCAGTGATTATGTAACCAAGCCTTTTTCACCGCTAATCTTGGTCAAACGGATTGAGAATATTCTGCGCAGAAATACAGTTGCTTCAGAGATTGCTGTTGGCGACCTGACGGTTTCGATTGATGACTGCACAGTTTACTGGCAGGGTGAGAAGATGCCTCTGACCAAGAAAGAATATGAAATCTTGCAGACTCTGGCTAAGAGGAAGGGACACCTGGTGACCCGTGATCAGCTGATGAATACCATTTGGGGTTACAGTGAGCTGGATAGCAGGGTACTGGATAATCATATCAAGAACATCCGTAAAAAGATTCCGGGTGTGCCGCTGAAAACCATTACGGGTATGGGCTATCAGCTTGGAGGAGAAGACAAGTGAAGATTGTCAAAAAGAACTTTCTCTTGACCTCGTCCATCATTTTCGTGGTGGTGACTATCGTTCTAGCCAGTCTTTACTTTGCCATGCCAGTGTATTATCAGCAGGTTAAGAGTGGAGAAGCTCAGCGGGAATTTGACCAAGTTTCCAAGCAGGTCAAGGGAAAGTCCAGTCATGAAATCGGCGAGCTCTTGAGTGATTATAGTAAAAAGAGCAATCTAATTTGGTTTACCTTACTGGCGAAAGACAATACGATTCTCTATCCCTCTCTTGAGGCAGGAGATGAAAGTTCTCTGCAGCTGACCATCGTTCCAACGATTGCCAACAGTGACTATGAGAGCAAGAGTTTATCAGAAAGTTTTCGAACTTCGGATGGTAAAGAAGTTGTCCTGAGAGGGGAATATTCCTTACAGCCGGTTTCTGATGCTAGTCGGATTTGCTCAATCTCTATCCATTTGTCTTGCTTGTGTCTCTGAGTCTAGGTGGTCTGGCTGCCTATCTCTATAGCCGGACTTCCAGTCAGCGGATCAAAGCCATCTCTAAGAGCACCCGTCAAATGACGAGTCTGGCGCCAGATGTGACCTGTCAGGTCAAGGGGCGTGATGAGATTGCTGAACTGGCTCAAGACATCAATCATCTCTATGCTAATCTACTGACCAGTATTGAGGCTCTGCGCCTAGAAAATGAAAAGGTAGCAGAAAGCGAGCGGGAAAAAGCTGAGTTTTTGCGGATGACATCGCATGAGCTCAAGACACCCATTACCAGCATGATGGGGATAGTTGATGGCATGATCTATGGAGTAGGAGAGTTCAAGGATCGAGACAAGTACTTGCAGAAGTGCCGAGAAATTCTAGAGGAGCAGTCGGAGTTAGTTCAGTCTATCTTAGCCATTTCTAAACTGGAGATGAAGACTGAAACCGAACAAGAAGTCTTTTCACTCAAGCAGGCCTTGGAGGAAAATCTGAGCACCTATCGAGTTTTAGCAGATGTCAGACACTACCATTTTCAGGTTGAACTGGCAGAAGCGAAGGTCAAGGGTAACCGCACTTATCTGCTCAAGGCTATCAAATCTTCTGGACAATGCCTTTCATTATACAGTAGAAGGCGGACAGATTCTACTCAGGCTGGAAGAGCGTGAGCTAGTCATCGAAAATGAGGCGGAACGAGTCTTAAACAAAGACCAAATCCAGCAGATTTTTCAGCCTTTCTATCGGCCAGACTACAGTCGCAATCGCAAGGATGGCGGGACTGGTCTGGGACTCTTTATCGTTCAGCAGATTTTGGACAAGCATGGTCTGCGATATCAGTTTGAAGCCGTTGAAGGGCGGAAGATGCGCTTTAGCATTTCTCTGCCGGCTGTTGAAAAATAGCCTTGCATTCTAGCTGGCCCTGCAGAAGCCGAAGAGAGAAGTCAGAAGCTGTATTTTGTGAAAAATACAAGTCTTCTGGCTCCTCTCTTTTTTATTTGCTTTTCCCTATAGCTGAGCTGAGAATTTTTCTCTGAAAAATGTTACAATGAAATGACAAGTTAAAGGAGGAGAATATGGAGCACAAAGAAAAAGATTTTAGCCTATCCTGGTTTTTTAAATGGTTTTTAGATAACAAGGCCATTACAGTATTTTTGGTAACCCTTTTGATGGGGCTGAATATTTTTATACTTAGTAAAATCAGTTTTATTTTTAGCCCGGTCATTGAATTTTTGGGAGTAATCATGCTGCCGGTTATTTTAGCTGGCCTGCTTTATTATCTGTTAAATCCTATCGTCGACTGGATGGAAAAGCACAAGGTTAATCGACTGGTTGCTATTACCATTGTCTTTGTTTTAATTGCTTTTTTGATTATCTGGGGCTTGGCTGTTGCCATTCCTAGCTTGCAGCATCAGGTCATGGCCTTTGTCAGAAATGTTCCTGCTTATCTGAAGCAGGCTGACAAGTTCATCGACGATGTCGTGACTAAGTATATTTCGGCAGATTTTAAGCCGCAGATTGAGGAATACACTAGCAATCTATCAAGCCAAATTACCGATTGGGCCAGCAATTTTTCATCGCGGGCAGTCAATTGGGCGGGTAACTTAATCAGTACAACTTCGCAGATTGTCGTGGCTATTATCATCATGCCGTTTATCCTTTTTTACCTGCTGAGAGACGGGAAAAACCTAAAAGGCTATGTGACCCAGTTTCTGCCGACTAAATTCCGAGAATCTTTTGGTCAAGTGATGACAGATATCAACAGCCAGCTGGCCAACTATGTGCGCGGTCAGGTGACGGTTGCTATCATTGTAGCTCTGATGTTTATCGTTTTCTTCAAGATTATTGGCCTGCGCTATGGTGTCACTCTTGGAGTAATTGCCGGCGTTCTCAATCTGGTACCTTATCTGGGCAGCTTTTTGGCTATGCTTCCGGCTCTGGCAATCGGTTTGATTGCTGGCGGTCCAGTGATGCTGGCTAAAGTCATTGTCGTTTTCATCATTGAGCAGACTATCGAGGGGCGTTTTGTTTCTCCTCTGGTCTTGGGCAGTCAGCTCAGCATTCATCCGATTACGATTTTATTCGTATTATTGACTTCTGGTACCATGTTTGGTATTTGGGGCGTTTTCCTGGGAATTCCCGCCTATGCTTCAGCCAAGGTTGCCATTGCAGCCATCTTTAAGTGGTATCAGAAAGTAAGTGGCCTTTACGAAGCCGATTTTGAACAAGAAGGAGAAATCAGTGAGCAAGAGTGAGCAAATGTTGGCAGCTTTACAGGAGCAGGACCTAGCTCTGGCTGACCGCTATTTCGAGCAAGCCCTGACTACAGACAGCGAAGAAGAATTATTGGATTTGGCCGATTACTTAGAGAGTATCGGCTTTTTCCCTCAGGCCAAGCGTATTTTTGAAAAGTTGGCTCCTGACTATCCAGCTTCTTATATTAGTCTGGCAGCTATTGCCAGTGACGATGGAGAGTTGGAGCAGGCTTTTGCCTATCTGGAGGAGATTCAGCCAGACAGTGACTGGTATGTCGCTGCTCTCTTGGCTAAGGCTGACCTCTATCAGCTAGAGGGGCTGCCTGATGTCGCTCGAGAAAAACTGGCTCAGGCGGCGGCGCTGAGTGATGAGCCTTTGGTAACCTTTGGTCTGGCTGAAATAGATTTGGAGCTGGGGGATTTTTCTCAGGCGATTAAGGAATACGCCCAGCTAGACAATCGCTCAATCTTTGAGCAGACAGGCGTCTCAACCTATCAGCGGATTGGGGTCTGCTATGCCAGTCTTGGAAAATTTGCAGCGGCCATTGAGTTTTTGGAGAAAGCAGTTGAGCTGGAATACGACGATGCTACGGTTTATGAGCTGGCAACTATATTAGCGGATCAGGAAGAATACCAGAAGGCCAATCTTTATTTCAAGCAGCTGGATACTCTGTCGCCGGATTTTGAAGGCTACGAATATGGCTATGCCCTATCTCTTCATGCGGATCATCGGACGGCTGAAGCCCTGACCCTTGTCCAGCAGGGCTTGGCTAAGAATCCTTTGAGACTCGGCTCTTGCTCTTAGCCTCGCAGCTTTCTTATGAACTTCATGATGAGAAAGCGGCTGAACATTATCTCTTGCAGGCTCAGGAAGATGCGGATGATATGGAAGAGATTGCCTTGCGACTGACTACTCTTTACTTGGAGCAGGAGCGTTATGAGGATATTTTAGAATTTGCAGAGCAAGAAGTCGATAATGCCTTGACCCGCTGGAATTTAGCGCGTGCTTATCAGGCTTTGGAAAATCTGGAAAAAGCAGAAGAACTCTATAATCAACTGGCTCGCGAATTGCAAGACAATCCAGAGTTTCTGGAGCAGTATGTCTATCTTTTGCGAGAACTAGGCAGATTCGACGAAGCTAAAAGGGCTGGAGCTTCTTACTTGAGACTAGTACCTGATGATGCTAGTATGCAGGAACTTTATGAAAGCTTATAAGATCTGAAGAGGCACTCGCTCAGCCCTTTCCCGCAATTTATGGTATAATGATTGGCGGTAGAAATTTAGTAAGCACATGTAACGATGCTTAGTCTTTAGGCTCTTTTAAAGGTAGCAGCTGTTTATAAGGATGTATTAGCTAGCTGAACGAATAATCTAATAAAAGAAAAAGGAAAAAGAATGGCAGAACCAATCAAATTATTTCAATATAATACTTTGGGAGCTTTGATGGCTGGTCTTTACGATGGCAGTATGACTGTTGGGGAGCTGCTTCAGTATGGAGATTTGGGTTTGGGAACGCTGGACTCTATTGATGGTGAGCTCATTATTCTCGATGGTAAGGCTTATCAGGCAAAGGGATCTGGAGAAGTGCCAGAAGTGGTTGAGGTGTCACCGAATATGACTGTGCCTTATGCGGCAGTCGTTCCTCACCAAGCGGAGGTCATTTTCCGCCAGCGCTTTGAAATGAATGACAAGGAGCTGGAAAAGCGGATTGAGTCATACTATGATGGGGAAAATCTTTTCCGCTCTATCAAGATTCATGGTGATTTCGCCCGCATGCATGTTCGGATGATTCCCAAGTCTACGACAGAGAGGAAGTTTGCAGAAGTAGCGGTTAATCAGCCTGAGTACTGTAAGGAAAATATCACAGGCACAATCGTTGGTATCTGGACACCAGAGATTTTCCACGGAGTCAGTCTAGCAGGTTATCATCTGCATTTTGTATCGGATGATCTGACTTTTGGCGGACATGTCATGGACTTTGTTATCAAAGAAGGTGTCGTCGAGTTGGGTGCTGTAGACCAGCTGGATCAGCGTTTCCCAGTACAAGATCGCAAGTATCTCTTTGCTAAGTTTAACATGGATGAGATGAAAGAAGATATGGAAAAGTCGGAATAAATAGCAGGGGCTAGCATTGTTTGCTGCCCTCTTTTTTGATATAATTGGAAAAAGAATAGAGGAGAAGTGAAGCTATGATTTATTTGGTAAACGCCAGCCCAAATAGGAATGGCAATAGTTTTAAGCTGGGGCACTTTTTTCTGCGAGATAGAGATTATGAGGCTCTTCAATTAGTGGATTACCATATTGAGCAATATGGCCAGTCGGCAGAAAACGATCAGTTCTTTCAAGTCTATGAGCAGCTGAGCCAAGCCGATGTTTTGGTATTTACCAGTCCTATTTATTGGTGGTCTTTTTCAGGCTTGCTAAAAACTCTGTTGGACCGAGTAGCTGATGTGCATGAGCCGCAAGAAGCACTTAAGGGCAAAAAGGTATTCTTGCTCTTGCAAGGTTCTCAGCCTAGCAAAGAAATTGAAATGCTGGACTACGTCATGAACCGCTTTTGCCGGAACTGCGGACTCAAATATGAGGGGCTGGCAGTGACCAATCATAAGCTAAAAGAAATCGAAGGTTGGGAATTAGCAGCCCTGCAGGAAAAATTAGATAAGGTTTTATCAGAAGGTTAAAAGTTAGAAGATTCGTTTGCGGATCTTCTTTTTTACTATAAAAATGGAGCCTTTTTTTTTTTATGTGTCCATTTTTGGACACAATAGCCCTCAACTACAGTCATATCCATGGCTAACTAAATATAAATGTTGTATAATACCAGTTGCTATTAAATATTAATATAGGAGATTCTATGGGAAAAGAATTATTTAATCCCCATTTAAACAAGTTTTCAATTCGAAAATTAAATGTCGGAGTTTGCTCGGTATTATTATCTACCGTTTTCCTTTTAGGTACTGCGGCTACAGTAAATGCAGATGAAACTGCCAACGGATCTGTAGATGATAATATCTCACTGCCAGAAAAACCGACGGAGTCTGCTGTCAGTCAGCCAGTAAGTCAGCCTGTTCTTGAGAAGACAGCAACATCTGCTGTTTCTGAAACAGCTAACTCAGAAGCAACTGCTGATCAAAATCAGCTGGTAAGTCCAGCTGCAGCTCCAGAGCAAGCGACACCTGAAAAGCCACAAGAAGCTAATCAGACAGCTGAGACCTCTAATGAAGCAAGACCTGCTGAAGCTAGTCGGACGCGCTCTTATTCAGTGCAATATACGCCAAAACCAAGTTCTGCAGCTATGCCTAGGTCTGAACGTAATGGCCAGCCGATGGAGAGAGGAACATCATTCCGTACTACCAGTCCTGCTGGCCAAGCTAGTTCTGCTATACAAGATGCAACACCTAATCCTACAGTTTCTAAACCAACACTGGAAGAATCTGTAAGAAAACGCTCTGATGAGTTGATGAAGCAAGTAAACTGGCTAGATTTTGGTGATACGAAATCACTGAGAAATCTAGATAGAGATGGCTCCTTTAAAGTTGGAACGGTTTATGAAAAAGAGATTTCTCCAGGCTATGTGGTCAAACTGACTGTTACTGAATTGAAACCTTTCTATGCGACAGAAATCTATCGTGATCGAGTAAAGGGAACTGAGTACGAAAGCAGTTATGATCCCAATGCAAAAAATACTTGGCTTCAATATAACAATAGTAATAATTATGCTTATCAGTATTGGTATGGTGATGATTACCGTCCTAAAATTACTGGTGCTGCTCAGAATCAATATTCAGCTATTAAGTCAGAGGGAATTGATACTAAAGGTCGTAAGACCCAACTGCAGGTTCCTAAAGATGAAGCCAACTATGGTGTGAAGTTCAAAGTTGAAGCTAGATATCGTGGGAAGCCAGTTAAAGCAACAGTTGTCATGGCTGATGGCGAAGAGGCAAACCCTGGTGAGTACGCTATCTTTACAACCAATGGTAAGGGTTGGGAACATTTGGCTGAGTGGAAGCGCACAGTTACAGACGCAAATGGTGTGACTACTGAGATTACAGAAACCTATAAGCCAATGAAGCCTACCACAGAAGGCCAATTTATTGGAGATGACGGTACTGGTGTTCATTGGCAGGCCTATGTCAGTCCTGACCAAAAGACTGGCGGACTGGGAAGTCAAGTATTTGGACCGAACGTTTCTAGAAACAATACAATTCCGCTTGTCATGACACGTGGTGCTTCAGAGGTTGGTATTTACATAGCTTCTTCTGGTCAGCAGGCTGCGATGATTGGTTTTATGGCAATCGATGAAGGTGATGCACCGGATTCTTATGGAAAAGCTATCCATGCTATTTCAAGATACAATGCAGAAACTGGCGGTCAAAATCCACAGCCATTCTTGGGCCGTGTTGCGGCTGATATTGATACCACATCTGGAAACAACTGGAAGCATGACGATCAGAATGATTTAGCCGATGAAGGTATTAATCAGCTCTTGTCTGATGATTTAGTTGGGAAAACCAATGGTCTTTTTCCAGTAAACCGTCTGCACGACGGAGATTATTCTCTCCGCATCCATGCTTCAGCTAACGGATACGAAAAAGCCTATGTTCGTGCCTGGATTGACTTCAATAACAATGGTGTCTTTGACGAAGACGAAGCCAGTGAATTTACCGAAGTAACAACTGCGGGAGATTATACTGTCAACTTTAAGAAGAATCCAGCCATGACAAATCCTGAACTTAGCAAGCTGGGAATGCGGGTTCGGATTGCCTTGAACAAGGGAGATATTGAAAAGCCAACTGGAACTGCATTTAGTGGTGAGGTGGAAGACCTAGAAGTTGAACTGACTTACCCACCAAAGGAGAGAAGAAGGAAAGTACTGGAATCCGTGATCAGAGACAGACAGCCACTCTTCATTTCACTCCACAGGGGATTGCTCAAAATACTGAAAACAAGAGAGTAGCGATTGATACTACTAAAGCTCCGATTGTATTAGATGCGATAGGAAATGAACTGACTGCTGATGCAGCAGGCTGGTACAACACTGCTGATGGCCGTTATAAAGTAACTGCAAACGGCGCTGATGTAGATGTGGTATATGAGCCTAAGGCTGGCTTTATCGGCACAGCTCAGGGGATTAATATCCGTCGTTTTGATACTAACGGCGCAAGTACGGATTGGATTGCCAAGAATCAGGCTGAAGCAGCCATCAATGACCAGCTCAACACCATGGATGGACGCTATGTGCCAACCGTGCTGAATGTTCCTAAGTATGAAACAAGGGATGCTCAAGGATTGCCACAAGAAAAGACGCCTGTCTTTAATGATGGTGATGCTGGCAAAACTCCTGCAAGTCCAAGTACAACAAATCCTGTAAAATTTGTGAAAGCAGATGGAACGACTACAGATGATACTAGAGTTCCAGCTTTATCAAATGGTCAGGAAATTGGTCGTTTTGAAGTCGAGCCTTCAACAGGTAAGATTACTTTCAAACCAAACAAAAACTTCGTTGGTACTGTTGACCCTGTGTCTGTTCAAATGCTTGATGGCAAAGGTATTCCGCATCAAGCTGTTTATCAGCCAAAGGTGACTCCTGTTAGACCATCTGCTCAAGATGCCAGCAGCGAGGGCATTCAAGGTGCAGTTCAGACAGGGCAATTGACCTTCAATCCAGGCAATAATCGTGTGCCTATTGATAGCAAGAAGTTGCCAACCTTTGATAATGGCAGCCAGACTAAACAGTTGCGGGTGTTGGTACCTATCAGGTGGATAATCAAGGCCTAGTTACCTTCACTCCACTACTGACTTATACTGGACGTCCAGCGGCAGAGGCTGTCAAGCGAGTAGATGTCAATGGAACAGAAGTAACAGCTACCTATCAGGCTGATGTAAAAGCAGCAGCACCAAGTGCGATGAATGCTGAAACCAGTGGTATACAAGGCCAAGTTCAGCGAGGCAAAGTCAGCTTCACAGAAGGTTCTGCGCAAGTCAACGGTCAAAAACAAACGGTGGCCTTTCCGGCTGATTCAACTCCTCTCTTTAACAATGGTTCGACTGTTAAAGAAGTGCCTACTGTTGGTAAGTTTGAAGTGGATGAGGATGGAAATGTAACCTTTACTCCAGAGAAACAATTTAAAGGCCTTACGCCAGAAATCAGGATTACTCGTACAGATACGAATGGCAGCACAGCTACTGCTATCTACAAGGCAACAGTCACTGCTGTAACTCCAACAGGAACAAACATCACCAGCACTGGTAAGCAAGGCCGTCCACAGACAGGTAAGCCAAACTTTGTCAGTGGCAACCCAGATGTACCACTTGATAATGACACTCCTGCAACTTTCGATGATGGAAGCAAGCGTAAGGTGGTTCCAAATGTCGGTATCTTTGAAGTGGCACCAGATGGATCTGTCACTTTCACACCTGACAAGCAATATGTTGGGACACCAGACCCAGTAACAGTTAAGCGTGTAGATAAGAATGGCACTCCTGTGACGGCTAAGTACACGCCAACTGTTGAGAAAGTGACTCCAAGAGCAACAGGCGCTCAGACAAAAGGCCCTCAAGGTCAAGTTCAAAAAGGCAAGGTTACTTTTGAACCAGGAAGTCCTCAAGTTGGTTTCCCAGAAAACAGCACCCCAGTCTTTGATACCGGCACGAATGTGAAAGACATTGCCAAAATCGGTAAGTTCGAAGTGGATGGAGAGGGTAATGTCACCTTTACTCCAGTCAAAACCTTTGTAGGCAAAACTCCAGAAGTTGAACTCAGCCGTGCAGATGTCAACGGTACAGTAGCCAAGGCTAAATATCGGGCGACTGTGACCGCTGTGACTCCGACAGGAACTGGAGATCAGACAGAAGGTCCGCAAGGCCAAGTTCAAAAAGGACGTGTAACTTTTAAAGCTGGCGATCCAAAAGTAGGATTCCCGGCCAACAGCACGCCAGTCTTTGACACGGGTACGAATGTCAAAGAAATTGCCAAAGTCGGTAAGTTTGAAGTAGATGCTGAGGGCAATGTCACCTTCACGCCAGACAAGCGTTTTGTAGGTGAAACGCCAGAAATTAGCATTTCTCGCAAAGATGCAAATGGTATTGCAGCAAAAGTCACTTATATCGCGACAGTTACATCAGTAACTCCAACAGGAACTAACGTGACTAGCACAGGTCCTCAAGGCCTTCCGCAAACAGGTACCCCAACTTTCCAAGGTGGCGATCCACTGGTTCCGATTGATGAAGCAGTCGAGCCAACTTTCGAAGGTGGCAGCAAGAAGAAGGTTATTCCAGGTCAGGGAACTTACACCATCACTCCAGATGGCGCAGTGACTTTCACACCAGAGAAGCAGTTTGTAGGAAAGCCAGATTCAATCACTGTAAAACGTGTGGATAAGAACGGGACGCCAGTGACTGCGACTTACAGTCCAGAGTTCACTAAGGTGACTCCAACAGGAACTAACGTGACTAGCACAGGTCCTCAAGGCCTTCCGCAAACAGGTACCCCAACTTTCCAAGGTGGCGATCCACTGGTTCCGATTGATGAAGCAGTCGAGCCAACTTTCGAAGGTGGCAGCAAGGAAAAGGCTATTCCAGGTCAAGGAACTTATATCATTGCACCAGATGGCACGGTGACCTTCACACCAGAGAAGCAGTTTGTAGGCACACCAGAGCCGGTGACGGTGAAACGTGTTGATAAGAATGGTACGCCGGTGACGGCAACTTACAGCCCAGAGTTTACAAAGGTAACGCCAACAGGTACTGGTGATAAGACTGAAGGATTACAAGGTCAGGTTCAAGAAGGCCATGTTACCTTCACACCAGGTCATGATTCTGTGCCGTTTCCAGCTGAAACAACTCCACTCTTCGATAACGGTTTGACTGTTAAAGAATTGCCAAATGTCGGTAAATTTGAAGTCGATGCGAATGGTAAGGTTACTTTCACGCCAGACAAGCAGTTTAAGGGAACCACCCCTGAGCTGACATTGATTCGAGCAGATGTGAATGGCACACCAGTAACAGTCAAATACCAAGCTGTGGTGAAAGAAGTGATTCCAACAGGAACAAATATTACCAGCACTGGTGAGCAAGGCCACCCACAAACAGGCAAGCCAAACTTCGTAAGCGGCACCCCGGGAGTACCACTGGATAATGACACTCCGGCTACTTTCGACGACGGCAGCAAGCGCAAGGTTGTTCCAAATGTCGGTATCTTTGAAGTGGCACCAGATGGTTCTGTCACCTTTACTCCAGATAAGCAATTTGTAGGCACACCAGATCCAGTTGTTGTTAAGCGAGTGGACAAAAATGGCACTCCAGTGACAGCCAAGTATACGCCTACAGTTGAGAAAGTGACTCCAAGAGCGACAGGTGCTCAGACAGAGGGGCTTCAAGGCCAAGTTCAAAAAGGCAAGGTTACTTTTGAAGCGGGAAGTCCGCAAGTCGGCTTCCCAACCGACAGTACACCAGTCTTTGATACCGGCACGAATGTCAAAGAAATTGCCAAAGTTGGTAAGTTCGAGGTTGATGCGGAGGGTAATGTTACCTTCACCCCAGTCAAATCGTTTGTCGGTAAGACACAAGAAGTTGAACTTAGCCGTGCAGATATCAATGGTACAGCAGCCAAGGCCAACTACCAAGCGACTGTGATTGCTGTTACCCCAACAGGAACTGGTGATAAGACAGAAGGTCTTCAAGGTCAGGTTCAAAAAGGTCATGTCACCTTCACGCCAGGCCATGAATTAGTTCCATTCCCAGCAGGTTCGACTCCGCTCTTTGGTAACGGAAAAAATATTAAAGAAGTACCAAATATCGGTAAGTTCGAAGTGGATGCAGATGGTATTATTACCTTCACTCCAGACAAACAGTTCAAGGGTGAAACACCAGAATTAGGGATTATTCGTGTGGACGCAAACGGCACTCCTGTTACAGTTAAGTACCAAGCGGTAGTGAAAGAAGTAACTCCGACAGGTACCACCGTTACGAGCACCGGTCCACAAGGTATCCCACAAACAGGAACCCCAACCTTCAAAGCTGCGGATCCACTAGTTCCGATTGATGAAACTGTTGAGCCAACTTTTGCAGATGGAAGTAAGGAGAAGAAGATTCCAGGCCAGGGAACATACACCATCACTCCAGATGGAGTAGTGACCTTCACACCAGAAAAGCAGTTTGTAGGCAAACCGGATCCAATTACTGTGAAACGTGTAGATAAGAATGGTACACCAGTGACTGCGACCTATAGTCCAGAGTTTACCAAGGTAAATCCGACTGGCACCACAGCGACTAGCACTGGTCCACAAGGCCGTCCACAAACGGGTAAACCAAACTTTGTCGGTGGCGACCCGAATGTACCACTGGATAATGATACTCCAGCTACTTTCGATGATGGAAGCAAACGCAAGGAAGTTCCAAATGTCGGTACTTTTGAAGTGGCACCAGATGGTTCTGTCACTTTCACACCTGACAAGCAGTTTGTAGGCAGACCAGACCCAGTTGTTGTTAAGCGAGTAGATAAGAATGGCACTCCTGTGACGGCTAAGTACACGCCTACTGTTGAGAAAGTGACTCCAAGAGCAACAGGTGCTCAGACAGAGGGGCTTCAAGGCCAAGTTCAAAAAGGTAAGATTACTTTTAAAGCAGGAAGTCCACAAGTAGGTTTCCCTGAGAATAGCACGCCAGTCTTTGATAACGGTACGAATCTGAAAGAAATTGCCAAAGTTGGTAAGTTCGAAGTAGACGGAGAGGGGAATGTCACCTTTACTCCAGTTAAAACGTTTGTTGGTAAGACACCAGAAATCGAACTCAGCCGCGCAGATGTAAATGGTACAGTAGCTAAGTCTAACTACCAAGCGACTGTGACTGCTGTTACTCCGACAGGTACTGGCACTAAGACAGAAGGTCTGCAAGGGCAAGTCCAAGAAGGCAAAGTGACCTTCACGCCAGGCCATAACTCAGTTCCATTCCCAGCCGGTTCAACTCCGCTGTTCGATAACAATTCAACAGTGAAAGAAGTGCCAAATGTCGGTAAGTTCGAAGTGGATGCAGACGGTAAGGTTACTTTCACTCCAGACAAACAATTCAAGGGTGAAACACCAGAACTCGAATTGACTCGTGTGGATGCCAATGGCACTCCTGTTACAGTCAAATACCAAGCGGTAGTGAAAGAAGTGGTTCCTACAGGTACTACCTCAACCAGTACTGGTCCACAAGGCCGACCACAAACGGGTAAACCAAACTTTGTCGGTGGCGACCCGAATGTACCACTGGATGATGATACTCCAGCGACTTTCGAAGATGGAAGCAAACGCAAGGAAGTTCCAAATGTCGGTACCTTTGAAGTGGCACCAGATGGATCTGTCACTTTTACACCTGACAAGCAATATGTTGGGACACCGGATCCAGTAACTGTTAAGCGAGTGGATAAGAATGGTACACCAGTGACTGCTAAGTACACACCAACTGTTGAGAAAGTAACTCCGACAGGCGCCGCCGCGACCAGCACCGGTCCTCAAGGCCTGCCTCAAACGGGCACTCCAACCTTCACAGGTGGTGATCCAGTGGTTCCAATTGATGACTCAGTCGAGCCAAGCTTCGACGATGGCGGCAAGAAAAAAACCATTCCAGGTCAAGGAACGTACACCATCACTCCAGATGGGACAGTGACCTTCACCCCAGACAAGCAGTTTGTAGGCAAACCTGATCCAATCACTGTTAAACGTGTGGACAAGAATGGTACTCCAGTGACGGCTACCTACAGTCCAGAGTTTACCAAGGTAACTCCGACTGGTACTGGCACTAAGACAGAAGGTCTGCAAGGCCAAGTCCAAGAAGGGAAAGTAAGCTTCATCCCAGGACATGACTCTGTTCCATTCCCAGCAGGTTCAACTCCACTGTTTGACAATGGTGCAGCTGTTAAGGAAGTTCCAAATATTGGTAAGTTCGAAGTTGATGCAGACGGTAAGGTTACTTTCACTCCAGACAAACAATTCAAGGGCGAAACGCCAGAACTCGAATTGACTCGCACTGATGTCAATGGCACCCCTATTACAGTTAAGTACCAAGCGGTAGTGAAAGAGGTAACTCCAACAGGCACAACCGTGACGAGCACTGGCCCACAAGGTCTTCCGCAAACAGGTACTCCAACCTTCACAGGTGCGGACCCACTAGTTCCAATCGATGAGACTATTGAGCCAACCTTTGCAGATGGAAGCAAGAAGAAGACTATTCCAGGTCAGGGAACTTACACGATTTCTCCAGATGGGACAGTGACCTTTACGCCAGAGAAGCAATTCGTAGGCAAGCCAGATCCAATCTCTGTGAAACGAGTAGATAAGAATGGTACACCAGTGACTGCGACCTACAGTCCAGAGTTCACCAAGGTAACTCCGATAGGTACTGGCACCAAGACAGAAGGTCTGCAAGGTCAGGTTCACAAAGGTCAAGTGACTTTCACGCCAGGACATAAATTAGTTCCATTCCCAGCAGGTTCGACTCCACTCTTTGGTAACGGAAAGAATATTAAAGAAGTACCAAATGTTGGTAAGTTCGAAGTGGATGCGGATAACAAGGTGACCTTCACCCCAATAAAACAATTCAAGGGCGAAACATCAGAACTGGGATTAATTCGTTTAGACGCTAACGGAACTCCTGTTATTGTCAAATATCAAGCAATAGTGAAAGCAGTAGTGCCAACTAGTAAAGATGCGACCTCTACAAATATCAAAGGTCATGTTCAGACTGGCAAACCTGTCTTCGAAGCAGGTGATCCATTGGTTCCAATTGATGAGATGATTGCACCAAGTTTCGAAGATGGAAGCAAGGAAAGACCATTTCGGGTCAGGGAACTTATACCATCGCACCAGATGGCACAGTCACCTTCACTCCAGAAGCTGATTTCCTTGGTCAAGGAAGCGGTGTGACCCTTGTTCGTCGTGATAAGAATGGCACCTCAGTGACGGCTCGCTATATTCCGACCGTAGTTGAACCATCAACTAGCAAGGACAGTGTGTCTAGCGGCCGCAAGGGGCAAGCTCAAACGGGTACGCCAACCTTTGAAGGGGCGATTGACCAAGCGGTAGCACCGACCTTTGCGGACGGCAGCACCGAAATGGTTGTCCCAGGTGAGGGAACTTATCGTTTCAATATGCTGGGAGCAGTAACCTTTGTACCGGAATCCGACTTTGTCGGAACTGCTCGCGGAGTTGTCGTGAAACGTCTTGATATTTATGGCAATGCCGTGACGGCTACTTATACGCCAACTGTCTTGGGAAGCACTGATACTACAGACAGTGGAAGTACGGGTCTCAAAGGTCAGCCGCAGACAGGCAAGCCTCTCTTTGAAGGAGATGTGGATCCAACCGTTCCACCAACATTCGAAGACGGTAGCACCGAAAGCTTGTTCCAGGTCAAGGTACATATACCATCACCCCAGATGGCACTGTGACCTTTGTACCGGAAACTGGCTTTGTCGGTCAAGCTGACGGCGTAACAGTGATTCGAAAGGATCGCAATGGTCAGACGATTTCAGCAGTCTATGTTCCGACTGTGACAGAAGCTCCTGTTCAGCCAGAGCGGACGATTACGCCTGCACCACCGTCTCTTACTAAGAGCGAGAATGCAAAATCTCTTCCTAAGACTGGTTCGGAAGAAACCTCCTACTTGGCTGCAAGCTTACTTGCAGGAGTGTCAGGTTTAGGACTGATTGGCTTAGACAAGAGAAAGAAAAAGTCTGAAGACTAAAAATTAAGAATTTAGGTTTCAGATACCAAATTAAAAGAGGAAAGATTCGTTTATGGATCTTTCTTCTTTTTTATTAAAAATAGATTATTTTTAATAAAGTGTCTAATTATAGTATTAGTTTCTTACAATTATAGTTATATATATTGATAACTAAAATAGAATAGTGTATAATAAAGGCTGCAATTTAAATGATTATTTAGGAGATTATTATGGGAAAAGATTTGTTTAATCCACACCTGCGTAAGTTTTCAATTCGAAAACTAAACGTCGGTGTTTGTTCTGTGCTCTTATCGACCTTGCTTCTTTTGGGAGCAGCTGCGCAGGTTAGCGCTGATGAGACTGTTTCTTCTGGGACTCAAAGCGAGTTTCTCAAACAGGTATAGCTGATTCCCCAGTGAATACTGCAGAGCCGCTAAATTCACCAGCTGAGGAAAGTAATCCTGCCACTATTTCAGCTCAGGCAGAAGATGCATCTGCTGTAACGACTACAACGCCTAATTCAGATAGCAAGTCAACAAGTGAGCAGCCGGCTGCAGAAACTGCCTCTTCACAAGCAGGTATTCCTACAGAAGTTAAGTCTGAGGAGAATATCCAACCAGCTCCTGCTCAACCAGCAGCAGTCGCAGAGGCAGCTCAGCCTAATCGCTCTCGTCGGGTAAGACGGGATGCAGCACCTACTGGTCTGCGAGATGGTGATCCTAACAACACCATTGAGAAGCCTACTTTGGCTGATTCTGAAAAAAAGAACCCGACAGACTTGATGAAGCAGATTAACTGGCTGGATCTTGGTGATAAAAGTGCCATCAGCAACTTAGATACGGACGATTCCTTTAAAGTTGGTACTGTTTATGAAAAAGAAATTTCACCAGGCTATCGTATCAAACTGACAGTGACGGAATTAAAACCCTTCCACTCAACAGAGATTTATCGTGACCGCGTCAAGGGTACTGCGTATGAAAACAGCTATGATCCGAATGCGAAAAATACTTGGTTTAAATATGAAAAAGAAGAATTTCAAAAACAAGAAGTCGAGGGAGATTCAGCTAGACCGAAAATTATAGGAGCGGAACAGAATCAATGGACAGCCGTCCGAGACCAAGGGATTAACACCAATGGCCGAAAGACTCAATTACTAGTCCCTAAAAATGGTGCTAGTTATGGAATAAAATTCAAGGTAGAAGCGACTTACCTTGGGAAACCTGTAAAAGCAACCGTTATCATGTCTGATGGAGAAGAAGCCAACCCAGGGGAGTATGCTATCTTCACGACCAATGGCCAGGGATGGGAACACTTGGCAGAATGGAAACGTGTTCGGCCAGATGGGTCTGTAATTACCGAAACTTATGACCCAATGAACCCTAACAGATATGGTCAATATATAGGAGATAATGCGACTATACCTGTAATCGACTGGACTGCTTTTACTAATCCAGATCAAAAACAGGAGGCTTAGGTTCTCAGGTCTTTGGTCCTAATACTTCTAAAGATCACACAGTTCCGATTGTGATGACACGTGGCGCTTCAGAAGTTGGGATTTATATTGCTTCTTCTGGTCAGCAAGCTGCTATGATTGGTTTTATGGTAGTTGACGAGGGGGATGCACCAGCTTCTTATGGAAATGCTGTTCATGCTATTTCTGGTTATGATGCCAATACAGGTGCAAGAACTCCTCAGCCATTCTTGGGTCGAGTTGAAGCTGATATTGATACTACTTCGGGTAATGACTGGATGCATGATGAAAATACTGATCACGCAGACGAAGGGGTTGATCAGCTCTTGGCTTCTGATTTGACTGGTAAGACAAATAACCTCTTCCGAGTTAATCGTCTTCAAAATGGTGACTACTCAGTTCGCCTGCAAGCCTCTGCCAATGGCAATAGCAAGGCCTATGTCCGTGCTTGGATTGATTTCAATCAAAATGGCGTTTTTGATGAAAATGAGGCCAGCGAATTTACTGAAGTAACAACGGCTGGTGACTATACTGTTAATTTTAAGAATAATCTAGCGATGACCAATCCTGCAGTTAGCAAGCTGGGAATGCGGGTCCGCATTGCCCTGAATAAGGGAGATATTGAAAAACCTACGGGAACAGCCTTTAGTGGGGAAGTTGAAGACTTAGAAGTCATCTTGACCTATCCACCAAAGGGTGAAAAGAAGGAAAGTACGGGAATAATCGGCCAGCCTCAGAAAGCTACTCTTCAGTTTACACCTCAAGGTATTGATCAAAATGATGAAAGCAAGAAAGCGGCTATTGATACAACTGTAGCACCTCTTGTTTTAGACAATGCTGGCAATACATTAACAGCAGATGGCGACGGTTGGTACAGTACTCCTGAAGGACGATATAAAGTAACAGCCAAGGGTGCAAATGTGGATGTGATATTTGAACCTAGCACTGGCTTTATCGGTACTACTCAAGGAATTAATATCCGCCGAGTTGATACTAATGGTGCAAGTACAAATTGGATTGCGAAGAATAATGGAGAACCTGTTATCAACGATAAGTTGAATAATATGGATGCTCGCTATATTCCGACTGTTTTGAATTTCACGGAACATCGTTCGACGGACGCACAAGGTTTGCCTCAAGTGCAAGATATTGTCTTTAATGATGGCAATCCTGCTAAGATACCTGCTCAACCATCTGCAACGAATCCTGTCTTTTTCTTGGATGCTGATGGTAATCGTATTGTTGGCACAAGTACGAAGGTAACCTCGCAAGGCCAAGAAGTGGGAACCTTTGAATTAGATCCAGCTACTGGGCGTGTGACTTTCACTCCGAATAAGTCATTTGTGGGAACGGTTGACCCTGTTAACCTACAATTGCATGATACCGATGGAACAGAGCACCGTGCAACCTATCAACCAACAGTAACGCGTGTTGTTCCAACAGCACAAGGAGCAAGCTCTGAAGGTATTCAAGGTGCTGAACAATCTGGTAATTTGACCTTTAAGCCAGGTGATAATCGTGTGCCAATTAATGAGGCAGTTGCTCCAACTTTTGATAACGGTCAAACAACTAAGGTTGTTCCGAATGTTGGAACTTATATGGTTGATAACGCAAGTCGTGTAACCTTCCAACCGGTTCCTAGCTACACTGGCCGTCCAAGTGCTGAATCTGTTAAACGTGTTGATGTGAACGGGACAGAAGTAACCGCTACTTATCAAGCTGAAGTTAAGGCCGCAACCCCAACTGGTCAAGATACACAGTCTACTGGTTTACAAGGGAAACTTCAAACGAGTCACCTAAACTTTACTCCAGGTCAAGCAAGTATTAATGGACAGACTGCTACTGTGCCTTTAGCGCCGGAGGGACCACAATTTGTAGTTAATGGGCAAATTCAACAAGCTAATAGTCTGCCTGTTTATGATGCAAGTGGCAAGCTACAAGGAACTTACACTGTTCAAGCTAATGGAGATATTAGTTTCCAACCTGCGTCTGATTTCCATGGAACGCCTACTCCTGCGCGTCTTCGTGTAAGGGATAAGAACGGTTCTACAGCAGAAGCAGTTTACCAACCTACAGTGACTCAAGTAATCCCAACCAGCACCGATGCGACTAGCACAGGTCCTCAAGGTATCCCACAATCAGGTACACCTACTTTCACTCCTGGCGACTCAGCTGTTCCAATTGACATGAATAGTCCAATGACTTTCGAAGATGGTCAGTCTAAGAAGACTGTTCAGGGAGTAGGGGAATACACTATCAACTCAGATGGTTCTGTCACCTTTACTCCAGAGAAACAGTATATTGGTACACCAACACCAGTCACTGTGAAACGTGTGGATAAGAATGGTACTGAAGTAACCGCTACTTATACTCCGACAGTGACGAAAGTGACTCCAACTGGTACTAGTGCAACGAGCACAGGTCCTCAAGGTGTTCCACAAACCGGTACTCCAACCTTTGCGGGTGGTGATCCACTAGTTCCAATTGATGAAACAGTTGAGCCAACTTTCGGAGATGGAAGTAAGGAGAAGACTATTCCAGGTCAAGGAACATACACGATTGCTCCAGATGGCGTAGTAACCTTTACTCCAGACAAGCAATTTGTAGGTAAACCGGACCCAATCACAGTAAAGCGAGTGGATAAGAATGGTACTCCTGTGACAGCTAAGTACACACCAACTATTGAAAAAGTCACTCCGACAGGCGCTGCCGCAACCAGCACCGGTCCTCAAGGCCTGCCTCAAACGGGTACTCCAACCTTCACAGGTGGTGATCCACTTGTTCCAATTGATGAAACAGTAGAGCCTACCTTTGAAGATGGAAGTAAAGAGAAGACCATTCCAGGTCAAGGAGCATATACCATCACTCCAGATGGCGCAGTGACTTTCACGCCAGACAAGCAATTTGTAGGTAAGCCAGATCCAGTGACAGTGAAACGTGTTGATAAGAACGGAACTCCAGTAACGGCTAACTACAGTCCAGAGTTTACTAAGGTAACTCCAATCAGCACCGATGCGACTAGCACCGGTCCTCAGGGTGTGCCTCAAACCGGTACTCCAAGCTTCCAAGGTGGCGATCCACTTGTTCCAATTGATGAAAAAGTCGAGCCAAGCTTCGAAGATGGCAGCAAGAAAAAGACCATTGCAGGTCAGGGAACTTACACCATTACTCCAGATGGCTCAGTGACCTTTACTCCAGACAAGCAATTTGTAGGGAAGCCAGATCCAGTTACTGTTAAACGTGTTGATAAGAACGGCACACCAGTGACTGCCTCTTACAGTCCAGAGTTCACGAAAGTGATTCCTACAGGTACCAATACGACCAGCACTGGCTCTCAAGGTCTTCCACAAACGGGCACTCCAAGCTTCCAAGGTGGCGATCCCCTGGTTCCAATCGATGGAACAGTAGAGCCAAGCTTCGAAGATGGTACCAAGGAAAAAGTAATTCCAGGTCAAGGAACTTATACTATCGCCCCTGACGGCACAGTGACCTTCACGCCAGACAAGCAATTCGTAGGAAAACCCGATCCAATCACCGTGAAACGTGTCGATAAAAACGGCACTCCAGTCACTGCAACTTACAGTCCAGAGTTTGTCAAGGTAACTCCAACTGGTAAAGATGCGATCTCTACGAATATCAAGGGTCATGTTCAAACCGGCAAACCTGTCTTCGAAGCAGGTGATCCTCTGGTTCCTATTGATGAGACAGTCGCTCCAATCTTCGAAGATGGAAGCAAGGAAAGACCATTCCGGGTCAGGGAACATACACTATCGCACCAGACGGTACAGTCACTTTCACTCCGGAAGCTGATTTCCTTGGTCAGGGTACTGGTGTGACCCTTGTCCGTCGTGATAAGAACGGTACCTCAGTGACGGCTCGCTATGTTCCGACCGTGGTTGCACCATCAACCAGTCAGGACAGTGTATCTAGCGGTCGCAAGGGCCAATCTCAAACCGGTACTCCAACCTTTGAAGGGGCGATTGACCAGGCAGTAGCACCAACCTTTGCGGACGGCAGCACCGAAATGGTTGTTCCAGGTGAAGGAACTTATCGTTTCAATATGCTGGGAGCAGTGACCTTTGTGCCGGAAGCTGACTTTGTCGGAACTGCTCGCGGAGTCGTCGTGAAACGTCTCGATATTTATGGCAATGTCGTGACGGCTACCTATACCCCAACTGTTTTGGGAAGCACTGATACAGAAGATACCAGCAGCACTGGTCTTAAAGGGCAGCCTCAGACTGGTAAACCTATCTTTGAAGGAGACGTGGATCCAACTGTTCCGCCAACTTTCGAGGATGGCAGCACCGAAATGGTTGTTCCAGGTCAAGGTACATATACTATCACCCCAGATGGCACTGTAACCTTTGTACCGGAAACTGGCTTGTCGGTCAAACTGACGGCGTGACAGTGATTCGAAAGGATCGCAATGGTCAGACGATTTCAGCGGTTTACGTTCCGACTGTGACAGAAAATCCTGTTCAGCCAGAGCGCACGATTACGCCTGCACCGCCGTCTCTTTCCAAGAGCGAGAGTGCAAAATCTCTTCCTAAGACAGGTACAGAAGAAACCTCCTACTTGGCAGCAAGCTTACTTGCAGGAGTGTCAGGTTTGGGACTGATTGGCTTAGAGAAGAGAAAGAAAAAGTCTGAAGACTAAAAATTAAGAATTTAGGTTTCAGATGCAAAATTAAAAGATGAAAGATTCATTAGTGAATCTTTTTTCTTTATGTCCAAGGAGAAAAACTCTTAAAAAAACTTTATAATAATAGCAATTCTAAAGTCTTAAAGATTAAAGTAGAATCTGAAATATTCCCAGATTTATTTAATGTATAAGGATCTTTCTATGGTTTATTTTTTTCTTTTTGTTTTTTTAAAAAAATATACTACAAAAACACTTTGTGTCCATTTTTAAAAATAAAAAAATTCTATAATTATAGTTATATATATAGCTAAGTAAAAAGGAATGTTGTATAATAAAACTATTGTAACTAGATGATAATTTAGGAGATTATTATGGGAAAAGATTTATTTAATCCGCACCTGCGTAAGTTTTCGATTCGGAAACTAAACGTCGGTGTTTGTTCTGTGCTCTTGTCAACCCTGCTTCTTTTGGGAGCAGCGACACAAGTTAGTGCTGACGAAGCTAGTGATTCTGGTACCCTAAACGAAGTTTCGCAAACAGGAATAGCCGAATCATCAGTGGATTCTGCTGAAACTGTGGCTTCTGAACATTTACAAAATACAGAAAGTACAGCATCTGCGTCTGTTACTGAGAACCCTCAATCAGATACTAACCTTGCTCTAACAAGATCAGAGTCTGAGAAAGTTGAAGAATCTACTGAATCTACAGCAACCAAGCCTGTTGAGAATACTCAACCAATCACTGTTCAGCCAGAAACATCTAACGCGACTGTTGAGGCTGAAAAGTCAGAAGCGACCGCAGATCTAGCTCAGCCTAATCGCTCTCGTCGCGTGAGACGAGATGCGGCAACTACTGGACAACAGAACAGCGTAACAACAGGAGTTCCGATAGGTACTGGACCAGCTGGGGCAGATGATGCTACCTCTACGCCACGAGTACCTAAACCAAGCTTGGAAGAATCTGTCAAGAAAGATAGTACCCAATTAGCCAAACAGATCAGTTGGCTTGATTTCTCAGATACTGCAAGTTGGAAAGGATTGGATTCACGAGGCGGACTCCGAGTAGGAACGACCTTCAAGAAAGAAATTTCACCTGGCTATGAGGTGACCTTGACCGTCACAGAGCTTAAGCCTTTTAATTCCACAGAAATATATAGAAAACGGGTTGAAGGAACACTGACAGAAAATACTTATAACCCAAATGCACAAAATAATTTCTTGCAGTCGAGTTCAAAATATGGGAGAACACCACTTTCAGTGATAGGGACAAGTCAAGATCAATGGACAACTATTCGTAATCAAGGTTTTAATACCCAGAATCATAAGACGCAACTTGTTTACCCTGAGGATTCAGCTAACTGGGGGGTAAAATTCGATATTGAGGCTACTTATCTTGGTAAGCGTGTAGCCCCTACGGTGGTTATGGCCGATGGTGAAGATGCCAATCCAGGTGAATTCGCGATCTTTACCACTAACGGTACGGGTTGGGAATACATGGGTGAATGGAAGTTGAAGAGCCCGGCCAAAGAAGCCTATACCGTTATTACCAAGCAAATGTTGGATGATGAAAATGTAAAGAGAAGAGGTCTCTTAATCTTAAGAGATACAAGCGTAGACTGGTATAAATATCTCAGTCCAGATACTGTGACAGGAGGTCTGGGTACTCAGGTCTTCGGACCAAACCGTTCTAACGAACGGACAGTTCCTGTCGTGATGACGCGTGGGGCCTCTGAAGTAGGATTCTATGTAGCTTCATCTGGGCAACAAGCCATGATGATGGGCTTCCTCGTGGTAGATGGGAGTGATGGGCCTGAGAGTTATGGCGAAGCCTTCCATACCATTTCGGGACGTGACTCGGTGACCAACGCCCCTATTAATCAGCCTTATTTAGGAACAACGCCAGCTGATATTGATGTTGAGTCATCTAATGACTGGGTTCTGGATGATAAAAAGGAGCATAAGGACGAGGGAGCCAGCCAATTACTAGCGGACGATCAATTAAGAATTTCTAATGATTTGCTAGATTTAGACAAAGCAAAAAATGGGACATATACGATTAAAATCAAAGCTAACCCAAATGGCAATGCTAAGTCTTATGTCAAGGCATGGATAGACTTCAACAATGATGGAGTCTTCAATGAAAGCGAAGGTAGCAACCTACAAGAGATTACAGCTGCTGGTGACTATACCTTGACCTTCAATGCCAACCCAAATATTAGTGGCGGTCAAGTGGACAAATTGGGTATGCGTTTCCGAATTGCGACTAATAAAGGCGATATTGAGCAACCATCCGGTATTGCCTTTAGTGGTGAAGTAGAAGATATGCTCTTGCACCGCATTTATCCTCCAAAGGGGGAGAAGCAGACTACAGACGGCTTTACAGGCGAGACTCAAACTGCTGTCCTTCACTTCACACCTAAAGGAACGGATCGCTCAGACGACAGTGTCAATGCAGTTATGAGCACCCAAGCGCCTCAAGTCTTAGACAATCAGGGCAATGTTTTGCAGTCAGCGGATGGCATGACTTATATTCGTCCAGAAGGGACCTATGTAGTGACCAACAATGACAATGACGTGCAAGTTTCCTTCACACCAAATGCTGCCTTTTCTGGAACCGCTGATGGAATTAATATTCGTTGGACTGACAGCAACGGCACCTCGACTGGTTGGACTTCGACAGATGCTTCTGACCCTAATAAGAATGATCAATTGACTACGATGGATGGCCGTTATGTACCAACAGTCCGTAAAATTCCAAACTACGAATCAAATGGTATTCAAGGTTTAGACCAAAACAAAACGCTAGTTTTTAACGATGATGATGCGAATACGACCCCTGTCATGCCAGAAGCTACTCGTCCGGCTAGCTTTGTGGATGCGAATGGACGACTGGTAACAGAAAATACGGTGCCTGCCATGGCCAATGGCCAGCAAGTGGGAACCTATGAATTGGGTCCAAATACCGGCCAAGTGACCTTCAAGCCTATCAAGACTTTATGGTACGCCAGACCCAGTGGTAGTTCAAGTCAGTGATACCGACGGTAAAGCACACCGAGCACGTTATCAACCTAAGGTAACCCAAGTAACGCCAAGAAGTACCAATGCTGAATCAACTGGTCTTCAAGGTCAAGCACAAAGTGGTAAGCCAACTTTCACTGCAGGTGACCAACAAATCCCAATTGACATGAGCAAAGCCATGACTTTTGAAAATGGGACGGACACCTTGGAAGTGGCGAATGAAGGAACTTATACTATCAATTCAGATGATACCATTACCTTCAAGCCGCTTAAGCAATTCACTGGCAAGGCGACACCAGTTACGGTTAAACGCGTAGATGCCAACGGCACAGAAGTGACTGCTACCTATACACCTAACGTGACCAAGGTCACACCAACCAGCACACCTGCTACTTCATCAGGTCCTCAAGGGGTGCCACAAACAGGAACGCCGGTCTTCAAGGAAGGCGATCCAGCAGTCCCAATTGACTATAACAAGCAAATGACCTTTGACAATGGTCAGCCTAAGAAGACAGTTGCTGGCATAGGTGAATACACCATTAATTCAGATGGTTCTATTACCTTTACCCCAGATAAACAATACGTCGGGACCCCAGAACCCGTTACGGTCAAACGAGTTGACGAAAATGGCACCGAAGTAACAGCAACCTATACACCAACTGTTACAAAGGTAACTCCGACTGGTACTGGTGATAAGACAGAAGGATTGCAAGGTCAGGTTCAAGAAGGTCGTGTCACCTTCACACCAGGTCATGATTCTGTGCAGTTTCCAGCTGAAACAACTCCACTTTTTGACAATGGTTTGACTGTTAAAGAATTGCCAAATGTCGGTAAGTTTGAAGTGGATGCTAATGGTAAGGTGACCTTCACGCCAGACAAGCAGTTTAAGGGAACCACTCCTGAGCTGACATTGGTTCGAGCAGATGTGAATGGCACTCCTGTTACAGTCAAATACCAAGCAGTGGTGAAAGAAGTGGTTCCTACAGGTACCAATGCGACTAGCACAGGTCTTCAAGGTCTACCACAATCAGGTACACCTACTTTCACTGCGGGTGACAAAGCTGTGCCGATTGATATAGCCCAACCAATGACCTTTGAAGATAATCAAACAACTAAGAAGGTAGACAGGGTCGGTACCTATGTCATTGAGTCAGATGGCTCGATTACTTTCACTCCAGAAAAGCAATATGTGGGCACACCAACACCAGTTACAGTTAAACGTGTAGATACGAATGGCACTGAAGTTACTGCTACTTACACGCCAACGGTAACACGAGTAACGCCTACTAGCACCAATGCTGAGTCAACAGGCCTGCAAGGACAACCACAAAGCGGCAAGCCGACCTTTACCCCAGGTGACCAAGCAGTCCCAATCGATATGACCAAGCCCATGACTTTTGAAAATGGGACTGACACGTTAGTAGTAGCTGATCAAGGAACTTATACCATTAATTCAGATGGTTCCATTACCTTTAAGCCGGAGAAGAAATTTACTGGTAAGGCAACACCAGTCACGGTCAAACGTGTAGATGTGAATGGAACCGAAGTGACAGCTAAATATATTCCTACTGTTGAAGAAGTTATTCCAAACGCAACTGGTGATCAGACTGAAGGTCCACAAGGATTGGTTCAGAATGGTAAGATTACTTTTGAAGCAGGAAGACCAGAAGTTGGTTTTTCAGCAGATAATCCGCCAATTTTTGACACTGGTACAAATGTGAAAGAAATTGAAAATGTTGGCAAGTTTGAAGTAGATATTGATGGTAATATTACCTTTACACCGGTTAAGACTTTTGTAGGTAAAACGCCAGAAATTGAAGTCAGTCGTGCAGATGTCAACGGTACCATCGCTAAGGCAAAATATCAAGCAACAGTGACAGCTGTAAGCCAACTGGTGTTGGAAACAAGACAGAAGGCCTGCAAGGTCAAGTTCAAGAAGGTAAAGTGACCTTCACACCAGGGCACGACTCTGTTCCATTCCCTGCTGGTTCGACTCCGTTGTTTGATAACCATTCAACAGTGAAAGAAGTACAGAATGTCGGTAAGTTTGAAGTAGATGCAAATGGTAAAGTGACCTTCACGCCAGACAAGCAGTTTAAGGGTGAGACACCGGAACTTGAATTGACTAGCACCGATGCCAATGGCACTCCTGTTACAGTCAAATACCAAGCAGTAGTGAAAGAAGTGGTTCCAAGAGGAACCGACGCGACTAGCACAGCTCCTCAGGGTGTTCCGCAAACAGGTAGCCCAAGCTTCCAAGGTGGTGATCCACTTGTTCCGATTGATATGGATTCTCCAATGACATTTGAAGATGGTCAACCTAAGAAGACGGTTCAAGGAGTAGGGGAATATACCATCAACTCAGATGGTTCTGTCACCTTTACTCCAGAGAAACAGTATGTGGGGACCCCAGTTTCAGTTACTGTTAAACGTGTAGATAAAAACGGAACGGAAGTGACTGCCACCTATACGCCAACGGTAATACGGGTAATGCCTACTAGCACCAATGCTGAATCAACCGGCCTTCAAGGTCAACCGCAAAGTGGCAAGCCAACTTTCAGTCCAGGCGACCAAGCAGTTCCAATCGATATGACCAAACCAATGACCTTTGAAAATGGGACTGATACTTTGGTAGTGGCTAATCAAGGAACTTATACCATTAATTCAGATGGTTCCATTACCTTCACTCCAGATAAGCAATTCACTGGCAAGGCGACAGCTGTTAGGGTTAAACGAGTCGATGCTAATGGCACAGAAATAACTGCTACTTATACCCCAGATGTTACCAAGGTAACTCCAACTGGCACCAATGCTGAATCGACTGGCATTCAAGGTCAACCACAAAAGGGGACGCCTACTTTCACTCCTGGCGACTCAGCTGTTCCAATTGATATGGATTCTCCAATGACCTTCGAAGACGGTCAGTCTAAGAAGATTGTTCAGGGAGTAGGGGAATACACTATCAACTCAGATGGTTCTGTCACCTTTACTCCAGAGAAACAGTATATTGGTACACCAACACCAGTCACTGTGAAACGTGTGGATAAGAATGGTACTGAAGTTACTGCTACTTATACACCGACCGTTACCAAGGTAACTCCAATCAGCACCAATGCGACTAGCACAGGTCCTCAAGGTGTCCCTCAAACTGGCATTCCAACCTTTGCGGGTGGTGATCCACTAGTTCCAATTGATGAAACAGTTGAGCCAACTTTCGGAGATGGAAGTAAGGAGAAGACTATTCCAGGTCAAGGAACATACACGATTGCTCCAGATGGCGCAGTGACTTTCACGCCAGACAAGCAATTTGTAGGTAAACCGAATCCAATCTCTGTAAAACGCGTCGATAAGAATGGCACGCCAGTAACTGCAACATACAGTCCAGAGTTCACTAAAGTAACTCCAACTGGTACTGGTGATAAGACAGAAGGCTTGCAAGGTCAGGTTCAAGAAGGTCATGTTATCTTCACTCCAGGCCATGATTCCGTTCCATTCCCAGCGGGCTCAACTCCACTGTTTGATAATGGTTCAGCAGTTAAAGAAGTACCAAATGTTGGTAAGTTTGAAGTGGATGCGGACGGCAAGGTAACTTTCACACCAAACAAGCAATTCAAGGGGGAAACGCCAGAACTGGAATTGACTCGGACTGATGCGAATGGAACTCCAGTAACCGTCAAATATCAAGCAGCAGTGAAAGAAGTGATTCCAACCAGCACCAATGCAACAAGCACAGGACCTCAAGGTCTTCCGCAAACTGGCACTCCAACTTTTGCGGGTGGTGACCCACTAGTTCCGATTGATGAAACAGTGGAGCCAACCTTCGAAGATGGAAGCAAGAAGAAGACCATTCCAGGTCAGGGAATATACACCATTGCTCCAGATGGGGCAGTGACCTTCAGTCCAGACAAGCAATTTGTGGGTAAACCAGATCCAATTACTGTGAAACGTGTTGATAAGAACGGCACACCAGTGACTGCGACTTACAGTCCAGAGTTCACTAAAGTAACGCCAACAGGAACAGGCGACAAGACAGAAGGTCTGCAAGGTCAAGTCCAAGAAGGAAAAGTGACCTTCACGCCAGGCCATGACTCAGTTCCGTTCCCTGCTGGTTCAACTCCGCTGTTTAACAATGGTTCTGCAGTTAAAGAAGTGCCGAATATTGGTAAATTCGAAGTGGATGCGGACGGCAAGGTGACTTTCACACCAGACAAACAGTTCAAGGGTGAAACCCCAGAACTCGAATTGACTCGTGTGGATGCCAATGGCACTCCTGTTACAGTCAAATACCAAGCAGTGGTGAAAGAAGTGGTTCCTACAGGTACCAATGCGACTAGCACTGGTCTTCAAGGTCTACCACAATCAGGTACACCTACTTTCACTCCTGGGGACTCAGCTGTTCCAATTGATTTGGATTCTCCAATGACATTTGAAGATGGTCAGTCTAAGAAGACTGTTCAGGGAGTGGGGGAATACACTATCAACTCAGATGGTACTATCACCTTTAGACCTGAGAAGCAGTATGTTGGCACACCAACATCAGTTACAGTTAAACGTGTAGACACAAATGGCACGGAAGTGACTGCTACCTACACTCCAACCGTTACCAAGGTGACACCAGTAGGTACTAATGCGACTAGCACTGGTCCTCAGGGTGTTCCACAAACAGGCACTCCAACTTTCCAAGGCGGTGATCCCCTAGTTCCAATTGATGAGTCAGTTGAGCCAACTTTCGCAGATGGAAGCAAGAAGAAGACCATTCCAGGTCAGGGAACTTATAGCATTACTCCAGATGGGGCAATTACCTTCACCCCAGACAAGCAGTTTGTAGGCAAACCAGATCCAGTGACAGTGAAACGTGTTGATAAGAACGGAACTCCAGTAACGGCTAACTACAGTCCAGAGTTTACTAAGGTAACTCCAATCAGCACCGATGCGACTAGCACCGGTCCTCAGGGTGTGCCTCAAACCGGTACTCCAAGCTTCCAAGGTGGCGATCCACTTGTTCCAATTGATGAAAAAGTCGAGCCAAGCTTCGAAGATGGCAGCAAGAAAAAGACCATTGCAGGTCAGGGAACTTACACCATTACTCCAGATGGCTCAGTGACCTTTACTCCAGACAAGCAGTTTGTAGGCAAGCCAGATCCAGTTACTGTGAAACGTGTGGATAAGAATGGCACTCCAGTGACAGCGACATACAGTCCAGAGTTCACCAAGGTAACTCCAACAGGTAAAGATGCTTCCTCTACAAATATCAAGGGGCATGTTCAAACTGGAAAACCTGTCTTCGAAGCAGGTGATCCACTGGTTCCAATTGATGAAGCGATTGCACCAAGCTTCGAAGATGGCAGTAAGGAAAGACCATCCCAGGTGAGGGAACTTATACTATCGCACCAGACGGTACAGTCACTTTCACTCCAGAAGCTGATTTCCTTGGTCAGGGAAGCGGTGTGACCCTTGTCCGTCGTGATAAGAATGGCAGCTCAGTGACGGCTCGCTATATTCCGACCGTAGTTGAACCATCAACTAGCAAGGACAGTGTATCTAGCGGTCGCAAGGGTCAAGCTCAAACAGGCACGCCTACCTTTGAAGGGGCGATTGACCAGGAAGTAGCACCGACCTTTGCGGATGGCAGCACCGAAATGGTTGTCCCAGGTGAGGGAACTTACAGGTTCAATATGCTGGGAGCAGTGACCTTTGTGCCAGAAGCCGACTTTGTCGGAACTGCTCGCGGAGTCGTCGTGAAGCGTTCAGATATTTATGGCAATGCCGTGACGGCTACTTATACCCCAACTGTTTTGGGAAGCACTGATACAGAAGATACCGGCAGCACTGGTCTTAAAGGCCAATCTCAGACTGGTAAACCTATCTTTGAAGGAGACGTGGATCCAACCGTTCCGCCAACTTTCGAGGATGGCAGCACCGAAAAGGCTGTTCCAGGCCAAGGTACTTACACGATTGCGCCAGATGGCACTGTGACCTTTGTACCGGAAACAGGCTTTGTCGGTCAAGCTGACGGCGTGACAGTGATTCGCAAAGACCGCAATGGTCAGACTATTTCAGCAGTCTACATTCCGACTGTGACAGAAGATCCTGTTCAGCCAGAGCGGACGATTACACCTGCACCACCGTCTCTTTCTAAGAGTGAGGGTGCAAAAGCTCTTCCTAAGACGGGTACAGAAGAAACCTCATACTTAGCTGCAAGTTTACTTGCGGGAGTATCAGGCTTAGGACTGATTGGCTTAGATAAGAGAAAGAAAAAGTCTGAGGACTAAAATAGCCTTGAAGAAATTCCGTTACTGAACTAGAAGAATTTCGGGAGAGCGCAAAAACAGGTAGAACTTATGTTCCACCTGTTTTTTTATCAAAAAATTATTGGAGTTGATGGAGATAATAGACAGCTCCAGCTATCTAATGACTATCATGCTCTTAAGTCAGCTTCATAGTTAAAGGGGATTTTTCACATCTTCATACTCTTAATCTTTTCTTCATCTGGTGTGACACGCAGGGTTTTCTGGCCCGTATAGGTGACAAATCCTGGCTTGCCACCAGTTGGTTTGTTGAGTTTTCTAGTCTCAATCATGTCCACTTGAACCAGATTAGAGAGTCTGGCCTTGGAAAGTAGGCCGCTAGCTCGGCAGCGTCAGTCTTAACTTCATCGCTGGGCTGAAGATTACCTGTGATGACCACATGACTGCCTGGAATATCCTTGGCGTGAAACCAAAGCTCGTCCTTCTTAGCCATCTTAAACGTTAGCTCATCATTTTGTAGATTGTTGCGACCAACCAGGATAATGGTTTGGCCATCAGTTGCCAAATATTTCTCCGGTTTCTGCCTTTTCTGGATTTTCTCTCTCTGGCGTCGTCGGATAAAGCCAGTCTGGATTAGTTCTTCTCGAATTTCCGCGATTTCAGATAGGCTGGCCTGAGCAAGGGCTGTTTCTACGCTCTCTAGGTAGAGAATTGTAGCCCGTGTCTCCTCAATTAAGCTGGTCAGGTGTTTGACAGCTTCCTTGAGCTTCTGGTAGCGTTTAAAATAGCGCTGGGCATTTTGATTGGGCGTCAGAGCCTTGTCAAGCGAGATCATAATCTTCTCACCTGTGTAGTAATTGTCTAGCTCTACCTGATCCTGATCGTTTGGTACCTGATGGAGAAAGGTGGTCAAGAGTTCCCCTTTTTGGCGGAATTCTTCTGCATTCTCCGTTGCTAGGAGCTCTTCCTCTTGCTTGCCCAGCTTTTTTCGGTTCTTTTCCAACTCATTTTCTACTCGGCGAATCAGTTCGCTGGCCTGTTGGTTGACCCGATCGCGCTCCGCCTTGTCCTTATAGAAAGTGTCTAAAAGCTCGGATAACGTGGACATTTGGGTCTTGCTGTCGGAAAATAGCAGAGCAGAGAAGGATTTTTCGGTCAGGCTTGGCTGAGTCGGACTGGCAAAGAAGGCTCGGAAAGTTTTGAGCTTGTCAGCTGTCAGACGGCCACTGAGTTCAGTAGCCGTATCCCGGCCCAATCCCTGAAATTTGCTGCAGGCGTTTGGGCTCTATGTCCTCAGTATGCAGGATTTCAAAGAGCTTTTCATCACCGACAGTGAAAGGATTGAGACTGCCTGTCTGAGGCGGTGCGACGTATGTTGAGCCTGGCAGGATGATCCGATAGCTATTTTGCGAAAATCCGACGTGTTTAATGGCTTCAATAATCTTACCGCTGGCCTTGTCCAAGAGAATGATATTGCTGTGCTTGCCCATGATTTCGATGACCAGAGTCACAGCCACGCTGTCGCCGATTTCGTTCTTATTGGAGACGCTGATTTCCAAAATCCGGTCATTCTCCAATTGCTGGATTGCTTCAATGACAGCGCCCTGCAGGTATTTGCGCATAACCATGATAAAGGTATTGGGAACAGCTGGATTTTCAAAAGTGGTCTCAGTCAGCTGGACGCGCCCAAAGACCGGGTGGGCTGATAGAAGCAGCTTGTGGCTTTGGCGGTTGCTGCGAATCTGTAAAACCAGCTCCTGTTCAAAGGGCTGATTAATCTTCTGAATGCGGCCACCCAGCAATTCGTGGCGGAGCTCCTCTGTCATGTGGTGTAAAAAAAATCCGTCGAAAGACATGTTTTTCTCCTTGAAAGTTGCTAAAGAAAATTATAACAAAAAACCAAGTTAAAAGCTTCTAAAGTCTCGCCAAAAAGCAATTTAATTTTTGCCTATAACTGCCTCTATAAATCAAATCCGAACATTTTATAAAATATTTCAAAAAGGTCTTGACATATTATTAGGAAAAACTTACAATATAGGAAATTAGAAAAGTAGTAAATGAATTTGTTTTTAGCGAGCTTGTGGTTGGTGGGAATAAGCAGCAAATCTTTACGAAATTGGGCTAATTGATAAAATGAGTTTGAAACAATAAGAATTCGGTAGGCACACCTTACAGTGCAGCTTGTTTGATGACAAGACAGAGACATGGGGAATATTAGCTATTTTCCATAATTGAGGTGGCACCGCGATTTTCGCCCTCACACAGAATACCTGTGTGAGGATTTTTTGTTGCTTATTATAAAAAACAAGGAGAATTGCCTATGTTTAAACGATGGCGTCCCTAGGGATTAAATAGTAAATTATAAAACATAGAAATGGAGAAAGAACATGAAAAATAAACGATTAGTAACTATCTTAGGCCTTTTGGCTGTTTTGGCAATCGGTGGGATTGTCTATTCTAGCTTGAACAGCAAAGGCAACACCACTAAGACTAGTGGTGACAGTCAGACAGTCAAGGTCGGCGTGCTGCAGTATGTCAGCCACCCTTCGCTGGATTTGATTTACAAGGGGATTCAGGATGGTCTGGCTGAGGAAGGCTATAAGGGAGACAAGATTAAGATTGACTTTATGAATGCTGAGGGCGATCAGAGTAAGGTTTCTACTATGAGTAAGCAGCTAGTCTCCAATGACAATGATGTGCTGATTGGGATTGCGACTCCGTCTGCCCAAGGACTGGCTGCAGCTACTAAGGACAAGCCTATTGTCATGGGAGCTATCACAGATCCAGTCGGAGCAAACCTAGTGAAAAATCTGGACAAGCCGGGGGGCAATATCACGGGTGTCTCTGACCGTAATCCAGCTAAGCAACAACTAGAGCTGATTAAAAAATTGACTCCAGATGTCAAAACTATCGGTGCGCTATACTCTAGCAGCGAAGATAACTCTAAAACTCAAGTGGAAGAGTTCAAAAAATTGGCTGAAGAGGCAGGCTTCAAGGTAGAGGAATACTCTGTTCCTTCGACCAATGAAATTGCTTCAACCATGAATGTCATGACTGGCAAGGTTGACGCTATCTGGATTCCAATTGACAATACCATTGCGTCAGCTTTTGCGACAGTTGTGTCCAGCAATAAAGAAGCTAAGAAACCAATTTATCCAAGTGCGACGGCCATGGTTGAAGAAGGAGGTCTTGCCTCTGTCGTTGTAGACCAGTATGACCTAGGTGTTGCGACTGGTAAAATGGCAGCTAAAGTCTTAAAAGGTGATAAACCTGCTGACACAGCGGTAGATATTTTCGATACAGGTAAATCTGTTATCAATACCAAATGCCAAAGAACTTGGCATTACTGTACCAGAAGACGTTCTGAAAGAAGCAGGACAAGTGATTAAATAGAAAGAAAGGAAGCCTGTTGCTTGACAGGCTTCTTTTTCTCGATAGTCTCTTCTTGTAAATTCTTTAACTGAGCTTGCGAAATGTTTAGAAATCTGTTAGAATGAAATATAACTAAATAGCAATCTGCAAGACCAGTACCCTAGGGGAAGTTTAACAGGGAGGGGAGCCATCGACTGAAAGCTCTCTAGATGAAAGCTAGGCGAATTCACTTGCTCTAGGATTGATAAGTAAGGTCTGGCTTGCCAGATAAAAAACGGATGGTACCGCGTGTCAACGCTCCGCTTATGGAGATTGACGCGCTTTTTATTTTGGAGGGAAAATGACGAAAACGATCGAAGAACAACTGAAAAGCCTGCGTGAAGAGACTCTAGCTTCTCTCAAGCAGCTCAAGGCTGAGAATCAAAAGGAACTGCAGGACTTGCGTGTAGCAGTCTTGGGTAAGAAGGGTTCGCTGACTGAAGTCCTGAAAGGGATGAAGGATATTTCAGCTGAAATGCGGCCGATTATCGGGAAGCATGTCAATGAAGCGCGTGATATTCTGACAGCAGCCTTTGAAAGACTGCTCAAGAGATGGAAGAGCAATTAGTAGCTCTGAAACTGGCTGAGGAATCCTTGGATGTGACCCTGCCAGGCCGTCAAATTCCGGTTGGGAACCGTCATATTCTTAGCCAGACTAGTGAAGAAATCGAAGATATTTTCATCGGGATGGGCTATCAGGTCGTGGACGGCTTTGAAGTGGAAAAGGACTATTACAACTTTGAGCGGATGAATCTGCCTAAGGACCACCCAGCACGGGATATGCAGGACACTTTCTACATTACAGAGGAGATTCTGCTCAGAACCCACACCAGTCCGGTACAGGCGCGAGCTATGGACGCTCATGACTTTTCTAAAGGGCCACTCAAGATGATCTCACCAGGGCGCGTTTTCCGCCGGGATACCGATGATGCGACTCACTCCCACCAGTTCCATCAGATTGAAGGCTTGGTGGTTGGAGAAAATATTTCCATGGCAAACTTGCAAGGAACGCTGCAGCTGATTGTCCAGAAGATGTTCGGTGAAGACCGCAGTATCCGTCTGCGTCCGTCATACTTCCCATTCACAGAGCCGTCTGTTGAAGTGGATGTTTCCTGCTTTAAGTGTGGTGGTGCCGGCTGTAATGTCTGCAAGAAGACCGGCTGGATTGAGATTATGGGAGCTGGTATGGTGCATCCGCGTGTGTTGGAAATGAGCGGTATTGATGCAGATAAGTATTCTGGATTTGCTTTTGGCCTTGGTCAAGAGCGGGTAGCTATGCTTCGCTACGGTATCAACGATATTCGTGGCTTCTACCAAGGAGATATTCGTTTTTCTCAGCAGTTTAAGTAGAAACCTGTAATCATCAATGCAGCTTTTCTGAGAAAGGAGTGCAGTATGCTAGTCAGAGTCAAAAAAGAAGAAGCGAGCCTCTTGCGAGAGCTAGAGGTCGCGACTTATCAAGAAACTTTTGGTCCTTTTATCAAGGAAGCTGATATGGCTCATTATTTTGACAATGAGCTGTCGCTTGCAACTATCGAAAGGAGCTGGAAGACACTGAGTCAGAGACCTATTTCGTTGTCAAAGACGGTGAAATTGCTGGTTTTCTGAAGTTTAACTGGGGACAGGCTCAAACGGAGCACGAATTGCCACAGGCCTTTGAGGTTCAGCGAATCTATGTCTTGAAAGCCTATCATGGTCAAGGCTTGGGCAAGGAAATGTTTGAGTTTGCTTTGGAAGAAGCCAAAAAACGAGGCTTTGACTGGGTCTGGCTAGGCGTCTGGGAAAAGAATTTTAGAGCTCAAGATTTTTACTTCAAATACGGCTTTGAAAAATTTAGCCAGCACGACTATATCACTGGTGAGACGGTAGACACAGACTGGTTGCTGCGCAAGAAATTGAAATAAAAGACAAAATATAGTGAGGAAATGAATAGAACCTAAAATTTGGTTGGTCAAGTTTCTCAGCGATAGAATAGAGAAAGGAATTGAACCCGGGCTAAAAACTCGGAAAAAAGATAGATTTGCGATCATTCGCCGAATGCTTAGCAAATCTCCTATTTTTCAGTCGTTTTTGACGCCCTTGGTATCTTAAATATGCTAGTAAGTTATAAGTGGTTAAAAGAGTTAGTAGACATTGATGTGGCGAGCGCTGAGCTGGCTGAGAAAATGTCAACGACAGGAATTGAAGTGGAAGGTGTGACTTCACCAGCTGCTGGCCTGTCCAAAATTGTCGTTGGTGAGGTGGTATCGTGTGAGGATGTTCCTGATACCCACCTGCATGTTTGTCAAGTCAATGTCGGAGAAGAGGAGAACCGTCAGATTGTCTGTGGTGCTCCAAATGTTCGTGCAGGCATCAAGGTCATGGTGGCTCTGCCAGGTGCTCGCATTGCGGACAATTATAAGATTAAAAAAGGAAAAATCCGTGGCTTGGAGTCACTGGGTATGATCTGCTCTCTTGGTGAGCTGGGTATTTCTGATTCTGTTGTGCCAAAGGAATTTGCGGACGGCATTCAAATCCTGCCTGAAGAAGCAGTGCCGGGTGAGGAAGTCTTCTCTTATCTGGACTTGGACGATGAGATTATCGAGCTTTCTATCACGCCAAACCGGGCAGATGCTCTGTCTATGCGTGGGGTGGCTCATGAAGTGGCTGCAATCTATGACAAGTCAGTACATTTCAAAGATTTTCCGCTGGTGGAGAATGAAAAGCAGGCGGCTGACAGTCTTTCAGTAGCCCTTGAGACAGAGAAAGCCCCTTATTACGCGGCTCGTATCTTGGAAAATGTCACCATTGCCCCAAGTCCTCAGTGGCTGCAAAATCTCCTCATGAACGAAGGAATCCGTCCGATTAACAATGTAGTGGACGTGACCAACTACATCCTGCTCTACTTTGGTCAGCCTATGCATGCCTTTGATTTGGATACTTTTGAGGGGGACCAGATTGTCGTGCGGGAAGCGCGTGCTGGTGAAAAACTGGTGACACTGGACGGCGAAGAGCGGGAGCTGGAAGTTAGCGACCTAGTCATTACTGTGGCGGATAAGCCAGTTGCTCTGGCTGGTGTCATGGGCGGAGCAGCGACTGAAATCTCTGGCCAGTCCACTCGTGTTGTTCTGGAGTCGGCTGTTTTTGATGGTAAATCAATCCGCAAGACCAGCGGTCGCCTTAACCTTCGTTCTGAATCATCTTCCCGCTTTGAAAAAGGCATCAATGTAGCAACTGTCAATGAAGCTTTGGACGCGGCAGCAAGTATGATTGCAAACTTGGCAGGTGCAACTGTTCAGGCTGATATCGTATCCGCTGGCAGCTTAGACATTAGTGATGTAGAAGTGGTGTCTAGTCTCGCGGATGTCAACCGAGTTTTGGGAACAGATTTACTTTATACAGATATTGTGGATGTCTTCCGCAGACTTGGCTTTGGCTTGTCAGGAAATGCTGAACAGTTCACTGTCAGTGTCCCTCGCCGTCGTTGGGATATTTCAATCGAAGCGGACCTCTATGAAGAAATTGCCCGCATTTACGGCTATGACAAATTGCCAGCTAGCCTGCCAAAAGATGACGGGACAGCTGGTGAATTGACTGCAACGCAGCAACTGCGCCGTCAAGTACGGACCTTAGCAGAAGGAGCTGGGCTAACAGAAATCATTACCTACGCTTTGACAACGCCAGAAAAAGGCGGTTGAGTTCACTCTCACTCCTAGTAACTTGACTGAGCTCATGTGGCCGATGACAGTGGAGCGCTCTGTTCTTCGTCAGAACATGGTTTCCGGCATTTTGGACTCCCTAGCCTACAATGTGGCTCGTAAGAATAAGAATCTAGCTCTCTATGAGATTGGAAAAAAATCTTTGAGCAGACTGGCAATCCTAAGGAAGAACTGCCAAATGAAATCAATAGTTTTGCCTTTGCTTTGACAGGTCTGGTTAACGAAAAAAAGACTTCCAGACCAAGCCAGTAGCAGTTGATTTCTTCTATGCTAAGGGTGTAGTGGAAGCGCTCTTTAATAAGTTGGGCTTGACTGCTGAATACGCGGCTAGCAACCAGATTAAGAGTTTGCATCCTGGTCGGACTGCTTTAATCTCTATCAATGGCCAGCCTGTCGGCTTTGTCGGCCAAGTACATCCTGCGACAGCCAAGGCTTACGATATTCCTGAAACTTATGTGGCTGAGCTCAATCTGTCTGCTATCGAAGAGCAGCTCCAGCCAGCACAGCCATTTACAGAAATCACTAAATTCCCAGCTGTCAGCCGGGATGTGGCCCTCTTGCTCAAAGCAGAAATCACTCACCAAGAGGTTCTTGATGCAATACAAGCAGCTGGTGTTAAGCGCTTGACAGATATTAAGCTCTTTGATATCTTCTCTGGGGACAAGCTGGGTGTCGGCCTCAAATCCATGGCCTACAGCCTGACTTTCCAAAATCCAGAAGCCAGCCTGACCGACGAAGAAGTGGCTAAATATATGGAAAAAATCGAAAAATCTCTTACCGAAAAACTTGGCGCAGAAGTACGCTAATGAATTATTCCCCAGTCATGTGATTGGGGATTTTGATTAATACTCTTCGAACTCCTATTCAAATCATAGTTGATTTGCAGTTTCGCTTGGCTTTCTATCTGGACAAGCTTATTACTAGGATGCGAGCAAAGATGTAGACGAAACGAGAAGAATTCGAAATTGAAAATCAGTAGGAAAAGTAATCATGGAAAATTCAAACCAAATCTCCCAATGTCAGACTCTTTGGGCTAGAAATAAATATCTGGTTCTCAGTCATTCCAGTAAGATCTATCTGGATATCCGCCAATATCTAAAAAGTGACTCGGTGGAAGCAGCACATGTTCAAGACTTGATTGACCAGGCTGTTGCCCTACCAGAAAACCGCGGTCAGGTCAGCAATGCCTTTCAGCATGTTTGGGGCTATTTTAAGAAGAAAGCCAGCTCAGCTGAAAAAGAAGACTTTATGCATCTTTTGCTTCGTTACCAATCCGGTCGGGCTGAGCAAAAAGACTTAGTAAGAGCTGTAAGGGACCTGCTAGTCAAGTATCCTAATCCTTATCTGCAAAAATCGACTTTGTTATTTGGGGATGAAGCATGAGGAACTGAAATTAAGGGGAGAGAATAAGCTTGCTTGTCTAGTAGCTTTGAGGGGTGTAGATGATTTGACTGTTTTTGATAAAGGCTCCACCTCGAGCAAAACGTGTCTTTAAGGTATGATTGGAGAAATGATGTTTTTTACTTATCAGGGAAATAAATTATATTATAAAGTGATTGGTCAAGGAAACCAGTCTTGGCAATTCATGGTTTGGGCTGTTCATCTGAATTGATGGAAGGATGTTTGGAACCTATTTTTGAGAAACATGCTGGCTATAAAAGGATTTATTTAGATTTGCCTGGCATGGGTAGGTCTGATGCCAATCCTGCTTTTGCAAGTGCGGATGCGATTTTAGAGATGCTCCTGAACTTTATAGAAACTGTAATCGGCGGACACAGCTTTCTCTTAGCTGGAGAGTCTTATGGAGGTTATCTTGCTCGTGGAATTTTGGCTAAGAAAAATTCGCAGATTGATGGTTTATTGCTAATTTGTCCAGTAGTTGTACCCAATCCGCAAGAAAGAATTTTGCCTAAAGATACTCTGGTAATTAGAGATGCTGGGTTTGATTTAGCAGGCAAAAGCGAAGATTTCGTCGATTTAGCGATTTTACAGACTAAAGAAACTTATCAACGGTTTGAAAAAGAAATCCTAATTGGGCTTCAGATGATGAATGCTCCCTTTGTCCAAAAGCTGCAAGAAAACTATTCTTTTTCGTTTGAAGTGGATCAAGAGATACAGGAAAAGGGCTATGACGAGCCCAGCCTTTTTATAGCAGGAAAGCAGGACCAAGTCGTGGGCTTCCAGCAGTTAGCGCAGCTGTCTCACTATTATCCAAGGGCAACCTATGCTGTGATGGATCTTGCTGGCCACAATGCACAGATAGATCAAGAGGCTCTCTTTACGGCCTTGGTTGAAAATTGGCTCAAGCGAATTGAACTTTCCTGATACTACAAGATTTAATATGTTGAACAGATGCAGATGAAACTGGAGTTCAGCAAAGAGATCTAATACAGTCCATAATTGATTTTAAAAGTATAGAAAAAAGCGGTCATACCGCTTTTTTGCTTATTATCCCCAGAATTTTTGGGCGATTTCTTGGCCTTGTTTGATTTTGGCCCATTGTTGTTCAATGGTGAGTTCGTTTCCAGAGTCACAAGAGGCGAAGCCACATTGGTGGGAGAGTAGGAGTCGCTCTTTTGGTAGAACATTTGCTGCTTTCTCGAGGAGGACTAGGACGCGTTTTTCGTCATCCAAGCCCGTCGTCTTACTGGAGAGCAGTCCTAAAACGACTTCTGCATCCTTGTCCTTTAAAGCTGCTAGGGCTGATACATCACCAGCTACATCGCTGTCCCACTCTAGGAAGTAGCGATCATAGTGTTGGTCACGTAGGAATTTTTCCGCGATAGCCTCGTAGGTACCTTCAGCAGCAGAGCGGCTTTCGTAGTTGCCACGGCAGTTGTGGGTCCAAACAGTCAGTCCTAGCTCATGAGCGTAGTCTACGACTTCATTATTAATAGCGACAAACTCGTCTGCCAGGTCAGCCAGACTGGCATTGCCCTCTGTATAGAAGCTAGCAGGATTGGACTCGTCAAAGAGTTCCCAGAGACAGTCGTCAAACTGGATAATCTGTCCGCCAGCAGCCTTATAGTCGTCCAAAAATTCCTTGTAGGCCTGAATCAAGCCTTTTTTCAAATCTTCATTGGTCTCATAAACTTGTCCTGGTCCTGCCAAGCGGTCAAAGACAGCTAACTCAGTATAAGCATGGGCAGGTCCCCAGACAGTCAGCTTGGTATCTTCACCAGTAGCCTCTTCCTTGACTAGTTTATAAATCTCAATAAAGTGATGATTTTTTCCAGAGAGTGGTGCTGTAATGCGGATACCAATATCCTTACGGGTCTCATATTGCCCGCCGTCGTGGTCCTTGAAGGTATAGCCGTGGTCAGCAATATAGCGCTCGATTCCCTTAAGTCCCCAGACAAAGTCCAGATGCCACATGGACTTGGAGTATTCTCCATCTGTCAGGATGTCAATTCCCTTTGCCTTTTGCTCAGCAACAATCTCCTTGATGTCAGCTGTCTCCGTCTCATGGTAGCCTGGGAAGCTTTCGTAGAAGGGGTATTGAATATCATCGCGGTGCTCAATTTCTGTCTTATACTGGCGCAGATTTTCTGGGCGCAGAAGAGATCCAACCAGTTGAAATTTTGATTTTGTCATAAGTTTTCTCGCTTTCATTAGGGATTATGGTCTATTGTATCGAAAATTCCTCAGCAAATAAAATAGTTAATTCTGCTGCTAGGGTATATACCAAAACTATTGCTAGCGCTTCCTGAAATTGTTCTCTCAAATCAAAGTATCTTCTCCATCACAGTTTCCTGAGCCTGAAGCCCTAATCGCTCATAGAAACGCAGGGCTCCTACATTATCGTTCCAAACATTGAGAGTCAGATTATAGCAGCCGATTTTCCGAGCATAGTCTTCCGCAAAGCGGTAAAGCTGCTCGCCAACCTTTTGCCCTCTGGCTTTCTCATCTACACATAAATCCTCAATAAAAAGTGTCTTGATGGGATTGAGTACAGGACTGCTCGGTTCCTTGATGGAGCAGAAGATGTGACCGAGGATTTCTATGGATTCACTTTCAAAGACGAAAATAGGGGTGGACTCTTGTCCCAGAATCTTCTCTAGCTCTTCATTGCTAAACTTACTGCCTTTGGGCTTGAAAATATCCGGCCGAGCTTGATGATGGACAAGCAGGATTTGCTGGAGGAGTTCTTGTAGTGCAGGAATATCACTGACCTGAGCTTTTCTGATTGGCATAATTTTCTCCTTTTATCTTTTATAGAAACATTATACGACAGGGAACTATTTTGTCAAGTTAGCTCGGGAAACCTATCAGAACAATTGGCGTCTGAATAGCAAAGTTCAGTCAGAGTGATTCATTTCCTTTAGATGTATTTTCCTTATAATAAAAACTGCTTTTTCTTGACAAATGAAACAGACAAGTGTAGAATATAAGTATAAACTACAAATGTAGAAAAAGGAGAAAGGATATGACTATTACAAAAAAAGCCTTTATCGGAATTCTATCTCTGACAGCGGCAGTACTATTGGCTGCCTGCTCAGGCAATACCAACCAAGGAGGGAATACTAGTTCATCACAGAATACACAAGGCCAAACATCGCAATCTGCGCAGAATCAGACTTCGCAGTCATCAGCCGCATCTTCCTCGAATCAGCCTTCGTCATCATCAAATGCAGGGCAGAATACTAATCTAGATGGGCGCTACCAAGCAACCGACCATGATGGTGACCAGCATGTCCTGGAAATCAATGGTACGACTGGTACTTGGACTGAGACCGAGGTCGATGGCAGTAAGGAAATCAAGCAGGTACAAGTAGACAGTGCTAATCAAAGACTGATAGTCGGCGATGATGTCAAAAGTTACCGCCAAAATGGCAATCAGCTGATTGTGGACGAATTGGATGATGATCCAGACACTCTGACCTTTACCAAGCAGTAAAGCGCTTCTTATTCTGCTCAGGACAACAGGATGAGCAGTGAGGAAATCTAACTAGAGGCTGGGACAAAAGTCCTAGCCTCTCAATTGTCTTTGGATTGTCGAGCAAGACGCAGTGGTTGAGTGGGCTCTACTACGCTGATTTCATCAGCTTTTACAGCCCTACTCAACTGTGCGGAGGTGGGACGACGAAATCGAATTCTAACGAATTACCGATTTCTGTCCCACTCTCTTTTTTATAAGAATTTTATCTTAAATGATGTCAAAAATTTGACTTGAAGGGTGCTCTAAGTTGTATAATAGTTACTATAAAGATATCAAAGGAGAAGAAACGATGAAATTGGCAGTTTATACAAAAGCAGGTCAAGTTGGACTGACTGAGATTGATCGTCCGCAAATCATTGAGGCAGATGATGCCATTATTCGGATTGTTCGGACCTGTGTCTGTGGCTCTGACCTATGGCGCTACCGCAGTCCAGATATTGAAACAGGCCATCAAAATAGTGGGCACGAAGCGATTGGAATTGTCGAAGAAATTGGGGATGCAGTAACGACTGTTAAAACTGGCGATTTTGTTATTGCTCCATTTACTCATGGATGCGGGCAATGTGATGCCTGTCGAGCAGGATTTGACGGTACCTGTGATTCTCATATTGGGAATAACTGGTCAAATGGGGTGCAAGCTGAATATATGCGCTTCGAATTTGCTAACTGGGCTCTTATCAAAATTCCTGGTCAGCCCTCTGATTATACAGAAGGAATGCTCAAATCACTCTTGACACTGGCTGATGTCATGCCAACTGGCTACCATGCTGCGCGAGTGGCAGACGTCAAGCCTGGTGATAAAGTGGTCGTGATTGGTGATGGGGCTGTGGGACAATGCGCTGTTATCGCTGCTAAAATGCGTGGTGCTTCCCAAATCGTTCTTATGAGCCGTCACGAAGATCGACAAAAGATGGCCTTGGAATCCGGTGCAACAGCCGTTATTGCAGAACGTGGTGAAGAAGGAATTGCCAAAGTGCGTGAGATTCTAGGTGGCGGGGCAGATGCAGCTCTGGAATGTGTTGGAACAGAAGCTGCTGTTGATCAAGCTCTAGGAGTCCTTCACAACGGTGGCCGCTTGGGCTTTGTCGGTGTGCCACACTATAATAACCGAGCACTTGGTTCTACCTTTGCTCAAAATATTACAGTGGCAGGCGGAGCAGCCTCTGTCACGACTTACGACAAGCAAATCTTGCTCAAGGCAGTTCTTGACGGCGATATTAATCCGGGCAAGGTCTTTACTTCAAGCTACAAACTGGAAGATATCGATCAAGCTTATAAAGATATGGATAAACGCAAGACCATTAAGTCCATGATTGTCTTTGATTAGGTAAAGAAGAAAACAGCCTTGCTGCGGTCTCTTTAAGATGGCAGTAGGCTGTTTTTGCATGGCTTGGTAGTTCTTTTCATGAAAGGAAATTCATTCTTTATGCTCTTTGCACCAAGTTATCCATCTTGACCATTCGGCAGCCAGGTGGAGCTGGTGTTCTTTGATAAGGCTGTCTGGACAAAGGCTGGGAAATTCGACGCAGAATCGGGCTTCTAGGCCTTTTTCTGTGTCGCGAAACTGATGGCGAATGCCACCGATATTGCAACCATTCGCTAGACTGGCGGCACCGACAGTTTGGAGGGGATAAGACGCATCACGAGGCTCCTCTATCTTAGCTTCACCACTAAGGTCAAGAAAAACTGTGTTGGCAGTGGGCTGTTTCCTGCCGTCTCAATGACTTCCAGTTTGCCACCGTGCGGCTGCAAGGCATAATGGTCTGGACAGGCACCAAGATTGACTCTTTTATGAGTATCTGTCTTTTCTAACATTAATTTTTCTAGCCTTTTACTGAAAGAAGCAGCAGTCAGTCCACTTGCAAAAATCGTTACAACAGCTCTTTTTCGTGGTTTCTTGGACCATTTGGCCGCCCATTTCATTAAATATTGGCTCCATTTGAGTTTAGTTCCTATTTTCTGGATTAGCTCCTCGTATGTCAGCTTCATTTTTGCTTCCAGTAGCGCTTGGTCTAAAATTTCCGTGTTGTCAGTATTTGGCAGCTGTATATTAAGTATCTTAGCTGCTTTATGGATTCTCTGTTTCCGCCATTGCTCAATTCTTTCTTGACTGACTTCCTTTTGATTGATCATAATCTTCATCTTTTGAACCTCCTGTTCTTGCCTTCTGCTTTTATTTATTATATAGTGGGAGCTGTATGGTATACAAGCATCAATTTTAGAGAGACTGTTGCATTTTGAGGTGAATGGCATGTATGAGAAAAAAAGAAGAAAGACAGAAAAGCGGATAGAGACTAGCTTGCTGCAGCTGATGAAAGAGCAGACTTTTGAAACTATCAGTATTCGCCAATTGATTGACTTGGCAGAGGTGAATCGCAGTACCTTTTATCGGCATTATCTGGATAAATATGATCTGCTGGAGAAGATAGAAGACAGCTTGCTAGGTGATTTGCAGGCCTATTATCAAGAGACTCTAAAATCTGCCTGCTTGTTCAAGTTAGAAAAGGATTTTAAAGTGGAAGACTATATCCATGAGAAACAAAATCTTTTTCATTTTTTTGAGCCTCACTTGGAAGACTTGGCCATTCTTTTGGGTCCAAATGGCAGTCCAACTAGTTCGAGGCGGTTGCAGGAAGCTTTGAGGGAAATTTCTGGCAGAGTATTTCCTTGGGGAATCCACATTTAGAGGAGGTAGAAGCGGATTTGCTCCTGAATCATCAAGCTGCGTCCTTTATGGGAACCTTGACTTACTGGCTGGCTCATCCTCTCTATATGGCTCAGCAAATGAGTGATTTTCATGCTAAGGTGACTGCTGTTGGTCTGGCGGGCTTTGTCAGAGAGCATATGCAGGGTGATTGACAGGATAGTTTTTCCAGTTTGATTCTTTATGCTATAATAGTCTCGTATATCTCAAAGGAGGGTAGCCGTGTTTTTAGCATTTAAAGAGATTGTCTACAGTCGCGGGCGTTATCGTTTAGTGGTTGCTGTTGTCTTTCTCATTACCTATATGGTTTTCTTTTTATCCAGTCTTTCTGTCGGCTTGGCTAGGCTTAACCGATTAGCTTTGGACCAATGGCAGGCTGAGTCGATCGTTTTGTCGGAGTACGCCAATAAGAATCTGGTTTCTTCGACTCTCAAGGAAGAGGAGTACAGCCGCCTGCTTCAAGGGGACTCAATCGCTGCTTTGGGACAAACGTCAGCAGTGGCCAATTATGAAGATGGGACAGATAAACTCAATGCTCAGGTTTTTGGTCTCTCTTGGGATAGTTTTCTAGCGCCTGACATTATTGAGGGACGTCCTGCTGAGACGGCTTATGAAGTGATTGCGGATAAGCGCCTGCAGCAAAAAGGTGTAAAACTAGGCGATCAACTCCAGCTCAATGGCAGTGAGCGCCTCTATCAGGTTGTTGGCTTCACAGAGGATAATAGCTTCTTTACGCAACCTGTAATTTTTATGGCTCTAGATGATTTCAGGGAATTAAAGTATGGCTCAAGTCAGGTTAAGAATATCAGTGCACTGGTGGTCAAGGATAGTCAGAAGATTGAAGAAGCTGGTCTTAGTCAGCTGTCTATGAGTGATTTTATAGAAAATATCCCTGGTTATCAGCCTCAGGTACTGACTTTTTCCTTTATGATTGGGGCCATGGTTCTGATTACATTTTTGGTATTGGGGATTTTTATGTACATCATTACCATCCAAAAGACACATCTTTATGGTATTATGCGCGCCCAAGGAATTGCCAGTGGGAAGATTATTGCTTCTATTTTTTGGCAGATTTTCATCCTGTCCACTCTGGGAATCAGCTTAGCTGTCTTGGCTCTTTTGGGAAGCCAGCTTGTCTTGCCAGCTTCTATGCCTTTTTACAGTGACTGGCGAGCTTATGCTGGATTGATTGTCCTGATTGTTTTCATGTCACTGGCTGGCGGACTCTTGTCCATTCATCGGGTTCTGAAAATTGACCCTATCACAGCAATCGGAGGTGAGTAAATGCCAATCATAGAACTAAAAGGGGTTACAAAAGAATATGGTCAGGGGCATACGCTGGTTCAAGCCCTGAAACCAACTGATTTCCAACTGGAAGCAGGCCAGTTTGTAGCTATTATTGGGCCGTCAGGCTCAGGAAAAACAACTTTTCTGACCTTGCTAGGGCATTTACAAACGCCTTCAAAAGGTCAGATTCTTCTGCATGGGAAAGATACTTCCCAGCTCAAGGAAAAGGAACGGGCTGCTCTGCGTTTCAATGATTTCGGCTTTATTTTGCAGGCTTCCAATCTCATACCTTTTTTGAAAATCGAAGACCAATTTCAGCTGATTGACCGCTTATCTAAAAAGGAAAGGACGGATCTAGACAGTCTGATTGAGTTGCTGGATCTAAAAGGAACACTCAAGCAGTATCCGAAAGAATTGTCCGGCGGGGAACGACAGAGAGCTGCTATCGCCAGAGCGCTTTACAACAGCCCGGACATTATCTTGGCTGATGAGCCGACAGCTAGTCTGGATACAGAGCGGGCCAAGCGCGTGGTCCATCTGCTCAAAGAAGTGACCCAGAAATTCAATAAGAGTGTAGTCATGATTACCCATGATACCCGCCTGCTGGACGAGGTTGACAAGGTTTATGAGATGCAAGACGGAGTGCTGACTCAAGTTCGATAAAGCTTTAGAATGGTTTATGCAATCAAACAGAGAAAAAAATAAGGAGAGGACTATGATTCATTATAAAACAAATCCTCAGCTGGATTTTGCGGCAGTGCTAGACCTCTATGATTCGGTTAATTGGAGCAATTACACCAATCGACCTCAGCAGTTAGAGCAGGCATACCATCAGTCTTTGCTTGTGATGGCGGCCTATGACGAAGACAGGTTGGTTGGTTTGATCCGAGTGGTCGGAGATGGGCTTACCATTGTCTTTATTCAGGATTTGCTGGTGTATCCACACTACCAGCGTCAGGGGATTGGCCGGTGCCTTCTTGAGCAGACGTTGGAAAGATTTAAGGATGTTTACCAAATCCAGCTGGCAACGGAGCAGTCAGATAAAAATCTAGCTTTTTATCGAGAGCTCGGCTTTCGCCGACAGGAAGATTTCGACTGTACTGGCATGATTTATGCACCTAATAAAAATTAAAATTCTAGAGAGAGTGGGACAGAAATCGGTAATTCGTTAGAGTTCGATTTCGTCGTCCCACCTCCGCACAGTTGAGTAGGGCTGTAAAAGCTGATGAAATCAGCGTAGTAGAGCCCACTCAACCACTGCGTCTTGCTCGACAATCCAAAGACAATTGAGAGGCTAGGACTTTTGTCCCAGCCTCTTTTGTCATGTTTACAAGAAAAAAAGGAATAGAACTAGACCGATGAAAATATTTCTCGGTCTCTTTTGTTTTTCCTTGACAGTTAAATTGTCAGAATTTATAATAAAAGAAGAAAGGTGATAACGGTGTTATCGAATTAAAATCATGAAAAAGAAACAGATGAGTTAAATAAAAAAATCTTGGAAAGCGCGAGGAGTGAGTTCTTGGCTTATGGCTATCAGGATGCTTCACTGCGGAGAATTTGTCGCGCTGCTGGCTTGACGACTGGGGCTCTTTATAAGCGCTATGAGAGTAAGGACAGTCTCTTTACTGCTCTGCTTGAGCCTACTCTGACAGCCTTAGACCAGTATGGACAAGAGCAGAAGCGACGTGACTATGCTTTCCTAGAAGAGGGACACCTGTCTGACATGTGGGCACATCGCTTAGAGGATCTCCAGTCCCTGATGCGTATTCTCTATGAGCATAAGGATATTATGCAGCTCTTGCTCTTTAAATCTCAGGGATCTTCGCAAGCGGACTTCAGGATGAGTCTGCCTCATTTGGCTTCAGACGAGACTTATCGCTATTTGGAGCTGGCTTACAAAGAGGGGAAAATCAATCATCTGGTCAAACACGAGTTTCTGCGATCGTGCATGACGGCTTATTATACAGCTATATTTGAGCCCTTGGCTCAAGACTGGCCCCAAGAGCAGGCGCTGGAATTTTGCCATTCCATCATGGACTTGTTTGACTGGGGAGGTTTGCTAGGTTTTTGATAGAAAGAAGGAAATTCTATGAAGAAAAAATCTGTTCTTGCTTGGATCTGGGACTTTGTTTCCCTTCATAAGATATATTTTGTGCTCAGTCTAATCTTTGCTTTTGTCTCTGTGCTTTCAGGATTTCTGCCTTATTTCTTTATTGGAGGAATGATTAATCAGCTCTTGGATGGCAATAAAAACTGGGATTTCTACTTGCAGCAGTCAGCTTGGGCAGGTCTGGCCTGGATTGGCTACTGGGGATTTCACGGTATTTCCACCATGCTGTCGCATACAGCTACTTTTAAGATTCTAGCAGAAATGCGGCACCGCTTGACAGACAAGATGGCTAGGTTGCCTTTAGGCACAGTGCTCAGTCAGTCATCAGGCAGTTATAAAAACATTATCGTTGAGCGGGTAGATGCGACCGAAAAGACCTTGGCTCACCTAATTCCAGAGTTTACTGCTGGGATTTGGTCCGATTATTGTTCTCATTGCTATGCTGGTTATCGATTGGCGACTGACCTTGCTGTCTCTCCTGACTATTCCCATCGTGGCGCTAGCCTATATGCGGATGGTTGCCAATAGCGAAGCAGACTATCAAAATACTCTGGTCAAGACCAAAAAGCTCAATGATACAGCGGTGGAATACATCAATGGGATTGAGATTATCAAGGTTTTTGGCAAGGAAAAATTCTCTTACGATAAGTTTGTGACGGCTGCTAGAGAAGGAGCAGACTGCTTTATTGAGTGGATGCGCAAGTTCAATCTGGAGATGGGCATTGTGACTGCATTTCTGCCATCAGGCCTGCTCTTTCTGCTGCCGGCTGGCTGTTATTTCTATCTGCAAGGCAGCTTGACTGCTGGCAGTTTCATTCTGATGATTATTCTTTCGCTCAGTCTTCTGACTCCTCTGATTTTAGTGGCTAGTTACATGGACGATTTACGGAAAATCGGGACTATTTTTGGCCAAGTCATTGATATCTTGGAAAAGCCTGATTTGAAGAGACCGCAGGAGCTGAGAGAGCTTCCAAAAGGAAGAGATCTAGTCATGACGGCTGTCAGCTTTAGCTATACAGATGAAGAGGAGGTGCTACATGGAATTTCGCTAGATATTAAGGCTGGTAGCATCAATGCTTTAGTTGGGCCATCAGGCTCAGGTAAGTCTACAATTGCCAAGCTTCTAGCTTCTTTCTGGGATGTCACTTCTGGTCAGATTACCTATGGTGGCTTGGACATTCGCCAGCTTCCGCTAGACTATTACAGTCGGCAGATTGCTTACGTGACCCAGGATAACTATCTCTTTGATGAGACTATTATGGAAAATATCCGGATGGGAAATCCAGCAGCTTCGGACGACGAGGTTATTGACATTGCCCGTCGCTGTGGCTGTTATGACTTTATCATGAACTTGGAAGATGGTTTTGAGACTCAGGTAGGCTCTGGCGGTGGTCATCTATCTGGTGGGGAGCGTCAGCGGATTGCCATCGCTCGCGCCATGCTTAAGGATGCGCCAATTCTTATCTTAGATGAAGCGACTGCTTATACAGATCCGGAAAATGAAGCACGGATTCAGTCCAGTCTAGCTCGTCTGATTGAGGGACGAACCTTGATTGTCATTGCTCACAGGCTGTCTACGATTATGAGTGCAGACCAGATAGTCCTGGTCAATGATGGTCGGATTGAAGCTAGGGGGCGGCATGAAGAATTGCTTGCAGCTAGTGCGCTTTATGCTTCCATGTGGCGGGCCCATATTGCTACCAGGGATAGTGGTGAAATGGAAGGAGGGCTGACTCATGCATAATATACTGAAGAAATTCTTTGATTTCTGTACGACAGAGGACCATAGGAAATTTTATCAATCCATTTATCTGGGCATCATCAAGTCCTTTATCATTGCTCTGCGTATCCCAGCAATAGGCCTAGTCCTTATGGGACTGATTGAGAAGAACCTCTCTATGCAGAATTTCTGGCTGGCTCTGGGGATCATGTTGGTATCAACTGTGCTAAACGTCTGGATTACCCTGAAAATCACCATGCTGCAGACGGAAGCGGGCTATCATACCTGTGCTCAGAAGCGAATTGAAATTGCCGAGCACATGCGCTATCTGCCCATGGGTTACTTTAATCAAAATAGCTTGGGCAAGATTACCAGTGTTACGACCAATACGCTGGAAGGGCTGTCTGATGTAGCTACCAGAGTGGTTATGATGACTGTGCAGGGCTTTCTGACGACTGGTCTCATCACTATTTTGGTCTTTCTCTATGACTGGCGGGTTGGACTGGTTCTCTTGGTGGGTCTCGTCTTCTTTCTCCTGCCCAATACCCTCATGCGTTGGCAAGTTGGTAAGGTTTCTGATGACAAGTATCAGGCGGATATGGACCTGGTAGCCGTTGTTTTGGAGTATAGCCAAGGGATTGCAGAAGTTAAGAACTACAATCTGGTCAATCGTTCTGCTAAAAAGCTGTCCAAGGCTATTGAAGGCAAGAGTCAGCTAGATACCAAAATGACACTCGTGACCTCACCTTACATTGCCCTCCAGGGCATGGTGACCAAGCTGACCGGTCTCTTTATGGGGCTTTTCTCTATCTATTTTTATCTCAATGGCAGTATGGAGCTGCTGGTAACCATTATGATGATTGTCAGTGGTTTTATGATTTATGAAAATCTAGACGGCGTTGGCTCTTTCTCTTCTCTCCTGCGCATTGTTGATTTGTCGGTTGATATGGTCAATCAAGTTTTGGCTATCCAGCCGATGGACATCAGCGGTCAGGATATTGAGCCCAAGAGCAGCCGGATTGAGCTGAGAGATGTTAGCTTCTCTTATGGAAATAAGAAAATCATTGACCAGGTTTCCCTCACCATTCCCGAAAAACAACAACTGCCTTGGTCGGACCTTCTGGCTCTGGCAAAACAACGCTCTGCAACCTCATCGCCCGCTTCTGGGATGTGGACCAAGGAAGTATCAGTTTGGACGGACATGATGTTAGAGATTACAGCTATGACAGCCTGATTCGTAATTTCAGCTTTGTCTTCCAAAGCGTCTATCTCTTTGAGGATACCATTGCTAATAATATTCGTTTTGGCAAGCCGGAGGCCAGTCAGGAAGAAGTGATAGAAGCTGCCAAGAAAGCGGCCTGTCATGACTTTATCCTCTCGCTACCTGATGGCTATGATACCAAGATTGGTGAAGGAGGTGCCAGTCTTTCTGGAGGTGAGCGTCAGCGCATTTCCATTGCTCGGGCTATTATCAAAGATGCGCCTATTATCATTCTGGATGAAGCAACAGCCAATGTTGACCCAGAAAACGAAGAAGCCCTCATGCAGGCTATTCAGGCATTGACTCGCGATAAGACCATTATCATGATTGCCCACCGACTCAAGACGGTTGAGCATGCAGACCAGATTTTGGTGCTGGATCAAGGCCGCATTGTCGAGCAAGGAAAACACCGAGACTTACTAGCCAAACAAGGTATTTACAGTAAGTTTATCCAAGAAAGAAAAACAGCTGCCAGCTGGCGGATTGAGATGGAGGAGTGATAAAATGAAACAGTAAGTCATTTGGCTTGCTGTTTTTAATTTCGAGAAAGGATGATATAATAATCATAAAGATTAACGAGCAGAAGTAGGAGAAAGATGGAAGGAGCAGAGAAGCGGCCTCCTGGCCGGGCCTTTAGTTTGCATGATTTGAGCACTCGGAAGATTTGGCTGGAAAGCAATCATTTGCATGTTCAGTTTGATTATATGATTGATTATAGTCAGGAGGGCGAAAAGTATTATGAAGCTAGCATTTGCTTTGAAAATGTTGAGCTTGATTATTGTCAAATCTACATTTTGGACAGTCAAGAAATCGGGCATTCACTGGTGCTTACTATCCATTAGAACATTTTCTAAAAGAATATCCGCAATTTATTATTACAATTATTCACGAATATTACAGTGATAAAAAGTGTCTTTGGCAGGGAGAATTATCAATGGGAAATAAGATTTTTCCTTGTCAGCTCCAAATAATGTATGAAGGCTGCATGAACTGTCGGGTCGGAAAAGAAAAAGAATAAAGAGTTTAACTACAGAGAAAGAGGTACCCCATGAACGAAATCAAATGCCCCAACTGCGGGGAAGTTTTTACAGTTAATGAGAGCCAGTACAGTGAGCTTTTGTCGCAGGTGCGGACGGCGGAGTTTGACAAGGAGATTCATGCTAGGATTGAGCAGGAGCTGGCTTTAGCAGAGCAAAAATCCCAGAATGCCCAACAAGCTCTCCTATCGCAGAAAGAGCAGGAAATTAGCAATCTTCAAAGTCAAATTGCGCAGTTTGAGACCCAGCAGGAATTGGCCAAGAAAGAAGTGGAACAGGCAGCCAGTCTTCAATTGCAGGAGAAGGCTAAGGAAGTTCAGCAATTGGAAAGTCAGCTGACAACTCTGCGTTTGAAGCATGAAAATCAACTTCAAAAGACCTTGTCTGCGCTGGAAAAAGAGCGAGACGAGGTTAAGAATCAGCTAGTCTTGCAAGAAAAGGAAGCAGCGCTGGCTCAGACCTCGCTCAAAGAGCGCTATGAGGTAGAGCTGCGGCAGAAAGATGAGACCATAGAGTTCTACAAGGATTTTAAAGCTAAGCAGTCTACTAAGATGATTGGTGAGAGTTTGGAACAGCACTGTGAGTACGAGTTTAACAAGAACCGTATGGCCATGTTTCCACGAGCGGAGTTTGGCAAGGACAATGATGCCAGAACCGGCAGCAAGGGCGACTACATTTACCGTGAGGTGGATGGAAATGGCGTGGAAATCCTGTCCATCATGTTTGAGATGAAAAATGAAGGTGACGAGACGGCGACCAAGAAGAAAAATGAGCATTTTTTCAAAGAGTTGGATAAGGACCGGCGGGAGAAAGGCTGTGAGTATGCCATTCTGGTGACACTTCTTGAGGCTGATAGCGAGCTCTACAATTCGGGTATTGTCGATGTGTCCTATGCCTATGAGAAAATGTATGTTATTCGGCCTCAGTTCTTCCTGCCCATGATTACCCTCCTGCGTAATGCTGCACTTAACTCGCTCCAGTACAAGCAGGAACTGGCCTTGGTGCGGGAGCAGAATATTGATATTACGCATTTTGAGGAAGATTTGGATGCCTTTAAAGTAGCTTTTGCCAAGAACTATCAGTCTGCTTCGACCAACTTTGGCAAGGCCATCGAAGAGATTGACAAGGCTATTCGCCGGATGGAAGAAATCAAGAAGTTCCTGACGACCTCTGAAAACCAGCTGCGCTTGGCAAATAACAAACTGGACGACGTCTCTGTCAAGAAACTGACGCGCAAAAATCCTACTATGAAAGCTAAGTTTGAAGCTTTGAAGGAGTGAGAAAAATGGACTTAACAACCCGTTGGATACAATCAACCAAATTTGCTGAGATTGATCGAATTATAGAAAGACTGCCACAAGAAGGGAAGGAAACTTTTAATCAGCAATGGCAGGCTGCTTCTTCCGAATTACGTAAAGAAATTTGGATTGAACGAGGCAAACAAGTACTGTTAGCTAATGTAGTTTATTTTTTAGTACTTTGCTATTTAGTCTTTTTTCAAGGGATGTCCTTATCTGTTAAGGATTTACCTTATCTTGGACTAGGTTTGTTAGTTTTTTCAGGGATTGGATTTATGGACGATGAAGAGGCGACTGACTTAGTTATTAAGAAAAGACGTCAGATAGCAGTAACTATTTATAAGCAGTATTTTGAAAGAAAAATAGAAAAATGATAGATCAATTGACTGTTCAAGAATATCAGAAAGAAGACGCAGAAGTTCTGCCACCCCTGTATAAAGCATTAGGCTATTTAGTAGAAAAAAATGAATTGCAAAGCAGACTCAGGGATATTCTTGTTTATCCAGCTTACGGTTGTTTAGTTGCTGAGAAAGAATCTCAGATTCTTGGCTTTATCGGCTATGCTAAGCTTTACTTTTTCGAGTCCACAGCTTTCTACTATCGGATCTTAGCTCTGGCGGTCAGTCGAAATGCCAGGCGGCAAGGAATTGCGACATCTCTGATGGACAAGGTCAAGAAGATAGCTAGTCAAGATGGTGCCAATGATGAACGGTTGGCTGCGCATGCTTTTTACCAAAACCATGGCTTTCGTCAGACTAGCCTAGCTTTTGCGAGGAACGTAGAGGAGGATGAGCATGGGAAAGAAAAAAGCTAAGACTAGACCGGAAATACCGAAGGAGCCCGACCTCAGCCCTGCTATGCAGGCCCTTTTAGAAGAGGCTTATACCCTGTTTAAGTGCGAATTGCACTTTCCTCTGACCCTTTGTACCTGCCCTGTCTGCCTCTCCGAGGAGAATCTCAGAGCTTTGCAAACCATTCCTGTCAGGGAACTGAGTGAGGCGTTAATCTATGAATACCTCAACGCGGTGGTTAATAAGAGTGATGACGACTACCAAATCAGGCATTTTCTGCCTCGGATTTTAGAGATGATTGCTCACTACATTGAAATCAGAGTCGATGACTCTCTTAATCTGGATCGGTGTCACTTTGAAAGTGACAGTTGGAAGCCACAGGAGTTAGATTTTATGCGGCGCTTCTCACGTCAGTTTATCCTTGATACAATTAACTTTAGACCCAGTCAAGCTGATGGTGTGGCGGTTTATTTGGTTATGTTTGATCTGGCTGGCCTTGAAACCAGCCATCTGCTAGATAAGAGTCTTTGGCTGGAGGAAGCTGATCCCATCAAGGCACTACTTGCTCTGGACGAGATTTACTACTATTACACCAAGGATTATGCCCGCTTTAACTATATTTTTTCGGACAATCCTGCCTTTAACCAGCAGATGACAGATTGGCTGAACAGTCGGGAACTGGCTCAAGGTTTTTTTCCAATATTGGAAAATGTTCTCCTATCGGAGGAAGAAATAACGACTACTGAGGACTGCCGCCTTGAACAGCTTTATCAGATTTTTGAAAGTCGGATAGAAGTGTGACTATTTCGTTATGTTTTTCTAGTCAATCATTAGCATCCATATAAACTGATGGAATTTTTGAAAAAATCAAGAACAAAAAGTGACTGTTGATTCAGGCTCAGACCTGTCAAGAATATGATGCAAGAGCAGACAAGGATTTCCAAAAGAGAGTTTTAGTATTTTTAGAAAGTTAATCAATGAACGGAATTATCAACCTAAGAAAAGAAGCGGGAATGACCTCGCATGATGCGGTATTTAAGCTACGCAAGATTTTAAAAACCAAGAAATCGGTCATGGGGGCACCTTGGATCCAGATGTAGTAGGGGTTCTTCCGATTGCTGTGGGCAAGGCAACGCGCTTAGTCGAGTTCATGCAGGAGGAAGGCAAGGTCTACGAGGGGGAAATCACACTGGGCTACTCAACAACGACAGAGGATGCCAGCGGAGACATCCTAGAGCGGACTCCAGTGACGGAACTTTTAGAAGAAGCTCTCATTGATGAAGCGATGGAGTCCATGACCGGTGAGATTCGCCAGATTCCGCCCATGTACTCTGCAGTCAAGGTCAATGGCCGCAAGCTTTATGAGTATGCAAGAGCGGGTCAAGAAGTGGAGCGGCCAGAGCGGCAGGTGTTCATCTATAGTTTCGAGCGCACCAGTCCGATTTCCTATGAAGATGAACAAGCCCGCTTTCGCTTTCGAGTCAAATGTAGCAAGGGGACCTATGTCCGAACTCTGTCTGTTGATTTAGGAGCCAAGCTTGGCTTTGCCAGTCACATGTCCCAGCTGACACGGACTTCCTCAGCAGGTATGAGCTTAGATGATGCCTTGACCTTGGATGAAATAGCGGAGCGAGTAGCAACGGAGGATTTCTCATTTCTCCGACCACTCGAATTGGGAATCGGAGATTTAGTGAAGGTTGAGCTTTCTGACGAGCAGGTTGAGGACGTGAGGAACGGCCGTTTTATCAGCTTGATGTCAGAAGAAACTGAGCTAGCTGGCTTTTATAAGGAGAAGTTAGTAGTCGTTTTGGAAAAGCGGGAAGCAGCCTACAAGCCCCGCAAAGTCTTCCTTTAATATTAACAGTAGAATTGTCAAAAGATTGTTACTCTTTTGTAATATGAAATGTGCGCTTGCATGTTATAATTATTTCATTAAACCTCACAAAAGGACAGCAACTGCACAACTGCTGTCCTTTTGTTTTGCTTTTTTCAGATTTTGACAAACGCCCTGACTAGAGCAGTAAAATTTTTTTAAATGTTTTGCAGTTTAGAGCGGAACGGATATTGTAAAAATAGCAAATGCGTAGTAAAATAGAGGAATGATGATAACCAAGAGAATTATAGATGAAAAAGGGATTGATCAGACAGAAGATACGGTCCTTGTTCTAGGCTATTTCGATGGGCTGCATAAGGGCCATCAGGCACTCTTTGAGAAGGCACGAGAGATTGCTGTAGAGCAAGGCCTAAAGATTGCAGTGATGACCTTCCCGGAGTCGCCTAAGCTAGCCTTTGTCCGCTATCAGCCTGAGCTCATGCTGCATCTGGCTAGCCCTGAAGACCGGATGGCGCAGCTGGAAAGTCTGGGTGTTGACTATCTTTACCTGATTGATTTTACTAGCCATTTTGCGGGCAATACAGCTCGGGACTTTTTTGAGAAATACGTGTCTCGTCTGCGCGCCAAGGCTGTGGTAGCTGGCTTTGACTATCATTTCGGATCAGACCGAAAAGAGTCACATGAGCTGAGAGATTATTTTAATGGCAAGATTGTTATCGTTCCCTCGGTTAATCTGGATAATCGGAAGATTTCTTCCACTCGGATTCGGGAGACGATTGCTGTCGGAGATATGCTGAAAACTCAAGAATTGCTGGGCTACCCTCTGTCCACTCGCGGTATTGTGGTTCATGGCAATGCCAGAGGACGGACGATTGGCTATCCAACAGCCAATCTAGCTCCCTTGGATCGAGTCCTTCTTCCAGGAGATGGCGTCTATGTCGCGGACGTTGAGCACAATGGTCAGCGCTATCGTGGTATGGCTAGTGTTGGGAAAAATGTAACTTTTGACGGTGATGAGCTTCGTTTTGAGGTCAATATCTTTGATTTTTCTCAGGATATCTATGGAGATACCATTCGGATTTTCTGGCTGGATAAGATTCGCGAGATGGTTAAGTTCGATAGCATTGATAAGCTGGTCGCTCAGCTGCAGAGCGATGAGGAGATTGCTAAAAGTTGGACTGCTTATCGAAATAGTTGAAAAATTTATATTTTCATGACATTCGGCAGTAATTTTCAAAAAAATATAGTCAAGCCAAATAAAATTTAGTATAATAGAGGTAGTTATTATACAGAATTAGAAGAGAAACGCATGATTACATTATTTTTATCGCCGAGTTGTACTTCTTGCCGTAAGGCGCGTGCTTGGCTGCTAAATCATGAAGTGCCCTTTCAGGAACATAATATCATGACGAGCCCTCTGTCAGCTCCCGAATTGCAACACATTCTTTCTCTGACAGAGAACGGTACAGACGACATTATTTCAACTCGCTCAAAAATTTTTCAGAAATTAGATTTGGATGTGGAGGATTTGTCCATTTCAACCTTGATTCAGTTGATTGAGGAAAATCCCAGTCTTTTGCGACGCCCAATTATTTTAGACGGCAAACGGATGCAAATCGGCTTTAACGAGGATGAAATTCGTGCTTTCCTGCCTCGTAGTTATCGTAAGGAAGAGTTAAGATCCGCAACCATGCGGGCAGATATTCAGTAAAGATGAACAAAAATTATAGTTACCCACTAGATTTATCGTGGAGCACTGAAGAGCTTGCTTCGGTGCTCTCTTTTTTTAATGATGTAGAAGCAGCTTATGAACAGAAAGTCCAAGCGGAAAAGCTCTTGAAGTCCTATGCGGCTTTCAAGCAAGTTGTTCCGAGCAAGGGTCAAGAGAAGCGAATCGGCCGTGAGTTTGAAAACGTCAGCGGTTATTCGCTTTATCGTGCTGTTCAAGAGGCAAAAAGTAAAGGTAAAGGAAGCATTTCTCTTGGAAAATAAATTTCATTTTGCTAAAGAAATCATCTACCAAGCTGGTGCTTTTTTGAAGGAACATCTCTATGATGATTTGGATGTAAGTCAAAAGACTAGTGCCACTGACTTGGTCACCCAGATGGACCGGAAGGTTCAGGATGATTTGGTGGCTAAGATTCTAGCCCGCTATCCCCAGGATGCTATTTTAGCGGAGGAAAATGGACTCCGACATGATATTACTGATGGCAATGTCTGGGTGATTGATCCGATCGATGGGACCACCAACTTTATCACTCAGAAGGCTGATTTTGCCGTCATGATTGCCTATTTTGAAAAGGGACTTGGTCGTTTTGGCTTAATCTATGATGTGACCAGAGACCAACTCTATCACGGTGGCGGAGACTTTGACGTCTACTGTAACGACCAGAAACTGCCTGCTTTTGAGGACCGGCCTTTTCAAGATTTTCTCATGGCTTCCAATGCCGGTATGCTGCAAGTCAATGATTGGGGCTTGGCAGACTTGGCTCGGGAGTGTTTAGGGGTTCGGGTTTATGGCAGTGCAGGGATTAGTTTTAGCAAGGTACTGTCCGGCGGCCTCTTGGCTTATTTTTCCTACAACTGGCCTTGGGATTATGCGGCGGCTTCGATTATGGCGGAGAAGCTAGGCTTTATCGTCCAGACCTTGGATGGCAGTCAGCTAAATTTCCAGACTCGGCAGCCTGTCATGATGGCGCCTAAGTGCAAACTATCGGCTTTGAAGCCTTATTTAGAAAAGGGGAAGCAGTAGATGGACTTTCCTAAAGGTTTTAAAGAAAAATATGAACAGATTTTAGGCGCAGAAGCAGCAGAATTTTTTGCGACTTTTGACGAGGAACCGATTTCGGCCTTTCGCAGCAATCCTCTAAAAGAAGGCCAGCAGCATTTCTCAGATGCCATTCCTCAGACAAACTGGGGCTTTTATGGCAAGGTGTCTGGCAAGTCTGCTGAGCATGTGACTGGTCTGGTTTATTCGCAGGAGCCAGCAGCTCAGATGGTGGCTCAGATAGCAGCACCATCTAAGGGTATGAAGGTCCTAGATTTGGCGGCGGCTCCAGGTGGCAAATCAACCCATCTCTTGTCATTTCTGGATAATACAGGCCTGCTGGTCTCCAATGAAATCAACAGCAAACGCTCTAAAATCTTAGTGGAGAACATTGAACGCTTTGGTGCCAGAAATGTGGTGGTTACCAATGAATCTGCTGAGCGGTTGGCTCAGGTATTTGAAGGTTATTTTGATTTGATTGTGCTAGATGCACCTTGCTCGGGCGAGGGCATGTTTCGTAAGCAACCAGATGCTACCCAGTATTGGACGCCGGATTACCCAACCCAGTGCGCTCAGCTCCAGCAAGAGATTCTAACAGCTGCTATGAGTATGCTTGCCAAGGATGGTCGCTTAGTTTATTCAACCTGTACTTGGGCTCCTGAAGAAAATGAAGACATCGTTGCTTGGTTACTGGAAGAATTCCCTCTTGAACTGATTGATATTCCTAAGATAAACGGGATGACTGAAGGAATTGGCTTTCCTGAGACGGCTCGGATGTATCCGCATCGCTTCAAAGGTGAAGGTCAGTTTGCAGCCCATTTTCACTTTACTAGTGAGAATAGCTGTAAGAAGATTAAATCAGGTAAGAATCGTTTGACGAGCGGGCAAAGAAAACTCTGGCAGGATTTTGAGATCAAGCATCTAAAAACAGTCTTGACTGGAGAACTGCAGACCTTTGGGGACAATCTCTATTTGTTGCCAGCTGGCCTGCCAGACTTATCCAAGCTAAAGATTGCCCGTAACGGTTTGCATCTAGGAACATTTAAGAAGAATCGCTTTGAGCCTAGCTTTGCCCTTGGCTTGGCTATGAAACCCAGCGAGGTTTTGAAGCAGGTTGAAATCAATGAACAGGATTTCAAAAAGTATGCGGCTGGCGAGACCGTTGAATTACCAGAATCACAAGCGAATGGCTGGTATCAGCTGGTCCTGGCTGGCAATGGTCTGGGCTTTGCAAAAGTGACTGGAAAAACCCTGAAAAATTATTTTCCAAAAGGCCTGAGATTTAGATAAAATATTAGGAAAAGCTGCTATTATATGATATAGTTGAAGATGTGAAAGTATTTAGAAAATAAGCTTCTTTCTGCTAAGTAAGAATACTAAAGATACTTCCCATCCTCTTGATTTTATTAAAGGAGAAATCTTTTGAACAAATTGAAAAAATTTGCATTAGCGCTGACAGTTCTGGGCTTAGGACTCACCTTATCAGCTTGCTCAGCTTGGATTGACCGCGGTGAATCCATGACAGCGGTAGGCTCAACTGCCCTGCAGCCTTTAGTTGAAGCAGCAGCTGATGACTTTGGCTCTAACAACATCGGTAAAACGGTCAATGTGCAGGGTGGCGGATCTGGTACAGGTCTTTCTCAAGTGCAATCAGGAGCTGTTGAAATCGGGAACTCTGATGTTTTTGCTGAAGAGAAGGAAGGGATTAAGGCATCTGACTTGGTGGACCATAAGGTCGCTGTGGCTGGTATTGCGGTGATTGTCAATAAAGAAGTTGATGTGGATAATCTAACGTCTGAACAGCTGCAGAAAATTTTCACTGGTGAAATCACCAACTGGAAAGAGCTGGGTGGCAAGGACTTGGAGATTTCGATTATCAATCGTGCGGCTAGCTCTGGTTCCCGAGCAACCTTTGACAGTGTCATCATGGATGGGAAATCAGCTGTGCAGAGTCAAGAACAGGATTCCAACGGTATGGTCAAAAATATCGTTTCGCAAACTCCTGGTGCGATTTCTTACCTGGCCTTTGCCTATGTTGACGAGTCTGTAAAAACCTTGAAACTTAATAACTACGAGCCAACAGCAGAAAATGTTGCTACCAATAACTGGTCGCTCTGGTCTTATGAGCATATGTATACACTAGGCAAGCCGACTGGTCTGGCTGCTGAATTTCTGGACTATATGCTGTCAGATGATGTTCAAAAAGGGGTTGTTACCAGTATGGGCTATATCTCAATCAACGATATGAAAGTCAGCAAGGACGCTGATGGGAATGTCACAGCAATAGAAGGAGATTCAAAATGAAAAATGAGGAATTAACCAAAAAGTTGTTATCGCCTTCTAAAAATTCTCGCTTGGAGAAGTTTGGCCGCTATCTGACTTTTGCCTGTCTGTCACTGATTGTGGTGATTGTGGCTATGATTCTGATCTTCGTTGCTCAGAAAGGTCTATCTACTTTCTTTGTCAACGGCGTTAATGTTTTTGATTTTCTTTTTGGTGGTGTCTGGAATCCTTCAGGTAAAGAATTTGGTGCCCTGCCAATGATTTTAGGCTCCTTTATCGTTACCATTCTGTCTGCTCTGATAGCAACTCCCTTTGCGATTGGTGCAGCTGTCTTTATGACAGAAGTTTCTCCAAAAGGAGCAAAGATACTGCAACCTGCGATTGAGCTTTTAGTTGGTATTCCGTCTGTTGTTTATGGATTTATCGGTCTGCAAATCGTGGTTCCTTTTGTCCGTACAGTCTTTGGCGGTACTGGTTTTGGGATTTTGTCGGGTATTTTTGTGCTCTTTGTTATGATTTTGCCGACAGTAACCTTTATGACGACAGACAGTCTTCGTGCTGTGCCGCGTCACTACCGTGAAGCTAGTCTAGCTATGGGCGCAACGCGCTGGCAGACCATTTGGCGGGTAACACTCAAGGCTGCTCGCTCAGGTATTTTTACAGCAGTGGTCTTTGGAATGGCACGTGCCTTCGGTGAAGCACTAGCTATCCAGATGGTCGTTGGTAACTCTGCAGTGATTCCAACCTCTCTGACAACACCAGCAGCTACACTGACCTCTGTCTTGACCATGGGAATCGGAAATACAGTTATGGGAACAGTGGATAATAACGTTCTCTGGTCTCTAGCTCTGGTGCTCTTGATGATGAGCTTAGCCTTTAACAGTGTGATTAAACTAATTACAAAAGAAAGAGGTAAGAAAAACTATGCACGCTAAGAAATTAGATAAATTGGCGACTGGTGTTCTCTACACAATAGCGAGTATCATTGTTGCCATCCTTGCCTCTCTTATCCTCTATATCTTGGTTAGAGGTTTGCCGCATGTTTCCTGGTCTTTCTTGACAGGGAAATCCTCTTCTTACCAAGCTGGCGGTGGTATTGGGATTCAGCTATACAATTCCTTCTTCCTGCTAGTGATTACTCTGATAATCTCTGTTCCTCTTTCGATGGGGGCTGGGGTTTATTTGTCTGAGTATGCTAAGAAAGGTCCAGTGACCAACTTTGTCCGCACCTGTATTGAAATTCTGTCTTCACTGCCGTCCGTGGTAGTCGGGCTCTTTGGTTATTTGATCTTTGTTGTCCAGTTTGAGTATGGCTTCTCAATCATTTCTGGTGCCTTGGCTCTGACAGTCTTTAATCTGCCTCAGATGACGCGGAACGTCGAAGATAGCCTGCGCCATGTCCACCACACCCAACGTGAAGCTGGTTTGGCCTTGGGAATTTCCCGCTGGGAAACGGTCCTGCATGTGGTCATTCCGGAAGCTTTGCCTAGTATTGTGACAGGGATTGTACTGGCTTCCGGTCGTATCTTTGGTGAGGCAGCAGCCTTGATTTATACAGCAGGTCAGTCAGCTCCAGCTCTTGACTGGTCCAACTGGAATATTTTCAGCGTTACCAGCCCTATCTCTATCTTCCGTCAGGCTGAGACCTTGGCCGTCCATATCTGGAAGGTCAACAGCGAGGGAACAATTCCTGATGGAACGGCTGTTTCTGCAGGTTCAGCAGCGGTTCTCCTAATTTTCATTTTGATTTTCAATCTGGGAGCCCGCAAACTGGGCAGCTATCTGCATAAGAAATTAACCTCTGCCTAAAGGAGAAGAAATGACAGAATATAATTGGAATGAAAAACATATCATTACTTTTCCTGAAGAAAGGTAGCCCTGTCAACCAAGGATTTGCATGTTTACTATGGTAAAAAGGAATCCATCAAGGGCATTGATATGCAGTTTGAAAAAAACAAAATCACTGCTTTGATTGGTCCCTCTGGCTCAGGGAAATCAACCTATCTTCGCAGCCTCAACCGCATGAACGATACCATTGATATTGCCAATGTGACTGGAGAGATTCTCTACGAGGGGATTGATGTCAACCGCCCTGAAATCAATGTTTATGAAATGCGCAAGCATATCGGCATGGTTTTCCAGAGACCAAATCCTTTTGCCAAGTCCATCTATCGAAATATCACTTTTGCCCATGAACGGGCCGGTGTCAGAGATAGAAAGGTTTTGGATGAGATTGTGGAGACTTCACTCAAGCAAGCGGCTCTTTGGGACCAGGTCAAAGATGACTTGCACAAGTCAGCCCTGACTCTCTCTGGCGGTCAGCAGCAGCGGCTCTGCATTGCCCGTGCTATCTCGGTCAAGCCAAACATTCTGCTCATGGATGAGCCAGCGTCAGCCTTGGATCCGATTGCGACCATGCAGCTGGAAGAAACCATGTTCGAACTTAAGAATAACTATACCATTATCATTGTGACCCACAATATGCAGCAGGCTGCCCGTGCTAGTGACTACACTGGATTCTTCTATCTGGGCGACTTGATTGAGTACGATAAGACGGCCAATATTTTCCAAAATGCTAAGCTTCAGTCCACTAATGACTATGTTTCAGGCCACTTTGGTTAAGCTGCTGTCCGTATTCGTCACGATTCAACAAGCTTAGTCTTTGGTTGAATGTAAAATTAAATGAAGGAAAAACGTATGACAGAACCTATTTGCAAGTCAAGGACTTGTCGGTTTATTATAATAAAAAGAAAGCCCTTAATAGCGTTTCACTTGATTTCATGCCAAATGAGATTACGGCTTTGATTGGACCGTCAGGCTCAGGGAAGTCAACCTTGCTCAAGGCCATCAACCGAATGGGGGACCTGAATCCAGAAGTAACGACTACAGGAACGGTCATTTATAACGGTCACAATATCTATAGTCCGAGGACAGATACGGTAGAGCTTCGCAAGGAAATCGGAATGGTCTTCCAACAGCCCAATCCCTTCCCTATGACTATCTATGAAAATGTGGTCTATGGACTTCGGATTAATGGTGTTAAGGACAAGGCTGTTTTGGACGAAGCAGTTGAGCGCTCCCTAATTGGTGCTTCTATCTGGGATGAGGTCAAGGACCGTCTGAATGATTCCGCTATCGGTCTTTCCGGTGGTCAGCAGCAACGTGTTTGTGTGGCTCGCGTGCTAGCTACTAGCCCTAAGATTATTCTCTTAGACGAGCCAACTTCAGCCTTGGACCCAATCTCAGCTGGGAAAATCGAGGAAACCCTCTACAGTTTGAAAGACAAATATACCATGCTTTTGGTCACTCGCTCCATGCAGCAGGCGTCTCGGATTTCTGAAAAGACTGGCTTCTTCCTTGGCGGAGACTTGATTGAATTTAATGAAACCAAGAAGATGTTCCTCAATCCAGCCCACAAAGAGACCGAAGACTACATTACTGGTAAATTTGGATAACAGAAAGGAATCTTATGCTTAGAGTACAATTTGAAGAAGATTTAGAAAAACTTCATAATCAATTCTATGCGATGGGAAATGAAGTCCTATCGCAGATTAACCGAACGGTGCGTGCCTTTGTCACACATGATCGTGAACTGGCTCGTCAGGTCATTGAAGACGACGCTGAAGTCAATGACTACGAGGTCAAACTGGAGAAAAAATCTCTGGAAATCATCGCTTTGCAACAGCCTGTGTCTCAGGACTTGCGGACTGTTATCACCGTGCTGAAAGCCAGCAGTGACTTGGAACGCATGGGCGACCACGCCGTATCGATCGCCAAAGCTACTGTTCGGATGAAGGGAGAAGTCCGCATCGAGTCCGTAGAGGATGCCATCAGCAAAATGGGGCGCGATGTTAAGAATTTCGTCGAAGAAACTCTGAACGTCTATCTCAATGGAAATGTAGACCAAGCTTATGCCGTAGCAGCGCTAGATGAGAAAATTAACCAATACTTTGATGATATTCGCGATCTTGCTACAGAGGAAATCAAACAAATCCAGAACTGATTGTGACTGGCCGCGACTATTTCCAAGTTATCTCTTACTTGGAACGAATCGGCGACTATGCCAAGAATATCTGTGAATGGGTTGTTTACTTTGAAACAGGTAAAATTATTGAGTTGTGATCATCAAAAGATACGATTTATTTCGTGTCTTTTTTTCATACTCATGAAGAGGCTCAAGCATCCAGTTATTCATTGGAACTTGAGTACGACTATGCTACACTATAAGAGTATAAAGTATGCAATGTCTTTTCATAGAGAAGTATTTAGGTGGGAATCATGAAGAAAAAAATATTTATAACACTTGCTCTTATTCTTGTCTTGGTATCTGGTGGGATCTTTGTCTATAATAAACTGACAAAACCTAACTTAAGCCTCAAAACAGCCAAACTCTATCAGCGAGGTTTTCGACTCTTAGAAGAGCAAATTGGCACTTATATTAAGGAGAAATATTCAGGTATTGAAAAAATTGAATTTTCTCCAATTTATGTTATCGGAGATGATGGATCTTCCATGTTGAACGCCTATGTACGTCCGACTATATATGATAAATACGGGAATCAAGCAACTCTAGGTACACAAATAAAAAATTATACTCCAAACAGTTTGGGTATTGTTACGGACTTAATCGTTGATTTTGACTGGGATGGTAACGAGGTAATTGAATTATTTGATTCAGATGACGAGAGTATTGATGTCTCAAATGCTAAAGAACTCCCTGAAGAAGCTAAATTAACAGATGCAAAAAGTATAGATATAAATATTCAAATGTTAGTTGAAGATGGTCAGTTAAAAGATGTTGTCAAGGATGAAAAAGGAAGCTCTGAAGCACAGATTATTTACAATGTTAAGCTAAGCAAAGAGGAAGATTGATGTGGCGTGAACTAAGCAACAAATACAACTATTTTCTTATGTAGTTGAGGATAGAAGTTTGCCAAGAATAATGAAAAAGATTTTATATGACAATACTAAGGTATTATACTTTTTATTAGAAAAGAACTATGAAAACGCTTTATATTGGAGGTATATTAGTGAAAAAGAAGATTACTATTGTTTTAACAATTCTATTCATTGTATTTTCAGGAGGAATCTATATATACAACAGAGTAACCAAAGTCAACTTTAGCCCCAAAACAGCCAAACTCTATCAGCATGGCTTTCGACTTCTGGAAGAGCAACTAGGAACTTATATAAAAGATCATTACTCAGGGGTTGAAAAGATTGCGTTTTCCCCAATCTACGTTACTGAGGAAGGGTCAACTTTCTCAAATGCCTATGTACGTCCGACGATTTATGATAAATATGGGAATAAAGCAACATTAGGAACAACAATAAAGAACTACACACCTAATAGCTATGGTTCGGTTACTCATATATTTCTTGATTTTGATGGTTCAGGAAATGATGTTATAGAATTAATGGACTCAGAAGGTAATGACATTGATGTTTCAAATGCAAAACATTTGCCAGACGAAGCAAAGCTCACGAAAGCTAGAAGTACAGATGAAAATATTTCTTTATTGGTTGAAGACAGTCAGTTAAAGGATGTTGTCAAGGATGAAAAAGGAAGCCCAGAAGCTCAGATTCTTTACAATGTTAAGCTAAGTAAAGAGGAAGAATGATGTGACGTGAATTAATCAAGAAATATAGTCATTTTCTTAGATGATTGAGAACAAAGTTTTGCAAGAACAATTAAAAAATTTTATATGACAATATAAATGTATTATGCTATACTATTAAAAAAGAACTTTGAAACCGCTCTCTGAAAAATCATTATAATGGAGGTAGTCTTGTGAAAAAAAAGATTATTATTGCTTTAACAATTCTATTCGTTGTAATATTAGGAGGAATCTACATGTACAACAAACTAACAAAACCTAACCTTAGCCCCAAAACAGCCAAACTCTATCAGCATGGCTTTCGACTATTAGAAGAACAATATGGAACCTATTTCAAAGAACACTATAAAGGTATTGAAAAGATTGAGTTTTCCCCAATCTACATTACTGAGGAAGGGTCAACTTTCTCAAATGCCTATGTACGTCCGACGATTTATGATAAATATGGTAATAAAGCAACATTAGGAACAACAATAAAGAACTACACACCTAATAGCTATGGTTTGGATACTCATATAATTCTTAATTTTGATGGAGGTGGAAATGAAGCTATAGATTTAAAGGACTCAAACGGGAATAACATTGATGTTTCAAATGCAAAACATTTGCCAGACGAAGCAAAGCTCACGAAGGCTAGAAGTACAGATGAAAATATTTCTTTATTGGTTGAAGACAGTCAGTTAAAGGATGTTGTTAAGGATGAAAAAGGAAGCCCAGAAGCTGAAATCATTTACAATGTTAAGCTTAGCAAAGGAGAAGAATGATATGACTTTGTCTGATCAAGAGGTTCGAAGATTACAGTTAGGTCTTAAGGGGAATGTTAAAAAAAGTGAGGGAGCAGTTATAAATGCCGGAACAGATGATAAACCTGAGTATTATCAAATCGTTTATCGACAAGATAGTACAACTCAAGCAATGGCAGTTGTACCTGTTGATAACAAAAAAGGAGCAAATCCAAACTACCAAGAAACAACGATAGTTGTTGCTGGTACTCAGATGCCCTTTGAAAATTCAAAAGAATTTGGGAATCAACCCTATTTCTGGAAGAAAAATCGAAATATTGTTGATTCATCTGAAAGAGCATTCTTTGCTAGTGGGGCATTCGGAATATTTCCAGGAATGCTGACTCCACAATCAGATGATATTGATATGTTTTATCAAATTACCGAAGAAAAGATAAAATCTCATAATGGTATCATTTCTAATATGTCTGGGCACAGTCAAGCAGGACCTGGAGTAGCTTATACAGCCTCAAAGTACGGCCTCAAACAAAACCGTTCAATCAAAGTGACAAATTTTATGGATTTTGCTGCTAAGAAAGCTGTTGACACAGGTGGTATTTCAAAAGAACAAGTAGCCTATCTCAACAAACGCCACTATCTATAGAGATAGTCGAGGCGATGTCGTTTTCTTAGATGGAAATAATGGTGATGTTCCTTATGGACAAACTATGAGATTTGAAGTTGAGGAAGGACAGGATGGTCACTCCCCAAGAACACCAGTAATGAAGGGAAATAAGTTAGATGTAGATTATTATTATAAAAGAAATCTATTCGCTACTGGCATGACAGAAAAACAGGTCCGAAAGATTGCTGAATATAAAGCAAAAACGTACAAAGTAAATGTAGCAATCGCTAATTATGGTTTAGAGATGGACAAGGTGACTCCTGAATACTATGTTCGTGAGTATTTAAAGGAATATGGAGACTTCGCTCCTGAGCCTTCTAAGCAGGATTTAATCGCTATAAATAGGAAATACATTGATGAACTGCATGCTTCTTTAAGAACCAGCTCTGGCGACAAAAAAATTAGTTTAAGAGAGGAACTCGTTCGTACAAGTGCGCAAACCGTTCAGCTTCAGGCTGAGGTCTATGAGCAAGAGATTAAAGATAAGATAAAAAGTGCTAAATCTAGTGTTGAAAACCATATCAAAGAACTGAGAGATGCAGCTTATACCCTAGCCCACAATCTTTCTGCTGATGAGGTAGAGGGCTTATTATCTGAGTTGAGCATGTCAACTGCTTGGAATGATGGAAAAGAAGCAAGTACTCTTGCCTCAGCAAGCTCTTATAAAAATACTATGACTAATATTGCAGGGAACTTAAACAAAGCTGCAGATAGGATAGTAGAAATCGATCAACAAGGTGCCCAGATTTTCGAGAAAAGTTAGGAGGAAGAGCATGATTGAACCAAATACAGAAGATCGAGCTGAAGCCGAACGTATAAAAAAAGAATATTTAAAGATTCAGGAACGCACAGCTATTCGTGGCTTGATTTCAGCTAAAAGAGCCATTCTTCTTGAAGAAAGTCAAGCTTTGCAGAGTTGGCTAGATAGTCAAGCTGAGACTATGAAAACTTTTGCCTCTACTCAAGTACCTGCGGACTTATCTGGGGCCTTCACAGGTGGAGCAGCAGATTCAGTCAAAGAGGTGCTAGGTGCTGTTCCAAAGCCTGAATTAGCCAGCCCTATCCTGTAGGAGGCCGTATGGATATTCAGAAAAGAATTAAGCGCCTTGATGACGAGCATATAGCTTTTCGAAAGAAAGTCAGCGAGTATGAATGGGATTATCAGGACATGAGACGAGAAGCTAAAAATGTTTCAGAGCAAATGAGCGAATGGATATTATCTTTTTGTCGGAATAGTCCTGATACCGTCCCCTCATTTGAATTAAGCCAAATAGAGGAAAACAGGGAAATTTTTGAGAGAAAAATTCAGCATTATGAAGAACGGCTAAACAAAACTTATCACGAAGAAAATCGAATCTATAACAAAAAATTAGAGGAACTTGAGAAAGAAAAGAAGAACTCTTGACCTTTCTTCCATTTTATAAACCACACTGACAGGTCCTCCCTGTCTTTTTGTTTGCATTTATTCTACAACGAAATCTTTTAAATATGATACAATAATAACAGATTATAAGCGGACAAGTATGGCGGAGTAATCTTGCTGCGTTGTTCGTTAGATGAGGAGAAGCAGATGCAAGCAGTTAAACATTTTATTGAAACTTTTGTTCCTGAGCACTATGATCTTTTTTTGGATTTGAATCGTGCCGATAAGACTTTTTCAGGCAAGGTGACCATTACTGGGGAAGCTAAGACGAGTAAGATTTCCCTGCATCAAAAAGATTTGACAGTTGAAGCTGTAGAGGTGGCTGGCCAAGCTCGTCCTTTCACTCTTGATAAGGACAATGAAGCTCTTTATATTGAGCTGGAAGCAGCTGGTCCTGTAGTGGTGACAATAACTTATACTGGTAAGATTACGGACAATATGACGGGAATTTACCCATCTTACTACACGGTTGATGGTGTGAAAAAAGAGATCATTTCTACGCAGTTTGAGAGCCATTTTGCTCGTGAAGCTTTTCCGAGTGTGGATGAGCCAGAGGCTAAGGCAACTTTTGATTTGGCTTTGAAATTTGACCAAGCAGAGGGTGAGTTAGCCCTGTCTAATATGCCGGAAATTGATGTTGAAAACCGCAAAGCGACTGGTGTTTGGAAGTTTGAAACCACTCCACGTATGTCCTCCTATCTCTTGGCTTTTGCTGCAGGTGATATGCAAGGCATTACTGCTAAAACAAAGAATGGAACCTTGGTAGGAGTTTATGCGACCAAGGCCCACCCAGAGAGCAATCTAGAGTTTGCTTTGGACATTGCGGTTCGCTGTATTGAATTTTACGAAGAATATTATGGAGTCAAGTATCCTATTCCTCAGTCACTTCATGTGGCTCTGCCAGACTTTTCTGCTGGTGCTATGGAAAACTGGGGCTTGGTGACCTATCGGGAAATCTATTTGCTGGTGGATGAAAATTCAACAGCTCTGAGCCGTCAGACAGTAGCCTTGGTTGTTGCACACGAATTAGCCCACCAATGGTTTGGAAATCTAGTGACTATGAAGTGGTGGGATGACCTCTGGCTCAATGAAAGTTTTGCCAATATGATGGAGTATGTCTCAGTTGATGCGATTGAGCCTAGCTGGAAGATTTTTGAAGATTTCCAGACCAGTGGGGCTCCTTATGCCCTCAAGCGTGACGCGACAGATGGCGTCCAGTCAGTCCATGTAGAGGTCAAACACCCTGATGAAATTAATACTCTTTTTGATGGGGCGATTGTCTATGCCAAGGGCAGCCGTCTCATGCACATGCTGCGCCGTTGGCTGGGAGATGATGCTTTCCGTAAGGGGCTAGGTGCCTACTTTGAGAAGCATCAGTATGGCAATACCATCGGTCGTGATCTTTGGGACGCTCTTTCTCAAGCTTCTGGCCGTGATGTAGCTGCCTTTATGGATGCTTGGCTGGAGCAGCCGGGTTATCCAGTTGTCACTGCTAAGGTCGAAAACGACTGCTTGATTTTGACCCAGAAGCAGTTCTTCATTGGGGAGCACGAGGACAAGGGTCGCCTCTGGCCAGTACCTCTCAATAGCAACTGGCAAGGACTTCCTGATACTCTGACGACAGAAAGACTGGAAATCCCCAATTATGCAGCCTTAGCAGTGCAAAATGAAGGAGCCCTGCGTCTTAATACAGAAAACACTGCCCACTATATCACAGATTATCAAGGTGAGTTGCTGGATGCTCTTCTGAATAATCTCAGCTCTTTGGACAATATCAGTAAACTGCAAATCGTGCAGGAGCGTCGACTTCTGGCAGAGTCTGGTAAGATTTCCTATGCAGATCTGCTGCCAGTCATCAGCAAGCTGGCAAACGAAACTTCTTATATGGTGGTTTCAGCTGTTTCCCAAGTACTAGAAGGGTTGAATCGCTTTGTGGATGAAGGCAGTCAGACAGAAGAAGATTACAAAGCCCTGTTGAAAGTTCTCAGTCAAAGTAATTTCGACCGTCTTGGTTTTGAAAAACAGGAAGGCGAAAGTGATGAGGATGAGATGGTTCGTCAGCTGATTGTGGGCAATATGATTAAGGCTGACGATGAGACAGCTAGAGCTCAAGCTAGCCAGATTTTTGACCGCTATCGTGATAATTTGGAAAAACTCCCTGCCGCTATTCGCCTGCAGGTATTAATCAACCAGATTAAGCATCATGAAAGCAAGGAGCTGGCTAAGCTTTATCTGGAACTCTATGTCGCTTCAAATGATGGAAGCTTCAAGAATGCTCTTTCTACAGCCCTTTCTTATACGAAGAACAAGGAAACCTTGAATGAACTGTTAGCGACTTGGAAGGATAAATTTACTGTGAAACCGCAGGATTTATCAGCTTGGTATGCCCGTTTCCTCAGCCGTGATTTTACTCAAGAAGCAGTGTGGACTTGGGCGCGTGAGAATTGGGACTGGATCAAGGCAGCGCTAGGTGGCGACATGAGCTTTGATAGCTTTGTCATTAGCCCAGCTGTGGTCTTCAAGACAAAAGAAAGATTGGCAGAGTACAAAGCCTTCTTTGAGCCACAATTGGATGATATGGCGATTAGCCGAAACATTAGCATGGGAATCAAGGAAATCGCTGCGCGTGTTGAACTGGTGAAGCGCGAGAAAGAAGCAGTGGAAAAAGCGATTCGAGCTGCGATTTAATGGATTTGATTATAATGACTAGAACAGCCTGAGATAGTAGCCTATCTCAGGTTTTTTGTGTTATAAAATTTTGAAAATAAAAGTTCAATTTATTGCATTATATGAATGACAATAAAGAGCTTTATTTCCAATTTCTCGCATTTTTAGCCTTTTTTAAGAAAAAATTTAGTCCTGTTTAAGTAAAAATTTATATGATAATGCTATTCTAGTGAAAGGATGTGTATGGGATGACTTGTAAGCTGCGTTAGCTTCTTGCTTGATAGAATGAGTCAGAAAAATTAAAAAAGAAAGAAGGTAATAGATTAAATGGATATGGAAAAAATGATTGTGGTAGAAAAAAGTACCAAATGGTGGCTGACGGTTGCAACGGGTAGTGCTCTAGCAGTCGGACTTCTGGGCGGTTATGGTCTTGCGACAGCTATTCACGGTACAAACAGTCAGCAATCAACTATTCAACAGCCAGCTACTGTGCCTGGAGCACCGGGGCAGGGACAAAATGGTCAGGATGCAGGAAATAGCATGCCTCCGCAACCAGGTCAGAATGGTCAAAACGGCGGACCGGGTAATGGCATGCCGCCGCAGGATGGTGGTTCAGGACAAAACGGTCAAGACCAAGGAATGTCGCCTCAAGACGGTCAGCACTCTGGCAAGGACAAGAGCAAGGATTCTTCTGCTCAGCAAAATGACAACGGGAAGAAAAACAAGAAAAAGTCTTCAACGAACACAAATGAACAATCGGACAAGAACAATAATAAGTCGACAAAAGAAAATAAAACGTCGCAGTCGTAGAAAAACTTACTGATTTTGACCCAAGTCATGATATAATAAGAATAGCAAATAAAACAAAAACCAAAAGACATAATCTTGGAACGTTTTATTGGAGGAAAGAAAGATGATTAAAATTCTATTGGTAGAAGATGACCTTGGACTGTCAAACTCAGTTTTCGATTTTTTGGATGATTTTGCAGATGTAATGCAGGTTTTTGATGGCGAGGAAGGTCTATATGAAGCAGAGAGCGGTGTTTATGACCTCATCTTGCTGGATCTCATGCTGCCCGAGAAGGATGGTTTCCAAGTGCTGAAAGATCTCCGGGCAAAAGGAGTCACAACCCCTGTTCTCATCATGACAGCTAAGGAAAGCTTGGATGATAAAGGACATGGCTTTGAACTTGGGGCTGATGACTATCTGACAAAACCTTTCTATTTGGAAGAACTGAAATGCGGATCCAGGCGCTCTTGAAACGTGCTGGTAAATTCAACGAGAATACTCTTTCTTATGGTGATGTGACAGTTAATCTATCCACAAATTCAACATTGAAAGACGGTAAAGACGTTGAGTTGCTTGGTAAAGAGTTCGACCTCTTGGTTTATTTCTTGCAAAATCAAAATGTAATCTTGCCTAAGACTCAAATTTTTGACCGTCTGTGGGGCTTTGACAGTGATACCACTGTTTCCGTTGTTGAAGTGTACGTTTCCAAGATTCGTAAAAAACTGAAAGGAACGGCATTTGCGAAAAACCTACATACTCTTCGTAGTGTCGGCTACATTTTAAAAGATGCTGAATAAAATCAAGAAGACCTTTTATGCAGATGATTTCTCTTATTTCATTCGCTATTTTGGGCTGTTTACATTAATCTTCTCAGCCATGACCTTGATTATTATTCAGGTTATGCGCTCCAGCCTTTATACGTCTGTTGATGAAAATCTGAAAAACCTGAGTAATGATCCTAGTTCGGTAGCAGATTTGGCCTATCGGACGACAGGTCAGCAGTCTGATCCGAGCAATAAGGTCAACACTAAAAGTCCTAAAAGCAGTAAAGAGCCAGATGGCGATCCAAACGAAGAACCTAAGCCTGACAATCTGACAACGCCAAATTTCAGTTCTAATACTTTCGCCCTGCTTTTGGATGATAATTATAAAAATATTTCCACCAGCAAGAGCGATGGCTTTCTCGACTTTAATTCTTTGGACTTTAACAAGTCCTATCTGAATCAAATCAAGGAAATTGTGATTGGCAACAGCTTTGGCCAGACAGAAAGCTATCGGGCTTATCTCTTTGATATTGACCCTAATAATGAATATCCTGATATCAAGTACGCTGTGGTCATGACTAGCATCAGCCAGTTGGAGCAGACCAGCGGCAAGCATGAGCAGCTGATTGCCATGGTTATGGTCAGCTTTTGGGGTATTTCCCTGATTGCCAGTATTTATCTGGCTCGGATGAGTGTTAAGCCCTTGCTGGAAAGTATCCAGAAGCAGAAGGCTTTCGTGGAAAATGCCAGCCATGAGCTGCGGACACCTCTGGCTGTTTTGCAGAGCCGCTTAGAAACGCTCTTTCGTAAGCCTGAAGCTACAATTATGCAGAGCAGTGAAAATATCGCTTCTAGCTTGGATGAAGTACGCAATATGCGCTTGCTGACGACCAACCTGCTCAATCTGGCTCGTCGTGATGATGGCATTAAGCCACAATATGGTGAAGTCGAACCAGAATTTTTTGATACGACCTTTGCTAATTACTGCATTATCGCAAGGGAGAATAAAAAAGCCTTTCATTCAGAAAATATGATCAAGCACTCCATTGTGACAGATCAAATTTTCCTCAAGCAGCTGATGACTATTCTATTTGACAATGCTATCAAGTACACAGATGATGATGGCGTAATCAGTGTCATGGCTACTTCGACAGATCGTTACCTTATTTTCCGAGTGGCGGACAATGGCCCTGGCATCAGCGATGAAGATAAGAAGAAGATTTTTGATCGCTTTTATCGGGTGGATAAGGCTCGGACCCGTCAGAAAGGTGGCTTTGGTCTGGGACTTTCTTTGGCCAAGCAGATTGTCGATGCTTTCAAGGGCACTATTTATGTCAAGGACAACAAACCAAGAGGTACGGTCTTTGAAGTTAAACTGCTACTGAAAGAAACGAAAAAGCGTTCTGTTAAATAGCGGGAGAGGCCTAATATGAACATTTTGGTTTATGGTGCTGGCACAATCGGTTTGACATACGCTTGGTTACTGTCCAATCAACATCAAGTTACTGTCTTAGTTAGAGAGCATAAGCTGTCGACTTTAGAGCAAGGCTTCACACTTTCTATTAAAGATTTAAGGAAAGATGATCAGGTCTATAAAGAACATCATTTCCAGCCGTCGTTGGTGACGAGCATTGCTCAAGACTATGACCTGATTCTCTTAACGGTAAATAGTTTGCAACTAGAGCAGGCATTGAATCATTTGGCGGCTATAAAGGAAAAATCTCATATACTTATCTTACAGAATAACTGGAATATCAACTCCAAGATTCCTTCTTATTTGGACAGAAAGCAAGTGTCGTTAGCTTTTTCCTTCTTCTGTTGGAGGAGGGCGAAAGAGTGATGGTCGGATCCAAGCTATCATTTTCAAAGAAGCTACGTTACTTGATGATGATTCTTACACATCAGAGTTGTCTCCCTATCTTCAGAGCTAGTGGGATAGACATTGATGCTATGCCTGACTTGGCTTCTTGGATGAAGGTTCACTGCCTTCAGGAGGCGGTAATGGCAGGTGCAGTTGCAGAAACGGGGACTTTTGATGCACTCTTGAAAGATAAAAAAGCAATTCGAAAGATGATTTGCGCTTGGCGAGAAGGTTTAGAACTCTGTCAGCTATATGGCATTCCTAAACATCGTTATAAACCTACTAAATATCTATCCCTGCCCCTATTTCTCTTGGTTCCAGTAATGAAGTTCATGTTGAGTCAGCCGTTGGTTGCCGAAATGGTCACAAATCATATGCATTCAGGCTATGCCGAATGGGTTGATCAATATTTTGAAATCAAAAGAAGTGCTGAGAAAGAAAGCATTCCCATGCCTCAATGGAATTCGTATAGCGACTTCATTGAACAGTTTTTGGAAAACAATTCTTAGCAAGCCAATAAGGCTTGCTTTTTATCTGCTTTTATTTACTTTTTTTAAAATTTAATATAAGTTTTGCCTAAAATAGGGTATAATAATAAACAAGAAAGAATGAGGTGAAATTATGGCATCAAAAATGTTACATACTTGTTTGCGTGTGGAGAATTTGGAAGCGTCTATCGCTTTTTATGCGGAGGCTTTTGGTTTTAAGGAGCTTCGTCGCAAGGATTTTCCAGATTATCAGTTTACTATCGTTTATCTAGGTTTGGAAGGTGATGATTATGAGCTGGAACTGACCTATAACTATGACCATGGTCCTTATGTGATTGGGGACGGTTTGCTCATGTGGCACTTAGCACGCCAGACTTGGAAGGTCTGCATGCTGAGCACAAGGCTAAAGGTTATGAAGTGACAGATCCAAAGGGTCTTCCTGGTAACCCGCCTAATTATTATTTTGTAAAAGATCCTGATGGCTACAAGGTGGAAGTCATTCGTGAGAAGAGTCTTTAACATCTAGCTGCAGTTAATTTTGCAAGATAAATGATGATTTTTATTCATTTAGGATAGGTGTATGAAAAGACAAAATAACAAGAAACACGGTAAGAAAACACTCATCGTTCTCAGCTTGCTAGCTTTAGCTTTTGTTGCTGCTCTATTTCTGGGTGCTGTAAAAATTTACGCTATTTTCCAAGAAAAGGAACTGCAAGAGAAGGTTAGTGTGCTGATTGCCCAAGAAGAGACCTTGCACGCTGAAAATACTGAAAAGCAGAGCAAGATGATTGGCAGCCACTATGTGGAGTCCTTCTATCCTCTGCTGGATGGTCAAGTTATGGCAAGCGTCAAGGAGCAGATGGACGCAGATAGCCAGACGATTAAGGATAATCAGAAGAAGGGCGATAAGATTGAGGAATTGACCTTCTACTATGCTGAGGAAAAAGAAACGAGCCTGAAGGATGTTAAAGAAGTACTGGTGCATCGCAAGGACTATCGTGTCAAAGAGATGAAAATCAGCAAAGGAGAAGAGCGGGAAGTTGCTGACAGCTATCTCGGTGCAGATGGCAGTCCTTTCACTCTGAATAAGCTCTTTCAGGATCCTGATGCAGCTAAGGAAATCTTCATCAATGAAATATCCAGCCAGCTGACCTTTAGACAGGCCGATGAGGCGGTGCAGACGGAAATCCTTAATAACCTTAATGGAACGGAGTTGAGTCAGTGGTCTTTCCGTTATGAGTACAGCCATTTTTCTATTAAGCTGAGTAAGGAAGTGCAAGGCTTAACCAGCATTGATGTTCCTTTATCTAGCTTTTATGACCAGATCAATGCGGACTATCTGACCGGCGATGACTTGGCAGCTTATCAGAGTTTTGAGGCTAAGAAGCATGTGAAGATGGTTGCTCTGACCTTTGATGACGGTCCAGATCCTAAGACAACACCGCAGGCTCTGGATATCCTCAAGAAATATGGTGCCAAGGCGACTTTCTTTATGGTTGGGCAAAACATTGCTGGTAATGAAGCGATTGTCAAACGCGTGCACAATGAAGGTCATCAGATTGGGATTCATACATGGGACCATCCAGTCTTAACCAAACTTCCTCTGGAGACAGCCCAAAAAGAAATCCTTGATACCCAGACCGCTATTAACAATGTCATAGGCATCAAGCCAACGATTACGCGGCCTCCTTATGGAGCTATTAATGCTACAATCCAAAATTCGGTTGACCAGTCCTTTATCATGTGGAACGTGGACAGCCTAGACTGGAAGACACGCAATACTAAAGCCATTATGCAAGAGATTGCCAAAACCCAGCCAGGCTCGATTATTCTCATGCATGATATTCACCAGACCAGTATTGACGCTCTGCCAAGTGTCCTCGAGTATCTGAAGAGTAACGGCTATACTCTGGTAACGGTCGATGAGCTGCTGGAAGGTCAGCTAGAGCCCCATCGTATCTATTACGGCAGAGACTAAGGCGGTCCATGGGTTTAGATTTTTGAAATTCTTGTTGCTAATAAGTAAAAAAAGCTTTGGAAATCTAATGTTTCCAAAGCTTTTTAGTTTAACTCGTTACATAAAGTTCTTGATTTTTTAATACAATTTCACGAACGGAGGCGTATTTTTTCAATGTCTTCAGTTCTTCTGGATGGCTGATGAGAGTGATAACATAGCCCTCCTTGCCCATACGGCCGGTTCGGCCAGAGCGATGGGTATAGGTTTCTAAATCGTGCGGAAGCTCATAGTTGACGACACATTCTAGCGAGTCAATATCAATTCCACGAGCAACCAAATCAGTAGCCAGCAGGAGAGTAATCTGGTGTTCTTTGAACTTGTCCAGAATCACCTTGCGGAACTTAACATTGACATCGCTGGCTAGAGAAACCGCGTTGGCTTCACGATACTGGAGCTTTTCCTCGGCGCTTCCTAGGTCTGAGAGAGCGTTGAAAAAGACCAGTCCGCGGAAATCTTCAACATTGGATAACTTACGGAGCAACTCTACCTTATCACGTTTTTCAACTTGCATGTAAAAATGCTGGATGTTGTCCAAAACTTGGTCGTCAATGCTGATTTCTAGAGTATTTTCAGCAATCTTATTGTGGTCGAACTTAGCGGTGGCACTCATATATACTAGCTGGTGGTCACGAGGCGCATAGTGGGTGATTTTATCTACAAAGTGATACTGAGAATCACTGAGCAGCTGGTCAAACTCATCCAAAATGATGGTTTCGACATTCATCATCTTGATTTTCTTGAGCTTGACCAACTCGAAAATTCGCCCAGGCGTTCCGATGATAATCTCCGGACCTTTCTTAAGGCGCTCAATCTGTCGCTTCTGGCTGGAGCCGGAGAGCAGGATCTGGGCTGTCAGTCCTAAAGGCTCCGCCCAAGTCTTGCAGACCTCAAAGATTTGTCCAGCCAACTCAGTATTAGGAGCTAAAATCAAGAGTTGTTGGGCTTTTCTAGGTGTTAGCTTGAGCAGACTAGGAAAGAGATAGGCCAGAGTTTTGCCAGTACCAGTCGGACTGATTCCCAGCACCGTATCACCTGCAGAAATAGGCTCAAACATCTTCTCCTGAATAGCTGTCAAATTTTCAAAGCCAAGCTGAGCCAGCTGATTTTGCCAGCTCGGGGGGAAATTGTTCCTTAATCATCATCAACCTCAAATCTAATGCCAGCGTCCTTGCGCATGGCAAATAAGCTTTCGTGAACAGCCGCTGCCGCATCTAACCATTTCTCGTAAGCCCCATCCTGTCCGCCCTTGAGCACTCGCGCGAAAGCCTGAGCCTCTTCCAGCATAGTGTGGGAAGCACGCTTGATAGGCAGCACCTCCTCTTGACCGTCCAGACTTTGGAAAATAGCAGAGCTGATAAATTCAACCCCGTCTAAAGTCAGAGTTCCCTGATCTATATAAATCTCTGCTGGCAGATTGCTGTTTATATTTTTACCGGCCTGAATCTGAACTTGAAAATCTGCATAGATGAGACAGCCGGCTCCATTTAAATCAATCGTATTAGCTAGCTGCTGGGCGCTGTAGCGAGCGAAGCGCGGATGGCCGAAAAGTCTGATAGCCGCATAGACTGGATAGACACCCAAGTCCATCAAAGCGCCGCCGGAAAACTTAGCTGAGAAAACGTTGGGTTGCTCTCCTGCAAGCAGAGCTTGCATTTTTGAAGAATACTTGGCGTAGGTGAAGTTGGCACCCAAGACGGTCTTGTCCTTGAGAAATCACTGATTGTATCAAAGGCCTGCTCATGATAGTTGCGGGCAGCTTCAAAGAGATAGACTTGATGCTCGTCAGCCAGCTTGACCAATTCCCGCCATTCTTTGGGACGAGAAACCGCTGGTTTTTCGACAATGACGTGTTTACGAGCCAGAATAGCTACCTTGGCATGCTTGAAATGCAGGCTGTTGGGACTGGCGATATAAACGACATCAATATCGGACGACAGAAAGTCCAGCATTTCAGTAAAGATGGCTGTATTTTCATAGTTTTGCACAAAGCACTCAGCAGAAGTTAAAGTCCGAGAGTAGACAGCTACCAGCTGATAGTCTCCTGTTGAGTGAGCGGCCTTGATGAACTCATGAGAAATAGAACCTGTTCCGATGATTCCAAGTTTGAGCATAAAAACCTCCTTTTTTCTATTTTTAAGCATGTACTTTTTTTTATTTTAGCTCTTTCATTATAACATGAATTGCGGTAAAATAGATAAGATAACAAGAGATGGAGCTTATAATGCAAAATAGACCTATTATTATTGGTGTGACTGGTGGTTCCGGAGGCGGAAAAACCAGTGTTTCTCGAGCGATTTTGGCTAATTTTCCAAACGAAAATATTGCCATGATTGAGCATGACTCCTACTATAAGGATCAGACGCATCTGACTTTTGAGGAGCGGGTGAAGACCAACTATGACCATCCTTTTGCCTTTGACACGGACTTGATGATTGAGCAGATTAAGGAGCTCTTGGCTGGTCGGCCAGTGGATATTCCCACTTATGACTATACAGAGCATACCCGCAGTAAAAAGACCTATCGTCAGGATCCTCAGGATGTGTTCATCGTTGAGGGAATTTTGGTCTTAGAGGACCAGCGCCTGAGAGATTTGATGGATATTAAGATCTTTGTGGACACAGATGATGACGTTCGGATTATTCGTCGTATTAAGCGGGACATGGAAGAGCGCGGCCGCAGTTTGGATAGCGTTATTGAGCAGTATTTGGGTGTCGTTAAGCCTATGTACCATCAGTTTATTGAGCCGACCAAGCGCTATGCGGATGTCATCATTCCAGAGGGAGCTTCTAACAAGGTGGCTATTGACCTGATTACGACCAAGATTGAAAAAATTCTTAAGGAAGCCAGAGAAGGCTAGGTCAGGCAGCTTTCTAGCTCTGTCATTTTAGGAAATAACAGTTTGTGAATCTGGTAAATCCCAGTAGCTGCAAGTTTTTTGTAATGTATTCTAGCAAGGGGAAGTGGACGGACTGAAATCTATGATTTTCGGAGTCTGGTCACTCCCTTATTTTGTAGGTGGTTTATGAAACAATTTGTAAAAAGAGAGTTTCACTCTCGTTCAAAATTTTTTGCCTGCCTCTTGACCTTTTGTGCAGGATTTATCGACGCTTATACCTTCATTGAGAGGGGTAGTACCTTGGTGGCAGGTCAGACGGGAAACGTCGTTTTTCTTTCGGTCGAGCTTATCAATCAGGAAACCAGCGGAATCGAAGTGAAATTGGCAACTATGTTGGCTTTTATGCTGGGGATTTTTCTGATGACTGTTTTTCAGCATCATTTTGAGCATTCTTGGCGCAGGCTGTCCAGTGTTTTTCCTTTGATATTGACGACAGCTGTCGCTGGATTTTTACCAGCAAATGTGCCCCATCTCTATATCGTACCACCACTAGCTTTCTGCATGGGCCTAGTTGCGACGGCTTTTGGCGAGGTGGATGGCATTGTCTATAACAACTCTTTTATGACGGGGAATATCAAGAAAACTATGGTAGCTTTTGGCAACTATGCTCGAAACAAGAAAGGGAAAGATTTGAAAGAAGGCCTTTTCTTTGTAGCCCTATTAGCAAGCTTTGTAGTCGGAGCCATCATCTCTACCTATCTGATTCAATTTTACCTATTAAAAACCATCTGGTTGGTTTCCTTGATTCTAACAGCCTTTCTTCTTTTCCGAGGCATTCAGTATATGAGGAGATGAGGTGACTTAATAATTAATTATCCAACTAACAGTTGAACTGCACCCCAAAAGTTAGACATAAAATCTAACGATTGGGGTGCTATTTTTATGAAATTGAGTTATGAAGACAAGGTTCAAATCTATGAGCTCATAAAACAAGGTTTAAGCTTTAACCAGCTTTCAAAGATTTGGTGTGGATGTTTCTGGACTAAGGTACATGATTCGCCTGATTGACAGGTATGGGTTAGCCATTGTCCAAAAAGGGAAGAATAGTTATTATTCTCCAGAACTGAAACAGGAGATAATAGATAAAGTTCTGATTGATGGGCAATCTCAGAAACAGACGTCCTTAGATTATGCCTTACCAGATTCTAGTATGATTTCAAGGTGGATTGCGCAATACAAGAAAAATGGCTATACTATTCTTGAGAAAAGAAGAGGGAGACCAATAAAGATGGGGTGTAAACCAAAGAAGACTTGGGAACAAATGACAGAGTTGGAACGACTCCAGAAAGAATTAGACTACCTTAGAGCGGAGAATGCGGTGCTAAAAAAGCTGAGAGAATACCGATTGAGGGACGAAGCAAAGCTCAAAGAGCAACAGAAATCATCCAAGAATTAATCGGTCAATTTTCCCTAGCGACTCTGCTGGAAATCCTTGATTTATCACGGTCAACCTATTACTATCAAGTCAAGCGACTAGCTGCTCAAGAAGATCAGGACATGGTCTTAAAGGAGCTCATTCAAGGCATCTATGATGAACATCATGGCAATTATGGCTATCGTCGCATCCATCTGGAACTAAGAAATCGTGGTTTTATCGTCAATCACAAAAAAATACAACGTTTGATGAAGAGGTTAGGCTTAAAAGCCCGTATCCGCCGCAAACGCAAGTATTCATCATACAGAGGGGAAATAGGTAAAAAGGCTGATAACCTCATCAACCGTCAGTTCAGTGCATCTAAACCTTATGAGAAGTGTTATACTGATGTGACAGAGTTTGCTTTAGCAGAAGGAAAACTCTACTTGTCCCCTGTGTTGGATGGTTACAACAGCGAGATTATTGACTTCACTGTGTCACGTTCACCAGATTTGAAACAAGTTCAGACCATGCTTGAGAAGGTCTTTCCAGCTAAATCATATAGTGGAACAATCCTTCACAGTGACCAAGGCTGGCAATATCAGCATCAATCTTATCATCATTTTTTAGAGAACAAGGGCATTCGTCCATCCATGTCACGTAAAGGGAACAGTCCTGATAACGGAATGATGGAATCTTTCTTTGGGATACTTAAATCTGAGATGTTTTATGGTCTTGAGACATCATATCAGTCCCTGGATGAGCTTGAGCAAGCTATTGCGGATTATATTTTTTATTACAACAACAAACGAATTAAGACAAAACTAAAAGGACTTAGCCCTGTTCAATACAGAACTAAATCCTTTGGATAAATTAATTGTCTAACTTTTGGGGGTCAGTACACAGTTAGGTGTTTTTCTTTTGATTGCTCCAGTATTGTTCAATAAAGGTAAGATGAGATTCTGTCAATCCATTTATGCTATAATAATGTCAGGTTTGAAAGGATGATTTGAAATGAAGACTATCAAAGTACGTTACTTGTAGTATCACTAATACTTGTATTTATAGGTTCATTTATAATAGTTCAAAATAAAAATTTGTTTACAAATAGAACTACACAGGAGAAAAAGAAAGAGCAAGATCTGCATGAAAGGCAGCTTGCTTATCTAAAAAAACATAAGAAAGACATTGAGGAGTATATTAAGTCTTTGAATCCTAAGATAGAAACAGTTCAAATTGATTGGGAACAAACACAATGGGATCAGATAGGAAATGGAACCCCTCAAGGTGGAGGTGATATTGTTCAGGTTTATGGAAGCTTTAATAATATAGCAAAATCAAGCTGGAGTGTTATTATTAGGATTGAAGATGGAAAAATTCTAATTAATTCTATTGGAATTGGTAGTCCTTTACGTATTGGGGGTGAACTTTTTGAGTAATAGTAATTTAAAAAAACATTTGATAATTTTTATGCAGATTTAGCGCAGTCAGCCAATTTCAAATTTAACTAGAATACTTTTCAAAAGTATTTTTTTATTGTATTCATGATATAATAATAGTAACTTATTATTATGCACAAGGAGGCTAGAAGATGAAACAAAAACAAATAGCGATTCTATCTGTGGCAGCAGTAATAGCTTCTCTGGTCATAGGAGGGACAATTATGACAGTTCAAAATAAAAATTTGTTTACAGACGGAAGCAAGCAGGAGAAAAAGAAAGAGCAAGACCCACATGAAAAACAGCTTGCTTATCTTAAAAAGCATGAAGATGAGTTGGCCAATTTTGTTAAAGCTTTGAATCCTAAGGTTGAAAGTGTTCAGTTTAATTGGAACAGTATGAAAGTCGAAGACATAGGGAATGGCACCCCTCAAGGTGGAGGATATATTCTGACATTGGATGGCGGAATAAATAATAATAAAGACACTGAATTTACATTGGGAATTCCTTTAAACCACAATTCAAATGAAGTTCCTGATAAGCTAGTTATTTATGAAATGCAGCCGATAAGAATTTTACGAGATGGAGGTTGGTTCTTATATGAGTAACAGTAATTTAAAAAACTTTGATAATTTCTACGCAAATTTAGCACAGTCAGCTTACAATGGACGTCCCAATAACTTTCCACCCAAAAACAACTCAAAAAAATTCGCAGAATTTAATTTTTCCAATGATGGTTATATGAGAGATAAGGATGGGAAGATAACAGAAGTCACCCCTGGAGGTAAGAATCTCGATAATGATGGCAAAGTTTACTTGCAGCCAGATCCAGATTTGCATGTTGAAAAGGGATTGGATTTACCCTTTTTGGATGATAATGATAAGAAAATTGCTGATTATAAAGAGAAAGCAGGTTTAGGACCTTACCAGAAAGGTCGTTTAACTAATGAGAGAGTTGGCTTTAATGCATATTTTCTAACAGATACACCGACTTTGGGCAAGGATACAAAGCATACTTATATGGCTATTCGAGGTAGTGATGGTTTCAATACTGAGAGAGTTAAGAAAGAAGGAATTAAGCCTTTAAATCTGAATGACTGGCTTATTAATGATGCTAATTTTGCTTTATTTGATTCGCATATACCTCAGGCTAGACTAGCAACAGAGGGAATGAAAGCCACCATTGCAGAAATGAGCGAGAAAGCTCCCCAAGCTACGATGGATCTTACAGCCCACTCGCTGGGGACTATGGTGACAGTTCAAGGAATAGCTAATCTGAGCCAACAAGAATTTGATAAAATTGGAAAGGTCGTTCTTTTCGATGGACCGGATACTACTGATAGTTTGAAAAAAATGGGAGTTGATGATGATAGGATTAAAGCGATTAGCGAAAAACTTGAATACTATGTCAATCCTTTTGATATTGTTAGTATGCTCAATCGTGAGAATACAATCTATAATTTAGAGAAACCTGGAGAAAAGCCAACTCGTAAGGAATTGGGAACAGCTCATATAGTTGTGCCTCTTCATTATACTCGCTTTGACTTTATGTCTGATAGTGCTCATGATTTTGGTGTTTTTCAGGCAGACGGCAAGGGGGGATTTTTAGTCGCTTCAGAAGATTTTCATCCAGAACTTCTGAGAGCAGGGGAGAAGCTTGCGAGATTAGAAGCGAAATTTTTAGATTTGCTTCGTATGCAAGGTTTGACTGATGATGAGGCGATAAAATTCATGAATGCTGTTGTTGACGTTTCTTCTTTTGGAACAGCAAATTTTGCGCGTGCAGGTATTTCTACATCTGCTTTCTATGAATTTAAGCGGGATTATCAAGCTATCATTGACGAAGCGCGTAGAGAGTCGATTAAGTGGGACAAGAAGATGATTCCAAGCTATCAGAAACAGCTTGGAAGTGGCAATCTTACAGGTGAAGAGAGAATTTAGTTCGTGCTCGTCTCCTTCAGACTGCTGCTCAGCTGGCTATCTTTGAAATAGAAGATAAAGTTAAGCATGTCAAAACCTTATTGTCGGATGCCAAGGAATCTGTCCAAAAGATAATTAATGACGCAAGAACAGAGGCATTCGGCCTTGCTACTTATTTGAGCGACTCAGAAGTGGAGAGTTTATTGATTGATTTCGATATAAAGCACTACTGGGACGATTCGGTTGAAACAAATACGAACACATCCGCAAAAGGATTCCTGACAGAGATTGAACAGTTGGGAACGACTTTGGTCAGAGCTAGTGGAGATTTTGCAGCAGTCGATACTCAGCAAGCTGAGGATTTCAATAATCTCTTAGCAGATGTGAAAGGATCATGGAGGGTTATTGAAAATGCTTATACCAAATGATGATGCGCTCGTAACTAGAGTGGAGTTAGAGAGACAGTTTAAAGAAAAGATGAAAGAGCAGGAGCGGCAGGCTATCAAGGCTTTGATAGCGGGAAAAGAGCAGCTTATTCTTGCTAAAGGAGTGGAGTTAGCAACTCAGCTACAGGCGGCGGCTGCGGATATGAAAAATTATGCATCTACTAACTACGTTAATAACATTAGGGGGGGATTTGAAGGTAAGGCAGCGCAAGCAGCTGAAACTCATCTAACTCAGACGATGCAGACACCTTCTTTGAATAGTCCGATCAAAGGATAGGAGTTGAGGCAATGTTGGATAAAAAGAAGCTTCAGGAACTGGAAGATGAACATGCTCTAAAACTGCGTGAGATTGAGCGAATAGAGACAGACTTAGATACATACTACTATAAGTTTGATAGAGAGACGAACAAACTCTTAGAGGCGATTTCTTATGCATGTAGAGAGGTTCCTTTGACAGCGGCTCAACCTTATATTTTTCAAATAGAAGATAATCTGGATCAATACCATCAGCAATACAAAAAGCGCATAGACGATGTTCTAGAAGCTCGCTATCAAGAGAACAGACGCTTTCAGAATAAGCTGGATGAAGAGAGCAAATAAACTATGATACGATTCCTGAAAAAATAGAAGAAGTGAGACTTACCTTGCTTCTTTTTCTTTCTCTTTTTTTGCCAATCACCTCTAAAAATAATCCAGCATATTAAAAATTTTCAGAAAATATCGACTTTTTCTTGACATGCCTATGATACTGTGCTAAAATACTAAACAATAAGAAACCATCTCAAAAAGGAGTTAGTCAAACATGAAGTCAACTCAATCTTCAAACTTTGCTTTGTTGTTGCGTTACTCGGGCTAGTGCAAAAGCATTAGTCCTGTTTGGCTTACCAAGCGGGAGTAAATCAACATCTCGCTTGTTCTTCAAGTGAGATGTTTTTTATTTCACCTGTCTTACCTCAAGCTCCGATGGGTAAGAAATGGATTCTAAAGGAGCGACGGGAGTGGGAGTATATCTTGATTTTTCTAAAATCGATTTGTCTCAGACCGTCTCAGTCATTGAACACGACCTAGAAGTTTGGGAAGAGTTTTTCCTATAGCTATTAACAGGGTCTATGTATCTTAGAAAAGGAGTTGTCTATGACACGCAAAGTTGAGTTTTTTGATACCAGCCTCCGGGATGGTGAGCAGACACCGGGAGTGAATTTCTCTATTAAGGAGAAGGTGGCTATTGCCAAGCAGTTAGAGAAGTGGGGGATTTCAGTCATTGAAGCCGGTTTTCCTGCTGCGAGTCCAGATTCTTTTGCGGCGGTGCAGGAGATTGCTAAAGTCATCACAAAGCTTCTGTTACTGGGCTGGCGCGTTCGGTCAAGTCTGATATTGATGCCTGCTATGAAGCGCTCAAGGATGCCAAGCATCCACAGATTCATGTTTTCATTGCGACCAGTCCCATTCACAGAGAGTTCAAGTTGAAAAAGTCCAAGGAAGAGATTTTAGAAGCGGTGAAAGAACATGTCTCCTACGCGCGCTCCAAGTTTGAGATAGTCGAGTTTTCACCAGAGGATGCGACAAGAACAGAGCTGGATTTCCTCTTTCAGGTGGTACAAACAGCAGTGGATGCAGGTGCGACTTATATCAATATTCCAGATACAGTCGGCTTTACTACTCCTGAAGAATTTGCAAATATTTTCGACTACCTAGTGGCAAATGTGACTTCTGATCATAAGGTGGTATTTGGTGTTCATTGCCATGATGACCTTGGCATGGCAACTGCCAATACTTTGACGGCTATCAAGCACGGTGCTGGTCGTGTTCAGGGGACTATCAATGGAATCGGTGAGCGGGCTGGAAATGTAGCGCTGGAAGAAGTAGCAGTCGCTTTAGAGATTCGTCAGGACTATTACCAAGTTGAGACAGACATAGTCCTTAATGAAACCATCAACACTTCTGAGCTGGTGTCCCGCTTCTCAGGTATTCCAGTACCTAAGAACAAGGCGGTCGTTGGTGGCAATGCCTTCTCTCATGAGTCCGGTATCCATCAGGATGGTGTCCTTAAGAATCCACTGACCTATGAAATCATCACACCTGAGCTGGTTGGTGTTAAGAGCAATTCGCTTCCGCTTGGTAAACTGTCTGGCCGCCATGCCTTTGTCGAAAAACTCAAAGAATTAGCTCTGGACTTTGCGGAATCTGAAATTAATGATCTCTTTGCTAAGTTTAAGGTCTTGGCTGATAAGAAAAATGAAGTCACGGATGCTGATATTCGGGCTCTGATTGCCGGAACAACGGTCGAAAATCCTGAAGGCTTCCACTTTGATGATCTGCAGCTGACGACCAACGACGACCATACCATCACTGCGGATGTGCAGCTGGTTAACGGCGACGGTGAGACGGTTAGCTGTGTGGCGGAAGGTAAAGGAAGCGTCGAAGCCATCTTTAATGCCATTGACCAATTCTTTAACCAGTCTGTCCAGCTTTGTCTTACAACATCGAGGCGGTAACGGACGGTATTGACTCTCAGGCTCGCGTCTTAGTAGCTGTTGAAAATACCGACACTGATACGATTTTCAACTCTTCTGGTATTGACTTTGATGTTCTTAAGGCCAGCGCCATTGCCTATATCCATGCCAATACCTTTGTGCAAAAGGAAAATGCTGGTGAAATCGGCCATCAGGTATCCTACCGCGATCTGCCTGCAAATAATTAGAAGGAAGCGACTATGACAAAAGAAATTGTAGCTCTGGCGGGTGATGGTATCGGTCCAGAAATCATGGAAGCCGGTCTCCAAGTGTTGGCTGCTGTTGCGGACAAGTTCGGTTTTACTTATCATGTTACTGAGAAGGCTTTGGGGGTGCTGGTATTGATGCGGAAGGTCATCCTCTGCCTCAGTCAACTCTAGAAGCGGCCAAGAAGGCTGATGCTATTCTCCTAGCAGCTATCGGCAGTCCCCAGTATGATAATGCTCCAGTTCGACCGGAGCAAGGCTTGCTCGCTCTACGCAAGGAGCTTGAACTCTATGCCAATATCCGCCCAGTTAAGATTTTCGATGCTCTTAAGCATTTGTCGCCTTTGAAAGCAGAGCGAATTGCTGGAGTGGACTTCGTGGTCGTGCGCGAGCTGACTGGTGGGATTTACTTTGGTGAGCATATTTTGGAGGATAAATCTGCGCATGATATCAACGACTACAGCTATGAAGAGGTGGAGCGGATTGTCCGTAAGGCCTTTGACATTGCGCGTGGTCGCAGAAAGCGCGTGACCAGTATTGATAAGCAAAATGTGCTAGCGACATCCAAACTCTGGCGCAGAGTAGCAGATGAGGTGGCCAAGGATTATCCAGATGTGACCTTGGAGCACCAGCTGGTCGATAGCGCTGCGATGCTAATGATTACCAATCCTGCTAAGTTTGATGTTGTAGTAACGGAAAATCTTTTTGGGGATATTCTATCCGACGAGTCCAGTGTCTTGTCAGGGACGCTGGGAGTTATGCCATCGGCCAGTCATTCGGCAGCTGGACCAAGTCTTTACGAGCCCATCCATGGTTCAGCCCCAGATATTGCAGGGCAAGGTATTGCCAATCCTATCAGCATGATACTTTCTGTGGCCATGATGCTGCGGGATAGTTTTGCAGAGCTTGAAGCTGCAAAAGCGATTGAAGCAGCGGTTGAGAAGACTTTGGCTCAGGGTATTTTAACCCGAGATCTGGGTGGTCAGACAGGGACAGCTCAAATGACGGAGGCAATTATTAATAACTTATGAAATGGATATTAACGGGTATTTTCCTGCTATGGAACCTTATCGTTTTCCTGCTTTATGGTTGGGATAAGCGAAAGGCTAAGAAAAATCACTACCGCATTCCAGAGAAGACTTTGCTATTGTCAGCTTTGGCAGCCGCAGGTTTGGGTGCTTTATTAGGCGGTCGTCTCTTTCATCACAAGACCAGAAAATGGTATTTCTGGTTGGCTTGGATTTGCGGAATAATAGTGGAAATCGGAATTTTGTATTACATATGGAGAAGCTAGTATGGCTGGAAAATCGATTTTTGATAAGCTGTGGGAAAGGCATCTGATAACTGGTGAAGAAGGCCAGCCCCAGCTTATGTATGTGGATCAGCATTATATTCATGAAGTAACCAGCCCTCAGGCTTTCAAGGCCTTCGAGATGCAGGGCGCAAGGTTAGACGGCCGGATTTGACCTTTGGAACTTTTGACCATAATGTTCCTACGGTCAATATCTATGATATTCGGGATGTGATTTCCAAGGCTCAGATTGATAAACTTTCTGAGAATGTCAAGGATTTTGGCATCGAGCATGCAGCTCACGGATCGGAACTGCAGGGGATTGTCCATATGGTTGGACCCGAAACAGGCAAGACTCAGCCGGGCAAATTTATCGTCTGCGGTGACAGTCACACGGCCACTCACGGAGCTTTTGGAGCCATTGCCTTTGGAATCGGTACTTCGGAGGTAGAGCACGTTTTTGCCACGCAGACCATTTGGCAGGTCAAGCCTAAGAAAATGCTGGTCAAATTTACCGGAGTGCCACCTAAAGGTGTCTATTCCAAGGACTTTATCCTCGCTCTGATTGCCCGCTATGGTGTGGCTGCAGGTGTCGGTCATGTGGTCGAGTATGCTGGTGATGCAATTGAGCATCTGACCATGGAAGAGCGCATGACTATCTGCAATATGTCCATTGAGTTTGGCTCCAAGATGGGCATTATGAATCCCGACCAGAAGACCTATGATTACGTTCAAGGACGGCCGGGCGCTCCCAAGGATTTTGAGGCAGCAGTAGCTGATTGGAAGACTCTAGTCAGTGATTCTGATGCTGTCTATGATAAGGTCATTGAGATTGATGTCTCCGAGCTAGCACCTATGGTGACTTGGGGGACCAATCCTTCTATGGGAGTAGAGTTCGGCGCGGCTTTCCCAGAAATTCGCGATATGAACGACGAGCGGGCCTACAATTACATGGACCTCTCCCCAGGTAAGAAAGCAGAAGATATTGACCTAGGTTATATCTTTATCGGATCCTGTACCAATGCCAGACTCAGTGATTTGCAGCTGGCAGCTAAGTTTGTCGCTGGCAAGCATATCGCTCCCAATCTGACAGCTATCGTCGTACCAGGCTCTCGTCCGGTCAAGCGGGCTGCTGAAAAATGGGCCTGGATAAGATTTTCATGGATGCAGGCTTTGAGTGGCGTGATCCGGGTTGCTCCATGTGTCTGGGAATGAATCCAGATAAGGTGCCAGACGGAGTCCACTGTGCTTCGACCAGTAATCGGAACTTTGAGGATCGTCAGGGATTTGGCGCTAAGACCCATCTTTGCAGTCCAGCTATGGCAGCAGCGGCAGCTATTGCCGGGCACTTCGTAGACATCCGCCAGCTACCGGAGGTCCAGTAAGGAAGTTTTATGGAAAAATTTACAATCTATACGGGGACAACGGTTCCCCTCATGAACGATAATATTGATACGGACCAAATTTTGCCCAAGCAGTTTCTCAAGTTAATTGATAAAAAGGCTTTGGCAAGTACCTCATGTACGCTTGGCGCTATCTGGACAATCAGTACACCGAAGATCCTGATTTCGTCTTTAACAGACCAGAGTACCGTAAGGCGACTATTTTGATTACAGGGGACAATTTCGGTGCGGGTTCCTCTCGGGAGCACGCTGCCTGGGCCTTGGCTGACTATGGCTTCAAGGTAGTCATTGCCGGATCTTTCGGGGATATTCACTACAATAACGAGCTTAATAACGGTATGCTGCCTATTGTCCAGCCACTGGAAGTCCGGCAAGCCTTGGCGAATCTGAAGCCGACGGATCAAGTGACGGTGGATTTGGAGCAGCAGAAGATTTTTTCACCGGTGGGAGAATTCTCCTTTGACATTGATGGAGAGTGGAAGCATAAGCTTCTCAACGGTCTGGATGACATTGGCATTACGCTGCAATATGAGGATTTGATTACAGAATATGAAAAAAATCGTCCATCTTATTGGCAGTAACATTATTTTTGCTATATTGAGAAAATTCTGAAAAAACCTTGTCTCCGATAAAAATATATGGTAAAATAAATCTTAATTTAATAGAAAAGGAAGAAACTTATGACAAAACACATTCAATGGAACGGACAGCTTTCACAAGAAGGTTATGACATCTTGAAAGGCGATGGCGGCTGTATCGTTTGCCCGACCAAGGTGGGTTACATCATCATGACCAGCGATAAAGCTGGCTTAGAGCGTAAGTTCGAAGCTAAGGCTCGTAACCGTAATAAGCCAGGTGTTGTCCTCTGTGGTAGTATGGATGAGCTCCGTGCTTTGGCTCAGCTGAATCCGGAAATTGAAGCTTTTTATCAAAAGCATTGGGATGAAGACATCCTCTTGGGCTGTATCCTTCCATGGAAGCCAGAAGCTTTTGAAAAGCTCAAAGCCTATGGCGACGGTCGGGAAGAACTGATGACAGATGTTCGTGGAACTAGCTGTTTTGTTATTAAGTTTGGTAAGGCGGGCGAGCAACTGGCAGCTAAGCTTTGGGAAGAAGGTAAGATGGTCTATGCTTCCTCAGCCAACCCATCCGGTAAAGGAAACCGCGGCAAGGTCGAAGGAATTGGCGATCGCATCGAAAATGCTGTTGACCTCGTCATTGAAGCAGACGACTATGTAGCCTCTATCCAGCCAGACAAGACCATTGAAACTCGCTACGAGCAAGGTGTTATGGTCTCCATGGTGGACAAGGATGGAAAACTGATTCCAGAACAAGGTGGCCAACGTTCAATCTCACCAGCACCAGTGGTCATCCGCAAAGGATTGGACATTGACAAAATCATGATGCACCTGTCCGATACTTTCAACTCATGGGATTACCGTCAGGGTGAATATTACTAAGATAAAAAGAAGCTCAGTGTGGGAGTCGCCTCTTTACACTGGGCTTTTTAGTTTGAAACTTTAATTTTAAATTCTTTACCCAGTTTAAAATTATTTCCAAATAGAACAAAATTCTTGATAGTTGAAATCACAAGTGTTACAATTGAACCGTTCGTTTTGGATGATAACGGATTGATTGTAGAGCATTGGGACAATAAAGAAGTCATGCCTAAGGTAGAAGACTTGACCAATCGAGGGAAGTTTTAAATTGAGGACAAAGAATGATTGAATATAAAAATGTAGCGCTACGCTATACAGAAAAGGATATCTTGAGAGATGTCAACTTACAGATTGAGGATGGAGAGTTCATGGTTTTAGTGGGTCCTTCTGGGTCCGGTAAGACAACCATGCTCAAGATGATCAACCGCCTCTTAGAGCCAACAGATGGCAATATCTATATGGATGGCAAGCGCATCAAAGACTATGATGAGCGTGAGCTGCGCCTTTCTACAGGCTATGTCTTACAAGCGATTGCCCTCTTTCCAAACCTAACTGTGGCTGAAAATATTGCTCTCATTCCTGAAATGAAAGGATGGAGCAAGGCAGATATTCAGCAGAAGACTAATGAATTGCTGGAGCTAGTAGGCTTGCCTGCTGAAGATTATGCCCAGCGTATGCCGAGTGAACTGTCTGGCGGTGAGCAGCAACGGGTGGGCATTGTCCGTGCCATTATCGCCCAACCTAAAATCCTACTGATGGACGAGCCTTTTTCAGCTCTTGATGCCATCTCGCGTAAGCAATTGCAGAGCTTGACCAAGAGTATCCATGACCAGTTTGGGATGACAACAATCTTTGTGACCCATGATACAGACGAGGCTTTAAAGTTGGGGAATCGGATTGCTGTTTTGCAGGACGGGGAGATTCGTCAAGTGGCGACACCTGAGGAAATCCTATCTGCTCCTGCGACTAACTTCGTAGCAGATTTGTTTGGAGGTGTTCAACATGGCTAATTTGTTTTCTACCTTTCAGGAGCGCTTTGGCGAATGGTTGGCAGCCTTAGGGCAACATCTCCAGCTATCTCTTCTGACTCTACTTGTGGCTATCTTCCTGACCATTCCGCTCGCTATCTATCTTCATAGTCACAAAAAGGCAGCCAATTGGGTGCTGCAAATTGCAGGAATCTTTCAAACCATTCCTTCAATGGCCTTGCTGGGACTCTTTATCCCTCTTATGGGGATTGGTACACTGCCGGCACTGACTGCTCTGGTGATTTACGCTATTTTCCCGATTTTAGAAAATACCGTCACGGCTTTGAATGGGATTGATCCTAGTTTAGAAGAAGCTGGAATCGCCTTGGGATGACCAAGTGGGAACGACTCAAAAAGTTTGAACTGCCTCTAGCAATGCCAGTCATCGTATCAGGAGTTCGGACGGCAACAGTTATGATTATCGGGACGGCAACTCTAGCAGCCCTTGTCGGAGCTGGTGGACTAGGTTCTTTTATCCTTCTAGGAATTGATCGTCGCAATGCCAGTCTAATCTTGATTGGAGCAATTTCATCCGCAGTTTTGGCCATTCTTTTCAACAGTCTCCTTAAATGGATGGAAAGAGCTAAGCTTCGGACGGTATTTACAGCTTTTGCGGTCTTAATCCTCGGCCTCGGTGCTTCCTATACACCGAGTCTAATTCCCAAGCAGGAGAAGGAACATCTGGTTATTGCTGGGAAATTGGGTCCAGAGCCAGAAATTCTTATGAATATGTATAAACTCCTCATTGAGGAAAATACGGATATGACTGTGACAGTCAAACCTAATTTTGGGAAGACTGACTTCCTTTATCAAGCACTGAAAAAAGGTGATATTGATATCTATCCTGAGTTTACCGGTACGATTACTGGAACTCTCTTACAGCCTGCTCCAAAGGTCAGCAATGATGCTGAAGAAGTTTTTGAAGTAGCGCGTGATGGCATTAAGAAACAGGACAATCTAGTCTTGCTCAATCAGATGGCTTATCAAAATACCTATGCTATCGCAGTACCTAAGAGTGTCGCCAAAGAATACAATCTTAAACCATCTCTGATCTTAAAGCAGTCCAAGACAAGCTCAAGGCAGGGTTTACCTTGGAATTTAACGACCGTGAAGATGGAAACAAGGGTTTGCAATCTGTCTATGGACTGAATCTCAATGTGTCGACAATGGAGCCAGCCCTTCGCTACCAAGCTATCCAGTCGGGTGATATTCAAATCACGGATGCCTATTCGACTGACGCAGAACTTGCGCGTTATGATTTACAAGTTTTAGAAGACGATAAGCACCTTTTCCCTCCTTATCAAGGTGCCCCTCTCATGAAGGCTGAATTGCTCGAAAAACACCCTGAATTGGAAGGTATTCTCAATAAGTTGGCTGGTAAAATTACGGAAAGCCAGATGAGTCAGATGAATTATCAAGTTGGCATCGAAGGCAAAAAAGCCGAAGCTGTTGCGCGTGACTATCTGGTCAAGGAAGGACTTTTAAAAAAGTAAGCAAAAAAGTTAGACTTGTAAGGTCTAGCTTTTTTGCTTACTTGAGGATAGACAGACTACGGATTGAAGGAGATGAGTTTATCTCTTAGTCAGGAAATCTTCATCCATTTTTGGTATAATAAAGTATCAATTCATGGAGGTGTTCCGATGGCATCTAGTCAAGAATGTTTGGATTTTATCCTGAAGCAGCTGCAGGGCTTAGGGCAAGAAATTAGCTTTCGCAAGATGATGGGAGAGTATTTGCTTTATTATCGAGGTCGCTTATTCGGCGGGATTTATGACAATCGCTTGCTGCTCAAGCCGGTCCAGCCAGCTCTGGATTTTTTTGAAAATCCGATTTATGAGTCTCCTTATTCAGGCGCAAAACCAATGCTTCATATAAAAGAAGTAGAAGATGCTGCCTTTCTCTGCAGTTTGATTGAAGCTGCCTATCCTGCCTTACCAGCATCTAAAAAGAAAAAATAGACTTTCTTTTACAATAGATATTCTAAAAAGTTGCCGTTCAAATAGACATTTTTAAAATTTTCCTTTATAATGGACTTAAAGGAGGTTTGGTATGCTTTATATTGCTCTTATTGGAGATTTAATTGAATCCAAACAGCTGAAAAATCGTAAGCAGGCTCAGAAGGACCTGCAGGACATGATGGCAGTGCTAAATCAGGATTATCAGGATTATTTGGTGTCGCCTTTCACGGTAACGACTGGAGATGAGTTTCAGGCTTTGCTGCGGCCAAATCCAGAGATCATGCAGCTCCTTGATCAGATTGCCTTGGGCTTTCCTCATCCGATTCGCTTCGGGCTTGGCCTGGGGGAGATTGTGACGGACATCAATCGGGAGCAGAGTATTGGTGCCGACGGTCCGGCCTACTGGAGGGCACGCGCAGCCATTGAGGCTATTCACGAGAAGAACGACTACGGCAGCAGCCATATAGCTGTATCCTTGGGAAATGAGGAGCTCAGTCAGGCGGTCAATACGGTGCTGGCAGCTACTTCATTTATCCAGAGCAAGTGGAACACCAGTCAGAGAGAGGTTCTGGAGCGGATGCTCATGGAATATATCTATGACGAGAATTTTTCTCATGGGGAAATAGCAGAGCTGCTGCAGATTAGTCCCAGTGCGCTTAGTAAGCGGCTCAAGTCGTCTGGTCTGAAGATCTATCTGAGAAATCGCCGTTTAGCTATGAGAATGATTCTACAGGCAGTAAAGGAGGCTGAACAATGACAAATTTTATGGGATTTTCGGAATTTTTCATGCAGAATCCGATTCTTGTATTGACTTTGCTAGCTCATGTGCTAGCTGATTTTCAGCTTCAAAGTCAGAAAATGGCCGACCTCAAAAGCCGGCGGTTAAATTTTTTGATTCTCCACTTGGGAATTGTTCTCTTGCCCCTGTTGCTCTTGGGGCTCATCTTACCTAATTATCTGCTATATTTCGCCTTGGTCTGGCTCAGTCATGCGCTTATTGACTTCTTGAAGAATAGGTTGAATTCATCGATTGTCCGGCATCATGCTCAAAAGTCAGCCTTTACTGGATCAAATCTTGCATTTGATTAGTATTTTTGCTCTTTATTTTCTCTTAGGGCAGCAGAAAATTCCAGCTCCTAATTGGCTGTCTGAGCGCTACCTCATGCTGCAGGCTCTCTTTTTCTTCACCCTTACTAGTAAGCCGGTTAATATCCTCTTTAAACTCTTCTTCAGCAAGTATCAGGCGGGGGAAGACAGTGGGGAGACTATTGCGGGGGCTGGTGCCATGATTGGGATATTAGAGCGCTTGATTATGGGACTTTCTCTTATTTTCGGGCAGTTTACTGCGATTGGGCTAGTCTTTACGGCTAAGTCTATCGCCCGCTATAATAAGATTTCAGAAAGCCAGTCCTTTGCTGAATACTACCTGATTGGCTCGCTTTTTAGTATGATTGCAGTCCTGCTTGTTTACGGCTGTCTGTATTGGTAAAAATAAATAAAAAAACAGATCATCATAGTAAGGATGGTCTGTTTTTGTGTTTTTATCTGTAATTCTACTCAATCATGGTATTGACAGCAGTGCCTGTTTGGTAGTCAATCTCTGCATTTGGAGAGACATTGTCCAGGATGACATGAGACATTCCGTCCTCGTCTATTGTTTCCTTGCCCCCTAGCTGGATGCTGACAACATTGCCTTCTGCGTCGAGTCCGACATACTGGAGCTCAATCTTGCGAGGAAGCAGCTCATTGTCCGTGTAAATCGGAGTAACCTTGTAATCCAACCAATAATCTGGATTTTCCTCTAACCAGCGCTCCAAGCGATGTTCATAATAGATCATGCTATCTGGGTTATTGTCATCCAGTCCTTGGAAACTGCCAGAGTTGAGCCAAGCGGTCATCGGAACGAGGTTTTTCCCTTCGTTATTGAGGCCGCTGAAAGTAAAGCCAATCAGATGAGCGCGATTCATGAGCCAAGCCCGATCATCTCCATTTCCGTAGTAGAATTTGTAATTGTGCCAACCGATGGGATTGTAAGTGACCTTGGTCTCCTTTTTCTTTTTGGCTTTGTGTTGCTCCTGCATTTGAACATGAGCAGCAGTAGCCCGACCGTACTTGTCCTTTTTCCCTAGCTTTAGCTGATACTCTCCATTCAACTCCAGAGTGCCGATAGCTGTTTCATCGCTATGGTTGAGCAGCTGGACCTTAATCTGGTTCTTCTGATTCGCAGCAACATTTTCTGCAGGAAGAGCCTGTGAAAGTAACAACAAAGAGCCGGCTGACAGGACAAGCCAAGTGCCAAACCTAAACTTTTTCATAAAGAACTCCTTTTAAATAATATATCTCCGACATCATTCTACTAAAAAATAGATTGTTTGACAACTAAAACTTTTCAAAAATGTTACAAAAATAAATATCTGTTCAATAAGCGCGAGGTTTGACTCGGATGTGTATTTTTCCTATAATCATAACTAGAGAAAACGCTTGTATAAATTACCTAAGGAGGTGCTTATGAGTCCATCTTTAGAGGAAATGTCACTGGAGGAGCTGTGGCAGCTTTTTCCGATTTTCCTGAGAGAGCATCAGGCAGCGTGGAAAGATTGGTATGAGGCGGAACGGCTTCGGCTCTTGAGTTTTTTTCCTGCCAATCAGCTGGTTCGGATTAGCCATATCGGTTCGACATCGGTAAAGACTATCTGGGCCAAGCCAATAGTGGATATCTTGCTGGAAATTCCCAAAGAAACAGATATGGTAGTAATGAAAGACTTGCTGCTGAAAAATGGTTATCTACTTATGTCAGAAAGCCAAGGGCGGATGTCATTTAATAAAGGGTATACACCGAGTGGTTTTGCCGAGCGGGTTTTCCATCTGCATCTGCGCTATGAAGGCGATCATGATGAACTTTACTTTAGAGACTACTTACAGGAGCACCCTGCTGTAGCTAAAGACTATGAAAAGCTCAAGCTGTCCTTGTGGAAGCAATACGAGCACAATCGTGATGCCTATACAGAGGCGAAAACGGATTTTATCAAGAACTATACAGAAGAAGCTAAAAAGTTTTATGGCGGAAGATATGAGAGGGAAGACAGATGATTTATCCAATGATTGGCTTTCTGATTATTCTTGCTTTTCTTTACTTAATTTACCAATCTAAGAAACCATCAGGTTTTGTCGGCTTATGGATGATGAAATTATGGAATCGCGTTTATCTGCCTATGGTTGTTTGGTCGGTCAGTCAGCTGGATTATAAGAAACGATATAATGCTATTTTGGATGTTGGAGTTGGAAATGGAGCTTCCTCGAAATATTTGAAAAAGCACTTTCCTAATAGCCAAGTGTTGGGGATTGATATTTCTTCTACGGCCATCAGAGCAGCTGAAAAATTGGCTGAGCCTGGCCTATCTTTCGAGGTAAAAAATGTTGAGAAAACAAATCTTCCATTTGAGGAATTTGATTTGATTACAGCCTTTCAGACCCATTTTCATTGGTCAGATTTAACTCAAGCTTTTTTGGAATTAAAGAGAATTCTCAAGCCTGATGGAATCATCTTACTGGCATGTGAATGGAGCAAATTAGCTTACTACCTACCAGACTTTAGAAAGCAAGAAAAACTTGAAAACTATTTGATAAACTTGGATTTACATCTCATCGATAGTCAAAGAAATGGTCACTGGATTTTGTACAAAATTGGAAAAAACTAAGAGAGGTATCCTATGAAACAATTATTTTTATGTTCATATTTTGCGGGAGTCAAGGACTTGTTCAGACAATATGCGTCTGAAAAGCAATTGGGCAATCAGGTACTTTATCCCGACGGCTGGAAATGTAGAAGAGTACAGGGGTTATATTGACGAAGCTCTGCAGTCCTTTGCGAACTTGGGATTTCAAGTAGAGGTCTTGGATATTTCAGCTTGTGATAGAGAAACGGCTCAGGCCAAAATTTTCCAAAGTAAACTCCTCTATGTCTCTGGCGGCAATACTTTTTATCTTCTGCAAGAGCTAAAGAAAAAGCAGCTTCTATCCTTGATAAAAGAGCAGATTGCGGATGGCATGGTTTATGTGGGCGAATCTGCTGGCGCTGTTATCACTGCTGAGGATATTGACTACATCAGACTTATGGACGATAAGGAAGTAGCAGGGGAACTGTCTGATACGGTGGCGTTAAAGGAGGCAGATTTTTATCTCCTGCCTCATGTTGGCGAAGAACCCTTTGTCGAAAGCGCTCAGGCAATCCTAGATACTTATGGAGACAAGCTTAATTTGCTGCCCCTTAATAATCGCCAAGCAGTGCTGGTGGAGGATGAGGAAGTGAAGGTTTTGGTGGAAAATAAATAAGAATGCGAGTGTTGAACTTTGATTGAAAAAATATATGAAACACCAAGTGGAGTCATTCACTATTGGACAAATGATATGGATGCATCAGCGAAAAGTGCTCTTATTTTTTTACCTGGGCTAACTGCTGACCATAGGTTATTTGAAAAACAAATAGAATATTTTAAAGATACATATAGAGTCCTGGTGTGGGATGCTCCAGGCCACGCGTCATCTTATCCTTTTAAGCTCGATTTTAGCTTGTTTGATATGGCAAAGTGGTTAGATGGAATATTTGTCAATGAAGGAATTGAAAGGCCAATCATAATTGGTCAGTCGATGGGAGGATATGTTGGGCAGGTTTATGCTCAACTTTTTCCTGAGAAACTAAAAGGTCTCGTGACAATTGATTCACCTTCCATGCAAAGGAAGTATTATACAGCTATGGAATTGTGGCTCTTAAAAAATATGGAGGCAATTTATAGAATCTATTCATGGAAAGCTCTTTTGAAATCTGGGCCTAAAAGCGTATCAACAACAGACTATGGAAGAAAACTGATGTATGATATGATGATGGTTTATGATGGCAATCAAGAAAGGTATGCTCGTCTTGCGGGATACGGATATAAGATATTTTCAGAAGCAGTAGAGAAGAGGCTATCTTTTGAAGTAAAATGTCCACAATTGGTTATATGTGGAAAAGAAGATCGTGCAGGGGCTTGTATACGATATTTGAAGGCCTATGAAAGAAATACTGGGAAGTCTGTCCAATGGATTGATAAGGCGGGACATAATTCTAATACCGACCAACCCGATATTGTAAATAGACTGATTGATGAATTTTTGAATAACAAAATTAAAGAAAAGCTTGGTTGAAAGACCGGCTTTTTGATATAATAGACTCTATGAACACAAAAGAAAAAATTTCAAATTATCAACTTTTATTGGCTCAGCTAGAAGCCTTGTTGGAGGGTGAGACCAATGTTTTGGCCAATCTGTCCAATGCTAGCGCCCTGCTTAATCAAGCCTTGCCTAATTCTGTCTTTACTGGTTTCTATCTTTTTGATGGGAGCGAGCTGATTTTGGGGCCTTTTCAGGGGGGTGTTTCCTGTGTCCATATTGCGCTAGGTAAGGGTGTCTGTGGGGAATCTGCTGAGAAAGGGCAGACGATTATCGTGGATGATGTGACCCAGCATGCCAATTATATCTCCTGTGATAGCCGGGCTAAGAGCGAAATTGTGGTGCCCATGGTAAAAGACGGCCGACTGCTTGGAGTGCTGGATTTGGACTCATCCTTGACGGGTGATTATGATGACGTAGATCAGGAGTATCTGGAAAAGTTCGTCCAGATTTTGCTCGAAAAAACAACTTGGAATTTTGAAATGTTTGGAGAAAAAGCCTAATGTATCAAGCTTTATATCGAAAGTACCGCAGTCAGACCTTTGGTCAGCTGGTGGGACAGCAGGTAGTAGCTACCACCCTGCGGCAGGCTGTTGAGCAAGGGAAAATTAGCCATGCCTATCTCTTCTCTGGTCCGCGTGGAACAGGGAAAACTAGTGTTGCCAAGATTTTTGCCAAGGCTATGAACTGTCCGAATCAAAAGGACGGCGAGCCCTGCAATGACTGCTATATCTGTCAGGCCATCACTGAGGGAAGCCTTGAAGACGTCATCGAAATCGACGCGGCTTCTAATAATGGGGTAGATGAGATTCGTGATATTCGGGACAAGTCTACCTATGCGCCTAGTCTGGCCAAGCACAAGGTCTATATCATTGATGAGGTGCACATGCTCTCGACTGGAGCCTTCAATGCCTTGCTCAAGACATTGGAAGAACCGACAGAAAATGTGGTTTTTATCCTAGCAACGACAGAGCTGCATAAGATTCCAGCCACTATTCTTTCCCGCGTCCAGCGTTTGAGTTTAAGTCTATCAAGACACAGGACATTATTGACCATATTGAGTGGATTTTGGAGCAGGAAGGGATTGATTTTGAGCAAGAAGGTGTGCAGATTATTGCCCGTCGAGCTGAGGGCGGTATGCGGGACGCTTTGTCTATCCTCGATCAGGCTCTTAGCTTAACCCAGGAAAATCGTTTGACCACAGACATAGCTGAAGAAATCACTGGCTCTATCAGTTTGGGAGCCTTGGATGCCTATGTAGCTGCTTTGATTGCTCATGATGCAGTAGCAGCCTTGGATAATCTCAATCTAATTTTTGACAGCGGCAAAAACATGGCCCGTTTTGTGACGGACCTCCTGCAATATCTGCGTGATCTAATCATTGTCAAAACTGGCGGGGAGAATCATCATGCTAGTGAGCTCTTTCTGGAAAACCTCAATACACCGCAGGATACCCTATTTGCCATGATTGATATGGCGACCAAGAGTTTGGCAGACATCAAGAACAGCCTGCAGCCTAAGATTTATACAGAAATGATGACCATTCGACTGGCAGAGACCAGCAGTCTTCCTGCAGCGGCAGCGATTCCAGATAATCTAGCCGAAGAGCTCAAGGGATTGAGACAAGAAATTGATAGTCTTAAGCAGCAGCTGTCTAATGGCAATGGGAAACCTGCAGCAGCTGTCAAAACTTCGGATATTCGTCCGCAGAAGTCTAAGGGCTACCGGGCAGACCGCAATAAGGTCAATGCTATCCTAGAAGAGGCTCTTGACAATCCTAGTCTGGCTCGCAGCAATCTGACTAAGCTGCAGAATGCTTGGGGTGAGATTATTGAAAGTCTGGCTGGAGCTGATAAGGCCTTGCTGGCAGGCTCGCAGCCAGTGGCAGCCAATGAAAGTCATGCCATCTTAGCTTTTGAGTCTAATTTTAACGCTGAGCAGACCATGAAGCGGGACAATCTCAATACCATGTTTGGCAATATCCTCAGCAATGCGGCAGGATTTTCACCAGAGATTTTGGCTATTTCCTTAGAAGAGTGGACCAAGATTCGGGCGGATTTTTCGGCTCGCAGCCGCAATGGTAAGGCAGAGGTTGAAGAGAAGGAAGAGGAAAGCCTGATTCCAGAGGGATTTGACTTCCTAGCAGAAAAAATTACCATTCAAGAGGACTAAAAAAAGATTTTTCTAGGTTTTCGTGTTATAATAAATCTATGAACAGACGACAATTTATTGTAATGGCTGTTTTTACGGCCTTAGAAACCTATTTTTTCAATGAATCCATCATGGCGGGGCGCTATTTTATGGCTGCTTTCTGGGCAGTTTTGGTGCTGCGCAATCTGCAGATTTCCTATGTCATGGGGCGGATTGTGGATGAAATCGATAAACATTTAGGACCGAAATAATGAAAACAGGACTGAGTCTTATGACTTAGTCCTTTTGAAATGATTTTTTTGATTACCAACTGCTTAGAGAAACTTCGCCGCTATTAAGCCAGATTTCCTGACCATCTGTCAGCTGGACTAAGAGTTGCCCACTGTCTGAGATGTCTTTGGCCAAACCTTGGTAGTCTAAGCCTTTTTGGCTGAAGGTCACTTCCCGTCCCAACACTAAGGAGCGCTGCTTGTAGAGGTAGATGAGCTCTTCTGGATCGCTTTCGTAGAAGCATTTCCAAATCTCGGCGATGAGCTCATTGCGACTAATGGCTGGTTTCTCTTCAAAGAGAGAGCCGGCTTTTTCTTTGATGTCGGCTGGAAAGTCTCTAATGAAAAAATTAAAGCCAACACCAATGATAACATCAGTGACGAGTCCTGTCTCAATAGAAGTCGTAGCCTCAGTTAAGATGCCGGAAATTTTCTTGTTTCGATAGTAAATGTCATTAACCCACTTGATATCAATCTCCATGAGGGTTAGATTTTTCACTGCCTTGTAGATAGCTCCCGCAGTCAAGATAGTGTAGGAAGGGAGCTGGTCAAAGGGGAGATTGGGCTTGAGGTGGAGAGACATGTAAAAGCCGCCCTGGCTGGGGCAGAAGAAGGAACGACCAAAACGGCCACGTCCAGCAGATTGGGCAGCGGCCAGATAGAGAGTGTTGGCCGGGTGTCCGGCCTCCATGCCAGCCTTGGCATCCATCTGAGTGGACTGGCAGTCAGGATTGAAGGAGACCTGAACAGGTGAGTGTGTCTCAATCCAGTCAGGAATCAGTAGGTCACCCGCTGTCAATCGATAGCCGCGGTTTTTGACGGATTCGATTTGGATGCCTTCTCTCTCCAATTTTTGAATGGCCTTCCAAATGGAAGTTCGTGAAATGCCCAATTCTTGGGCTATTTTTTCGCCGTTGACATAGTCGTCAGCCTGGCTGAGGATGTCAAAGAGTTTCGTAGGTTTTCATAGGAGGTCTTTCTAGCTTAAAGGCTGCTTTCTCTTAGTGTAAGCTTGGTAGAGAGCTTAATCATGTAAGGAATGGAGCTTTCGTCAGTTTTAATCATCTGATCCAGCATCTGCAGAGCTTGCTTGCCCATTTCCTCTGTGAAGACTGTCACAGTACTGAGAGGCGGATAGACGTATTTGGCAATGGATGTATCATTAAAGGAAATAATCTGGACATCTTGGGGAACAGCTATTCCCGCTTCCTGAAGAGCACGGAGAGCACCGACTGCCAGAGCATCGCTGGCAATAAAGAATGCTTTTGGCATCCGCTCTTTTTGCTGGTCAATCATGTCTTTCATCAGCTGGTAGCCAGACTCTGAGGAGAACTTGCCTATCTTGACATAGTCTGGCTGATAAAGCTCTTTGTCACTAAGGTAACGGCAGAAGCAGGACAAACGCGGATCGTCAAGACTTGTCGTTCCGTCTGTAGTCTCTTCGCGTCCAGCAATCATACCGATTTCTCGAATGCCCTGCTCAAGAAAATGGTCAAGAACATGGGTAACGGCATGCTCAAAGTCCGTTGTCACACAGCTATGGCCTTTGTCTAGCGTATCGCTGTCCACGAAAACCAAAGCAGGACTGTATTGCTCCAGCTCCTTGACTTGCTTGGTGCTGAATTTTCCGATGGCAATGATGCCGTCAATCTGCTTCAGCTGGCTTAGTGAGTCGTTGTTGAAAATCCGTACGATATTATAGCCCAGTTCCTGAGCTTTCTTTTCAATTCCTAAGCGGATGGAGTAGTAGTAAAGATCATCCAGCTCTTCCAGCTCTGTGTACCATTCAACGATAGCAATACGGTGGGTCTGAGGTGAAGTCTTTTTCTGCCTGTTGCTTTTTTTGTAGTTGAGCTGTTCAGCGATGTCGAAAATCTTCTTACGCGTCTCATCGCTTACAGACATGGACTTGTCATAGTTCAAAACCCGCGAAACAGTTGCGGGAGAAACACCAGCAGTCTGGGCGATATCTTTGATAGTAGCCATTTGATTTGATCCTTTTTAATTTACTGTCTACATAAATTATAACTCAAAAATTAGTAAATAACAAAGATATGTTTAGTAAAACTTAACTTTGTTCTCGAAATGAACTGGGTGAAAAGCCAAAATATTTTTTAAAAGCCTTTGAAAAGTAAAGGGGATCTGAGAAACCGACAGAATAGGCGATAAATTGGACAGGCTCACGGGTGTTTTTGAGGAGTTGTTTAGCTCGATGCATTCGGACATATTCCAGATATTCTTTAGGTGAGCTTTGATGCTCCTCCTTGAAATGGTTGTTAGATAGCTGCGATGAACGGACAACTTAATTGCCATATCTTGAATGCTGAGGTTAGGATTAGGATATTGAGTGTCAATTATCTGCTTGCAGGCTAGATAGAGTTGCTGGCTTGCAGATAGGGTATTTGCTTGGGGCTTATAGGCAACGCTGCCCAAGTGAAAGATGAGTTCATAAAGTTGGCCCATAATGTGGAGTTGAGCTAGTTGGTTAGATTTGGTCTGCTCAGCGAAGTAAACTAGGTTCTCAACAATTTTCCCAATCCTATCTGTTTTTCGTTCCTGGTTAGCAAGTAGGTAGCAGTCTTCGGCAATCTGAGAGTGATTGAAGTAGTCATAAACCCTACCGCCAGTCATTCCCAGCCAGTAGTAAGACCAAGGTTCTTCTTTGTCAGCCTGATAAAAGGTAAGTTCGTTTGGCTTGAGCAGAAAGAGATCTCCAGCTTTTAAATCGACAATTTTTCCTTTGTAATGAAATTGACCTTTCCCTTTGGTAATGTAGTGAAGAACGTAGGTATCTCTAATAGCTGGTCCAAAAGAGTAGCTAGGTGTGCACTCTTCATAACCGTAGAAGCTAAGTGAGAGATCAATTGTTCCTGTTTGGTATTCTGAAAAAACAAGCATATTTTGCCTCCTACCTAACATTTTACCATATTTCCCTAACATAATTCTATTTTAGGAAGCGATTTCATGAGGTAAAATATTAGTAAATATGGAGGTTCAGAAATGGCTATAAAAATAGACAAGCATCTATTCTACATCAATACAAAAAATTCTAGTCTTATCATTGAGGAAAGGGATGGCTACCTTTTGCTTAAACACTTAGGCAGAAAAATTGAATCCTATCATTTTTCCAATACAGTATTTGAGCGAGATCATGCTTTTTCTGGTAATCCGAGGTCGAATGAGCGGAGTTTTAGCTTAGATACCCAGCGACAGGTTTTGGGGCAGCATGGTTTAGGAGACTTCCGGCAACCTTCTCTGCAAGTCCAACATGCTAATAATGAAGTAACAGATTTTCGGTTTGTTGAGAGTCAGCTGATTAAGGGAGGTTTGGAAGTTCCAGGATTGCCTAGCCCTCACAGTACAGAAGATGCAGAAACACTGGCCTTTATTTTAGAGGATACAGTAGCTCACTTACGCCTCACTCTTTATTACACAGCTTTTGAGGATAGCAATACCATTGCAACCTTTACTAAGCTGGAAAATATCGGTAGAGAGACAGCAGTCATACATAAGAACTTGAGCTTAATGGCAGATTTGCCGGCAGGTACTTATGATGTGATTAGTTTACAGGGAGCTTATGCTAGGGAAAAAAACAGTTCGTCGTCACAAGCTAGAACAGGGAATTTTTCAAAATAACTTCTAACCGAGGAGCTTCTGGTCACGCGCAGACTCCAAGCCTTATCCTTTGTGATAGTGAAACGACGGAAGAGGCTGGTCAAGTTTGGGCAATTCAGCTCCTTTATAGCGGAAACTTTGAAGCTTGGATTCAGCAAAGTCAGTTGAATGAAGTTCGGCTGGGTATCGGTATCAATGAAGATAACTTTGCTTGGAAACTGGAAGCAGGGGCAGACTTTCTATAGTCCTGTTGCTCTGTTGAATTATTCGGCTCAGGGTTTGACTGGTCTTAGTCATGAGAGCCAAGCTTTTGTTCAAGAGCATATCATTCCTAAAGCTTTTGCGAAGCGAGAGCGGCCAATTCTAATCAATAACTGGGAAGCAACTTACTTTGATTTCAAAAAAGAGAAGTTGCTAGAGTTAGCAGATGAGGCACAGAAAGTTGGTATTGAGCTCTTTGTTCTCGATGATGGCTGGTTTGGCAACCGTTTTGATGACAATCGGGCTCTGGGCGACTGGTTTGTCAATGAAGATAAGCTAGGTGGCAGTTTGACAGAGCTCATAGCAGAAGTTCATAGCAGAGGATTGCAATTTGGTTTATGGGTTGAGCCAGAAATGATTTCCGTAGACAGTCAGCTTTACCGGGCACATCCAGACTGGGCTATTCAAGTACCTGATCGGGATCATACTTACTCTCGCAATCAACTTGTATTGGATTATGCTAATCCAGATGTGGTAGCCTATATCAAAGAAACACTGGATCAGCTGTTTAGTCAGCACGATATTGACTACATAAAATGGGATATGAATCGTAATATTACCAATCTTGGGAATGGCATTGACTATCTGGCGACCAAAATGCAGTCACATAAGTATATCTTGGGGCTTTATGAAATTGTAAATTATTTGACAGAGAAATATGAGGATATTTTATTTGAGTCCTGCTCAGGTGGTGGTGGACGAAATGATCTTGGTATGATGCGGTATTTCCCTCAAGTCTGGGCTAGTGACAATACCGATGCCATAGCTCGTTTGCCAATCCAATATGGGTCTTCTTATCTTTATCCGACTATTTCAATGGGTGCCCATGTGTCGGCAGTGCCTAATCATCAGATGGGACGGATTACTCCGTTGGCAACTCGTGGTCATGTAGCTATGATGGGAAATCTGGGGTATGAGCTTGATTTGACTAGTCTATCAGATGAAGAGAAAGTTGCGATTGCTGACCAGGTGAAGTTGTATAAAGAATTACGGCCAGTGGTCCAGCTAGGGCGTCAGTATAGGCTAATCAATCCAGATGTTGGCTCCAATGAAGCAGCAGTTCAATTTAACTATGAAGATCAAACGATTGTAACCTACGTCCGAGTTTTATCAGTTGTGGAAACGATGGAAACAACCTTGAAACTAAAAGACTTAGAGGAAGAAGGACTTTATGAGCTGCAGGGAAATGGCGCAGTTTACTCAGGTGCAGAACTCATGTATGCTGGTATCACTATGAATCTTCCGCAAGGAGATTATCTTAGCAGACAGTTGCATTTTATTAAAAAATAAGGAGGCTAGACCATGAAATGGTATAAAAAGATGAGCTTAGCTGCTATTACAGGACTGTCCCTTTTGGGGCTGTCAGCTTGCAGCAGCCAAGGGGAGTCGACAGATGGTAAGGTAACGATTGAGTATTTCAATCAGAAGGGTGAAATGGTTGATACCCTTCGTGAGATTGCCAAAGACTTCGAAAAAGAAAATCCGAATGTGCATGTGAAAGTGGTGAACGTCCCTAACGCTGGGGAAGTACTCAAAACGCGCGTTCTGGCTGGAGATGTTCCTGATGTTGTCAATATCTTTCCACAGTCTATTGAATTGCAAGAATGGGCTAAGGCTGGGTACTTTGAAGATTTATCTAATAAAGATTATCTAAAGCGAGTTAAGAATCATTATGCAGATAAATATGCGATTGACGGGAAAATTTACAATATTCCTTATACTGCTAATGCTTATGGTATCTATTACAACAAAGATAAATTTAAAGAACTGGGATTGAAAGTTCCAGAGACTTGGGAGGAATTTGAAGAATTAGTTGATACGATTATAGCAAAAGGGGAAACACCTTTTGCCATTGCAGGAGCAGATACTTGGACCTTGAATGGTTATCATCAGTTAGCTCTTGCCACTGCAACAGGAGGTGGTAAGGAAGCGAATGATTACCTACGTTTTTCCAAGCCAAATGCCATCAAGTCTTCAGATTCAGTGCTTAAAGATGATTTCAGACTGTTAGATTTATTCCGAAAAAAAGGTGCCATGCAAACCAACTGGCAGGGAGCAGGCTATACTGATGTTGTCGGTGCCTTCGCTAGAGGCGATGCCCTGATGACTCCAAATGGTTCTTGGGCTATCACAGCAATCAATGCGCAAGATCCTAAGTTTAATGTTGGAACTTTCCCTTTCCCTGGAAAGCAAAAAGGACAAAGCTTGACCATTGGAGCAGGAGACCTAGCTTGGTCTATCTCTTCAAGTAGTAAGCACAAGAAAGAAGCCAATGCTTTTGTTGAATATATGTCACGTCCAGAAGTTATGCAGAAATATTATGATGTGGACGGCTCACCAACAGCTATTGAAGGTGTGAAGGAAGCTGGGTCAGATGCACCGCTAGCCGGTCTTGCTGAACTAGCATTTACAGACCGACACCTCGTTTGGCTAGCTCAAGACTGGACCAGTGAAAGTGATTTTTTTATACCTTGACTGGGAACTATATTACAACTGGAAACAAAGAGGATGTGGCGAAAGCACTAAATGCCTTCTTCAATCCGATGAAAGCAGACGTAGAGTAGGAGTAGATCCACTATGAAAAAATTGATTGAGAAATATTGGGGCTGGCTCTTTGTCCTTGTTCCCCTTGTACTACAGGCTGTATTCTTCTATGTGCCCATGTTTCAAGGTGCCTTCTACAGCCTGACAAACTGGACTGGTTTGACCTATAATTATAAGTTTGTCGGACTCAATAACTTTATGCTCCTCATGAGCGATCCTAAGTTTATGAACGCGATAGGCTTTACATTTATCATTACTATCTGTATGGTGGTTGGTGAGATTATGCTGGGAATCTGGATAGCACGAGCTCTCAACTCGAAGATAAAGGGAAAGACTTTCTTTCGAGCTTGGTTTTTCTTCCCCGCTGTTCTATCTGGATTGACTGTGGCTCTTATCTTTAAGCAACTTTTCAACTACGGATTGCCAGCTATAGGGAATGCCTTAGGAGTTGAATTTCTTAAAACCAGCCTTCTAGGAACAAATGGCGGTGCAATCTTTGCAGCAATCTTCGTCTTGCTTTGGCAAGGGGTAGCCATGCCTATTATCATCTTCTTAGCTGGTCTTCAGTCTATCCCGACTGAGATTACAGAAGCAGCTCGAATTGATGGAGCTAGCAGCAAACAAATTTTTTGGAAGGTGGAACTTCCTTATCTCCTACCAAGTGTTTCCATGGTCTTTATCTTGGCTCTAAAGGCGGTTTGACAGCATTTGACCAGGTCTTTGCCATGACAGGCGGCGGTCCGAATAATGCGACCACCTCTCTGGGACTTCTGGTATACAACTATGCTTTTAAGAGCAATCAATTTGGTTATGCCAATGCCATTGCTGTTATCTTGTTTCTCTTGATTGCGGTTATTTCTATTATCCAATTGAGAGTATCTAAGAAATTTGAAATCTAAGAGGAGAAGCCCGATGAAAAATGCAGAAAGAAAAGCTAATTTTAGTAAATATATCTTGCTAACACTGGGATCTATTATCATTTTAATTCCACTCTTAGCAACAATATTTAGTTCCTTTAAGTCTACCAAAGACATCGTTAATAATTTTTTCGGATTTCCGACTCAACCGACTTTAGAAAATTTTCAACGCCTTTTGGCTGATGGTATCGGAGGCTACTATTGGAATTCAATTGTAATCACGGTTCTATCTTTGGCTGTTGTCATGATTTTTATTCCCATGGCTGCTTACTCTATCGCTCGTAATATGTCTAAGAGAAAAGCTTTTGGTATTATGTATACTCTCTTGATTTTAGGGATTTTCGTTCCTTTTCAAGTTATCATGATTCCTATTACAGTTATGATGAGTAAGCTAGGACTAGCCAACACTTGGGGATTAATTATCCTCTATCTGGCTTATGCTGTTCCACAAACTCTCTTTCTTTATGTTGGCTACATTAAGATTTCCATTCCAGACAGTCTGGATGAAGCAGCAGAAATTGACGGTGCTGGAAAGTTTACAACTTATTTCAAGATTATCTTTCCTATGATGAAACCCATGCATGCTACAACCATGATTATCAATGCCCTCTGGTTCTGGAATGATTTCATGCTTCCTCTCTTGGTACTCAATAAAGACTCCAAAATGTGGACTCTGCCACTCTTCCAATATAACTACACAGGTCAATACTTTAATGATTATGGACCGAGCTTTGCTTCTTATGTTGTTGGGATTATCACCATTACTATCGTTTATCTCATCTTCCAGCGCAACATTATTGCTGGAATGAGCAACGGAGCAGTGAAGTAAGCTCAAGATATAAAGCCCGTAAAAAGCTCAAAGGCATCCACATCCATAAACTATTGAATTTGTAACGCCTGTGGAAAAATAGGGGATTGAGAAAAGAAGTTTTAGCTTCTTGGAAGATTCATCTTTTTTACACAGAGCTTGGGGTGTGTACCATTCAGCGCACGGGAAAGGATATATAAGACAAGATTTTAGAGGAGAAGACTATGGCTATTCAAAATAAGACCATGCTGATTACTTACTCAGACAGTCTGGGGGAGAATTTAAAAGATTTATATGACAATTTAGAAAAGCATTTTGGCGATGCTGTTGGAGGAGTGCATTTGCTCCCTTTCTTCCCATCAACTGGTGACCGGGGATTCGCCCCAGTAAACTATGAAGAGGTTGATTCAGCCTTTGGTGACTGGGAGGATGTAGAAAAGCTGGGCGAGAAATATTATCTCATGTTTGACTTTATGATCAACCACATCTCACGCCAGTCCAAGTATTATAAGGATTTTCAGGAAAAGAAGGATCAGAGTGAGTATCGTGACCTCTTTCTCAGTTGGGATAAGTTTTGGCCAGAAAATCGTCCGACGCAAGCTGATGTTGATTTGATTTATAAGCGTAAGGATCGTGCACCTAAGCAGAAAATCGTCTTTGCAGATGGAAGCACTGAGTATCTGTGGAACACCTTTGGTGAAGAGCAGATTGATTTAGATGTTCGCAGTCAGGTAACTAATGATTTCATCAAGAAAACATTGCGTCAACTGTCAGAGCATGGCTGTGATCTGATTCGTTTAGATGCATTTGCCTATGCAGTCAAAAAGTTAGATACCAATGATTTCTTTGTTGAGCCAGAAATCTGGGATTTATTAGAAAAAGTTCAGCAGCAAGCGGCTGAGTTTGGGACGGATATTTTACCAGAAATTCATGAGCATTATTCTATCCAGTTCAAGATTGCAGAGCATGGCTACTTTGTCTATGATTTTGCGCTACCGATGGTAACTCTTTATTCTCTATACAGTGGCAAAGCAGAGCGTCTAGTCAAGTGGCTTGAAATGAGTCCTATGAAGCAATTCACAACACTGGATACTCACGATGGTATTGGGGTTGTTGATGTTAAGGATATTCTGACTGATAAAGAAATTGACTTTGCAACCAATGAACTATATAAGGTTGGGGCTAATGTTAAGCGAAAGTATTCCTCAGCTGAGTACAATAATCTGGACATTTACCAGATTAACTCGACTTACTACTCAGCCTTGGGCGATGACGACAAGAAGTACTTCATCAGTCGTCTGATTCAGGCTTTTGCTCCAGGGATTCCACAGGTCTATTATGTTGGTTTCTTAGCTGGGAAAAATGACCTTGAACTGTTAGAAAACACTAAGGAAGGCCGCAATATCAACCGTCATTATTACAGTAATGAGGAGATTGCTGAAGAAGTCAAGCGTCCAGTTGTGCAAGCCTTGCTCAAGCTTTTCAGTTACCGTAACCAGTCTGCTGCCTTTGACCTAGATGGCACTATTGAAGTGAATCTATTGGATGAAAATAGCCTCCGGATTGTCCGTAGCAATGCAGATAAATCAGTCACTGCTCAAGTAGTTATCAACCTCAAAGAATTGACATATAGCGCTAGTGAAAATGGCCAAGCTATTACTTTTGAATAGAGATAAGAAAAGAGAAGAAGAATGGTAGAATTAAATCTGAAAAATATTTATAAAAAATATCCCAACAGCGACCACTACTCAGTGGAAGACTTCAATCTAGATATCAAGGACAAGGAATTTATCGTTTTTGTCGGTCCTTCTGGTTGCGGAAAATCAACTACGCTGCGTATGATTGCAGGTTTGGAGGATATTACAGAAGGAACTGCCTCTATTGACGGTACAGTGGTCAATGATGTGGCTCCAAAAGACCGTGACATCGCTATGGTCTTCCAGAACTATGCCCTTTATCCGCATATGACTGTCTACGATAACATGGCCTTTGGTCTCAAGCTGCGCAAGTACAGCAAGGAAGATATTGACAAACGGGTCAACGAAGCAGCAGAAATCCTAGGCTTGAAGGAATTCTTGCAGCGCAAGCCAGCTGATTTGTCTGGTGGTCAGCGTCAGCGGGTAGCTATGGGACGCGCAATCGTTCGGGATGCAAAGGTTTTCCTTATGGATGAGCCTCTGTCTAACTTGGATGCTAAGCTGCGTGTTTCTATGCGGGCAGAGATTGCTAAAATTCACCGCCGTATCGGTGCAACAACTATTTATGTTACCCACGACCAGACTGAAGCTATGACCTTGGCGGATCGTATCGTTATCATGTCAGCGACCAAGAATCCTGCTGGAACTGGAACGATTGGACGAGTGGAGCAGATTGGTACGCCTCAGGAAGTCTATAAACATCCGGCAAATAAGTTTGTTGCTGGCTTCATTGGCAGCCCAGCTATGAACTTCTTTGAAGTGACACTGGAAGATGGTCGTCTTGTTGGACCAAACAGAGACTTCAGTCTCCAAGTCCCAGAGGGCAATCTTAAGGGGTTGCGGGAGAAGGGCTATGAAGGCAATAAGTTGATTTTTGGTATTCGTCCTGAAGATATCAACATGGAACCAGCCTTTCTGGAAACCTTCCATGAGTCGGTTCTAACTGCGAAGATTTCTGTTTCTGAGTTGCTTGGAGCGGAGTCTCACCTCTACTGTGCGGTTGGTGGCAGTGAGTTTGTTGCCAAAGTTGATGCACGTGATCATATGAATACCGGAAGCAGTATTAAACTTGGCTTCGACCTAAACAAGGCGCATTACTTTGATGCTGAGACGGAAGACAATATTTTCTAATCTATTGCTCCTTATAAAATAATCCAGACAGATTACTGTTTGGATTTTTTTACAAAAAAATCTATCTATAAAAATTAGTAAAATTTTACTAAATTTATTGAAATTTTACTCGAAAAATAGTTATAATAAAGATAAGAAAAACGATTACAATATCGATCATTCATTTTAAAGGAGTTTAGCTTATGTCAAATCTAATTTCAGCGGAGCAAGTCCGCGCAGATTTTGCCAAGGTTTTTGGAGTAGAAGCGGATCACACATTCTTTTCACCTGGTCGGATCAATCTGATTGGTGAGCATACCGACTACAATGGCGGCCATGTCTTTCCTGCAGCAATTTCCCTAGGAACTTATGGAGCTGCTCGCAAGCGGGATGACCATCTCTTGCGATTCTTCTCAGGGAATTTTGAAGAAAAAGGGATTATTGAAGTGCCACTGGAAGACCTGCACTTTGAGCCTGAGCATAACTGGACCAACTATCCGAAAGGAGTTCTGCATTTTCTGCAGGAGGCAGGCCATACAATTGACCGAGGCATGGATGTCTATGTTTATGGAAATATTCCCAACGGGTCGGGCTTGTCTTCTTCTGCATCTCTAGAGCTCTTGACGGGTGTCATTGCTGAAAAACTTTTTGATTTGAACTTGGAACGTTTGGACCTAGTGAAAATCGGTAAATTAACTGAGAATGAATTTATTGGGGTTAATTCTGGCATTATGGACCAGTTTGCTATCGGAATGGGAGCTGACCAGCGGGCTATTTACCTAGACACCAATACTCTTGAATATGATTTGGTACCGCTTGATCTCCAGGACAATGTTGTAGTGATTATGAATACCAACAAGCGTCGGGAATTGGCGGACTCTAAGTACAATGAGCGTCGGGCGGAGTGCGAAAAAGCTGTTGAGGAACTTAACCGCAAGCTGTCTATCTCTACCTTGGGTGAGTTGGACGAGTGGTCCTTTGACGAGTATAGCTATCTGATTGAGGACGAAAATCGTCTCAAACGGGCTCGCCATGCTGTTTTGGAAAATCAACGTACTTTGCAAGCACGGGCAGCTTTGCAGGCAGGCGATCTTGAAAAATTTGGCCGTCTCATGAATGCTTCCCATGTTTCATTGGAGCATGACTATGAAGTGACTGGTCTAGAGCTGGACACCTTGGTTCACACAGCCTGGGAGCAAGAAGGTGTTCTGGGGGCTCGTATGACTGGAGCAGGCTTCGGTGGCTGCGCCATTGCTTTAGTTGCTAAGGATGCGGTGGAAACTTTCAAAGAAAATGTCGGCCGCAAGTATCAAGAAGTCGTTGGCTATGCCCCTAGCTTTTACATTGCAGAAGTAGCTGGTGGAAGCAGAGTGCTGGACTAATTTCACAGAAAAGGAACTTGGGTCTGGGACAAAAGTCTAGCCTCTCAATTGTCTTTGGATTGTCGAGCAAGACGCAGTGGTTGAGTGGGCTCTATTACGCTGATTTCATCAGCTTTTACAGCCCTACTCAACTGTGCGGAGGTGGGACGACGAAATCGAATTCTAACGAATTACCGATTTCTGTCCCACTCTCTTTACTAGCAAAAGAAAGGAAGACCTATGTCCAAGAAGTTACTGGATGTTTTCGTATCAGCAGTGATTGACAATAGCACTTTTGAGGAAATGGACACCATCTATCTGAGTAATCGTGTCATGGCTTTAGTCGGAGAGGCAGTGGCAGAGCAGGAAACAGAAGCTGAGCAGCTAATTGACCTTAAGGATAACTTGGTAGCCGTAGCTGTGAAGAATGGGAAGATTGGTGATACTCTGGCTGAGCAGGATATAGTGGGAGCTGAGCTCATGGACTTGATTACACCAGCTCCTAGCCAGCTCAATCGGGACTTCTGGACGACTTATACCTCAAGTCCCCAGCAAGCTGTGGCTGATTTTTACCGGCTTAGTCAAAAGAATGACTACATCAAGGTCAAGGCTATTGCTAAAAATATTGCTTTTAAAGCACCGACTGCCTATGGAGATTTGGAAATCACCATCAATCTCTCTAAGCCAGAAAAGGATCCAAAGGAAATTGCGGCAGCTAAAAAGGCTAAGAATAGTAATTATCCAGCCTGCCAGCTTTGCATGGAAAATGAAGGCTACCAAGGCCGCTTGGACCACCCAGCCCGCGCCAATCATCGGATTATTCGCTTTGAATTGGCTGGACAGGAGTGGGGCTTCCAGTATTCGCCCTATGCCTACTTTAATGAGCATTGCATCTTTCTGCACAGTCAGCACCTTCCCATGGCTATCAGCCGGCTGACCTTTGAGCGCTTGCTAGACATCGTTGAGACCTTTCCAGGCTATTTTGCAGGATCCAATGCCGACCTGCCTATTGTCGGCGGCTCTATCCTGACCCACGACCACTATCAGGGCGGACGTCATACTTTCCCTATGGAAATAGCAGAGCTGGATTACAGCTTTACTTTTAGCGGATTTGATGAGGTGGAAGCAGGTATTGTCAAGTGGCCCATGTCCGTCATTCGTCTGAGGTCTGAGAAGAAGGAACAGTTGATTGAGTTGGCTGACAAGATCTTGCAAGTTTGGCGGACCTATTCTGACCCGAGTGTGCAGGTATTGGCAGAGTCTGAGGGTGAACCGCATCATACCATCACACCGATTGCCCGCAGGAAAGATGAATCTTTTGAGCTAGACTTGGTCTTGCGGGACAATCAAACGTCGCCAGAACATCCAGATGGTATTTACCATCCCCATAGGGATGTCCAGCACATTAAGAAAGAAAATATTGGTTTGATTGAGGTCATGGGACTGGCTATTCTGCCGCCTCGGCTCAAGGAAGAACTCAAGCAGGTGGAACTTTTCTTGCTGGGAGAAGACTGTCAGGTTGCTGCCTATCATCAGGAGTGGGCAAATCAACTCAAAGACCAGAATCCAGATGTTACCGCTGAGACAGTGGAAGGAGTAGTTCAGGAATCGGTTGGACAGATTTTCAGTCGAGTACTGGAAGATGCAGGGGTTTACAAGCGAACGGAGGAGGGTCAGGAGGCTTTCATGCGCTTCGTCCAATCCGTCGGCATCCAGCCCTAGGAAATGTGTTATAATGAATCTAGCGTAACAGGGAAAGGAAGTTTTATGGCAATTTTAGTATTAGGTGGAGCTGGCTATATCGGCTCGCACATGGTAGACCGTTTGGTAGAAGCAGGCAAGGAAGAGGTAGTCGTCGTTGATAATTTGGTGACTGGTCATCGGGCAGCCGTCCATCCGAAAGCAGTCTTTTATGAGGGGGATTTGGCGGATAAGGACTTTATGCGTGATGTCTTTGCCAAACATCCATCTATCGATGCAGTCATTCACTTTGCTGCTTTTTCACTGGTGGCAGAGTCTATGGTGGATCCGCTCAAGTATTTTGACAATAACACAGCTGGCATGGTTTCTCTTTTGGAGGTCATGCAGGAATGCGGCGTTAAAAATATTGTCTTTTCTTCGACAGCGGCGACTTATGGCATTCCTGAGGAAGTTCCAATTCTGGAAACGACTCCGCAAAAACCTATCAATCCTTATGGTGAGAGCAAGCTTATGATGGAGACCATTATGCGCTGGGCAGATAAAGCCTATGGCATCAAGTTTGTTGCTCTGCGTTATTTCAATGTGGCTGGTGCCAAACCTGACGGTTCAATCGGTGAGGATCACGGTCCTGAAACCCATCTCCTGCCGATTGTGTTGCAAGTGGCTCAGGGCAAACGTGAGAAGATTGCCGTTTTTGGGGATGATTACGATACTCCGGACGGGACCAATGTCCGCGATTATGTCCATCCTTTTGACTTGGCTGACGCCCATATTTTGGCTGTTGAGCATCTACGTGCCGGCCATCCTTCAGATGCCTTTAACCTTGGCTCTTCGACTGGTTTTTCCAACCTGCAGATTGTAGAAGCAGCTCGAAAGGTGACCGGCCATCCTATTCCTTTGGAAATAGCAGAGCGGCGCCCAGGGGACCCGGATACGCTGATTGCTTCCTCTGAGAAAGCAAGAAATATTCTGGGTTGGCAGCCGAAATTTGACAATATCGAAACCATTATCGAAACTGCTTGGAAATGGCATTCCAGTCATCCAAATGGCTATGATGATAGGGGATAAACTGACAAACCAGCTAGAAAAGCTGGTTTTTTACTTTGAATTATAAAACCCTTCTTTACAAATTTTTAAAAGCCTTTTATAATAAAAGGAAGATTGATTGACATATTGTCTGCAATCTTGTTTAGTTGCTACTAACTCTTAGTATATCTTGAAAAATCATGGCAGCTACAGATACAAAAAGAAATAAGAATGTAGAATAGCGATTTTTTTGCACAACTATCAGATGTGACAGTTGTTGACAGTTTGTTGTGTAAGGGCTTTAGAGACTTATGATATAATGAATTCATAAAAGTTTGAGAAGTCTCTTAATCTTTTCAAGCTGATTTTCATAAAAAGAATAGGAAATAAGTATGCATTCGATTCTTGCCTTATATATCACCCTGATGCCGGTCATTCTGGCTGGAGTTCTGAATATGATCTTTTGCAAGTCTTCACTGCTGCAGGCGGCTTATCGACCAATGGATGCCGGGCTGATTTTAAAGGATGGGAAGAGACTTTTGGGAGCTAACAAGACATGGAAAGGTTTCTTTGGCATGATTGTCTGGGGAGCTTTGGCGCAGATCCTTTGGGGATTGATCTTAAAGGGTATTCCCACCCTAGAGAAGCTGCACTTGGTCTATGCCTTCTACGAAAATACCGTGCTCTTTAATCTGGTCCTTGGGGCTCTTTTGGGGCTGGCTTATGTTTTGTTTGAACTGCCGAATAGCTTTATCAAGCGACGTTTGGAAATCAGAGAGGGCAAGACGGCGGAGAATGGCTGGAAATGGACCTTTATCTGGATAGACCAGATTGATTCCTTGATTGGCTGTATTATTTTCTTGCTTTTCTATATCCCTCTGTCCTGGCAGCAGATGCTGGGCATTCTAATCCTAGGGGCGGGCACGCATCTAGGAGTCAATCGTCTGCTCTACTGGGCTAAACTTAGAAAAAATCGTATGTGAGATGGGAGTTTTTGATGAAAGAACTATGGCTGGAAAAAGAGTCTTCGGCCGTATATGGAGGTAAAATCAATCAGTTAATCAGTCTCTGTCAGCTGGGGCTTTCGGTTCCTAAGGGTTTGATTTTGCCTGCGGACCAAGTAATGGCTTGGCTAAGAGCGGCTCTGCCAGAATACTCAAAACAGGGACTTAAAGAGTTAATTCATTTGGGCAAGGAGGAAATTGCGGAGCGTTTGCAGCAATATCCCTTGGATTCAGCTTGGCTACAGGAGTTAGCAGCTTTTTGTCAGAAAAATCAAACTTATATCGTTCGCAGCAGTGCCCTCTTAGAAGACGGACAGGCCATGTCATTTGCTGGTCAGTATGACTCAATTGGCAATTGCCGGACACTGTCCGAAATTGAGCAAGGTATACGTTCTTGTCTGCTTTCTCTTTTCAACCCAGAGGCGCTAGCTTATTGGCATCGTCAGGGTCTGGCTGAGCAGGATTTTGCCATGGCCGTGCTGATTCAGGAGCAGATAGAGCCTGACTTCAGTGGTGTCTGCTTTCCCTAGATGTGGCAACCAATCAGGACCAGATCATGCTGTTAGAGTATGTAAAAGGCTCGGCTGAAAGTTTAGTCAGCGGTCAAGTTAATCCTTTGCAGCTGACTCTTCCTTGGTACATGCCGGACTGGAGCCAGTTTGAAAAAGTTGAAATGCCTCTGGCAGTCTTGCAGAAGCTGCACGAGCAAGTTTTGCATATTGTGGCGTATTTTGGTAGGCCGATGGATATTGAGTGGTGCGCTGTCCAAGAGCAAGTCTATCTGCTGCAGGCTCGACCCATCACTACAGTACCAACTAAAATCGACAGTGGCCGCTGGACGACGGCTAATTTTCGGGATGGAGGCGTGGCGGCTCAGCCCTGTCCCAACCTGATGTGGAGCCTTTACCGCCATTCTTGGCAAGAGGCTCTTTCTAGCTTTTTGCTGGCAATTGGCCTAGAGCCAGATGGTGTGATACCACCACTGATGCGCCTGCATTATGCCCGACCTTTCTGGAACTTAGGCGTGGTCAAGCAAGGTATGGAGCAGATTCCGGGTTATATTGAGCGAGACTTTGATGATGAGCTGGGAGTCAATAAAGACTACCAAGGTCAAGGTTTTACCAGCAAATTAAGTCCAGCCTTGCTCTTGAATTTCCTGCGAGTAGCGTTGAAAACACAAAAAGTAACTAAGACTTTTCTGCATCAGGCACCAGACAAGCTGCAAGAGCTGCGCCAGCAATTTACCCGCCTTAATCAAGAAATAGGAGAACTGAATGACCAAAGCCCGCTCCAGCAAGTCGAGAGTCTTTGGCAGCTAGTGCTAAATCAGGCTTATTTAGACAGTGAGGGAACTTATTTCTGGCAGGCCTACATCAATACGGTCCAGTTGTCTATGAAAAAGACCAGTCTGCTCAAATGGCTGACGGTTGATGAATTTTTCCAACTGATAGCTAAGTTGGGAAATGTTTCACACACCAAGCCTTTAAATCGAATGCTGGAAGTTGCGGATCTTATTCTAGCAGATGAAAAGCTGACAGACGACTGGTTGAAGCTATCGGTGGAAGAATTGCAGGAACTGACTGCACAATATCCTGAGCGAGCTGATTTCATCAAGATTCAGGATTTCCAAAAGGATTTTGGCTATCACTCGGCACGGGAGCTGGACTTGCGAGTAGCTAGTTATGAAGAAGATCCTCATCAGCTTCTGAAAGCGGTCCAACAGTTGATCACTGACCCTGCTTACTACCAAGCGGCCAAGGCTTCGCTCAGTCCTGTCCCAGAGTCTGAGCTGGATTTGGCTCATCTATCTCGAGCCAAGCAGAAAAAGATAGAAAAAATCAGCGAAGACTTGCGGAACTTGCTTTGGTGGCGGGAGGAGTTCAAAGATATTTCCACACGTTATTACCACCTCATTCGTCAGATTAGCCTCAAACTCGGCCGAGCCTATGAAAAGCGAGGCTTTCTGAAAGATTCTCAAGATATTTTTTACATTATGAAAGAAAGTCTGACTGCCTTTATGGAAGGGCAAAAGACTGCCGGCCAGCTTCAAGAAGAAGCGGCTGATAATCAGCATTATTGCCAGGCCTATCGAAATTTTGAGCCAGTAGGCGATTTGACCGACAAAAAGATGAACCTGGAAGAAGTGGCCCATGATAGTCAAGCTCTGCTGACGGGAATGCCAGCCAGTAGCGGTCAGGTAACCGGTCGGGTTCGAGTTCTCTTGGAATTGGCGGATATTGAGACGATTGAGCCGGGAGAAATTCTTGTCACTCGCTATACAGATACGGGCTGGAGTTATGTTTCGGTATTCTGGGCGGTCTTGTGACAGAGTATGGCGGGGTTCTCTGCCATGCCTCCATTGTCGCTCGGGAATGCGGGATTCCAGCTCTGGTCTGCGCCAAAAATGCAACTCAGCTGCTAGAAACTGGCATGCTAGTTACCTTAGATGGAAGAAGAGGAGAAATAAGAATTCATGAAGAAGAATGAACCTTTGTTTATCGGTGAATACGACAAATCTGTTATCCTGACCTATATGGGCGCTACTTTTGCACTGTTGGCAGTCTATGCCATCATTCAGTCCCAGCTGCGGCTGGCCATGATGGCCTTTATCGTTAGCGGTATCTGCGACCTTTTTGATGGTATGGTGGCGAGACGGATGAAGCGGACTGAAAGTCAGAAGCGCTTCGGCATTGAGATTGATTCGCTCTGCGACATGATTAGCTTTGCGGCTCTTCCGGCTGTGCTCCTCATGACCCAACTGCCCTTGGGTGCAGCCAATATCATCTTTGCTGTCCTCTATGTCTTAGCCGCCGTCACGCGCTTGGCGCATTTTAACCGCTTGGCCAAGCATGATGAAGGATCTGGGACCTATTTTATCGGCTTGCCCGTGACTTACAGCGCCCTATTTTTCCCATTGACTTATCTAGTATGTCAATGGCTGGCGCCTGGTTTCTTTGCTTGGGTGTGGCTGGGCTTGTCTCTTTTACTGACCTTCCTATTTGTCTACAACTGCCGGATTCCCAAGCCGAATAAGCTGGCCTACCTAGTCTTTGCGATTTTAGCTGTTGCAAGTCTGATTGGTCTGGGGGTTCTGCCCCATGGTTAAGGTCTATCAGAGAAGGACTGGCCAAGTAGTGGAACCGACAGAATACAAGGCGGGTCTGTTAGACAAGCTTTATGGTACTGCTTGGGGCCGCATCTTGTTGCCTTTCTTGACCCGACCTAGCCTGTCTTATCTTCTGACTTTGAAAGACTACACTCCTTTTTCTCGCAAGAAAATAGCAACTTTTGTGGAAAATTATCAGCTGGATCTAGCTGACTATGAAGATGGTCCTTATTCTAGCTTTGCCGCTTTTTTCCAGCGGAAAATCAAGCCTGGTCTGCGTCCAGTCTGTCCTAACAGTCAAGTACTGGCAGTGGCGGATGCCAAGCTAGAGGCTTTTGCCATCAGTCAGGACTTGCAGCTGACGATTAAGGGGCAGATTTATAGTCTAGCTGACTTATTGATGGATGAAGAGTTGGCTCAGCTGTTTAGTGGCGGAACAGCGCTGGTCTATCGACTGGGAGTGGAAGACATGCACCACTATCTGGCAGCTGAATCCGGCAGAATTACCCAAAAACGAAAAATCAAGGGACGACTGCATACGGTCAGACAGGTAGCCCAGAAGCGGCGCCTCATTTACAAAGAAAATAAAAGAGAATACTGTCTTTTAGATACCGACCTAGGACCTGTCCTGCAGATGGAAGTAGGGGCTCTCTTGGTCGGAAGAATATACAATCACAGTCAGGACCGTTTGGTCAGGGGACAGGAGAAGGGCTGCTTTGGTCTGGGCGGCTCAACCATTCTTGTCCTCTATCCGGCAGACACGATTCGCTTGGATCAGGATATCCTGACTTACTCAGACCTCGGAATAGAAACCCAGATTCAAATGGGTGAAAAGATTGGAGAGAAGCTATGTTTAAACGATTAGCTGTTTATTATAAGGAAATGTTTCCTTTGCTGCCGCGCTTTTTTGTGGCTGCCATCATGTTTTTTGAGATTTATTTTGTCCTCTTGCTCAATGACGGAGTGACCACCTTTCACTTTGACCATCAGGAGTTGATTGGGATTTTTACCATTTTCGTCTTTCTGATGATTCTGCGGATTGCGGATGATTTCAAGGACTATGAGACCGATAGGCGGCTCTTTCCTCATCGAGCTCTGCCATCTGGACGAGTGAAAAAGAAAGACTTGGCTATTGCCCTCAGCTTTATCGTAGCTGTGTCTGTACTTCTCAATATCCTCTTTATGAACAATATCGGCTGGTTCCTCTTCCTCTATATCTACGGAACCCTCATGTCCTTCTGGTTTTTTAAGCGAGACAAAATTCAAAATTCCTTGCCTCTAGCTCTAGTGACCCATAACCCAGTCATGATGATTTTGAATCTCTATACGATTTCTTTCGTCTGCTACAAGTACAATCTGCCTCTCTTGTCCCTGCCGACCGTCTTGCTGGCCTTTACCATGTATTTCCCAAGTCTAATCTGGGAAGTCTGCCGCAAGATTAGGGCGCCAAAGGACGAGACCGAGTATGTGACTTATTCTAAACTTTTTGGCTACAAAAAAGCCACTCGCTTTATCGAGGTGGTGACTCTGTTGGATATCTTGACCAATTTCGCTCTCCTCTGGAATATTTCCCATGTCGGAGTGGTAGTCTTGGTGCTGAATGTCATCTGGATGACCGTCCAGTTTGAGCAGTTTATTAAGGATCCAACTCGCTTTAATATCCGGGAGCGGGTGGAGCGTTATACTTATATCACAGAGACGACCATGGTTCTGTCCGTTGCTGTTTATCTCTTGATGGGGGTACTTTGATGAAAAGAATCAAGCAGACAGGGCTTGACCAGGTTGGAGGCAAGGCCTATCATTTGCTGAAAATGCAGGCTGCTGGTTTGCCAGTTCCTGACTTTGCAGTGTTTGCTTTTGACTTTTTTCAAAAATCTGCCAACTCTGCTGACTTGGAGCGGATGGAAGCAGCCTATCGATCTGGAGAGTTGGACTTGTCCCAACTCAGTCAGCAACTGAAGGACTGGGCTAAAGAGCAGTTTGCGCAAGAAAATCTGACGGCAGCAGAAAACTGGATTCAGCAGGAATTTGCTCAGAAAGACTGTCGCTTCGCAGTCCGCTCATCTGCTACCATTGAGGATGGGAAGGCTTCATCCTTTGCCGGTCAGTTTGAGAGCCAGCTCAATGTGAAGCCAGAAGGGCTTAAAGAAGCTATCCAAGCTACTTTACTTTCTCTTTATCAGGAGTCGGCTCTTAGCTATCTATTTGAGCAAGGCCAGTCTTTGAAGCAAGCTCAGATGATTTGTCTTGTGCAGGTCATGCAGGAGGGAGACTTGTCTGGGATTTACTTCACGGCTAATCCCAAGGGTATTTTGAATGAGCATATCATTGTCATCGGTCGAGGCTTGGGCAATAAGGTTGTCGAGGATAAGATTCCTACAACAATGGTGACGCTCCATCCCAAGGATCAGCTCTTTTATACAGAACAGACTGAGAACTCTCCAGACTTATCACTGGAACAACTCGAGGAGTTACAGGCTTTGGCTGGTCAGGTGAGTCAGCTTTTCGGACCTTATATGGATATGGAGTTCACCTTCGCAAATGGCCAGCTCTATCTCTTGCAGGCTCGACCTATTACCACCTTGCCAGAGGGACAGCGGATTATTCTGGATAACAGCAACATTGTCGAGAGCTATCCGGGCGTTTCCAGTCCTCTGACCATTAGCTTTATTCAAGAGGCTTATGCCAGTATTTTTCGAAGTCTGGCTCAGCGCTTGGTTGGTAAGGATGCTCCAGAGTTGGCTGCCTATGAAGCCACTTTTCAAAATATGCTGCAGCCGGTCAATAGCCGAGTCTATTACCAGATTCAGAGCTGGTATCAGTTGCTGCAGCTTTTGCCTTTTTCAAAGAAAATCATTCCTATCTGGCAGGATATGCTGGGAGTGCGAGAGACAGAGGTGCCTCAGATGCCGGTCCACCTGTCTGCTTTTAAACGCCTGCAAATCATGCTCCGCATTATTCGAGAGTTCTGGACAGCACCCAAGCAAATGCGGCAATTGGAAGAACAGTTTGCCCAGATTCAGCGCGAATACGAAGCGAGCTTTTCTCCTGACGCAGATGCGGAGACCTTAATTGCCTTGGTCAACAAGCTAAAAGAGGATATTCTGGCTCGTTGGGACATTACGCTAGTCAATGACCTCTATGCTTTTGTCTATACTGGACTCCTGAAGAAGTCGCGTCGCGGTGGGGCTGTTCAGGTTGAGATTGCGGGAATTGAGCAGATTGAAAGTATGCGGCCGGCTTTGGCTCTGCAGGCTTTAACAGCTCAGCTGAAAGCAGAAGAAAATGCAGTGATTAGAGACGCTATGGCAAGTGAAAATCCAGCAGTCTTTCTAAATCGCCAGCATCCTTTGGTTAAAGAAATAGTCCATTTTATCCATGAATTTGGTGACCGAGCTCCGGAAGAGTTGAAGTTAGAAACTCCAACTTTTCGAACGCATCCTGAGCGTCTGCTCAAGCTCCTGCTGCAAATGTGCCAGCAAGAGGAGAAGAAGTTGGCACCTCAGAAACTTGAAGAAGATGTTCAAAAATCAGGCTGGTGGACGAATTTTCTCCGCCAGCGAGCCATGACTGGTGTTAAATATCGGGAAAGCTCCCGCTTAAATCGAACACGGATTTACGGCATGATGCGACAGATTTTCCGAACTCTGGGCCAGCAATTAGCCGAGCAAGGACTGCTAGCTACGCCTGACGATGTTTTTTACCTGACAAAAGAAGAGTTGTTTGAGCTGACCAAAAAGCCCAGAGATGTTAGTGACCTGATAACCGAGCGTCGGGAGAAATTGGAGGCGGATAAGGAACTCCCAACCTTTAGTCGCTATGTTTTTGCTGGGCAGGTCTTTGAGAAATACCTGAAACCTCAAAACCGTACCAGCAGTCATAATACAAGCAATCAAGCCTTACAAGGGATTGGCTGCTCACCTGGCTGCGTCAAGGCTCAGGTTTTGGTCGTGGAAGATGTGCAGGAGATTGAGTCTGCTCAGGACCGGATTATTGTGACAAAGATGACCGATCCGGGCTGGGTTTATCTTCTGACCCAAGCCAAGGGTGTCATTGCCGAGCAGGGGTCTTTGCTCTCGCACACGGCCATTATTTCCCGCGAGTTAGGTATTCCTTCCATTGTCAATGTCAGAGGCGCCTGCAGTCACTTGCAAAATGGTGACTGGATTGAGATGGATGGCCTTACTGGCAAGATTCGACTGATCAAGGAGGGAGACCATGTTGGAAATTAAACCAGTCAAACCCAATACTGCAGAGCTGGATGATTTTCTAGCCCTGCCCAAGCAGATTTACCAGCCAGACCACCTCATGCAGTCGGAAGAGGAAGAACTGGCTTTGATTGAGGGCAGTCACCCGCTGAGTTCTGACTTAGAAACTCATGCCTTTGTTGGCTATGAGAACGGTCGGCCTTGTATTCGAGGCCTCCTGACCTTCTATCCAGATGATGAGGCTGCTTACTTGGGATTTTTCGAGTCAATCAATGACCAGCAAATTGCATCTGCTTTTATTGAGCATTTAGTAGGTTTTGCTCGCAGTCTCGGAGCGATTAAGATAATCGGTCCGGTACAGGCAAGTTTTTGGCTGGGTTATCGAATGCAGCTGACTGGAACAGAGGAGCTCCCTTTTACTGGAGAACCTCATAATCCAGACTATTATCCCCAGCTGTGGCAGGCTGCTGGTTTTGAGCTCAAGGAGCGCTATCTGTCCAATTTTTATCCCAAGGTAAGCAATCAAACTCATCAGGACAAGCTAGCTCATCGCTTTGAGTCTTTTGAAGATGCGGGTTTCACCATTTGCTCTCCCAAAAAGAAGGAGTGGGATCAAGCTTCGCTGCAGGTTTTTGAGCTCCTCAATCGGCTTTATCAAGATTTTCCGATTTATCGCTCAATTTCCAGTCAGCAGTTCAGTCAGAGTTTTCAAAAATACCAGTATATTCTTGATTTTTCCATGGTTAAGCTGGCCTATAAGGAGGGCAAGCTAGCTGGTTTTCTGATTGCTATGCCGGACTACGGCTCTCTGGTTTATCAAAAACTGACTCCTCTCAACCTGGCCAAGCTTTTTTGGATTAAGCACTTTCCCAAACGCTATATGATTATGTATCTAGGGGTAGATGAGGAATTCTTAGGATTGGGCTCTGCCTTGGCCTATCCGATTTTTAAAGAAGCGCAGAAGCGTCAAGCCTCAGCTATTGGAGCCTTGATTCATCAAAAAACCGTCACGCGCCACTATGCGGCAGAACTGCAAGGAAACAAGCATGAGTACGGCCTCTTTGAGTTGGATTTGTAACAAAATAAATCCTATTTTAAAAAACAGATTTTCTAACTGAAGATTTGTTTTTTAATTTTTCAGGTAAAAATGAACACTATTTTCAGGCTGTTCAAAAACATGATGATTTCAGCCTTCAAAGATATATTTTTAAGCAAAAGCATTGAATTTTTGTAGGAAATTCTGTAGAATTTTAAGAGATTATTATATGGAGAAAAGGGAATTATTATGGAAAAAAGAATCACTGGTGATACGCTCCAGCGCTATTCTTTTAGAAAGTTATCAGTAGGATTGGTTTCTGCCACTATCGGAAGCTTCTTTTTGAGTACCGCAATAGGGGGAAATATAAGCACAGTTGAGGCTTCAGAAGTATCAGCAGGAAAAACCGTTCCAGTTCAGTATCACTACGTAGTAGAGTCTGAACTGACTGAAGCTGAGAAGAATGCAGTTGTTAAGGAACTTCCAAAGTTAGTGGAAGAAAACTCTGATGCTTATTACCTGGTTTACCGTCCAAAGACCCAGGGACTTTCGGCAAAAAGTTTGCCAAAGACGGGCTACTCAAGTCTGTGGGAAGCAACTTTTGCAGCTGCTGGGTTGACTTTAGCAGTCTTAGTAATTGCACGAGGTCGAAATGGTAAGCGGTACCTGTCTTCTATTTTGCTGGTGACAGGTCTAGGCTCTATTCTCCTAGCTCCTTCTGTATTTGCAGTGACCAATATTGAATTAGCCGCCTACAATCAAAGGCTGAATTTAGCAGTGGGAGATAAGCTGCCGGAGCCTTTAGAGATTGCTGGTTTCGAATATGTTGGCTATCTGAAAAGCGGTGAACAGGGCAAGGAGAACGCAGCAGGAAGTCATCAGCTTCCTACGGAACAAAAGGACTTGTCAGCTGTCGAAGTCGATCAGCAGGCAGGTAAATCTGCTAGTCTTTCTGGGAATCCGGGTACTGCCACCAAGCCTGTATCTACTGAAACAGAGAAACTGACAGAGCAAGAAAAAGAGATTATTGCTGCCAAAGAGCGTGAATTTGCTCGGCTTTCTCCAGTCACTGAAGTACCAGAGCTGGAATTCAAGAGCCAAGAAAGCAGCCAAACCCAAGTTCTGCCTTATCAAACAGAATACCAATATTCAAATGAGCTCGCAGAGGGGCAATCTAAGGTCATTCGCGCAGGTGTCGCTGGTACACGTACTGTTGTCACTCGCAATTATATTGCTGGTAAAGAAATTGTAAAAAGCGAAGTGATTTCAGACCAGGTAACTGCAGAGCCAGTTTCGGAAATTGTGTTGGTCGGAACTGCTGCAGTAAAATCTATACCAAAACAAGCACCAGTGCATCAAGTCCCGGAATTGACGACTTATGGTACGACACCAGATACCGCACCTGTAAATGAAGTTCCAGAATTAACGACCTATGGCACGACGCCTGATACAGCGCCAGTCCAAGAAGTCCCAGAGTTGACAACCTATGGCACTGCACCAGATACCGCACCTGTAAATGAAGTTCCGGAATTGACGACTTATGGAACGACACCGGATACCGCACCAGTTCAAGAAGTTTCAGAGCTCACCAGCTATGGAACTGCACCAGATACTGCACCTGTAAATGAAGTTCCAGAATTGACAACTTATGGAACGACGCCCGATACAGCACCGATTCAAGAAGTGCCTGAACTAACAACTTATGGTACCGCACAAGATGACGCACCCGTGCATCAAGCTCCAGAATTAGAGCTGACTGCGACGGATGAAACAAGAAGAGAAAAGATAGATTTTTCCGTCGAAGAACAGTATACTGATGAGATTCCAGAAGGCAGCCGCCAAATTGTCACACCAGGAGTACAGGGCGAGCGTGCTATTACCACTCGTATCTATACCTCGAATGGCCAAGAGGTTGACCGCCAAGTTTTATCAGATGAAGAAATTCTTGCAGCAGTCACTCAGATTATTAAGGTCGGAACAAGTAAGTCAAGTCTGATTCCAGGTGAGGCACCAAAGGTTGAAGAGCTACCAGAATACCCTCTGACTTACACCGACGAAACGCGTGTAGAGAAGGTTGCCTTTAATATTGAGGAACAATATACCGATGAATTGCCACAGGATGCCCGTCAAATTGCAACACCAGGTGTGCAAGGCGAGCGTACCATCAAAACCCGCATCTACAGTTCCAACGGCCAAGAAGTTGACCGCCAAGAGCTGTCCAACGAGGAAACTCTAGCTCCAGTAACGCAAGTTGTCAAAGTCGGAACAGCTAAGCCAAATATGGTGCCGAATGATGCACCAAAAGCAGACGCCTTGCCAGAGTATCCACTGACTTATACAGATGAAACGCATGTTGAGAAAATTGCCTTTAACATCGAGGAACAATACACCGATGAATTGCCTCAGGACGCCCGTCAAATTGCCACTCCAGGTGTGCAAGGCGAGCGTACCATCAAGACTCGTGTCTATAGTTCCAACGGTCAGGAAATTGATCGTCAAGAACTATCTAATGAAGAGACTCTAGCGCCAGTAACACAAATTGTTAAAGTTGGTACGGCTAAGCCAAATATGGTACCGAATGATGCACCAAAAGCAGAGGCTTTGCCAGAGTATCCGCTGACTTACACGGATGAAACTCGCGTAGAGAAAATCAACTTTACCATTCGAGAAGAAGAGACCGACGAGTTAGTTCGCGATGCCCGTCAAATTGTTACTCCAGGTGTGCAAGGCGAGCGAACTATCAAGACCCGTGTCTATAGCTCCAACGGCCAAGAAGTTGAACGCCAAGAGCTTTCTAATGAAGAGACTCTAGCGCCAGTAACGCAAGTTGTCAAAGTCGGAACGGCTAAGCCACATCTGGTTCCAAACGATGCACCGAAAGAAGAGGCTCTTCCAGAATACCCGCTGACTTACACGGATGAAACGCGTGTAGAAAAGATTAACTTCACCATTCGTGAAGAAGAAACGGATGAACTTGTTCGCGATGTCCGTCAAATTGCCACTCCAGGTGTGCAAGGCGAGCGAACAATCAAGACCCGTGTTTACAGTTCCAACGGTCAAGAAATCGAACGCCAAGAGCTATCCAACGAGGAAACTCTAGCATCTGTTACTCAAGTTGTCAAAGTCGGAACAGCTAAACCACGTCTGGTTCCAAACGAAGCACCGAAAGCAGCCGCCTTGCCAGAGTATCCACTGACTTATACAGATGAAACGCGTGTTGAGAAAATTGCCTTTAACATCGAGGAACAATACACCGATGAATTGCCTCAGGATGCCCGTCAAATCGCGACTCCAGGTGTCCAAGGAGAGCGAACCATCAAGACCCGCATCTACAGTTCCAACGGTCAAGAAGTTGACCGTCAGGAGCTGTCTAACGAGGAAACTCTAGCTCCAGTAACGCAAGTTGTCAAAATCGGCACGGCTAAGCCAACCATGGTTCCAAACGATGCACCGAAAGCAGCAGCTTTGCCAGAGTATCCGCTGACTTATACGGACGAAACTCATGTAGAAAAAATCAATTTCACCATTCATGAAGAAGAAACGGACGAATTGGTTCGTGATGCCCGTCAAATTTCCACTCCAGGTGTGCAAGGCGAGCGTACCATCAAGACTCGTGTCTATAGTTCCAACGGTCAAGAAGTTGACCGCCAAGAGCTGTCCAATGAAGAGACTCTGGCTCCAGTAACGCAAGTTGTCAAAGTTGGAACAGCTAAGCCAACTATGGTACCGAATGATGCACCGAAAACTGAAGCTCTTCCAGAATATCCGCTGACATACACCGACGAAACTAGAGTTGAAAAAATCAACTTCACCATTCGCGAAGAAGAGACTGACGAACTTGTTCGCGATGCCCGTCAAATTGCCACTCCAGGTGTGCAAGGCGAGCGTACCATCAAGACTCGTGTCTACAGCTCCAACGGCCAAGAAATCGACCGCCAGGAGCTGTCTAATGAGGAAACTCTAGCACCTGTTACTCAAGTTGTTAAAGTTGGTACAGCTAAACCAAACATAATACCGAGTGATGCGCCAAAAGCAGACGCTTTGCCAGAGTACCCTCTGACATACATGGATGAAACCCGCATAGAGAAAATCAACTTTACCATTCGTGAAGAAGAAACGGACGAATTGGTTCGTGATGCCCGTCAAATCGCCACTCCAGGTGTGCAAGGTGAGCGAACTATCAAGACCCGTGTCTATAGCTCCAATGGTCAAGAAATCGATCGCCAAGAGCTATCCAACGAGGAAACTCTAGCTCCAGTAACGCAAGTTGTCAAAGTCGGTACTGCTAAGCCAACCCTGGTACCGAACGATGCTCCGAAATCAGATGCACTTCCAGAGTATCCACTGACTTATACAGATGAAACTCGAGTAGAGAAAATCAACTTTACCATTCGTGAAGAAGAGACGGACGAATTGGTTCGCGATGCCAGTCAAATCGCCACTCCAGGTGTGCAAGGCGAGCGTACCATCAAGACTCGTGTCTACAGCTCCAACGGCCAAGAAGTTGACCGTCAGGAGTTATCAAATGAGGAAACTCTAGCACCTGTTACTCAAGTTGTCAAAGTCGGAACGGCTAAGCCAACTATGGTACCGAATGATGCACCAAAAGCAGCAGCCTTAGAAGAGTTCGATTTAATTCTACTTCATAATCTGTTGGCGGAAGCGGATCAGATTAAAGCTCAGGCACGTTATTTCAACGATAGTCAGAGTCATCAATCTAGCTATGATACTGCTTTGACAGCAGGTCAAGCGATTCTGAGCCAATCACATGCTAGCCAAGCAGAAGTCAACCAACTGGTGGAACAAATCAACCAAGCTAAAGCTCAGTTAAGCGGTCTTGAGGTTGTTAAAACCGCTCTTCAAATCGAATACGATTTAAATCCAAGTGTTAAAACAACTGCTAAATATAAGAATTCTGATTCAGATAAGCAGACAGCTTATACTGACGAATTGGCCAAGGCAGAAGGAGTTCTGAACAACCAAACTGCTACACAAGTACAGGTCAATCAAGCTTTTGCTAGCCTGATAGCAGCCAAAGAAGCTCTAAATGGAGTGCCTAAAGTCAAGCCGACAGTTTCCATTCTAAGTTTGACAGAAAATCCTGAGGATAAGTCGGTTACAGTCCAATATAGATTGGAAGACCAGACTCAGTCCTTCCGTTCAGCGACGGCAGAATTGTATCAGGGAGATCAGCTTGTCCGTACTCTTCCGATTACCAATTTCGCAGGAAGTCTGAAGATTGCTGACTTAGACTACTATACAGGCTATACCCTGAAAACCAAGCTGACTTATGAACTGGATAATGGCAGCTTCACAGACCTTGAAACCAGCAGCCGCAATTTTGAATTGGAATACAAGAAGATTGCCTTCCGAGATATTGATTCGGTCGAGTTTTACAGAAAAGAAAACGACCAGTTTAAGCGCGTCGTGTCCATGAGCTCTATGCCTACGGATTTGTCTACCTACTTTGTCAAAGTCAAATCAAGTGAATCTAAGGAAATGCTCCTGCCGGTTCACAGCATAGCGGAAAGCCATAAGGATGGCAGGAATGTCTATAAGGTAACAGTCTCTCTGCCTGAGCTGGTTCAAGAAGGTGAGACAGGCTATAAGGCTGGCTATGACTTCTATATCAGTAAGGCAGCTGTTCCTAGTCAGCAAAATGTCTACACTAGCTTTGCTGGCTTGATAGACGCTATGAAGCAAAATATGGCTGGAAACTATGTTGTTGGAGCAGATTTGGATGCTAGCGAGGTCAGTCTGGCACCTGCGGACTATGTCTACCTCAAAGGGAACTTCACAGGCAGCCTGACTGGTAGTCATAATGGCAAGCAGTACGCTATTTATAATCTAGCCAAGCCTTTATTTGAAAACCTCAAGAGTGGTTCCTCTATTTCTAATCTGGATTTGAAAGAGGTCAATATTGTAGGTACCTATGACTCAGCTGCTCTGGCCCGCAATGCAGAAAATGCTCGAATCACAGACCTTTCAGTCCAAGGTAGAGTAGAAGTAAAAGACAATGCTTCACAGGTAGCAGGTTTGGTCGTTATAGCTAACAATACCCAAATTACCAATAGCTCCTTTACTGGAACTATCGTGTCCAATGATAAGCAGGGCAAAGAATACAATGTCGGTGGTTTGGTTGCTAATCTTAAGGGAGGAAACTCCTTGATTAGCCAAAGCAGGGCAGATGTGACCATTCTAGCAGGCGCTAGAGCAAATAACCAACGCTTCGGCGGTCTGGTTGGCCGTTTAGAAAACAATGCCCGCATCAGCCGCTCTTATGTAACTGGAAAGATCCAAAACTCTACTAAGAACGGTCAGATTGGCGGCGTGGTTGGTTCCAATTACTTCAATGGTTTAATTGATAATGTCATCAGCAATATCAGCGGTACAAATGTTTACAGTATTTCTGGAGATCAGGGATATGAAAACAACCGTATCACAGAAGCTTATGCTGTTGAAGGAAATAAAACACTGGAAAATGACAAGTTTGTCACTTCAACACTGACTCTGGACCAGGCAGAAGAGAAGCTGGCTAGCTTAGACATTACAACAACGCTGGAAGACACTAATCTCAACCTTTATTCTGTTAACTATGCCCAGGAAAAGAATGCTCGAGAAGATCGTCTGATAGCTTATGCTAACATGGAAAAACTCCTTCCATTCTACAATAAGGAGACCATTGTTGCCTATGGAAATAAACTTCCAGATAATCACAAGCTCAATACAGAATACTTGCTGGATGTTGTTCCGATGAAGGGCGACAAGATTATCACTGATATCAATAGCAACAAGACCGGGATTAACCGTCTGATGCTGCACTTTGAGGATAATACGGTTGAATATCTGAATCTGACCTACAAGGGAGATTTCAAATATAAAGCTATTGCTGAATACACTGTCAACGGCTTAGACCTCCTCTATACACCAGAAGCCTTTATCAGACTATAGCAGAGTTCTCAATCAAGTGCTGCCGGAGTTGAACAAGGTTGTCCTTGACTCACCGGCTATGCGAACTGTTTTAGGTGTGAATGCTGACACTTCTCTGGATGATCTCTATCTGGATACTGCCTTTGAACAAGTCAAGACCAAGCTGTCAGAAGAGCTGCGCAAGGTACTGGCTATGGACAAGTCTATCAATACGGAAGGAAATGTTGTAGCAGACTATATAGCTCAGCAAATTAAAGACAATAAAGAAGCCTTCCTGCTTGGTCTGACCTATCTCAACCGTTGGTATAATATCAACTATGACAATATCAATGTCAAGGATTTGTCAGCCTATAAATTTGACTTCTTTGGAAATCATAATGCTTCAACTTTAGATACCATCATTTCACTTGGTAAGTCAGGCATGGACAATCTTAAAGCTAAGAACAACTATATGGCTTATGATGCCTCACTTTCTGAAGCGACTGGTAAACGAGGGCTCTTCAACTATGTAGAAGGCTATCGTCAGCTCTTCCTGCCGGACAAGAGCAATAATGAATGGCTCAAGACCAATACAAAAGCCTACATCGTTGAGGCTAAGTCGGATGTAGCAGCAGCTAGACAGCTTCAGGATGCAGCCGAGGACAAGAGCAAGTATTCTGTCGGCGTTTATGACAAGATTACTGCTGATAACTGGGAACACAAGGGCATGCTCTTGCCACTCTTGACTATGACTGAGAAGGGTGTCTATGCTATCTCCAATATGTCTACCATCTCTATGGGGGCTTATGATCGCTATCGCCTTGATGCCAATGGCAGGGTTCGGACAGATGCAGAGCTAGCTGAATATGTCGAAGACCGAGTGAGAAACAGCTGAGTACCAGCGTGATCACTATGACTTCTGGTATAAGATTCTAAGCGATGAAAGCAAGGACAAGCTCTTCCGTTCTGTTCTAGTTTATGATGGATTCTCAATGGTCGACAAGACAGGTCAAAGATATTGGGCTCCGGCTAATGACAAGAAATCACTGGCTATGCAGGAGTTCTTCGGACCAGCCGGCAAGTGGTATCCAAGCAAGGGATATAATGCCTATGCTACGGGAAGTGTAACCCACTTTGATGCAGCTAAATTGTTAGAAGACTATGGTAACTCTGTCTACACGCATGAGATGACCCATAATTCTGACGGTGGTATCTACTTTGAGGGCAATAGCCGCCGCGAAGGTCTAGGAGCTGAGCTCTATGCTCGCGGACTCCTGCAGTCCACTCCAAGTGCAGATGAGGCGACCATTACGCTCAATACCCTCTTCAAGGTAGACAAGGACTCTAAGACGCGCCTGCACACATATAACTTCAAGGAACGCGTTCAAAATGCAGAAGACCTGCAGCACTATGTCCATGGTATGTTTGACATGATCTACACCCTAGATTACCTAGAAGGTACTTCTATGCTTAAGCAGAGTGATGATGCGAAACTTCAGTGGTTCAGAAAGATGGAGAATTACTACGTTACTGATAAGTATGGTAAGGAAACCCATGCTGGAAACCAGACACGAACCTTCACTGCTGAAGAAATCAAGCAGCTGAAGACCTTTGACTCCCTGATTGAAAATGATGTTATCACTCGTCGGGAGAACAAGGATAGTGGGAAATACGGCCGAAATGGCTACCTCAGTCTCAGTCTCTTCTCACCAATCTATTCAGCCTTGAGCAATCCAAATGGAGCGCCGGGCGATGTCATGTTCCGTCGCACAGCCTACGAGTTGCTTGCAGCCAAGGGTTACCATGAAGGATTTATTCCTTACGTTTCTGGTAAGTACTCTAAGGAAGCCTTTGATGAAGGCAAGAAAACTTGGGACGGATGGTCTGGAAGAGATGTTGGTCTGATAACAGACCAGAAAGTCTTGGAAAATGTATTCAAAGGTGAATATGACTCTTGGGTAGCCTTCAAGAAGGCTATGTATAAGGAGCGGATTGATCAGCTGACCAAGCTTAAACCGATCACTATTGAGTACGAGCTCAGAAACCCAAACAGTACTAAGAAAGTAACCATTCGCTCTTATGCAGATATGCAAAGGCTGATGGACGCAGCAGTAGCAGAGGATGTGAGCAACATTGCCAATGCTACCAGCCGTGTTGATGCTAGCTGGGTCAACCTGCTCAAGAAGAAGATATATAATGCTTATCTTCGTGAGACAGATGACTTCAGACAGTCAATCTTTAATAAGTAAGCAATAAGTTGTTTTCCGTATATGTTAAAAAAATGCCTAGACTGTAAAAAAAGTCTAAGTATTTTTTTCTGCTATTTATTTCTAATAAATCAATAATAATCCATCCAAGTTAGATTAAAAAATAATCTGTAACTATTTTGCAACAAAAGTAGACAAAGAATAGATAATTGCCACTAAAAAAAGTAGTTCACAAAAAGTCAATTATAATATTTTTATGTTATAATTGATATGTATATGTCATATTTGCTTATCATATACAAACACATTCATTTTTAGTTTGGTAATAAATCTTGATTTAGAATTGGCTGAAAATGAGGGGGTAGACAGATGATGGTGTGCCTGCCAGCATTTGTCAAAAATAAAATTTAAAAAGAAGGAGGACCGCATTCAAGGTGAAACAAACTTATCATAAAGTGTCTCATGCTCTGATGACTTTGCTGCTTTTGGTATCAACCTTTATTCCCTTGTTAAGCTCAAGTCCTAGGGTTTCTGCTGCAGAGTTAGGTGATGGCGACTATCAACTAACTACAAACGTCACTATTAATACTAATCCTTTAAAGGATACAGGCTACGGTGAAGGTAAATTTTACATTGCTCCGACCTATACATTTGCAGATAGCAAAGTATTAAATAATGGTGATACCATGGTTTATCGTGTTCCATCACAGTTCAAAATTGAGCGAACTTTGGAGGAAAACATAAGCGCACCGGATGGCACTGTTGTTGCTAAGTTGGTGACAGATCCTGTTACAAATACAGCAACCATTACTGTCACAAATGCTGAGTATTTTGCGAAAATGCCAGATACCAAGCTTATTCAATCTTCTTTCACAGTGGTTTGGGCTGATAATATGCCTTATGACCAAGAGCAAGAAGTTAATTTCCCAGGTGCTAGAACCTATAGGCTGAAGCGGATCAAGGTTGATGAGGAGCCTCAGGGTTATTCCAAGTGGGGTGTTCAGGATTCTAAGGATCCAAACTACGTCAACTGGCGTATCCGTGTCAATCGCGATGTCCAAAATCTTGGTCAAGTTGTCATTGAGGATGCTATTCCAGAAGACCAAGAGCTGGATGAAGAGACAGGGATTACAGGTTACTACTTTACTGAGTGGGAAGGTGCTTCTGGCACACGTAAATCCTTTAACCCGAGCGATGTCGTTTCAATTACAGACTCCAATCATTTCACAGTTAATGCTGGGGATTTGAGTGGAAGAGGTATTTATGTTATCTACCGGACCCGTTTGACTGAGCCAGTAGATAAGGTAACCAAAAAAGCCTTTAACGATGTAACTGTTACGGCTAATGGGCAAAAGATGCCTGATTTGTTAGCACGTCCATTCGCACCTTTGACAACTCTTGATGGTGTCGGGGAAGGTACCCGTTCGGATGAAGTTATCTTCAAAGTCAAAAAGGAATTGACTGGCCGTAATTTGGAGGATGGTGAATTTACTTTTGATTTGATCAATAAGGATGACAACGATAAAGTTGTTCAAACGGTAACCAATAAAGCTGGTGCTGTAACCTTCAAGAAACTTCGTTTCAAAAAAGAAGGAACCTTTAACTATGTCATTCGTGAACGCGCAAGCAATCTGCCAGGTGTGACAAACGATGCCAATTCAGACATCAATGTTACTGTTACTGTAACAGACAACAACGGCGTTAAGACAGCAGCGGTTACCTATGACCGTGATGCTTTCACCAATACCTACAAGTTAGAGCCAGCAACTGCAGCGATTACCGCTAAGAAAGTTCTGGATGGTAAAGCACTTGAAGCTGAAAAGTATACTTTCAAACTGACTGAGGTTGGCGGAAATAACTTGGAGCTTCAAGCAGCTAACGATGCCAATGGTGATATCAAGTTCCTTGGAATCAACTATGATAAAGAAGGCACTTATACTTACAAGCTGACGGAAGTAGCTGGAAATGAAGCTGGTGTGACTTACGATAGCGCAGAGCATACAGTGACTGTCACAGTGACCGCAAGCAAGGGCAAGTTGGAAGCTACCGTCGAAGGTAACAATCCAACATTCACAAACACTTATAAAGACTATGGTGTTAGCTATGAGTTTCTTAGCAGCAATCCAGCCTTTCCAAATCTGCCAAAAGAAGTAACTGATTTGCTTCCAGCAGATGCTAATCGCTACACTAGTGGTACTAATGTAGACGCTAAGCAGCCTGCTAAGACAAGTGTTACAGTTACTGAAGGCACATGGACTTTCGAAGGCTATGCGGAAACGAATAGCCAGACTGTTGCAGATAAAGACCTTAAATTTACTGGTAAATGGAATTTCACTCCAGCACCAAAATATAAGGCAACTTATGAATTTGTAAGCGCAGATCCGAACCGTAGCTTGCCAGCAGAAGTCACAGCATTGTTACCAAATGATGCCACTGAATATGCAGACGGTGCTGCCGTTCAAGCGGTTCAGCCAGCTAAGAAAACTGTTGAAGCAAGTGATGGTACTTGGAAATTCCTCAAATATGACGCAGATAGTAAAACTATTGCAGGCTCAGATGTCAAATTTACAGGCACATGGACATTTGAAGCTAGACGTCCACAAGGACCAGCTACACCGCCACCTTCTTCAGATTCGACACCACCGTCATCATCTGGTGATAAACCAGGCGGTTCGACTGATGGAACCCCAGGTAATTCATCAGATAAAGATGGAAAAGATGTTCGTGGATCAGCAACTGGCAAAAAAGTTTTGCCGAAAACTGGCAGTGAAACATCTATCTTTGCGATAGCAGCAGGATTTACTCTGATTCTTTTATCAGCTCTTGTCTATCGTTTTAAAAAAGCTAATTAATATTAGCCAAACGAATCATCTCAGCTAGCTGAGATGATTTCTTGTCTTTGTCACCATCTATCCTTGATAATGTACTGACGGTTAAATTTATAAACTCTAAAGCAAGTAGTCATTCAAATGGATGTTTTTACGGTGGCTAATATTTGCTAAGCTTGATTTTACAGTCAATGAATACTTGAAAATAAAAGTGAATTCTTGTTTTATAAAGAAGATTTTTTTATAATAAAAATAAGAAAAAAAGTTTCTTTTGTTTAAAGGGAGATGTTGATGAAAAATAAGAAGTTTGGGGTGATTCCTTTTTTGCCCCTAGTTTTGTATCTACTGGTGTATCTGTACGGTTATTCGGGAATTGAGCCAGAGCCGGGGGTTGCTTATGGTTATCTTTATTTTTTTCTTTTTTTAGTTCCTGTTGTCATTGCTTATTTTGTACTTGCTGTTATGAATTTTGCAACACTCATGGGGGAAGTTACTTATTTATTCAAAGGACAGCTGCTAGGGCATCTCTATCGGCTTTACTTTTCTATCTTTTTCTTTTCGATTTTGTTTTGCGGTCTTAATTATTATCAGTTGATAGCTCCATATGGCCTTCAGATGAAAATTAGTGCTGGAGAAGCTTATAATCCCCTAGCACCTTATGCCATTCCTCTATTGCTTTTTCTCTTAGGATTGTTGGGCAATCTCTTCTTTTGGGAGTTGGAAAAGAATGGAGTTCAGGAGGAGAAAGAGTAGCAGTACAGCGCTAGCAATTGAGGATTTTTTACTGTTCTAAATCATTGAAAGCCTGGCGAAAATCTAGTAGCTCATGCTTTCTTTGTGCTATAATAAAGAAAAACGATGAGGAGACATTCATGAATCAAACTGTTCAATATTTACAAGAATTAACGACTATTCCTTCCCCAACGGGTTTTACGGCTGAGGTGGCAGACTATTTGGTACAAACGCTGGAGGGATTGGGCTATGAGCCTGTCCGGACCAATAAAGGCGGCGTTCATGTCGTGGTTAAGGGGGAAAATGACGCCCAGCATCGGGTAGTGACTGCCCATGTGGATACACTGGGGGCTATTGTTCGGGCTATTAAGTCTGACGGTCGCCTCAAGCTGGATCGGATTGGCGGTTTCCCTTGGAACATGATTGAAGGAGAAAACTGTCTGGTCCATATGGCCAGCAGTGGCAAGACCGTCAATGGGACTATCTTAGTTCACCAGACTTCCTGTCATGTCTACAAAGATGCTGGGACGGTTGAACGGACTCAGGACAATATGGAAGTCCGTTTGGATGAAAAGGTGACGAGTGAGAAAGAGACGCGGGATTTAGGAATCGAAGTCGGGGATTTTATTTCCTTTGATCCGCGTACCACGGTTACTGAGTCAGGCTTTATCAAGTCCCGCTTTCTGGATGACAAGATCAGCGCAGCTATTTTGCTCAATCTTTTGCGCGTTTATAAAGAGGAAATATTCAGCTGCCAGTGACGACGCATTTTGCTTTCAGTGTCTTTGAGGAAGTCGGTCATGGGGCTAATTCCAGCCTTCCTGAGCAAGCAGTAGAGTATCTGGCTGTTGATATGGGCGCTATGGGTGACGATCAGCAGACGGATGAGTATACGGTTTCCATCTGTGTCAAGGATGCATCAGGACCTTATCACTATGGCTTCCGCCAGCATTTGGTAAATTTAGCCAAGGAGCAGGACATTCCTTACAAACTGGACATCTATCCATTCTACGGGTCAGACGCCTCTGCTGCCATGAGTGCAGGAGCAGAAGTCAAGCATGCCCTGTTAGGTGCCGGCATCGAATCCAGCCACTCTTATGAGCGTACCCATATAGATTCAGTCGTCGCGACAGAGCGCATGGTGGATGCTTATCTTAGAAATGGATTAGTTGGACAGAGTGTCTAATAATGTCCAAAAAATCACTCAAATTATTGGTATAATTCTTAAAAATATGTTATGTTCGTATATAGAATTACTTTAGGTTAAAAGGGAGAAAATGAAAGTAGTTTGTGTAGATTCCTGTATTCGTTCCAGGGTCTTTGGGATTGACATAGCCCTCCGCAATCGATTTGAACTTTTTAAAGAAATGAAAGTTCCTTATGAATTGTGGGTTTCTGAAGCGGATACAGAGATATATATAGATGTTGGTGCCAGGAGAAGAGTGCTAGAAAGTTATGAAGCCATGGGCATTGATAGGACTAAGGTACGTTTTCTTGGTTTAGAGTTAGGGGGACGAAGTGTCCAGGAGTTTGCGGACCAGGAGCTTGAGTCGGCTGACTGGCTGATGATAGAGCGTCTGGATATTCCAGAAAATATTCTCTTGAGACGTGGACAAGATTTTCATGTAGCACGCGTCCTTCATCAGGATCACATGATTGCCCTCGGACAAGAGTTAAATAAAAAAGTCATGGGCTGGCTTGACCAGGATGTGTTAGACTGTTTGATTTTGGTTGGCGAAGGTCAGGAGGCCTATCTGCCTCAAAAGATGAGGGAAAAGGCCCTCTTTATCCCAACTGCCTATGCAGAACAAGTGGTTCAATATCCAAGAGAGAGGGGCTTTGATCCAAAGGATATTCGCTTGGTGACAGTCAGTCGTTTATCTGAGGAAAAAAACGTTCTGTTATTGCTGAAAATCATGGCTTTATTGAAATTTAAAGGTCATAGGCAGTTTACTATTGACATCTATGGAGACGGTCCTGACATGGCCATGCTACAAGATGTAGTTCAGCTCAATGATTTGGAAGATATGGTTCATTTTAAGGGCTATCAGTCTCAGGTGCCTTATCAAGCTTATGATGCCTATATTAGCAGCTCCTTATCGGAAGCCTTTGCGACATCACTTTACGAGGCACTAGTTAATGGCTTACCTATGATAGGTTTGGATGTGCGTTATGCCAATCGAGCTTATATTAAGCATGGAGAGAATGGCTGGCTGATACCGCAAAATGACGCTAATCAATATATTGCCCATCTAGAGCAATTTAGCCAATTTGAAGAAAAAGAATGGGGGGTATTTTCGGCAAGATCTAAAGAACTTGCCAATCGTTATAACAAAGAATTACTAGTCAATCTATGGGAAAAAGTTTTTAAAATTTCAAAAATAGGAGATTAAAAGGAGAATAATATGAAAAAGACTTTAGGGAAAAAAGTAGAACTGGGAATGAAATTAGTCCCAATTCCTCTGTCTTTACTGCTTGCTGGGACAATGGCAGTGACTGTACAAGCAGAGGAGGTAAGTAGTGAAACAGAGGGGAATCAAGTCCAAAATAACCAAGCGACTCCTCCTGTCAATCAAGAACTGCCAAATGATGGGACAATCAAAAATACACCAGCAGAGGAAGCTTCCGGTCTGACCATCTCAGAAGAAGGAGAGAAGGGCGCAGCCCAAGTCACGCCTGAAATCAAACAATTAGCTCAAGAGTTTTATGACTATCATACTAAGGAAAATAGCTCTGAAATAACTAAGGCTGCAACCTTAACTTCCGTTATGCCTGAGATGCAGTCAAAGGAGCAAATAGAAGAAGAAGCTAAAAAGTATGATCGTGCTTATGCTATCCGTAAGATAGATGGTGTCTTTAAATATATTGATTTAAAACAAGTAGAAAATTTAAATCTAGTTAGAGATGAGGATTTTAGGGATGTAGGTTCTCGAGTGGCAACACTTATCCAAAATGATACGGCCCTCTTCTTTTTGAATAAGTGGGAGTCTATATTCAATCCAAATCCAACACCTGAAGAAGTAGCGAAGATACCAAAAGCCATCATTCCGCGCTCCGAATTAGATCTGACAGTTGATGAGACGATTACTGTTAAAAAGTATTTGGTTCCGGCATATTATTTGGGAGGAGAAAACTTTGAAGAGAGGTTTTCTAGAGAATATTTACCAGAGTCCGATAATAGAATACTATCTAGACAAGAGATTAGACAGATTTTATCTGAAAATCCGGACATGTTTCGGATTGAAGCATGGAATAAAAATTATAGTCCTTTACTGAATCCTTTCTTTCAAAAACTGCTGGTCAATGGGAAAGAAGCTATAGATTATGACTATATTTCCAACAGTGAAAACAATGCAGCTCTTTTTGAATCGCGAAATAACGACTATCCTGGTCGCTATCTTCGTTATCAATATTACTACTATAACACTATGATGGCGCTCAACGCAGATTTAGGAAAATATAATGGCAAATTAAACAGCAACAACAAAGGCAATATAGTTCATATTGATTGGTTGGGTAATAATCCATCTTTTGTGAAGCCTTGGTTTGGTATAAACAATATTAAAACCTTCCACTATAAGTTATTTCTGATGAAACCTGGTGACCAGACTCGTTATTATATTGATAGAGATTACACGATAGAGGTTAGGGGAGTTAAAGGCCTAGTTGATACACCAGATGGTGGATTCGAATTTGTAGTTGAAAGAGATGAAGAAGAAGGTGGCGGTTATCTAACAGTAGGTGGTTTTACGGCTGATCAAGGTGAGCTAGACAAACTTTTCAGAACTGTCAAAACGGATGGTTTCGTCTTTAAACTTTCAGAGGTTAAGAAGGTTTATGCGAGTGATACGGAACCCGGCAAGGTTCTTGTCCGGTATCAAGACGAGCAGGGCAATGCTATTGCCAACCCTATTACGGATGAGCAACCGGGTATGACCAGATACACAGTCAGTCCTAAACCTCTTATTTCCTATAATAACAAGCTCTATACTTATAAATCTCGACTAGCTGCCTATGATGCTGAATCGGGAGAGTACGAAGCAGGAAGAACCAAAGAAATCGTCTATAAGTATGAACTCAGCCAGTTCCAGCTTCCAAATGATGCACCAAGCGAAGACAAGCCCATCTTGGAAATGACTCGTTTTGTAGATGAATCAGGTCAAGAGTTATCAGACCCAGAGCGAGGTTTAGTAGCTTCTAAGACTATCGCTGGTTATGACTATCAGTCCAGCAGTGACGAGGACAGTATTCGCACCCATGTCTATCGCGCAAGTGTGCATGAAGTACCGTCAGACTCTCCAAGTGAAGACAAGCCAGTCATGGAAATGACCCGCTTTGTAGATGAAACAGGTCAAGAATTATCATCTCCTGAGCAAGGTTTGGTGGCATTTAAGCGTATTTCTGGCTATGACTTTCAGTCTAGTACTGATGAGGACGGCATCCGTACTCATCTCTATCGCGCCATTGTACATGAAGTACCGACAGACTCTCCACGAGAAGAGAAACCAGTTTTAGAAATGACCCGCTTTGTCGATGAATCAGGTCAAGAATTATCAGCTCCTGAGCAAGGTTTAGTTACTTCTAAGAGTATTTCAGGATATGATTTCCAGTCTAGTACTGAGGAGGATGGCATTCGCACGCATGTCTATCGCGCCAGCGTGCATGAAGTACCGTCAGATGCTCCAAGCGAAGAGCGTCCAGTCATGGAAATGACTCGTTTTGTCGATGAATCAGGTCAAGAATTATCAGATCCTGAACGTGGTTTGGTGGCGTCTAAGACTATCGCTAGTTATGACTACCAATCCAGCAGTGACGAGGACGGCATTCGTACGCATGTCTATCGTGCCAGTGTGCATGAAGTACCGAAAGATGCTCCGGTTGAGGACAAGCCTTCTATCGAAATCACTCGCTTTGTAGATGTAGAAGGAAGACCTTTAGCAGCTGAGGAATTTGGTTTCCTAGATGCTAAGACTATTGAGGAGTATGGATTCGTTTCTGTATCAGATGCCAATGGCGTTCGAACTTATGTTTACAAGCCAAAAACGAACACTCAAACACCTTTGGGAACAGAAACTTCCGAGCAGAAGAGTCTTGTAAGGGTTGAAAACTCTGAGACTAGTCCGGTTCTATCTCGAGTGTCCAAACATCAATTACCAAATACTGGAAACACAAATTCATCATTCTTGGGAGCAGCAATTATCAGCCTTTTGGCTTCCGTTGGCTTACTACATTCCAAGAAAGAACGAAAAAAATAAGGCCAATCTGGTCTTATTTTTTTATTTCCATATTTTTGCTGTGACTTATCTAACACTCCAGACACTAACTGATTTTTCCTCTACAGGAAATTCTCCCCAGCCTTGGTCGTCAATGGTTACGATTTGGGAGCTGTTGCCTAGATAATCGCTGAATTCTCTGCCAGCCCATTCTGGACCGACAAACATAGATTTGCTTGTTGCTTGGTCATTACTGATAAGGACAGCGATTGGCTGACCATCATCGTCCTTACCTTGACGAGTCCAGCCGATACAGTTTGCATCGTCGAAGTAGTCGGTTTGCTCTCCATAAGCAAGATTGAGGCGGATGTCTAGGAGTTTGTCCAGTAGCTCTTGAAAGCTCTCTTGGGCAAATTCACCGCTAATGCCATAGTAGTCTCCATAAAAACGCAGGGTAATCCGGCTTCTCTTAGAAGTATGAGAGCATAAGCCGCAGGCTTGAACCATTCTTCAACTGTAGATTCTAAAGCCTGACCTCTCTGAGTATCGTGATTGTCTACAAAGGTCACAGCTGATTCAGGATGATTCTTGGCAAGTGTCTGGTCAAAAATAGTTCGCAGATCATAGTCTGCTCCAGATTTGCTGGCATCAAATAAATTCTGATGGAGCTTGACATCGACTAGGTCAAAGTGGTAGTCAATACTTTCTAGATAATCGTTATTGGCTGCCTCATCACCATTCCAAAATTCCCCAAAGACATAGAAATCATCGCCGTATTTCTCAGTAATATCACGGATGAAATTCTTCATAAAGAAGGAATCGATGTGCTTAATAGCATCTAAGCGAAAGCCATGTACACCAGTGCTTTCAATAAACCAATGAGCCCAGTCGTAGAGATTTTGGATGACTTCGGGGTGCTTGAAATCAATATCCGCATACATGAGATAGTCGTAGTTACCATTCTCGTTGTCCACTAGCTCATCATCTGCCCAACCTTTATTGTCCCCTTGGATGAGAAAAATGCCTGACTTGTTGTTTTTGGCATCATAGTCAGTGCCGGTGAAGTGGTACCAGTGCCATTCAAAGTCATTGTAGGCTTTTTGCGGCCTGGGAAGACAAACTTAGTCCAGCCTTTAATCTCGAAAGGTTCTGACAAGACCTTTGTGCGGTCGTTAGGATCAACTTCAACAACGGTAAAGCGCTCTTTATAGTCAGCTGCGGCCTTGTGATTGAGGACCACATCTGCAATAGCTTCGATGCCGTTCTGTCCAAGCACCTCAATTGCTCGGAGGTATTCTTCCTTCAATCCATACTTGGTGCGTACAGTCCCTTTTTGGTCGAACTCTCCCAAATCAAAGAGGTCATAAACACCATAGCCGACGTCATTAGAGCCCGTTCCCTTGAAAGACGGCGGCATCCAGACCTTGCGAATTCCTTTCGCTGCCAATTTAGGTGCGTCTTCTGCCAAGCGATTCCAATGCTGACCGTCATCTGGCAGATACCATTCAAAATACTGCATTAAGGTTTGGTTTTCCATATAAATTTTCCTCTTCATTCTCACTGATTGGCTTTATTGTACCAAAAGAAGCAGAAAGGCGCAATCGTTTGCGTTTTTCTGCTTCTATAGATATTTTGACATTTTTCATAGATAAAAGATAGAATAGATTGAAATAAAAGCGCTTACATAGTATAATGGGCTTATTATAAAAGATTTTATCTAAGGAAAGGTGTCTTTATGAGAAAGAAAAGACTAGTTACATTACTCCTACCAAGTTTGTTACTTGCACCTTTGGTATTGGCGCAAGCTGTTCAGGCGGATGAGGCGACTCAAGCTAGTAGTGAGCGCACGGACAATCTCAAGACAGAAACAGTTGCAAAGGCTTCTGAAACTGGCTCCCAGAACCAACAGTCAACGGCAGTAGAAACTGCAAGTCAGACTTCTTTAGAAGAACCGGTTTCGGAAAAGCGAGACAAGGCGCCTCTTGTGCATGATGAAGCAACACCTAGCCTCAGCCCAGCGCAGGAGCAAGAGCTTCTGGCTATGGCTAAAGATGTCAGCTCAGCACCTTCCGCTGGCTCAACTGCTGTGAAAGGCCAAGATTTGTCTGCCTATACTAGCGGCCTTTCAAACCCTTCCCTCGCCGATAAGGAAATAACCCTGCAAGAGGCTGTAGATGAATTGCTCAAGTGGGCAGCAGTCAGTGATTCTCAGTTGGGTAGCAGTGCCGTGGATAGAGCAAATCTAGCAAAGAGCTTGGGGATGATTGAAAAAGAGGCTGATTTGACAGCCAGTGTCCAGGGTGCTAATCTGCAATCTATGTATTCGGTTGCCAAGCGACTGCATGATGCTTATCGCTCTGAAAAGAAAGAGCCTCTCTTTTTGAATGGACGTTCACAGCCAATTTTTCCATATAGTAGTGGTGAAGACAGATCTGAGGAGTATACTTATGAAGGCAGTGAGATTGTTCGTTTCCCTGTCTATGTAGAGACTGACCACGACACGGATGGTGACGGTAAGCGAGATTTAGTCAAGGCTATTGTGCAGCTTCCTAAAGCAGCTGCCAAGGGTGATTATAAGGCTGCGACAATCTTGGAAGCTCGTCCCTATGTCGCTGGAACTTTAGACGAAGACCATGTGACGCTAGAAAGTCTCAATCTACAGACAAACGGTTCTTATGACATGAAGAGCCTCCGCAATCAGCCAGCTAAGCGCCAGCCAGTTTCTAGCATGAGCAGTATTGATGCGGCAAAAAGAGCAATTTCATCGGATTGGTATTATTACAGTCCATATGAGGGGATTTATGACTATGAAAACTTGAACTGGTATGATTATTTCCTCGTTCGGGGCTATGCCTTTATTTCCAGTGCTGGTCTAGGGACCAAAGGTTCTGAAGGTTTTAATACAACCGGCTCTGATTTAGAAATTGAAGCATTTAAAAATATTGTCGAATGGATCAATGGTAAACGAACGGCCTACACACAGACAGGACTAATAATATCGAAATCAAGGCCGACTGGGCTAATGGAAAGGTCGGTATGACTGGTCTGTCTTGGGCTGGTACGACAACTTTCGGTGTGGCAACGACTGGTGTTGAAGGCTTGAAAACCATCGTTCCAGCTGCTGGAATTGCAAGCTGGTATGATTATTTCAACAGTCAAGGGTCGGCTTACACCAATCCGCCTTACAGTGATTTATCTTGGCTTTCTCTCTATGTCGCTACACGGTTGCTGGATCAAAAAGATTGGGCTGCTATCAGTAACAAGTATGCTGACTACATCAATCAGTTAAATAAGGACCAGAATGCGCACGGCCGTAACTATAGTCCGGTATGGCAGGAGCGGGATTATACACTTCATCCAGAGAAGATAAAGACCAGTGCCCTGCTAGTTCATGGTTTGAATGATGACAATGTCAAAACCAAACACTTTGAGCTCATGTTTGATGCGTTAAAAAAAGCCGGTCAAGATGTGAAACTTTATCTTCACCAAGGGAATCATATCAATCCTGCTGCCGTATCTAGAGGCTTTGGTATTACAGCTAACAAGCAAGATTTTTATGACCTGCTCAATACTTGGTTCTCTCATTACCTCTATGATGTGGAAAATGATGTCAGCAAGCTTCCAGCTGTTCTAGCCCAAAACAACTATGATCCAAATAAATGGACCAGTTATGATAACTGGAAAAGCAGTAATCGCTTGATTCTGACAGCTCAGTCTAAGCGCTTAGAAGAAACGATTTCCAGTGACTACGCAGGAGCGGGAATTGATACCAGCAAGCGTGATGAAGCGGTTAGCAAAGCTTCTTCTAAGGCTAATTTGACATTTATGACAGATGTCAAAGAGGATATGACCATTAAAGGACATATCCCAGTCCATTTCAAGGCGGCTCTGGCAAAGGGGGGGTGGCAGTAATCTGCAGGTCAATGCTCTCCTAGTAGATGTATCAGACCAAGAGTTTGATGTGGTTGGAAACGGCGCAGCCAGCGATGAAAGTCAGAAAAACGGCTTTTGGATGGGCAGCAATCTCAACAATATGGATATCAAAAATTTTGCGACTGTCAAAACCAAATACAAAGTCATTGCCAAAGGTTGGGTCAATCTGACTAATCCAGAATCGGGCTACACACCATCCAGCTCGCAAAATAGTATTGATCCTCAAATTGGTCAATTCCACGACTATACAGTCTATTTGCAGCCTAATCTCTATACGGTAAAAAAAGGCCATAAGCTGGCTCTGGTTTTCAACACGTACGACCCAAGCGACCTCACGATTGATCGTCAATATGAAGTGACGTTCAAGACGGACTCTATCAGTGCGCTAATACCTACTTTGGAAGCTAGTCGTCTGCAAAAGGCAAACTATATACCGAATGATCTTGATACAGCTTATGCAGCTCTACCAGAGATTATTGGTGCAAAATTAGTCGCACCAGAAATTTTAGAAGTTCCTGAGTATATCTTAGATAGCGAGGAAGACGGAGAAGTTCCGTCAGTTCAGCTGGTGGTTCACTATGCAGAACATTATGATCGGGCAGTAGGAAAAGTTCAGAAGATAAGCAAGCAGCAAGCTCCAGCTGCCTTACCTGAAACTGGCAGCAATTCAGATAAGGGAATTCTGCATCTTGGCCTGGCTCTGCTGGTCAGCACACTAGGCTTATCTAGTTTAGCAAAGCAATACTCACAACGTTAGTGATTCTGTTTAAAAAAGCAGTTAGAATTTCATAGTTAGATGAAGTTCAGCTGCTTTTAGCTTTATCTTATATCCGACCTTAGGCAGAGACAAGACAAAAAAAGC